>Ga0207426_1000051_pt1 | contig 391700 bp, 330 predicted proteins | sample AraplaMF_Cvi_mMS_FD_184265 | JGI IMG/M metagenome (GOLD analysis project Ga0207426, IMG submission 184265) | Arabidopsis root microbial communities from the University of North Carolina, USA - plate scrape MF_Cvi_mMS (SPAdes) (version 2) | ecosystem: Host-associated > Plants > Roots >...
TTGTTGAATTTTTTAAAAGATACATACTTAGCCTGGCGAAAAACATATAATCCTGATTTTAGTTCGGCATAAGTGGGGAGATACCACGGGGTTTTTATGGTAAAAAATCAGCTGTAACTATTTACCTAAAAGGGTTACAGCTGATTGGTCAATATTTTACCCGGACAGTAATGATTTTAAATGATTTTGGGAGATATAAGCGAATCCGCTTATATCTCCCAAAATCATTTTTAAATCAAAAAAATCAGAAATAAAAAATCAGTAAAATCATCAAAATCAGTTTAATCCTGGGCAAGACAAAATCCGCTGCACTCGCTAAAAGCTTTTCCGGAAAACCGTCTGTACCTGTTTTATCTCTTTTTCATACATCGTTTTTTTCCGCGATCCGAAGTATAAGATATTCTCGATCACCTGTTCCCCTTCCCATACCAGCTGCAATTTACCGGCGGCTATTTCTTTGCGGCAAAGGAAATCAGGCATAATGGAGTAGCCGGTTTCTCCGCTCAGGCAGCGGGTAATAGAGCACATATTGGGTACAATGTAATTGGGCTTAAAATCGAGATGGTGTTTAAAGTTCAGCTGCCAGAACCTTTTGAGGTGCTCCATGTCGGCGGCAGTACTGTACCATATCTGTTCCTTCAGCAGGTTCTCTGCCGCTTTAAAATCCTTCTTTTTCAGGAGTCCACGTAATGTTTTGGTGTTGGTTTTCCCGCCGGCTATCAATACTATCCGTTCTTTTGAAAACGCATTGAATTCGAGGTTCTTTTGTTCACCCTTTTGTGGGGTGATGATGAGGTCCAGCACGCCGTTATCCAGGTCATGGATCATCTGGTGATAATCTCCGAATTTGATGATCACGTTAAAAGGCAGGCTGGCAATATATTTCTCCAATGTATACTGAAATGTTTCAAAGCACATCCCTATGCTGATGGTGGCACGTTCTGTTTTGGTGCTTTTATGGAAAAGCTGTTCAGCCGTTTCCAGCTTCAGCAGCGGCTCTTCCACGAAGTTATAGATCACTTTTCCTCTTTCGGTAGGGACCAGTCTTTTCGCGGAGCGGTCAAACAGTTTATAACCGGTATATGCTTCCAGTGAGTTGAGGTGCAGGCTCACGCCGGGTTGTGATATAAAGAGCGCCTGTGCCGCGCCGGTGAGCGTACCCTGTTCGTAGATGGCTTTGAAGGTGCGCAGCCATTCCAGGTCAATTCCCATGATGTATAATTTTTCTGATACAAAGGTATAAGTTAAATAATTATGATAATGATTCTTTTTGGGTCAATTTTGCCTTATCAAACAAAGAGAATATGCTTTTTTCAAATTATAAACTAGGCGGACTTACCCTGAAAAACAGGATCATTATGCCGCCCATGACCCGCTCCAGGGCGGCGAAAGGAGAAGTGGCCACCGCTTTAATGGCCGAATATTACCGTCAGCGGGCAGGAGCAGGACTTATCATCAGCGAAGGCACACAAATCAGCCGGCAGGGACAGGGTTATGCCTGGACGCCGGGTATTTATACTAAGGAGCAGATGGCCGGCTGGAAACAGGTAACAGATGCAGTTCACTCCAATGGCGGAATTATATTTGCCCAATTATGGCATGTAGGCAGGGTATCGCATACCTCCATACAGGAAAATGGCGCGGCGCCGGTAGCGCCATCGCCCATACAGGCAACAGGTGTGAAGGTTTTTGCGGATCCTGGAGGCAAAGGAGCCGAAAACGGCGCCGGAGAAATGATCCAGCACTCTATGCCCCGGGAGCTGACAAAAGCCGAAATAATGGCTATTATCAGCGATTATGCACAGGCCGCGAAAAACGCCGTTGAAGCGGGCTTCGATGGTGTGGAACTACATGGCGCAAACGGCTATCTCATAGAACAGTTTATTGACTCACAAACCAACCTGCGCACCGATGAATACGGTGGCTCACTGGAAAACCGGCTGCGCTTTCTGAAAGAAGTGGTAACTGCGGTAGCAGCCGCCATCGGAAAAGAAAAAGTTGGTGTACGCCAGGCTCCACTCACCACCCTGATGGGGGCTATAGATGACCATCCGGAAGAAACCTACATTGCCGCCGCCAAAGTGCTGAACGATATTGGCATCGCCTATATACATATTGCGGAAGCCGACTGGGACAATGCACCGGTAATGCCCGTTACGTTCAAGGAAGCATACCGGCAGGCTTATTCCGGCGCCATGATCTATTCCGGTAAATACACCCGGGAAAGGGCGGAGGTAGCCCTGGAAAAGGGCTGGGCAGATCTGATCGGTTTTGGCAGACCGTTTATTGCCAATCCCGATCTTCCCTACCGGCTCCAGCATCAGCTTCCATTGAACGAACCAGACAAAACAACCTTCTTTGGTGGTAACGCTAAAGGCTATACGGATTATTCCATCATTAAAAAAACAGCAGATGTCGTTATTTGAACCATATCAATAGCGCAGTAGTTAATGCATGTTAGCAACTTGTCATAATATTTGAACCCGCCTTGTGAGCGGGTTCAATGACTAAAACAAAACCTGAGCTATTGGGCATCCGGCTATTAGCACACCCAAAAAGTTTCTCCGCAGCTGATAAATTGTGTGGTGGGCAATGAACGGTTCTTGTCTTCCTTTGGTGTTTTGCTAAGACTTGCGACCGTAATTTTTGTGAGTTTCAATTTTGAAGTGGTTTTCTTTTTCATGATAGTACAGATTTAGGTTGCCTGAATCTACATCATACCATCATCCCCATCAATCACGTAAAAAGGGGATTTTTATTGCTGCGCTCCCTTGCTGATTTTGTTGTTCACAATCCGGGGATTACCGTCAATATCCACTGTACCATTTACATCCTGGGAAATCACCACGCCTGTATTTCTTGCAGGCGAGTTAGCGGATATATGTAAATCAGGCAACGTAGTGCTGATAAACACCGGATCCACCCCATACACTGAACCGCCATCCGCGCCCGACGCTGTTTTCCATGCACTGAAATTGGTGATAACGTTATCTTTTGTACTGCCCCAGATCCACTGCGGTGTGCCGGTAGTATAATAAAGGTTGTTATCGATCACATTTCCCGAACCGGTGGCGGTATACTTATGAACAAATATATCTACCGGTCTGGCATATACGATATTGTTTTTGATCACATTATCAAAACACTGTTCGGTAAGCCTGATCTCACCTTCAATTTCATCGTAGGCGCCCGTTTGCCTGTTGTTGTACATGAGCGTATTATTCACTACATAACAATTACGGGTGCCGCCGGAAGTATACCCCAGGTAACCGCCCAGGTAAATACCGGTGCGCCAGCAGTTGAATACAAAGTTGTTTCTTACAATACAGTTGCTGGTAGGGTACGCATCGTTTTCGCTGACGATACCGATGCCCCGGTCGGCTTCATGTATTTTATTTCTCTCAACAATAATATTCCGCGCACCATCTACATAAATAGCGATCGCACCATGTCCATGTGTACCACCTACCGGACCGCGGGTCATATCGATGTTATATAGTTCATTGCCGGTGATCACCCCGTTGCGGGCATAATTAAAGCTGGGATTGCTGTTGGCGCCATAGCCGCCGGCAGCATCAATACCAATATTTTCGGTATTATAAATAGTATTGCCGCGAATCATAAATCCATCTACATAACCGTTGATGGTAAGATTTTCACTGTATCCTGTTTTGGTATCGTGGATGATATTATCTTCCACGAGAATATTTTTCATGGCATCTGCCGTATTACCAATAATTTCGATACCGTGGCCGCTGCGTCCCTGTGATGGGTCTACATTATGTTCTATGTTATAGATCTTATTTTTCCGGATGATGATATTGCCGGAGCCTGCATTAGCGGTGATCCCATTTACACCTGCTGAGGGCACAGTGCTCTTTAAATTGCAGATATCAAAGCCTTCCAGCACCACGAAGCTCACATTGCTGATCATTACCAGGGTTTCCTGGCCGGCAACCGGTAAACCGGTGCCATCTATCACTGCCTTCTCACCGGCATATGCTTTAAGGGTAATCAGTTTTTCCAGCCGGCCTGATTTCGGGAAAACCACCTTTTCATGATAGGTACCGGCACGCACAATAACACTATCTCCCGGGTTAGCCTTACCCAGCGCATAGTTAATGGTACGCATAGGCGTACCAATAGCGCCGTTGGCGGCGTCGTTACCGGTGGCTGCTACGTAGTAGGCATGTGTTTGTGCAGCGGTAACAATGGGTTCCGAAGCGGAGCCTTTGCTGCATGCAGCAGCCAATAGGGTCAATGATAAAAAGTACATGTTCCTGTTTAACATAAATAAAAAAATAGGTGGCGACAGTACCGGAATACTGTCGCCCTGGGTTCACAGATTTATTCTGAAACTATTTTCCTGACCCTGTTATTATTTTTGTCCAGCACATATGCTACACCGTTCTTATCTACCGCCACACCCATAGGGGCATTGAAGGAGGCGGCGCCTCCGATGGCGTCCGCGTAACCTGCTGTACCGCTGCCCGCATAGGTGATCACGTTCCAGGTGTTGGCGGAAATAAAGCGGATGCTTTCATCTGCGTTAGCGCCATAGCTGCCATTACCTGCTACAAATATATTTCCGGTGGCGTCTACTGCGAGGCCCCATGGATTGGCAAACCGTGCATCCGCACCTGTGCCGTTTACATAACCGGGGCTTCCTGCCAAACCTGCAATCACAGTAGGTTCCCAGGTACCTGCTTTATACCGCGTAATAGTGTGACTACCATTGCTGGATACATACATGTTTCCGGCCTTATCGAAATCAATTCCGCCCGGATTGGCTATTCCGCTCACAATTTCAACGCTGTTGCCATCTGCCTTCATTTCAAATATGCTCCCCCCACCAGTGCTGAGATAGTATATTTTGCCACTTGTTTTATCCACACCAACATTCCAGGGCTCCTGTTTTGCCCAGCCAATAGTAGTGGTAGTGCCATCCGGTTTGGTTTTACGAATGCCCCAGGTACCCGGATCTGCGGTATACACATTGCCTTGTGCATCCACCGCTAATCCGTAAGGAATGATGAAACGTGCAGCCGATCCAACCCCATCGTCTGATCCTGTATTGCCCGGACTACCCGCCAACACACTCACCAAACCGGTTTTATCTATTTTACGGATACAGGCATTGCCCGGATCAGCAATATATACGTTGCCGTTATCATCTGCTCCTATTCCCATCATACGGTACCAGGACTCTTTGTTAAAAGCAAACATGGCGTCTGTACCAATACCATTGGCGAAACCCGCTTTACCATTGCCGGCAAGCGTTGTAACGGTATTGGTAAAAATATATTTAAACAGGGAGGCAGATTTTACCGTGTCATTACCCACTTTCACCACCACTTCGCCGGAACCGCATTTTTTGGGAACCACCACCATAATCTGTTTGGGATTGGCGCCTACAATAGCGCATTTGTTGCCATTGATGGTAACAGACAGCTGCGAAGTATCGGAAGAAAAATTATCTCCGGAAATTAAAATTTCGGTGGTAGCACCACCCTGTGCCGGTATGAAATCGCTGATACTCATCGGCGAACCGGCAGCATGTTGCAAATCATTGTCTTTCTTACAACCGGTAAAAATGGCTGACATCAAAAAACAACCTGATAGTATATATAAATTCAGTGACCTGATCATAGCAGTGCATTAATTTGAATGAATAAAAATTTACCAGCCCGGATTCTGTGTCAATGATCTGTCTCTTTCCAGGTCGCCCTGCGTAATGGGAAACAGGTACATCTTATTATTCCATACCCTTCTCTGGAAAACGGTTCTTTTGTAAAAACCGGTAAAAGAAAATCCGAGCCCATCATCATTGGCATTTACATCCATGCCGTAGATCACCTGGTTTTCCGGGTTACCCAGCAGTTTGCGGCGTAACAGTGTAAAGGTGCGGTCGCTTTCAAAGCAAAACTCTACCTGTCTTTCTCTCAGGATAATTTTTCGCATCTGGTCTTTATTACCTACTGCTGCGGGATATACCTCTTCTATACCGGGTATGCCTGCTCTTTTTCTGACCAGGTTCAGGTAAGTCACGATGTCGGCATTACCGGGGTCGTATTCATTCAATGCTTCCACATAATCGAGTAATACTTCGGCATAACGGATAAGAATATACGGACCACGGTAGCCGGTGTTATCGAAACGGATATTATCATTCGGACTGATTCTTTTCAGCGGCAGGTATCCGGTGATGTTACTGCTTGCCATGGAGCGCTGACCGGATTTACCGGTATAGTAAAACTCCTGCCGTCCCAGGCCGTTTGCGTTATTGGGAGAAGAATAGTAGTTTTTATCATCTACCGTTAATGCCGGTAATACCGGGCGGCCATTATAAGCGATATAGGCATAGAACCTTGGTTCTCTTTTTACGTACATGTTCCAGTCGCCCTGCTTATAATCCCAGCTATGGTTACCATTGCCAGGTGCAAAACCGGTTTCCACATAGCCGGAAGCCGGATCATCGATGGTGCGGCCGTTGTCCATGGAAAAGGCATCTACCAGGTTTTGGGTAGCATTATACATGTTATAACCACCGGGGCCGGGAGAGGCACATTTGGTAAAGCCCCAGCGGCTCCAGTCGATGCTTGCCAGGATAATTTCATCATTCCAGGAAGTCAGGAACAGATCGCGAACTGAGAGATAAGGATCAAATGCAGCACCGGTATTATCCGTGTTGGTAAACAATTTATAACGGGCGGAATCAATGATATCTTTTGCTGCTTTAGCGGCAATCCTCCATTTATTCGGATCTGCGGAAAGCGGCGCCAACGCCGTACCATCGGGATTTTTGAAGTTAGCAAAATCAGGGTTACCATTCCACAGCGGACTGGCGGCCAGTTGCGCTACCTTCTCTTTAATAGCCATACAGGCGCCTTTGGTAATTCTACCCAGGTTACCGGAAGAACTCCACGCGGAAGGCAACCCTGCTGCCGATTTATCCATCAGGTTATTGATATCGGTAACACACGCTTCAAAAGGCGCGCGGGAGTATTTGCTGTAGTCTTCATCCTGCCCGAGTAAACCTGGTACTATTACGTAAGGACCATATTTTCTCAGTAACAACCAGGAAAAGTAGCCCCGCAGAAAATAGTTTTCGGCTTTGTACTGTTGCTTCAGGGCGTCGCTCAACTGTGTTTCCGGTACCTTGTCGATATGCTGTTCGAAGATGAAAGTTTTACGGATAAATGCATACTGGCTTCCCCAGTTATCCCAGGGGGAATTGGAAGGATCCCAGTTACCTGCCACCATGTTCCTTACAGCTACGGTAGGAATGGCGCAGGAAGATTCGTCCGAAAAACCAAGCGTAGCCCAGTCGCCGCCATCGGGGCCGCGCATGCCGCTGTAAATATTATTCAGATAGGCTTCTGCGTTAGCCCGGGTTTGCCAAATCTGGTCTTCTGTTAAGAGGTTGTCCGGTTTCTTATCCAGGTACTTACTACAGGACACCAGGCTGGTAGCAATCATACCACAAAAGAAGAGAAACAGGTATTTATATCTGGTCATAACATGATCTTTTTTGCTTGATTAGAATTGCGCTCTCACGCCGATGGTCACCGTTTTCGGATAAGGATATTTCGCGGAGTTATTACCCAGCTCAGGGTCCCATAATTTAAACTTCGTGAAAGTGAGCAGGTTGGTGGCAGCGCCATATACCTGCAGACTGCTGATGCCTTTGCGCTTCATCTGCGGCGTAATAAAGGAATAGCTGAGAGAGGCCTGTCTGAGACGCATAAAGCTGCCGTCTTTCATCCACCAGGTGCTGTTTAAATAGTTGTTATCACCGGTACTTGCCTGTGTTAATCTCGGGTAGTGTACATCCTGGCTGGGGTTGTCCGGTGTCCAGCGGTTGAGCATATCGGTAATGCCATTGGCCGGATACTGACCCATTCCCGCGAAAGGCACCACACCAACGCCGGCTGCGCCATCCTGGCCATGTGAGATATCTGATCCGTTAGCCATAATTCCCACATCAGCCACACCCGCAAAAACGGCTGACAACTCAAAATTTTTATAGCCGATATTAAACCCGTAACCATAAGACCATACCGGGAATACTGATTTGCCCAGGTACCCTGCATCGTTGGCATCCACCTTTCCATCGCCGCTTAAATCAGCATACTTCACATCACCCGGATAAACCTTCCGGATCTGCGTAGGACTTTTATCCACATCATTCTGATCTACAAATAATCCCAGGCTTTTATAACCATACATCTCGCCAAAGCTGTGTCCTTCGAATTGCTGATAAGGGAAAATGGCTTTAGGCTTGTCCGCAAAAAGAATCTTGTTTTTTGCATAGGTGATGTTACCGAATAAGCGGAACGTAACGTCTTTGCCTATATGATCGGAGTACTCTACGCTTCCATCAATACCCCTGTTTACCAGCTCGCCGAGGTTGCCATAGATACTGGTTCCGGCATAACCGCCAATAGATGATATAGAGCTGCGTTCTACGAGGATAGAAGTTCTTTTATCCCGGAAGGCGTCCACCACAAAATTCAGTTTATTCCAGAACCCCAGTTCCAGGCCAATATTTGTTTTAGCGGATTTTTCCCAGGTAAGATTTTGTGTACCGATAACAGAAGCTGCTATACCACCATAATAAGTAGGTGTGCCGGACCCTCCGAAAGAAGTACCGTTAGCACCATTAATATAGGTCAGGTAGCCAAACCTGTCGCCATTACCAATCAGGTCATTACCGGTCATACCATAAGAACCCCTTATTTTAAGCAAACTGATTGTTTTGGTCAGCGGGGTAAAGAAATCTTCCTTGGAAATCACCCATCCCAGGGATGCTGCAGGGAAGTATCCCCATCTTTTTCCTTTCTCAAAGTTTTCAGAACCGGTAGCGCCCATATTCACTTCAGCGAGATATTTATCCATATAGGAGTAAGTAATCCTGGCAGCGGTATTCTGACTGCGGAACGGAATCGCTCTTTTAAGATTATCTGCAGATCCTATTAATCTGTTCCGGATAGCCCCTACCAGCAAAGCGCCGATATTGTGTTTACCAAAGCTGCGGTCGTAATTCACCGTTCCTTCCAGGTACATCATACGCTCACCGGAGGAAGAGGAACCGTAATCGAGATAGGTACCGCCGGTACGGGTACGCTCAAAATTTAAACTGCCATCTTCATTTCTTCTGTCAGCAAACCAAAGGTCATTCAAGCCTTTTCTGCTGTTATCAAATTCGCCATAGGTGTCGAATGAAAATCTCACATTGGCGCTCAGACCTGCCGCTATTGCATCCAGTTTTTGATTAACGTTTAATACGGATTGTATGGAAGGTCTGAATTCGGTACTGTAACCGGAATTCTGTACCAGGTTAAAAGGGTTGGTACCACCGTTATTCCTGGGACCCGCCCATTTATTACCGGGGTATTGCACAGGGAATGAAATAGGATTAGTGCCATAGGCAGAATACCAGATAGCACCGGCAGAGTTGCCGGGATAGCGGCTGTTCACCAGCATTGAAGCAAGGTTCAGCGAAAGAAGGGTTGTTTTGGTGACGTTCAGATCTACATTACTTCTGAAATCATATCTTTTAAAATTCAGGTTAGGATTATAGTCAACTTTGGATACATTATACTGACCATCCTGGTTATAGAAGGACATGGAAACATAATAGCGCATGGCTTCTCCACCACCGCTTACGTTTACATTGGCATTGGTCATAGATGCCCATTTCTTATAAATAGTATTCAGCCAATCTACATTCGGATACAGGTAAGGATCCAGTCCGCTGGCTGTTTTCCGGATGATTTCATCTGAGTAAGTTGGGTTGTTGCCCATATTTACCTGCGCTTCGTTATACAGCTTCATGTAACTTACACCATCCAGCATTTTTGGCAACTGGGTGAGACCACTGAAGCCTGTCTCCGCTTTGGCAGACACTTTGGGTTTACCTGCAATACCCCGCCTGGTGGTAATGATTAACACACCGTTAGCGCCCTTGGCGCCGTATACAGCTGTTGCGGAGGCATCTTTCAACAACGAAATACTCTGAATATCTTCAGGATCTATATTGTTAAAAGCACCGCCATAGGTACTGTTAACATCTTCACGTTGCACACCATCCACAATAATAAGTGGAGAGGTGCTGCCTGTAAAACTTCCGATCCCACGGATGGTGAAGTTGGGATTATCGTAGCCCGGTTCGCCGCCACCACTTTGCATAGAAATAATACCGGCCACTTTTCCTACCAACGCATTCGTTAAAGATCGAACCGGCGTTTTCATATCCGCCATATTCACGGATGCTACGGAACCCGTTACGGTCACCTTTTTTTGTGCGCCAAATCCTACCACTACTACTTCATTCAGTTCATCTACCTTGGCCGACAAACTGATCTTCAGCGTTTTCTGACTGTTTACCCGCACTTCTTCAGGTTTCATTCCCATCATGGCAATTTTCAGGATATCATCCTTGGTGGCGTTGATGGAAAAAACCCCCATTACATCAGTCACAGTACCTTTCTTCGAGTCCTTTACAGAAATGGTAGCACCTGGCAGAGGATTACCATCTGCATCCATTACCAGGCCCCGGATCAGCCATTCCGCCTGCTTTTCATCCGGCGCATTGCCGGGAGCGGCGGTAACAGGTTCCTGCACTGCTGCCTTTTTATCCAGCACAATGCGGTTCCGCTGAATAACGTAACTAATGTTTTTACTTTTGAAAATAAAATTCAGCACATCATCCAGTTTGGCGCCCCTGAAATCAAGCGAAATTTTTTCCGCATCATTCAGTAGCTGGTTGCTGTATACCAGTGTAAGCCCCGTTTGCTTTTTGATAGCACGGAATACCTGCAACAGCGATACATCATTTCCCTTAACGGTAACAACAGACTGTAACGAAGGTGTGGAGGTTTGTGCCTGTACACTAAAAAATGAAGTACATACAAGGGCACATAGCACTAGTAAGCGTACCACTTTTCGCATAGCCAGTTGGTATTGGCGTATACTTTTTCTCATTCGGGAATTGTTTACAAGTTAAAGTGATTATACAGCAAATGGCATTACAAATGCTTGTCAATAGAACTACATCGATTTTGCAAAAACGGGTGACAGCAAAACTTAACTTTTTTTTAAGAACCCATAAATGTGTTGTGTATAGCATCAAAAACGATAACCCCGCCATAGGGCAGGGAACAGCGATTCCGTTTTTAACGCGGGTGACAATCTTACTACGTTATCTGAGGGTGGTGTTGATTACTTCAGCGTAATTTCGTTGCCAGACAACTGGTATTCGAGATGCGCGGTGGTTTTAAGATCGGATAAAAAATCATCCAGCCTTTTTCTGTCCATTAATCCTGTGAGGGATTTACCGGCAAATTTGTCCTTGTCCACCATAAAACGAACCCCATAAAAACGGGACGCTTCTTCTATGAGTGAGCCAAGCGGCATATGGTAATAATAGTATACACCTGTACGCCAGGATAATACCTCGTCTGCATCAAAATGAGTGGTGGTAAATCCTTTACCGGCGCCGTAATCGGCCTGTATGCCTGGTTGCAGGGTTTGTTGTTCGCCGCCTTTGCCGCGGGCAATCACGCTGCCGGTTACCAGTGCCGTTTTCACGGTACCTGCATGATATGTATTCACATTAAACGCAGTGCCCAGCACCTGGATGCTGTTCAGGGCAGTGCGCACGATAAAAGGATGCTCCGCATCCTTAGCCACGTTGAAGTAAGCTTCTCCCTCTACATATACTTCCCTGGACGACGTTCCGAAACGGAAAGGGAAACGTAAGCGGGTAGCGGCATTCAGCCATACCTCTGTACCGTCGGACAAGGTAAGGCGGTAACTTTCGCCGGCAGGAACATCCAATGTGTTTTGCACGGTATCGGAAGAAGTATATTGTAAAGCGCCGTTGCCGGTGGTTAGCGTGGCATTGTTTAATGCAATTGTTTTGTGACTGCTGTCGCCGCTCAGCACAACTGCATCGCCATTGCTGGTGAGCAACCGCACCGGCTGTTTTTGTTGCTGTATAAAGGCCGTTGCGCTCAGCGGTTGTTTACCGGTATTATTATTACGGGAGAAGAATACATACGTACTGCTACCTAATAATAGATCACCGCGGCAGCTACCAGGATCTTTTTCAGTGGCACCACTTTAGGAGCAACCGGCTGTTGCCGCTGTTCCCGGATGGCTTCCAGCGCAGCATCGGAATTAATACGTTGCAGGTAAGCCCCGGCGTTCATGGTTTCATCTTCTTTCACCAGCAGCTCCCACTGTGCCTTGAATGCAGGATCCTGCTCCAATTGCGTTTGCACATAGCTTTCCTCTTCTGCCGAAAGAGTCCCCGACAAACGTTGTATGTATAATTCAAATATTTTTTCCGATGCGAGTTCCATGATGTTAACAAAACGCGGGCTAATGCCCTTTATGAGTGATTGCATGACGTAATACCTTCAATCCCCGCTTCAGATGGGTTTTAAAGGAATTGATACTGATACCCATCTCATCTGCCGCTTCCTGGTATCGCTTCCCCTGGATATAGACCATTTGTATAGCGGACCTTTTCTGTATAGCCATATCGTTGATCACCGTCAGTACCTGCTTATAATAATCGGGCGACATTTCCGGGTTGCTGATACAGGTTTCTTCCTGCAACTGCGTAAATGCGGCCTGCTTTTCCCGTTCCGCCTTTTGCTTCTTTAACAAAGTAAGACAACGGTTTTTGATGGCTTGATGCAGGTAACCCTTTACATCGCCATCAAACTGAAGATATAATTTTTTGTCCCAGATATCGAGGAAGAATGATTGTACCAGGTCGTTGGCTTCCGCTTCATCACGCAGAAACCAATAGGCATTCAGGCAAAGCAGCTTATGATACTTCATAAACAAAGCATCATAGGCGGTGGCATCCCCCTCCTTTAACCGCTGCACCAATTCTATGTCTGAAGAATGATTCATTTAGCAAGACAGCCTTATCAGTAATAATACATTACACGTGGTATAAACACATAACTTACCTGTTTACCGCATCGCAAACGGCTGGAACAGGTGCTGATGATTTAAAATGGTGCTGGAAGATATTGTTTTCTTCCATCGTTCACTTTGTGACACTAAAGATTCTGGCCTATGACTATTAATTTGAAATCAAGGTAAATAATAAAATTGTAAAAACATAAGGGGGCTGGTAAAAAAAGTAAAAGCCCCGGTATTGTGTACCGGAGCTTTTTTTCACAGGGGGTTTCAGTAGACAGCTTATAACTTAAAGAATATTTTTTTCTTATATAGCCAGTAACACAAGCCCCATTCGAGCCCCAGCACCACGAAAGCCGATATTATTTCCCTGATCCCTTCCGGGATACCCACCATCGCGGTAAATCCTTTTACAAAAATGCCGGTGGTAGGATTCACCCATTGCCCTCCCACTGTTTCAAAAAACAGGTAAATAAAGATGGCATTCATCCCTACCACGGTGGCCAGCCAAGCATAACGAATATTTTGCTTTACGTCGATCACCCCGTACAGGAAGGCCAGCAACAACATTACCCAGCCTCCGGAGGCCAGCGTAAAGGATGCCGTGGCAATCCGTTTGATAATAGGAGTAATCCCTGCCCAATCCAGCCCGAAACCGGTGATCAGCCCTACTGCGCCGGCTACCAGCAATATCCGGATCTTTTGCCCGGAAGAACGGCTGCTGATCAGCAACTTCCCGGCAAGCACCCCCCAAATGGTATGGGCTGCTGTAGGTAAAAAATTAATGGTGACCCAACCGCCACCGTCATTTAATTTTCCCATCAGCACCATATCTATAAAAGAGCCAAAATTATGATCCTGCACAAAAGGCTGGTCATAACCTGGTAACAAAACAAAACGATAGAGCAGGTCGGTCGCCAGCAATAATGAAAGGCTTACACCCAGCTGGAATCCATAGGAACGACGTATAATCAGATAAGCGATAATGGTTGTAACGGATAGTTGAGTCAGCACATTCCATAACTCCCATACTAACCGTCCGGCATATACGCAATGAAGAGCGGTCCCAAATATAAACAACTTTAAACAACGAAACGAAATATGCCGGAAGTTTTGTGACCAGGTTACCCCTTTTTGTGTCTTATAGTAATAAGAAATATACATGGCGGAACCAGCCATCGTCATGAAGGCAGGCTGCACCAGGTCCCAGGCGCGGAGGCCATTCCAGGGATGATGAAAGAACTGTTCTATGATGCTGCCGGCAATACCCGGCGGATGCAAGTGCGATATGGATTCATATATACGGGCGCTTTCTCCGGCCAGGAGAATCATGATAATTCCGCGCATCACATCCAGGGAAATCAATCGTTGGTTGACATTGGTCGTATTGTTCATTGTCCTGATTGTAGGCTTAAAATAATAATTATTCCGGCATATTTAATAAAAAAGATGGGGCTCCTTCGTCAGGAATAGTGCCCAGCTGGGTGCTCCAATCGCTGGTAGTGGCCACCATACCAAGGCGTATAGCCGTTCCGGTAAAACCCTTTATTTTTGAGCGGTCCAGCTTTCCTTCAAAACGGATCACCCCGTTGGCTTCCGTCACCGTGCCCAGCGAATAAAAGTCGGTGCCTGACTGCGGATCAAAAGCGAAAGCGGTTTGCGGTCCGTTATGATAATACATCGCCATAGGAATAGGCGCTGTAGACAGTTTCAGCAGGAGCTGCCCCTCCAGCAATACATCATAAGCACCGCCGGTAAACAGGGAAGTGAGCAACCCCGTACCTGCATTATTGTCGCCGTCGATATACATATCAAAGATCACCCCGTCGGATTGTTTGCCGGTCATTTCTACATAGAAGTACATGTTCTGTCCGTCGTAATCAAATTTGGCCTTCTTAAATACACCGCCTTTCGGCCCCGCAGTCATCGTATTTACACTGATGGTATCCCAGTCGGCCAGGCTATTATCATTCAGTTTCACGGGCGACGTTTTGGAAATCCGTATTACGGTAGACCCTTCTGCCGTTATCCCATCTCCCGAAGTAGCATACAGGGTAGGCACATACTTGCCTTTACCTTTATAGGTATGCACCGGGTTTTGCTCGGTGGAGGCAGCGCCATCGCCAAAATCCCATTTCCAGGAAGTGGCGCCGGTAGTAGTATTGTTAAACGTTACTTTATTGCCATCTACCTCAATGGTGTATACCACCACCGGGGCAGGTTTTGTATCATCCTTTTTACAGGCAGATGCTGCAAACAGCAGCAGGAATATATAGCGGAGTGGTTGTTGCATGTGGAAACGTTTTAAGGATTCTGGGTACACAGTTTATTGGTTTCTATTTCATCGATCGGAATATAATAGATGATCTTCGGGTTATCCGGCTGTATCATCATACCGGCATAACCGGAAGGATTCGACGGCTTAATATCCGATTGCTTTAACCCAGGCAAGTGATAGCCCCAATAGGTTCTGTTCATGGTTCTTTTATTCCGGTAGATATCATAACTGCGGTGCCCTTCAAAAGCCAGCTCCAGGCGACGCTCCTTCAATACGATATCCAGCGCTGATTTACCGGCCGGCAGCTGCCGGTGATACTGCGCATTGGCTAATCCGCGGTTGCGGCGGATCATATCCACATCATCCAGGGCCCCCGCCGTATTTCCTGCTTTGGCACTGGCCTCCGCCCGGTTCAGGTACAACTCCGCCAAACGGAACAGGATCGGTGAACTCAGCGTAGGACTTTTATCCTGTCCTGAAAATTTAGAGATATAATAAACGTCGATCCCATTCTTTTGCTGTAATACGCCATTATCATCTTTCAACGGCACAATATACTTCCAGCGCACATCCTGGGGGTTGGCCATCATGGTGTCCCGCAGCGAAGCAGAGGCAAACTCTTCCCCCCAGCCGGAGTTACCATCGGAATAGATCATGGAAGCAATAGACCCGAATTTGCGGTAATCGTCCAGCGGGGTAAAGGCTACACAAAAAATAGTTTCGCTGCCCGTCATTGCATTGGCAAACAAGCCTGGATAAGTATCGCCGGTGGTAAGTGAATAACGGCCGCCATCAATTACCTTGTTGGCATAATAAATTGTACTGTCGTTTATGCCTTCATACAAATATGCCCTGGAAAGCAAGGCCCACGCCGCTTCCCGGGAGGCGTACTGCGGTCCCCTCGCCTGCCCCATCAAGGCAGCGCCACGCTGCGCATCTCCAATGATCTGTTTGTATACCTCTCCTACTGATGCTCTTGCCTTTTGCCCCGGATCGCTGGTAGACGTGCGAAGAATAATTCCCGCGGCAGCCGGATTTTGTGTATACGGCATCGCAAATAATTTCACCAGGTTAAAATGACTGAACGCCCGCAGGAAATAACATTCGCCCAACAGCTGCTGCGTGGTGGCGTCGGGGTTAGCCTGCTTTTCTACCGCTTCTATTACCGTGTTGGCATCATTGATGATCTTATAAGAGATATACCAGAAATATCGTGTATTCGTTTGCGTTGGAGCATGATCCAGGGAGAAACTGTAAAACAACGGATCTTCTGTTGTTTGTCCACATACAATATCATCGCTGGCAAAATCCGACAACTGGAAATATTGCCGCAGGTACATGTTGTTATCATCGGTAGTACCATTAAACGGCACATGGTCCTTTAACAGTGAATACGCGCCGTTCACCGCATTCTTCAGCCCTTCGGGCGTACTGGTAATTGTTTCTGTAGTCAGCGCATCGCTGGGATTTACATCTTTCATACAACCGGTTTGCCATAACAGCAACGGCAGTAATATCAATATTATAATAGCTGATCTCATGACAGGCATTTTAAAATCTGAAATTAATGTTGAACAGGTACTGGCGATTGTTCGGATACTTAAAATCCGATACACCGGGCATCACCTGCGAACCAGGCGTGATGGTGGTTTGCGGGTCCTGTCCAAGGAAATTGGTAAACGTATGCACATTATCAGCCGTAAAACCCACGGTAATACCCTCCATCTTGAACCTGTTTACCAATGTACGTGGCAGTTCATAACTTAAGCTGATATTACGCAGTGCCAGGAAGCTGCCATCTTTTAAAAAGCGTGTAGACGTTTGCGTTGAATTCGCCGAATGCTGCGGACTCGGTTCAGTAGCATCATCACCGGGTTTACTCCAGGTGCTGCTGCCTTTGGGCAGGTTCACCTGGTTGTAATAAGGCTCGTTGCCATCGTTTTCCACAAAGCGCAGGTTGTTGCTGTATACTTTGTTACCTGAAAGAAAATAGATATTCACACCCAATGAAATACCATTGTAAGTGAAGGTATTGGTCATGCCGCCCTGGAATTTTGGCAGGGCAGAACCTACCTCCTGGTAGGTAGCGCTGGCATAGTCGGAGGTGGATTTCCTGCTGCCGTCTTTATTCACTACTTCCCATAGCGGTGCGCCGGTTTGTTTATCCACACCTAACCATTTAGGCATATAAAATTCATACAGGTTACCGCCGTTGCGGTAGATCTGCGAAATGCTCCAGGTAGATTGTGTGTTGATAATACTCGCAGGAAACTGTTGTAGTTTGTTGGTGTTGAAGTTAATATTGAAATCGGTGTTCCACTGGAATTTTCCACTGCGGATATTCACGGTGCTTAAAACCAGTTCTATCCCGTTATTAACCAGTTCTCCTACGTTCTCCCACCTGGTTTCAAAGCCAACAGAGAGTGGCTGGGATACCTGCAGTAACAGGTTTTTGGTGATGTTGTTGTAGACATCCACGCTCAGGTCTATACGCTTAAACAAACTGATGTCGAGGCCGCCGTTCCATTGGTATTTACTTTCCCAGGTGAGGTTGGGGCTGGGCAGCTGTGAAGGCGTGGCAGCAGTACCGGAATTATACTGGCTGGACAATGAAAACAGCGCCAGGTAACGCGACGAGCCGATGTCCTGTGTACCGGTAACCCCGTAGCTGGCCCGGAGTTTTACATTGGTAAAAATGGCATTGTCTTTCAAAAAATCCTCATTGCTCATCAACCATGCGGCAGATACCGAAGGGAAGGAAGCATAGCGGTTGCTGGAAGGAAAATTGGAAGAGCCATCCACACGGAAGGAACCTGTTACAAAATATTTATCCAGGTAGCTGTAGTTGACCTGTGAAATGAACGATTGTATGATGGCTTCATTTACGCTGCCGCTTACCACCTGGTGACTGGACACTACATTCAACACTTTTAAACCCACCGGCAGTCCTTTTCCTGAAGCGCCCATCAGATCGGTGTTACTGCCTTCAAAGGCCACACCCGCCAAACCGCTGATACGATGATCGCCCATATGAAAGTCTACCTTCAATAAGTTATTGGACACATAGCCATAGTTGAGCGTGCTCAGTTCATTCAGAAAACCATCTCCGTGATACTGTCCTGCTACTGTAGGGGAATACCAGGTTTTGCTTTTGTTATATCCCAGCGACAAACGGTTGGTACTGGCAAATGTGAGCCAGTTTGTAATACCGATGTTCAGTCCCATGTCGTAGTTCACATCAAAATTTTTATAGGGATGTTCGGAATTACGGATGGTATGAATAGGGTTTACTTTATCGCGCGACCACCATTTAAATGGGGAGTTTCCATCAACATAAATGGCATTACCGCTGCTGTCGTACGGGTTATCCCAGGGCATGTTAAGATAGGCGTAATACATATCGTTATAGTCGTATGTTTTACCAAAGGAGCCACTGAGATTGATGTTATTGGTTAAGCTGATATTTTTTGTAAAATGATAGGTAGAATTAGCCCTTAAGTTTACCCGCTGATAATTGGTATTCATGAAAGTACCTTTCTCATTATAGTAGGAAAGGCCCAGGTAATAATCAGCCTTTTCTGTTTTGCCGCTGGCCGACAGGTATATATTCTGCATGGGCGCGCGGCGGAACATATCTGTTAACCAGTTATAGTCCTGCTTTTTGAGCGACAGGGGGCGTTCGTTATAAAATTTGAGGAGATCTATTTTATAGGAGTTGTCGGCGGCGCCGGGAATATAATCGCGGTAATATTCTTTCTGACGTTCGTATAGTTCGCTGCCGTTCATCATATCCATGGTGCCGAAATCGGGTGTGCGGAAACCGGTGGTGATTTTTGCCTGGAAGCGTGTTTTCCCGGGGGCGGCTCTTTTAGTGGTGATGATGAGTACACCGGCGTTGGCCTGGGAGCCATACATGGCGGTGGCGCCGGCATCTTTTAATACGGTGACGTTTTCTATATCATTGGGATCGTAGTTACCACCAATAATTCCATCTACCACTACGAGCGGTGTTTGGGAAGCATTCACGGAAGAGATGCCGCGCATGCGGATTTCAGCGGCGGCGCCGGGCACGCCGGAGCTGCTCACCACCTGTAACCCGGCTACTTTACCCTGCAGCATGGTGGCTACATCGTTGGTGGTAACGTCTTTCAGTTTCGTGGCATCTACTACGGTGACGGCGCTGGTGAGTTCACTTTTTTTCTTATCGGAATAACCCACTACCACTACCTGGTCCAGCTGACTGTTAGTGGTTTGCAGTGTCACCTGCATAGCTTGCCGGGCGGGCATCTCCTGTTTATCATAGCCGGTAAAGGTAAACACCAGTATTTCGCCGGGGTTAGCTGCCACGGTGAATTGTCCACTGCTATTGGTAGCGTTTCCCCTGGTTGTACCTTTTACTATCACGGTAGCGCCGGGAAGCGGCGTGCCGTCGGGCGCTTTTACGATACCGGAAATCTTCCCCAGCGTATCTGCTACCGGGGCCGGCGGCGGCGATTTGGGCCGGATCACGAACACCCCGTCACTGATGGCAAATGTAACGGGCTGGTGTTGCAGGCATTGCTCCAGCACAGATTGCACCGAAGCGTTACTTACCTGTAAGGTAACGGGGAGGGTGTTTTTAAGGGCCGACTCGTTGTACACGATGGTGGCGCCCGATTGCAGGATTATTTCTGCAAACACTTTTTGTAGCGGCATATTTTTCACAGAGAGGGTAACCTGTTGTGAAAAAGTCCTGGCGCTTACATGTAAGCAGGCAACCAGGATTAGCCAGGTGGTTATTTTCATCACCCGCAAAATTTTGGTTAATAAAAGTCCCTTGGGGAGAAACGGATTCTCCTTAAATTTTAAATGCATACTTTTAATAAGGTTTAGAATTCTTAAATGATCATTCGACCGATCTTACAGGATGCTGGACTTTAGCCGGGGGTGTTGTCACCACCTCCGGTTTTTCCATTGTTCAACAATTTATTTCATACGTTTTCTTACAGCTTTTATGGTAATACAATTACTTTGTTCCCATCTGTTTTAAAGTGATTTGTTCCGTTTTCTTCGAGGACGTGCAATACGGCTGATAAATTAAGATTCCGGCTGATTCCCCCACCATACAGCTCTTGGCCAGGTTTGGCCTGGTATATAATTTCCACATCATACCAGCGGGCTATTTCCCGCAGGATGGTAGGAAGGTCCATATTATTAAATACAAACAAGCCATTCTTCCAGGCCATAATTTTATTCACGTCGGCTTCGCCAATGGTCAGCTGATGTTTGGTAAGTTCCAATACCGCCTGCTGACCGGGCCGCAGGATCTTATCCTGTACTTTTATTTTTCCGTCCAATAAGGTTGCATTGATAGTAGGTTCATCCGCATATGCCATCATATCGAAGCGGGTGCCCAGCACCACTACTTCCATTTCATTGGCCTGTACTTTAAAAGGCTGGGCTGCTTTTCCTGCTATTTCAAAATAGGCCTGTCCCTGCAGGATCACTTTTCTTTCTGCGCCGTTGAAAGCAGTGGGGTAACGCAGCGAAGAAGCAGAGTTGAGCCATACTTTGGAACCATCGGGCAACACTACCTGGTATTGACCACCGCGTGGCACCGTGAGGGTGTTATATACTACCTCTCCGCCTGCATGATCGGCCTGGTAAGAGAGTTGTCCGCCGGTATTTTTAATTACCCTGGCGCCTCCCTGTTTCGCGAGGGCGCCGTTAGCCACATCATCCAGCGCAATGGTGCTGCCATCCCCCAAGGTGAGCATTGCTTTCTTATTGGCCGGAGGCACTTCTTTCGTGGTAGTGTGAGCGGTTATTATATTTTTTTGTGGAGATACATTCCGGTACTGTAGTATTGCGATTCCCGCTGCAGCCACCAGTACTGCCACGGTGGCCGCCACTGCATAACGACGGTAAAAAGGCTTTTTTGCCCGTACCGGCTGCATAACAGGCCGCAGCCTGTTCAGTAAACGCTGTTCCAGCTGCTGACGATCTTCTCCCGGCTCCAGCGGCAGGGATACCTCACTGTCGTCGAAGCTGTTGTACCACTCATTCAGCGCACCGGTTTCTTCGGGTGTGGTGTTGCCTTTCAGATAACGTTGGATCAGGTCTTTTAAATGCTGCATAATAGTAGAGTACAGAAATACCCTCACTACCCTTAGTCCGGATCAAAAATTTTTTCAGAGAAGAAAGGAAAGGTAGGGATATACGTCTTTCAAACGCAGACGTAAGTGCTTCAATGCCTTAGTGAGATGGGCTTCCACGGTTTTTTCCGAGAGCTGCATGGCAGCGGCAATTTCTTTATTGCTGTACTGTTCGCGGCGACTATATAAAAATACGAGGCGGCATTTTTCCGGGAGGCCGGCAATTTCCACGCCCAGTCTTTCCTGCAAACGACAAAAGTCGAGGTGACTCATATCCGGATCTTCTACCAGCTGCCGTACTACATCCGGATTATCGAGTGGCTGATCGGGCAATAAACGGCTGATTTGCCGGAATACGGCATAGCGGGTAGCGGTGGCAAGGTAGCCGGAAAGATGGCGTATTTCCAGCACATCTTTCCGCACCCAGAGACTGGCCAATACCTCCTGCACTACGTCTTCCGCAGCAGTGCGTATACGCAGGCGGTTATACGCGATGGCGTACAATTTTTCCCAGTATCGATGAAATATTTCGGTGTAAGCCGCTTCATCAGCCTGTTGCAGTCGTTTTAATAGCGCTATGTCACTTTGATCCTCCACGTGGTAGTTGGTTGATATCCGGCAGATGCTATAAAAATAGCAATTTTTTCTTTTGTCCGGGATTAGACTTTACAACCGCTCCCTGATCACTTTCACTGCCTTTCCTCTTTCCAGTTCATTATGTTCCTGCCACCGGCTCTGCTGCTGGCTCATCAGCAATCCCGTTTGCCATGCCAGGAACTTTGCTTCGAGGCGTTCCAGGCACAACTGTTTATTCTGCAACTGAGAGCGGCTATCCATCGCCAGTACCTGCAAGCCACTGGGCCGGTGCGTACCGCGAACAGCCGTCTCTACTTTGTTGACATGCTGGCCGCCGGGCCCTGCGGCGCGACAGGTTTCCAGCACTACGTCTTTCGGATTCCATTGCAGTTGCTTTTTTACATCGAAAACCGTTACGCCTGCAAACCAGTTTTTACGTTTATGCATTTTACGGTAGGGACTTGTTGCCACCCATTGAATGGTACCTTCCCATTCCCTGATGAGTGCTGGCAGCTGGCTGCCTTTGGCCAACAACGTGGCCGACAGCAGCGTGCCGTTGATGTCGCCTTTTATGTTTTCGAGCACCTGTATGTCGATAGATGCCGCCCTGGCTTGTTTAATGATGAGCTCCTGTACCCTGGCCACTACCCTGCAACATTCTGCAGGGCCGCGGCCGGAGGTGATCTGTATAATTGCCTGTTCCATGATGTTAGTCTTTATTCATTCTTACAATGGCGGGCATAAACCTGCCTTCTATGTCTATTAAGTCCTGCTGCGCATTCATCACATCTTCGATATTTTTATACGCTAGCGGGTTTTCTTCCACGCTGCCGCCAATCAGCGTTACGCCTGCGCCGGACAGCATTTTCTTTAAACCGGATACGGTCATATTTTCTTTGGCTCTTTTACGGCTCATAGCCCTACCGGCGCCGTGTGACGCGGAATACAGTGAATTGTCTACGCCTTTGCCTTTCACGAGGTAAGCGGCGGTACACATACTGCCGGGAATGATGCCCATTTCACCGGCATGCGCGGGCGTAGCTCCTTTGCGGTGAACAATCACTGCGCGGCCATCTGCCAGGGTATCTTTCCAGGCAAAATTGTGATGGTTTTCCACTTTCGCCAACGCCTGCAAACCCAGCGCTTTAGTGAGATTGGCATGAATGCGATCGTGACAGGCTTTGGCGTAATCGCCGGCCAGGTTCATCGACAGCCAGTATTCCTGTCCTGCTTCACTGTTCATATCCAGCCAGGCCAGCTGCTGCGCCGACTTAGGCAGCTTACAGGTGTCCATGGCAATACGGGTGTAGTGCTGCGCAATATTGGCGCCCAGTCCGCGGCTGCCGGAATGCGACAACAACGCCAGGTATTTTTTTGGTGGTAACTGCAGGGCATTGTCTTCATACAGTTCTATTAAACCAAACTCCACGAAGTGATTGCCACTCCCGGATGATCCCAGCTGCCGCGCCGCTTTGGCCTGTAACTTTTTCAACAGTTCAGTAGACTGGAATACCGGGCTATCTAATACCGCATGTTCCTGTGAAAACTCCAGTCCGCCTTCCATACCAAAATGTGTATATTCTTTCAGCGCTACTTTTACCTGGTGGGAAAAGCGTTTTAAAAAACTTTCTCCTTCATCGAGGATGGTAAGCGCCATACGGCAACCAATGTCTACGCCAACAGCAAATGGTAACACGGCATTTTGAGTGGCCAGCACTCCACCGATAGGTAATCCGTAACCGGTATGTGCATCCGGCATTAAAGCGCCTTGTACCGTTACCGGTAAAGACATGGCAAGTTCCATCTGTTGTTTGGCGGATCGTTCAATTTCTTTGGCGCCGTATATTTTCAGCTGTCCTGTTTTCTCCAGTAAATCGTACGACTGGAAATTACACTCCACCGGTTCATCCAGGAAGGTATCCGCAATTTTGCCTAACACTTCATCTGCACGGTATTTTGCCGGATCTGCTTTTATGTTTGTTAATAGTTCAATGATCTCCGGCTTGCTATGATGTTTGAAATGCCGGGAAATAATATTGATAACGAGGCTTCTGGCCTGGTCGTTTGTATAACCTATTTTACTAAGTTCCTTTGTTTTTATGCTTCCCATAAAAAGTGTATTGGGTGCGACTTTCCGGCGCGCACAATGCCTGCACAAACAAATGTGTTTGCGTAACCATGATATAATTAAAAGAGAATGTTGTTCCGCGTTGGGAACGGCCTTTCGCTGCGGGAGCAGCCGGGCAAACGGCGGGTGTAACTCGTAAGCATATACGTTGAATCGCGATCCAGCGGTTAGCTAATGTTTAACAGCTGATAGCTAACTGCTAAAAGCTATTATTCCGGCTTATGCAAAAGTAAAAACACTGCGTTTACCTGATCAGGCAATGAGCGAAAGGGGCGATATGTGTGAATGTTCTGTCATGATTCCCTGCATTTTAAAAATGAAGAGTAAGGAATTCGGCTGCAAAGATATGGGTATTTTTCAAATACCGGCATACATTTTTTATCATAACAATTTTATTGTTTTTAAGATAGATTTTAACATTTCGCAGACGGATAAAAAAAGGTTTATAACTGTGCATGACGTAAATTTGTATACGCCCGCAATATTAACCTCCGGAACCCGCTCCGGACGGGCCATTTCAACAATAGTAAAACTTTTTCTCATGGACAAACAGCTCATCCGCAACGCTTACAAAGTGTACTGGCTGGAAAACGGCAAAGCACCTGTATCTGTTTATGCGCTCTGCAAAATTGTAGACATCACGGAAGCGACCTTTTACGAACAATATAGTTCACTGGAAGCTGTAGAAAAAGACATCTGGTTAGCCATCTTCCGGCAAACACTGGAACAGCTGCAGGCAGATGAAGTGTATCAGCAGTACAATGCACAGGAAAAACTGCTGGCATTTTATTTTCTCTGGGTACAGAAACTGAAAGAAGACCGCAGCTACCTGCTTTTACAGCGCAAACATTTCCGGTTGCCGGACTTTTACCGCAATAAGCTGGAAACATTCCGCCACGCCTTCAACAGCTATGTAAGCGACCTGGTAAAAGAAGGATACCAGTCCAGCGAAATCAAGGAAAGAAAATACATCTCTGATCAATATGTACACGGTTTCTGGCTGCAGGCCCTGTTTGTACTCAAATACTGGCTGGATGATACCAGCAACCAGTTTGAGATGACAGATGCCGCCATTGAAAAAGCGGTGAACCTGAGTTTTCAGCTGATCAAATCCAATACACTGGATAGCCTGCTGGACTTCGGCAAGTTTATATTTACGCGGAAATAAGCAACATGAAAGAGCAATCCAATATACCCACCTCCAAGGTGGAAAGGGCAGGCAAATTCGTTACGACCGGACTTAAGGTAGGTACCAATTATATCAAACATTACACGCGTAAACTGATGGATCCTTCCACTACAAAGGAGGAGTTACACCAGGACAACGCTGCTGATATTTACGATACCCTGAGCAACCTGAAAGGCAGCGCACTCAAAGTAGCGCAAATGCTAAGTATGGACAAGGGAATGCTCCCCAAAGCCTATACCGAGAAATTTGCTATGTCGCAGTACAGCGCTCCCCCGCTGAGCGGACCGCTGGTAGTGAATACATTTGTAAAAACGCTGGGCAAATCACCGTCACAGCTATACGATAAATTTGAGATGCAGGCATCCAACGCCGCCTCTATTGGCCAGGTACATAAAGCCACCAAAAATGGTAAAACGCTGGCGGTAAAAATCCAGTATCCCGGTGTAGCCAACAGCGTAAAATCGGACCTGCGTATCGTAAAACCGTTTGCCATCCGCATCGTAGGTATGAACGAAGTGGATATGGATAAATACTTTGAGGAAATAGAAGGTAAGCTGCTGGAAGAAACGGACTACCAGCTGGAACTCCGCCGCTCCGTAGCACTTTCCCAGGCATGTGCCCATATTCCCAACCTGCAGTTTCCCGGGTATTACCCTGACATGTCATCTGACCGGATCATTACCATGGACTGGCTGGAAGGACAACACCTGAAAGAATTTTTACTCACCAACCCCTCCCAGGAAGCACGCGATAAAATAGGGCAGGCATTATGGGATTTCTACCAGTTCCAGGTGCATAGCCTGAAACAGGTACATGCAGACCCACACCCCGGCAATTTCCTGATGCGCCCCAATGGCAGCGTAGGTATTTTTGATTTTGGTTGTGTGAAAGAAATACCGGAAGACTTCTACCTAAACTATTTCCTGCTGGTAGATAAAGAAGTGCTGAAAGATGATAAAAAACGACATGAAATCTATACTAACCTGGAAATGATCCACCCGTCAGATACGCCTAAAGAGGTGGAATTCTTCTCCGGCCTTTTCCAGCACATGATCGATCTGCTGACACTGCCATTTACCCTCGAAAATTTTGACTTTGGCAATGAAGCATATTTCAATGAAATATATGCTTACATGGACGAGCTGTACAACATGAAAGAAATCCGTGACTCCAAGGTAGCCCGTGGCTCCAGGCATAGTCTTTATATAAACCGCACCTATTTTGGGTTATACTCTATTCTCAGCGATCTGAAAGCCAATGTTATTACAGGTCCTGGCAGAATACAGGAACTACATAAGGAGCAGAAGGCATAAGGCATAAGACATAAAGCTATTGAAGCGAATGATCAGAGCAGGTATTATATCTGCTTTAATCATTCGCTTCAATAGCTTTATGCTTTCTTGATACTATTGGTCGTATAATTATTGCAGTTGGTCGCAACCAACACACGATAAATATATAAATACCTAATTTGCCACCATGAAAGAGGAATGGTATCAACAAAGATGGGCAATAATAGCCAGGCACATTGCTGTCTGGCTGGCTTTTTTCTCGCTGCCCTATCTCCTGCATCCCGCCAATGAAAGCTGGGAACGGGAACATATGAACGAGAAACAGGGCTGGGTGTATTACCAGTATTATACCAATGTGATGCTCACTGTATTCTTCTATCTGAATGCATGGGTATTCATTCCTAAAATGATATATAAAAAGAAAATTTATAAATACACGCTGTATATACTGGGAATATTCATTTTTATGCTCTCCAGCAGGTATATCTTTGAAAGAGTGATCCTGAAGTCCCTGCATCCATCTGATATGAGGGCCATCATTCTCTTCACCTTCTTTATTTTCTTCATGGTATTATCGGCCAGCACTGCGTTCCAGATGATTGTTGACAAATTAAAACAGGAAAGACAAATTAGCGCAAAGGAGAATGAAAACCTGAAAACAGAGCTATCGCTGTTGCGTTCGCAGGTGAGTCCGCATTTTATGTTTAATGTGCTGAACAACATGGTATCGCTGGCCCGCAAAAAGTCGGATGTGCTGGAACCATCGCTGATCAAGCTTTCTTCGCTGATGCGTTATATGTTGTATGAAGCGGACGAAGAAAAGGTGCCGCTGCAAAGAGAAGCGGAATACCTGCAAAGTTATATAGATTTGCAGCAGCAACGGTTCGGGAAAAATGTGGTGATCAACGTATCGCTGGAAGCGGCAAACAGCAATTACGAAATAGAACCCATGCTGCTGATTCCTTTCGTGGAAAATGCTTTTAAACACGGCACAGGGTTGATTGCCGATGCCCGGATAGACGTTAATTTATACACCCGCGCCGGTATGTTATTTTTTTCCGTACGCAACAAATTCAATGAAGCTTCTTCAGAAATAAAAGATAAAACCAGCGGTATTGGTTTGGCCAATGTAAAAAGGCGTTTGAATTTATTATATGGAGATAATTATGTTTTGCAGATTGAGAAAAAAGATGACTGGTTTATAGTATCCTTACAATTAAATCTCCACTGATGATGAAGTGTATTGCCATAGACGACGAACCGTTAGCGCTGGACCTGCTGGAAGACAATATCAGCATGCTACCTTACCTGCAACTCACCGGCAAATGCACCAATGCATTTGAGGCCATGGAAATACTACGGCATCAGCAGGTAGATCTCATATTCCTGGACATACAAATGCCGGGGCTTACCGGCTTACAATTCCTGGAATCGCTGCCCAATAAACCCATTGTCATCCTGATTACCGCCTACGAAAAATATGCGCTGGAAGGTTTTAACCTGGCCGTCACCGATTACCTCGTAAAACCCGTATCGCTGGAGCGTTTCATCAAAGCATGCAACAAAGCGCAGGAGCTTCACCAGCTCAAAACCGGCAGCAAAACCGCCAAAGAACAGGCCGACTTCTTTTTTATAAACGTGGATTACAGTCTGCTGAAAGTGGTATTTTCAGATATTGTGTGGATTGAAGGGCTGAAAGACTATGTCAAAATACATCTCAAAAGCACCCATAAACCGGTCATCACACGTATGAGCGTAAAAGGCATGGAGGAGCAGTTGCCCCCTTCAAAATTTATCCGGATCCACAAATCTTATATTATCTCGGTAGCAGAGATCTCTTCCATACGGAAGAACAGTGTTTTCCTGCATGAGCAGGAACTTCCGGTGGGAGATACTTACAGGGAAGGGCTTTATGCTATTGCAGGAAAAAATAATATCTGACATGTATTTCCTGTAGTTCGTAGCAATATTTCTCCCGCTTATCTCATTTAATTTATTATTCCACTGCCACGCTATACTTTTGCACGATCTGAATTTATATAAAATGCAAAAGATTTATTTGTTTATCACCCTGTTTTTGCTTTCCATGAGTGCCTGGGCCCAGGCTCCGGGCGGCGCCGCCGGCAGAATGCCGATGGGCATGAACGGACATGTTTATGGGAAAATTATTGACCCCGACGGAAAACCCGTCGCCTACGCTTCTGTAATTGTACTCCAAAACCGCATGGATTCTGCCACCAAAAAAATGAAGGAAAAGCTGCTGAAAGGCGCCCTCACCAAAGGTAACGGCGAATTCAGCCTGGAAGAACTGCCTGCAAGAGGGCCTTTGAAGCTGAGAATTACCGCCACCGGCTATAAAACCATTGATCAGGCGATCAGCTTCCCTCCTTTTGAAAAGGACCTTGGCAACATAAAAATGGCAGTAAGCACCACACAACTGCAGGGCGTTACCGTAGCGGGTACCAAGCCACTGATGCAGATGGATATCGATAAAAAGGTATTTAATGTGGAAAAGAACATCGTCAGCGCTGGCGGTACAGCCCTCGACGTGATGAAAAATGTGCCTTCCGTAAACGTAGATATCGATGGTAATGTAACGTTGCGTAACAGCGCACCACAGTTATACATAGATGGCCGTCCTACCACGCTTACGCTGGAACAGATTCCGGCAGATGCCATTGAAAATGTGGAAGTCATCACCAATCCGTCCGCCAAATACGATGCATCCGGTGGTAGTGCCGGTATCCTGAATATTGTGCTGAAAAAGAACCGTAAAACAGGATACAATGGTAATTTGCGTGCCGGTGTGGATAAACGCGGCGCCCTCAACGGCGGCGGCGACTTCAACCTGCGCCAGGATAAGGTAAATATCAGCGCCAGCGTAATGGGCAACCAGATGAAAGGCCGCACTAACGGTACTACTGAGCGCAGCAACTTCGCCGATGTGCCCCCTACCATGATCAACCAGGATAACCACAACAAAACCAACGGTGGTTTCGTTTTCGGTAAACTGGGACTCGACTGGTTCGTCACCAATCGCACTACCTTGTCGGTAGCGGGTATCAAAGTACATGGCGAAATGAATCCTTCGGAAACCATCCATATCAATACGGACACCCTGGGGAAAACCATCCCTGTCAGCGCTTTCAGCCAAAGGAACTCCTCTTCCCGCAATAAGTTCAACGCCAACGGTGTGGTACTGGGCATGAAACACCTGTTTCCTAAGGAAGGAGAAGAACTGACGGCCGACTTCAACTATTTCGGCGGTAAAAGCGATAACAACTCCGACTACCGGACCGACCGCTATCGTAGTGGAGCGGGCAGCAACATTACCGGCAGCGATATCCAGCAGATCCTGGGTGGTGGCTCCGTAAGCTTTATGACCATTCAAACGGATTATGTAAGACCATTTACCGGCAAATTAAAGCTGGAAACGGGGTTGAGAGCTGCTATCCGTAACACAAAAAGCAATTTCAACAACTATATGTTTGACCAGGAAAACAATAAATATGTATTGATTCCTGCCGCCTCCAATAACTACAAAAACAGCGATAATGTATATGCAGCCTATGCCAGCGTATCCAACACCATTCGCAATTTTGGTTATAAGGTAGGGTTAAGGGCTGAAAGCTCCAATTATACCGGCGACCTGCTCAACAACGGACAGCATTTCAAAAATAACTATCCCATCAGCCTGTTCCCCTCCCTGTTTTTAAGCCAGAAGCTAAAACATGACCAGGAACTGCAGCTGAGCTATACACGCAGGATTAACCGTCCCAACTTCTTCCAGCTGATACCTTTCACCGATTCTACCGATAAGCTGAATATTACCAAAGGTAATCCGGGCCTGGTACCGGAATTCACCACTTCGCTGGAAGCTTCGTACCTGAAAACGTTTAAAGGCAACAACACCCTGCTGGCATCTCTCTACTACAGACATACCAACAACCTGATCACCCGTTACCTGACCAAGGAAACCGATCCGGGAAACGGGCAGGAATTGCTGGTAAACACCTACATCAATGCCAACTCCAGCTACTCTGCGGGTATGGAAGTAACATCGATGAATACCATTACCAAATGGTGGAGTATGTCGACCAACGTAAACCTCTACAATTCCAAAATCAATACCGACAACGTCACGCAATCGCAGGACGCGCTCTGGAGCTGGTTTGGAAAGATCAATAACAGCTTTAAGCTGCCGGCGAACTTTGAAGTTCAGCTCACCGGTACTTATCAATCCAAAACCAACCTGCCGGTAAATGACAATAAAAATGTGCAGGCCGGTCCGCCGATGCAGCAGTCACAGAACGCTTCCCAGGGTTACATCGCCTCTTTTTATGGAGTAGATGCCGCCATCAAGAAGAGTTTCCTGAAAAACAATGCCGCCTCTGTGACGTTAAGCTTCAACGATATTTTCAGAACCCGCTGGTCTGACCAGTATTCCGAAAGCCCTTATTTCACGCAGTACTACAGCCGCATCAAAGATCCGCAGATGATACGCCTGAACTTTGCTTACCGGTTTGGTAAAATAGATGCCAGCCTGTTTAAGAGAAAGAATATGGGCGCAGGTATGCAGGGAATGCAGGAAGTGATCCAATAAGAAGTTGTTTTATAGTGTTTAAAGCGCCGGAATGCAAAGGGGGCACACCTAAGCGTTCCGGCCTTTTTCATTTGGATACAACAGGTATACGCAGTCGCTTTGCCATACTTGTTTGGTGTCTGCGTTCATAGCAGAAATTTTCCCCATAAACGCCGCGCCGGTATCAACATTATGCACGTTCGCGGCCACCATGGGCATATCCTCTCCATAATTCACGCTGGGCGTATGACCAATATATATTTCGTGAAAGAGTTTCAGTCTTCTCGGATATCGCAGCGATTCCTTGGGAATACGCGGGTCCAGGGCGAGTGCCAGTTCCCACAGACTGCGGTCCCAGTAAAGCATGGGCTCAAACCTTTCGTGTGCGGGACCATGGGTGGAGGTAAAACCTGCGTGGATAAACAAGCGGTTGTTATCGTCGGTATAATAAAGCTGCATGCGCTCCAGGAAAGTGGTGTGTGCAGCCAGCTCAGCTTCAGACAGCTTGTTAAAGCTCGCCACTGTTGCCTGTCCGCCGTTTCTCAGCCAGGAGGCTTCCGGCATAATACCGTGAAGCCAGGATTCACACCAGGCGTCATGATTGCCTTTAATAAAAATGCAGTGGTGTTGTTGTTCCAACTGCATCAGGTAAGTGATTACTTCTGCCGATTCAGACCAGCCATCCACATAATCTCCTAAAAAAACCAGTGTATCTTCCTTTTCCGGTGCGATCCGGTCCAGCAGCTGTTGCAGGGCCTTCAATGCACCGTGTATATCACCTATAACGTAGGTTGCGGGCATGTGCTATTTTATTTGTACATAATATCTGTTCTCAGCACATACTTCACGCCGGCGGTCAGCAGCGAGCCTTCGTGGCGCAGCGGATGGTGAAAGATCAATGCCGTACCGGTTTCCGGGCGGATGATCTCCCCGGAAGCAAAAATGGTTTCCCCACCGGTATATGCATCGTTCAGATAGATCATAAAAGTATATTGGCTGGCTTCAAAACGATTACGCTCAAAACTGCCGTCCTTGTGCATTTTAAAGCGTTGCCCGGGGCTGTATTTATAAAACCGGAACAATTCGTTTACGCCAACGGCCTTCCTGTCATCTGTCCCTTCGGGTGCAAAATCCTTCAGCCGTTCCCAGATAAAGGTAGCATAAGCTTCCTCTTTATACAATACCCTTTCATTATTCCGGACGCCTTTTATCATACGCTGTACGCCGTGACCCACGTCTACCGTGGCTTCCTCGTAACCCATCGCTTCACTTTTTTCTATCAGGGCAGTACATTCTTCGGGGGAAAGAAAGTCTTTCAAGGTAAAAATCTGCGGAGTATATGCATGTTTTTCCATAATGACGATGATTATGATACAGTGGGAACATTGATCTGGAAATTGTTTTTCTTCAGCTGTTTATTGAATTTATACAGTTCCGGATGACGATTTTTCAGGCCTTCCCGCTTCATACCGGTATTGATCACATATTCGGCGTCCAGGATCTTACGCCGGAAATTGCGCCTGTCGATGGTCGTTTGCAGGATACATTCATACAGTTCATGCAGCTCGGTGAGGGTAAACAGGTCATCGAGCAACTCAAAGCCAACGGGATAATATAATATCTTCGATTTAAGGCGTTCGTGTGCCTGCCGGAAAATTTGTTTGTGATCGAAGCCCAGTACCGGCATTTTCCGCACGTTAAACCATTGCACATCATTGGCCATGCTGCCGCCTACCACCTGGAATTTAGCAGGGTTGATCAACGCATAGTACCCTACCGCAATAACCCGCCCCCTCGGATCCCGGTCCGGCGCATCAAAGGAATACAGCTGCTCCAGGAATACCTCATCCATACCCAGTTTTGTTTGCAGGATACGGGAGCAGGTGCCCAGGAAGGTTTCTTCCATCTGCAAAAAGCCGCCGGGTAAAGTCCAGCAATCCTTAAACGGCTCTTCCTTACGATTCAACAGCAATACCGATAAAGTATTGTTATGGTACCCAAATACCACCAGGTCCACCGCCAGGGAGGGATTCTTATATTCGTGGAAAGCCTTCATACTTTGTTTGCGTCAATTTAACGTGAAGTAACTAATTTTTTGGGAAACAAACAAAAAGGCGGCGCTTACGCACCGCCTTTTTTTATTTGGACCCGGGATAGGAATATTCCAGTCATCTCATAACCTACAACTGTTACACTGTTAAAGTAACAAGATGCAAAGATACATGTCGCAATCCACAAAAAGTGAGCTGCTATCCCACAGGTTAGCAACATTTTATACAGTATGCGCGGCTTTCACGATATCCTTCACCTCCAGCACCTTTTGAGGATAGCCCAGGCGTGTAACATTGATCATAGCCTGCCCCAGCTCAGCCAGCGTCAACATCTGTTGTGGAAAAACACGCCTGAAAAATGGATACATCCAGCTCACATAACGGTAAAACCGCTGGGTATTCTGCAAACCTTTGGTGGGTTGCATGTAGCCGGGGCGGAACATATACGCCGCCTTAAAAGGAAGCCGCAGCAACGCCTGTTCGGTCTTCTTCTTTATTCTTGCCCACATCAGGTCTCGATCCGTACCCGCGCCGGATACATAACAAAAAACCATATCTGTATTCATGGTCACCAGGGTTTTCGCCACTTCCATAGTCAGATCGTAGGTAGCATGTTCGTAGGCATCCTCCTTCATTCCCACAGAAGAAACACCCAAACAGAAATAACAGGCATTGTAATCATGCAGTTGCGCGGCTACGGGCAGCATATCGTAAAAGTTTTTGTGGATCAGCTCCTTCAGCCTGGGATGCTTTACTCCGCACGGTTTGCGGTTGATCACCAAAACTTCCTTTACGTCCGGATGCTGCAAACATTCATGCAATACGCCTTCTCCTACCATCCCGGTACTACCTGTTATTATGGCTTTTATCTCCATAGGAATTTTTTAAATTCAGTTATACTGAAATTTAAATATTTAGTAGCAATACTGCGCGTTTATTATGCAGGAACACCGGGACCGCTTTCCCTTTCCCAGAACCGGTGCTGCGCAATTGCTTTTATAAAATCCTTACTGCCGGCATTAATCAGCAGCCCGGGCGCCTTACCTTCCGCCGGCAAATAGGTAGCCCGCAGTACCTCTATGCCTTCCTTGCTGAAGGCGATTGCCTTACAATGCTTATACGCTTCATTGATAAAATGCAGGGCGGCAGGTTCTTTTTTCAGGGCCAGCGCACTGGCAGTTCCACCGGGTACAAACACTGCATCAAATAACACAGATGCTGCCATCAGCAACGATTGATCAGCATCAAGTGCAGCACCTTCCATTGTTTTTATTTTCCCAAGCCGCGGCGCTATCAGCTGTACCTGGGCGCCAGCCGCCAACAGATCGGCCTTCATTTTATTCACATCATTACCGGCCACATTATCTGCAATAAGGAATGCTACCTGCCGGGATTTAACTGTATTCTTTATGGTGTTGGCCATACTCAGCGCAGCAGAGGCATTCAGCTGCCGCTTTACCGTGCGGGGCTCATATTGTTTGATGTCTGCGTCTGCGGGTCGCACCTGGTTCATCGGTAATACCGGTGTAGCCGGCACCGTTATACCCAGCCCTTCTGCCACCCGGGCGGCCAGCGATTTATCCACCCGGGTCAACAAGCCTACCATACGACTGCGTATATCCGGTCGCGTTACTTTACCCAACTCAAAACCTAACGCATTTACGATATGGGTCTTTTCCACTTCCGACTGGCTGTTATAAAATAAGGTGGCCTGGCTGAAATGATCAAAAAAACTGTCACTGCGACCACGGATCTTTTTAGCATCTATTCTTTCTTCATAAGAGGTAAAACCTCCTTCTTTCATCTTTGCCTGAAACGGACAACCATTACTGATTGTATTAGGCTCATAAGCCGTTTCACCATGGTTGATAGTTTGCCGCATGTGCCCGTCACGCTGGTTATTATGCACCGGGGAAACAGGTCTGTTGATGGGTATCTCGTGAAAATTCGGACCACCTAAACGCGATAACTGTGTATCAGTATAAGAAAACAAACGGCCCTGCAACAACGGATCATTGGTAAAATCTATGCCTGGTACCAGGTGCCCCGGATGAAAAGCTACCTGCTCTGTTTCAGCAAAAAAATTATCCGGGTTACGATTCAGCACCATTTTACCGATACGTATTACCGGTACTACTTCCTCAGGAATCAGTTTGGTTGGATCCAGTAAATCGAATGGGAATTTATGCTCATCTTTCTCCGGCACAATCTGGACTCCCAGCTCCCATTCAGGATAAGCGCCCGATTCAATAGCATTCCACAAATCGCGGCGATGAAAGTCAGGATCCTTACCCGATATATTCTGCGCTTCATCCCATGCAACGGAATGCACCCCCAACAGGGGTTTCCAATGAAATTTTACAAAACAGGATTTACCGGCAGCATTGATAAAACGGAAGGTATGCACCCCAAAGCCTTCCATCATCCGCAAACTACGCGGAATGGCACGGTCACTCATCACCCACATAATCATATGCATGCTCTCCGGTGCAATGGATATAAAGTCCCAGAAAGTGTCATGTGCAGAAGCGGCCTGCGGTATTTCATTATGCGGCTCCGGCTTTACTGCATGTACAAAGTCCGGGAACTTCATGGCATCCTGGATAAAAAATACTGGCATGTTATTACCCACCAGGTCATAATTACCTTCGTCCGTATAAAATTTTACAGCAAAACCGCGCACATCGCGCGCCAGATCAGTAGAGCCACGGGAACCTGCAACAGTAGAAAACCGAACAAACACAGGCGTTTGTTTTTCCGGGTCCTGGAGAAAACCGGCCTTCGTATATTTTGCCATCGACTCATACACCTGGAAATATCCGTGCGCCGCCTCCCCACGCGCATGCACAATCCTTTCCGGGATACGCTCATGGTCAAAATGGGTAATTTTCTCCCTTAAAATAAAATCTTCCAATAAGGTAGCTCCACGTTCCCCCGCCTTGAGTGAATTTTGGTTATCATTAATACGCAGCCCCTGGTTGGTAGTCAGGAATTGGTCAACCCCGTCTTCTGTATGTGGGGCAAGGTTTTCCGCTTTCTTATTGAGTTTACCGGTAGTACTGATTTTTTTCTTTGCCATGGTTTTCGTGATTTTAAAAGATGAGGTAGGATCATCTGATTCACACAAACCATACCATGCCATAGCTCATCAGAACGCGTTCTCCTCTCCTTTAATCGTATTCCGGACCGTTAAAAATATAATACGCAGATCCAGGTATACCGACCAGTTTTCCATGTACCAGATATCATGTTCAATTCTTTTACGGAGATGCGATTCATCTGTAATTTCCCCACGCAAGCCGCTCACCTGCGCCCAGCCCGTAATACCGGGCTTAAGAAAATGACGGATCATATACTGCTGTATCACGCGTGAATACTCTTCGGTATGACGCAGCATATGCGGCCGCGGCCCTACAATCGACATCTGCCCCATCCACACATTCAAAAACTGCGGCATTTCATCCAGGTTGGTTTTCCGCAGTATACGGCCAATCCTCGTAAAGCGGCTGTCGTGACGGGTGGCCTGTTTTGAGTTGGCATCGTTGTTCACATACATACTCCGCAGTTTTAAACAAGGAAAATTCTGGTTATTACGGCCTGTTCGATATTGAATAAAAAATACCGGCCCTGCCGATTCCAGCTTGATCAGCAGCGCCAGCAACGGGATCAGCCAGGTCAAAATAAACAGGATCACCAAACTGCTGAATACAATATCAAACACCCGCTTCCGAATCCGGTTGGCAATATCATCCAGTGGCTCGGCACGCAATGAAATGATCGGGATGTTATTGAAATAATCCACAAAGATCTGCCGGTTTACAAACAACTTAAAGTCCGGCACAAAGCGGAAGTGGATCAGGTTCAATTCGGCTTCCTTCGCCAGCGTATACAGGTAAGGAAATTTTTCGGGCGACAGTGTTGAATAAATCTCCCGGATATTATTGGATTGTGCATAAGGTACACAGGCCTCCAGGTTGCCAATCACCGGGTAATACGACAACTCATGCACATTGCTGTATTCCTCAAAGTAGCCTTCAAATTTGAGATTGCTGTTATCTTCCAGCAACCTGCCCGCCAGCTCTTTCGACAGCTCATTATAACCCAGTATCACCACCTTTTTTTCCACACCGCTGCGATGCAGAATATGACTGGTGACCCGGTAAAAAACCCAGCGCCCCAGCAACACCATCATGATAAACCCGGTACAATAAATGAGGATGAACAAACGGGAATATAATTGTTTGGAAAGAAACAGGAACAATAACAACAGCAATAAATACAACAGGATACTCTGTACAGTTTTCCTTGCAATACGCTCGAACGATAACTGCTGACTGAGAAAGTAAATCCCCGTAGTATACAGCGCCACCATCCAGGAGAGATTGGATACTACGAGAAAAACATCTACATTAATATCCTGCATACGGTCGTACCACTGCAGCCAGGAGCTGCTGAGGAAAAACAATACATTCAAACAAATAAAGTCCAGCGCAATCAACTGGATGCTGCAAATTTTAAGATACCGGTTCAACATAAGAAAGAGATGGTTGATCAATAAAAGCGCTACGCTACCTGTTCTTCAAAGCGTGTCATCACTCCCGAAATAGAAAGATGGGCAGCGGCATAAGCGCGCGCATTTTCCGCAATATCTGTCGTATTATCCCATACCGCCCTACCTATACCTGTTCGCAATGCCTCCTGGTTTTCAGCGTCTATCAGTATGCCTATATTATGCCGGCTCACCAGCTCATGCAAACCCGTGCCTGAGTTGGCCGTGATCAGTGCAATACCGCCTACCGCGAGTATGGTAGTGAGTTTGGAAGGCATCACCAGGTCGCTGGCATGTGACTTCTGTATCACCAGGTGCACATCTGCCATGTTCAGAAAACGATTAAACTGCCCCACAGGCTGCAACGGCAAAAAAGTAGTATTCTTTAACTGCAACTGCTCCGCCATTTGTTCCAGCCGCACTTTGTACGGACCTGAACCACAAATCAGGAACCTGATATCCGGTTGATGTTGCCAGGCCGCAGCAGCATGTAACAAAGCTTCCAGGCCCTGCTTTTCCCCGATAGCGCCGGAATACAGCACAATCTTATCGGTAGCCGCAAAGCCAAATGCTTCTTTCAACGCCGCCTTATCCGTTAACGGATGAAATTGCGACACATCCACCCAATTGGGAAAAAGAAAAACTTCCCTGCCCGTTTTATCACTTATCTTCCGGATCATGCCATCTGCAATACTGCTCACATGATCTGCATTCCGCAGGATCAGCTGTTCCAGCTTCAACATCATCCCAATAAGGAGGTTGGACCGGATCATCTGTAAGTCACGTGCAGCCTCTATCTGCAAATCCTGCACATGATATACAAAAGTGGCGCCCCGCAATTTTTTGTAGAGCACCGCCAGCAGCCCCAGGTGAAATGGTGGCGCTACTGTGATCACGATATCAAACTTCCGGCGCCATACCAGCTGCATCATTTTTATAAATGCCGATACGGCAAAAGAAGCATCCTGTAACATCCGCTTCTTCCCCGAAGGCGCTGCAGGCACATATTGCGGGCACCGGTATATGGTGATGTTGTCCGCAATTTCTTTTTTAAACCAATTCTTTACACGGTGATAGGGCGACTGTACCTCCCACTGCGGATAATAAGGATAGGTAGTGATTACCGTACAGTCGTACCCGTTATCTGCCAGCCAGCTGATCATTTCACCATTATATTTTCCGATACCTGTTGGCTCCGGTGAAAAGTTACCGCCTATCAGTAATACTCGTTTACCCATATACGTTATATTTAATCTTATTTCTTCCAGCTCCACAGTACACCCAGCATAACCCCAACGTTATTGGTCAGTTGTCCCTGATCCACCGCCAGTGATGCAGTCACCGTAATCCCTTTCTCCGGTAGCAGGTAATGCAGTTCTTCCAGCGTATACCATTGCCGTTTCATGGGCGTAAAAAGTGCGGGGTTGGCATAAGTTCCGTAGTTCTGCGTATAGGTGATCATTGTTTTGCCCGCTATTTTTTTTGTGAGATGATAAAGCACCCCGATATGTCCGCCCACTACGCGGTTATTGATAATGTTTCCACCCTTCCCGCGGAGCGAATCTTTGGGCTGATCCCAATCCAAAGGTTTCATCCCGGGGAAATAATGCGCTCCCCTGTTACGGTCTATAAACAGCGGCGTACCAATAATGCGCTCGTGATAATCCCAGCCGGTGAGGTATACTCCGTTGTTATAATAGCTTTCCCTTAACCGTTGCAGGTAAAAATCGTTCGACTGCTTGGTGTAAATAAATTCTGCGGTTACTTTACGTAGCCAGCTACCCGGTTCTTTGTTGGCATAGGTTATTCCCAATAACCGGTCGATATTACGGATATCAATACCCTGACCGGACTCAAACGGGGTTTGATGATACAGGTGTAATGCCAGCTGCTCATTTTCCCAGTCGATCCCAGCCTCAATAATTCCCCGGTGATCGCCGGGCCGGTTAGGTTGTATATCCGCATTGCCTACAGTACCATCGTCTTTTGTTTTTACCAGCAATACATCCATGAATCCCTGCCAGCTGCCGGTGATAGGCGGCAGGTCTTTACGGCTGCCGCCCCATACTGCATAATGCTGTATGCCACCAAATAATTTGAGTTTGCTTTTCCCTATACGGAGATAAAAATTCTTTTCATGCAGCCAGGCATTCCTGATGAACTGGTCTTGCCCCATCCAGCCATGACTTAACAATCCCCTGAACTGCAGCCATCCGTTTGTAAAAGGCACTTTGGTATACTTTGTTACTGCCAGCCCTATTTTTGGAATGGGCAGCGCATTACCGCTGATACCCATAGAGCCGCTGCTCAGCAAAGGATCTACCTCCCCAATTATTTCTTCATACCGCCCTCCCCTGATCTCCCAGTTTTTATACCCAGCCTTTATATATCCCTGCTCTATAAACGTATTGCCGAATTGATCGTTGTTATATACATCCAGTCCGTACTTTATATAAAAATGTTCCTGCCATACCTGTTGATTGCTAAAGCCTGCATGTACGGATACATCTCCTTTACGATCACTGATTGTACCAAAGTGATTGGAGAGCATCCACAGTGGCAGATAATCTTTCGCCGCCACTGTTCCCACTACGCCGGCATGTACCTCCAGCGAGTCTGTAAGCCATTGTTGTGCCCTTAGGCAAAGACTTACACAGATCAACAGTATCAGTACAATACTCTTTTTCATATAGCCGCTACGTTTAGAAAGGTGACCGGTTGCGCTGTTATATCCCGCTTGCGCACGGCCGAAGCGGGGTTACCAGAGTAGATCAGCCACGGCTGGAGATCTTTCGAGGCCACGGCGTTCACCGTCAACACACTGTGCGACCCGCAGGTAACACCGGCGCATACTACCGCCATAGCGCCGATCCAGGCACCGTTTTCAATATGAATATCTCCCAGCCGGTAAGGAAAATCAGGCTGCTTGTAATCATGGTTACCCGTCAGCAACAGCGCGCCCTGTGAAATACACACATGATCACCGATGGTTACATCTGCCAGGTTATCTATCCACACACCTTCTCCTAACCAACAATGATCACCGATGGTTAACCGCCACGGATATTTGATCCGCACCTTTGTTTTAATAACCAGCCCTTTACCGACGCTGGCCCCAAACAGCCTTAACAGTCCGCGTTTGAACGCATATGGCCAGGGAAAGGCACTATTGAGCACATAATAATTACAAAAGTACCAGGCCAGCACTTTCCATTTGGGTCCGGCATAGTAAGTGCCGGTGTTAAAAGCCGCGAGATTGGTTTTCATGTAATATCAGATATGAATGTTATAATCCTGTTTTAGCAATGCCATGATATCCTCCCTGCTCTCATTGCCTTTTAGCTTCTGCTGGAACTCCTGTACATTAACGTCTACGAGTAAACGATACCAATACCCCTGCATAAAATGAAACAAAAAGCCTTTATATCCATCCAAAAAACCATAACGTAGTACATAGCGGAAAAGAAAGTACATAGACGCGCGCGCACCGGGCGATAAAGCCGCGTATACTTTCTCTTTCAGGAACCGTTTACGTTTGGCCTGCGACCCTTGCGCCCTTAACAAACGGTCGTCTGTTTGCCAGAAGCCATAACGGATATTCAGCAGGTCTACCATTTCCCGGATCGCATAGTTGTTATGTTTGTTTACCCACCAGTGGATAGAGTTCAGGTTATCATCTACAATATGCTCATTAAACCTTATCGTAGTACCCCCTGTCAACACAATATGTTCATCCATCCAGCGCTGTTCAATACTACCCACCCCATTGCGCCATATCCGCAACAACGTGTGGGGGTAAAATCCTCCATAGCGAATCCACTTTCCTTTAAATAATACCTTTCTACGTATATATATCCCCGTTATTTCATCCGGTACGGTATCAATACGTTCGGCAATCTCCTCCAGCAATGCCGGTTCAAGATATTCATCCGCATCCATACGCATCACCCAGGGCGCCACAATACCCGCATGTTCCAATGCCCATTGAAACTGGTCCGCATAGTTGACCCATTTACGCTGAAAAACTGTTGCCCCATAGCTTTCCGCAATAGCCACCGTATTATCGGTAGAAAAGGCATCCACCACATAAATAGCGGTGGCTATCTGCCGCAGGTTCTGTAAACAGCGCGACAGGTGCAACGATTCATTATAAGTGAGTATCACTACAGCCAATTCCATCTAATTACATTTTTCATATAGTTCTACATAAGATGATGCCAGCCGGGTATCATTAAAATCTTCCCGGATCTGCCCCGGCGCATGGCGGGTAATATATTGTTGCCGCAACCTGTCACGATGGGCTTCTTTTAGTTGATCGCTGATCGCTTCTATACTATCTATGGGCGTAATCCAACCCAGATCATGCTCCCGTACATATCCCGCCAATCCCACCTGGTCGCTGATCAGCACCGGTGTGCCCACATACAACGCCTCGATCACGACGATGGCAAAATTTTCATTGCGGGAAGTGAGGGCAAAAAGGTCGGTAGCAGCAAGGAAATGAAACTTCTCCCCGCTGCCCTTCCAACCTACCCATTCGACGTTGTTTTCCATATCCAACGAAGCAATTAATGCTTTTAATTCCAGCACATATCTTTCATCGCCCGTACCTGCAATCAGCAAACGATAGGGGAACGACACCCCCGAAAGCGCCCGGATCAGCAAATCCAACCCCTTCTTGGGGTCTACACGTGACAAGAAACTGATGGTAAAAACATCATTATCTGCACGCGCATAACTTCCTTCCGGCAGGTCTACCAGGTTAAACACCTGCCCTCCTTCCCAACCTTTGTTTACCTGCTGGCACTCCTTCCATTCCAGCTCCGACGACACATGCAGGTAGGTACTGCGTAGCAATCGTTTACCCATTACCGTATGCAGCAGTTGTTTGCTGCGGTTGTTCCTGGCGGTAAAAACATAATCGCAGAACATACCATGTGGCGACAGCAAAGGTTTCAGCTTCTTCCACCTACAAATGAAAGAGGCGCCGATCACCAGGAAGTTCCACCAGGAGTGGATATGCACTTTGTCGAACTGCCGCGCATTGCTCCATACCGCTTTCCACAGTGCAGGCGATACATGGGTATGATCACCGGTAATCCGTTTGAAATAGGTCACCTTCACTCCATCTGCTACCACCGTACTGTTAGCCACAATGTCCAGTTCCTTTCCGCCATTGGCAGTAGTGGTATATACCGCCACATCATGCCCCATTTGCACCAGCTTCTCCGCTAGGCGGGCAATCACCACAATAGGACCGCCATATACATAAGCAGGTTTATAAGAAGGAACAATAAAAAGTATCTTCATAAAATGAATATTATTGGTTCATGGCATGCAGTGAATGCAGTGCATTGTCTACCATCGCTGTCATCGTCAGGTGCTCGTTTACAAAACGCCTGGCCTGTTGCCCCATGGTATTGATTTCATCGTCGGTAATTTCATCCAGTGTATACAGGCACTCCTCCATATTTTCAAAGATCAACCCGTTATACCCATCCCGGATATAACTGTATTCCACACATTGCAACACCGTTTCACTGCGTTTAAAAGTGCATACGGCCTTGCCATAGGCCATCGCTTCCACGGCAGATAATCCAATCCATCCGGGCTGAAAATAAAGGTCCGCCAGTCCAAACAGCTCCTGCTTCACCGCCGGATCGTAAACGGCGCCAAAATCATGTACATGCGTATATCCGTTGAAGTCAGGCTTATACTTTCCTGCCCCGATAATGATAAAGCTATATTCCGCCGGATCGGTTTCCTCCATCAGCCGTAACAACAGATCGATGCGTCTCCCGGTTTCATTGAACCGCGCACAGTAGATCAGTATCCGTCTGCCGCGAATGCCATATTTCTCCCGTAGCAATGCCTTATCAGGAATGGGTTGTTGTATAATTCTTTCTACTTCTGAAATAGTATTATTCAGCGCTACTGCATTCATACCCGGCATGACCTGCCTCCATAGCTCCATTTCACGGGCAGTATAAAACCAGGTAGCGTCCGCCAGCTGCATCATCCATTTAAGCAACCTGCTGGGCTGCTGTTCCTCCTGTACATATCGCTTCACAGAAATACCATGCCCCCAGAGGATCACCTTTTGCTTCAGGAAAGGCTTAAGCAGCAGGATCATCCATGTTGATAAATGCGCGAAGTTGAGCATCAGCACCAGTACCTTATAGTCTGATTTAAAAAAACCTAATGGGTTATATAACACAAACGGCCCTACGCTCCAGGCAGACAAGGGTTTAATGGAAGTACTGCCGGCAGCCAGGTTTTGTCTTTGCAAGGCCTCCGCTCTACTATAGCAATACAAGTCAAACGGCGCCTGCTCACGCAAACGGTTAAAGAAATGCTCCCTGTAATGTGGCACCAGTGGCTGCAGAATCGCTATCATACCAGCACATTTTTATTTGCATGAATAATATTACTCACATCATATCCGTAGATCAACCGGCTGCCTTCATGAATGGAATCGAAGGCTACGAGGCTTCCATCCCGCTTCCAGCGGGGATGCAGATCGCAGTGTAAACCGCTGCGGGTAAAGGCCATCTGTTCCAGCGAAAAAGCCTTTAACACGCCTTCATCTACCCCTTCCAGTAAACGGTCTGCCAACCGCAGATCCGGTTTGGTATCAATCATACGGTAAGTACCCAACGTAGTTTTCTGCTGTGTACTGTACTGGAAAAGAAACAGCGTGCGGATTCCCTGCTGATCCGGATACGTGTCACAGATCATCCAGTCACGGTCTGCCGGACAAAACATCGGATGCCCATCTTCTGTTATAACATCCTTTGCCAGCATTGCCGGAATCGCGTTATCCACATCTTCCAGCAGCAGCCAGTTAAAAGGCGCCACTGCTTTAGCGCCCTTCTCCCGGGTATATAATAACTTCTTCAGCACCTTCTTACCGCCGGTAATCAAACCAGCCGGCATCATTTTATACAGCAGTGATCCGCGCAATTTCTCAATGCCACTACCGGTTCTGCCCCAGATGGCAATATGTTTGTCATCTTTCCAGTCGAAATGACTGAGAAATCCCGTAGCCAGGCATTTCAGTCCGCTGCCATCTATGCCGATAGTCATCAGCCGGGTAGTTTCACCTCCATCCTTCAACTTGTACCGGTGCAAAAATGCCAACCTGTTTTGTGATGGATTGAGCAGCAGGTGGGTGATGTAATGATGCTGCCCCAACGAAGGATTCATCCGGTAATTAGCCACTGCTGCGATAGATAGCAACAGCGACTGCTCACCAGAATAAACATTATGTATTGTAATCCCGGAATCCACAGGCGCATGGATATGCGCCTGTTTATCAGGAAGTCCGGTATAACCATATCCACCTACACGGAACAGTCGCGCATAATCTATTCCGAAAGCAATGCCTTCATCTGTAATCACATGTGCAGGCAGCGGCAATGTGGATACACATTTACCGGCGTTTGCATCATAGATCCGTGCCCCCCATTTATCTTCCACGCGATCATTTACAATAAAGGTATCCGTATCCCCGATCCACTGCTGACGCGCGCCCTGCGGATAATTATACGCATACGTATTACCCAGCTGGCAGAACTGCTGCGCAGCATCAAAGTAACCGATACCACAGGCCACACGCGGGTCCGGAGGTACTGTAATATCAGGCGCCTGCAAAGCCAGGAGTTTATTTCCTGCAAAATTCCATGCTACCAGGTCATGAAACCCAAAAAAGAAATCACCTTCTCCTGCTGATAATATAAATTCCTTTTGCATAATTAATGTGTTGTAATAAATGAGGAACTATCTATACGCTGCTCTTTTTGTAACAAAAATGCCTGGTCATGAATTTTATTATCTATACGTCTGATCACTTCTTCTTCCGACAAATAAAATTCCGTTACACCCTGCAACGTTTTCAGTAACTCCGATTTCACCCTGTCCGGAATAAGAAATTCTGCACTGATGCGATTACCGGAGAGCGACTTTATTTTCTGATGAAGAAATGACTTACGGTATAACTTTACCGGTGTTGCATTGATATTATAAAGATGAATAGCAGCCTGCCAGTCCATCCATTTAAACTCCGACACGCCACTGCCTTCTGTATGTGGTGTAGACAATACAAACCGGTGCCATGGCACCCTCAGTGCATCCGCCAGGATAGCGCCATGCATGGCCTCTGCAATCACAAACTGCGATGTGGCAATTTCCTGTAGCGTATGCTCTACCCCCTTTTCTGACCTGGGCGAGATATAGTTAAAGCCCAAACGGTAACAGATACTTTCCCAGTCAAAAAACGGCACCGATTTAAAATAAGGGATCACACTTACCTTATGCTTTTTAGGTGCCCGCAGGAATTTCTCAAACGCCGGTAGCTGGCGGACCGCATACGCCGCATCGGCGATATAAGGAAATTGGTTATTAAAAGCATAGGCCGACAACGGTCCGCGCAGGAAACGGATATCCCAGCTATTATCCAGGTGAAAAGTTTTATGTACAGGCCGCACACCGGTACCAAATACAATCTTACGCCGCGCTGTCAAATCCCTGAACAACGGCGAACCATCGAACAGGATAGAACCTATACCCAGGAGCACATCCGGGTCTGTCTCCTTCCCTTCGCCAAACAACCTGGGCCATAGCCATCCGTTCAGGTCATCGCCAAAATTGCCCTTCGGATCTTTATAATAAACATAATTCACGTTGCATTCATTTACAGGTTAGCAATACGTAATACTTTAGCCGCGTAATTACTGTTGATCCATTCAGTAAAATCAACAGCCCGTTTTCCCCAGTTATGTGCCGCCTTATCTACCGTTGCCGGTTTTAGCTTGCCCAACGCCAGCTGACTGATCAGCGCAGCCAGCGATACCGGCGCATGATTATCAAAGTAGTATCCATCCTTACCAAATATCTCCAACGGCTCGCCGATCTTACAGGTAAACACCGGTTTATTAAAAGGAATGTACATGTAGATCTTACTGGGACAACGTGCCCAATCCTGCACCGTATCATTCAGGGGAGATATAAATGCATCCGCTGCGGCAAAGTAAGAGCTCAGTTCTTCTTCCGGCGTATAACCCAGGAACTGCACCTGTGACGACAGTTCCCTCTCTTTCACAAATGCTTTTGCTTCTTCCTGGTGCCGCCCCTGCCCCAGCAACAACAGGTGTACATCAGAACGCTCTTTACTGATCATCTCCATCGCCTGCAGCATGGTAAACAGCCCATAGTTACGGGTAAGCGTACCCATATAGATCAACAGCGTTTTACCGGCATACATTTCCTTTAATTCATTATAGCGGACGCGGGGTGATTCCACCACTTCATTGTTAAATGCATAAGGGGAATAAAGTACCGGCAACTGCTTCCGGAATAATTGCGCTGCTCTTGTCGTATACGTCTTACAGAGATACTTGCTCGCACATAACAATCCGTCGGCATACAATACCGACCAGTATTCCAGGGCCAGCATAGCATATTTACGCAGGCCCCTGTTATCTGGAATACCGGATGGCAACTCTGAGTGTTCGATCAGTATGGTGGATTTCAGCTTTAATTTATTTTTTAAGATGCGATTGCGGAAACTGAAAGAACAAAACAAAATATAATCCGGCGCTATCTCATTTACCAACGCCGTTTTAACACGTACCTCTTCCGCCGCCGTACCCTCCGGATAATAATATACCTGCACCGCATCACTGCATTCCATCGATATACGCTTCTTGTTTTCCTCACTGTCCTGCACAATAATAGCTACCTCCCAGCCGAGCGACAACAGGGGATCAGCCATACCTATGGCTCGTTTCATAGTGGCAATGAATTTGATATCACCAAGTGTAATGAAGCATATTTTCATAGCTGTTACTTTTTATACATTTATATTTCCCCTCCGGGAGAAGCGAAAAGTGTTGTTTTGTGTATATGCCCCGTAACTACCGCTTCGTTTCTCTCCGACACGCATTCATAATATGCCCTCAACAGGATAGCGCCAATCGCCGGTATATTAAACCGGAGTTGTTGTATCGGGGAAAAAAGAAAAGTCCAGATCACACCAATGGTCATCAGCACCAATACCGGGTACAGCGCCGTATTTGCCGCATGACCTACCAGGTAAAAACCCATTCTCAACAACAAAATAAACACCATCAACACCGCTATAAACCCACCCAGTCCACAGTTCACCCAGGCGCCAAGCAAAATGGAATGGCTGGGGATCAGGTGTTCCGTTGAAGTCGCCAGCTGTTCATTCATCTCCTCATTTTGGTATAACAACAGGATGCGGTAATATTTCAGGTTATCATCTTTCGCCCAGGAACCGTGACCAAACAACGGCGCGTCACTGATCGCTGCCAGGGCTGCAAAAGTTTCTCCCCTGCCGGTCATCAACAGCTCTAAAGGATTGTAGGGGTTATCCAAACGATCTATTTGCTCTGATGCATGCTCCCCTCCTATCTCATGATTCAATACGGCATTAACATAGCATACATAAGCAAACTGGAATAACAGCAAGCCGGCTATACCAAATACCAGGAGCCGGTCGCGTGTGAGATACATACCGCTGTTAAAACAGTAAATGATAATGGCGCCCAGGAAAAACACCATCCCGGTTGACCGCGAGTCCCTTGCAAAACATAACAGGCTATACAGCAGCAGCAGCGCCAGCACGGCTTTCCACTGACCATTACGGTATAACAAAAAGGACAGAATATAAACGCCATACGACAAAATAGGCACCATCTTGAATTTGAAATAAGACATGTCTGTGTCTGCATTCTCATCTGTCCAGATAATATTCTTTATTAGGGTCATACAGAGAAAGAAGAAAATAACTTTATCATCTTTCAATGTTTTAAACAAAAAGAGGAAAGAAAGAATTGACATAACGATAGCCGCCCATCCACGCATAAAATTTTCGGACGAGCTATTCACTACAAACAGATCAGTGATCGCCTGGAAAACAAACAATACCGTCAGCGCGACAATAATTTTTCTGAACAACGGATAGGCCTTGAAATCACGTATATCAAATACAAACGGTGCAGACAATAACACCATGATCTCGTTCAGCTTCAGCTGTCCAACCAGCGCTACATTTACGCCACTGAGCAAAGTATATAGCGCTATTTTAAGCCGGTTGAACATAAGCTGGCATTTTACCGCGTACTGCGTAGTTAACAATCTGGTGCAAACGCTGCCTGTTTACTTCCAGGCTGTATTCCTGCTGAAAATCCTCCTGCAACAGGATGCCTTTGTCTGTATCGCTGTCGAAACTAAGCAGCGATTGTTTAAAGGCGGCCGGTTCATCTGCCACTATAAAGTGTTTACTTTTTACCCCTTCTACTCCTTTGGCAGTACTGATAACAGGCGTTCTCAGCGCCATGGCCTCCAGGCATTTCAGGCGGGTACCGCTGCCGTGTACCAACGGAATAATAACGGCCGTGGCTACAGAGATATACCATTTCACGTCATCCACTTTACCAAAGGCTACAATGTTCTGATACTCCTCTTTACCTGTAATACGCTTCAATGCTTCTTTTGATCCTCTGCCTACCAGCCACAGGTCATACTTCTCAGCCAACTCCCCGTCCCATACATTTTCAACGAACCATTTCAGGCCGGCAAAATTCATATATACGCCGAAGTTAGCCGTCATCACCAGTACCCGTTGCTGTTTCTTACCAAACAGGTGATAGTCTTTCTGATCAAGAAAATTCGGTACTGTAAACACTTTTTGTTCTGGCAGGAATCGGGTATGATAGGCATGGTCATCATCGCTCACCACTAATACCGCTGCTGCTTTTTTAAAGTACAGCCGCTCATGCAGTTTTTCCATGCTAAACAGCTGCAGCTTGCGCAGCCGGTCCAGCAGGTTACCCGATGGCAGCTGCCAGGTGATCATTGGTTGCGCATTGTGCGTACCAAGGATCACGGGGATATTCCTCCTGCTGAAAAAAGAAATATAATGACCAACATAGCCGTAATCGAGAATCGCCGCTGTTATAGGATATTCGCGGCATATCTCCCGGAACATCTCTATTATGGCCGGAGACCGCTGAAAATATTGTTTGCCGGTAATACGCGTTAGCAGGTCATAATCCTTTGCTTCATAGGTATAAAAAGTAACATTAGGGAGATTATAAGGCTGCAGGTCTACTTTTTCTACATTCCGGACTACGGCAATTACCTCGTATCCCAGTTGCGACAAGGCTTTGATCAGGTAATAACTCCTGATCCTCTCTCCCCCGTTTTGTGGGAAAGGCGAAATATCTGTAAAGAAGAGTATATACATATACGTTAGTTCGCTTTTAGTACTACCAGTCTTGCCTGTAATTTTGAAAACATCCGGCTGAATAACTGCTCCATTTTTGTTGTTTCATCAGGCGTCAGGCCGATCAACCGTACCCAGATGAGCATCGACATGGCACTGACCAGCATGGTAACGCCCAGTCGCATAAAACCCTCCGGCATTAACAACTGCGGTATACCCGCCAATACTGTGGATAACAATGCCGGCGTTGCTGCACGGATGATTACCTGCCTGGTAAATTCCAGCGGTGATAATCCCGTAATTTTTTTGGCGGCTATCATACGATACGCCCCGCTCACCACTTCTATACCGATAGCACTGACCAATACAGAAGAAGAAGGATAGCCGGCTTTCAGCAACAGCCAGGCAATGGGTAGATTCAGCAGCACCATCGTGCTTACCACCACCTGGTATTTCCTGATCTTCCCGACCGATTGTACCGCCACCTGTATGCCTGTAGACAACTGGTTAATGAGCGTAGCGACAACTATCAAACGACACATCATAACGGTGTAATCCGGTACCTGTTTCAGCCAGCATTGCAATACAAAGGGCATTTCTATCATCATGGGAATGGCAAAAAAAGCCAGCAGGTAAAAAGAAAATTTGCTGGCAATCATGGCCAGTCGCAGCATTCGCGGCCGATTGCCGCTGCCTTCACTTTTTATGATCTGTGGGTTTAAAGCCCTGAGCATCGTTACCGAGAAATAACTCAATTGAGCATTTACCTGGTTGGCAATACCATAAGCAGCGTTTACAATGGTGCCAAAGAATACATTGAGCAGTAATGCGAGCCCCTGGTTACGGGCCACTACACTGCCCGCACCAAACATATTCCATCCTGCATATGCAAACATTTCCTTCAGTAAATGCCGGTCGAAATACCTACGTACCCTGATCCTGCTTTCATCATACTTCATGGCGCAGTACACCTGTTTAAACAGCAGCAACAATACCGTTAACAGTGCCATCAGTCCACCATATACGATCAGCTTATCATAGCCCGTGTACTGCAGGGCAACGGCAATCAGCAACTTTCCAAGGGATTCCACCACACCCAGCACCGCTACTGTTACCATGTTTTCCTGTGCAATCAATGTGGCGTCATAGGGTACTGAAATGATGGTAAAAAAAGCGCTGACTATCATAAACTGGAAGATGAGCTTTGCCGCCATCGTTCGTTCCACCGGGTAGTTTAGCACATGATCAAACAGGTAGCTGCCCGCCACTTCAAATAGCAGGACCATGGCCAGTCCCAGTATAAAATGCAGTAACACGCTGGCGTTAAATACCATCCTCAGTTTGTGGCTGTCCTTAGTACCAAGGTGAAAAGACATATACCGCTGTGTGCTGATAGTCATGGCAATATTCAGAAATGATAACATGGCGATCACTCCGCTGATCAGGTTAAACAATCCGTAATCGGCTGCGCCCAGTAGGTTTAATACCAGCCTGGTGGCATACAACGAAATAAAAACGGTAATGAGCATCCGTCCGTAAAGTGCGCCGGTGTTCAATATCACTCTGTTAGCTACCTGCATGACTGTTGGTTTATCCGATTAAATGTTCCAGTTGTGTGACTTCCTTCCTGGCAAATAATTCCACATCGCTGGCCATCATTTCCTTCACCAACGCGGCCAGGTCATAGGCTGGCTCCCAGCCCAATACTGTTTTTGATTTAGTAGGATCACCGATAAGGAGTTCCACTTCCGTGGGACGGAAATAACGGGGATCTATTGCCACTACTTCCTTTCCTAACGGCAACGCGTATACTTCATTTGCACAGGCAGTCACAATACCGGTTTCTTCTACGCCATTTCCCTGGAAGGTGACCGTGATGCCCAGTTCTGCAAAAGACATGCGGACAAATTCGCGGACGGTGGTGGTGATACCGGTGGCTATTACATAGTCATCCGGCTGCTCCTGTTGCAGAATACGCCACATGGCTTCCACATAATCTTTAGCATGGCCCCAGTCGCGTTGCGCATCCAGGTTACCCAGGTATAATTTATCCTGTAAACCCAGTGCTATGGCGGCGGCGCCCCTGGTGATCTTACGGGTTACAAAGGTTTCTCCCCGCAAAGGGCTTTCATGATTAAAAAGGATGCCGTTGCAGGCAAACATGCCATAGGCTTCCCGGTAGTTAACGGTAATCCAGTATGCATATAACTTAGCTACGGCATAAGGACTGCGCGGATAGAAAGGAGTGGTTTCCCGCTGTGGCACCTCCTGTACCAGTCCATATAACTCTGATGTGCTGGCCTGGTAAATACGGGTCTTCTTTTCCATTTTCAGGATACGTAAGGCTTCCAGCAAACGCAGGGTACCAATACCATCCGCATTGGCTGTATATTCCGGTGTATCGAAGCTTACCCTTACATGGCTCATCGCCGCCAGGTTGTAAATTTCGTCCGGTTGTGTTTCCTGTATTATGCGGATCAGGTTAGTACTGTCGGTCATATCACCATAATGCAGGCGGAAACGTATATTTTCGCTATGCATGTCCTGGTATAAATGATCAATACGTTCTGTGTTGATCAGGGAGGCACGACGTTTTACCCCATGCACCATGTATCCTTTTCCCAGCAGCAATTCTGCCAGGTAAGCGCCATCCTGGCCGGTTATACCTGTTATCAGGGCTACTTTCATACAATCGTTATTTTAGTGGTGATAGAAATAATTGTTATAGCAGCATTATTGCATCAGCGCATTTACCGCGGTAGCAGCAGCATTGCCGATACCGTAATAGGTAAAGCCCTGTTTAACCAGTTGTACATCATCATAAATATTGCGGCCATCGAACAACAGCGGCGATTGCATCAGGCCACGCAAGCGTGACCAGTCGGGCATCCGGAAGGTATTCCATTCTGTTACCAGGAGCACCGCGGCAGCATTTTCTGCAGCGCTGTACATATCGTCCGCAAAGGTGACACTGCTGCCGAGGTACGACAATGCTTCATCCATCGCTACCGGATCGTATACGTTTACTATAGCGCCGGCATCGAGCAGGCAACGGATCAGCACCAGCGATGGCGCTTCCCGCATATCGTCGGTATTGGGTTTGAACGATAGTCCCCATACCGCAAATTTTTTGTCCCTGATATGGCCGTCAAAGTGACGAATCACCTTCTGGAATAACAGTTGCTTCTGATCTTCATTCACGGCTTCTACCGCATCGAGGATGCGCAACTGGTAGCCGTATTCCCGGCCCGTTTGCATGAGCGCCTTAACATCTTTCGGGAAACAGGAGCCCCCATAACCGATGCCGGGATACAAAAAATGTTTACCTATCCTGGGATCACTGCCAATACCTTTACGCACCTGGTTGATATCGGCGCCTACCAATCCGCATAAATTGGCGATATCATTCATATAGGATATCCTGGTGGCCAGCATGGCATTCGCGGCATATTTGGTCATTTCAGCCGAAGCGATGTCCATAAACAAAATCGGGTGTCCGTTTAACAGAAAAGGACGGTATAATTGCTCCAGCGTTTGCCGTGCCCTCATAGTGCTAACGCCAACGACTATACGGTCTGGTTTGAGGAAATCATTTACCGCTGCGCCTTCTTTCAAAAACTCGGGGTTGGAGGCCACATCATAGTCGAGGATCAGCTGTCTTGCCGTGAGACTTTCCTTCACCGCCCGGTTTACACGGGCGGCAGTACCCACGGGCACCGTACTCTTGGTAACGATCACCAGGTAATGATCCATCAGCTGGCCAATCTGGCTGGCTACCTGTAATACGTACTGCAGGTCGGCGCTGCCGTCTTCACCCGGAGGTGTACCCACCGCAATAAATACCACTTCAGCTCCCGGTAATGCGGTGGCCAGATCCGTGGTAAAAGACAAACGACCGCCCTGTTGGTTACGCATTACTATTTCCTGCAACCCGGGCTCATAAATAGGCAGTAGGCCGTTTTGTAAACGGGCAATCTTGGCGGCGTCCACATCGGCGCAAACCACTTCTGTTCCTACTTCTGCTAAACAGGCACCGGTTACCAAACCAACGTAGCCGGTACCTACAATCACTACTTTCATACAGCTGATTTTAAGATTGTAATTTGAACTGATCCTGCTGCAGGAAATCCCTGTAAGCCATTACCAAACCTTCTTTCAGGCTGATACTATGTTTCCATCCCAGCCGGTGCAACCTGGATACATCCATCAGCTTACGGGGTGTGCCATCAGGTTTGGTGGCATCAAATAATAATTCGCCCTCATAGCAAACCACTTCTTTGATATACTCCGCCAGCTGGCGGATCGTTAAATCCTCTCCTTTGCCGATGTTCACCGGTTCTTTATCGTTGTAATGTTGCATCAGATATACGCATGCATCCGCCAGGTCGTCGGCAAAAAGGAATTCCCGTTTAGGCGTTCCCGTTCCCCACACCGTAACCGATGGTTTGTTATTCACTTTCGCCTCATGGAAGCGGCGGATCAGTGCGGGTAGCACATGCGCGTTTTCAGGATGGTAATTGTCGCCGATACCAAAAAGATTGGTAGGCATCACGCTGATAAAGTTGCAGCCATACTGATCACGATAAGCCTCGCATAATTTGATGCCCGCAATTTTTGCGATGGCGTAGGGTTCATTGGTTTGTTCCAACAGCCCTGTCAGCAAAAAACTTTCTTTGATTGGCTGAGGCGCCATACGGGGATAGATACATGAGCTACCGAGGAACTGTAATTTGGTGACGCCGTGTTTCCACGCAGCATGTATCACATTGGCAGCAATCATCAGGTTATCGTACAGGAACTCCGCACGATAAGTATTGTTGGCATGTATACCACCAACTTTAGCCGCTGCCAGGAATACATAGGCGGGTTTTTCCGTGGCGAAAAAAGCGTTGACGTCTTCCTGCTTGCGCAGATCAAGACTACCGGAATTCCGCGTAATAATGTTATGATAGCCCAGGGTTTCCAGTCTTCTTTTAATGGCGCCGCCCACCATCCCACGGTGACCGGCTATATAGATAGGATCATTTGCTTCCATATGCTTTGATGATTGTTTATAGTAATTCAGGGCGGTTATCCCTTACCCATTGATGCAACTGCTTAATATCCTGTCCACGCCCGCGTTTCATAATCAGCAGGGCACTGGCCGTATTAACCACCACCATGTTTTCCACGCCTACCAGCGCCACCAGTTTATCTTTTCCGATCACCATATTTTTATGGGGATCGCTCTCAATAAATACTGCCTGGTGGTTGCGGTATTGATAATGCTCGGAAAGAGCATCTGCCAGCGCTTCATAGCTGCCTACATCACTCCAGTCCATTTTTGTAGGCACCACTTTTACGATGTTACTTTTTTCAAGCACCGCATAGTCAATACTGTCTGACGGAATGGCCTCCATGGTTTCTCTCGACAATACCCCCGTGCTTTTCCATTCAGCAGCAGCAAGGGCAGCGGCTTCATAAATAGCGGGCGCATGTTGCTGTAACTCCTGCAGCATCACACGGGCTTTACAGCAAAAGATGCCGCTGTTCCACAGGAACCCGCCGGCGGCCAGCATGGCTTCTGCCACCACACGGTCGGGCTTTTCCACAAACCGTAATACATCATGACCGGAGTAACTGATATAACCAAACCCTGTTTCCGGATAGGTAGGTACCAACCCAATGGTCACAATATGATTCCCGGAAGCCAGTATCCCCGCGGTTTCTATCGCCATGGCATAACGGTCGGGCGTTCCGATAAGATGATCGGCAGGGGTAATCAGCAAAATGGTTTCGGGATCGGCCACAAAAGCAGCCAGCGCGATAGCAGCGGCAGTATTACGGCCCACCGGCTCGGCCAGGCATATAGGAGATGAAGCGCCTGCCTGCTCCAGCTGCTCCGTCACCATAGCTGCCTGTTGTTCATTTACAATCGCCATTACCTTGTTACAGGCAAAACGGTTTCTCCGGAACGCAAGCTGCAGGAGACTATAACCATCGAACAGGGTTAGTAACTGTTTAGGTGTTTGCTGGTTCGACAAAGGCCATAACCGTGTGCCCGAGCCACCGCAAAGAAGAATATGCTGCATCATAAGGTTGGTTATTTAAATCAGAATTGATCTCCGTTTACTGTTTTGCTTCCGGCAATTACCGTTATTTCTCTCGATGGCACTTTCGCTGTCAGCATACACCCCAAACTGCTCAGTTCTACTTTTACTCGGTTGCTGCTGAGTTGTATAATTTTGCCGCCGGAAGACGACCGCCCTCTTTCCCCGCCTGCCTGTATGGGAAATTGCTCCACTGATACCTCCTCATAATCACGGAGAAAATGCCGGATCAATGCAATTTCATGATCGGGTATGATGGCCGGTTGCCCAAGCCAGTACACAAAATTCACGACGTTGTCAGTTTCGCGTACCACCCAGTTCCTGCTTTCAGGAATGTGTACAAATACATAAGAAGGAAAGAGGGGGTCCTCTATGATCTTACGGGCACGTACCAACTGTTTGACAGGGCGATAGTGTTCCACTTTTTTTCGTGTGAACAGATCTGCTACCTTCTTTTCGCATTTGGCCCTGGTATATACCGCATACCAGGCCAATGGTTGTTCATTAAACATAGGAGCCGGTTTTAAGGTGATCGGATAGTTCGTGCGGAATTTATAAGGGCAGGACCGGGCATACTTCTCCCGTTATTCACATGGTGTGATCGGATACAACAGCAGTTACTTTACACTGCGTTTGAACAAACCGGGTTTTCTTGTTATTTCCGTGTAGCCGTAACCGTTTATATCACCATATCCGGATCCATATCCGTAACCAGCTACACCTTGTCGTTTTATACCGTTAAATACAATATTCAGTTTTCCTAATTCCCTGTTCTGGTAAAGCTCCTCCACCAGTTTAAGATAGTGTTTTGGTGTACGCTGATGCCGCACCACATACAGGGTGGCATCACAGAAAGGAGCTATCAACCTGGCATCTGTTACCAGTCCTACCGGCGCAGAGTCAATAATGATATAATCAAATCGTTCTTTCAATTCATTCAGCAAGTGTTCAAGCTGCCCGTTGAGAATAAGTTCGCTCGGATTGGGAGGCATGATGCCTGCAGACAGCAGGTATAAAAATCCATTGTCGCCCACCTTTTGCAGGATATCCTGCAAAGATGCCTTGCCCACCAGGTAGTTGCTGATACCCGGATCTGCGCGCATGTGCAACATTTTACTGATCATGGGTTTCCGGAGATCAAATTCCAGCAAGGCAACTTTTTTTCCTGCCAGCGAAAGGCTCATTGCCAGGTTGACCGATATAAAACTTTTGCCTTCACCGGAAATGGAAGAGGTGATCAGCAATATTTTACGGTCGCCATTCAAACCTATATAAGACAAAGATGTTCTTAATGCCCTGAACTGTTCCGCTACGGCAGTTCTGCTGTTATTACTCATCACCACGGGGTCTTTACTGTCATGATGCATGATTTCAGCGGCAATAGGCGCGGTTGTCACTTTTTCAATATCCGCGCGGAACATTACTTCCCGGTTCATCATGTCTTTCAGTGAAACAAATCCTACTACGAGGGCTAAGGCCGCGAGTACGGAAATGCCCAGCACCATTGGCTTCTGCGGACTAAAAGGATAAGCGGCCGATTCAGCGGCATCTACCACCCGGCTATCTGATACTGCAGCAGCATAAGCCAGGGCTGTTTCTTCGCGTTTTTCGAGCAGGAAAGTGTAGATATTATTCTTGATCACCTGTTGCCTGCTTACTTCCAGCAATGCCTTTTCTTTTCCCGGCACGCTGCGGATGATGCTCATGTTACGGCTATTTTCTGCCTGCAGCCCGGTTAGCCCCGCCTGCAGGTTGGCACGTAAGCTTCCGATGTTTTCCATAATGGCAGGCTTCAACCGTTCCACCTGGCGGTTCAGGCTCGCCAACAGCGGACTGTTTTCACCGGTGGTTTTACGAAGCCGTTCCAGTTGCAGTTCTGTTTCTGAAAGTTTGGTGACCAGTTCCAGCAATACCGCATCAGAGAGTCCGATGGTACCGGGTACAATATTGCCATTCGGATGCTGGTTGTTCACGTATTTTTCAATGGCATCCAACACAGAAAGCTGCATATTGGCTTCGCTGATCTTACGGTCATTTTCCTGTACACTGGCCAGGAACAATTTGCTTTGCTCACTGATATCCACAATCCCTGCTGCGGTCTTAAAATGTTCTACCTGTGTTTCCGCCTGTCCCAGCTCAGCGCTTACAATGCGCAGTCTTTCTTCCACAAAGTTCATAGTATTGGCAGAGGTCCTGTTCTTATCTTCTATCGCCGCCTTATTATACACACTGATCAGCTCATTTACAATCTCCTCTCCTCGCTCCGGTGCGGCGTCGGTGTATTCCAGGTCTACCACGCTGCCAGCTTTGGCAGCAGGCATAATTTTCATGGTCGCCAGCAATAACTGCATCCATTGCTTTTCCGTCATCAGGTGCAGGGAATAACTGGCGGCCGTATCAATATGTTTGCCCTGTGATTGTATCAGCAGCTTACCCCATCTGGTTTGCACAGTATCGCCTACCGTGTATTTCTTACCATCGATGGCTACCTGTTTTGTTGTTTCATCATAGGTAAACGGCCATGTGCCTGTTGCAGCTATTTGGATGGCGTCTGGTTCAAGGAAAGCAAATTTCAGGGGACTGTCTTTATACAATACCACATCCCTTATTTTCCCTTTTTCTATTACCTCTCCGTATAAGTTTAGGTTTCGTATAACCGCTTTCGTTAGTGTACGTGATTTCAGTATTTCTATTTCATTTTCCATGATTGTTTTGCTGCCGCCCATCAGATCGAGCGACTGCAACATATCGCTGGCGCCAAGTCCGTTGGAAGCTTCCTGCACCAGCAATACACCGGAAATTTTATACAAAGGCGTAGCATAGCGCAGATACAGAAAAGCACCTGTGAGCGCTACAGCCACAGCTACTGCAAACAGCGGCCAGTAAGGCAGGTAGCGGGAACGGATGAGCGTAAGCAGGCTCAATGGCGTTTCGCTTGACTGGGTTTTATGTCCGTTTACTTTTTGCATATGCTACTTATTAATAACTAAACGATCCAGGATAATAACGAGTAGTGACAAGCTGCTGAGCACAATGGGCAGTATTTGCCGGGACCGGTCAGCCGACGCTATCTTTGATTTATTGGGTTCCACATATAGTATATCATTTGATTGCAGAAAATAGTAGGGAGAGTTGAGGATATGTTTATCATTCAGATCCATGCGGCGGATAATCCGCTCTCCATCCACCTCCCGGATTAACAGGATATTATTTCGTTTACCGAACACCGTTATATCACCCGCCATTCCTAACGCTTCAAGTACGGATATTTTTTCGTTGGTAACATTTACCACCGTTGGTTTACTCACTTCGCCGAGTATAGTAACACGGTAATTTAAAAAACGGATACTCACCACAGGATCTACCAGCAGTTTACGTGCTATAAGCTGGTCGTGCAGGTAAACGGTGAGTGCTTTTTTGGTAAGACCTGTTACTTTTACCGGTCCCAATACCGGGTATTGGATATATCCCTGCTCATCTACCAGGAATCCTCCCAGCATAGCGCCTGCTCCTGCATTAGCTCCTCCTGTACCTGAAGCAGAAGTCATGTTGGATACATTGTAAATGATAACGTCTTCCGGGTTAAGACTGCTTACGTTGATCTGCAGTATATCATTTTTTTGTATCCGGGGCTCGAAATTACCATCTACCGGCGATAGCACCGTGTCTTTTACGTCACTGAAATAAACAGCATTTTTGGTTGACACGCAGGAAGTAAACAAACAACTAAAACATAGTAATCCCCATCCTATCCAGGTTAAGCAGGCTTTCAATATCATCATATGGCATTTTACATCATCACTTACACTGTCCTTGCATCTCCATACAATATTACTTCAGTTACTACTTGGATTCAATTACTTACTACAGTACAAATTGCCTTCAGGCCGCACATCTTACTACTCGTTAAAGTAAGTCGGCTACAAAATCAGTCAACATATAAACAAAAGAAAAATCTGAAAAATTTTCAGAGACTGTCGCAAAAAAGAAGAGCGAGAATAAATTATTCGACCATATTTTTGAAATTAATTCTGATTTGGTGGAAACGTTCAACTTCTGATATACTTTTTTTAGATGTTGGTTCACGGTAAACACAGTCACAAACAACTGCTCGGCCATTTCCTTATATGAGTAACCCTCTTTCAGTAACTCCACCAACTCATATTCCCTGCGGGTCAGTTTGTCCCTGATACCCTCCAGCGGATTTTTATTAAGATGATTAATCAACAGGTATGCTGCTTTAGGTGATAAGGTAGCACCGTTTTGCACCGTATCCATCACAGACTGGTAGATATCGCTTAACCGGCTTGTTTTAATAATATAACCGCTGGCGCCTTTTTTTATAGACTCAATAATGTATTGTTTGCCATCATGTCCGGACAACACAATCACTTTCGCTTCAGGATAACGCTGCTTTACCTCTGCGATTCCGTCAATGCCCGACATCCCGGGCAATGTGATATCCAGCAATACCACCATTACATCAGGATATGTTACCGGCAGCGCAATAAATTCCTCAATTGACTTGCATGCAAATACAACTTTACACTCCTGAAAATCCTCAAGAAATTCACGATAGTTGTTTAATAGGAAATGGTTGTCTTCAATGATTCCAATGTTAATCATATAAAGGAAATGAGGTTTTTCAAATGATATGGCACAATAAAATAATCTGATAGTAAATATAGTGCTAAAAAGATAGCTTGTGAGAGATAAATGATATATACATATAAATCAATTAATTACACATAAAAACAGACAGCGTCGTGACAACAATAAACAATTATTAATTAATTATATATTTATATTAATAGCAAATTAATTATCCACGGTTGATTTAGTCAACATAATATTTATATTAAATAAAATACAATATAATATTTAGAAAACTTGCGTATATTGTAGTTGCAACCATATTTATCCTGTTAGCTCATATCCTTCGAAATAAACCTTATTGACTATTCAACCAAAAATCAGGAGTATGCTGAAACCAATCGATACGCATGCAGCCGGGGAAAAATCATTCACAGAAATGCGATCTGAATACATTTCCATGGCAACACACGAATTTAAAACACCCATCATCGCCATTTCATCTTCTATTGAACTCCTGGAAACAAAAATGCAATTGGATGAATTGATGCTTCCGTTTTACAAAAGGAATTTGTCCCGCATTAAGGAAGAAATAACAATTCTCAGCAACATGGTGGATGATATTATCATTACCGGCAGTATGGTAGCCGGCAACCCGGTTACGCGACCGGAAGCCACTAACGCCGCTGCTTTCGCCAGGATGATAAAACGCCAGTACTTCCACCAACGCTCCGACAAACGACTGTTGCGGATAAAAGTTACCGGTACTCCCCGCGATATTTATACCGACAAAAGTCAGCTGACAAGCATACTCACCAACCTGGTGAGTAATGCATTCAAATACTCACATGGATATCCAATGCTGAGTTTACATTACCGGCAAAAAGAGCTTTGTATCAAAGTAAAGGACAACGGCATCGGTATACCGCAAAGGGATATACGATTTTTATTCACGCCTTTCTTTCGTGCAGGAAACGTTGGCAACAGGGAGGGCACCGGCCTGGGACTCGCCATTGTAAAGTCTTTCGTCAATGCCAACAATGGCACGATAACCGTGAGCAGCGATACAACCGGTACCGTTTTCACGCTCACATTTCCCTATGCGCCAACAACTCAATAACCGGTACGCCAATCTTCAACGCAACAACAATATACTTCCTTTCAATATATGCTGTTCCTGCCGGCTGTCGGTGTACGTGCATATATAAACGTAGGACTGTACATCCGATGGCATTCCTTTAAATGTGCCATCCCACCCGGATTCCGGCGACCGGCTAACAAACACCAGCTTACCCCACCGGTCGTATACCTGTAACCGGTAGTCCCTGATCGAATCATATACCTTTGGCCGGAAAATATCATTTTTACCGTCGTTGTTAGGTGTAAAAGCAGTAGGCAACACTACCACGCAGTTTTTCCAGGGTGATGCAACGGTAGTATCTATGCCCGCGCTAAAATCATGACTGTCTTTTATTTCGGCGGTATGCGGTCCGGATGCCAGATCCGTAAACACACTGTCCGTTTGCCATCCCCCATTATCCAGCCTATACTGAAAGGGAGCTACCCCTCCGTTTACATGCAGCGCGATACGTCCATCCGTTACCGCACCGCAGCTACAGTCCTTTACAGTAGCCGTTACCACCGGTAGCAGCAACTCGTCTATGGCAGATAAATTATCTATCAGCAAAGCAATGCCGAACTGACTTTTATTACAGGGGGCAGCAGGGTAAGCCCAAAACGAAATATAACGCCAGGCAGCAGCAGGGCGAAATACCGCATGATAACGCTTCCAATATGTTTGTGTAAAACTGCCCGACGACCATAATAATTCCGCTGTATCACCCGGGGTATTGCCTCCGTAAACAGCCAGGTTACCATAACAGGCGGGATAAAGATAATAAGCCGTGAAGGCCATATCAAAGCTTAATACATACTTATTATGTGGTATCAGTGCCTGTGGCAGCTCCTGTCCGATGCCTTCCAGGAAACCCTTTCCGCTATGCAAGCCAATATAACTGTTACCTGCCGATGGCGCCAGTTTGATCCCAAAAACACCCGGTTGTGTATCAGGCGTGCCCGCCGCAATAAACCAGGGTGCAGCTACAATACCCTTTCCCGGCCGACCCTCCATAGAAGGATTACCAAGCGTTATATGCTGTGCATTTACCCGGATAGTAAAGGTTAAAAACAGCCAGCAGCATAGCATTCCGTAAAGAGTACCAGGTCCTGAAAACATTCATCTGATTTGCTGTCATAAAATTACCGGTTATCACAATGGTGGCATATACTCAAAGTAGTAGTTTGTCCCCCTACATTTCTTTTGTTTTATCTGCCTGAAAAAATATCTTTGCCCCTGAAAAATGCCCCGCACTCCATGTGTGTAATTGATTAATCCGACATAAACACCTTTAACATCATGAAAAAAGCCATTCTGTACATCCCCATCGGCATCGCGTTGATGGCCACTTCCATGTCATGTAATGATACCGGGAAAAAAGGCGGCAACTCCGCTTACGAAGAAAAATCAGCTTCCGCAGCCAACCAGGTGATTGAATACACCAACGCTATCGTTGACCTGTCTAACAAAAACTCCGACTATGTGGTACGCCTGGTAAAAAATGCAGACCGCGTAGAAGAAATCCTCAAAGGAAAAAGCAATCCCGTTTTCCTGGGCAGTATCATTAAGCCGGTAATGATACCAACTTTCAATCACAACAAAATTTCGGCCGACAAACCTGTAGAAGCACTCAACAAGGAAGATCAAGCCTTCTTTAAAGAAAAAGTAGCCGGCTTCACCAGCTCCTTCGACAAATTGAAAGCTACCTACGCCAAACTGGACGACTACCTGAAAGCACAGGATTATAAAGATGATAAAGGGGAAAAAGGTCTCGCCCTGGCCGACTCTATCCGCAGTGATGCACAATCTTTTTTTGATCAGAAAGTAGTACTTATGAAAAGGGTAAATGAAGTGGCAGATGCCAGCGAGGTAATTATCCTGAAAGACAGCCCCCTGAAAGACTACATCATAGCAATGAAAGCTGACATGCAGGCGGTCCGTAACTATATCGACCTGCTCGAAAAAGGAGGAGATGATTTTGGAAAAGTAAGCGCCCAGGCACAAACAGCTTACGATGCACTGGAAAAAGACCAGGCCGCACATGCAGCGATCGATCAGAAAAATGCAGAGAAAGAAAGCAAAGCATCCTCTTATAAAAGTTTCTACGACAGCTTCCACGACTTCCTGCTGATGGCTAAGAGAATAACACGCGATGCCAAAGACAAAGGCGCCATTACAGAGAGCGACCTGGAAAGTCTTGACAACTCACTCGATACCATGATCGGACGATATAACAACTTTACAAAATAACAAAAACCGCAGCCAGGAATGGCTGCGGTACTTTTCTTATCCACTCGTTTATCGTTGTAAACTCAACTCGTTGTTTGTGGCACACCCCAATGCCACCACCACCTGCTGCAATACTTTACCTGTTTGGGCAAAGAGGATCCCTACCCGCATAACGCAGGCAAACAGGAATAGATATCTATACATGGTAAGGTTATCTGAATTTGTGCAACAAAAGTAGGGACATAAAAAAACTTCACTTTATGAGTTCGGGAAACATATTTGCGAGATGCGGAAATTTGATATTAACTTAGTTTTAACCGGAAAAACGTGCCGCTTTAAAACAATTTAATCCGACTACTGTTCCTTAATATATGAAACTGCAACATTTCCCCGCCAGCGAAAGAGGGGTCAAAGATATAGGCTGGCTGAAAAGCAATTTTTTTTTCAGCTTCAGTGATTATTACGCTCCCATGCGCAGCGCCTTCGGATCGCTGATCGCTTTTAACGACGATTTCGTGGAAGCCGGCAAAGGCTTTGGTATTCACCCGCACGTAAACATGGAGATCATTTCCGTTTTGCTAAAAGGAAAAATGAACCATAAAGACACCATGGGATACAGCACGGAAATTGAAGCCCCCGCGGTACAAATTATGAGTGCCGGCAGTGGACTAAGACATGAAGAATATAACATAGGTTCGGAAGAAGTAAACTTCCTGCAGATCTGGATTGCGCCCAAACAGCAAAATATCGCTCCCCGTTATCAGCAACGGAGCTTCCCGAAAGTGAACCGGAAAAACAAACTGGTGACCGTTGTTTCAGGAGAAGAAGGGCTGCAGCATTGCTGGATTAACCAGAACGCAAAATTATCGCTCGGCTATTACGAACAGCCCACCCAGCTCAACTATACCTTTAACCCGCTCAATAAATGCCTCTTCATTTTTTCCATCGCCGGCGGTTTGAGGGTGCAGGACCAGGTATTACAGGAACGCGACGCTATCGGGCTATGGGAAACCGGTGAGGTAACGCTGCAGTGCGCAGAAAAAACAGAATTCCTGATCATCGAAACACCTGTTAATCAGAAGTAGATCAACTATTTTTTAAATGCAGGGCAGGGTTTGTAATTGCAGATCTGATCGCATGATACCCTACGGTCATCAACGCAATCACAGCAGTAACAGCTCCGCCAACACCAAATACCCACCAGCTCAACGGCGTGCTGTAGGCATATGATTGCAGCCATTGGTGCAGGAAGTACCAGGCCAACGGAGCTGCCAGCAAAAATGCGATGCTTACCAATAGCATAAACTCACCCGAAAACAGGTAAACGATATTGGTGGTAGTAGCACCCAGTATTTTCCGGATTCCTACCTCTTTTAACCGTTGTACCGCCATATAGGACGACAATCCATACAACCCCAGGCAACTAAGAAAAACAGCGATAGCGGCAAATAGCTGGTAAAGCCTGGTAAGCTGTACTTCATGTACATAAAAAGCAGCAATGGTATCATCCAGGAATCGCGGATCATAAGGATCATTGGGATACAGCGCCTTATAGATCTTCCCTATTTTATCGACCGTGCCGGGTAAATCTGCCGCCACCAGTTTAACCGACGCCATGTTACGGTTGTTCGGGTAATTATAAAGCATTACCGGCGGTACTTTGTCTTTCCCGGAAGAAGTATTAAAATCCTTAACTACCCCTACAATCAGCCCTTTCACGGAACCATCCCACAAATCTATTTCCTTATTCAACACTTCCTCAGCATGATGATAACCCAGCTGCTTTACCATGGTTTCATTTACCATAAACTCCCGGATACTATCGGTGGCGGTTACATTTCTGCCGGCGGCCAGCGACATCTGGTAAAGCGACAGGAACCTGGCATCCACTGATTTATGGACTGCCTGAAAGGAGGCAGGCTCCGGCGCGTGATTAAACTTAAAACCTGTAAACGTACTATTACGATCTGCAGGGGGCGCCATACTAAAGCTGATACCGGTTACGGCAGGTAAAGCAGCCATCCTGCCCTGCAACAAAGCAATTTTACTCATACCAACACTATCGCCGGTAATCGGAACATTCAGGATCAGCCGTTTCTCAAAACCCATTGGCATAGTATCAAAATAATACGTTTGTTTCACCATCACCAGCATAGCTATGATCAATGTTTGCGCCACGGCAAACTGAAATACCACCAGTGTTTTACGGAGTGTAAATCCACCCGCCGGTATTGTCAGCAACTGCCCTTTTAACACCTGCACCGGGTTAAACCTGGTGATGATAATAGCAGGATAAAAACCTGCTGCCAGTGTAACCATTACCGTTACCAGCAGGAAAAATATCATGACCTGCGGCTGAAAAAGTAATCCCAGTTGCAGGTTTATATGCAACAGGTTCGCCACCGCCGGGAGGCTTGCCGCTACCAGTAACAGCGCCAGGAGGCCCGCGGTGAATACCAATATAAATGTTTCGGCCAGGAATTGTCCCCTTAGTTGCCGGTTATTACCCCCCAGCACTTTACGGACACCCGCTTCCCTTGCTCTTTTCACTGCCTGCGCGGTGGACAGGTTTACAAAGTTCACACCTGCTACCAGTAAAATCAGCAGGGCAATACACCACATCATCCGGATACGGCCCCTGTTAATACCATTACCACCCATATTGGATAAACTGTCGTCCAGGTGAACCGCCGACAAGGACTGGAATTCCAGTGTATTATTTATTTCCGATGGAATATATTTATGCGCCAGCAGGTTAAGTTGTGTTTGTAAACGCCGTTCATCGGCATGCGGCGTCAGCAGGGCATAACATTGATGGCTCTCTGAAACACTTCCCCAATCGGTAGCAGATGAAAACATTAACTGGTAGGGAAGCATTGCCTTAAAACCAAATTCTGTATTAGCGGGGATATCCACGATACCACTCACTTTCATTGGTATAGGTCCTGGCATTTCCACTGTTCTGCCCATTGCCCGCCGCCAGTCGCCAAAGTATCGCGTGGCCGTTTCCCTGGATAACACAATGGCATCCATTTGCGACAGTGCCGCCGGTGTTCCCGCCAGCCAGGAGAAGGAAAATACCTGGAAGAATGCCGGCGAAATAGCCACCACTCCTTTTGTTTCTTTAAATGTTTTCCGGTTGATATTCTTCTCGTCAGGCACTGTCAACGGCATATCCTGTAACGATGCAACCGGCGCTACCGCCGCCACCAGGGGGACTTCTTCCTTTAATACATGCGGTAATGCAAACGGCGTTCCCGACGACCTTGGAACGCCATTCAGGGAATGATTAAATCTTGTTAACAGCCGGACAATACGGCTACCCTGCTGATGAAAATCATCATACCCCGTTTCAAAACGGATCAGGATAAAGATAGTAATGCATACCGCCAATCCCACCATAAGCCCGGTGATGTTGATCAGTGTATATATCTTGTTACGGAATAAACTCCGCATAGCCGTTTTCAGGTAGTTTCCTAGCATAGCTGATGATGGCGCCAATGAAATGCCAATACAATATGGCAATTATTTTTAAACAGTTATCCATACAATAAAAAAAACTATGTTCATTATAAAACACTTAACGTTCATTTTTGGACAAGCCGTATTTTATTCCACCGGGAATCATTAAATTTATATAGCACCGAAGAAAGGGTCATTTACCTGTATGATTAACATCGTCCAAAATAATTACATAGGTTTCGAAGTACTCTTTAATCATGCCACTGTTGGTATATTGGTAGCCGATAGCCATAGCAACATAATCATGGCTAACCCCTTCCTGCTTAACCAGTTCGGCTATACGAAAGAAGACATTACCGGGCAGCCCGTATCCCTCCTCCTGCCCTGCAACGACACAGAATATAGTGCACTGCGGAAAGACGGCAGTAAGTTCCCCGTAGAAGTGAGCAAGGGCGAACACAGCACACCGGAAGGAGTACTAACCATCATCTATATCATGGACATCTCCGACCGGAAAACCTCCGAACAAACCAGGCAGCAGCTGGATCAGCAGAAAAAGGAGGCCGCCATCAAAGATGGTACCCTCCAGCGGATGAACAGCCTGCTTAACAGTCTTTGGTCCAACGCCGGTGCCATGATCATTGTTATCAATACCGATGGTTATATAAAATGGTTCAACCCCGCTGCCGAAAGAATACTCGGCTATAAAGCCAGCGAAGTCATAGATATATACACGCCGCTTATGCTCCACGACCAGGATGAAGTGGCGCTGCGGGCAGAGGAATTTTCCAGGCAGCTGCAGCAACCGGTAGAACCCGGCATGGAAACACTAACGATCAAGGCTAAACTAAATCTGTTCAACGAATACGAATGGCTGTACATCCGGAAAGACGGCAGCTCGCTTCCCGTGTCGCTCACGGTATCTGCAATCCGCGAAGGCAACGACATTACCGGCTATATCGGGATCGCCATTGATCTCTCCAGCATAAAAGAAGCAGAATCCGAACTGCGGATATCCCTGGAAAAAGAAAGGGAGCTCAACGAATTAAAATCAAGATTTGTATCTCTGGCCTCACATGAATTCAGAACGCCTCTCAGCGCTATACTTTCTTCCGTATACCTGGTATCGAAATATGAAGCTGCCGAAGACGTGGCCAAAAGAGGCAAACATATCCAGCGCATTATCTCCTCTGTAAATATGCTTACCGATATCCTGAACGATTTCCTTTCCGTAGGTAAAATTGAAGAAGGAAAGATACAGGTACGCTATGCTACTTTCGACACCGCCAAACATATCGGTAATATCCTCGGCGAAATGGAGGGACTCAAAAAACCACAGCAAAACATTTACTATGCACACCATGGCGCCACCCAGGCGTACCTGGACCCTACATTGCTTAAACATATTGTTATGAATCTCGTATCCAATGCCATCAAATTCTCCCCTGAAAATGCCATCATTTCCATCCGCACGCAATGCAGCGATTCCAACTTCCAGCTGTCCGTAAAAGACAAAGGAATCGGCATTTCTGAAGAAGACCGCCAGCACCTGTTTGAGCGATTTTTCCGCAGCCAGCACGTATCTAATATTCAGGGTACCGGTCTTGGTCTCCATATCGTAGCCAGGTATGCTGAACTCATGAATGGCGGCGTGTCGTGCAACAGCACCCCCGGAAAAGGTACGGAGTTCATCGTCTCCCTTCCCTTCCCAAAAAACTGATCACCATGGAAAAAATATTGCTGATAGAAGATAATGCTGCTATCTCTGAAAATGTGGCCGAAATCCTGGAACTGGCCAACTACCAGGTAATCACCGCCACCAATGGAAAAGAAGGCGTGTCTATGGCCCTGGAACACCTACCCGACCTCATTATATGCGATATCATGATGCCGGTACTGGATGGATACGGCGTATTACACATGTTGCATAAAAACAAAGCCCTGCAAACAACACCCTTTATTTTCCTGACGGCCAAATCAGAAAGAACGGATATACGAAAAGGAATGGAAATGGGCGCAGATGACTACATCACCAAACCTTTTGAAGGCGCCGAACTGCTGAGCGCCATCGAAAGCCGCCTGAAAAGATGCGCGGAAATAAAACAGGCGCCCGCCACCGGTTTGCAGGGAATAGATATACTCCTTTCTGCCAGCAATGGTACAACACAGCTTTCCCTGCTGAAGGAAGACCGCAATACCAATCACTATAAAAAGAAACAAAACATCTATACCGCCGGCAACAGGCCCGAATACCTGTATTACCTGCTCCAGGGAAAAGTAAAAACCTATAAACGCAACGACGATGGCAAGGAACTGATTGTTGGTCTCTACAATGAAGGCGATTTCATGGGCTATACCGCGTTGCTGGAAGGTGGTAACTACCAGGAGAATGCAGAAGCCATGGAGGACTCCCTGCTGGCTGTTATCCCGCATAAAGATTTCCAGCAGCTGATCAGCAGCAACCCGGAAGTACTGGGAAAATTTATACAACTGCTCTCCCGCGAAATGGCTGAAAAAGAACAGCAGCTTATCGGGCTCGCTTACAATTCCCTGCGGAAAAAAGTAGCCGAAGCACTGATCATGCTCGATAAAAAATATAACACAGCAGGAGATAAAAATTTTACGATAGATATCAGCCGCGAAAATCTTGCGGCGGTGGCAGGAGTTGCCAAGGAATCACTGATACGCACATTGGGCGATTTCAGGGACGAAAGACTGATCGCATTAAAAGAAGGGCAGATAGCGTCCCTGTCTATCAAAAAATTAACGGAAATGATTAACTGAGGATTATACTTTTTCTTGAGCAACAAATTCGAGGAAAGCCAGTTTCACCTTCTCATGCTCCTGTATCATTCCCTGTACATCATTTTGCAATACGATATACGGATGTGGACACAATACGTCCGACGGCTCCTTTTCCAGCCACTCCAGCTGCTCCCCTATTTCATGGCGCAGCAGTACCATCGACTCTTCCCGGTCCAGCATCCTTAACTGAAACTCCTCCGCCTCTTCAATAAAAGAACGGCGCGCACTTCCCTTCAACGCTGCCGCAAGACGGTTTATCAGCGATGCATTATCTTCTCTTAAGGTTTTCAGGATCCGGATCCACGTTTTGCAAGCTTCCAGGTATGCAATACGGTCCGGATCACGTTGCAGTTCATACGACATCTCTTACGCTAGTTGTAATAGGTTTGAAGACCGTGCTGATTTTTGTCGGTTTCCCATCTTTTCAGCAGCTGGCAAAGGTTCTTCTGAACAAAATACATCTCTTTAATATCCGATTGTAACTCCATCAATTGACGCTGATGCGATATCTCCGGAAAATTATATTCTTTTACCAACACCTCGTCCAGCAGGTGCACAATAGTTTTGCTCTGTAATACAAACTCTTTTACAAGTTTATACACTTTGGCAATATGATCATATCCCTGTTCTGATAACGCCACCTCTCCCTTCTTTGGTTTCAGCAATGGCTTTAACTCCTCTTTCAGGTTGCGTAAAACCACGCTGTGATATACTGTTACCTCCCGGTAATAATGAATAAATAACTCGTTGAAATCCTGTAAAGATCCCGATACATGAGTGGCTTCCGCCTGTATCCTGGTATAGAAATCTTCCATATTGGCCAGCACCCGCCCTGCCTGTGGCATGGCACGCTGTGAAATATAACGGTCAATATTTTCAGCATGACCGGTATTATAGTCCAACATGTTCAATTTCATATCCAGCAATGCTTTCACTCCCGAGCGACGATCGTATTGTCTGAAAATAAAATTCCCGTGTTTACGTAAATGTTTGATAGGAAAAAATAAAAACCCTTCGCAAAATTTGCGTTGCCGGGAACTGGGAGTCAATCCGCTAAACATGATTTGCATTTTTTAGATCTGCAGATAAAGAGTATCACCGCCAGTGAAACGGTGATACTTCTCAACAGCACATCTCCGTTCATTCATTAATTGTTTATGCTCAGGAATCCAGGTGGATGTCCGATTTGCTGATGTAAAACTACCTATGTTTGCACGCCTGAACAATGACGGGTATTAACCCGCCCGTTGACTGTTGTCATTTTTTGAGATGACCATCATCATCTTTTCGGCTGCGGCGGCCGGTAGTCGATACAGCGGAATACGAGGAACTTCCGCACCACACGGCCTTGCTGCTTCACTACAATGGAAGGAAGCGGTGTAACGGAACTAAAAAAGGGAGCGAGTTCTTCCACAAAGGCCTGTTCATCCACATCATCTTTTACATCGGTAAGGGAATTAATAAAAATAGCATTTCTGCCTTTGAGGGCGTTGATGTCTGTTCCTATAAAATCAAACTGAAGGGCATTTTCGCCGATCACATTCCTGGAATATACCATGCGACCCAGGTATAAATTGAGCATAGCACTGGTTTTATAATCATCTGCAGAAAAAATAAAATCATCAGGATACCGGGTGGCCAGTTCTTTGACACCCGCCCCCAGGCCACTCCAGCCAATCATCGTATCATCAGAGTGAATGGGAACCGGGTAGAAAATGATTTCCACCGCCAGCGCAAGGTGTATCACCAGTGAGCAAATCCACTGCCAGCGTATATATTTCACCGTTATCCAGGTGCTGATCCAGATAACGCCAGTAATGTAGGCTGGCATCATCCAGTTGATCTTTACCCAGTATACCGGCGATATCAGCAGGAAAATTCCGAAAATCGGCACAAAAAAACATAACAGGAACAACTGCGGGGCGGGCACCCTACCGATATGCCATTTATATTTACGGATAACCTTATAGCTGTAATAAAACAAGGCCCCCAATAACACCGGCAACAGTATCGCCGCCTGGTGGCCAATTACCCCAAAGAAGTCCAGTGGATGGAATTCCACACCACCTACCCGTCCGGACGATTGAAACCGGAACGAGGCAAACTGGTTATTCACATTCCAGATCACTACCGGCGAAATGGTTAGCACGAACACCACAACGCTGGCAAAAAACCAGGGCGACCATAAATAACGACGATGTTCCGCCGAGAGTAACAGGAATAATACTGCGCCTGCCGGCAGAAATACAGCTGTATACTTGCTATCAAAAGCCAATCCCATGGCCAATCCTGCCCATATCCAATATGCCTTCCGGGTTTCGAATACCGCACGGTATACCGCTATCAGCGAAAGAGTCCAGAACAACAGCAGCGGTACATCCGGAGTGGATACCAGCGACAGGATAGTCACCATTAAAGTTGCCAGCAGCAACAACAACCCGTTCCAGGCCCTGCGCAGGGGAAGAAAGCAGCGTGCCAGCCGGTAAAAAGCCAGCAGCGTTCCCACCGTGACCAGCGTATCTGCCAGCTTAATAACAAATACATGACGGCCAAACAAATCGGTAAATGCCCGCAGAATCCACGCAATAGCCGGCGGATGATCAAAATAAGAAAGCGCGAAATGTTGCCCGTAGAAATAGTAATAAGCATCCTGTGGCATCGCGCCCATTATGCCGATAAAGGAAAGTCTTAGTATAACGACGATAAGGATGGCTACCGCCATCCACTTATTTGCTGTGATATAGTCAAAAAAACGATTACTCCCGGCCGATTCCCGCATATGAAATGCTGACAGTTATAATAGTGACAGATGATGTGATAACAAAAAGTCCCGCAATCATTGTGCCGCTTGGTAAGGCGGCACGCCTGCTTAACTATAATTAACACAGCCCTATACTTACTATTCAATCATCATTCGGCCCGTAAACTGCGTACAGGATTCACGCTTGCCGCCCGCCATGTCCGTAGCCCCACGGTAACCAGGGCGATCAGGAAAGCGCTTACACCGGCTACTACAAAAAGATACCAGCTGACCTCCACCCGGTAAGCAAAATCCTGCAGCCAGCGTTCCAGCAGGTACCAGGCCACCGGCGCCGCCAGCAACACAGAGAAAATCACCAGTATGAGGAAATCTTTTGACAACAGCGCCACAATACCACCCACACTTGCGCCCAATACCTTGCGGATTCCTATTTCCCGGGTACGCTGCTCCGTAACATAGGCTGTCAGCGCCAGTAGGCCCATGACCGCAATAAAAATGGAAATCACGGTAAACACCCGGATGATATATTGTACCCTTTGATAGTTGCTGAACAACCGCTGGAAATTATCGTCGAGAAAAGAGTAATGCAAGGGCAGTCCCGGTTCCACGGTTTCCCATAAACGGTTAATATCGGCCAGGGTTTTATCCAGGTTTGCTGTACCTACTTTCACCAGTAAAGCGCCGCCAGACTGGTATGTACAATGTTTATTGGAAATACTGTATAGCGTAGGACGGACATGGCTGTCGAAACCCTGCACCTGGAAATCCTTTACTATACCTACTATTTCATAGGGGATGCTGTCGCAGGCGGCATAACTGATCTGCGATCCTACCGCCGATGCCTCTACACCCAATTTTTTGGCAGCCGATTCATTAATAATAGCCGTATTGTCCTGGTCTTCCGGATGCGCTTCACTGAACATTCTACCCAACAGCACCCGTATACCCAGCGTCAGGAAAAAATCATTACTCACGCGTACTGAAGTCAGCGCTGTTTTATTGCCGGCATAATGGAACTCCATCGATGAAGTATCTAACCGCTCGCTACCCGGTACCGCCGTGGTTTTAGCCACATATTGCACCCCTGGAATGCGCAGCAGCTTAGCCCTTGTTTGGTCAAAATTCTCTTCACGGGTAGGCTGCATCGCTTCTATCTGCACCACCTGAGCCGGATTAAAACCAATGTCCCGGCGCTTCATAAAATTCATCTGGTGCGCCATCACCAGCACGCTGATGATAAAAAATACGGATACGGCAAACTGCACCACAATCAACGAACGGCTGAAATGCTTGCCTGTAGCGCCCATATTAAAGTTCCCTTTCAATACCCTGACAGCTCCCATCCTTGCAAATACCAGCGCAGGATATACTCCCGAAATGATCACAATCGCTATTAAAGCAGCTGCACATTGCCATAACATAGTATAGGATTGCATTTGGCGGGAGAAGGATAACGAGAGTCCGAACGTTTGGTTAAATAACGGTAACGTGACTACGCAAAGAAGAACTGCCAGCAACAAACTAATGCTACATTGCAGGGATACCTCCAGCAGGAATTGTCCCAGCACCTGCCGGGTACTGGAACCCAGTACTTTTCGTACACCCACCTCCCGTGAACGCTGCAGGGTTCTTACGAGCGACAGGTTGCTGGAGTTCAATGCACCGCTCAGCAACAGTAAGCCCGCCAGCGAGAAAAGGATCATCGTTGTTTTGAAAGGGCTGTTTCCAAACCGCGGAAAATTGTGGATATCCTTCACCGCATCCATCAGCAACGATGGCGTGTTTCCTGCCGCTACCGCAGCTTCGTAACTTTTGCCATCTTTCTTCTCATGATAATCGTAAAAAAAACGGTTTGCTTTATCTTCCAGTTCCATCGAAGGCATGGCCTTCCTGGTACGGACATACGAAATAAACGAAATATTAGACCAGGCATTGTTATCCGGCATTTCTGACATACGCAGTACCAGGGCCGCCTGAAGATGCGAAGGCCCATTGTTAGTAATGATCCCTGTAATGGTAAAAGGGACCTGGTTGCGGAGCAGGATCACCTTTCCCATAGGATCCTCCTTACCAAATAATTTATTCGCCAGCTCCGGCGTGATCAGCGCAGATCCTTTTTCACGAAAAGCAGTAGCCGCGTTGCCCGCCAACAGCCGGTAGGGAAATACCTGCAGAAATCCGCTGTCGGCCATCACAATATCTCTCTGGTATATCTTCTTCTCACCATAACCTACCAACCCCTCATAACTGCCGGAAGGCTGGATACGGGTGTAAGCCGTTACTTCAGGCATATATTGCTGCAGCAGGGGAGCCAGTGGCGCCGGTGTGGGGTTGTCATTATAATTCCTGTCAGATATCCGCGATACCCGGTATACCTGGTCCAGCGCGGGATCCCAGCGATCATAACTCAGCTCGAAATTCAGGTAAAGTAAAATAACCAGGAAACTGGCCAGGCTCACGGCCAGACCACCTATGTTAACAAACGAAGTGAATTTATTTTTCACCAGGTTTCTAAATGCGATCTTACAATAGTTCCTGAACATTGCATAAGGATTTGCAGGATATAAATAAAAAAAGTGCCGGAATCCGGCACTTTTGATAATCAACATTTTATGAGTTCAATCAAGTGTGTATTTTGTTCACTTTCAGCAACAACCGTTCATTTCTGAACAGTCTGCTCCGTCCATTTCTTCTCCCACTGGAACAGGTCCGGCATCTTTGCTTCTTTGCCCTGCAAATCCGCGGTTAGTGTGGCGATAAACATTTTCCAGCGTGGAATGTAAAAACTCCGCATTAAGCCACCCCATTCCTTGTTGGCGTATTCGTGCAGGTCTGTGGCAGGGTTATCGCCCGGGCCCCAATAGGTAAGCTGTATTTTCGCATTTTTAACCAGTAATGCTTTTTCTGCCGGCGTTTGCCCCATTTGCTGGGCGGCATTTACCCAGCTGTCCAGGCGGAAGTGGCTGTTACCACTGAGTAACAGGTCCTGCTGCTGCATGAGCGACAAAAAGCTCGCGGAAGTTTGTTTGAAAGCGGCGAGATCTCTTTTCTCATAAGCAGTCACCATATCGGCATAGATCTCTTCTCCGCGGTTAGCATTTACCTGCCGTTGAAAATCGATCGCATCAATTGCATAGTTGCCGTTGCCTTTCATTTTCGGGGCCGCCTGCATAAAAGTAGCCACAGCTGCCGCAAAAGCTTTCGTGTCGTAGTTACGTTTGCGCGTACCCCAGGTAGATACCGGTACATCCTTCAGGGTTGGGCGTGCACAGAAAACAGATTCGTTAGGCCCTTCCTGTAACTGTGGAAAACTGCTGTAGGCAGTAGCCAGTAATCCCTGCCAGGCTTCCTGTAGCTGCGGATTATCGGAACCATAACGGTAACGCACATATGATTTTATCCAGTCTTTTACTTCCACTTTTTCCGGATGCCAGGCCAGCTCCAATATCAGGTCATAAATCACGGGATTGTTGTGGATACCTTCCGGCATAATACCAACGCCCTTAAACAGCGATGCATAGGGACTATGCGACGCGCGCCAGGTTTCATCCGCAAAACGCTGCAGCTTCCCGTACAATCCGAGCTTCTCTCCGAAGTTAGTCACGCTGCACCAGATAAAAGGCGTGCCTTCATATCCTTTACGTGTTTCCCAGTTAGCTGTATTTTCTCCAAAAAGTTCCTGCACCAGCACTTTAGACTTATCAAGACCCGCCAGCAACGCGCTGGATGGATTGGCCTGCCATCCCTGCAATACCCAGGTGCTGCCAGGAAAATGCTGCTGCATGGTTTGCTGAATGGTGCCGGCGGCAGCACTCACATCCACACCTTTGCTGATACCTCCTTCATGAAAAGGATCACCGGCAAAGAAGCGGATATTGCTGCCATATAATTTTTTCAATTCTTCATAGTAGATACCGGCAATCTTCGTGAAGTTACTATCGCCCGGAACCAGGAAATCCGGCCGCCGAAAGCCACCGGCCCATTTACCCTGCTCAACCACCTTCACAGGCATTTTCTCTTTCAGATTCACAGGAATCATTCCGTAAAAACCCTGTAGTACCGGCGCAATACCTAAACCATCCATACGCGACAGGATCTTTTTCTCCAACGCTGTTTGCTGATCAATCATTTGTTGCGTTACAGGCCCACCCCAGCTTTCCAGGTTACCCATAAGCCACCAGGCCGTAAAACCCGGTCCTGCTACAAAGCGGCGGGCTTCCGCTGCGCTGTAACCCAGGCGCTCCAATGTATGCTGCCACACCGCTTCGGTGCCCATAGTGGCCAGCATCACATTTACGCCGTTAAGCGCCATCCAGTCCAGTTCATGCTCCCAATCCTTCCAGCTGTAAAAACTCATCGTGTAACTAATGGTGCAGTAGTTCAGCGCATAACGGTAATCGTAGGCAGTATTGATATGCACGGGCTGCTTCAGCACCGGCAACGGCGCTACCGGCGACAAGTTATCACCCATATGCGACATGGCCCGGTTACAATAGTACTTCAGGTACCAGTTAAGTCCGGCTGCAGCAGCACTGGGGCTGGAAGCAGAGATCTGCACCTGCTTACCCGGTGTAGCAATTTCAAATACGTCTTTATTATTTTCCGCCGGCATATTTTTCAACACCAACGATTTTGCCAGCCAGGGGACCCGGCGTTGCGCGAGCTGCCGTACAGCCGGAAAATCCTGCGCAAATGCAACGGTAGACAGGCATAGGAGCAACCCTGCCAACAATTTTCTTCTTTTCATTTGTTTCACTGTTAGGATAATGAGAAAGTAAAGATAATGATTACAGCTTTTGGCTGTTAGCTTTTAGCCTTTACGAAAAGCTCTTAATCTTCGCTGTATTTGCCAAAGGCTAAAAGCTATAACATTATTCGTAAATTTAACACTGCTCTATTCACCAAAATAACCGATATGGCTGGACAGATGAACCTACCGGAACACATTAAAGGTTTGGATGATGCCGCAGTGGCTGCCTCCCGGGAAAAGTACGGCAGTAATACCCCTCCCACACCCGACAATAATCCATTGATGCAACTGCTGCAGGAAATACTGAGTGAACCCATGTTGGTATTGCTGATAGCCGTTACAGCGATTTACTTTGTTATGGGACAGCTGGGTGAAGCCTATTTCATGCTGGTAGCTATTGCACTGGTATCCGGTATTTCCGTGTACCAGGACAGCCGCAGCCGCAAGGCGCTGGAAGCGCTTGAAAAAATAAATGAACCACTGAGTAAAGTGATCCGTAACGGCGTGCTGAAAAGTATTCCCACCAGCGAAATTGTAACCGGCGACAATATGCTCGTTGCCGAAGGCAATACCATCAACGCCGACGGCGTCATTATACACAGCAATGATTTTTCCGTAAATGAATCTGCACTAACCGGCGAAGCCTACGCCGTTTTCAAACAGGCCGACGCAGCAGATAACAAAGTATACAGCGGCAGCGTGGTAGCATCCGGGCTGGCCATCTGCGAAGTGCAACAGGTAGGCTCCCAAACAAAAATAGGGCAGTTGGGTACCGCCATCCTTAACATCAAAGAAGAACCTACCCTGCTGCAGTTACAGATCAAACAATTTGTAAAATGGATGGCCGTTGCCGGGGCGATCGTTTTCCTGGCAGTATGGCTGTTTAACTATATCCGTAGCGGCAGCCTGACAGACAGTTTGCTGAAAGGGCTTACACTGGCCATGTCTGTTTTACCGGAAGAAATACCTGTTGCCTTTGCCACCTTTATGGCGTTGGGTTCCCGGCGATTGATGCAGATGGGGATCATTGTAAAAAAAATCCGGACTGTGGAAGCATTGGGCAGTGCTACCATTATCTGTACAGACAAAACGGGCACCATTACAGAAAATAAGATGAGCTTACCCGCTGTATATCGCGGCGCAGACCACACATTATATGAGGCAGATCATTTACCGGAAGATGTGATCACCATGGCCATGTGGGCCAGTGAGCCGGTGCCATTTGATCCTATGGAAAAAACACTACATGGGCTATACGAAAAAATGGCGGCATCGGATAAGCGTCCTGATTACACGATTGTACACGAATACCCGTTGGCAGGCAAACCGCCGATGATGACGCATATTTATGAAAACGCTGCAGGTCAGCGCATCGTAGCCGCGAAAGGGGCGCCGGAAGCTATTCTACAGGTTGTTCATCTCCCGGAAACAGAAAAAAAACGGGTAGCCGTTCAGGTTAATACCCTCGCAGAAAAAGGATACCGGGTACTGGGAGTGGCCAGTGCCGAATTCACGGGTTCCGGCTATCCTGCGGCACAACAGGACTTTCCTTTTACCTTCGTTGGCTTACTGGCGTTTTACGATCCACCAAAAGCTAACATCGGCGAAGTGTTCAGCAAATTTTACCAGGCCGGCATCAAAGTAAAGATCATCACCGGTGATAATGCGGTTACCACCTGTGCCATCGCCAGGCAGGCCGGCCTGCAACATGCCGACTATGCTGTAAATGGTGATGAACTCATGCAGATGGACAAAGCACAGATGCAGCAAACACTACGATCCGCCAATATATTTACCCGTATGTTTCCGGAGGCTAAACTGGCTGTCATCGATGCACTCAAAGCTGATAATGAAATAGTGGCCATGACAGGAGATGGCGTAAATGACGGACCAGCTTTAAAAGCAGCACATATTGGCATTGCCATGGGAAAAAAGGGAACAGAAATCGCTAAACAGGCCGCTGCACTCATCCTCGTTAATGATGACCTCAGTGGCATGGTAGACGCCATTGCAATGGGCCGAAAAATTTATACCAACATCAAAAAAGCGGTGCAATACATTATCTCCATTCATATTCCTATTATACTCACCGTTTCCCTGCCCCTGTTCCTGGGCTGGATCTATCCGAATATTTTCACACCGGTGCATGTTATTTTCCTGGAAATAATTATGGGTCCCACCTGCTCCATTGTATATGAAAATGAACCCATGGAAGAGAATGCCATGCTGCAGCCGCCGAGACCTATTACACAAACTTTTCTTTCCTTCCGTGAAATGAACATCAGCATCCTGCAGGGACTGATGATCACCGCAGGCGTGTTAACCGCCTACCAATGGAGCATTTCACAGGGGTATAACGAAGTATATACCCGCAGTATAGTATTTACCACGCTGATACTCGCCAATATTTTCCTTACCTTGGTAAACCGTTCATTCTATTACTCTTTTATACACAGCATGCGTAACCGCAACAAACTGATGGTAGGTGTGATCATTGTTACACTGGTTCTGCTGGCAGCAATGTTGTATATTCCGCCGGTAGCGGGTTTCTTCCGCATCAAGGCGCTGCAGCTACCACAACTGCTGGTTTGCGCAGGCCTCGGCGGTATTTCTGTCTTATGGTTTGAAGTATGGAAACTGTGGAAAAGAAATGTACACTTCCGTAAAAAGCAGCGCAGCAATGCGCTGGCAACAGCCGGCGCCGGAAGCATATAATAATGGATTGCAAAAAATAATTTTCACATGAAGGTATTCACAACCCGGATAATTCCGGAAGAAGGGTTAGCCCTTCTTCAACGTGCAGGCATTACCGTTACACAGTGGTCAGATTTAACAGAGATTCCCCCGGAAGAAAGAATTGCAAAATGTAAAGAAAGCGATGCAATGCTTTTTGCCGGCGGACAAAAAATAGATCGCGCCTTCATGGAACAATGCCGGCATTTAAAAGTGATCAGCCTGTTATCTGTCGGTTATGACAATGTAGACATCAAAGCAGCTACAGATCTGGGCTTACAGATCACCAATACGCCTGGTGTACTGAGCAATGCCACCGCCGATACCGCGTTTTTACTGATGCAGGCGGTAGCCCGGAAAGCTTTCTTTCACCATAAAAGAATATTAAAAGGGGAATGGGGATTTTCCACACCCACTGCAAATCTTGGTGTGGATATAGAAGGAAAAACGCTCGGCATATGGGGACTCGGCAATATAGGAACGGTAATGGCTAAACGCTGTCGCGCCGCTTTCGGCATGAAAATAATTTACTGTAACCGCCATCGTAACGAAGCCGCAGAAAAGGAGCTGGAGGCCACCTTCGTATCTTTCGATGAACTGCTGCGGCAAAGTGATGTGATCAGCGTGCACACCTCCCTTACACCGGAAACAAAAGAAAAATTCAATGCAGCGGCCTTTAGTAAAATGAAACCTTCTGCTATCTTTATCAATGCGGCCCGTGGCGGCGTCCATAATGAAGCAGATCTTATCACCGCCCTCCAAACCGGGCAGATATGGGGCGCCGGACTGGATGTCACCAACCCGGAACCCATGAAAGCTGGTAATCCTTTACTGGAGATGCCTACCGTAGCGGTGTTACCGCATATCGGCTCTGCCACCATAGAAACCCGCAACGCCATGTCGCGCATCGCGGCAGAAAATGTCATTGCGGCGTTAACCGGGAAACCGGTACCGAACCCGGTAAACTGAACCGGATTTTGTCTTGCCCAGGATTAAACTGATTTTGATGATTTTACTGATTTTTTATTTCTGATTTTTTTGATTTAAAATGATTTTTGGAGATATAAGCGAATCTTATCCGCTCATATCTCCCAAAATCTTTTTAAAATCAAACTAAAATCAAAAAAAATCCTGTAAATCATCAAAATCAGTTTAATCCTGGGCAAGACAAAATCCGCTGCATTCCTTAACTTTAGTAAAAGCACTACGCTATGAAAAAGGTCGCTATTATAGGCGGACTACGCATCCCCTTCGTAAAATCCTTCAAAGAATACAATCATATCAGCAACCAGGAAATGTTGACTACCTGTTTAAATGCATTGGTAGCACGCTATCAGCTGTCAGGAAAACGACTGGGCGAAGTGGCACTCGGGGCATTACTGAACCGGTCCACAGAATGGAACTTTGCCAGGGAATGTGTGCTGGGCACAGCACTGGACCCGCATACGCCGGCCTATAATTTAACGAGGGCCTGTGGTACCAGCCTCGATGCAACAATACAACTGGGCTTACGTATTGCATGCGGACAAATAGAAACCGGTATTGCCGGCGGCAGCGATACCAACAGCGACATCCCGTTGTTACTCGGGCAGCAGCTGGCATGGAAGCTGGCAGACCTCCGCAACGCTAAAACGTTGGGCCAGCGATTGAAAACCCTGGCTGCTATCCGGTTCAAAGATCTGAAACCCGTTTATCCGTCTATCGTGGAACCCAGAACTGGTTTATCGATGGGGCAGCATACGGAAAAGATGGTGAAAGAATGGGGCATTAGCCGGGAAGAGCAGGACGCATTGGCTTACCAGAGTCATATGAATGCTGCCAAAGCCTATGCTGATGGCTTTTTCAATGATCTCGTCATCGAATTCAAAGGCATAAAAAAAGATACGATCATACGTGGCGATACCACGCCTGAAAAACTGGCGGCCCTGAAACCAGCCTTTGATGTCAGTGGTCATGGTACGCTTACCGCCGGTAACAGCACGTTATACACTGATGGTGCATCTGCGTTACTGATGGCGTCTGAAGAATATGCACAACAGCAAAACTGGCCTGTACAGGCACACCTGGTAGATGCAGAAACGGCGGCAGTAGATTATGTAAACGGCGAGGGCCTGCTCATGGCGCCTACCTATGCCGTTGCCCGTATGCTCAAACGCAATCACCTGAAACTCCAGGATTTTGACGTCTATGAAATTCATGAAGCTTTTTGCGGGCAGGTACTCTGTACCCTCAAAGCCTGGGAAGATGCGGCCTACTGTAAAAAGCTGGGCTGGGATACGCCATTGGGCAGTATAGACCGCAGCAAGCTGAATACAAAAGGCGGCAGCGTGGCCATCGGCCATCCATTTGCCGCTACCGGTACCCGCATACTGGCGCAAACAGCAAAGATATTGCAGGAACGTGGCAGCGGCAGAGCGCTGGTATCTATTTGTACCGCCGGCGGCATGGGCGTAACCGCTATACTGGAGCGCTGACAGCTATTTTTTCAGTGAGGCCAGGTATTCTACCAGGTCTACCAGTTCCTGTTGTTGCATAGCGGTAGCCAACCCTGTTGGCATCAGTGAATGCTCATACGCTTTACGGGAAGCAATCTCCTTCTTCTTTAGTTTTACGCCCTGTCCACCTGCCGTTCTCACATCTACTTCTTCGTCCGTTTCTCCGGCTGCATACCCCAGCACCTGGGAACCATCTTTCATAGTAAAGAAATATCCTTCAAAGCCAAAGCTGATACCGGCATCTGGTTGTATGATGGCGTCGTAGAGCGCGCTTTTGGTCAGCTTGCTGCCTATTTCCGATAATGCGGGGCCAAAGTTTACACCGGTATTACCCGCCAAATGACAGGTAGCACAGTAGTTGGCAAACACTTTTTTTCCTCCGGAGACGTCGCCCTTCAGGGCTACCAGCTGATCCACGGGCTTCAGGTCGTGGTGCGCTGCTGCCGGCTCATAATAAGCCACGGCTTTAGCTTTGATATCCTGTCGCCATGCGTGGGTCAGTACTGCTCTTGCTACGGTGTCCAGGTCGGCCGGCATGGATTTACTTTCTACCATATTCCAAAGGTCGGCATAACCCTCCCAGCCATGACCCAGGTTACGGGCGGCTTGTTGCCTTAACGCTAACGGATATACGTTATTGCGCATAATCACAGATAGCAACTCCCGGTTAGTCCGGTCTTGCGCTTTGCCGATGGCTTCCACCAGCGTAAAAGCAACGACGGAATCTTTTTGTGAGATCGATTTTAGTACGAGTGGTTGTCCGCCGCATTGCAACAATGTTTTCATGGCATATCCCTGCAGCTCACCGTTACTTGTGTCCAGCGACATCTGTAACAAGGTTTCGTTCTGATCACGGAGATGGTATTTGAGTACCAGCTCTACGAACTCCATATGACCGCTGAATGCTTTCAGGCTGCTGTTTAGTAATGCCGCCATGGCAGGTGTTTTAGGAACAGCCGCTGCATCGAGTTGTAAAAATGCGAGTGCATTGATCGTGGCCTGTTGAGGATGATCACCTTTCAGCAGCCCCAGTAACACCGGCGTACTCTGTGCCGCAGGATAAAAATCGAATGCGCGGAAATAGCGTTTATGGAGCATGGGGTCGCTGTCGTGCTGTTCGATCATGGATGCCAGCAGGGGCAGGGCCGCCGCAGTTCTGGCCCTCCATACAATATCGTGATCGGCTTCGGGTGTTTGTTTGTTGGCAGGTAGTTTTCGCCATGCGTTAAAACAGGCGTCCCAGTTTCCATCTGCGGCAATACCCAACGCTTCGAGATACCAGCGGTCTTTGCCATCGTACTGTGCTGCCAGCAACGCCCAGTTGGCTGGCATATCTGCTTCGCGGCTGTGATACATCGCGATCAATGCCTGCCGCCGAACCGCCGTAGAGGTATCGGTTACTAACAAATTGCCATAGGAAACACCACTCTCTTTGGCGGCACGGATGGCGGTAATACGGATATCTTCGTCTTTGTCTCTCAATGCCGTTTGAATATAGCCGGCGCCGTTAGGCAGCTTACTCAGCAGCCATAACGCGCGGGCGCGATAACGGGGATTCGGATCATTGTACATGGCCAGCAGTTCTTTTTCCGCCGCTGCTCCCATACTATGCAATTTTGTCCAGGCAAGATAACGGGTACTGATATTTGGATTTTTTAATGCTGCCACCGCACCGGCTGCATCATTGAGCACCGGTGGCTTCACTTTATACGCGCTACCGGCAGGGGCTATACGAAATACACGGCCACGGTCAAGGTCAGCTACCTGGTGCCCGCCTACGCCCGGATCGTACCAGTCTGCCACAAACAACGACCCATCCGGCGCCACGCTCACGTCCGAAGGACGGAACCACTGATCCGTACCGCTTTCCAATATGTTTTCAATGACCGCCGTATAGCCGGCGCTGTTTTTCTTTACAGGATAAGACCTTACCACATTATGACCCGGTTCTCCATGGATCATCTGGTTACGGAACACCGCCGGCAACAGGTCTCCCTCATATACGACCATACCGGTAGGCGAGCCCGAACCTGTTTGTAAGAGATTGGGCACCACACCAGGATCATTCAAATGCCAGTGCCGGTAAGGGATAGAGTCTTCCATATTCATACGGCGGGATGACCAGCCTGCGCCGGTCATCTCATCCGTATATCCATAGTTGCCGTGCTCTAAAATATAGTTGATGCGAACACCCCGGTTGCCATCGTCATCATTATCACTCTGCCACATATTACCAAAAGCGTCTACCGCTACCTCATAATTGTTACGGAAATTATGCGCCATTACTTCCAGCCCGCTCCCATCCGGGTTACAACGGAAAATCATTCCCTGGCGGTATGGCTTACCCTTATTGGCTATCAGCCGGCCTTCCGTATCTTTTATCACCACCCCGTTCTTATCAAGTATACTATCTCCCGCATTCCCAAAATTAAAATACAGTTTCCCATCCGGTCCAAACGTAAACGCATGGATGGCATGATCATGCTGTATACCACCGATGCCGCGGAACAGCAATTCTTTTTTATCAGCCTTATCATCACCATCGGTATCTGTAAAAATAAAAACGTTGGGACTGCAGGAAACAATCACTTTGTTACCCAGCACACAAATGCCCAATGCAGCGTTAATACAGGTATCCTGGTAAAACACTTTGGCCGTATCTGCTTTGCCATCGCCATTAAGATCTTCCAATATCATAATGCGGTCGCCCGCCTGTTTATAGGGATGACCCGGGTTCAGTTCGTTACGGTAGTTGTAGGCTTCTGTGATCCATACTCTTCCCTTTTCGTCGATATCCATATTGGTAGGATTCATCATCGACGGCTCGCTGGCGAACAAAGTTGTTTCCAGACCCTCCCGGGTTTTTAACCCGGCAACGGCATTTTCAGGTAAACGTTGTTGTGCTTCCGTTAGCGCCACGGTAGCAACAGAAGACTTATTGGCATGGCAGGCGCCCAGGATCACAGGTACTATCAGTAATAACCGGTGGATGTATTTCATACGCGGATTCATTAAATGTCATATTAACACGCATTAAAAGTAATAAAATAAATTACTTTTTTATAAAAAACCCGTTCCGGTTTTCCGGAACGGGAGATCATTTGTTGTTCATTTCACCGAATTAAAAATTCGTGCTGGCATAGCGTCAGGGCAGCAATACAATCCTGCTTCCATTACCTGTTTCAAGATTCCACACCGCAGCCACCTCTTTCAATGGCGCCTCGTGGATATCGATGTGGAGTTTACCCGCCGCAACACATTTCATAATTTCAGGAAAAGTGCTCAAAATAGCTTCGGGTGCAATGCTTCCTCCCCCGCTGCCCATTATTTCCAGCCGGGAACTGCGCAGCACCTCTGCGGGAAGTAGTATCTTATCTCCGGCCATAGCGCCTACCTGTACCAGGCGGATGCGTGGCCCTTCCTTCATTAACTCTTTACCGGCGATGGCTGTCAGCAGCATGTTCACCGGCGCACCCCATAAGTAGTCAATCACCACATCACAGGGTTGAGCGGCAAAGGCCTTTATAAGGTCATCCGGCGACTGATCCAATGAAATGCACACATCTGCGCCCAGAGCCGGCAGTTGGGCTAAAACCGTCTTATTGCGCCCCGCTGCAATAACCCTGCCTGCACCCAGTTCCTTTGCCACCTGCACAGCCAGTTTTCCGGCTACACCCGTGGCACCCAGTATCAGCACGGTTTCTCCCGGCTGTAATTGTCCCCGGTATTTCAGCGCCAGCCAGGACGACATAGCCGGGTTGAAAACAGCCGCCGCCACACTATCGCTGATATTATCTCCTCATAAAGATGCCGGTGTTGCTCCCAGGCACTAAGCATTGACTGATTCATATCTTACTCAGCTGAAAATATCCCAGGTGAATATCATCTACCGCTGTTATCGTTGCAGGCTTTATCTCCAGCGTATACTTTTCTTTCAGGTATGCCGGTAAGATGTCCTTCACCGCGTGTACATCATCTACATCCAGGCCATATTTATCATCAACATGTGAAGTAGCACCGTCGAAAGTGGTATGCTTAAAAAAAGTGGTTTCCTTAGATGCCCGGATAGATGCGCCAATATCTTTTTGCACGCTGAGGATCTTGTAATGAAACTCTTCCATTTCATTGGGCTTATACCCGCCCAGGTTCAGAAAAAATAATTGCATGTCCTGTTGGGTTGCCACCCCTTTCTCCACCACGCCGATCTGATGCCCGTCTACCGTATTCACTTCCCTCCATCCATCAATATGCAGCTTGTCTTTCGCCTCCGGCCAAAACGCCTGCATATCCGGGATAAGATCTCTCAACTGGTAACCAATCCCGAAAAACACATCATGCTGTTCGGTATGACGCCCTTCCGGCTTACATCCCAACAGGACCATAAACAATTTTAACTCCGCCATCTTCTTATCAATTATGAACGGAAGTTAGGATATTTTTAATTGCCTTGCATGGCAGCACGCAACTGCTGCTCTTTATCGGCACTCCAGTATTTACAATCCAGGTTAATAAAAACAGACGAGTAGGCAAGGGTGGTATTTGTTTTTAACACCACTACTTTAAACAGCCCGGCTGTTTTATCCATCTTCGTAAAAACAGAATCGTGTAACAAGGTTTGTACAGACTGGCCTTTGAAAATAGTTTGCAGCGAATCGCGGTAACTTGCCGATCCCGGCACAAACAACAACTCTTTATCAAGGTACAGCAACGGACTTACATGGGTCCCTTTGCTCAACTCCCGCAGTGTATAACCGGCCACTTCCGGCAGCATGGCATCAGTATTAATATATACCATACCCGGAGCCGATTGCAGCGGGAATGCCTTATCTGCAATAATGATCCAGTTGCGATGACCGAGTAACGGTAATACGCTGTCCAGTTTTGCCTTCCACCCGGTTGTATTCCCTGCTGTTGCAGTCTTGCTTTCCGGTTTACAGGAAAAGAATACTATAACAGCAACGACTATATGAAAATATTTCTTCATGCTTATGCAATTGTAATTTTAAGGGATTGTCCTGCATGCAGACGCACCGGTCCCACCGGCAGTGTAACAAATCCATTTTCTTCAGTAAAATGCAGCGGCGCCTCCTGGCCTTCGAGGATCGCCAGCTTCACGCCCGTATGCGCAAACTGCAACGTTTGCAGTGACAATGTTCCGTACTTCAGGTGCAACGTATGCCGGCCTCCTTTTTTAGTATAGGTACCCCAGCCTTCAGCGGTAACAAAAGGCGCTTTAAAATTATCTTTGTTCAGGGCAGGAGCAAACGCCATAAAGCCTTTCGGGCCATGATAGCGGAAACCGCTGGCAGTAACAAAAGTACCGTAACTGGCCATGGCGCGGGCATAGTGATCGCTGCACTCTATTTCATTAAAAGGATTGCGTTTAAACGCATGATAGCGGTCATGCACTGCACGGGTAAGCGTTAATGCTTCATCAATCATTCCCTCAGCCATCATATGCGAGGCTACCTGGTGTTCAAAGCCGGTCATACACTCATTAAAATATCCCAGCTGCCACGCGTTTTTTACGCCAAAAGGAAATTCCTCATTGTGCGGATTGGTATTCAGGATCATACCAGCTTCGCCGGCCAGCGCATATGGGCGGCCACCCGGATGCGCGGCAATGTAGGGACCCACATCCGGTTTGTAGTTGTATTTATATAATGCTTTTAAAGCCGACAACGTTTTCTCTTTATCGATCACCCGGTCCATACCTACCTGGAAGGCCCAGCTTTGGCCATATACCTGGTCAATATGACAGGTGTTGTAAGATCCTATTACCGAACGGCCTTTCACCTTATCCGGCTGATGAATAAAGTATTCGCCGTTGAACAATTGCGACTCCATATTACGCTGCCCTTTCTGCGTATAGTCGTTACAGATAGCTTCAAACTCTTTGTCATTCACTTCTGCCGCCATCAGCGATGCTGCCTTCACCGCCGCAATACATAAGCCTACTATCCAGGCAATTTCGCCATCCCATACGGCATCGAGTGTATTTTCCATCGGCGTGTCTTCCATGCCATCGCCGTTGCGGTCCTGGTGGATAATAAATAAGGTCGCCTTTCTAATGTTCGCCCAGTTGTGCTGCAGGAAGCTGCTGTCTTTACTCATCTGGTGTTCGCGGTAAATACGCAGCACGGTGCCTGCCTGACCATCAATCGCAGGACGTTTTTCTGCTTCTCCCCTGAAAAGAATACCGCCATCCGGCATCTGCCCGATACCCAGGTCTACCCGCTGCCGGGTATCTCTTTCCAGTGCAGGGAAAATACGGCCTACTGCCTGTGCATACTGCCATACGTGGGTACAGGTACCTTCGCAGGCGCCTACCCCCTCCCATGCGTAAAAACGGCCGGAGCGGAAACGATGTGCAGTGGTGGTAGCCAGCGTGGAAATATTAAGGAAGGTACGCTCCATAAACCACCAGGGCAAAGTAGCATCATACCAGGTATCTTTCCACAAACGGCTTTCCCTGCTCAGCCGCAGGTAATTTTTTTGTACATAATTTACTACGGCTACCGCATCCGCAAATTTGTTGGTATAATACCGGCCTTCTCCCTGGATATTATTAAAATACAGGTTAGGGGTATACCAGCTGATGGCAAAGTCATTTCGTATAGTCTTACCCGGTAGTATTGTATTTCTCAAAGCCACACTGCCGGTCAGTTTTTCGCCGGTACCTTTCACCGCCTGTTTTGCAAACATCATGGTAAAGCTGGTGGCCGACAATTCACCCACCGGCATCTGCGGGTTCACCATTACCTTGCTGCCCAGCGCAGCAAGACAAAGATTACCATAGTCATATTTCTTACTGAATTCCTCATTGCTGCCGGATTTTACCCGCACCGTAGCATGCACGCCACGCCAGTTTTTTTCATTTACTACGGTATTCACCCGTTCGTGCGCATCACCGGCGCTGTAAATAGCCGCTTTGTTTTCCAGCCAGCCCAGTATAGTGGCGGTTACCGGTGTTTTACCTATATTGGTAATTTTATAAGACAGGATAGTAACGGGTAATCCCGAGTCATCTTCGTTCAACGGAATAAACGGCGAAAAAGCTTCCAGCGTAACCGCTATTGGAAGAGATGGATCGGAATAGCGGATGGTGGCCATCGGGTAGGTAGCTTCAAAGCTGATCTCCGGCCAGCTGGCTTCATCGAATGAACGTATAATGGTATGTCCGTCATGCGTCAACTGTAATGCAAATCCCTGGTCCAGCGGACGGATATTTTTTGAGGGCGCTATATAGCAGGCGCCATCCCGGGAACGGACTTTTTTACCGCCGTCCAGTACGTTTGCATTATAGGGCACCTCCTTGGGTTCTATCCCTTCCTGGTTTTTATTAAAAATATCCCATAACCACAAACGTCCGTCGCCACCGAGATACACGGTACCGCACATTATACCCCCCACGGGCATCCCGATGTACTGCAGCTCATTCCTGCTTTTCAGATAGGTGGTTACGGTTCCTCGTTCGTACAGGGAAGCAATCCATGCAGCATCCGGTTGCCGGGTGGTGAGGAGATAATGACCGCTCCCCGCTATCGCGCGTCCAACCACCGGCAGACGCAATGTAACTGCGCCTGCCATGGTTAATCCAATATTTCTTAAAAACTTTCTGCGTTCAATTCCCATAGATGACATCGTTTATTTCCATGAATTGGTTTGTACCAGGTTTTTGTTTTTATCAAGAGCCTCCTGGGGTATAGGCCAGGTATAATGTTTCAGCGGGTTAAATGTTCTGTCCTGTGCTTTAAATGCCGGTTGTGTCCAGTCTCCGATAGCCGTCTTCTCATTCTGATTAATACCGTAGGCGGGTTTATTGAGTACTACTTCTGCTGTTTTCCAACGTAAAATATCAAAATACCTTTTATGTTCCGCTACAAACTCATGGCGGCGTTCGTCCCGGATCTTCTCCCGCATGGCTGCCTGGTTTCCCAGTAATCCATCTACCCCCGGTAAGCCCGCGCGGGTTCTTACCTGGTTCATCGCTGTTACAATCATATGATTACCCGGGTCATATTCATTGAGTGCTTCTGCCAGGATCAACAATGTTTCCGCATACCGGTAAAGCGGGAAATTCATGAATGCATCTTCAGGTTTGGGATTATCCGGCTCCGCAAATTTGAGATACATAAAACCCGTTAAGCCACCACCTTCATTATTCATTCTTTCCGGCTTGTTGTATGACGGATGCGGCGCATATGGGGAATAGCTGCCATCAGGACGCAAACAGGGCACTCCCGGCAACAGGAATGTTTTTTTCAAACGGGCATCCCGGTTTTCCCAGGGGCTGGTTTTGCTGTATAACGCCGACGACTGTATGTTTTTTCCATCGGTACATTCATAGGAATCTACCAGGTCGCGGGTAGGACAAAAACTCGCCCAGCCTTCGCCTGTGATGGAACAACCGGTAGGCAACGCCAGCACCGGCAGCATGTTGGTAATTTCATTCTGGATATACTGAAATGCCAGTATCACTTCTTTATTGGCATTATTCGCTTCGTGTTTAAAAAGATAAGCGTAATCATTTTCCAAACTATAAGCGCCGGTACTTACCACTTCCTGTGCTGATTTAGCCGCTTCCTTCCATAACAACGGATCATCTCCGCCGCTGTGGAATTTTTTATAGCTGCCCATGTACAGGTATACATTTGCACGCAACATCATGGCAGCGGCCTTGTTAATACGACCGGTATTGGCGCCGGTATAGGCATCCGGCAGCATGGAAATAGCATCATCCACATTCTTTACCACATAGTCCAGCACTTCCTGCTTAGGACTCTTTGCCACGTTAGATTCTTCAATAGCAACAGGTTTTTCTTTGATTAACGGAATATCACCATAGAGCTGCGTCATACGGAAGTAGCGAAGAGCCAGTATAAAGCGGGCTTCTCCCATATACTGCTTCTTTTTAGCTGCGTCAATCGTCATGCCGTTGAGTTTATCTATGGCAGTCAATACGCGGTTAATGTAATCGTATCGCCATTCTTCTTTGATATAATCATCCGTGGCTGACTGGCTACCCTGGCAGATATATCCCATTCCACCTTCTCCCCATGCGTTGGTCATCACGGAATTATCGCTGCTGCAATCCCGCCAGAAATCGCGGCTATCGGGCAATGTGGCATATAAGGCATTAATGCCCTGTTCCGCGTCAGTAGCCGTTTTCCAGAAACCTTCTGAGGTAGCGTTTGATAAAGGTGTTCTGTCCAGAAATTTGGAACAGCTTTGCAGTAATCCTGCTATGATAACAATTATATAAATGCTGGTCTTTTTCATAATCATCAGAATTTTAAGTTCACACCAAATGCCCATGTTTTTGATAACGGGTAATATCCTCCTTCCGGATCAAAGCCGTCGTAGCCGCTGAAGGTAGCCAGGTTCTGACCCGATACAAATACCCGCAGGTAATGCATCTTCAGTCGCGTGATCACGCTTTTGGGTAAGGTGTATCCCAGTTGCACATTCTGCAGTTTCAGGTAGTCGGATTTGCGAAGCCAGTAACTGGAATATTTGGTATCGTTGGAAGTGTACTGGATCGACAAACGTGGATAGCTGGCATTGGGATGCTCCGGTGTCCAGGCGTCGAGATGCATGGGTCTTGCATTTTGTGACAGGTAAAATGCCCAGCCTTCATAGCCGCTGATGTAACGGTAAGTATTCATTGTACCATATATGTTTGCGGAGAAGTCGAAGTTTTTCCAGCCTGCATTCAGATTGAAGGCATAACGCACCGGTACCTTTGTATTCAATATTACCCGGTCGTTGCCATCTATTTTGCCGTCGTTGTTTTCATCTTTATACTTAATATTTCCGGGGAATACATTCGGTCCCTGGTCAGGGCTTTTCTTTATTTCATCTGCATCCCTGAACAAACCAATTGCCTGCAAACCATATGGTAACTGGTATTGGTTATTTTCAGCCGTATAGGCATTACCGGTAATCCAGGGTCCCGTACCGGCAAGGTTGGTGATTTTGTTTTTTGAAAAGGCAGCATTGGCATTTACACCCCAGCTGAAATCACCGACATGGTCTTTATAATACACGGAGGCATCCAGCCCGCGGTTCTGCATTGCCAGCAGGTTGGTATACGGCGCATTTAAACCCAGCTCCAGCGATACCGGCGCCTGGTATAAAATTTTACTCCTGTCATTAACAAAATAGTCAATTGTAAAACCCATTTTGTTTTGCAGGAATCCTGCGTCCAGTCCTATATTCGCCAACTTTGCCTCTTCCCAGGAGAGATTCACATTCACAGCTGCATCTGAGTAAGCGCCTGCCACAATACTGTTATTAAATCCATAGATATTTGGAACAAAATTTAATATAGATGCAGTGGCATAGTATCCTACTTTTTCTGCGTCTCCCAGGATACCCCAGGAAGCTCTCAGCTTCAACTCTGAGATCCAATTGATGTTATCAGCAATAAAATTTTCCCGGTGAATATTCCATCCGGCAGAAAAAGAGGGAAATACACCCCAGCGATGCCCCGGAGCAAAACGGGAGGATCCATCTGCCCTTACATTAGCTTCCAGCAGGTATTTATCATCGTAATCATAATTCAGGCGACCAAACACAGACTGAATAGCCACATCGGTGGCATTACCGCCGTTCTGCTTATTCAGGGTGCCAATGTCCAGCACATCGATACCGGTAAATGGAATACCATCTCTCGATGCGTAAAAATTGCTGGTATTATATAACTCCTGCGAATAACCCAGCAGTCCTTTAAAATGATGCAAACCAGCGCTGAAGGTATAATCAGTGGTGAATTGAATTGTATTGCGATAACTGGAACCGGAAGTGTTGCTTAAACTGTTAACCTGGTTTTTAACAGCGGCCACGTTACCGTTATCATCATACAGGTTATAGGTATTTAAACGGCTCGATAAAAAAGCATCATAACTATACTTCGCATAGTTTCCGGTGATGTTCCAGTTCTTCAGCGGCGAGTAGGTGATATCAAAGATCGCCATCAGCTCCTTTACTTTGTTTTTATTCACACCACCTTCATTTACGCCTGCAATAGGATTACCGGCCATTGAAGAACCGGTGCCATACTGTCCTGTGGCCGAGGTAATGGGAGATATCGGTGAAATACGGGCTGCCTGTGATTGCCAGCCGGTGGTGCCGCCCTGTGGTTCTGTGATCTGCGTTTCGGTATACTGGATATTAGCCGATACCGACAGGTTTTTCCGCAGCTTTATGGATACATCAGGCCTTACGGTGTAGCGGCGGTAGTCGTTGTTGGGCAACGTTCCATCCTGGTAGTCGTAAGAACCGGAAACACGGTAGGCAATATTATCCTTCTGTCCCGAAACAGCGGCATAGTTGTTATTGATAACCGTATTTTTTTTGTAGATGTCTTTATACCACCTGTTGTCCGGCAGTTTACCGGCTTTCAGGTCGTCCTGTCCTTTTTGTCCATATACCGGTGCTTTCCCATCGTTTACCAGCGCCTGATCCCACAATTTCATATAATCTGCCGCACCCACAAAATCGAGTCTGAATTGCGGTTGTTGTACGCCCACGCTGGAAGATACGTCCACTACCGGTTCCGCGCTGGCCGATCCTTTTTTAGTGGTGATCAGGATAACGCCGTTGGCCGCCCGAGATCCGTAAATAGCCGCGCTGGCAGCGTCTTTCAGTACAGATACATTGGCGATATCGTTTGGATTAAGGGTGTTAATATTACCGGGAATACCATCTATCAATACCAGCACGCCGGAGCTGCTGCCAATGGTGGAGATACCGCGGATATTGAGCGTGGCGCCGGAGCCTACTGCCCCGGAACCTTTGCTGACATTGAGTCCGGGCACTGTTCCCGCCAGTAACTCCTGTGTATTGGTAACCGGCCGGGATTTAAAAGCCTGCGCTACATTTACGGTACCTACAGCGCCGGTAAGATTGGCTTTCTTCTGTGTACCATAACCTACTATCACCACCTGGTCGAGGTTACTGGTAGAGGCGTGCAGCACTACATCCACGGTGGCACGGTTATTTACAGGTACCTCCTGGGAAGTAAAACCAACCAGGGAAAAGGTTAGCACTGCATTCCCATCCACATTCAGCGTAAAGGCGCCTTTATCGTCCGTTAATGCGCCTTTACCGGTGCTTTTATTTAATACCGTGACCCCGGGTAAAGGCTGGCCACCGGCATCTGTTACCCGCCCGGATACGGCTATGAGCCCCTGCACCCGGGCGCCGGGCTCAATCAACACCAACCCGGAAGGCCTTATTTCATAGCCAAAGCCGGTACCTTCCAGCACTGCATTGAGCACTGTTTCCAGGGAAGCGTCTTTTAATTTCACACTCACTGTTTTCTGCGCAGGTAAAGTGTTATCGTTATAAAACAAACGATAATCCGATTGTGTCATGATCAGTTGTAATACCTCTTTAAGGGATACATTTCTCACATTCACATTCAATTTCTTTTGCGAGAAGGCTACGGATGCCTGCACCTGCAGAAGGGCAGCCATCACTAATACTGCTGTAATTTTCATAATTCGCAAGCACTTGCGGAAAAAAGGCCGGTACAATAACCTTTGTTTCCTGTAGTCATTTTTCATAAGTTTGTGTTGGATTGTTGAAGCAATAGACACCCCTTTCCTTCAAAGCAAGGATGTCTGTTTCTGATAACATTTTCGGGGGGAATGCCGCAATCATTCTCCCCTTTTTCATTTTACTGTGGTGATTACACTAATGGCATAACATACCTGATTTTGGGTGAAATTATTTCCTGCTTATTCTCAAAACTCTGCTGGCCTGATCGTAATGGTAGGTAAACTGCCCGGAAGAGCGGCTTAATACAGTCATTACTTCGTTGATCTGTTCTCCTTTTATACTACCGGAAAATTCCAGTTTCTTCAATACCGGTTGCTCAAATACAACGGTAATATTATACCACCTTTCCAGTCGCGTGGCCAAACTGGAAAATGATTCTTTATCAAAGGAAAGTGTGTTGTCTTTCCAGGCAATTTCTGTAACTGGCTGTTTTGGTTTATTCCACAGAAGTTCCCATTGTGGTGTAAATGTGTTGCTGCCCGCAGGATGGCGGGTCAGGATGAGTTTTTGTCCCGGCTTCAGTAATGCCTGGTGCGTGCTGCCGGGCTGCCGGTATTGCAATTGTACGCTTCCGCTGATCAGGGCGGCTTCCACCATCGCCTCCTCCGGGTATGCCCGCAGGTTAAAAGTGGTACCTAATACCTTTACAGTAGCGTCTTTCACCCGTACTTCAAACGGAATATCCGCCTGGCGGGCTACATCAAAATAGGCTTCACCTTCCAGCTGCAGCAAACGTTGATGGATGCCGTAGCTGTCATCGTATACCAGTTTACTACCCGCATTCAGCCATACCAGCGTACCATCGGGTAAGGTTACCTGGCTGCGCGTACCGCGATTCGCCACCACTTCGTGGGTAGCCATTTTTTGTCCGCGGGAAACCAGTAAAAAATAACCACCGGCGCCGAGGAATAGCAACAATCCCGCTGCCCAGGCAAGCCGCCTGCGCCAATGCCGGACAGGCGCTGTTGCTGGCGCCAGTTCAGGCACCCGTTGTTCCAGCAACGCCAGCAGGCGCTGCGCTTCATCCGGCGATACTGCCGGCATTTCCTGTTGCCATACCTGCTCCAGGGTTTCGCTGGTGCGGATCTTATCAGCATGTTGCGCCAACAATGCTTCCAGCTCCGATAATTCATCCGGAGTGGCTTCACCGTTAAGCTTGCGTGCTGTTAATATCCAATATCGCTGTATAGGCATCAAAAACTGGTTCGTCCTGTTAATAAGACAAACCAACCTTCCAAATCACCTAAAAAGATTTAAAAATTATTTTACAAGATGGGAATCCACCGCTGCGTGGATACGTTGTAAGGCAATAGCCAGCTGGCTATCGATCGTGCGAACGGAAATACTGAGAATAGCGGCTATCTCTTTATACCTGAGTTTTTCTTCCCTGGCCAGCTTAAAGATCAGCTTACATTTTGGCGGGAGCTTATCAATCGCTTCCTGCATGGCCAGCGTCATTTCGCCCATGATCAGCTGCTGCTCCGGATTTGTAGGCGCTACCAGCGGTTCCAGGAACACTTCCATATCTTCAAACGCATAAAAGGTAACCCGGTCACGGCGCTGCAGGTAGTTCATACAGGCATTCCTGACACTGGCAAAAAGATACACCCGGAGATTTTCTATTTTCATCAAACCGCTGCGGTTACCCCATAAAGCGGCAAAAATATCAGCTACAATATCTTCCGCTGCCAGCGGATCTTTTACAAAAGAGTGGGCAAATTTCGATAAACCCGGCATCAGGTGCAGATATAACGCCTTGAAGGCATTACTATCATTGTTCAATGCTATATTTTCCTGCCAGGTGCTGATCATAACGAGTGTACAAGCAATATAGAGAACCTTTCCCAAGGTTGGGCAGGGTTGTTAAAGGAGCGTCATAAATTGTGAAAAAATCATCACCGGCGTACCGGCATAAAAAAGGCGGCGCCGGTGAAAGCGCCGCCCATAGGTATGTTGGCCGGTTATAATATTTCTTTCAGTTTCTCATGCAATGCTGCTCCCCTCAGGTTTTTGGCGAGAATCTTCCCGGTAGGGTCTACCAAAAAATTAGTGGGTACAGAACTCACACCGTATAACTTCACCGCAGGATTCTTCCAGCCGCTCAGGTCAGAGATATGCGTCCAGGTAAGATGATCTTTGGCAATAGCCGCCTTCCACTTTTCCGCGTTGTCGTCCAGGGAAACGCCAAGAATCGTAAACCCTTTATCTTTGAATGCTTCGTAAGCCTTTACCACATTAGGGTTTTCAGCGCGGCAAGGACCACACCAGCTGGCCCAGAAATCTATCAACACATATTTTCCTTTGAAATCTGTCAGCGATACCGTTTTCCCGTTCACATCCTTCATAGAAAAAACAGGCGCTTTTTTCCCTGCCGATGTTTTGGCGGCAATAGCAAGAAAAGACTCGATAGTTTCTCCATACAGCGAGGCTTTAGCTACAGGTCCCATCTTATCAAACCATTCTTTCGCTTCTTTATCCTTACCCGGACCGGTATGAAAACGATTAACCAGGTAGGCTTCGAGCACCGTGTTATGCTTTGTGCTGAGGTAATGCTTCACAATACTGTCGCCTTTTAAATCCAGTCCGTGAAACCCGGCGCTCACCGCTGCGGCAGTCAGTGAATCCACCTTACCGCCATTGGCTTTACGGGAAGAATCATATAATGCATTAAGATGATTGGCTACAGGAAACAATGTTTGCAGCGCGCCATCAAAAGCAGCCCAGTCCTGCTGCGCAGGGCCACCGGTGATCACCGCATTTTCAAGATTTTTGTCAGGGCTGACCACCGTCGCCTTGCCATTTTTCTCCAGCATCAGCGATTTGTATGACTGTGTACCAGCTACGTTCAGGTGATAAAGGTTTGTGCCCGCAGATTTAATAGTAAAAAGAAACTGCCCGTTTTTTATCTCTGCAGAATCTTTTACCTGATCCTGTTTAACATCATAACTCAGGTATGCACGGCCGCTGCTGCCGTCTTTAATAGTGCCCTGTATCACTGACTGTCCGTAAGTTACAGCCGACAGAGATAGGAGTGCCGCCGAAAAGGTGAGTAGTTTTTTCATATGTTGTTAGTTGTTGTAACCATCATTTTGACTGATAGCCGGGTTTATATTTAATTCGTATTGAGGTAAGGGCCATAGGATAGCAGTAGGTTTCCAGGTTGGTTTCAATGCACCCAATACTTCATTTGCTTTATTGGTGCGGATCAGGTCAAACCAGCGATGCCCCCACTCTGAAAACAGTTCTATCCTTCTTTCCTGTGCCACCGCCGTTAACAGCGCATTCTTGTCTAAACCGGCCGGCAGCAACGGTAGTCCTGCTCTTGAGCGAATGCTGTCCATATCAGCAATAGCGGGCGCCGTATTACCCAGTTGCGCATTTGCCTCTGCGCGGATCAGGTACTGTTCACCTAAACGAAATACTATTTCATATTCCGTTGCATTGGCGGGAACAGTAGAAGCACCCACCCGCACTTTATATTTCGCGGGATAGAGATAATTAACGTTGTTATACTTTTTGAGGCCGGTCCAGTAGTCCAGGCGTTTATCGCCTCCTTCAAACGCCTTGATCAACCCGGCATTCAACGCATACTTGGGTGCAGAAGAAGCGCTGGTATCCGGCACAAACATGTTACCGGTAAAGGTATTTACACCCCTGTTGCCTACCGGCATCAGTTCCCATATAGCTTCCGCACTCTCCTTCAGAAATACTTTGTTCAGATCTTTCACTAACGTATACGGACCTCCGATAATTTCTCCTGCTTTTGCTGCGGCTTCTGTATACTTACCACGATACAGGTAAACACGGGCCAGCAATGCAGCGGCGGTATAGCGGTTGGGCCTTACTTTGCCACTGGTGGGATAAGCAGCCTGCAACAGGCTTTCTGCGAGTTGAAGATTGGCAATAATAGTATCATATACCACTGCTACTTCACTCCGTGGCAATGTACTGTTAGTCTGGTAATCAGTTGCCTCCGTTAACGGCACTTTGCCGTACAGGTTGGTGAGCTGGAAATAAATAAAAGCGCGGAGAAAATAGGCTTCTCCCAGCAACTGCGATTTCATCGCCGCACTCACGCCGTTAGGCGCCTGCAGGCCCTGTAAAATTGCATTCACCCGGTACATGGAGGCATAACCATACTGCCAGAAATTATCTGCTGCAGAACCAGACTGGAAGGTGAGCTGGTTGGTACTGAATTCCTTGTCGGCCTGGTTAAAGCTATAGATTTCATCGGCGGTTAAACCGCTGTAAACACTCAATGTACCATTGGCCACCCGCGGGTAAGCGGAAATCATCATATCCTGGTACACACCGGATACCGCTGCCAGCGCATTGGCATCGTTATTAAAAAGATGATCTGCCGGCACCACATCTTTAGGAGGATCAGCATCCAGGAACTTCTTGCAGGACACCATCGTTACACAACATAACAGCAATACTATCAGCAGGCTGTTCTTTTTCGTATATACATTTACGTTTTGCATCTTTCAAATCATTTACAAGGATAACTGGATACCTGCGGTGTACATTTTCAATGGCGGCTGGAATATCCCCTGTGTTTCAGGGTCAAAGCCGCGATAATTGGTAATGGTCAGCAGGTTTTGTCCCTGGAGATAAATACGGCAACTACCCAGTTTTAACTTCGACATCAGCGCGGAGGGTATATTATATGCCAGGTATACGTTTTTCAGGCGTATAAAGGACGCATCACCCCAGTTTTCAGAAGAGGTCATATAGTTATACCAGGTAGGCAGATAGGTGGTCGCTTTCGGGATATTAGTAACATCACCCGCCTTTTGCCAGCGGCCCAATGCGCTCACATCAAAATTGCTCAGTGCTCCGATATTATCCCACGCGTTATTGTAATAGTTATACCCTGATTGTTTGCTGTACTGGAAGAAGATATCCAGCTGCCAGTTTTTATACCGCAGGGTGTTCTGCAAACCACCATAATACTCAGGGGTTTTGCTGCCCAGTACTGCGCGTTTATCAAAGTCAAGACTCTCAAACTGTGGCAGCCCGGTTTTAGGATCTACGTGTGTAAAAACATATCCTTTTGTTACCATCAACGGCTGACCCACCGCGTAGTTATAACGATTAGAAGAGCTTTCCAGTCCGGGATAACTTACCAGTTTATTTTGCGGGATCGTAAGGTTGGCGGAGGTGGTCCATTTAAATGCACCACGGGAAATATTGGTAGTGGTCAATTCCAGCTCCCAGCCCTGGTTACGTACCACCGCCGGCAAGTTATATTGTATAGTGGTAAAACCAGTAGTATATGGCAGGTTATATCCTACGAGCTGATTGGTAGTACGATTGCTGTAAAAATTAATATTAAACAGTATCCTGTCTTTCAAAAACCCTGTTTCCAGCGCCACATCTGTTTTAGCTACCTTTTCCCACCCGAAACCTGAATTGGCAATACGGGAAGGATTCAGCGTAGACACCCCATTATAAGCGCCGCCGCTCACCGTCCAGGTGGCCAGGTAACCATAGTCACCGATCATATCGTTACCAGTAGTTCCGTAACTCGACCGCAGTTTACCAAAACTTAAAAACGGCAGGTGTTCTTTCACAACTGGTTCCTCTCCAAAGATCCATGCAGCACCTATTGCTCCGAAGTTGCCATAGCGGTTTTCCGGTGCAAAACGGGAAGATCCGTCACGGCGCATTGTTGCATTCACCACGTACTTACCCTGCAGGTTATACGATAACCTGCCAAAAACAGACTGGTACCGGTAATCATTGAAACCAATATTGGGATTGCCATAAGAGGAAGATGCCAGCAGCGAAGTAGCTCCCTGCATGGAACCAATAGCCTCATCGGTGGAATAGCCGGTGGCGGTAATGTAATATCCGTCAGACGTTCTTTTTTGCCAGGTGGCTCCCACCAGGGCTTTCAGGTTGCCGCTACCCAATTTAATGTTATAATCGACCTGTGGTTCTATAATAAAACCTTTTCTTTTAGTATTACCAAAGCTGGCGCTCGACTGTTTATAATACCGGGAATCCAGGGATGCCAGCGGGTTCGCCAGGTATTGATCCATACTGTTTTCATTATATCCCAGGTTAACCTTCACCTGCAAATTTTCCAGTATCGCATAGCGCATAGTAACGTTGCTGTTCAGGTAACCTGTTTTGTTGTTATAGCGCTGCATCAGCCTGGACGCGGGGTTCTGGCCCATATCCCAGTTCATTTTTCCATCTGCCTTATATAATGGAAAATTAGGCGGCAGGTTGTAAAGATTTGCCAGGTCACCGGAGAAATTCTTATCGTCATCGCTGGTATAATTTGCCGTAAAGGCAAGATTAAAGCGATTGTCTTCAGATGTAAAATCGTAAGAAGCATATACCCCTATACGCTTATCACGGCCATCACCAGGATTAACGGTCGTTTCATTGTGATAGCTGCTGCTGAGCATAAAACGGTTCTTGCTATCGCCGCCACTTAAACTTACCTGTGCACTAGAGATATGTGCAGTACCACCCATTAAATATTTTTGCCAGTCGGTATAAGCATGCTGGTCATAGGTAACGAGGTCGGGGGCGTTAGCTGCTGTAGGGGTAATGCTGTCGTTGGCAAAGGCTTCTTTTCTCAGTGCAAGATATTGTTCGGTATTGAGCATATCCAGCATATGCGTTACTTTTCCTGCACCGGCATATACGTTGGCGTTTACAGCCAGCTTACCATTTCGTTTAGCCTTCTTCGTGGTAATCAGGATCACGCCGTTTGCGCCTTTAGAACCATAAATAGCCGTGGCATCTCCATCTTTCAGGATTTCAATGCTGGCAATATCGTCCGGACTAATACTGTTAAGCGGGCTCCTGGAACCCTGTACCGGCGTACCCAGCGCATCAAACTGGTTTAAGGGCACCGAGAAAAAAGGTACGCCATCTACAATGTACAAAGGCTCATTGCGGGTTACGTAGGGACTGTTTTCACCGATAGAATTTTGTCCGCGGACCTGCACGGCTACATTGGCGCCCGCCTTTCCGCTGGTAGAAGTGATCAATAAACCCGGCGCCCTTCCCTGCATGGCCAGCAACGGATTACCCACCGGTTGTTCTTCAAATACAGCGCTGTTGATCCGGCTGATGGCGCCTGTGTTATAACGCTTGGTGGTTGTGCCATACCCCATGATCACCGTTTCGTCGAGTACGCTGGTGGCGCGTGCTAATTTTATGTTGATCACCGTTCTTTTGCTGACAGCAATATGTTGTGGTACGCTGCCTACATAGGTAACTTCCAGTACAGCATCTTCCGGAATACCGTTCAATACATATTCTCCCTGTGATCCTGTGCTGGTACCGGCATTGCTGCCTGTCACCTTTATGGTTACGCCTGGCAATGGAATACCATCTGTATCTGTTACTTTACCGGATAGCGCAAAAGGTTGGGCAGGGATTATGCTGCTGTTGCCCACCTTTTTATTTAATACAATGACCTGGTTACGCCTGATTTCAAAACCAATGTTCCGGTTACTGAGTACATAATTTAATACGTCTTCCAGCTTAGTGTCTTTGAAATCCAGCGATACTTTCTCCTGGTCATTGAGCAAACGGCTGTCGTAGAAAACGGTAAGCCCTGTTTGTTTTTTGATGGCTTTAAAAACACTTTCCAGTGTCAGTTGCTGTCCTGAAACGGTTATCCTTCTTACCTTTCCGCCATCCTGTGCATATAGGACGGTGGTGAATGAAACGGAAAGCAGAGCAGTGATACTACCACAGACCAATAACTGCCGGAGCCATCTCCGCAGTGAGTTTCTCCCCATAAAATAGATTTTGGTTTAATCCGAAATAATCATCATCGGACTAACTACAAACGAAAAAACGGTTCGGGTGAACGGTAGTAACAAATTTTTTAGGGAAGGTGAAAATGTAGCTCCCGGCCGATGAAATAATAGCCTATGTGGGTAGTTGTTTGCAGGTCCTGCAGAAATTCCGGCAACTTGTTTTTGGCGACCATACCAGTGACCGCCGTATTGGCCAGCGATGGCTGATCAAATATAAACTGTACATCAAACCATCTCTCGAGTGTAGGCGATATATCAGCTAAAGTAGCATGATGGAAATAATATTCTCCTTTCATCCAGCTGAGCGTTTCTTCTTCATCAAACCCCTGCACTTTTATTTTCCCTGAGCTCAGTACTGCCTCTTTACCCGGTTTCAGAAGTGCTTTGTTAGTACTGTCTGATGTAGTGACCATCACAGCTCCTTCTGCCAATGAAACGACTTTATTTGTTTCGTAGTCATTTATATTAAATGCGGTACCCAATACAGCTACCGTGCTCCACAAGGTGTGCACGATAAAGGGATGGGCGCTGTTTTTGGACACTTTAAAATATGCCTTTCCCCCGGTCAGGAATACTTCTCTCTTACTGCCGGTAAAACTAAATGGGAATTGGAAACGGGACATGGCATCCAGCCATACTTCTGTTCCGTCAGATAATGTAATATGATAATCCTTACCGGCAGGCACCAGCAAGGTGTTCATTTCATCGTTGCTACCATTACCGGTAAAAGCAAGTCCGCTGGCCCCGTTTTTTAACTGTAAGTCGCCGGACTGCAATTGTTGAATAGCACTGTCGCCTGTGAGCGTTAACAGTTGTGCGCCTATCTTCAGCTGCACATCGTTTTTCGTCGGCAGGTACACCTTATTTGCCGTAACAGGCGGCGTAGGGCCCGGGCGCAACATAAAATACAGACCGGCAGCGGCAACCAGTATTAGTACCGCTGCCGCACGCATCCACCATTGCCTTTTGCTGGCCTGGCTAATGAAAACAGGCCTCCTCTCCCTGTCGGGGAAAGCATTGAAAGCCGGCCGCTCACCAGCCACCTGGGCAGCATGCAACAATTCCAGCTCTGCTTCAGGGTCCAGTACCGCGGCAAAAGAACCCGCATTTAGCACAGCCGACTCTTCTTCCAGCTCCGCCCATGCGGCACGGGCTTCCGCATCTGTAGCCAACAGTTGGGCCAGCTCCTCCGAATCAGATTCGGACAAGGTGCCGGTAAGTTGTTCCATGAACAAAAGCCGTATGTGTTCGCTACTCGTGGTCATTACAGTTATAATACAATTAGTGTATCCGATCGGGTGAAGACAATCCGCTGATTTTTATTTTTTCTCTCAACAGCTTCAAAGCCAGCTTCAGATGCGTTTTCAACGAATTAATACTGATCCCCATCTCATCTGCTGCTTCCTGGTATTTCTTCTGTTGGAGGTATACCAGGCGGAAAGCCTGTTGTCGCTGTGCCGGCAATTCCACCATCGCGGCAGTTACCTGCTGAAACAGCGCGGGAGAACGGCTTTCGGGAATCATATCCCGTTCCAGCTGCAAACCATATGCTTCCAGTTCCCGTTGCTGGTACTCCTGCTTCTTCAGCAAATTCAGACAACGGTTCTGTACTGCACGGAAAAGGTATCCTTTGATCTCCCCATGCAACTGCCGGTACAACTGCTTATCCCACATCTCCAGGAAAAACTGTTGTACCAGGTCTTTGGCCCCTTGTTCGTCCTGTAAAATAAAATACGCATTGGTACAAAGCATCCGGTAATACTTGAGGAAAATAGCGTCGTACGCGGATTTATCCCCGGCATTCAACCGTTGTAACAATAATATGTCCTGCTGTTCCTCCATGACTGGCTCCACGACCGAAATACACTGGTTGATTGGTTTTTGCAGGATAAATGTAGTAAAAAAGGAATCAGGTAGTATAAAGGGATGCGTTTTTTACCCGTGGGAATCGGTTAACGGTTTGTTATTTAAGACCGGGATCAAACAAAAACGGGGCATGCCGCGCATCCGGCAGCCCCGTTATGTATCTATTGTACCATTAATGTACAGATAGAATGTGGTAAACTTTTCGTTGCGGCCTCCTTGCGGCTATCCACAAATGAAAAGAAATTTCTTTATCAGTAACGTTCATTTACCAGGTATAAGTAGCCACTTCCCCGCCGTTAAGCGATGTAGCAGCCAGTTTATCCTTTACCCTGATCTGGAACTGCTGCGGTGCTTCGTCTGTATTCACCACGATCAGCACCGTTTTTCCTGCCGGTGTTTTAAACGCAACATTTTCCAGTTTACCGGCAATATTTGAAGCAATCCTTACAGACCCGGCCGGCACAAATTTAGACGCATGACCAATCACGTAATAAGAAGAATTACGCGATATAGCGCTACCATCAATCGTAATACCACCCAGGCACTGTGAGCAACCGCCTTTATCGGTATGCGGGTTCCATTGTGCATCAGCCGCCAGGTTCCACTGCAGCACATTACGGCTCCAGTTACGGGTAGCGCCGATAACCAGGTTACTGGTATTATTTTTCAGCTCGTTGGCAAAGCTCCCTTTCCCATCGGACCATTGCTCGGTGAAGTACAGGTTCTTCGCAGGGAATTGCTCATGCACCGTGCTCAGTGCATCAATAGTGCCTCCATATAAATGAAACGCAGCACCATCAATAAAAGGATACGCAGCCGCGTCATTTAATATCGACATCGGGTACTCCGGCTTATCGCAGTTATGATCGTACAGGATGATCTTTGTTTTTACCCCCGCCTTTTTAAATGCGGGCCCCAGGTGTTCTTTGATAAAAACAGCCTGTTCCGGCGCCAGCATCAGCATGCTCGGATTGTTTTTCGGATGCAGCGGTTCGTTCTGGATAGTAACAGCATCAATGGTGATGCCAGCCGTTTTCATCTCCTTTACATATTTCACAAAATACTGTGCATATACACTATAGTATTCAGGTTTCAAACTGCCGCCGATAAAAGAGTTATTGGTTTTCATCCAGGCGGGCGGCGTCCAGGGTGATCCTAATATTTTTATAGCCGGATTCAATGCCACAATTTTTTGCAGCACCGGAATCAGGTCCTTTTTTTCTTCGTTAAGATTGAAATGCTGTAACGTTGGATCAGTTTCTCCATCGGGCATATCATCGTAGGTAAACACCGACGCGCTCAAATCAGAGGCCCCAATGCTAAGGCGCAGGTAACTGATACCAATGCCATTATTTTTTGTGAGAAATAATTCCTCCAGCAACGCCTGCTGTTGCGCAGCCGGCAACTCGTGAATAAGTGTAGCGCTGCCTCCGGTAAGCGTAAAACCAAAACCATCTATGGTCTGGAATTTCTTCGCATCTTCTACGGTAATAGTGGCAATACCTTTATCTGTTGCAGTAAATGGCAGCGTATTGGATTGCTGTTGTAATGCCGTTGTTTTTTCGGGAGAAGTTAACCAGTAACTAATCCCGTTTGTTTTTTTCTGCTGGCCTTTTGCAGTGTAACCACTGCCTGCCAGCAGTACGAGGCAACATAAAAGCTGACCGGTTTTCTTCATAACAAAATAAATTATTGATAGACAAAAGTATTCCCGAAATATTGGAATTCCTTATACCGCCATTCTCCGGCAAGAAAAAAACAGTGGCACAAGGAATTCCAAAAAATCCGGGAAGACTGGCTTAGCTCTTCGACCATTCCGGTGTTTGCTTCAGCTTGGTATTTTCCAGTTCCAGGTAAGGAATAGGCAATATCTCATTTTTGTTTGGCACGAAGCTCCTGTTAGGGATGGCATTCAATACCGCTGCCGCCTGTCCTGTTCTTACCAGGTCAAAGAAACGATGTCCTTCTCCTGCCAGTTCCAGGCGTCTTTCTTTAAAAATATTATCAAAAGTAGCATCAATGGCAGGCAGCCCTACACGGGCACGCACTGCGTTTAACAGCTGGTACGCACGGGTACCCGCGCCGCTGCCCTCTCCGGTTTTGATGCGCGCTTCTGCTTCCATCAGGTAAGTATCTGCCAAACGGATTTCATACAGGTTTTGTGGAAAATTCAATTCCATTACACCGCCACCTTTGGAGATATTGGAAGTACGGCCTACAAATTTGTTCAGGAAAAACCCGGTGTCATCAAAACTGGGAGAATAAGTTGCTTTCTTGGCATCCACCAACTCTTTCATGTTTAATATCGTGGCAGCATAACGCGGATCGCCTTTCATCACGGCTTCCAGCTGTTGGGAAACGATGAGAAAGCCCCACCCTGCTACATACTGTGACACTTCATTGGTGGCGGGAGTAGGCGTAAGACTGCGCGGTCCGCAAAGGATATTCAACAGGTTACCATCGGTTTTTCCCGCGCCATCGGTCCAGTTACCACCGGAAGAAGCAGTGTAGGATACTTCGAAGATAGACTCGCTGTTAAACTTATACGCATCTTCCGACCTCCAGAGATCTGCAAAATTCGCTACCAGTTTGTAGTTATATTTTGCGCTGGCCTGTCCGGGTGTTTCTCCATTTACTTCTTTCAGCTCAGCGGCTGCCTCTGCCCATTTCTTCTCATATAAATATACCTTACCCAGCAAAGCATGCGCTATGCCTTTTCCCATACGGCCACCTTCTGTGGTGCGTGGCGGCACATCGGGTAAATTGGCTTCGGCAATACCATCTTTCAGGTCTTGCTCAATTTGTTTATATACTTCTTCAGGTGTTGCCTGGGTAATGTTCTTTGTTTCTTCTGTTGAAAGCGGCGCAGTGATCAGCGGTACACTTTTGAATAAACGAACCAGGTCGAAATAAAAATGAGCCCGCAGTACTTTCGCTTCTGCAGCATATCTCTTTTTCAGGTTTTCATCCATAGGTACGCCCGGGAGTTTAGACAACAATACGTTAGCTCTGTAAACACCTGAAAATCCTTTCTTCCACAACTCTTCCTGCGGCCCGGTGAGCGGGGTCAGCAGGTTTAACCGGGTCATTACCTGGAATACGTTGATATCGCCCGAACCACCGCCACCTGTCCAGTGGTCATCGGAAGCAGCATCCATAGCGCCGGTTTTGTTGGTATAGTTACCGGCCTGGTAGCCCACCATATCGTATATAGCCACCAAACCATTATAGGCTTCCTGCTGGTTTTTGTAATAGCTGCTCTCAAGGAAATTTCCTTTGGGAGCAACCGTTATAAATTTATCACTGCATGCACTGGCTAACTGTAAGCCTGCTGCGATAGCCACTATATATTTAAAGTTTCGTTTGTTCATTTTAATCAGCTTTAAAATTATCAGAAAGTAACATTCAAACCACCCATAAAGGAGCGTGCCTGCGGATATACGCCACGGTCCACACTCAATGCGTCGGTACCGCCAATTTCCGGATCGTAACCGGTGTACCTGGTGATGGTGAGAAGGTTTTCACTCATCACGTATACACGTATTCTTTGTAAACCTATTCTTTTCACGGTAGCAGATGGCAGCGTATAACCTAATTGAATAGTCTTGATTCTGAAGTAACCGCCGTCTTCGAGGTAGAAAGAAGATAACCTGTTATAGTTGCTGTTAGGATCTGATTGGGTTAATCTTGGATGAGTGGTGGATGGATTTTCCGGTGTCCACCGATCCAATGCTTTGGTTGACCAGTTTGCATTTGGAATATCGAGTCGGCGTAAGCCCTGGAAGATTTTATTACCGGTAGCGCCTTGTCCGAATGCTATGATATCAAACCCTTTGTAAGCGGCACTGAGCGTAACACCATAGGTCCAGCTGGGCGTTGGGTTACCAATAAACGTACGATCCTTATCCGTGATCACACCGTCTCCATCCAGGTCAGCCCATTGAAAATCTCCGGGCTTCGCGTTTGGTTGTATTTTCTGTCCGTCCTTATTCGTATAGGCGTCGATGGTTTTTTGATCCTGGAAAATACCCAGCGACTCAAAACCATAGAAAGAGTTAAAAGCGTGTCCTACCTGCGTTCTCACAATGCCCGGCATATTCTGGAAATTCACATTCTTATCATCCAGTTTTTCTACACCATCGCCCAGGAAGGTAACTTTGTTTTGCATATAGGAAGCATTACCGTTGGCAGAAAATTCTACTTCACCGATTTTTGCATGATATCCCAGTTCCAGTTCCACACCGCTGTTGCTCATACTGCCCACATTGGCCGCAGAGTTGGCAATAGCGCCGGTAAATAAAGGCAACCGGGGTTTCATGAGGATGTCTTTTGTTTTCTTGTTATACCAATCGAAAGCTACCGTGATATTGCGCAAAATCGTAGCTTCAAAACCTACGTTCGCCTGGCTGGTAGATTCCCATTTCAGATTAGGGTTAGCCGGCGCGTTGGGGCTGTATCCTACGGTGTAGTCGTTTAACCCGAAGTTATAGTTTCTGCCGCTGCCGATTGTAGATTCATAAGCCTGGTCATCAATTTCATCGCTACCCACCGTACCGTAACCACCACGGAATTTCAGGAAATCGATCACTTTGTTTTCAGGCCAGAAACTTTCTTTGGAAGCTACCCATCCCAATGAATAGGAAGGGAAAATACCATACTTGTGATTAGGTCCGAAACGGGTGGAACCATCGCGGCGAAGAATTCCTTCTACCAGGTATTTTTCTGCGTAGTTATAGTTGATACGCCCGAAAAGGGAAGACACTTTGTGGTCCACATTTTCTTTACCATCAGAAATACGGTTGGCGGCAGCCGACTTAAAGTTAAGCGACGCCTGTTCAAAAGTTTCTGCCGGAATATCATAGAACAGTACGCTGGTTTCTTTCTGACGATTGTCCATGTAAGCGCCCTGGCCTGCCAGCAAGGTAATGTTGTGTTTATTGAAACTACGTGTATACGACACCGTATTTTCCAGGTTCCAAGCATAGCCCTGATGCTGACCACGGTTAAAGGAAGTACGGGTACCTTTGGTTACACTGTTGTAGTAAAAAATGGGTGTAAAAGTTTCATCTCCCCAGAAAGAAATTTTAGCGCCCAGCGTAGAACGGAATTTCAATCCTTTCACAGGTTCCATTTCCAGGAAAGTATTGCCTACCACATTATGCGACCAGTTATAATTGCCCAGGTGCGTGCTGATGTATGCCAGCGGATTTGCAATTTCCTGTGCTACCTGGTCGGAGATACCATAAAACTGACCGGCTGCATTTTTCCGCGCACCTTTCTGCAGGTATTGACCGGTAGCCGATTCTGCCGGATCTGTGATCACTGCTTTTGTAATAGGGTCCAGGTTGATGGCGGAACTCAGCGGCCCGCCAAATTCGTTGTTGGTATTACCAATACCGATATTTTTTTCGTAAGAATAACCTACGTTTTCTCCCCACGTAAGCCACGGTGTAATTTTGTGCGTGGAGTTCAAGCGGAAGTTAACCCGCTCATATTTTGAAATAGCGGATGCAATCACCCCTTCCTGTTTCAGATAACCGAAGGAAGAATAGAAGGTTGATTTTTCGCTGCCACCACTGATACTCAGCTCGTGATTCTGACGGATAGCGCTGTTATTAAATATTTCGGCCTGCCAGTCGGTACCCTTGCCATAAGAGGAAGGATTGGCGAATGGTAAAGGTTTGCCGTCGTTGGTAGCTACTTCGTTCCTTAACGTAGCATATTGGGTGGCATCCAGCAATTTGAGTTTATGTGCAGGTGCGGAAGTACCCAGGTAGCCGTTGTAGCTGACAGATATTTTACCGCTCTTTCCTTTCTTTGTAGTAACCAGGATAACACCGGCAGCAGCACGTGCTCCGTAAATAGCCTGGGAAGCGGCATCTTTCAATACCTCTACAGATTCTATGTCATACTGGTTCAGATAACTGATACCTCCATTATCTACCACTACACCATCTATTACCCACAATGGATTATTATTATTGAAAGAAGTAATACCTCTTACACGCACGGATGAAGCAGATCCCGGCTGGCCGGAGCTGGCGGCTACCGTTAAACCGGAGGTGCGGCCCTGTAATACCTGCTCAATGCGGGTAACGGGCTGCGACTCAATGTCGGACGCACGAACACTGGAAATAGCGCCGGTGACCACACTCTTTTTCTGGATACCATAACCCACTACTACTGTTTCTGTGAGTGCGGTGTTGGCAGGCTTTAACCGGATCTGTAAAGGACCGGCGGTAACGGGTACTGTTTTACTGTCATAACCAATAAAAGATACCAACAGCATCACCCGGTTGTTGGGCACTCTCAACGTAAATTTCCCATCAGCGTCTGCAGCAGTACCGGCGCCCGAATGCTGGATACGAACAGTAGCTCCCGGAATGGGTTCTCCGGCTTCAGTCGTAATACTGCCTGTAACGGTAAAACTGGAATCAGCCGCACCCTTTTCCGGGAATACATTCACGAGGGTAATGCGGTTGCCGTCTACCACATAAGCCAGTGGCTTATTTCTCAAGCAAATGTCTAACGCCTCCTTTATGGATACATTAGTTACGTTGACGTTAACAGGAGCGAAAGAAGACAGCAACGCTTCGTCATACACCACAGAGATACCCGCTTGTCGGGCCACTTCTTTGAGCACTTTTTTCAAAGGCGCATTTTTTTCCGAAAGTGTGATCTGCTGCGACAATCCTTTTGCGCTGATATGCAGGCAAGCTGTAAGAAGCAAAAAGGCGGTCATTTTCATAACGCAGAACATTTTGGTTGATAGTAATTTCCGGGTACAGGAAATTATACCACATAAGTTTAATTGCATACTTTTGTAGTGTTTGGGAATTCTTGTAAAATAGTTCTTCGATTAAGGGATTGATTTTCAAGGAATGCCCAGACATATACCGGCGGTGTTGCGAGCACTTCCGGTTTTTTTTGGGCAATACTTCCCCGATTAGCTTGTTTCGGTTGTAGCCATCTTGCTTAAAAATTTATCAGTTTACTTATTATACGTGGTTTGCCATAACGTGGAACAGCAATTTTTAAACTTATCTTATAACAGTTAATTTCCTTCCTTCGAGTTTAAACCTCGCGCCGCTGCTTTCCAGCAACGACAACATTTCAGATAATGGCAGATTCCTGTTGATCCTTCCTCCAAAAAGCCGGTTGTCTACTGTTTGGGTATCTACGTCAATGTCGTACCAACGGGCTAACTGACGTAAAATGATATTTATGTTGGCATTGTCGAACTCAAAAAATCCTGTCTTCCAGGCTATCACGCCCTGTACATCAGTGTTGCGTACGGACATCAGGCCCGTGCTGTTGTCAATGGCCACCTGTTGCCCGGGTTTCAGGTATTTCTCCACACTGCCCTGTTTCACCTTTACCGCGCCGCTCACCAGCGTAGTCCGCAGCTCTTCTTCATCTTCATAGGCCATTATATCGAAGCCTGTGCCGAGTACCTGCACTTCTGCCTTATTTACCTTCACGACAAATGGCTGCTTCGCATTCTTCGCCACTTCGAAATAGCCCTGGCCCTGCATTTCCACGGTACGGTTACCACCTGTGAAAGCAGTCGGATAACGCAAACTGGAAGCGGAATTCAACCACACCTGGGTGCCATCAGGCAATACAATCGTAAACTGCCCGCCTCTCGGCACTTTTAGCGTATTAAACCCTATCGCCGCATTATCGCCTCCCGCCGCATATTGCAGCTTACCATGCTGTTGCTGTACTTTAGTATCTCCCTGTTGTATTACCTGGTTGCCTGCACTGTCGAGCGTTACTACCGAACCGTCGGCAAGCGTAAGCACCGCCTTGTTGGTACCCGGTTTTACCTCGGTAGTGGTGTTCACCGCCAATGGCGCCGCCGGCTTATGGGAACGATAGAACACACCTACTGCTGTTGCAAGCAATACCGCCACACCGGCGGCAGCCACCCACTTCCAGCGCCCGGGTGTTTTCATAGGTACTACCTTATTACGGCTGATCGACTGCAACAGCTTTTCCTCTATCCTGTTACTCAATTCTTCCGGTACCTTTGGCTGCTCTTTCATAATACGCTCAAAATCCTGTTGCATAACCGCCAACAGGGGCTTATGCGCATCGGAAGTAAGCAGCCAGCTGTAAAGCGTAGCCATTTCCTCCGGGCTGCATTGCCCGTCGAGGTACTTTTGTAATAGTGCTTGCTGATAGTCTTCCGGTTGATTCATCAGTATAAAGGACCATTTGAACACAGATCCTGTATTATAATATCCGGAAATGAAGAAAGAGGGTACCCCTCCGGGAAAATATTTTTTTAACCCGTGGAGGCAACCAGGAACACTGCCACCAGGATATCGCCATGGCGAAAGATATAGTCCTGTATAAAACGCATGCTGAGCACCATGTGTTTTTTAACGGTATCGCGGGAAATGCCCAGTATGGCGGCGGCTTCATCATATGTTTTGCCTTCCTGGCGGCAAAGACGGAATACATTTAAACGCTGGCTGGTCATCTGGCTCAGCGCCTCCTGGAAAAGACGATCGTATTCCCTTGCCCTGACAGCGAGGTCGGTCAGCCCGGCATCCTGCTGGGTCAGCTGCAAAAACAACTGCTCCCGCATCTGCTCATCTGTGGATAATTTAGCGATGGTTTTAAAAACGTGGTTGCGGGCAATCCGGTAAAGATAACCACTGAAAGAAAGCTGCGGGTTAATACGCGCCCTGATTTCCCATATCTTCAGAAATACATCATGAACAAGGTCCTCCGCCAGGGAAGGCACTTTGCAAAAGCGTAGCAGGTAGATATAGAGAGAAGAATGGTAGTGCCGGTAAATACTGGAAAAAGCCAATTCATCGCCCGATATCATCCTCAACAACACCTCCTCTTCAGATGCCATTCGCTCCATATGAGTATAACAAGTTTAAATTTATGCACACCGTTCGGATGTAAATTATAAAAAAGCAGGAAGAATACAAATATCAGATCCCGGCGGTAAAAACGTACCTGTTACACTTGCTGCAGAAAGGCCAGCGCCCTCTTCTCCGACCAGTAAAAATCCGTTCCGAAGCTTACAAAGCCTACGTGGCCACCCTGGTGCGGCGTTTCCAGGAATACATAGCGGCTGTTGGCTGCTATCTCATACGGGTAGCACTCCTTTCCCAAAAATGGATCATCTTTGGCATTGATCACCAGTACCGGTATCCGGATATCATCCAGGTACTTCCGGGAACTGCACTGCTCCCAATAAGTCAGTGCATCATTAAAGCCATGCATAGGCGCCGTATAGCGGTCGTCGAACTGCCGGAAAGACCTCACCTCATTATAACGCTCCATATTAATGCTGCCCGGGAATTGCAGCGCCTTTAAACGAAGCTTCTCGCCCAGGTCACGGATAAACCGTTGCATATATATGATGTTATGTCGTTTCTCCAGTTCGGCAGACCCGCTTTTCAGATCGCAGGGCACAGATATAGCCACCGCTGATTGAATGACTCCTTCAATACTGGCGCCCTGTTCACCCAGGTACTTCAACGTTACATTTCCGCCCAGCGAAAAACCAACCAGGTGAATAGCGGTGTACCTGTTCAGTGATACCAGGTGCGTAATCACGCTGTGCAGATCGCCTGTTTCCCCACTATGATAAAAACGAAGATTGTTGTTTGGCTCCCCGCTGCAACCCCTAAAATTCATCGACACCGTATCAAACCCCGCTCCATTGAAGATATGCACCATACCCAACACATATTTGCGCCCCGAATTGCCCTCCAGTCCATGTAAAATAACCACGATGCTTTTATTTCCCTGCTCACTGAAGTCCAGATCCAGGAAGTCGCCATCGGGTGTGGTAATCCGCTCCCGATGATACTTTGTGGGGTTGATTTTCCGGAACAAAGAAGGGTAGATCGTCAGCATATGACGATTCTGCAATAAAAAGGGTGCTTGATAATCTGAATTGTTTATCACCGGCATCCCGCGAAAATACGAATTCGTAGCCCTTAATTCGTATTTTCGTCACATGTCGTTGCCCACCGTATTGAAAAGATCTTAAAAGATAAAATCTTAAAAATCAGTTAAATCTTAAAAAAAGATAAACTTCGCATCAGCGGATAGCTGAAAACATCCGCCCCCAGCGGATCCTGTTCTTATGATAACTTAACCAGATGATCCACGCTTTCCCTACAATATGATCTTCCGGCACAAAGCCCCAGAACCGCGAGTCGGTAGATTCATTCCGGTTATCCCCCATCATCCAGTAATAATTAAGCTTAAAGGTATACGAACTGGTTTCGTGACCATTGATATAAATCTTATCGCCATCGATCTTTAGTGTATTATGCTCATAGGTATCAATAATGCGCTGATAAAACGGTAATGTGAGCGTATCCAGCTTTACTGTAACACCTTTCTGCGGAATATATAACGGACCAAAACAATCTTCATTCCACTCATAATGTTTGGTATCAAAAGGAAATACTCTTGAATCGGCAAAGGCATCGTATGTTTTACGCGTAACGGTGGCGCCCATTACGCGAAGCGTATCTACATTATCAGTGGTCAGGTTGTAAATAAATTTAGTAGAATCAACAGTTGGACGGGCAATATGATCGGAACCCAGTTTATCGAGCAACACGCTGTCTATCGGTTTACCATCCGGCATGGTAACGTAATACCTTGCTTCAAAATGACGGGGCACCTGGCCCGGAATACCGTTGATATACACGATACCATCAATGATCTTTAGCGTATCGCCGCTCACAGCTACGCAACGCTTGATCCAGTTCTCTCTTTTATCGACCGGCCGCGTTACCACCGGCGGATAATTTTTATGGACGTAGTCATATCCCATTAGCCGGGCAATCGAATAGTAATCCTCATCATCACCCGCCAGGTTCTTTAATACGCTATCTCCGCAGGGATAGTTAAACACAATAACATCGTTCCTTTTTACACTGCTAAAACCCGGTAGTCGCCTGTAGTCCCAGGTGATAGCAGTGGAAAACGGTTTTACATTTTTTGTAAAAGGAAGGGTATGATGGGTGAAAGGCCATGCCAGCGGTGTATTGGGGATACGTGGCCCATAGCTGATCTTACTGACAAAAATAAAATCATTAACCAGCAGGGTTTTCTCCATAGAAGCGCTGGGGATAACAAAAGCTTCAAAAATGAACGTCCGGATAAGGGTAGCAGCAACCACCGCGAAAAGAGCTGCTTCTATCCATTCCCTTACTTTAGATTTCTTCCTGACGCCTTCTTCTGCCGTGCTTACCTTACTGAAAAAAAAATTCATTTGGACGCGGTTTTTGGATAAGTAACTACTAAACAATTTAACGAATTTAACCCGTATTCCTTCAAAATTTATATGAGCGAAATCCGCTGCTATACAGGCGCAGGGAGCTATTTCGCCTTTCTTTTACAGGCATTATATCATTTTATCGCTTTCTGCAAAAAAGTATTACATCCGCCGGTCCATTTAAAAAATACCAGCGGGATAAAATCGTTTTATTAAATTGCCATGTATAACTACTTCATCAATTATACATTTGTCCACGTTACAAATCTTATGAGCATGCATACTTCAAGACGTTCTTTCCTCCAGCAAACAGGTCTTATGGCAGCTGGCATGATGTTACCCGGCAGTATTTCCGCCATGACAGGCAACAGGGCCCTTCCAAAGAAAATTGGTTTACAGCTATACACACTACGCGACGAGCTGGCAAAAGATCCGAAGTCAACCCTGGCAAAAGTGGCAGGTATTGGCTACCAGGAAGTAGAAACCTTCTACGGCTACCAGGGCGCAGCGGATAAAGGTGAATTCTGGGGACTGAAACCAAAAGAGCTAAGCGCCCTGCTGAACCAGCACCACCTCAATACGCCCAGCGGTCACTATCAGCTGAACGATTACCTGACCCGCGGTAACGGCAACGCAGATGCATTGCAGCCACAAATAGAGCTGGCCGCGGCACTCGGACAACAGTACTTTATAGTACCGGTACTCCCCCTCTCCCTGTGGGATAAAAAACTGGTGGCAGATGACTATAAATTCATGGCTGCACAACTCAACAAAGCCGGCGAACTTTGCAAAAAAGCAAATCTTCATATCGGCTACCATAACCACTACTGGGAGTTTAAACAACTCGCAGATGCCAACAGCACCGGTTATGATATCATGCTGAAAGAAACAGACCCTTCTCTCGTGTCTTTTGAACTCGATCTTTTCTGGGCAGTAAAATCCGGCCGCGATCCGGTTAATCTCTTCAAAGAAGCCCCCGGCCGCTTTATCGCCTGGCATGTGAAGGACATGGATAAAAATAATACCGCTAGTCTTACCGCCGCCGGCACAGAAAATAAAACATCCATGGAACTGCTTTCCGGCGTCACCTTTGCAGAAGTAGGCACCGGCAGCATCAACTTCCGCAAAATATTTGCGCAGGCAAAACTTGCCGGCGTAAAACACCTGTTTGTAGAACAGGATAAAATCACAATAGAACCCTTCCAGAGCATTACTACCAGCTATAAATATGTGAAGAACGTACTGCTGAAATAAGACTGTGATTTAGATTTTGTCTTTCTCAGGATTAAACTGATTTTGTCTTTCCCCAGGATTAAACTGATTAAACTGATTTAGATGATTTTTTTTGATTAAACTGATTTTGGGGAGATATCAGAGAATTTATCCGCTTATATCATCCCAAGTCTTTTTTTAATCTTTCTAATCAAAAAAATAAAAATCATCTAAATCAGTTTAATCAGTTTAATCCTGGGGAAAGACAAAATCAGTTTAATCAAAAAAATAAAAATCATCTAAATCAGTTTAATCAGTTTAATCCTGGGAAAGACAAAATCAGTTTAATCCTGGGAAAGACAAATTTCGCGTAATTTCGCGCAAAAGCAAGTTACAGTATGGCGATGCACGAAGTAGAATCATTGGTAGAACTATCCGTTTACTGCCTCGACAAAAGCGGGGAAGAAGGACTGGATCGCAGAAGTCTCTTTTACAACCTACATCAATTACAACAACAGTTTGACACCGGCTTTACCCATTTCCGGGTAATGGATATCCTGATCAAACATCATTTCGTATATACTTTCCCGATAACAGCACACCCGGCATACCACCTGTCCAAAGACTGGTTCGATGCCCTCGCTGCCAGCCAGAAATTTAACTTTATTTACCAGCAACCGGCAAAGGAATGGGATGCAGAAACCAATCCGGTAGTGGGTTACGCTAATTTCGACTTCAATACGCAGACCTATATTTTATACTGTGATGCAGGTTCCCCGTTGTGGGCCGGTCTGGTAGCCAATGGCACTATTACCGGTGACGATACCATCGCACCGGTTGACATAGAAACCTTTTCTATGGCGCATGAAATCGCTGAACTGGCCGGTGAACAGAAGGACAAAGACTTGCTGGCCCTCTGGTACAAGTTCCTGCCCTATATGGTGATGCAGGCGGAACAGGAAGGGGAAACCATCAACTACAAAGCCCTCGAAGCCATACAGGAACTGGTGGTTGCCAACGATGCCATTAAGGAAGAAGGATTACCACCCGCCGATGAACTCCCCGTGGGTGGTGAGCTGGGCAAATTCTGCCAGTGGTGGTATGCGCCGGCGGCCGACAAAATGAAAGCCACCGCCGGTCCGGAAGAAGAAATAGACCTGGAAGCAGTACCCTTTACTGAAAATGTGGAAAAAAGCGCCGCCTGGTACGAACAGCAGGTAGTGCAGATTCTACAGGAAGCTAATACAGCGATTAGTGAGATGGAAGATAACGGTGCCAATGAAGCTGCACAACAGCGCGTGTTTATCAGTTTGCAACAGGGACTGCAATATGCAGAAAAAGGACTGGAACTTTCGCCCGCCGAACCTGGCCTGCTTATGAACAAAGGCTCTATACTGATGTTGCTGGAGCAATACGAACCCGCGCTGGCGGCGTATGATCAGGCCATGGCCATGGCGCCGGAAAATCCGTATGTGCATCTCAACAGGGCAGTCCTCTTTTATCATATGGACCAGATCCCTGCGGCGATCGCCTCTTTTGAACAGCTGCTAAAACTGGAGCCGGGCAATGAGTTTGCACAACAGTGGCTGGCACATCTGAAAAGTAATGAACAATAACCTGGCAGATATTGAAATAGCACCCGGTGGTATATTGCCGGGTGCTTAACACCGTTTCCTGGTACAGGAATAACTCATGGGAGAACTCCTGTTTACTTTACCCCGTTTCCTGCAATATTTTTACGATCTCTTTATATTCGTGGTTCCTTGCGTGTTGTAGTGGCGTAACGCCGTCTTTATCTGCAATATTTACATCTGCTCCGCAGGTGGAGAAGTAACAATTTCAACCATATGACCACCTAAACTAAAATCCTAAAAATCCCAATATTTTTCCCTACCTTATTAATGAAAAACGCTCAAGTAATGTCCGCTGAAAACGACCAACACAAAAAGGATAAACAGGAAGGCCGCCGCGACTTCCTGAAGCAATCCTCCGCTATGATGGCCCTGGCACTCACGCCGCCACTGGTAATAAAAGCTGCAGCGCATGATGAAGCCATTGCCGGTATCTTTGAAAAGATGCCGGTGAACATGGAAATAAACGGCAGGAAAATGCAGCTGTCGGTAGAACCACGTACTACTTTGCTTGACCTGTTGCGGGAACAGCTTGCATTAACCGGTACCAAAAAAGGTTGTGATCACGGGCAATGCGGCGCCTGTACGGTGCATGTAAACGGCCGGCGCATCAACTCCTGCCTTACCCTCGCCGTGATGCAGGAAGGTAACCAGGTCACCACTATTGAAGGCATTGCCAACGGTGATCAGCTCCACCCCATACAGGAGGCCTTCATCAAACACGACGGCTTCCAATGCGGTTACTGTACACCCGGTCAGATCATGTCGGCCGTTGCCTGTATCCGGGAAGGCCATGCGGACTCACCGGAACAGATCCGTGAATTCATGAGCGGTAATATCTGCCGCTGCGGTGCGTACGACAATATTGTTAATGCGATCGTAGACGTAAAAAGCGGAGGGAAAACAGTATGAACCAATTCTCCTATGTACGGCCGGCCAACCTGAAAGCCGCTATCGACGCCGTCGCAAAAGATAAGTCTGCCCGCTTCATCGCCGGCGGTACCAATTTACTCGACCTGATGAAAAGCGGTGTAGTCACCTCCGAAAAACTGGTCGACATCAACCGGCTGCCCCTGAAAGATATTCAGCTCAACCAGGGCACCCTGCATATAGGCGCCCTGGTACTTAACAGCGACCTGGCCGCACATGACCTGGTAAAAACACATCACCCCCTGCTGTCCCAGGCCCTGCTGGCAGGCGCTTCCCAACAGCTCCGCAACATGGCTACCGTAGGCGGTAATATGATGCAGCGCACCCGCTGTACCTATTTCTATGATACTACGATGCCCTGTAACAAACGTACGCCCAACAGCGGCTGCGGTGCTATCGGCGGCATCAACCGCATGCACGCCATATTCGGCGCCAGCGATAACTGCATTGCCGTACATCCCAGCGATATGTGTGTAGCTCTTGCCGCACTCGACACCACCGTACTGGTAACCGGCCCCAAAGGCGACCGCCGCATTCCTTTCACCGACTTTCACCGCCTGCCGGGAAATACCCCGCAACTGGATAACAATCTCGGAAAAGGAGAGCTGATCACCGCGGTGGAAATTCCGGCAAATCATTTTACAAAAAATGTATACTACCTGAAAGTACGCGATCGCGCCTCCTATGCTTTTGCCCTGGTATCGGTAGCCGCTGCACTGGATATCCGCGACGGCGTTATACACGAAGCCCGCTTAGCCATGGGGGGTGTAGCACACAAACCCTGGCGACTACCCGATGCAGAAAAAGCACTCGCAGGCAAAGCACCCACTGCAGAAAATTTTCGTATAGCCGCAGGCGTTGCCACACAATCTGCCAAAGCCTATAAACATAATATGTTCAAACCGGCACTCGCACTCAACAGCATTCAAACCGCCTTACAAAAAGCCGCCAGCGTATGAAAAAACAACAAACTGGACAGTCCATGGACCGTGTGGATGGCCGTCTGAAAGTAACCGGCGGCGCCAGGTATTTCGCCGATCATCAGCTCGAGGGTCTCCTCTATGCCGCGTTGGTATGCAGTCCTATCAGCAACGGCACCATCAAAAGCATCAATGCCACCAAGGCATTACGTGCACCCGGCGTAACCGACGTAGTATCCCATCTGAACGCCCCCAGGGTTCCCGCTTACCAGGAATCAAAACCCGGTGAGAAAGACGGCCTCAAAATTTTTAAGGATGACCGCATTTACTCCAACGGCCAACCCGTGGCCATTGTAGTGGCCAATACCCTGGAACGCGCTGTCCACGCCGCCTCACTGGTAGAAGTATTGTACAACCAGGAAACACATTATACCGATATGAACGCCAGCATGGGCAAAGCCTTTCAGAACAGCCGTATGAAAGACTATGTTCGTGGCGAAGCAGGCGCCTGGGAAAAAGCAGCAGTTACACACACCGCACAATATACCATTCCGCTCGAAGTACATAATCCCATGGAACTGGCGGGTATTATTGCACACTGGACCACACCCGATACGCTTACCCTGTATGCCAAAACCCAGGGCGTAAAAAGTGTACAGGAAACCATCCAGGAGCTGTTTAAAATCCCGGAACAAAATATTACCGTGCATTCACAGTTCGTAGGTGGTGGTTTCGGTATGGCCCTGCGTATCTGGCCACTGGAAGTAGCCACCATACTGGCGGCGAAAAAAATACGCAAACCGGTAAAACTGGTGATCACCCGCGACCAGATGTTTACATTGGTAGGCTACCGCCCCAATGCTACCCAGCAATTGAGCATCGGCGCCACCACAGAAGGAAAACTTACGGGTATTACTCATGAAGCGGTAGCCATTACTTCTCCCTACGAAGACTTTACCGAAGGCATTGTAGCCATGAGCAAATTCATGTATGCATGCCCGAATGTAAATACCAAATACCAGCTGGTACCACTCAATATGAGCACACCGGTATGGATGCGCGGCCCCGGCGAGGCAACCGGTTCTTTCGCGCTGGAATCAGCCATAGATGAGCTGGCACATAAACTCAAGATGGACCCGCTACAACTCCGGGTAATCAATCATGCCGATGTGGATCCGGAAAAAAATCTACCCTTCTCCAGCAAATACCTGAAAGAAGCCTATGAAATAGGCGCCGAAAAAATCGGGTGGGCCAACAGGAACCCTGTTCCCCGCAGCCAGGAAGAAGATGGTATGCTGGTAGGATATGGCATGAGCAGCGGCACCTTTGGCGCCTATCGTGGCAAGGCTACGGTATCGGCTACACTAAAAGCCGATGGCTCCCTCGTGTTGCAAAGCGCTGCCAGCGACATTGGCCCGGGTACCGCCACCGCCATGGTGCAGATCGCCGCCGATGTAACCGGTATTGCCCCGGAAAAAATAAAGTTTATGCTGGGAGAATCCAGCTACCCGTTTGCCCCGGAACAAGGTGGCTCTTCCACCGTATCTACCGTAGGCAGCGCCGTTTCAGATGCCTGCAAAGCATTACAGCAACAACTCGCTACCATCGCCATCAGCCATATTCCCGCTTTTAAAACAGCTGCTCCGGAAACCATTATTTATGAAGACGGACAACTGCTCACCGCCAACCGGCAGGAAAAAATCAGCTACCAGGCGCTCCTGCAACAACAACAGCTACCGGAAGTAAAAGTGATGACCACCTCGCAGGGAGGTCCGGAAAGAAAAAAATATTCGATGTACTCCTTCTCTGTACACTTTGCCAAAGTACACGTACATCCCCATACCGGCGTAGTACGCATCAAACATATTGTAAGCGTGGCCGACGCAGGCACCATAGTAAATACCAAAACAGCCCGCAGCCAGATGATTGGCGGCGTAGTTGGCGGCATCGGTATGGCACTAACGGAAGAGGCTATACTAGATCACCGCTTCGGCCGTTTTGTGAACAACAACCTGGCAGACTACCACGTAGCCGTAAATGCAGATACACCGCCAACAGATGTATATTTTGTCAATAAGAAAGATCCTTACATCAACCCCATGGGCTCCAAAGGAATGGGGGAAATAGCGCTGATAGGCTTTGCCGCTGCAGTAGCCAATGCCGTTTTCAATGCCACGGGCAAGCGTGTACGCGATTTACCCATTACACCGGATAAAGTATTGGAAACTACTGCATAGATTGAAGAGCCAGAAAAACGACGATATGAAAGAACTGGAAGATATTGTGAAAGCATACCATCATGCCTGCCGACAGGGTCTCAATACCGCACTGGCAACCGTAGTGCATGTGGAAGGCTCCGCCTACCGCCAACCCGGCGCCCGCATGCTGGTGACAGAAAATGGCCTCCTCACCGGGGCCATCAGCGGCGGATGCCTCGAAGGAGACGCCCTGCGCAAAGCGCAGCTGGTGATGATACAACAGCAACCCATGCTCATCACCTACGACACCAACGATGAGGATGATGCTAAACTCGGCGTGGGACTGGGATGCAATGGGATCATACATATCCTGCTGGAACCGGTAAATGCCGCAGATCCGGGCAATCCAATAGCCCTGCTCCAACAGGTGATCAACCACCGCAGCCCTGCCGTACTGGTAACCTTGTTCACCCTGCATAACCGCAAAGCGCCACAACCAGGTACCTGCCTGGTACTAACCGCCAACGGTGAAATGCAACACCACATCCCCGATTGCCATCTCCAAAATGCTATCACTGCGGATGCCCATCTGTCACTGCAAACACAAACTACTTTTACCAAAACATACCTCTCTACCGGCAACGACTATACGGCGCATACTGCCTATATTCCACCGGTACCACAACTGCTCATTGCCGGCGCCGGCAATGATGTGATCCCACTGGTGCAAATGGCCGCCCTCCTCGGATGGCATACCATAGTGGCCGACGGGCGCCCCGGTTACGCCACCACCACCAGGTTCCCACAGGCCACACAACTGCTCACCGCCAAACCCGCACAACTATTATCCCAGGTACATACCGATCAACACACCGCCGTACTGCTGATGACGCATAACTATAATTACGACCTCGCCCTGCTGGCACAGGTAATGCCATTGCCACTGCCATATATCGGGGTATTAGGCCCCGCCAAAAAATTGCTACGCATGCTCGATGAACTGACAGACAATGGCATCCGCATTTCCCGGCAGGAACGGGCACGCATACACGGGCCCGCCGGCCTGGACCTCGGCGCAGAAACAGCAGAAGAAATTGCACTGTCCATTATCAGTGAAATCAAATCCGTACTCTCTACCACAACAGCCCACTCCCTGCGGGAGAAAACAACTGCCATACATCCACGTGAACAACAAATCATTCTTCAACAACATTTATGATGGAAACAACTGGTATCATCATCCTGGCCGCCGGCGCCTCAAAAAGACTGGGAACTCCCAAACAACAACTACCTTTTCAGAATAAAAGCCTGTTACAAAATGTTGTACATACCGCAGCGCAGGCAGGTACCATGCCCATAGTAGTGGTGCTGGGCGCTTTCGCCACACAAATCAAACAGGAACTCATCGAAGAAAAAGTATACACAGTGGTTAATCCCCACTGGCCCACCGGTATGGGCAGCTCCATCCAAACAGGCCTACAGTATTTGTTACAGCTATCGCCACAGGTACAAAACGCATTGTTGCTACTCTGCGATCAACCATTTATCACCGCCCCGCTGCTGAAAGAAATGTATGCACTGAAAACTTCCTCCCACAAAGCAATCGTTGCCTGCACCTACGGCGATACCATTGGTACCCCCGCCCTGTTCGATAAAGCACTCTTTCCCCGGCTACTCACACTGAACGGACAGGAAGGCGCTAAAAAAATATTATTACAATACCCCGAACAGGTAGCCACTGTAAGCTTTCCGCAAGGCGCCATAGACATCGATACTACTGGCGACTACGAACGGTTTTGTCTTTCCCAGGATTAGACTGATTTTGATGATTTACAGGATTTTTTTCCTTTGATTTTATAAGAGATTAAAGGAGATATAAGCGGGCAAAAATTTGCTGACATCTCCCAAAATCTTTTAAAATCAAATTAAAATCACAAATAAAAAATCCTGTAAATCATCAAAATCAGTCTAATCCTGGGAAAGACAAAATTTTTTTTGCAAATAAAATGATATCCTCTATATTTGTCTACAAGATTAGTAGACTAATAAAAATTACATTCACCATGAACACAGATCATCAATACCGAAACCAGCGCCCGATAAGCACTTCCACCCAATATTCATACGCAGCAGCCTATTGTTGTTGTTAATCCCACGCACCTGCCCTGCGGCCACCCCACCAATTGCCGCTTTAGTATCTATATTTCAACAACTGTATTAATCACTGTCAGCTAAAGTACATTCGTCATGAAAACGAACAACCAACCTACATTCCATCTCGGCGATGGAGTAACGACAACGCATCTCTCCTACTTCCATAAACACGGTATCATCCAGTTTAAAAACTTCCTGGATAAATCTGCCTTAACACAGATCCATTCAGAAATACAGCAGGTACAGGAACTACTGCTACGTAATAACATCCGGAAAGTTAATGGCATTCCGCTGAAATTCGGTACAGATGTAGACGGCAGCCCGCTGATACAACGTATCGCTTTTGCCTCGCATTACAGCAATACATTGCGTGAATTGCTGAAAGACAAAAGGCTGCAGTCACTCACCACTTTACTGGGCGCTTATGCCGGCAGAATAGGTGAAAATGAAAAAGATGGTCTGGTGATCAACCACTACGTAAATGCAGCCGAAAGCCAGTTCAAACAACTGGGCTGGCATACCGATAGCCCGCGGGATCTCTTCCTCGGATCACGCATTCTTCCTATGCTGAATGCAGGCATCCACCTGGACGATTGCCCGCTGGAAAACGGCGGACTAAGGGTATTACCCGGCACACATGAGCAGGGATTACTAAAACTGTTATTCAGAAAAAAATACTTCATCGACAATAATCCTGATAAGAAAGAAGTTGGCTTCAACATTGAAGCCGGCGACCTGACTGTACACGACGGCCGCCTCTGGCACCGGGTACAGCAATCGCCTTATACCGGCGAAAAAAGCCGTCGCAGGGTGATGTATATTCCTATTATCACAGGAGCCTATCAGCCTAAAACGGCCAACAGCCCTACACCTTTCTATCATAAACTGGCGCATCTTAAACAACACCTCTATGGCGGCAGACCACAATGGGCAAATGTAAAAGCCGGAGCAGAAAGTCTCGCTGAAGTAAACACACCAACGCTCTAAAAACAATACGTATGTCATACGCACTCATAACCGGCGCGGCAAAGGGAATAGGCAAAGCCATCGCTGCACAGCTGGCCGAAAGAAACTATCATCTGCTACTTGTGGATATCGACGAAAAAAATCTTGCCGCCACTGCAGAAGAACTTTCTGCACAATATCACGTACACGCACACACGTTACAGCAGGACCTGTCGCACCCCGATGCACTGCAAAAAGTAACCGGCTGGAGCAGCACGTATCATGATTTGCTGACTGTAGTGGTAAACAACGCCGGTTACGGTATCAACGGGGCGTTTGAACAACTTTCGCTGGCAGAACAATTCAATATCATTGATGTAAACATCAAAGCGCAGGTGGGCCTGTCATATGCTTTTATTCCCGTATTACGGAAGTTTCCAAAGGCTTACCTGCTGAACCTCGCCAGTACCACTGCTTATCAAACAGTGCCCTACCTGAATATTTATGCAGCCACAAAAGCCTTTGCACTTTCTTTTACCCGGGGGCTAAGGCATGAACTCAGGCATTCAAACATCTCCGTAAGTGCGCTTAGTCCGGGCAGTACGGATACCGATTTTGTAAACAGGGCCCGCATGGGCGACTATACCCGCAACATCGCCAACCGGTTTAATATGACACCGGAAAGTGTTGCAAAAATTGCGGTAGACGGGCTTTTTAAAGGCAAAGCAGAGATCATCCCCGGCTTCACCAATAAACTGAATGCATGGCTGCCGAAATTTTTCCCCAAAGCATTTGTAGAAAAAATTGCCGCAGGCATTTACGAACCCAAAGAAAAAGCACCCGAAGTGGCGCTTACTGCCTAAGCATCATTGTCGCTGATTTATATATAAAGGCTGCATCGTTCAGAGCGATGCAGCTTGCTATTTATGGGAACAACATTTGTGTTATCATCATAAAACAGATGATGGCAACCGCAGGCATACATATTGGCACATCCGGCTGGAGCTACAAGCACTGGCGGGAAATATTTTATCCTGGTGCATTAAAGCCTGCAGACTATCTTTTTTTCTATGCAAAAACATTTAAAGTAACGGAAATCAACACCAGCTTTTACCATCTTCCAAAATTATCCACCATAGAAGGATGGAGCAATAAAGTGCCCGCACGGTTTTATTTTTGCCCAAAGCTCAGCAGGTATATCACCCATATAAAACGGCTAACTGACCCCGAAGAAACGTTGCCAAAATTTTTTGAGGTATTCGACCCTGTTAAAAAACGTATAGGCCCCATCCTCATACAATTGCCACCCACGCTCGCTTTCGATCCCGAAAGGGTCACCCATTTCCTGGAGGTGCTCACCGCTACTTACGGCAGCTACCGGTTCGCCCTGGAAGCACGCCACCAAAGCTGGCTGAACACCGATGCCACCGCCTTACTGCAACAATATAAAATCGCCTGGGTAATAGCTTCCTCCGGTGATCGCTGGCCCTCAGCGGAAACCGTGACGGCTAAACATATTTACCTTCGCTTCCACGGGCCGGATGGGAACTTCAACACCCTGTATCCTGAAAAAACGATGAGAGCATACGCGCAAAAAATAAAGGCCTGGCAACAACAGCATCATACTATCTGGGCGTTCTTTAATAACGATGGTCATGGCTATGCACTTCAAAATGCGCAGCAACTCATTGACCTACTCAAATAACACCTGCTCGTCCGTATAATAGGTTTTCCTGCCACCACCGGTATCCTTCTTAATTTCAGCACCACCGGGGCTTTCCTTCAGCTTGGCATTATGTACCAGCATAAAATCCCTCACTTCTCCATGGATAATATCCGGGTGATGCTTCCCTATTTTCTTCTCTGCATCCTGCAGGATCTTTTTAATAGATTTCAGCAATACTTTTACCTGCGCAGCCGGAATCTTATTACAAACAGAAAAAGGAGAAATTTTTGCATCCCATAAAATATCATCTGCGTAAGCATTACCTATCCCGAGTACATTATGCTGATCCAGCAAATACTTTTTAATCGTAATCTTCTTTTTCGCCAGCTGTGTTTGCAGGTAGTTATCGTTAAAAGCTGCCGATAAAGCATCCGGCGCCTCCTTCTCCTCCGGGTCAAGAAAAACGTTGGCAGCAGCCTGGAAATCTGTGAGGGCCAGCCCCGCGCCATCTCCAAATAATAATTCTACAATGGTATATTTTTCCTCATTTTTTTGTTGGAAGAAGTATAACTTCCCGTGCAGCATTAAATGCATACCCAGTACATGCCCGTTCTTAAATACAAAATGCAGTTCTTTCCCCACTCTTCGTATATGCTCCAACGTTTGACCTTCAAGGGCTGCCGCTAAGGCGGCTGGCGTAATCTGCAGTTTTTTGGCATTTTTAACGGTCACTGACTTTAATTTTTTATGCAGGAGCGCTTTTTCCAGGTTATGGCTAAACACTTGCAGATCGGGTAATTCAGGCATAGCTCAATTTTTATGAAAATTTAAAGATTATGGGGCAAATAATAAAGGGCCGGCACAAGACCGACCCCATTTTTATGGCAGTTTTTTGTTTTTACAAAACAGTATCCCAAAGATAAAAACCATAAAATAGCGGCTTATGCTGATATTGTCCAATATTTAACAGATGTTAGCCACTTATACACATTTTTCATGTATGTGAAAGACCTGTTAAAAAAACATCCACAACGGCCTCAGACGGCCATTTCAAGAATAATCCCACTGCAAAAAGCGTTATCTTCGTAGTCTATGCCTTTTTAAATTTAATCACCAACAAAATATTACGGCGTGAACATGAAATTGAAGAAAGCGATCAGACCGTTAATTTTTATTATTACCATTTGCATTTTTGCATTCCTGATTACCACCCTCACCACAGCAGAAAATAAAGCTGTTACCCATCAACCGGTCGCGGCTGCTGTTAAATCGGACTCCGTTCAACGGGAAAGTCTATACGATAACATGCGGTTGGATTCAACAGGACTTTCAAGGGAAGCCTTTGAAAATGCTTTGGTAGGCTATCAGCACCTGCAGGAAAATGGCCGGATAAAAAATCCGGATGTATTATCTATTATCGACTTCTCCCTTCCCAGTACAAAGAAGCGCTTATTCGTTATAGATCTCAAAAACAAGATCCTGCTTTTTAACACGCTGGTATCTCACGGCAGAAATTCCGGGAAGGATATTGCCAACACCTTTTCCAACAAAATGAACAGCTTTAAAAGCAGCCTGGGATTTTATATCACCGGCGACACTTATAGTGGCGAGCACGGCTATTCATTGCGTTTGGAGGGAGAAGAAGCCGGCATCAACGACAACGCCCTCAGCAGAGGTATTGTGATGCACAGCGCTGATTACGTAAATGAAAACCTGGGTAAAATGCAGGGATATATTGGCCGCAGCCTGGGATGCCCTGCCATTCCTGAAAACGTTCATCGTAAAGTGATCGAACGCATCAGAAATGGTACCTGCCTGTTTCTGTACAGCCCGGATAAATACTATTCCGCCCACACAAAAATACTGATCAGGGATAGCAGCGCTTCCTGATCTATTTAAACAGTTTTCTTCTGAACACAACATCGTGACCATATACGTCCGATGCGAAATGCAGCTGCCCATTATCACTCCAGGCGGTAAAATAAGTAATGATCACGGGTACCGGGTCTTTTACCGCCACAAATTTCTGCTTACCACTATTCATCGCACTATCTATTTTTTCATTAGTCCATTGCGGTGAGCCTTCCAGTACAAACTGCGCCATTTTCACCGGGTCTTTCAACCGTATGCAACCATGGCTGTAAGCGCGGTTATCCCGCTCAAACAGGCTCTTTTCCGGGGTATCGTGAAAGTATATATTATAACTGTTGGGAAACAGGAACTTAACCTTTCCCAGCGCATTATGCGCGCCCGGCAGCTGCCGTATCACCGGCAGCCCATTAGCTGTTCCGGTAACCTCCATATGTTTGGATGCCAGGTATCGATGATTACGCGCTATCGCCGGCAATATTTCCTTCCTTACAATACTGCGCGGAATATTCCAGTAAGGGCTGAATACTACCTGGTTCAGTACCCCGGAAAACATGGTAGTGCTGTGCCCTTCTTTTCCCACCACAATATCCATATCAAACAACCGCTTTGAACCATCGGTTACATGCAGGGTAAACGCCGGTATATTCACCAGTATCAGCCTGCCTTTGGGGGTTTCCGGCATCCATTTCATACGTTCCATGTTTACCAGCAACTGTTGCAGGCGTTCTTCTGCCGGGATATTCAGGGCGTTTATCACCGTATCATCCAGCACCCCGTTTTGCGTATAGCCATTACTGCTGCGGAAGCTGTTTATGGCTGCTTCCAGTTCATCGGTAAACACCTCGCTGCTATCGTTATTCTTTAGTTCTCCGGTAATAAACAATCTCTTTTTAACGGCTATTATTTCGGGAGATGACTGACCTTTCTTTAGCCCTTTCTTCACCCCGGGCACCGGCTGCCAGCCTCCCTGGCGTACATATTGCCGGTAAGCTTTGAGCGGGCCTTTCATGATTGATACCGCCGGAAACATGCGATCATTTGTTTGCAACATCGAATCGGCCAGCTCCATCACCGGGTATCGTTGTGCCGGAATCATGTGCTCCAGCTGCCCTATACTGCCATTGGTTTCCCGGAAATAGTTGATCAGCCGCCAGGTAAGCTGCAGCTCCGTACTGATCATTTCCGCATCGGTGCCCGAAATTTCCAGGCTGTCTTCGTCCATCAGGGCATCCAACCGCCTGTCCAGCGCCTTGTTACTGGTACTGTCCTTACTGTAATTATACAAGCTGCGGAACGCCGCTGCCTGCTCCGACGGCCCCCTGCTATCCAGCCAGGCAAATTCAAAGTTGCGGACATTGTAAAAACTACGTAAACGGGTGGCCAGGGTATCACCCAATTGCTGCTTGGCAATAAACTTTTCTACTACCATGCTGTCGAGAAACAGATCATTGTAGGCATTCTCCGGTGTAATACCGGTATTCCGGGGACTGATATCATCTTTGTTGTTGGAGCTGACCGGCGCAGTAGGATTACCGCAACTGTTCAGCATCATATAAGCGACCCCTGCTATCAGCAATAATCTTCTCATACCCTTTACCTATCAAAAGGAAAGCCGTTCCACGGATATGCGCTCACAGCGGTTAAATAACGGCGGATATGTGGCCGCAGGGGAACAAATTGTGCATTTGCGGCAACAAAAAGTCCCCCTGCACCGTGCAGGAGGACTTCTACCATCGTTGTGATATTATTGGGTTAGTCTTTCAAACCAAGGAACTTCTTTACAGAAGCATAGTTTTTCCAGTCAACCGCACTGCTGCTGCGCGCCTGCACGCCACCGGGCACCAGCACATAACGGAACTGGAACACCTTTGTACCGGTTGAAGTCTGACCGGTAGTGAGATCGATATTGGAGTTAATAAAAATCACGCCCTCCTGCGCCGCAAAATTGATATATACCTGCGACTCTACATATGGGATGGGCACAATAGTAGGAGCGGAAGCAGAATCCAGGTTTAAATACACATGCACAAATCCCTTCGTCAGAATTTCGTTGGTGAGCTTGGGCGCCTCAATAGCGCCACCAAATCCGACGGGGTTCCCTGCATTATCTTTCAGGGTATCAAAAGCTACATCCAGCCAGTTGGAGTAAATAACGTTGGCAACGCCGGTATCCCCCTTGGGACCTGCGGGCCCACCGGGGCCATTGGCGCCCGCAGGACCAGCGGGTCCGGCAGGACCAGCAGGACCTTGTGAACCATCTTTGGAACATGCTGCAAAAGCAATAATAGCAGCGAGTAATAACATGTAAGGCAGACGACAGTTAGTTCGTTTCATAAAGGAAGGATTTTGGATAATTTAATATAGTTAATTGGTTGAGGTAATACCAGGCACCGGGATCATGAAGCACCATAGTCAATATACAAAAACAAATAACAAAAAAAGGTATAATTTAGTTCAATTCATTACACATAAAAAACCGCTTCCCTAAAAGGGAAACGGCCTTTTTAAAATGATATCTGCCAGGAATTATCCGCGCGCCATTAACGGATCACTCACACTTTCCTTACCTGTTTCTACTCTTCCGGCATACCGCTGTTCAAATATAGCACTACCGGCTATCTTCACTGAAAAGTCGTACCAGCCGTGGCTTTTAGACAAATCTATTACCAGCGTAGCTTCCGTACGGGCAGCCACCGTTTTCTTTAATATGCCTTTACCATAACCCATATCACTGATCGCTACATTAACTGCCTGCGCGCTGCGGTTCACCAGTTTCAATGCTACATTACCGGTCAGCTTCCGGCTATCTGTCAAACTATGCTGATAACCGCAACGGATCTCTACCTGCGGATCTTGCGCATTGCCGGTAAACTCCCTGAAGAAACCGTTAGGTCCGTATACCCGTAGGTGATAGTGTGCGTCTTCGAAGGAAGCAACCGGCCAGGTATCTTTCAGCTTATCGGCCGCCTTAACGGCATACGACCAGGTTCTTACCGGCTCCATTGTTTGCGTACCCTCCTGAAGGTATTTGCCGGGGGCGTAAACATTATACGGCGCCCCCGCTGCCTGTTTACCAAATATTTTATTGCCTGCTTCAAAACTGATTTCAAACGACTGTTTATCTGCGCTCAGATTGCCATCCACATATAACTCATATGGCAATGCGTTGGATACCCTGACACCTTTTTCCTGTTTCGCCATCCACTTCGATTCGGCCGGGTTAGTATTGAGGGCCGCAATTTCTTCCGTCGTCAGCACCTTAAAACCATCCGGCAACTTCTTGAACTTTGCGTTATACACCATCTCTATAAACTCATTCCTTTCCGGGAATGGCACCGATATCTTTTCTCCGTTAAACGGACGGAACACAGAACTAAGATCGCTGCACACCGTACGACGCCACCCGGAGATATTAGTTTCCTTCACATGTTTACCTTTATGCTGCAGGAAATTTTCCATCAGCCGGATAATGGAAGTATGATCGCATACCTGCGAATTTACATACCCACCCCTGCTCCAGGGCGATGCGATCACCAATGGTACCCGGTAACCCAGCCCGATCGGACTTTCGCGGATTTCGTCGGCGCCCAGGTATTTCTTCGCTTGTTCTTCTTCTTTGGTCACATATTCCAGCCCCGTATCAATCCCCTCAGATACCTTTCCGGTGCCCGGTTTATGTGGTGCTGTAAACGGAGGCACGTGATCGAAGTAACCATCATTTTCATCATAGCAAAGAATAAAAATGGTTTTCTTCCACACTTCTTCCTGCCGGGTTAAAATATCCAGTACTTCAGATACATACCAGGCGCCATACCAGGGCGAACCAGGATGATCGGAAAACTCTCCCGGCGCTACCAGCCAGGAAACCGTTGGTAATTTTCCTTCGTTTACATCCGTTCTGAACTGATGCAGGATATCGCCTTTGGGCACCTGTACAGTTCTTTCGGTATCACCATCTTTATACGTCAGCGTTTCCAGCTCATGATAATCCGGATCGGCAATATTAGTAGTAAATGCTTTGTTGTGCAGGTTTTGAGCACGTTGCGACAGTTTTTCAAAATTGGCGGCGGTAAACTTCTCTGCATCTACTTTAGCCTTTTCCAGTTCCGCTTTGTACTGCTCGAGCTTCTTTTCCAATTTGGTCTTTTCATCACCTGAAACGGCTGCCATTTTAGCTGCGAGCGCGGCGATTTCGCCAGGAAGCGATTTTATTTTATTTTGAAGATAAGCTATGTGACCTGCAGCAAAACGTACGTTGAACGCGGCAAACCATTCTATCGGGTTGTCGGTAAAATTAGCCAGCATACCATCTTTCTCTCCTTCTAATCCTGCTGCACTGATTTCATTCTGGTATATTCTCCAGGATACACCGTTATCTTCCAGGCGCTCGGGAAAGCTGGTCCAATGGGCTTCCCGGCCATAGTCCACATCTTCATTCCATACATTAGCTTTGGAAGAGGCATTTTGTTCATCACGGAGGGTGCCTGTCCATAGGTAAAGCCGGTTGGGTGTGGTACCTGTCAGAGAAGAGCAAAAATTCTGGTCACATACAGTGAAGGCATCTGCCAGGGAATAATAAAATGGGATGTCTTCCCGGTTGTAATACCCCAACGTAAGCGGCATGGGCGCCCAATCCTTATTGCCGGATTGTTTTACCAGCAACCATTTGTCGTACTTGCCTCCATTGCGGGCATCCACCTGGTTACCCCAGGAATGCGGCAAACTGCTCATCCAGGTAGCTTTGGTATCTTTCAGGTTCAAACGGAAAGGCGCATAGGTTTCGCCTTTCGCATTACTCTGAAGCCATACCAGGTTCTTGTTGGGCAGCTGTATAGCACGCGGGTCGTTATAACCACGTACGCCCCGGAGAGTACCATAACAGTGGTCAAAAGAACGGTTTTCCTGCATCAGGATCACGATGTGCTCTGCATCGAGGAAAGTAGTACCAGGTTTGGGATCAATAGCCATCGCCCGCTGAATGGAAGCAGGTAAGGCGCTGAATACACCGGCAGCTCCGGATAGTAATGCTGCCTTTTTGATAAAATCTCTTCTGTTATCCATTAATAGTTGAATTTTTTCATGTACACTGATACACGGGACCACGTGAAAAGCGGAAAATAATAAAAAAACGCCGGCTGCGCATAGCGAACTGGAGGAATGGTAGTTACTTTATTGTTACGGCTTATAAAAACAGCGACAGTAAAAAGTATAACCATACAACCAGGCATAAAAAAGGCTCCCGTTTTCACGGAAGCCCCTGTATATATGTTGAGAAATGGTAAAGCCTGACCTTACTGCACGGAAGGAATCAATACAATCTTAATTCTTACCCTGGTACTGGGCTTTAATGATGTAGCCCCGTTTACCCCTTTGATATCGATTTCTACCTTGCTATCGTCGTGAATGACAAAATAGGATTGGGTGTCAATTACCTGTGGCAATAATTCAAATGACTGTGGTACCGTTGAACTACCTGCGGAGTATCTCGCCATCGACACTACCACCCCATCTGTCTGATTCACATTCTTCAACTCTGGTACATCAATTACAAAATAATAAGTGCCCGTAGCATTATCCAACTTCCAGTCATTCGGATTGATTTCGTATAGAATAGTCTGATTAGGAATTACAACTTCATTTGTTGTTTTGGTGCAACCGGGTAAAATGAAACCCAGTAAAACCAGCGGCAGGTAGAACCATGTTTTCATATGAGACTCTTTTGTATTCAGGTAACCAAATACAATGCCATAATAGAATAGTCCTGCGTAATCCGTAAATCCGCGGCAGAAAAAAGCAGCCATTTGATAGTAAATCAAACGGCTGCTATATATAATTGATGGCACGAGTGGTCTTACAGTCGCACCTGTACTCCACCGGCGGCGCCAATATAGCCACCGCGGAAACGGTTATCGCTTACATGTTCGGACCAGATGTAATGACTCACGAGGTCTTCACCCAAACCATGCCTGCTGCTCACATAGTTAAAGGTAGGACCTGCAAATACCTCTACCCTGCTGCCAAAGCGATACGCCGGGTAAATGCCCAGTGTTTGACGGTTATATTCTCCATCTCCTTTAAAGGTGGTCATGAACGTGTTAGTGCCTTCTACATTCAGTCTGAAATGCGAGAGCAAAGGTAAATGCGCACCGATACCGCCTTGCAATGCATACATTGGATGAACTGTGTTTTTCAGGTTATAACCAACACCCAGGATGCCATACAAAATACGGCCACCTGATTTGAATGCACCGATCAACGTGGTGGTTTCATCTATACTCACACTCACTTGTTTTTCACCACCCTTTACGATGTTGATAAGACCGATCGGGCATTCGCTGCTATCCGCAATGTTAATAAAGCCAGCTACCTGCACACCTTTCACCTTCTTTGCAATGTTTATAAAACCAGCTACCTGTGTGTGTACCTCATCTGCCTTATTAAAAAAACCGGCTACCTGTACGGTTCCTTTATTCGTAATGTTGGTGAAACCTGCTACCTGCGGCTGTGCGTTATTGCGGGCTTTATTGATAAAACCGGCAACCTGGGTACCATCCGCATCTTTGCTCACCAGGTTGGCAAATCCTGCTGCCTGAACACCTTTCATACTTTCTGCTATGTTCAGGAAGCCAGCTACCTGAACACCATTGGCATCATGCTTTACCTGGTTCATAAAACCGGCAAACTGCCCGCTGCGCACCGTATATCCCACATGGTTAGAGAACCCTGCTATCAGCACGCCTGTTGAATTTTCTTTTACAATATTGGAGATACCGGCGATAGCGGCGCCTGTTTCCGCTTTCGATAACCCGGCAATAATATGCAGTGAAAAATGATTGGTATATGCAGCCGCATTTTTACCATTGCTGCTCAACGGGTAAACAAGACCTATATGTGCAGGGCTTGTAAGCGGCGTTTGCGCATAAGCGCTGTTAACAAGGAATAAAACGGAAACTACGATTATAATGATCCGGTGGCTAAAGTTAAATGTTCTCATGTTTGTGTAATTAATTCATATAGTATAACGACACGTTGAGAAACATCTACCCCTATGCGGAAAAATTAAAATCAAAAAAGACTGATACCAGCCTGCCATCCCAGCCAGCCTTTGCCGGAACCGCCGATATTAAAGGAAGGATATTGCGCGCCAAATTCATAATAGTGGCGGCCCGGGGTTGCTTTGTTCTCTGTTTGTGGCACAGACATCGCAAACGCAGGACCGGCAAACAAAGAAAGATGTTTAGCTAATTTTACGCTGAGTGAGGGCTGCAGCCGGAATACCTGTGTGCTATAACTCCAGCTTCCTTCATATACATTTTGTGCGGTAGCTTCTGTAGCGAGCGAAAGTACTTTATTGATAGGAATCACTTTTCCGATACCGTATCCTAAAGTCCATCTGTCGTGCGTACCCGGATTAAAGCCGCCTAAGATAATGCTGTATAGCTCACTGCGACCGGCTTTCCAGGCGATGTTGTAAGGCGCCACATCAGTGCTGAATACTGCTGCTTTTTTATACCCCCTGCGTACAATGTTGATGATGCCAATGCTGTAACCGGTAAGCGTATCTGCAATATTTACCAATCCGATTTGCACGCCATCCATTCGCCGTGCATAGTTGAAAATAGCCGCCAGCTGTACTCCTTTCATAGTACCGCCGTTGATATTGCCTACACTTGCCAGCTGCACACCATCTGCGGCCTGGCGGTTGTAATTGGCGATGCCGCTCAACTGCAGTCCTTCCATTTTACCGCCATTATAATTCAAAGCGCCGGAAACCTGCCAGCCAGCGGTATTGCCGCGTGTAATACCAGCCACCCCCTGGATCTGGGCTCCATTCATGTTACGATATACCTGTCCAACAGCGCCGGTAATTTGCACGCCTTTCATATTGCCTTCGGTAATATTGCTAAAACCAGCCAGCTGCATACCTTTCATGGAATCGAGCACATTGTTGTGAAAACCTGCCACCTGTACCCCATTGGTTTTTCCGCCCACCACATTGATGAAACCGGATAGCTGCACATGCTGCATATCATTTTTAACGATGTTAAATACAGTGCCTATTTCCACTCCATCTACACCAGCTGCATAACCACCCACCAGGTTAAAGGAAAGTTTATTCACTACCTGTCCGCTCATACGGCCATGGCTTCCTAAGCCAGGGGTAAGTGAAACCTGGTAAGGCTTGTCGGCGAAGAAAGCCCCAATGTTTAAGCTGGTTAATTTTTGACGGGAAGATAAAAACATACTGGCAAACCAGGTTTTCTCTATCTGTGTATGACCGGTAATATCTACCGTTTTAAGCTGATAGGTGGCTGGCGAAATACTCACTGCCACTTCCTGGTCATAGCCTGTTGTGAGTAGTACGGAGGTATCTGCATATAGGTCCTTACTAACGCTGATGGCTACGGTAGGATTTTTATCCCTTAACCGTAGCCTGAAGTAACCGTCATTGTTTGTTAATGTAGAAATGAGTTGCTGTCGTTCATAAACGCTGGCATTGGGTAGCCGTTGCCCCGTTCTCCGGTCCGTGACGACTCCGCTCACCAGGTAATAATTTTGTCCGGAGGTTTTTCTCAGCAGGATAATATAATTGCCTGATTCTTTATATAAATAATCTCCGGAAAAAATAATATCCAGTACCTGTTTTACGCTTTTATTTTTTACTGAGATGGTAATAAGACTATCCTGCGGAAGCACCGTGGTCAGGTACGAGAAATAAAAACCGCCCTGTTTGCTGATGGAGGTCAGTACTTCTGAAAGTGGCCGCTGCTTTGCTTCTACACTTACTGTTTTATTCAGCAGATTTTGTGCGGCAGCAGATATGGAAAGCAAACATCCTAAAAATAAAATCAGCAATGGTTTAGACAGTAACATACAGTACGAAGGCTATTATTTCAATATGATTTGTGATCCTTTTTTCTCCACAGCAATTTCATAAGTAAGCCCGATTACCTGTAAGGTACTATCCAGCGAACTGTTGGTGAAGGTAGAATTAATCTGCAAATCACGTTTATTATTGTTGGCAATAATAATGTTTACACCGTATGCTTCATTTAAGATCTCCACGAGTTTCCAGAGCGGCGTGTTATTGCATACAAAAGTTTTTGTACGATAATAACTATACAGCTCATCGGTGTTGCTTTGCTTGCTGGGAGCGGTTTGATCGGTAGTTACCACTGCTTTTTCATGTTGCTTCAGCTGCACGCTGTTCTGATTTTTTGTTACTTCCACAGCGCCGGTTTCCACGATCACTTCTGTTTTGCCATTAGCGCTTTTTACATTGAAAGAAGTTCCCAATACTTTCACCGTAACATCGTTTACCTTCAGCACGAAAGGTTTTCCCGGATCCTGGGCCACATTAAAAAAGGCTTCTCCTTCCAGCTTAATATGTCTTTCTTTCTTAAAGGAGCTGGCATATTCGATAGAGGATTGCTTGTTGAGTGTTACCTGTGAACCATCGGGTAATGTTTCATTTTTTATTTGAGTACCGGAGCTTACAATCATTGGTTGTACCCGCATTTTAGTCAAATACCAGAATCCGCCTGCGCCCAGCAGCAATATCAGCACGGCTGCGATGCGGAGTATACTGCGCCAATCCGGACCCGTATCCAGCTTTATGATACGCGCAGTATTTTCGTTGGTACCTACCCGTTGGCGGAAGCGTGACCACGCATCATTTTCGCTAACGGTACTAACAGCAGCCAGTTTTTTACTTTCTGCCCAGATGAGCCGGAAATGTTCAAAGTAACGTTGGTGCTCCTCCTTTTCTTCCAGCCATGCGGCTACAGCTGTTTTCTCCTGTGCTGTGGTTATATCCAGCAGGTATTTTACCAGGAGGTCATCGTTTATATGATCGGATTGTTTTTTCACTTATGCACTTTTACAGGTGGAGCAAAATTAATAACAAGGGTAGAAAATCTACCAGGTTGAGTCGTAGTAAGCGCAAAGCTTTGCCCATCTGGTTTTCCACAGTTTTAATAGAGATATCAAGACGGTCTGCTATTTCCTGGTACTTCAGTTCTTCGAAGCGGCTCAACTGGAAAACGGTGCGGCATTTTTCAGGCAACGCCTGTAAAGCAGCTTCCAGCTTCTCCTCCAGCTCCCGTAGCATTACTTTTCCGGATGTGTTCCCGGTATGCTGATCATTGTTCATTTGATATTTTGTATGTGCCTGATGCGTGGCTTTTACCTTCTGATGTCGCAGGTAATTGATGCACTCATGGTATACGGCCCGGTACAGGTATCCCGATACAGATTGCTTGATTTTTATATCACCGGATTTCTCCCACAGTTTGCAAAAAACATTCTGCACCATTTCTTCCGCCATCACTTCATCTTTTAATAAAGTACACGCATAGGAATGCAAGCCTTTAAAATGAGTTTTAAAAACCTGTTCAAATGTTAATGAGTTTTCGATCTCCGGCACTACAGTACCCGGACTTGTAAATTCCATGCTTAGGGTTTGATATCTAACGTCAAATATAATTCCTTCTGCCAATTGAACTGATTTATTATACGACACCATGAAGGCTTTATACCCCTACGATTGCCGGAGTTTTTTTGCAAGATTTTTTTGGAGCAGGATTTAAGGATTTTAATGATTTTGTTGATTTTTAATTTTATTATTTATTACAAGCTGATTATATATTTTAAGTATAAATAATGTAAATATTTAAACTAAAAAATCAACAAAATCATTAAAATCCTTAAATCCTGTCCCAAAACCTGCATCTAAAGCACCTTGCATCAACTTTTCTAGTCACTTTAACATTACATTATATTAGTCTTAAAGAATATTTCACAACTGGACGATTAATATTGTGAAAAATATCCCGAATGAAACTGATCTGTACACTTTGCCTATTACTGTTAGGAAGCACTGTCCTCTTTGCCCAATCCAAAACGGGTTATATTAATTTTCAACAAATGATCAGTATGATGCCAGAGAGTAAACTGGCCAGCGATACATTAAATAGTTTACAGGAAAGACTGAATAAAGACGGGCAGCAGTTAATCGAAGAATATTCCAGGAAAGTGAAGGAGCTGGATAGCGCAGGGAATTTGACGCCGGCGATGGTAGAAGTAAAAAGTGCGGAACTCAAATCCGCCCAGGCCAATATACAACGCTACCGCGAAATGTCGGAGCAAACTATGTCGACCAGAGAACAGGCATTACTTACACCCATTCTAAATAAAGCAAAAGGTATTTTAAAAGCGGTAGCTAACGAAAAGGGCTATACGCTGGTGATTGATAACTCCAGAGACGCGGTATTAGTATCCGCAGAAACCGACGATCTGATGCCGGCAGTGAAAGTGAAGATGGGCATCAAATAAGAGGACATTTGGTTATTTAGTTATTTAGTTATTTGACCGGTATAAATGTCTGTTGTCTCTTCCGCCATTCTTAGTTGCTTCAAATGTTTATGGCCGGCAAATAATTAAATAACTAAATGTCAAATGTAAACTGAAAAGAACTATATGTGTAAACCGTGCGCCAGCAATGTTTTCCATTGCGGATTACTGCGTACAAATTCTGCTACTTTTTTGCTGGAAGGTACCATTCGGATATTCTGTGCAGAAATTTCCTCCATCACTTTTCCCAGCATCATTGGTAACACACCCTGTTTTTCCAATACCGGCGGCACTTCCGCACCAGTCAGGAAAATACGGCTTCCGTTTCTTTCGTAAATTACTTTAGCCATTTGGCCAGCGATATGCGCCTCAAACTGCCTGGCTTCCTTGTTGTCAATAATTTTAAAATCCTTCATGATCATAATTAGTTTTACACGATGTTTCTAGCGGTAGCATACTAAAGGGAAGTATCTTATGCAAAAGGGAAGTTGTAATAAGATAGCATGATTGGTATTAAAATACCCTGAAAAAGCCCATTCGGTCTGCAAATATACTAATATTTTAGCAGAAAACCGTGAAACATTAATATGTAAAAATAATTAATACCTAAAATAGTTGGCAGGCAAGCCTTTAATAGGAAGCTTTACGTGAAACACACTTCCACTAAGGGGATATTGGGCAATTTCAGCCGCTGTCATATGCTCACGGGCAGTAGTAATCAGCATTTCATCCATATTGGCGCCACCAAAGGCACAGGACGATACATGAGGCGCCGGTACCACTACCTTAGCCAGCAAAGCCCCCGTTTCAGGATTCCAGCAATATACACCACTACCACCCCAGTGTGCTACCCATAACATGCCTTCACTGTCCAGGGCCATACCGTCAGGCCAACCTAACTCCCGTGGGATATGCACCGCCACACGCGAAAAAACAATATTACCGGTTACCTCGTCATAGCTAAACTCCTGTATGGCTCCGGTATGCGTATCATTATAATACATCTTATCGCCCTTCCATACCAATCCATTCGAAATGGTAACAGCCCGCAGCTTCACTACCGGCGCTTCTTTCCCCGCAATACAAAACAACCTGCCGGTGCCTTCTTCCGGCGGCATCTGCATAGTGCCTATCCACAAGCGCCCGGCCGGATCACACTTCCCATCATTACAACGCATGTTTTCTCTTTCATCCAGTACTGCGATCAAAGGCCCAAGTCCCCGCTCAGGCGAGAAAAACGCCACACCAGTTTTCAAACCTGCGATCAGCTCATCACTCTCCGCCACCGGCACCAGTGCAGTTACATGGGTACCGGCATCAAATGCCCGCTGCTCCCCATTCTCCGCCCTTATGTAAATAGTATGCCCCAATATATCTACCCAACACCAGCTGTTTCTTTCAGGCCACCAACAGGCGCCTTCAGCCAGTTCGCAGGTGAGTGACGATAATAACACTGATTGATATTCCCTCATATTACCTCTTGGTTGATTTGATGAAAAGCCCTGTTCACAAACATCCAATATATACTTTTGTGCGTTGATATTGTATATTGCAGGTTATTATGATTGTTAATTTCCAGCTCTTTAACTCCGTCTATGAATGTAAAAGTATTTGAAAAACTCCACGCCGAAGGGTTGCTGAGTGACACTTCCCTTGAATCTGTAAAAACTGCTGAAGCCAACCGTTTGTTTTCCCTTCACTGGGAAATTAAGACACTGTTGTATCTCGGTGTATTACTTCTCAGCGGCGGGTTGGGTATCCTGATCTATAAAAATATAAATACCATTGGACACCAGGTGATCCTGCTGATCATTGGTGTCATTTGCGCCGGTTGCTTCAGTTATTGCATACGGCAGAAAGCACCTTTTTCGTGGCAGAAAGTAAATTCACCAAATGCCTTTTTCGATTATGCGTTACTGTTAGGTTGTCTTACGTTCGTTACTTTCATCGGGTACCTGCAGTTTCAATACACGGCTTTTGGCACTGCGTACGGACTGGCTACCGTTATACCGCTGGTAGTGCTCTCCGTCAGCGCCTATTATTTTGATCACCTCGGCGTACTGTCTATGGCTGTTACCAACCTGGCTGCGTGGATGGGCATCGCCATAACACCGTTTCAATTGCTGTCGGCCAACGACTTTAGCAGCGACCGGATTATATACACCGGCGTAGCTTTGGGTGTAATCCTGTTATTGCTGGCATTAATATCTGCCAAAAAAGATCTGAAAAAGCATTTCGCCTTTACCTACCAGAACTTCGGTGCACATATTCTTTTCATTGCCTGTATTGCCGCTATGTGTATGTACGAGGAAACCTACCTGTTATGGTTCCTGTTGATGGCCGCCGTTGGCGCCTATGTATACCTGCAGGCGTTTAAGGAAGGTTCTTTCTATTTTGTGCTGATCACCGTATTGTACGGCTATCTGGGCATCAGCATTGTGGTAACACGTTTACTCATTAGAGGCAACGACCTCGACGTTATTTATATGGGCCTCCTGTATATGATCAGTTCCGCCATTGGTGTTATTGTGTTATTGATCAAACTCAACAAAAAAATTAAACATGCTCGCGTATAGTTCCCTGTCTCTCGACAACCTTGAAATAAAAGAAGAAGCGGAAAAAGCCCTTCGGAAAGACTGCATCGATGTGCCGGCCTACCAGGCTATTGAAGCCGCGCACCCGGTAAATTTTTATACACCAAATCCCATTATAAAAATCGGTCTGTTTATTCTCACCGCCATTATCATTTGTTTTTCACTGGGGTTGCTCACCCTGATTTCATTTGATATGCTGCGGAGTGAGAAAGGCTTTGCAAGCCTTTGTATTTTCGCCGGGCTCGCCTGCTACGGCGCGCTGGAAATATTCGTCCGTGAAAAAAAATTCTTCCGCGCCGGCGTGGACGATGCGTTGTTATGGAGTGCCGCGGGACTCCTGATCAGCAGTATTACCTATCTCTATGATGGTTATTCATCTCCCGTCAGCTGGTGCTTTTTTACTTTCGCCATTACACTACTGGCCACCCTGCGCTTTGCTGATATGGTGATGGCGGGCGTTTGCTTCCTGGCATTGCTGGCACTCGCTTTCACGCTGATGGTCAAACTGGGGCCTGTGGCCAAAACCATTATACCTTTTGCCATCATGGTGCTTTCACTCGCCGTTTATGCTATTGGGAGAAGTTGGAGGAAGCAGTATGCATTCCGCCACTACAACTGGTGTTTGACGGTAGTTTCGGTACTGTCGCTGCTCACCCTTTACCTGGCCGGCAACTATTATGTGGTACGTGAATTAAGTAACAGCATGTTTGATCTTCAGCTGGAGGAAGGGCAGTCTATACCCGGTGCACTGTTCTTCTGGATTTATACCACGGTTATTCCAATAGTATATCTGTACCTGGGCATCCGTAAAAAAGACGCCATCCTGCTGCGCACGGGTATGATACTGTTGGCAGCTATTGTATTCACCATCCGTTATTATCATAGCGTAATGCCCCTGGAAACGGCGATGGTAGTGGGCGGACTGGTATTAACAACCGGCGCCTGGGCCTTGATCCGTTACCTGAAAACACATCCTCACGGATTTACTTATGTGGAACCCGATGAACCATCGCTCGCGGATAAGCTGAAAGTGGAGTCGCTGATCATTGCTCAAACCTATACGCCCGGTGCGCATGCCCCTTCCAATACAACAGAGTTTGGTGGTGGAACCGGTGGTGGTGGCGGCGCCAGCGGGGAGTACTAACGCGATTTTTGTCTTGTTCAGGATTAGACTGATTTTGATGATTTAGATGATTTTTTATTTTTTTGATTGAATGATTTAAAATGATTTTGGGAGATATCAGCGGATAAAAATTCGCTGATATCTCCCAAAATCATTTTAATCAAAAAAAATCATCTAAATCATCAAAATCAGTCTAATCCTGTACAAGACAAAAAAAAGCCTGACTGAGATGATCAGTCAGGCTTGAAGAGCGAAAGACCGGGCTCGAACCGGCCACCCCGACCTTGGCAAGGTCGTGCTCTACCAAATGAGCTACTTTCGCAGATGTATTAAGAACTTCGGGACAGTGGCACCACCTTCTATCGATGTGTATATCCGGTTAAACTGGAGCGAAAGACCGGGCTCGAACCGGCCACCCCGACCTTGGCAAGGTCGTGCTCTACCAAATGAGCTACTTTCGCAGGTATTAAAAACTTTGTTATTTTAAGAACTGTTCCCTTCGATGTGCATCCTTTCGTTTGCTTTGCCCTGTGGCGTTTTCGTTGGGATTGCAAAGATAGGAAACGGACTGAAAACACAAAATTTTTTTTCGAACTTTTCTGATTTTTTTCTGCACGAATCTATGCAACAATTTCCTGAAACACAATACTGTAAAGTATTTCAACAGAAAAATTAGTAATACTTTTTACTTACATTCTGCCGGTGACTGCTACTTCCCTGATCACCACGGGCTTCTTTTTCGACTTTTTCTGCTTTCCCCACCACACATAGAAACCTGTTACCGGCAAAGATGCACAGATTAAACTAATGATAAACGCCAGGATTTTGCCAGGCAATCCGGCGATAGCGCCCACATGTATATCGTAGTTCATTTCTATCAACCGCTCTCCCCTGTTCTTGTGCGTGTCGTTGCGCCTTCCCAGCAGTTTTGCACTGTATTGATCAAATTGCAGTTCATCAGCACCGAAATAAGTTTCCTTTCCTTTGTATCCTCCAATAACATTAACGCCTTTCTCTCCGCTGGCGGGATAAATAAATATCCGGCGGGAACCCTTCAAAACAGGTAGCGCCTGCGCAAATGCCTTATCCAGCGGATCGCCGGTAATAGCTGCTGTGCCTTTCACCGACTCATGCAGCGATCTGTCAGGAGGCGTAACACTGCCGGAAGCCACCACGTATACCGTTGCCTGGAACCAGCTAAATGCCCACACCATACCGGTTAACGAAATCACCAGCGCAATCACCAGGGCATAAAAGCCCAGTACATTGTGCAGGTCATAGTTCACTCTTTTGAAACCAGCCTTCCATTTAATTTTAAAGCTTTTATCGCGGTTACTTTTATTCCATTTTTTGGGCCACCACATGATTAGCCCCGTGATCAGCAGGATCACGAAAATGAGGGTGCTCCAGCCTACAATTGTTTGCCCGTACTTATCGTTCAGGAGCAAACTCCAGTGAATCCCCTTTACTATAGAAAAGAAATTGTATTTGTAGTTGATCTTGCCCGTTATTTGTCCCGTATAAGGGTTGATCAGCACGGACTCATAATGCTCCACTGTCCCGAAATAGGTAAGGGCGGTATCATTTCCCTTGTAGCTCATAAATTCCCACGCCTGATCAGGCCGGGTATAGGTAGTGATATTCAGCAGCTCCTTATTGGGCCCCAAGGCCGCCTGCGCCGTCTTTTTTAATTCGCTGATTGGATGAAGCGGGCTGTTTTGCGGGGCAACATATAATATTTTACGATAATAAAAATCGTTGATTTCTTTCTGGAAAACAAACAAACAACCGGTAATACTGATAATGAGCACAATAATACCTGACCCCAGACCCAGCCAGAGGTGCAACTTATCCACAACTATCCTGAACAGCGACTTGGGTTGTTTCTTTTTTATTTTATCCGTCCGTTTAAGCATACCTGAAATACCCGCGGAAGATATCATTCCGACCCTGCAAAAATCCCTGTAAATCGGCAGAACAGGTAATCAGATCAGGAATTTCATTTACGCAAAACGGAAAGATGGGCAAAAAAAAGACCTCCACCGGAAAAACCGGGGAGGTCTGGATAATTATGTTGAAGCCGCGGCTTACTTATACTTTGGATTATACAGCGAACTTTCCTGCACTTTTACTTCAGGCTTTCCAGCATATCTATGAGCATAAAGACCATAGCTAAGCCCCAATAAAAAAGCTACCATGCAAAACAACTGCACGTAAAACAACCAGCGGGAGCGGGAAACCTTATCTAAGGTAATATCTAACTTATTTTCTACTGTATTCTGTTCCATAATCAGTTTATTTCCGGTGCAAACCTACATAATATTTTGAAATTTTCGAATTTTCGGCACCAGTTATTTAAAGCAAAAGATGAGTTAAATCAATTCGGAGAATTTCTTATGCTTCAGGAAGTAATATCTCCAGATCATAATACCGTGAAACACCCCTTTCATCTTCATCAGCTTCATTTCCGGTAAATGATCATTCCGCTTGTAGTTACGGCGCCAACGGTAATAATCTTTGTAGGCGCGGTAAATAGCTGCCATATCCTTGGGCTTGCCGGCCACCAGGCTTTTTACCCCTGCCAGTATATCCAGGAAAAAACGCTGTACCAGCACAATCCACCGGTCTTCGCTATGCAGGTTTTTCCACAGCATCATCAGGTTATTCCGGAAGTTAAGATAGAGTTTGCGGGGATTTCCCTGTGGCAAACTACCGCCTCCCACATGAAAAACCCTGGAATCCGGGCAGTAACAGATACGATACCCGGCGCGCTGTAAACGCCAGCAAAGGTCCACTTCTTCCATATGTGCAAAAAAATCGCGGTCAAAACCATTTACCTCGTGAAAACAGGCCGACCGTATAAACAACGCCGCCCCGGTAGCCCAGAAAATATCCTTCACGTCGTCGTACTGCCCCTTATCCTTTTCCGTGGTGTACAGGATACGACCCCGGCAAAAAGTGTAACCCAGGATGTCCATCCAGCCTCCGGCCGCCCCGGCATACTCAAACTCATCCGGCTGCTGGTAAGCCCTCATTTTAGGCTGACAGGCAGCAATACGGGCATCGCTTTCCATCAGGGCCACCACCGGCTCTATCCAACCGGGCTCTACTTCCACATCCTGGTTCAGCAGCACATAAATATCCGCTTCCACATGCTGCAAGGCATCGTTATAGCCACCGGCAAAACCATCATTGCTGGCATTACGGATAATCCGTATCTGCGGGTAATGTTGCGCCACAAAAGCCACGCTGTCGTCCGTAGAGGCGTTATCTGCCAGCACCAGCTGCAGGTTACCATAGGTAGACCGGCACACGGATGGCAGAAACTTCTCCAGGAAAGACTTTCCGTTCCAATTTAAAATAACAACTGCTACTGATGGCAATACGGGCAACTGATATTACGTTTATGCGTGAACAATTATTTTTGAGATGCAAATATGCAACAAAGGATTTTAATATTTGCGAATCATTACAGAATCAGTGAAGCCAAATATGGCTTAAATTAGAAGTATGGTTAAACAGTATTTCGGATGGAAGTTTGTACTGGCCTCCATAGCAGTCCTTATTATCGGGACCACTATATGGTTTGTAAGTAACTTATCAAAGAATATCCAGGAAGAAGAAAGGAAAAAAGTAGCTACCTGGGCAGATGCCAACCGCGAACTGTTGCGCGCCGATACCGACGCCAACCTCAATCTCGCTATCAGCATTGTCACCAACAATACTACCATCCCGCTCATACTCACCGATGAAGAAGGTAAAATCCTCGACAGCCGTAACCTCGACTCCATGCGTATCATGCAGGACCCCGGCTACCTGGCCGCTGAGCTCCAGGCCTTCAAAAGACAACATCCTCCCTTCATCATGGAGGTAGACGCCAAACAAAAGCTCTACAACTACATCTACTACGGCGACTCCCTTATACTCCGGCAGATCCGCTACTACCCCTATATACAGCTCATTGTAGTCACCCTGTTTATCGGGATTGTATTGTTTGCCCTGTCCAGCACCAACCGTGCCACGCAGAACCAGGTATGGGTAGGCCTCGCCAAGGAAACCGCCCATCAACTGGGTACGCCTCTCTCTTCCATGGAAGCCTGGCTGGAAATTTTAAGGGAAAACGAAGCCAATACCACCCTGGTAACAGAGCTGTCTAAAGACGTAGACCGATTAAAACTAATCACCGACCGCTTCTCTAAAATAGGCAGCGTCCCTAAATTGGAAGAAAAAGATATTGTGAAGCAGATACAGAACATGACCAGCTATATCCGCAAACGAGCCCCTCAGAAAGTGCAGTTGTCCGTACACAGCACAGAAGAAGAGCTGCCTGCCATGATCTCTCCGCCCCTTTTTGACTGGGTTGTGGAAAATTTATTAAAAAATGCATTGGACGCCATGGAAGGCAAAGGCAAGATCGATATTAACATAGAAAACCACTCCACTTTTATTACCGTTGACGTAGCTGACACCGGCAAAGGCATCCCGAAAATGAGCTTCGAAAAAGTGTTCAAACCCGGATTCAGCACGAAAAAGCGGGGATGGGGCCTGGGGCTCTCATTGGCCAAACGCATCATTGAAGAATACCACCGGGGCAGGTTGTTTGTGCGATCGTCCGAAATGAACAAAGGAACCGTTTTCAGGATAGTACTTCGGAAATAATGACCCTTTTCAGCAAAATATGAATAAATAAATTTGCTTATTTTAAAAAAGCCGTTATTTTTGCACCCCATTCTACCAGATGCGAAGGTGGCGAAATTGGTAGACGCGCTACTTTGAGGTGGTAGTGCCTGAAAGGGCTTGGGAGTTCGAATCTCCTCCTTCGCACAACAAACGAGACAAACAGGGTTTTCCTTATTTGTCTCGTTTTTTTTTGCGCAAAACCCTGACATTTATTTTTCTTCAGAGATCACCACACTCCCAATTACCTTAACTTCACCTGCATATCATATCTTCCTGTCAATTTAATCTTGTTCTGTAAACCTAAAAAACCTTGTTATGAAAAACGTTTCATTTGGCGCGGCCTTTTTAGCGGAGCTGGATGCGGAAACTCAGGCTACCCGTAAATGCCTGGAACGCATCAACGAAAATTTATACAGCTGGAAACCACATGAAAAATCAATGGGGATGGGATACCTGGCCCTCATCGTCGCAGAGATCCCAAAATGGATCACTACCATGATCGAAAGTTCCGAAATTGATTTTGCCACTTACCAACATTTTAATCTTTCTACATCAGCGGCGCTGGTAGCTCATTTCGACGAAAACATCCAGGGCGCCAGGAAAGCGCTGCAACAGGTTAGCGACGAACAACTGGCAGCAATGTTTCATCTTAAAAACCAGGGACAGGTGCTTTTCAGTTCCCCGGTAAAAGATAATATAGGATCTTCTATCAACCACATGGTACATCACCGGGGACAGTTAACCGTATATATGCGTTTGAACGATATCCCGGTACCATCGATCTATGGCCCGTCGGCAGATGATAAAGGATTCTGAGAAAGAAAATAAAAAGGTCCCCGGTTACCCGGGGACTAAAAAAACGATATCCTGAATATAGGAAAACAGATAACAGGGTAATTTTCAATATTGATACTTCTTACAAAGAAAAGCATCATTTCAAATTTAATCTCTTTAACCAACCCGTCATTAAAGCAACATAACCGGGCGCAAAAATTTCTTTAGGATTATTCTTATACTCCTCTCTCCTTTTATCAGTTTCGGAAGGGTTTCCTGTCAGGTTATGGGTAAGCGTATGGTCTGCCTCTGGTATAATCTTTATGAGTACGTGATGGTTGCCCGTATGTTTCAATTCTTTCTCATACACTGCAGCGCTTTCTTTGGGAGGTACTACCAGGTCGTTCTCTCCCCAGATAGCCAATACGGGGCAACGAAGACTCCTGAGATCCGGGGGGCTGTCTTCCTTAAAAACAATGCTCAGATAGTTATACACCACCTCTTCTCCGGTAATAACGTTATCCTCCCATTCTTCCGCACTTATCTCTTTTTGCAGTAACGCAAACTGTTCATAAGGCGCATTCGCCGCTATCATCTTCCGGATTTTTTCGTTGTAGGAAACAGCTTTATCAATAGCTGCCTGGGAAAACCCCTCCGCCCGCATCTGCGATCTCACGCGGTATAACTCCTGCTCAAAGGCTGTTGTTACCGGCGATGAAACCGTGATCACAAAAGCAGGTTTCATCGCTTTGGCCACCAGCGGAATCACCCAGCCTGCCTGGCTGATTCCCCAGTATCCTATTTTTGAACTGTCAACTATATCCAGTGTTTTGAGTTTGTTCACAGCGCTGATTACTTCATTAGCTCTTCCGGCAACAGACAACTGATACCATTTACCCTCCGATTTTCCAACGCCCGGCCTGTCCCAGGAGTAGCATGCAAAGCCTATCTTTGTAAACTCCTCCCATAAATACCGGTAATTATCTGATGAACTATAATCTTCCGGGCCGGAGCCATGTACGAAAACAATCACCGGCAATTTGCCCTTGTAACCATCCGGCGTTATCAGTTTTCCAAAAATTTCATTCCCGTTATCTGTGAAGTTCAGATTTTGCTCTTTATAGCCTGTTGCCGGGTTCTGTGCGGGTAAGGGATTTAGACCAACAAATCCCAAAACCATTACTAACAAAAGGAAAGACGTTTTACAAGAAAACATGGTGGCAGATTTATTTTTAACAAACGAAGTCGGAAAAGTATATAAATATAAAATATATTTATAAAAATCTCATTAATGCAGGACACGGTCTCAACAGGAATATAAGCCATTTTCCTGTTACAGATCCTTAACAATTACCTAACCCGCCCGTAACACCGTGCTAACAATAATTTTCCAATTTACACCTGCCCCCAGGCCGTATTTACTATCTCAGAAAACCCTCTACCTGTTGTTTGTTTCTATTTATGTTGATTGAGAGGAAGGATGAGAAGCCTTCCTTTTTTTTATTCCGGCAGCCAAACCCCTATCTTTACGTAATTTTTTACTAAATACTATGGGAACATCAATCACCTGTCCCAACTGCAAGCACCAGTTTGTCATGGAGGATGCTTTCGCAGCGGATATTGAAAAAGAAATGCGGGGTAAAATGGAGGATGAATGGCGCAGGCGCCTGAAGTCACTCCAGGATGAGAAAGATACACTCCTGTCTGAAAAAAATAAGATGGCGCTTGAACGCCGGCAAATAGATAGCCTTAAACAACAACAGGAAGAAGAAGTAAATAAACGGGTACTGGCAGGGAAAAAACAACTCCAGGAAACGATAGAGGAAGAACTGCGCAAATCCATCACTGCCGACCTGGACAACCAGTTGTCCGTACTTAAAGAAGCCAACCAGGAACAGGAAGAAAAGCTCCGTGAAGCACGTAAACAGGAATTGGACTTTTTACGTAAAGAACAGGAGCTGAAAAATAAAGAAGAGGAACTGGAAATAAATCTGCAGAAAAAACTACTCGAAGCCCGCTCCGAGCTGGCAGATAAAATACGCAAGGAAGAAGCCGAAAGAAACGGGTTGAAAGATACGGAATACCAGCTGCGTTTAAAAGAACTGGAAAAACAACTGGAAGACCAGCGAAGATTGGCAGAAGAGATGAAACGCAGAGTGGAACAGGGTTCTACACAGCTGCAGGGCGAAGCACAGGAGCTGGTACTCGAAGAAATGCTACGGGTTAATTTTCCCTTTGATGAAGTAACCCCGGTGGGTAAAGGCGTTCGCGGCGCCGATTGCATACAACTGATCCGTAATCAGTACGGACAGGAATGCGGTCGTATTATTTATGAAAGCAAACGCACGAAAGAATTTATAAAAGACTGGGTAGAAAAACTCAAGGCAGATATGCGCAGCCAGGGTGTTGATGTAGCGATACTCGTTACGCAAACCATGCCTAAAGACATGGAACGTTTCGGTGAAAAAGACGGTATCTGGATCTGTACATTCGCCGAAGTAAAAGCGCTCGCTTACGTACTCCGCGATGGCATCGTCAAGATATCCGGTAAACTGCGCAGCCAGGAAAACAAAGGAGATAAAATGCATATGCTCTACGAATACCTTACCGGTGGAGAATTTGCTGAACAATGGAAAGCCATCCGCGAAGGGTTTATGTCCATGAAATTATCCATACAGCGCGAACGCGATGCAATGGAAAAACTCTGGAAATCACGCGAAAAACAACTGGAAAAAGTTTTATTGAATGCGGCACACATCAGGGGTTCTATTGAAGGCATTGCAGGCAACGACTCTGTAAACCTGCAACTACTGGAGGATGCAGCAGACGAAATATCAGAATAACAACACCTATGCAAACATCTGTCAACACCATTATCTTTGATCTGGGCGCTGTATTAATCGACTGGAATCCCCGCCATCTGTATCGAAAAATTTTTTCTTCAGAAGAAGAAATGGAAACGTTTCTAAAAGATATCTGTACGTCGGACTGGAACGAGGCACAGGATGAAGGAAGAACGCTGGAAGCAGGTACCAGTCTGCTGGTAAGCCAATTCCCGCATCACGAAGAAAATATCCGTGCCTATTATGGAAGATGGCAGGAAATGCTCGGCGGAGAAATTGAAGGCACCAAAAATATACTCCGGCAATTAAAAGAAAGCGGGCATTACAAGTTATATGCACTCACCAACTGGTCCGACGAAACGTTTCCTATTGCATGGGATTTATATACCTCCCTTCATTGGTTTGATGGCATAGTCGTATCCGGTAAGGAAAAACTCCGCAAACCTGCTGCTGCATTTTATCAATTGCTGCTCAACAGGTACCAGGTGAGTGCCGCCAATGCACTATTCATCGATGACAATGCGCGTAATGTAAAAGCTGCGCGTGAGTTTGGTATAGACAGCATATTATTTGAAAATCCATATCAGTTAAAAATTGAATTAGAAAAGAGATCTATTATTATTTAATCCACTTCGTTAGTTATTGACACTGTTAACCCTTCTTTCAATTTAGGATTTCCTTAACACTACGCTGCTAAACTTCGTGTAACAATCAACTATCTAATCCGTTCAAGAGAGAGGAAACACGGAAACATGATTGTCAGGAGCACCAACCTGTTTGGTCCATGATCGTTAACCTGTGAGGAAATATTTTTACTAATTAATACGCTAGGACATGAAAAGAACATTGTTTTTATTCAGTGCCGCTGCCGCAGTGGTAGCGATGGTTTCATTCAGTAGCTGCCGTAAAGATCCTTTGAAAGACATGACTAATGAAGAGTCAAGGATCTACATCACTAATCACGACAGCACCGCAAATTTCACCTCTTATTCAACTTTTAGCATAGTGGATTCGGTGGCAGTATTAACGCTTGCCAGCGACAGTGCCAAGAAAGCATTAACAGATTACGACAAAAAACTCATTGCATCTGTTACGGCAGCTATGCAACAGCGCGGCTATACGCTCGTCAACAAAGCCGCCAAGCCTGATCTGGCGGTGAATCTTACCCGTATCGACAACTCCTATACCAACATTTCCTGGAATCCGGGATGGTGGGGTGGTGGTGGCTACTGGGATCCAGGTTACTGGGGATATCCCGGTGGTGGCTGGTACTGGCCTTCTTACTACACGGTATACCGGGTAAATGAAAAACAGGTAGCGATTGATCTGTTCGATCTGAAAAATCCCAAAGGCGACAAATTAACCGCCGTATGGAACGCGCTGTGGCGTGGATCAGGCGTGTGGACCACCGGTAATGTTGATTCCATGGTACAGGCATCTTTTGCACAATCTGCATACCTGAGTAAAAAATAATGTTGACTTGAACTTTAAATTGACAGGAAGATGAAAAAGATTAGAAACTGGATATTAATTTTTGCAGGATGTTTTACTGCGCAGGCAGTATCCGCACAGGTTCGTCCACCATTATCAGTGGATATCAACTATTCTATTGCACAGCCCCTTGGTTCCCTGAAAGATTATACCGATAAAACCAGCTTCCGTGGATGGAGCGCAGGGTTACAATATATGCTGAATGATCAATGGTCCGTTGGTCTCCGTTCCGGATTCCAGGACTTTTATCAGAAACTGCCACGCGCAGTTTATCCCGATAAACAAGGCGATGTATCTGCCGTACAATCACGTACCCTGCAGGTAATTCCGATCCAGGCAACCGTAAGCTACGCCTTTACCAAACCCGGATCAGTAGTGATTCCATATGCCACGGTAGGTGTAGGTACTGCCAATATGAATTATGAAAAATACTGGGGTGAATTTGTGGAGAAGAATAACAGCTGGCAATTCCTGGTAAGCCCCGAAATAGGTATCAACGTTCCTTTCGGAAAGGCTTCACCGGTAATGTTTAACGCCAATGTACGTTACAACTATGCACCGTACAAATATGCTGACATTACCAATTTCAACACCGTCCAGGGAAATATTGGGGTGAAGTTCCATTTGAACTAAGCCACTTTTGTCCATATTCTAGGAAAGCGTGAGAGTGGGTCCCATCTGTTTAACCAGCGGATGGGACATTTTTTTTCAGAACTCCATGTATTGTTTAAAACCTTTACTGAAAGCCTCTTTAATAGTTCCGTCTTTATCCTTGTAAATATAAATCGCTTCCAGTCCATAGGCCGGATGTTGCGCAATATATGCCAGGCCTTTTTCCACGCCCATCAATATCAGTGGATTATCAAAAGCATCTGCGGTAAAACAATCTTTCGCAATCACCGTTACACTGATAATGTTATTATGCAGCGCCACACCGGTTAACGGGTGAATGGTGTGCGCAAAACGGGTGCGTCCCTGGTCAAAAAAACGGCGGTAATTTCCGCTGGTGGCAATGCCCTTATCCGGCAACCGTACAAGGCCCTGTACCGGCTCGTACGCAGTATCTCCGGGCGATGGCCTTTCTATACCCACACTCCATACCTTATGCTGATGATTATGCCCGCTTGCGCATAATTCACCACCTACATCCACCAGGTAATTTTTTATTCCCTGTGATGCCAGGAACCGGCCCAGGACATCCACGGTATAGCCCTGCGCGATACCATTGCAGTCTATCTGTACACCTTTTCGCACAGCATAAAGATGATCCCCCTTTACGCGGAGATAACGGGAACCAATATACGCCATGGTCGCTTTGATACTGTCAGGCGGCGGCACGCCCTTAAAAGATGGTTTATGTACGCCAAATCCCCACAGGTACACCAGCGGTTTCACGGTGATATCAAACAGGCCCTTCGTGGCTTTATGAGTGAACAATGCCTTTTTAACAACCACCTGCATGTGCTCATCCATTTGCACCTCCCCGGTTTCATTAAATCGGTTGATCACTGATCCCGGCTTGTACAAAGACAATGACTGATCAATCACACGAAATATAGAGTCGATTCGTGGTTGCAGAGAAGTAGTATCGGCAGACAAATATTTCACAATGTAGTAGGTTCCCTGCGCTTTGCCTTCGCAGGCCACTAGTTTCATAACGGGCGCCTGCTGCGCTTTAGCCGCAGTGACCCACAGCAGGATACCTGCAAAAAAAAATTTCTTCATTTCAATTCAGCTGTTGGCAGTCATATTCAATCTTCCCTACATTCCTAAAAACTAAAAGCCGGTTCGCTGCATTCCTGAAAGCTAACGGCCAAAAGCTACTTAAATGCATCAAATCCTGTTACATCCATCCCTGTTATCAGCAAATGTATTTCGTGTGTACCTTCATAGGTCATTACGCTTTCCAGGTTCATCATATGCCGCATAACGGAAAACTCCCCGGTAATACCCATTCCACCTAAAATGGTGCGGGCGTTCCGGGCAATGTTGGCGGCTATTTCACAGGAATTCCGTTTTGCCATGGAAATTTGGGCTGGTGTGGCTTTACCCTCGTTTTTTAATACCCCCAGGCGCCAGTTGAGTAACTGTGCCTTGGTGATTTCAGTAATCATTTCAGCGAGTTTCTTCTGCGTAAGCTGAAAACCACCGATAGGACGACCAAATTGGATGCGTTCTTTAGCATAACGGAGGGCGGTATCATAGCAATCCATGGCGGCGCCTATTGCTCCCCAGGCAATACCGTAACGCGCGGAAGAAAGGCAGGATAAAGGGCCCTTTAATCCTTTCGCCTCAGGAAGTATATTTTCTTTGGGTATTCTTACATTATCAAAAACCAGTTCACCTGTAGCACTGGCGCGTAAACTCCACTTGCCTTTGGTTTCAGGGGTGGTAAACCCTTCCATACCTCTTTCCACGATAATACCACGGATAACGCCGGATTCATCTTTGGCCCATACTACGGCAATGTCAGCAAAGGGCGCATTGGAGATCCACATTTTAGCGCCGTTCAGTATCACATGATCACCATCCTCTGTAAAATTGGTAATCATACCGGCAGGATTGGAGCCATGGTCCGGTTCTGTTAAACCGAAACAGCCCATTAATGCTCCTGTAGCCAGTTTAGGAAGATATTTCTGTTTCTGGGCTTCACTGCCGAAAGTATAAATAGGATACATCACCAACGATCCCTGTACCGATGCGGTAGACCGGATACCGCTGTCGCCCCGTTCCAGTTCCTGCATCATAAGTCCGTAAGCAATATGATCCATGCCGCCACCACCGTATTCCACCGGAATAGTGGGGCCAAAACATCCCAGCTCACCCAGTCCGTCTAAAATATGCGAAGGAAAAGCAGCGCGCTGGCAATAATCTTCGATGATAGGTGATATTTCTTTCTTAACCCACTGCCGTACTGCATCACGGGTCAACAGGTGTTCTTCTTTCAGCAAAGCGTCTACGGCAAAATAATCGGGAGACTGAAACAGATCTTGTTGCATTAACTACAGGTTTGTACTCAATATAGGAAAATAAGCAGAACGCAAAAAGTATCCGCTTATTTTCCTACCTTTCTGTCAAATTAGAGAGCTATGGCAAGCAAAGTTTTACCTGCGCTTTTGCTAATGGGATTTTTAGTCATTGTGATGTTATCATTTCACCCCACACCATTACAATCCATTGCAGTCAAATCGCTGTCCCCAAAGGACAAACCAGGCGCTAACCCTGAACTAAAACGGTACTGGATGGTCTTTCTACGGAAAGGTCCATGGCGCAACCAGGATTCCGCTACCGCTGCAAAAATCCAACGTGATCATCTTGCCAATATCGGCAGACTAGCCCGGGAAGGCAAAATCCTGGTGGCAGGCCCGTTTGGCAATGATGAAGATTTACGTGGTATTTTTATTATGTCCTGCAACGATAGCCTGGAGGCCGTGTCGTTGGTGAATACAGATCCTGCGGTGGCTGCAGGCCGTCTTGTTTTCGAGGTAAAACCCTGGTGGACAGCCAGGAATTGTTTATTCAACTAAAAATTTTGTCTTGCCCAGGATTAAACTGATTATGATGATTTACAGGATTTTTTCATTTTTGATTTTAAAAGATATGGGGAGATATGAGCAAGTAATTTTGCCTGTATCTCCCCAAATCTTTTAAAATCTTTATAATCACAAAAAAATCCTGTAAATCATCATAATCAGTTTAATCCTGAGCAAGACAAAATCTTACACTGCGGCAGCAATCTTATTCAGATAACCAGCCATCTCCTGCTGATATTTCAACGCCACATTTCTGGCGTCAGTGGCAAAATCCTCCCCGTTACCGGCGTAGATAATAGCGCGGCTTGCATTCACCAGCAGGCCACAATCCTTATTCATGGCTTGTGTGGAAATTTCTTCCAGGCTACCTCCCTGGGCGCCTACACCAGGTACCAGGAAGAAATGATCCGGTACCAGTTTACGGATATAACCCAGCTGTGACGATTGGGTAGCTCCTACCACAAACATCAGGTTATCTGGCGTACCCCATTCTACTCCCGCTTTCAGCACTTTTTCAAAAAGGAATTCGTCGCCGATCTGTTGCATCTGAAAATCCTGGCTGCCTTCATTGGAAGTGAGGCCCAATAAAATAGCCCACTTCTCAGAGAACTGCAGGAAAGGCGTTACACTGTCTTTCCCCATGTAAGGGGCTACCGTTACAGAATCGAATTTATAAGTTTCGAAGAATGTTTTGGCGTACTGGGTGGAAGTATTGCCGATATCGCCACGCTTGGCATCAGCAATGGTAAAAATACCGGAAGGTATGTACTCCACGGTACGTTGCAGGCTTTCCCAGCCACGGATGCCCATACTTTCGTAAAAGGCAGTATTAATTTTGTAGGCTACACAAAGATCTTTGGTAGCATCAATAATCGCCTTGTTAAAGGCAAACACCGGATCTGCATGAGAAAGCAGGTGTTTTGGAATCTTTTGTACATCTGTATCCAGTCCTACACAGAGGTACGACTGCTTTTCCTTAATCAGATTCACCAATTCCTGTCGATTCATAGTCGGTTAATTTGGGGCGCAAAGTTAAGTAAAACTTAAGCATTGACGCTTCTTTAAATATATTATGATTACCTGTATTTGAAAAACCGCCTTTATTATTCACTGTGGTAGTTGTGGTGTACCTACAATGCTGACATATTTTTACGAGGAAGCTAAATAAAGATATTCCTTTTTACGGTTAAGTGCATCAACACAAAATAAAATATTCCGGCTAATTTCCGGCAGACCGGCGGGCTTCCATTTCTGCCGCTACACGCAGCGAATTTTCATCTCCCAAAGCCCTTAAATGGTTAATAACACTATAATAATCCGTGTCTTTCTTATTCTGGCTTAGCTTATAATTGGCATTCACATCCCGGATGCTGAGTTCAAATCCTACAATCGCTTTCACGTTGTTCCGGAGTGTTTGATCATCAATATCATTTATATGTACCGGGCAGGCTGATGCGGCCTCATAATGATCCATCAGTGTACCCAGGGCAGCCACCATTTCGTCGGCTGTTTGTATACGGATGGGGCCGTGAATATGCACCGCCATATAATTCCAGGTAGGAATTCTGTCTTTTTCATACCAGGAAGAAGAAATATAGGCATGATGCCCTGAAAAAACAGCCAGGGTATCGCCTTTTTCAAACCACTCCCATTGTGGGTTAATCCGGGCGATATGCCCATGCAGCACAAAATTACCGGGTGTTTTTTCTACCAATGTCATTGGAATATGTGTGGCATGTGGGGTTCCCTTGTCATCAACGTTGATCAGCAAACCAAAACCATTATCCCTGATAAAAGCGGCTATAGTTTCCCAGTTCGTTTCCCTGGTGTGTTTCGGTGTATACATCTGAAGAAAGAATTACGAATTACAAATCACAAATGACGAACCGCCTGTGAGAGATATCTCCTACGCTTGATTCGTCATTTGTAATTTGTAACTTCTTAAACGATAATATCAACTATTTTGGTAGGTGCTATATTGGCATTGCGCATAGCGATACTGCGGGCGGCAGCTCCGGCAACATCCAGGAAAGCCTTACGCGTAATTTTCTCGTCACCGGCCATGGCAGGAATGCCCTCATCGCCACCCTCACGGATGCTTTGCACCAACGGGATTTGTCCGAGGAAAGGAATTTCCAGCTCCTCCGCCAGGCGTTTTCCGCCTTCTTTTCCAAAAATGTAATATTTGTTATCCGGCAGTTCAGCAGGCGTGAAATAGGCCATATTTTCCACTAAACCGATAATTGGCACATTAATCTGCTGTCCCTGGAACATGGAAATACCTTTTTTGGCATCGGCCAGGGCCACGTCCTGCGGTGTGGTTACAATCACCGCACCGGTAACGGGAACTGTTTGTACCAACGTGAGATGGATATCGCCCGTGCCGGGAGGCATGTCGATTACCAGGTAATCCAGTTCATCCCAGTATACATCTGTAATAAACTGCTTTAATGCACTGCTGGCCATAGGTCCACGCCAAACTACCGCTTGTCTTTCATCGATCAGCAAACCTATAGACATCACCTTGATGCCAAATTTTTCTATTGGCTGAATCATGCCTTTGCCGTCTACATTCACCATCAGTGGCCTTTCTCCGCGTACTCCAAACATAATGGGAACAGAAGGACCATAGATATCCGCATCCATCAGGCCTACTTTGGCGCCATCTCTGCCCAGCGCCAGCGCCAGGTTGGCTGCTACAGTGGATTTACCAACGCCGCCCTTACCGGAAGCCACCACAATGATATTCTTCACATTGGACAATACGCCTTGTCCGTTGGTTCTCTTAGTGCTTACATTGGCCGTCATGACAACTTCCACCTCTGCCTCTTTACTCACCAGCATATGAATGGCGTTCACACAGGCATTCCGGATCAGGTCCTTTAAGGGACAAGCCGGTGTGGTAAGTATGACCGTAAATTTTACTTTATTGCCATCAATCTCGATATCTTTTACCATGTTCAGCGTAACGAGATCCTTGCCTAGATCCGGCTCTTCTACGTTGCTCAGGGCCTTTAAAACCTGCTCTTTCGTGATCATAAATTGTTGTTAATTTTGAATCCAGACAACAAAGTTAACCCAATTGGGATTTAATTTACAATTTCTCTGGGCAGGCGATCAACTGCATGGAAACACGTAATTAAATTTTTATATCTTAGGGCCGGCATGCATCAGAAAAGATCCTACATACTGTCACTCACAATTGTTTTCCTTTTGTCTCCTTTCCTTTTAAAGGCTCAGATTGCGGAATTCAGAGACAGCGTCATACAGATTTCGGGTATTACCATGACCGCAGATAGTCTCCGGGCCATCCCCGCTGTCAGCGTATTGGTGAGGGGTCAGGGCAGAGGTACGATCTCCAACAGGTCCGGTATATTTTCTATTGTAGTGTTTAAGGGCGATACCCTGTCGTTCAGCGCCGTAGGCTTTAAACACAAAAACTACCGGGTACCGCCGGATATCAAGGGGAACAGCTTCTCCCTGATACAGCTGATGGTAGAAGATACCACCTATCTCCCGGTAACCATCATCAAACCTTATTTATCAAAAGAAGAATTTGACCGTGCCTTCGCCAATATGGACATCCCCGACGATGCCTATGAAGTGGCACGAAAAAATACCAACAATGCCAGGCTCCGTGCCATGGCGCGTTTCACACCGGTCGACGGGCGTGAAGGCGTAAACCAATACTTCAACAAACAGGCACAGAACCTCTACTATGCCGGACAGCCACCTCCACAAAATATCTTTAACCCGCTGGCATGGGCACAGTTTATACAGGCCTGGAAGCGAGGCGACTTTAAAAGAAAGGATGAGAGTTACGGAGAGTAGTTCGTAACCCGTAATTCTTTAAATTAGTGGCTTATTCAACGACAAATCACTACACCATGCAAAAAATTGCGGTAATTGGCGCTGGTACCATGGGAAATGGTATTGCGCATGTCTTTGCTCAACACGGTTTTACCGTTAACCTGATAGACGTTTCTGCCCCGGCGCTGGATAAGGCCCTTCAAACCATTACCAGGAACCTGGACAGACAGGTTACCAAAGGATCTGTTACGGAAGAAGTAAAAGCCGGCACCCTGGCTAACATCAGTCTGCACACAGATCTGGCCACAGGCGTAAAAGATGTTTCCCTGGTGGTGGAAGCAGCCACAGAAAATATTTCCCTGAAATTGAAAATATTCCAGGACCTTGATCAACACGCGCCGGCCAGCGCTATCCTTGCTACCAACACCTCTTCTATTTCCATTACTAAAATCGCGGCCGTTACCAAACGCCCGGATAAAGTAATAGGCATGCATTTCATGAATCCTGTACCAGTGATGAAACTGGTGGAAATCATTAATGGCTATGCTACCGATAAAAGCGTGACAACCACCATCGTGGCGCTGTCTGAGAAACTGGAAAAAGTTCCCTGCGTAGTAAACGATTATCCCGGTTTTATTGCCAACCGCATCCTGATGCCCATGATCAACGAAGCCATCTGCTCCCTGTTTGAAGGCGTAGCCGGCGTGGCTGAAATTGATACGGTAATGAAACTGGGTATGGCACATCCCATGGGACCTTTACAGCTGGCCGATTTCATAGGACTCGATGTTTGTCTTTCTATCATGCAGGTGCTGCACGACGGCTTTGGCAATCCAAAATATGCACCATGTCCGTTACTCGTGAACATGGTTACCGCCGGTTATCTTGGCGTAAAAAGCGGAGAAGGATTTTATAAATATACTGCCGGTAGCAAAGACCTGGTGGTAAGTGGGAGATTTGAATAGCATTTAGCAGCTAGCTTTTAGCTTTTAGGCAAATGCGGCGAATAACTCCGCCGCATTTGCCTTTTATTTTTCTGCATGAACTGCTATCCGTTCATACAGCTTTCGGACCAGGTCATCTGTTGTGATTTTCTCTCCTGGCTCAATCAATGGTTTCCACACATCCAGTAATGGATTATTGATAAAGCTGTTATCCAATCCTTTTCGTTTCCTCAGTTCCAGCAACACAATTATTTCAAGTGGATAATATTGCCAGATGATATGATTGAAGGGTAACGTCCAGTCATCTTTGCTATTAGCAATATGATAAGTCACCAATCCATCTATCCAGCCAGATATGATTGCTGCATCCTCGCTATACAGCTGCTCCATTGCCTGTTGATAAACAGGTTGTATACTGTCGCTGGTATATTTTTTAATTTTCGGGAGAAGATCATACCCGGCGCTTTCTTTTGCTACAAATGCTGCCAGGGGCATCAGGTCTGTTTTCCCCAACAGGTTTGCATATATGGTTTTATTCATCAGCTCCGCTTCCTCTGCCAGGTAAAAAGCAAAATACGCCGATAACATTGGTAATACCTCCGGGAAATAAACAGCTGTCAACATGATCAGCATGGATATTTCCGTGCTAAAAATGACCTTCTCTATCTTCTTTTCCTGCAGACATTTTAAAAGCGCCAGTATTTTAAAATATTGCGCGTTCAATAGCTGTGAATAAAACGCAGCTGAGTTACCGGTTACTAATACCTGGTCGGTTTTATATGCTGCCATACCGGTCAGCAGACTCACGATATGGTACTCCGTTGTGAATGTTTGTCCGAATTCAACAAAAGTGGTGGAAAATTCTTCCCAGCCGCTTTCTGCATAATCCCTGACGGAGGCTTCCAGGAAGGAAATGTACTCCGGATAACTGTTCAGGCTTTCATAAGCTGTTTCCAGCTCTTTTTGCTTTTTTGAAACAAAGGATGATATTTTTTTGTCTGTACTCATATTGGGAACTTTTTCAATCTGCCTCTTCCAGGATTTGATCATACAAATCGCCATGGTCCACTGCCCCCCATTTGTCTCCATACTCTTCAGCTATCGCGACAAGCGACAACAGCGAGAGTGGTGTAAATGCGGAAATTTCATTCGCTTCTTTTTTTGCTTTCCAGCCAATCACATCTTCAGTATCATCACTCAGCGTTGCGGTTACTTTGTATCCTTTCTGAGTAATCATGAATAACGCGATGTTATAAGTATTCATGGCTTCTGTCAGTTTCATCACGTTAACGGTTATTATACCTTTAATCCCTTTATAAGAAATGAACGACTAAAATGTTCCTGCATGTTATCTGATTTTATCGAAAATGCTTACTGCCAGATTCCGGGAAACATCGCTCCTGGAAATAATTTTAGCTAGTGCATTATCGTCATCCTCTTTATTGAAATAAACATTCACCTCACTCTTCATAAACAAAACTGTTTCTTCGTCATCTCCATAGATCGCGGTTATTTCAGGATCATATTTCTCAACAAAATTATCATAGCTGGTCCATGCTTGTGAGACTACCATGCCTGACATTTCCACCTGCTCTGCTGCGATCTGATTTGCAGCAAGGTCGTAAACAAAAGAAATCGTAAAATCTCCCTGGTAGAAGTAGTACATGGGCATATCATCTCCAAAAACGTCATCGCTGTGCTCTTTGAGCCAATTGACATCTACTTTTTTCTCCTCTTTGTCAAAAAAACTACCGGTACGAATAAATTTATCAATGTTGAATTCCATAATAATAAATGCTAGTGCTGTTTGAGCGCTTTTGAAGTTGTGTCGAAATCTCTTGTATTGTCCGGATAATTCTGATGTGCAGCATCTGCCACAGCTGCCAGCTTAGCACGATTTTTAGGATTGGAAGCAAATTTATCCACCGCCTCTGTTATTTTATTCCATTTAGATGCATCTCCTTCCTTAATCGCCTTAGCGGTCGGATCTGCCGGCTTATACTCAATATTATACTTATCAGGTATTACATTTCCTTTTTTATCCAACACCGGCTTTCCCTCAATTTCAACATGCATTGATTCCCTGCCATCCTTTACATTTACGTGGACTCCCCTGGCGGGCACGTCTGTTAATGCCGTATTCATGGAAACACCGATTTCTCTTGCAAGTCCAAAAGCATCTACCCAGCTATTGGGGTCTCCCACATATCCATATAATCTTATTCCACCGGCCAGGCCTATCGGATCCTGACTTAAATAAATCCCTTCACCAGACGAATAATAACGAAAACGGTTATACGCCAATCCTGTTTCCTCATCTTCATACTGTCCCTGATAAAGATAATTACAAAATGTTTTATCCCCATGCAGCCATCTCGTTTTTCCATAACAATCCAGTTCCCGTTCCCATACCTTTTGCCCCTTAGCGTCATAGGCATGAGTTGGTGTGCCCAGGTGGTCCGTAATAATGCTGTACGACTCCTGCTCCACCAACTTTGCACAAGGAATAAATGAGTTTTCCTCAAATACCCAGGTTACCAGGTTTTCTATCGGTTCGCTTTGTTCCTGTAAATCACCATCTGCGGCAGCGCCCAGGTATGGCGGATAGTCGCCGCCATACTGCCATTCATGCAAAGGCACATGCCCATCCCACAACCAGCGCGTTACCTGTTGCTTACGCTTATTTACCTTCGCAATACGACGTCCCAGGGGATCATAGCTGAATACAACTTCAGCTCCTACCGGTGTAATTACACCATGCAATAAACCATTGCCCTTCCACTCGTATATCCAACCGGTTCTGCTGCCTTTGGAATTGATCTTCGCAGACTTGATATATGGTCCCTTATCTTCCGCACTAGCGTGATGATTGGTTTTAAATTCCTTAAACACCAGGTTACCTTCTCCATCGTAGTGATAATGATAATCCGGACACTCCAGTAAACGACCACCTTTGCCATATACGCGATCTTTCCTCGACATTGTGCGGAACAGGTTACCTAATTTATCAGGTACGCGGTAAATGGTGGTGGCGCCACCGCCAGTCTGCGCATAGGTAGCGCTGATCAGCTGATCAAATTCATCGTATGCGAACTGTGTTTGTGTACCAGACAATTCGTTAATAATACGACGCACCTGCGCCGACTGTCCCCATTCATAACGGATGCGGCTCTGTTCTGTATTGTGTACACCAATTGACCTCCGTATCACACGGCCTTTCCTATCACGCTGCGTTTGTACATTCACGCCGCCGGTGAGCATCCTCTGCAATTCCTGTCCATTGTGGTTACGCTCCCAGGCTGACTCCCAGCTCTCTGCTGTGCCATTGCCGGCATTCATTTTTTCAACGAAACCTGCCGCATCATACTGTAGTGAAATGGCCGCACCAAGACTACTACCTATAAAATTGTGATCTCCCAATTCATCATATTCATGCGTCACCTCATAGGCGCCTTGTATTTCTTTAATAACGCGTCCAAAAGCATCCCGTTGCAGGGTAATCGCTCCATCTTCATTAAAGGCGCCAGTGAGCAAGCCATCCTGATTGTAGCCATATGCCGCTACATTTCCATCGTGATGTTCTTCCCGCACTACCCGGCCCATGCTATCATAGTCATATGCCGTCCAACGATTGCCGGGACGAACTATTTTTTTGATACGCCCTGCACTATCCCGCTCATAACTGCGTTCAATGCCATCAAAACCACATTCCCTGATAACGTTACCGTTGGCATCCGGCTCCAGGCGATATATCTCTCCTCCTTCGTTAGCAAGGCTCCGCAGTTGCATGGCGGTATCATAATTGAAACGAACATTCACACCATGCTGACTCCTCCCCGTTAATATTCCCAGCGGACCATAGCTAAAATTCACTTCGCGTTGCCCATCCTTTGCGCTGATCAGATTATCAGCCGCATCATAACTAAAGTCGTTGATATGACCATCCGCTTCTTCCATGCGTATGGTGTTACCTGCGGCGTCATAATGATAAGCATACCAGTAACCGGTAGCACTGGTTTCTCTGACCAATCGTCCCAGATCATCATGCGTCCAATGCAGCTGCTGGCCTTCCGGTGTAGTGAGTGCTGTAAGATTATACTGCGCGTCATAGACTAACTCAAAAGTGCGGCCATCGCTGTGTACAATCCTGGCCAGTTCGGCACCACGATATTCATACCGCAGCGTATTACCGGTTATATAGGTTTTCTTCTCCAGTAATCCCTGTTCATTATAACTCCATCTTAATCGCCTGCCACCAGGGCTCTTTACCGCTACCAGCCGTTGTTCTTCATCATACGTAAACTGTGTTGCCTCCCCATTGCCATTCACCTCCTTTATGATCTTGCCATATTCATCGTATTCTTTTTTTGTTGTGTTCCCCATGGGGTCTACAATTACCTCCAGCTCTTCTTCGCTATTATATTGCTGCAGTGTGACACCGCCATTTCCGTCGATGATTTTATAGATAAGATTTCGCTCATCATAATAATATTCGGTTGTATGACCCAGGCTGTTAGTAGTCACGGTCTTTCCATCTTCATAACGGGTATAATATTCCAACACGCCACCATCGCCCCAGGTATGCACACAACGGCCATCTGCATACTCCCAGTAAAAATTCATACCGCTCTGATTTGTTAACTGCACCAACTGATGTCCCTTATACAAAAAGTATTTACTGACATCGAGCGCATTGGTGGTACTACTCAAATTTCCAGCCTTATCATAATTGTAGCGAACCAGGTTGATGATAGCTGCACCATTCCTCGTATGAATCCTTTCAATACGGCCCTGTTCATCTGTTGTTACCTGCAATGATCGATTGCCACTATCAATGATCTGTTGCAGATGGCCCTTGCTATTATACCGGAGCTGAATATTAAAACCGCCAACATTACGAATTTCTGAAAGCATATAACTGCCATCCGGTGCAGGTTTGGAGGCGAACCGATAGCTAATCCCCGATGTATGCTGCAGGTAATAACCACTATTATCACGATGCCACCATAGCTGTTCTTTCCTGTTATAATAGCGTTCACCCACTGTAAGCGCTGGCATCACCGTTTCCCTGCCATCCGCTAACCGTATGCTAAAAAATCCATTATGCAGATCAAACACGCTCATGTTAAAGCTGTGATGCCAGTTATAACCCAATGGGCCCGGCACTTCTGCATCGCTATAATACGTGCGTTCCCATACCAGCGGTATGGGACCAGGGAGTTCAAAATCTATGTTAGCCGCAAACACTCTTCCACTGGCAGCATCGACCGGTTCACCAAAAAATTTGCATTTAAAATGCTGTAATGCCTCTGCCAGCTTGGGGAAACGGCTTTCAATCTTATTAATTAATTTCTGTAATGCTGCACCCGCTGCCTTCGACAATCCTTTTAAACCCAGTTTAAACATAAGTTGAAACAGGTCTATGGTTGGCGGACCGCCTACCAATACGGGTTTACCGGCAGAAGTCATGATCAGCAGCACAGAAGTCGGCGCCATCAATGCCATTGCGGTACTTTTTTTATTAAGCCGCGGCGGAGAAGGAAGCCCCACAAGATTACAGGACAACGCCGGATGAAACTGTGTTGAAAAAGGCCCTCCGTCCGCCAGCACCGTAGAACTACCCATCCACATTTCAGAAGCTGCTTTAGGCTTTACGATAGGAAACGGTAAATGCGCGATAAACGCAGGCAGATGAAAGATAGGGGTACCTGCATTGGCGATCCATTGGTTATGCACTTTTACCGATGGGCTGAGGGCATGTACGAGCATCTGCGCGGTTGCCGCCAGGGAAAAAGGCTGAGGTGGCGGCTCCTTTCCTTCCTCCGCTTCCGGCGGCGGTGGCGGCGGAGGCACTACGCTGGCGATAGCCGCCATGATTGCACCCATGATATCGTATATCATGCCGATATGAGGCACCGGCAACAAGGGAGAAGGAGGGAAAACCGAATCATGAAAATCGATACCTATGCCAAGATCAAAATATTTCGCAGCGGACATTCCGGGGAATGAGGGTAATATGCTCGCCATCCCTTTCTGTATATGGTCCAATGAATTTTTCTTTTCGGCGAATAATTCACCGAAGCCTTTATTTTCTACCGCCATAACACTTTATTTTTTGGGGCTAACCTGTTTAATTGAATTCAAAAAGATTGGATTTACGTCGTACCGTTGCCTTGTCCATGCCTTCAGACTGCAGCAAGGTGGCCCAGTCATCGCCCAGCAATTCCTGTAGCCGTTCGTGCAGAATTTTCAGATCTTCGGGGCCCCTGGCTTTTTCACACAGGTGTACTGCCATGGCTGCGGCGTGCAGGAAGGTAGACTGCCGTCTTACCTCCAGCTCCAGGTAGCTGCCGCCGGTAAGTGCGAGCAGGAGATTTTCAAAAGCAATGTTCAGCTGGCCCAGCTCATAGTGCAGATGCCCGCAAAGGCGGTAGCCTTCGAGGATAATAAAAGCATCAGCCTTGTTTGCAGCTTCATGCGCCAACTCTTCATATAGTGCGATGGCTTGTTTCCGTTTCTTTTTGCCAACCAGTATGGCTGCTTTTATCATCACACATGATTTCCACGTGGGATATCCCGCAGGATCATTGGCATCCATCAGTTGCCGGGATTGGGCAATGGCTTTATCAGCATAGTTGGCGCTTTTATCGGTTTCCCGGATCATAAAATAAGCCTGTGCCGCAATCATCTGTCCGGACACCTGGTAGGCTGCGCCGCCCATTTTCTTACACAACGAAAGCAGTAGTGCTACTTCGTTGCCCAGTACGCCGGCATCCTGCTGAGTAGTGCAGTCCATTACCTTACGGATTTGTTTGCGGAATCGCGCGTCTACACTTACGCTGTCTGAATTACCGCCTCCTTTGTCCATGTCATTTTTTACCGCTTCCACCATTTCCAGTGGCGGCTGCAGTAATATTACCTGTTCGGTCAGTATTTTTTTAGAAAGGGTAATCCTGGGATTGGTTACAATGTCGATGGTAACAAGACGAATACCATCAGGTAATCCTTTCTTTAATACATCTGCATACCAGTCGCCGGCATCCGGGCAATCCGGTCTTAGCGGCGGAAAGTAGATGCAGCAACCAATATCTTCCAATCCTGTAATCAGGGATTTAAAACGAAGCAATTCCTTCCAAATACTTTGTACACAAGGTTTGAGACGCAGATCAGGCTGATAATCTTCTTTCAGCAGCCTGTCTTTTTTCAATGCGCCATAGATATCATAATCGCTGTTGCTAACAGGTTCAAACCAGGATACATATTCCTCCCACAAAGCTTTTTCCCAGGCTTCGTGGTCATCCAGGTAGGGGGTATCGAAACGAAAAAATATTTCTTTAAAAACACCAATGGCAGTACGCTCTGTTTCCAGGAATTTATCAATGATATCCACGTCTGCATACTGTACCAGCCAGATCGCCAATTTCCAGTTTTTGTCGGTGTCGGCAACAGCCCAGGCATCGCGTACTTTATAGAACTCCTGCCCAATGGATGGTGACGTTGTCATAAGTTAGCTTTATCAGGATCAGGAATTTATTTTGACGAGTCCGCCGGAAACACATACATCTGTACTACCGCTCATGGAGATGTCTTTATTGGCGATCACATTTACGGTATTCCCGGTAACATGTGCGCTGGTGCTTCCTTTAGCCATAAATTCCTTTGTAAGCATCGTCAGCGATTCATCTCCCTTAAACAAGGTATCTTTTCCTTTCACGGTTACTGATTCCTTTCCCTCCATATAAATAGCTTTCTTGGAGTATAGCGTACCGCTTTCTGATCCTGCGATGGTGAATTTTTCGGCGGTGATTTCGACTTCTTTGGAAGAAATCTCCATTTTTGTTTTAGAGGAAATGGAGATATTCTCCGTTCCATCCATAAATATGCGGTTCCCGCCAGGATCGGTGATGGTCACACTGCCGTCGGCATCGTTCAGTAAAATAGAGATCCCGCTACGGGTGCGTATGGCTTTCATGTCGTTAGCTGCTGAGCCAAAACCGGATTTGCCCTCGCCGTTGTAGGTGGTACCGAGTACATAAGGGAGTTCGGGGTTACCGCCTTCAAAATCCACTACTACCTCTTCTCCTTTTTCCGGTACCATATACATTCCTTTGCTGCCTCCGCCGTGAGGAGAAACCACTCTCATCCAGGGGGTAGTGCCTTGTTGCTGCCATTTAAACCGGACTTTCACGCGGCCCAGGTCTTTAGGATCATGATTATCCACCACGGTGGCGCTTTGCGATTCGCAGAAAGGTATATTCTCCAGGTTTACCGGTGGCGCAGCCGCGTCGGCCGGTACGCCTTCAAATTCATTATAGTAGTCACCATTACCGGTTACATGATGTGTTAAGCCCCAGATCATAAATTTTCCATGATCATCTTTTGCATATACATTTTCCTGTATGGAAATATGATCGCCTATACGAAGCGAGGTATGCCGGCTGCTTCCTTTCAATTGCACCATGCCAGCCATACGGCCCTTCTTCTGGCGGGTCACCAACGTATCCAGCTCCGCTTTTGCATTGCTGCTAAAAGCGTGCGTCATCTTAAACAGTGATGGATTACTGTATAACTTCTCACTCAAACCCTGTACATGTTGTGTATAATCATTTACTTTTCCTGCGGGAGCAGCAGTTGTGGAGTTATCCACTACCTTGTTGTTACGATAATCATAGCCGTTGAGCTGTTGATTATTGGGCTGTACCTTCATTTCCAGGTCAAAACTCATTAAATCGACCAGGTGCACCAGCGATATGTCCCTTGGCTGGTATTTACCAAAAACCACCTGCTGCCCGTTATAAAAGAACCACTCTCCATAACGCTCAGACATGCGGTGCAGGAAGTCGAACGAAGTTTCCTTGTACTGTACCACGTATTTCAGGGAGCTGCTGGTATTTGGATCTACCTGGGGCCGGGAAACGTAGGGCCCGCAAGCTTTCAGCGTGGTATTCACAATGGCGCCCAGGTCCTGGTTTTCAAATGCCTGTATATGCGGATCATTACTCAGCAAAACGGTGGGACTATATCCGCGGATCACACAGAAACCATGCGTACCGTCACTTTCCTTGCCGGAGCTGACAGACATAACAATACCGTTGAATATAAGCGGATCATAGTGTTGCAATGACTCATAAGACTGAATCGTAATACTTACCTCCTTCCCCAGGAAGGCTTTGGTGGCGGATACCATTCCCGGTCCCAGCTCCTGTAGCCAGTCATACCCGATTTTCAGTTCAAAATAATGATGTCCTTGTAACTGTTGTTCCAACCGCAGCGAATGGAACTGTTTAAACTGTTTGTCAGCAATAGATACGGTCGTGATGGTATGTAACATAAACCAGGGGGGCTTTTAATATTAATATGGTACTAAATCTGATCTGAAAAAACGGATGGCGCCGCTATTCAACAGCTTCATCCTGACAGTAATTATTAAAAAACGGGTTAAGAAAATATATAGTTAACAAAACTAAATTTAAGAAAAAAAAGATAAAGACAAGGTCTATTTCATACAATTTTTTATTCGAGGTCCTATCTATTTATTAGCCTAAAGCCTAAAGTTAAAAGCTATTGAAGCAAATGATTAAGGCGAATATCACGCTACACTGTTCATTTGCATCAATAGCTTTTAACTTTAGGCTTTAGGCTTTGTTATGCTGAGACCATAAATATCTTTCAAACGCAGGAGGCATAATTCTTCGCCTGTTTTGGGTATGCCGATTTCCATTTCACAAAATAGCTGCAGTTCCTGTGACAGTATAGTACAGTTATTTTGTTTTACCACCATCATCACATCATTCATGATCGTGTAATCAAAGCTGAGGTGATACTTTACTTCTATATTTTTCTGGATCACCGGGATCAGCTGCAATACCATAGCGGCGCTCATTTTGTAGGCATTGATAAGGCCGGGCACGCCTAAAAGGCTGCCGCCAAAATAGCGCACTACCACAATGAGGGCATCGGTTATCTGTTTACTGTCTATTTGCCCGAGTATGGGCTTTCCGGCGGAACCGGACGGTTCTCCGTCGTCGCTGGCGCGGAACTGAAGCCCGCCGGTACCAAGACGATAGGCATAACAGTGATGTGTGGCCTTCGGATGTTCCTTTTTTACTTCTGCAAGGGCTTCTTTTACGGCTTCCGGGGTTTTAACCGGGAAGGCATATGCCAGAAACTTACTGCCCCGGTCTTTAAATTCTGCTACAGCTGTTTTATCAATCGTAAAATAAACCTCCATCAAAATCATTTAAAAATGCGCACAAAAAAATTACGCCGGATTATAAAAATCAATACGATCACCGTTTAACGGCATCGTATCTGTAAGCGTTGCATGGGTTAGGAAAGGGGCCGACAGTCCTGCCGGTAGTGTAACCGTACCTGTTATAACACGGGCTTCATCCCATAAGCCGGCAGCAATAAATTGCCGGAGTACATAGGGGCCTCCCTCCACCAATATACTCTGCATTTGCCGCTGATGCAATTGTGTCATCAGCTGCGGGAGCAGATCGTGGAAATCCAGTTGCATCGTTTCCGTTAAACCGTTTGTACCGTCGCTGGTGGCGGTAATAAAAACGGTAGGAATACTGCCGTCCCATAGATGATGGGAATGCGGTACTTTCCGGTCCCTGTCAATCACCAGGCGCACCGGATCTTTCCCTGTCCATAAACGGTTGTTGAGCCTGGGGTTATCCATTATAGCGGTCCGGGTGCCTACCAGGATTCCCATTTCTTCACTGCGCCATTTATGCACCAGCCGGTTGCTGAACTCATTGGATATTTTTACGGGTTCCCCGTCGGCCGCAGCCATAATACCATTGTGGCCCTGTGCCCACTTCAGTATGATATAGGGTCGTTTCTTTTCATGAAAAGTAAAAAAACGGCGGTTGATATACCTGCATTCCGCTTCCAGCATGCCGGTATGCACGGTTATGCCGGCCTTTTCCAGCTTCTCAATGCCTTTACCTGCTACAGCTGAAAAGGTATCTATACAGCCGATCACTACCTGCTTAATTCCCCTGGACACGATCAGATCAGCACAGGGCGGCGTTTTGCCGTGATGGGCACAGGGCTCCAGGCTTACATACATGGTCGACAGCGGAATGAGCGACTGATCCTCTTCCGCCACACTGCTTACACAGTTTACTTCCGCATGTGCCTGTCCATACTGCCGGTGATAGCCTTCTCCGATGATGCGTCCCTGGTGTACCAGCACTGCGCCCACCATTGGGTTGGGCGCTACTTGTCCGGCCCCCATGGCGGCCAGCTGCAGACAGCGGTGCATAAAAAATTCATTGAACGTGCTATTCATAATCCCCGGGCGATGTAATATTTTTGCAAAAATATCGTTTTAAACCGATGTAAAATGTCCCTCCCCCAGGTTTGCATTTTTCCGGTTAGATTCCTTAAACTGTTTATATTGACTATACAAACGGCCTTTACCTATATCACAGGTGCCATCAGTGAGCTTTATGATGAGCGGGAAGCCGCCAATATAGCCCATATCGTGATGGAATACCTAACAGGCATGAGTAAACTGGATCGCATGGTCCACAAAACAAAAATCCTGTCCCCCGACCAGAACCAACGGCTAAAAACTGCCATAGAGGCCCTGCAACGGCATGAACCGGTACAGTACATCACCGGTACCAGCTGGTTTTACGGCATGGAGCTCCTGGTGAATAAAAATGTGTTGATCCCCAGGCCGGAAACGGAGGAACTGGTGGAATGGATGGTACAGGATGCGGCCGACCGGCATCGTCTGCACTTGTTGGATGTGGGTACCGGCAGCGGATGTATTCCCCTGGCGCTGAAAAAATCACTGCCAGGTGCACAGGTATCTGCCATAGATGTAAGTGATGGCGCCCTGGAAGTAGCGCGCAGCAATGCTTCGCGGCAAAAACTGGACATAAATTTTCAGTTGATGGATGCACTCGATCCTGCACAACTGGCCACGCTGCCGGAATTTGACATGATCGTCAGCAACCCGCCCTATATCACACAAAGCGAACAAACAAGCATGCAGGAACTGGTATGGGGCTTCGAACCCTCGCTGGCCCTCTTTGTTCCCGACAACGACGCACTGCTGTTTTATCGCCATATTTCCATCATGGCCCAAAAGAAACTATTACCCGGCGGCGCGCTTTATTTTGAGATCAATGAAGCCCTGGGCAAAGAAGTAGTGGCCCTCATGGAAGACCTGGGCTATAAAGAAGTAACACTGAAACAGGATATGTTTGGAAAGGATAGAATGGTCAAGGGGTGTTTTTAGCGGGGGATCGCCTTCGGCGATTGTCTTTGTCCAGGATTATACTGATTTTGATGATTATACTGATTTGATTAAGTTTTTGTGTTAAATATTTAGGGGAGATGAGAGCGAATATATCCGCTTCCATCTCCCCTTATCTTTAAAATCAAAAAATCATATAATCATCAAAATCAGTATAATCCTGGACAAAGACAATCGCCGAAGGCGATCACATCTACTTGTGCGCGGTCGCCAACACCACCTTAGCCCCCATCTCCCTGGCTACTTCCATCACATCTACCACATCTTCCACAGGAACAGATTTTTCGGCATTGATAACGATCGTGGGTTCTATCTTTTCGTTGCCGATCGAAGGAGCCAGCGCCTGTTTGAGGTGATCAAACGGAACCTTGTTGGTGCCAACAAAAAACTCACGTTTATCATTGATACTTACCACCACTGTTTGCTTCGATTTGGTGTTGCTCTTAGCTTTGGGCAGTAATAGCTTTATAACATTCGGATTAGCCAGTGTGGAAACAATCAGGAAGAACAACAGCAGAATGAACAAGATGTCATTCAGTGCAGAGTTGTGCATTTCCACCTGTCTCTTATTTCGCCTGCGTAAATTCATGATTTCCTGGTTTAGCGGGTTGGTTCCTGCAAAATATCGATGAACTCAGCGGACGCGCCTTCCATCTTGTTAACAACCTTATCGATCTGGGCATTCAGGTAACTGTAACCGATAAAGGCCACAATACCGATAATTAACCCGGATGCGGAGGTGATCATCTTTACATAGATACCGCCGGCAATTGTACCCAGGGTAATGTCGGAAGTAATGGAGATGTTGAAGAAGGTCTGGATCATACCTGCAATCGTACCCAGGAACCCGAACATGGGTGCAATGCCTGCGATAATCGACAGGATCACCAGGTTCTTTTCCATACCATAGATTTCCAGCTTACCCACATTTTCCATTGACTTCTCAATATTATCAATGGGCTTGCCTATGCGTTGAATCCCCTTTTCGATCATACGCGCAATAGGACCAGCCGTGTTTTTGGCGAGTGAACGCGCCGACTGCATATTACCACTGGTAATCTGGTCGCGGATCATCGGCATAAAGTTATCAGGCAGCTTTCCGGCTTTGGCAACGGTAATAGCCCTTTCCACAAACACATATACCGCTATCAGCGACAGGATACCTAATGGAATCATCAGGACACCGCCTTTCATCAGCATATCTATCAGGTGGATCTGCGGCGTAGCTGCCGGAGTACCGGATATTCCCTGCGCCACCGTATCTGCCTTGGGAAGTAATAAAGAATCCTGTAATAATGTAATTAAACCTAACAACATGAACTATATTTTAACGGGTGCATAAGTAGATCACTACTATAAACGGTTAAAGTAAGAAAATATTTGCGAATGTTTTTCGCATAATTTAAGCCTTCTCCTCCCAAACCTGTGCCAGATACACAATTGTTTGCACCGCTTTCTGCATATCCTGTATGCTTACATATTCATGTTTGCTGTGAAGCGCCATCTCCCCGGTAAAGATATTCGGACAGGGCAGCCCCATAAATGACAAACGGGAACCATCGGTACCGCCGCGGATGCTCATTCTCAGCGGTTGTACACCCGCCCGGCGTATCGCTTCCGCAGCATTGGCCGTTACCGCCGGATGATTCACCAGTACTTCTTTCATATTACGGTACTGTTCCGTTACTTTTAAACTGGCTTTGGCGCCATGGTGCTTATCCAGCACCTTCTCCATTATACGGCGCAGGTAAGTTTCATGCGCTTCAAGATGAGCCGTTTCAAAATCCCGGATAATAAAATCTATTTCTGTTTTCTCCACCGTACCCTGTATACGAACCGGGTGAATAAAACCCTCCCGGTCATCGGTTGTTTCAGGAGAAAGCCCGTCTTTCGGTAACGCATCTACGATTTCACCAGCAATTTTTATAGCGCTGATCAGCTTATTCCTGGCAGCACCGGGGTGCGCACTCACGCCATACACCGTTATCCTGGCGCCATCAGCAGAAAAATTCTCATCTTCCAGGGAGCCCAGCTCTCCGCCATCCATGGTATAACCCACATCAGCAGCCAGCTTTTTCATATCTACTTTTTCCACACCACGGCCAACTTCTTCATCCGGCGTAAACAGGATGCGGATAGCGCCATGTTTCACTTCGGGATGCGTCATCATGAAATTGGCGGCATCCATAATTTCAGCCACACCGGCCTTATCATCCGCACCCAGCAAGGTGGTGCCACTGGCGGTAATAATATCATCCCCCTTTTTGCCGGCCAGGTAAGGATGTTCCTTTGCACTGATCACTACTGTTTCATCGTCCGGCAAAGCAATATCACCACCATCGTACTCATAATGCACAATTGGCTTCACCCCTGTACCACTGCTATCCGAAGAAGTATCTACGTGAGAACAAAAACAAATTACCGGCACTTTTTTATCCGTGTTTGCCGGGATCGTTGCATAAACATACCCATGCTCGTCCATTTCTGCATCTGTAATGCCCATTTCCCGTAATTCCTTTACCAGCAAACGGGAAAGGTCTTTCTGCTTTTCTGTTGTAGGGAAACTATTGCTCGTTGGATCCGATTGCGTATCTATTTGTACATAACGCATGAAGCGCTTGTCGACTGTATATGAGTAATTTGTAAACATATTGCAAACGTAAGGAAAAACACCTATACCACCCCTGCCGTAGATTATTCTGTTTTACCACCGCTCACAATATGTATTAAAGTAATTTATTCTTTTTTTAGTTATTTTTTTAAGACAAAAAACTGAATTTATGGCAAATGATCGAACAAATGAGCAATAATTATAGGTTTGTGCAGAATAAAATACATCCTACATATGCTTACCAACATTCCAGGCTACCCACGAATAGGTAGCCAGCGGGAACTGAAAAAAGCCTGCGAAAACTATTGGGCCGGAAAAATTTCACTCGAAAGACTGGAACTAACGGCAAGGCAGCTACGAAAAGAGAACTGGACGCTGCTACAGGAAGCTGGTATAGACCTGATACCCTCCAACGATTTCTCTTATTACGACCAGGTACTGGATATGTGTATAACCCTTGGCGTAATACCTTCCCGCTTCCGTGCACTGCAACAAACGCTCGTCAATCCCACCTGCCCTGAGCTATACTTCGCCATGGCACGCGGATACCAGAAAAATAACTTTGATATTACCGCCCTGGAAATGACTAAATGGTTTGATACCAATTATCATTACATGGTGCCGGAATTTGAAGCCACACAGCAATACGCACTACATCAGCCCAAATGTGTACAGGAATTTAAAGAAGCCCTCAGCCTGGGAATCACCACCAAACCGGTGATCATAGGACCTGTTACTTTTATCCTCAGTGGCAAAATAAAAGATACCGGGCTTGATTATACCTCACTACTGGCCAAACTATTGCCTGTATACATTGAACTGCTCAGGGAATTGCAGGATGCCGGTGCAACATGGATACAACTGGATGAGCCTTCCCTCGTTACCGATCTCGATCCCGTGGCCAGAGAGCTTTATCATACCGCTTATTCATCGATCAGACAGGCATTGCCATCTGCCAAAATATTATTAACTACCTATTTCGGGGGGTTGGAAGATAATACAGCACTGGCTTTACAACTACCTGTACAGGCACTGCATATTGACCTGGTACGTGCGCCGGAGCAACTGGAAAGTGTACTGGCGGCCCTCCCGGAAGACAAACTGCTTTCACTCGGTGTGGTAGACGGAAGGAATATCTGGAAAAATGATTACGCGGCATCGCTCGCGCTCATTGAAAATGCGATCCGTCAGATCGGCGAAAACCGGGTACTGCTGGGCACTTCCTGCTCACTCCTGCATGTTCCGTACAACCTCGAAACAGAAACCGACCTGACTCCGGAAGTAAAACAGTGGATGGCCTTTGCCAAACAGAAAGTAGCGGAAGTGATGGCACTGAAACAAATTGCAGCCGGCGACACCACGTTGCTGACCGGCAATGAAGCAGCCATGACAAGCCGTAAAACATCCGCCAGCATACATCATCCGGCAGTAAAAGCGCGGATACAACAGGTCACCACCGCCGATACCCAGCGCCATAGTATCTTCCCGCACCGCCAGGTATTACAGCATACTGCTTTGCAGTTGCCATTGTTCCCTACCACTACCATCGGCTCCTTTCCGCAAACCACGGAAATAAGACAGCTCCGGTCAGATCTCAAAAAAGGTATTATTTCTACGGAAACATATAACGCCGAGATCCGCGAAGCCATTACAGACAGCATCTACCGCCAGGAAAGCCTGGGACTGGATGTGCTTGTACACGGCGAGTTTGAGCGGAATGACATGGTGGAGTACTTCGGTGAACAACTCGGGGGATTTGCATTTACGCAAAATGGCTGGGTGCAGAGCTATGGTACCCGCTGTGTAAAACCACCGGTTATTTTCGGCGATGTGCAACGTCCCCAACCGATGACGGTAGCCTGGAGCCGCTATGCACAATCCCTCACCAGCAAACCGGTGAAAGGCATGCTCACCGGTCCCATCACCATACTGCAATGGTCATTTGTACGTAACGACCAACCCCGTATGGATACTGCTTTCCAGCTGGCCCTGGCTATCCGCGATGAAGTAAAAGACCTGGAAGATGCCGGCATCTCTGTGATACAGGTAGATGAACCTGCGCTGCGGGAAGGACTGCCGCTCCGCAAATCACAACGGGCGGCCTACCTGGAGCAGGCGGTGAAAGCTTTCCGCCTCGCAGTATGCACTGTAGACGATTCCACCCAGATCCATACCCATATGTGCTATGCAGAATTCAATGACATCATTGAACATATCGCCGCTATGGATGCAGATGTTATTACCATCGAAACCTCCCGTTCTCAAATGGAATTGCTGGAAGCATTCGCACATTTCCGCTATCCCAACGAAACCGGTCCAGGTGTATATGACATCCATTCCCCCAGAGTACCTTCCATAGCGGAAATGGAAGCCCTCCTGCACAAAGCGGCGCAATTCCTGCCAGCTCGAAATATCTGGGTAAATCCCGACTGCGGACTTAAAACCCGGAAATGGGCCGAAACAGAAATGGCACTCCGGAATATGGTGGCAGCAGCAAAGAGCACAAGGGCGACCATTAACGTTTAACTGTTAGCTTTTAGGGAAAATGCAGCCAGGACAAAATATAATTTCCGCTGTATTTTCCCTAAAAGCTAAATGCTGACAGCTAAATGCTTCCAAGCAAAAAATTGGCTATTTTTATGCTATGGCCTCTCATGAAACCGTCACCTGCCCGCGTTGTGAACGCACCTTCGAATGCCGCGTAGGCAGCATTCTACGTTGCCAGTGCCAGGAAGTAACCCTATCGGAAGAGGAACGATATTTTATACAGCAACGGTATCGCGGATGTCTCTGTGCTGATTGTTTGCGTGATATGAAAGTGGTTTTCAGGCAGTCAACTGCCAGCTGATATCCATTAATTATAAACAGGAAAATTAGGGGGAGAAGGTCTTCAATGCCGGGCCTGTAGCGGGAATAAGCCAGATAATAACAGCGGGGACAAAAAACTATTGAGGGATTGCTGATATCCGTTGACAGCTAAATACTACCTCCGCACATCAACAATCCCTGAATATTATACGATTTCAACCAGTTCCAGATCGAATACCAGGTCTTCACCAGCCAGTGCGTGGTTAGCATCCAGGGTGATAAATTCGTCGCCGATAGCAGCTACTTTCACCTGGAATACCTGGCCCTGCGGATTGCTCATCTGCAGTTCCATGCCTACTTCCGGTTTCAGATCAGCCGGGATATTTTCTTTCGGAAAATCCATGATCATTTCGTCGCTTTTGGGACCATATGCCTGATCAACAGGGATATGAATGGTTTTCTTTTCGCCAACTTTCATGTCCAGCACACCATTCTCAAAACCTTTGATAACCATACCGGCGCCTACCTTGAATTCGAGTGGTGGTCTACCTTCAGAAGAATCAAAGGTAGTTCCATTCGTTAAACGGCCATGGTAATGCACCTTCACTGTATCCCCGTTTTTAACAGCTTGCATAAAAATTAATTGTTTAGTGTTAATAATTACGCGCAAGATACAAAAAGCTGTTATAATCCCCTCTTTTTGATGCAGCCAATAAAGCTTTGCCGTATCTTAACGGTATGAACCGTATGCTACTTATTGTCATCCTCCTGGCAGGATGCTTCCTTGAAACCTCCGCGCAGTACGCGGACCACGTATTACCAGGCGCCACACAAACAGCCCGTTATCTGCCATTACTGAAAAACAAGCGGGTGGCCCTGATGGTTAATCAAACAGCTACCATTGACAAAACCCACCTGGTAGACTCACTGCTGAAACTGCATGTAAAAATCCAGAAGATCTTCAGCCCGGAACACGGTTTCAGAGGCACGGCAGGTCATGGTGAAAAAGTGGCCAACAGCATCGACTCCGCTACCGGTATCCCAATCGTATCGCTTTACGGACAGCACCGCAAGGCCACTGCAGCGGATCTGAAAGATGTGGATATCCTCGTTTTTGATATACAGGATGTGGGTACCCGCTTCTTTACCTATATCTCTTCCCTGCAGGAACTTATGGAAGCTGCCGCAGAAAACAAAAAAACACTCGTGATCCTTGACCGCCCCAATCCCAACGGGGATTATGTAGACGGGCCCATACTCGATATCGCGTATCGCTCCTTCATCGGTATGCAGCCCATTCCCATTGTACACGGTATGACCGTAGGCGAATATGCACGTATGCTGAACGGCGAACACTGGCTTAGCAAAGGTGTGCAATGTAATATCAAAGTGATCCCCTGCGAAAACTATAGTCATCAAACCTTCTATCGCGTGCCCATCAAGCCTTCACCCAATTTGCCCAACATGGCTGCGATCAACCTTTATTCTTCCATCTGCTTTTTTGAAGGAACTGTGCTCAGCCTGGGACGTGGCACCGACAAGCCTTTCCAGGTATACGGCTCCCCGTTATTTCCCAAACAGGGCTTCTCCTTTACACCACGCGCCAGTGCCATAAATCCGAACCCCGTGCTGAAAGATCAGCTCTGCTACGGATATGACCTCAGCAACGTACCGGAAACAGTGCCGCATAAAGGCCGTAAAATTGAGCTGAAATGGCTCCTGGATGCCTACAAGACATTCCCGGATAAAGAGAAATTCTTTATTCCTTTCTTCAGCAAAGTGGCGGGTAATACCCAATTGCAGCAACAAATCGTGAAAGGTGTATCTGAAGCAGATATCCGCAAAAGCTGGGAGCCGGGACTGACGAAATTCAAAGTGATACGCGCGAAATATTTGCTCTATTAACGCGTAATCCTCGTTACTTTTGCATCCTATGAGTAAAGATCTCCGCATTGTTTTTATGGGTACGCCTGATTTTGCAGTAGCGTCCCTGGATATATTGGTACAGCATGGCTTTAACGTTGTTGGCGTGATCACTGCCCCCGACAAGCCCGCCGGCCGCGGTTTACAGCTGCAGCAAAGCGCGGTAAAAGCATATGCCGTCAGTAAAGGTCTGCATGTGTTACAACCTGAAAAACTGAAAAACCCTGTTTTCATCGACGAATTATCTGCACTGAAAGCAGATCTGCAGGTAGTGGTAGCATTCCGGATGCTACCTGAAATCGTGTGGAATATGCCCCCGGAAGGCACCATCAACGTACACGCATCACTGTTACCCAACTATCGCGGCGCCGCACCTATCAACTGGGCTATCATTAATGGTGAAAAAGAATCCGGCGTAACCACCTTCAAACTGCAACATGAAATTGACACAGGCGACATCCTGTTCAGCGACAAAGTAGCGATCCGGGAAGATGAAACAGCCGGCGAACTGCATGATGCCCTGATGCAAACAGGCGCTAACCTGTTGCTGAAAACAGTACAGGCCATTGCCGCAGGCAATGCGTCCGAAACACCACAGGCCAATATTCCCGCCGCAGCCATAAAACATGCACCTAAAATTTTCAAGGAAACGTGCCAGATCAACTGGCAACAACCACTGGATGATATCTACAACCTGGTAAGAGGACTCAGTCCTTACCCTGCTGCATGGACCGTTTTCCAGGGCAAAACCCTGAAAATCTACAGAGCACACAAAGAACTTACTAAACCATCAAAAACGCCGGGCGACTTTGATACCGATCAAAAAACCTACGTAAAAATTGCTGCTCCGGATGGCTATCTCTGGCTCGATGAAATACAGCTGGAAGGGAAGAAAAAGATGGATATAGCTGCGTTCTTAAGGGGGTATCGCTTTCTGTAAAACGGGTTTTGTCTTGCCCAGGATTAAACTGATTTTGTCTTACCCAGGATTAAACTGATTTTGATGATTTTACTGATTTTTTATTTTTTGATTTAAAATGATTTTGGGAGATATAAGCGAATCTTATCCGCTCATATCTCCCAAAATCATTTTAAATCAAAAAAATCAGTAATAAAAAATCAGTAAAATCATCAAAATCAGTTTAATCCTGGGTAAGACAAAATCAGTTTAATCCTGGGCAAGACAAAACCCGCTATTTTTCGTAGCTCAGCTCACAGTAGAAACGGCTTTCATTGCTGCCGAGTGCCTGCATGGCACTGTCGCTTAACTTGATAATCAAACCTGCATTGGCTTTCATCTGCGGAATTACGTCCAGTACTTTGGCGTATACAGATTTACCATTAAGAGGATTCGTTACTTTGATAATGGTACCACGCGGAGCCGTGTTATGCAAAGCATAGTATTTACCTACCGCATTGCTTTTAAACCAGGTGCCGGGGCCTTTTTCAGTATCTGCTTTTTTTCCGCCGTTGGTTTGCTGATCATACAACTGCTCAAAATCAGCGCTGCTGTTTGCGGCTGCAGGTTTAGCAGCAACGGGTGCCAGCGTTGGAGCCGATGTTGTTTCTTCTGCTACCGGACGGGCTTCCTGTTCCTTCTTAACCGGATCTTTTGCCGGTGGCGGTGGTGGTGGCGACGATACCGTTACGGTAGTTTCCTCAGCTTCTTTCACCGGGGTAACTTTTTCCTTTACTTTCTCCACTTTCGGAGCCGCTTCTGAAGCGGTGCCACCAGCTTTCATGTAACCGATGATCACATAGCTGTCTTTCTTCAAGCCATCGCCCGAGAAATTGTTCCATTGACGGATGTTATCCAGTGGAACCTTGTTATAATTCACGCTTACGCGATATAACGTTTCTTTATCAGTAACCTTGTGGTACACGGGTTTACCAGCAGCACCGGCCTTCTGGGAAAAGTTGGCGGCGGTGAGCGGAATATGAATGCTGCGTCCCAGTTGCAAACCCTGGTCCATATTCACTTTATTGGCAGCAGCTATTTCCTTTGGCGGCAAACCATATGCACGGCTGAGGCTATAGAAATTTTCTCCTTTCTTAACAACATGGGATATGTAGAGGCTGGGTGAGGTACCTTGTACCTGCAGCGTGTCCTGCGCCTGCACCGCTCCTGCACTGAAACCAAACAAGACGATTGATAGAATCGATTTTATCATACTTACTCTGTTTATGATTGATATTCTGTGTGCTACTATGAATATTTTTGCTCCCGTATTCTATACTCAACGACAACCCAATTATACCATAGCAGCACCAAAAAATCTGAAAATTTTATTTGCTATTTCGGGCAACGAATATATGCGTTAAAATTGACAATTTTATCTAATAAAACAAACGAACAATATTGCTTTTTGTTGTGATGGGCAGCATAAACCACTTTCACAGCAAATACCCGTTGGCAGCGCATTTCAAAGTTGGCACAAATAACATTAACTTATTCTTTACAACCCTGTAATTTCTTTCAGGATGCGCAATTCTTTCGGATAATAATTGTTCATGCGGTTTGGTAAAAACTTCGCCCAGCCCAGGTTCATTCCCTCGTATCTTACCAGTGCCCAACCCCGTACATCCGTTTCCACTCCCGGATCTTCCTTACGCAGGTATTGCAAAGCCTGTGGCAAATTCAATGATACTGCCGGCAGATTTTCTGATACCAGCATGCTTGCTGCCAACTGATGATCAGGGATCAATTCTTTCTGTCCGGGCTGCCCTGCTTTAACACCCGCCTTGCGAATATACAATTGTTGCTGCAACAATGGCATTTCCGCCGCCAATAAAGGGGGTAACAGCAATACTTCCTCCTGGTGCGGGAAATACTGGTAGCTATCAGGCGTATGCAGCCAGGGTACTATTACCTCCCGCTGACGCGGCGTCAGCGCCGCCCGCTTCAGATCTTTAGGCCTGCGCATAGTATCGCCGCCCCGCTTGCGGAAACAGGCAATAAAAAATCCTTCACCGCTAAGCCTGTCCGGGTAAAACCGGTACCCGGTACAATTTCGTTTATGCGTTACCGTTGGTACAATTCCCCATGTTTCCTGCACCGGAATGGGAACGTTTTCCAGTTCAAAGTGATCCGCCAGCCAATCAAGTATTTCTTCATCTTCTGCGGCAGAAAACGAACAGGTAGAATAAATCACAATACCATCTTCCTTTACCGCCGGCAGCACATCCGCCATAATCCTTTGCTGACGCTGGCTGCAAAGCGTTACGTTTTCGGGCGACCACTCTGTTACCAGGTCAGGATCACGGCGGAATAAACCAGACCCGGAGCAGGGCGCATCTACCACTACCAGGTCAAAATACCCGGGCAGCCTGGAAAAATCACGGGGATCGTTATTACTCACCACCACATTCGCGGCGCCCCACCTGGTAAGATTATCTGCCAACAACGCGGCACGCGCCTTAATCACTTCATTTGCCACCAATATACTTTCCGGACTGATCAGCGATTGTAACAGCGTAGATTTCCCTCCCGGTGCGGCACAGAGATCCAACACTTTCAGCGGCGCCGACAAGTCTACGGTAGTACGCACAACCTGCTCCAGGAACATCGACGAAGCTTCCTGCACATAATAAGCACCTGCATGAAAAAAGGGATCAAAAGTAAAAGAGGGTCTCGCCGGTAAGTAGTAACCCTCACTGCTCCAGGGCACTTGCGTAACCCCGCCAGCAGATAAGGATTGCAGCACCTGCTGTGCTTTCTCCGGCGTTTTTATCTTGGTAGGATTTAACCGAAGCGAAGTAATTTTTTCTGCCGCGGCGTGTACCCGTTCAAAGGTTTCCCGGTTGTAACCCGGAAGTCCTGCTAACGAATCAAGCAATGCTGCTGGTAAATGACTGGACAAAAGATTTTTTTCCGCAAAAATAAATGAAAAGACGGATTTTAAGCCCTTTAGACCTCCTTAATCGCTGTCAGCAGGTCCTGCAGCACTTTTTTGGCATCGCCGAACAACATAGAAGTTTTAGGCTGAAAGAAAAGATCATTTTCAATACCGGCATAACCCGGTTTCATACTGCGTTTATTCACCATCACCACTTTGGCATTTTCCACTTCCAGTATAGGCATTCCGTAGATAGGGCTGGCCGGATCAGTTTTAGCAGCAGGATTTACCACATCATTGGCTCCCAGCACCAACACCGCATCTGCCGTGGGAAATTCAGCATTGGCATCTTCCATTTCAAGCAATTTTTCATACGGCACATCAGCTTCCGCCAGCAGTACATTCATATGTCCGGGCATACGGCCAGCCACCGGGTGAATAGCGTATTTTACCTCCACCCCTTTTTCTTCGAGCAGTTTTTCCAACTCATGACAGGCATGCTGGGCCTGCGCTACCGCCAATCCATAGCCTGGCACAATAATCACTTTATTAGCGTAAGCCAGCACCACCGCCGCATCACTCAAACTGATCTCTTTATAATGCCCCTGTTCTTTTCCGCCACCAGCTGCTGTTGCTGCACCACCGCCAAAAGACCCTATCAGCACATTCTTCAGTGAGCGGTTCATTGCCTTACACATCAGGATGGTAAGGATAGTTCCTGCAGAACCCACCAGGATACCTCCGGTGAGCATCACCGGGTTGGTATATAAAAATCCTCCGCAAGCGGCTGCCACGCCGGTAAAGGAGTTTAACAGGGAGATGACCACCGGCATATCTGCTCCCCCGATTGGAAGCACAAACAGTACCCCGTAGAACAACGCCAGCGCAAAAATGATGTAAAACAGGATAATACCTGTGCCCGGTGCTACGCTGAACACCAGCAGCAACCATACAGATAAACCCACAATCAGCGCCAATACGCCCAGGTTCAACAGGTGCTGTCCTGGAAAAGAGAAGTCCTTTATTTTCCCGGTAAGCTTACCCCACGCAACAATACTGCCCGCGCAGGATACCGCACCAATCACAAGACTCAGCAAAATGATGAGTACCATTCCTTTTGATGCAGATGATTCCAGCAGCTGTAACACCAGGTGATCGTCGGCAACGGGCGCAAACAAATTTTTGGTGAGCGTGTAAATATGATTATACTCCACTATTGAGATCAGTGCAGCACAAGCGCCTCCCATCCCATTAAACATACTCACCATTTCAGGCATCGCCGTCATCTTCACTTTCCTGGCAGATAATACGCCTATCACGCCGCCTATCAGCAACCCGGTAAATATCCAGCCATAATTATGCAGGGGAGCGTCGTTGACTTTATAAAGAAAAATGGTGCCCACAATGGCGAGCGACATTCCCGCAGCCGCTATCAGATTTCCTTTGCGGGCAGTATCCGGTTTACTTAACATCTTTAATCCGAGGATAAAAGTAACAGAGCCGATCAGGTAGATAATTGACAAAGTGCTGGAAGCGATCATAAAATAATTCTTTTAGCAGTGGAACTTTTAGCTTTCAGCCCCCAACCTTTGGATTATTGCTACGCAACATTTCCTAAAAGCTAAAGACCAATAGCTAACAGCTGACTCGTTACTTCTTCTTTTTCCCTTTAAACATTTCCAGCATTCTGTCTGTCACCACAAAACCACCCACTACGTTAATCGTACCCAGTATCACTGCCAGGAAACCCACTATCAGGGCCAGGTAATTGTCAGGCTCTGCTTTTCCCATTACAATGATGGCGCCTATAATCACTACGCCGTGAATAGCATTGGCGCCGCTCATCAGCGGTGTATGCAGTACGGATGGTACCCTTGAAATTACTTCTACCCCTAAAAAAACAGACAGGATAACGATGTAGATAAGATCAATATGCTGGTGAAGAAAAGTTAAAATATATTCCATGTTTAACCGGTGTTTGCGATCGTTACTACTTACTAGGCGGGCTGCATCATACTTTTTACCCGATCATTCACGATTTCCCCATTGTGTGTGATACAGGCTCCCTTCACAATTTCATCTCCGAAATCAAGGTGCAGGGCGCCTTCTTTGGTGAGGATCAATTTGAGAAAATTGAATACATTCTTTGCATAGAGCTTGCTGGCATCAGCGGGCATAGTAGCCGGCAGGTTAGAATCACCGATAATGGTAATCCCTTTATAACGCACCGTTTCATTGTTCTTTGTCATGCTGGTATTACCACCGGTAGCAGCTGCCAGGTCCACGATCACCGCGCCGGGGCGCATACGGTCCAGCATTTCGGTACTCACCAGTATGGGAGCGGATTTCCCGGGAATCTGGGCAGTGGTGATCACAATATCCGCTTTGGCAATACTTTCAGCGATACGCTGTTGCTGCTGCTGTTTATATGTTTCACTTTGTTCTACGGCATAACCACCGGCGGCAGACGCATCTGCGGCGCCTTCCACTTCTACGAATTTAGCGCCCAGGCTCATTACTTCTTCCTTTACCGCGGGTCTCGTATCAAACACCTCTACAACGGCGCCCAAACGGCGGGCAGTGGCAATGGCCTGTAGTCCGGCTACGCCGGCGCCCAGTATCAGCACTTTTGCAGGTGCAATACTGCCTGCTGCCGTCATCAACATAGGAAAATAACGTGAATAGCTATACGCTGCCAGCAGCACGGCCTTATAACCGGCAATATTAGCCTGGGAGCTAAGCACATCCATTACCTGTGCGCGGGTGGTTCGGGGAATGGTATCCAGACTGAATGCCGTAATTTTTTTTGCGGCCCAGTGTTCAACATCTGATACCCGGAACAAAGGCTGAAGGATACCGGCGATAACTTTACCGGGTGGTACCTGGTCTATCAGCTCCCGGGGAGGAGGCTGCAGGGTGAAAATAATATCGGCGCCGGAAAGAATGTCTGCCGCTGTCTTTATTTCCGCTCCCGCCTGCATATAGGCATCGTCGTTATAAAACGCATTATCGCCGGCTCCCTGCTCCACCCACACGGTTACCGACATTTGCTGCAGTTGCTTTACTACTTCAGGAGTAAGGGATACCCTGGTTTCGCCGTTTTTTTCTTTTAAAATTCCTGCAATCATCTGGTGGAAATTTATAATGGAATTTAAAGAAAAAACGTCAACAACGAACTATTTTCCTGATTAATTTTTCTTCAGCGAAGCCGCGAAGGTGGCGGCACTTTGCAGCAGAGCCGGGATGGCTACGCCTTGCACGTAATTCCCACGGATATATATTCCGGGATATTTTTTTTCAAAATCTTCTACTGTGTTCCGCAACCCGGCATGCCCTACATTCAGCTGGGGGATAGCCTTATTCCAGGTGCTGAAGCGCTGCATCACAGGTGGCGCTGATAAATGCAGCAAACCCATTATTTCTGCCACTACCCGTTGCTGCAGGGTATTGGTATCCATTTCGTTAAACAGCTGTTCCTGCCGGGCTCCTCCCAGGAATACAGTAAACAAGAGCCTTCCGGCCGGCGCCTTTTCCGGGAAGATGGCCGAGTTACAGATGGCGCCCAGGAAATGCATGTTTTCTGCATGAGGTACCAGGAAACCAAAACCATCGAGCGGCTGTGGCAGTGCTGCGGCATCAAAGCCCAAATGCAGTACGCCCATCCGGGGATAATGTATGGCTTTCAATGGGGCTGCTGTAGCGCTATCAAGAGCGTCGATCATTTCAGCGGTAGCATAAGCAGGCGTGGTCATAACCACCCTGGCAGCGGTGAAGTCCACAGGTGCTCCGTTTTCAACGGCATTCACCACATATCCGTTATCTGCTTTGCTGATCCTGGTAACTTTACAGTTAAAGCGCACCGGTGTGGTCAGCAATTGTTGTAAACGGTTGGTGAGTACCTGGTTACCACCTTTGAAACTGATGATCTTTCTGCCGGTCATAGCGCCCTTATTTTTCATCAGGCCCTTGGTAACACTGCCATATTCCCGCTCCCATTGCGGTAAAGCAGGTAATACCTCCGCAATACTCATGCGGTCAGGATTGCCGGCATAAATGCCCGACAATACAGGATCGAATACATAGTCTGCTATCTCCCGGTTAAATCTTCTGCTAACAAAATCTGTCACAGTCTCCTCTGCCGCTGCCGGCGCAGGTTTGCGGAAGCGCTCTGTAAACAAACGCCACTTGCTACCCCTGCTCAGGTAAGGAGAACCCATGATTTTAAAAGGATGCGGGGATACTGCGTGTAATTGATTATTTCTTACCAGGAAGCGATGCTTGCTGGCTGCAGTGGCCTGCAGTATTTCATCTGTTAATCCAAGCTGATGGAAAAACGCCAGTATTTCCGGTGAGGCGGCAATAGTATTAGCACCGGCGTCCAGTTCAAACCCATTTTCATGTAACGATTTCATTACGCCTCCCGTATGATCCGATGCTTCCAGTACCAGGTAAGGTATCTGTTGCTGCTGCAATTCATATGCAATACTCAGCCCGGCAACGCCGGCGCCTATGATCAATACGGGTCGTTCAGACATATGGAAAAAAATTAGGCTTCCTGTTCTTGTGTTATCAGCTGTGTGCAATACTTCACCACTGCCTTCACCCACAAAGGATGAATATTCAGACAGGGGATCATTGTAAAAGTTTCTCCTCCACTATTCAGAAATGAATGCTTTCCTTCTACTGCAATTTCCTCCAGTGTTTCCAGGCAATCCGACACAAAAGCAGGACAAACGATCAACAGCTTTTTCTTCCCCTCAGCAGGCAACGTTTCCAGCAATCCAGCCGTATACGGCTTTAACCATTCCTCACGTCCGAGCCGCGACTGAAAAGAGATACCCCATTTTTCCCGGGGTAATCCAAGTTTCTCCGCCACGAGTTCAGAGGTAACGGTGATCTGATGACGGTAACAGTACGGTTGCGCAGGTGATTTCACATGACAACAATCATTTACTTTCATACAATGCGCACCGGTAGGATCTGCTTTACGCATATGCCTTTCCGGTAAACCATGATAACTGAATAGTACGTAGTCATAGTCCTGTTGCAGGTATGGACGCATACTTTCAGTTAATGCATTGATATATTCGGGCTCGTCGTAAAACGGCGGAACCACGGATAGTTTGAATTTGTATTTCTTCTTACGGTAAATCTCCTGTGCATATTCCACTGCGGTTTCATAAGAAGACATCGCATAATGCGGATACAGCGGGAGCAGTACCACTTCTTTCAGCTCCGGGTTTTGTTTCAGCAGGTTATTAAAGGCTACTTCCGGATGCGGATTACCATAGCGCATGGCTATCTCCACCGGAATTTCCATATCGTTCTGCACCGCCATTTGTAACTGCTTTGTCAGCGCTACCAGCGGTGAACCTTCTTCCCACCAGATGGAGGCATAAGCTTTGGCAGATTGTGCTGCGCGTTTTGGAACAATGATACCCTCTATTAATATCTTACGGAACAACCATGGATAATCGATCACACGCTTGTCCATCAGGAACTCTATCAGATAACGCTTTACATCCGGCACAGCGGTAGAATCAGGCGATCCGAGGTTCATCAATACTATTCCAACATCAGATTTAGGTACCATTTCGTATAAATTGCAGCAAAGCTAAGGAAAAAGCAGAAAGCAAAAAGGTGAAAGCAAAAAGCAGCCTCATTAAGGGCTGCAGCCGATATTCAAAAATCATACTTATCTTCGCTGCAACAGCTTTCTGCTTTGTACTTCAGGGTTTCAGCACTGTAGTGTCATCTTTTTGTAAAGATAAAACCTGATAAAAATCATTTTTTCGTCGTACTGTTTACCAGTAGTAGAAATGACACACTAATGACAGCCTAAACCCTTTTGTTTGGGACGTATGAAAGTACTTTTGCAACCGGAAGCTTATACAAGAACATGCAGGTCAGTCATTCAAAAGAAATAGCAAATTTTCATATTGTTGGGATCAACTATAAGAAAACCGACGCTGCTATCAGGGGATTATACGCCATCAATCCGGCTCAATACCAATTACTCCTGGAGCATGCCAGGGCTGTGCAATTAGATGATCTATTTGTACTCTCTACCTGTAACAGAACGGAGGTATACGGATTTGCCGCGAATCCCGGGCAGCTGATGGACTTGCTATGCAGGGAATCAAACGGCGACAGGAGCCAGCTCGAAGAATTAGCCTATGTCAAATCTGGAGAAGAAGCCATCAGGCACCTGTACCAGGTAGGTACCGGCCTGGACTCCCAGATCCTCGGCGATTATGAAATCATAGGTCAGATTCGCAACGCCACTAAATTTGCCAAGGCACACCAATGCCTGGGCAGTTTCCTGGAAAGACTGGTGAACAGCGTTTTACAGGTTTCCAAACTCATCAAAACAGAAACAGGCCTCAGCAAAGGTACCGTGTCCGTGGCTTTTGCCACCGTAAGGATGCTGGAACGCATTTGCCCTGATATAAAAGATAAAAAGATTGTGCTGCTGGGTGTAGGCAAAATAGGCCGCAACACCTCTAAAAACATGATCGAATACCTCGGTGTAAAAGAAATTACCCTCATTAACCGCACCATGCAGGTAGCCGCCGATTTCGCCACCCAGCACGGGTTGAAATACGCGCCCTACGAAAACATGGTCAGCGAAGTGCAACAGGCCGATGTAATCCTCGTAGCCTCAAACGCACCACAGCCAACAGTGCTGGCCAGTCACCTGCAACAGGCGTCTCCTAAACTGATCGTAGACCTCTCCATTCCGTTTAACGTAGAAGCTGCTGTGGGAGAGCTTCCGCATATCACGCTCGTGAACGTGGATGAACTTTCCAAAGTACAGGACGAAACCCTCCAGAACAGGCTGGGTGAAGTTCCAAAGGCAATTGCCATCATCGATGAACACATGGAGGAATTTCTCTACTGGTACAAAATGCGGAAACATGCAGTAGTGTTAAAAGCAGTAAAAGATAAACTGCAGGAAATACATACCCGCGAAATACTACAGCAGAAAAACGGAGGCCACTACAACATGGAAGACATTGAGCTGGTATCCTCCCGCATCATACAGAAAATGATTAATCTCATGGCAGGTAAAGTACGTAAGGAAAGCGACAAGAGCGATCAGTACATTGCCATGATCAACGATATTTTTGAGACCGGCGTTAACCAGGAATAGAAAATGGATAAAGTTATCAGGATAGGTACAAGAGAAAGTCAGCTGGCCTTATGGCAGGCGCACCAGGTAAATAATCTGCTCACCGCACAAGGCTACCGGACCGAACTGGTCCCCATCAAAAGCGAAGGCGATATAGACCTGGTTACCCCCCTATACGAAATAGGCGTACAGGGCATCTTCACAAAAAGCCTGGATCTGGCGCTACTCAATAATCGTATAGACATCGCCGTTCATTCCTTCAAAGATGTTCCTACACAATTACCCAAACAAATCGTACATGGCGCCATCCTCAAACGTGGCCCGGTAAAAGATTTACTCGTATATAAAACATCAACGGATTTCCTGGAACAACCGGGTTATATTGCTAATATAGCCACCAGCAGCGTACGCCGCAAAGCCCAGTGGCTGCGCCGGTATCCGCAGCATCAGCTACATAACCTGCGGGGTAATGTAAATACCCGGTTGCAGAAGCTCGCCGGCGAAAACTGGGACGGCGCTATCTTCGCCGTAGCCGGACTGGAACGCATCAACATTCGTCCTGCTAACTCCATCGATCTCGACTGGATGCTGCCTGCTCCCGCACAGGGTGCTGTAGTGGCAGTATGCCGGGAGGATGATACCTTCTGCAGAGAAGCCTGCGCTGCTTTCAATGATGAGGAAACAGCCCTCGCCACACACATAGAACGCGAATTTTTACGTACCCTGATGGGCGGTTGTACCACCCCTATCAGCGCATATGCTTATATACAAAACAATACCATACACTTCAGCGGCGAACTTTGCAGCCTCGACGGAACCGGCTTCTTCAGCGTTTCCCGTGAAGTGCCGGTAACACAGGCACAACACCTGGGACAGGAAGCTGCAGAAGATATTATGGCGCAGGGCGGCGCTGAAATTGTAGCACAGATCAGAAATGTCAAATGATAAATACCGCATATTAAGCACCAGGCATCTGACAGACAGCTCCATTGCTGTGGCTGGTGAAAACGGTATTCTCATAGAAGTAAAAGATTTTATACAGATAAAACCTGTTACAGTTCCTGCATTGAAAGGAACTACACCAGGCTGGAACAACACCTATATCTCCAACATTTTCCAAGCGCCCAACGTATCTGTTTTTACAAGCGCCAATGCCATCAAAGTATTGCAACAACACTATTTCGCTAATGGCAGCTATCAAAAAAATGGCCTCTTTACCTTTTACGATATCGATCATGCCAATATCTGCTGCATCTCGGGCAAAACACTGGAAAAAGCCAGGGAAGTATTCCCGGATTGTAATATACTGGCATCCTCGCCCTACGGAAGCGAACTGGCGGCTGCCATCATTGCACTGGACAACATCAGCGAGGTAAACTTCTATTGTGGCAACCAGCGGCGGGAGGAATTGCCCGCTGCACTAAAGCAGGCAGGAATCAGGGTCAACGAGTTTGCGATCTATGAAAATATTCCCGCACCGGAGGTAACCACCACGGATTATGACGGCATACTTTTTTTCAGCCCCAGCGCAGTGAAAAGTTATCTCTCTGCCAACAGGCTGCCCGCTAAAACCGTTTGTTTCGCAATTGGCAGAACAACGGCCACCGAACTCCGGGAATATACCGACAACAAGATTATAATGAGCACCAACATCAGCGAAGATGCCCTGGTGCAAACAGCTATATTTTATTTTAACAACATTAACTGCTACGAATGAGCGCATTGAAGAACGACTTATTGCTGAAGGCCCTTAAAGGTGAAACTGTTTCCCGCACACCCGTATGGATGATGCGCCAGGCCGGTCGCTATCTCCCGGATTATATTAAACTGCGCGATAAATATACCTTTTTTGAACGCTGTGAAAACCCGGAACTGGCCACAGAAATAACCGTGATGCCGGTAGACCAGGTAGGTGTTGACGCAGCCATCATTTTTTCCGACATTCTGGTTGTACCACAAGCCATGGGCATGGAAGTACAGCTGGTAGAAAAAATAGGGCCGCTGTTACCCGCACCGGTAAAAACCGCGCAGGACCTGCAACGTTTATGCGTTCCCGATGTACAGGAAAGACTGCACTATGTTTTTGATGCGCTGAAGCTCACCAAAAAAACACTCGACGGCCGCGTACCGCTGATCGGATTTGGTGGCGCTCCATGGACCTTACTTTGCTACATGGTACAGGGCAAAGGCTCTAAAACTTTTGATGAAGCAAAAGCGTTCTGTTATCAGCAACCCGCAGTAGCGCACCAGCTGTTGCAAATGATCACCGATACCACCATCGCTTACCTGAAAGCACAGGTAGCCGCCGGAGCGGATACTGTACAGGTATTTGATTCCTGGGGCGGCCTGCTCAGTCCACAGGATTTCGAAGTATTTTCTTTACAATATATCCGCCAGATCGTAGCGGCAATGAAGGATGTTTGTCCTACCATCGTATTTGCCAAAGGCGCCTGGTTTGCGCTGGAAGATATGGCGGCCACCGGCGCTCATGGCCTCGGTATCGACTGGTGTATTAAACCCGAACTGGCAAGACAATTTGCCGGCAACATCACCCTGCAGGGAAATTTTGATCCGGCCAAACTGCTGGCTCCTATTCCTGAAATTGAAAAAGCGGTGAAAGCAATGCTGAAAGGGTTTGGCAGACAACGTTACATAGCCAACCTGGGCCACGGTATATTACCGAATGTACCGGTAGATCACGCCAAAGCATTTGTAGAAACAGTTAAAGCACACGGATAAACTTTATCATGAGCATTAAAAACGAATTCATCACGTTTATCCACGGCCTGCAGGATGAAATCTGTGCAGCCCTGGAGAAAATAGATGGCAAAGCCACCTTCCGGGAAGATCTCTGGGAACGACCCGGTGGCGGTGGTGGAAAATCACGCGTAATTGCCGGTGGCAACGTGTTTGAAAAAGGAGGCGTCAGCACTTCTATCGTATATGGTGAGCTGCCGGAAGCCATGGCACAACAGTTTGGTGTAACCAACAGCCAGTTTATGGCCTGTGGCATCTCCCTGGTGATTCATCCGCTGAATCCATTTGTACCTACCGTACATGCTAACTTCCGCTATTTTGAACTGTATGAAGCCGATGGAACGTTGAAAGACAGCTGGTTTGGCGGCGGAGCCGATCTCACCCCCTACTATCTCGATGAAAAGGACGGTATCCATTTTCACACTACCTTCAAAAATGCCTGTGATCCATTCGGAGCAGGACTTTATCCAAAATATAAACAACACTGCGACGAGTATTTTGTGAATAAACATCGTAACAATGAAGCCCGCGGCATAGGCGGTATATTTTACGACTACCTGCGCCCGGATGAAAATACTACTGCAGCACAACGGCTGGCCTTTTCTATGGCCAATGGCAAAGCCTTCCTGGAAGCATACCTGCCCATTGTGGAAAGAACCAAACAACTGCCCTATACAGAAGCCCACAGAAGCTGGCAGGCGTATAGGCGTGGACGTTATGTGGAGTTCAATCTTATTCACGACAGGGGAACACTTTTTGGTTTAAAAACAAATGGCCGCACCGAATCTATTCTCATGAGCCTGCCACCGGTGGCTCGCTGGGAATACGACTTCCATACCATTCCCGGCAGCCCGGAAGCACAGCTGCAGGAGTTTTTAAAACCACGCGACTGGACTAAGCAAACGATATAAAAACAATAAATTTTTATAAAGATGATCAGAAGAAACAGAATTTTAAGGGTGTCTCCAGCCATTCGTGCAATGGTGGCGGAAACAATATTAAAACCAAGCGACTTTATTGCGCCGTTATTTGTTACCGAAGGAGAAAATGTGAAGGAAGAGATCAGCTCTATGCCAGGTTATTTCAGGTATTCACTGGATCTTACTATTAAAGAAGCCAAAGAACTCTGGAACCTGGGTATTAAAAGTGTGTTGTTGTTTGTAAAAGCACCGGACAGCGTAAAAGATAACAAAGGAACAGAAGCCGTTAACCCGGACGGACTGATGCAGCGCACCATCCGCGGCATTAAAAATGCTATTCCTGAAATGGTGGTAATGACCGACGTAGCGCTGGATCCTTACTCTTCTTATGGTCATGACGGCATTGTGGATGGCACAGAAATCGTGAACGACCCTACCGTGGAAGTACTGGCACGTATGAGTCTCAGCCATGCGCAGGCAGGCGCCGATTTCGTAGCGCCCAGCGATATGATGGATGGCCGCATCCTGGCTATCCGCAACATTCTCGAAGAAAACGGTTTCGACAAAACAGGCATCATGGCTTACAGCGCCAAATACGCCTCCTGTTTTTATGGTCCGTTCCGCGATGCACTGGATTCTGCTCCCGGCTTCGGCGATAAGAAAACATACCAGATGGACTACGCCAATTCCCGCGAAGCCATCAAGGAAACATTGATGGATATTGAAGAAGGCGCCGACATTGTAATGGTAAAACCAGCAATGGCTTATCTCGACATCATGCGCATTATCAAAGATCGTACAACCGTTCCCGTTAGTGCATACCACGTAAGCGGCGAATATGCGATGATCAAGGCTGCTGCAGAAAGAGGATGGCTCGATGAAAACAAGGCCATACTGGAAAGCATGACCAGCATCAAACGCGCAGGCGCGGATCTGATTGCTACCTACTTCGCCAAAGATGCCGTAAAACTGCTGAATGCATAATTCAGTATCTTGCGTAAAATAAAATAATAAACCACCAACAGATGTACAGCAAAAGTGAAATGTTATTCGGGAAAGCAAAGCAGGTAATTCCCGGCGGTGTTAACTCTCCCGTACGTGCATTTAAAAGTGTAGGCGGCACTCCCATATTTATGGAACGTGCCAAAGGCGCCTACATGTACGATGTAGACGGCAATCAGTATATTGATTACATCAACTCCTGGGGCCCTATGATCCTTGGCCATGCCTATGAGCCGGTGATAAAAGCCATCCAGGAATATGCCGCTTACTCCACATCTTTTGGTGCTCCCACTGAACTGGAAATAAAAATAGCAGAACTCATCGTTTCCATGGTACCTAATATTGACATGGTACGCATGGTGAACTCCGGCACCGAAGCTTGTATGACAGCGCTCAGACTGGCCAGGGGATATACCGGACGTAATAAATTTATCAAATTTGAAGGATGTTATCATGGCCACGCAGATGCGTTCCTGGTAAGCGCCGGCAGTGGTGTAGCCACCCTGGGCATACAATCTGTTCCCGGTGTTACCGCTACGGTAGCGGAAGATACCCTCACTGCTCCCTACAATAATTTGCCCGCAGTAGAGCAACTGGTAGCAGAACATGCAGGCGATATTGCCGCCATCATCATAGAACCGGTAGCCGGTAATATGGGCTGCATCCTGCCGCAACCGGGCTTCCTCGAAGGACTTCGCGCAATCTGCGACGCCAACAATATCCTGCTCATTTTTGATGAGGTGATGACCGGTTTCAGGCTCGCACGCGGCGGCGCACAGGAATTGCTGGGTATCAAAGCCGACCTGGTGACCTTTGGTAAAATCATTGGCGCAGGTATGCCGGTAGGCGCTGTAGCAGGTCCGAAAGAAATCATGGAAAACCTGGCCCCAGCCGGAAAGGTATACCAGGCAGGCACTCTAAGCGGAAATCCTATCGCTATGATAGCCGGTTATACGCTGCTCCAAACACTGAACGATAACCCGGTTATTTATCAGCAACTGGAAGAAAAAGCCAGCTACCTCGTAAACGGATTAAAAGAAGCATTTGGCGCAGCCGGCATTGTACATAGCATCAACCAGATGGGATCTATGCTGAGCGCACATTTCACAGAATATCCGATCGTGGATTTCAGCGCCGCTTCCGCCGCCAACAATGAATTATTCAAACGATTCTTCCACGCCATGCTGGAACGCGGTGTATACCTGCCTCCTTCAGCCTTCGAAAGCTGGTTTATGTGTAATGCACTCACCACCGAAGACCTGGACGCAACAATAGCTGCCGCGAAATCTGCTATGCAGGCGATCAAATAGTTAACAATTCAATCCTGTGCAGAGTGGTGGGCTGTCTCATTAAAAGTGAGACAGCCTTTTTTATAACTATCCAACCGGACAACAGCATGTAAAAGCATCTTCCCATTTACCGGTCATCCAAAAATATTTCCTTTACAATAAACTAACCTCCAAATAAAACAAAATCTATTAATTTTGGGGTTTGATGAGCGAACGTATACACATATTAAAACACTGGGCAACTGTCTGCTTCCTGCTGTGCTTACAGCTGGTAACCGGTTCCCTGCCTACGTTTGCAGCACATCGCCATTTCCTGTTGCACGATATCACTGTACAACAGGCCCAACAGGATCAGCTGCTGCGCATCGTTCACAAAATTCCGGTACACCTGGAGGCAGATGATGATGGAGCAGAAATATGGCATATTACCAAACATCGCCGTAAAACACGCTGGTACCTGTCTGCCAGCGCACCACAGGTAAGTACTGCTACCCGTATTGCATACCTCGATGCAGATAGTACTGCACGCAGCATTTATATTCCCGTCAACAAAACCGGTGAGTACGAGCGTCAGAAGTCCTTTCTGCCCGCTTATTACACTTTCCTCTTCCGGTTTACGCCATTCTGAATACAACACTGTTTTCCGTTGTAATTACTTTTTTTATTTAGGGAGATGCCCACATTGTCTGCTACCATAGCGGATGAACATCTTACTGTGTTGTATTCACTTATTCCGGTCAAACCGGGATTAATATCTTATTGCTATGCGCCAATATACAGGGATCATTACATCGCTGATCGCTCTTTTCATGGCTGGTTGCGCCACCAAAGGAGAAAGTACCAACAAAGAGGAATTAAAATCCTTACCGGTTACCATACTGGGAACAAAAGATACCATCCTTCACCGCTCCTACGTTACCGATATCCAGGCGGTGCAAAATGTTGAAATACGTGCCCGTGTAAACGGCTTCCTCGATAAAATATACATTGATGAAGGACAGGAAGTAAAAAAAGGACAGTTGCTTTTTGGCATCAGTGATGCGGAATACCGTGCAGAACTGGCCAAAGCAAAAGCAATACTCAGCAGCGTGATTGCAGAAAGCAAAGCCGCTGCACTGGAAGTGGACCGTGTTACCTTACTGGTAGATAAAAAAGTAGTGGCTCCCTCCGAACTGGAAGTGGCGAATGCTAAACTCGCCGCCGCGCAGGCCAAAATTGAAGAAGCCCGCTCCGCTACCGCCAATGCCGAAATGCGCCTGTCGTATACCAGCATCCGTGCACCGTTTGATGGTATCATTGACCGCATCCCGTTGAAGAAAGGAAGTCTTATCAGCGAAGGCTCCCTCCTGACTACGGTGTCGGATACACGGGAAATTTATGCGTATTTCAATGTATCAGAAACTGAATACCTCCAATACAATAAAGCCCTCGCCAGCGGCGATAACAGCTACCGTAAAGTAGCGCTGGTACTGGCAGATGGTACCGATTATCATCACGCCGGGAAAATAGAAACTATAGAAGGGGAATTTGAAGAAAATACCGGCTCCATTGCCTTCCGTGCCCGCTTTCCAAATCCCTCCAAACTCCTGAAACATGGCGCCAGCGGGAAAGTCCGGCTCACCACCGAAATGGATAGCGCCGTTATTATCCCACAGAAAGCAGTGTTCGAAATGCAGGACAAAAACTATGTATTCGTAGTAGATGGCAGCAACAGGGTGAAGATGAAAAATTTTGTCCCAGCAGCCCGCTTTGCACATTTCTATATCGTTAAATCCGGGCTGCAACCCGGTGAACGTATCGTGTGTGAAGGCGTACGCAACATCCGTGACGGCATCCGGATTTCTCCGCGCAATATGCCCATGGATAGTTTACTGAGTTTATAATCACACTGCTTTTTAGCTGAAATCAAGGAACAATGTTTGAAACTTTTATAAAACGACCGGTGCTGTCACTGGTCATATCGCTTATTATCACACTGGTAGGCTTACTGGCACTGTTCACATTGCCGGTTACCCAGTTCCCGGATATTGTGCCGCCCTCTGTAACGGTAACGGCTAAATATACCGGCGCTAATGCGGAAGTATCCGCCAAAGCAGTATCCACCCCGCTGGAAAGAGCTATCAACGGGGTGCCGGGTATGACGTATATGTCGTCCGTATCCAGTAACGACGGGATCACTGTTATCCAGGTATTTTTCCAGGTAGGCACCGATCCTGATCAGGCCGCGGTAAACGTCCAAAACCGTGTGGCTACCATTATTGATGAATTACCGGAAGAAGTAATTAAAGCCGGGGTTACCACCGAGAAGGAAGTAAACAGCATGCTGTTATACCTCAACATCATGAGCGAAGACACTTCCCTCGATGAACAGTTCATCTACAACTTTGCTGATATCAACGTGCTGCAGGAGCTGAAACGTATCGATGGTGTAGGCCGCGCGGAAATTATGGGTGCCAAGGAATACGCCATGCGTATATGGCTGAAACCCGACCGCATGCTGGCTTACAACGTATCTGCTGATGAAGTGATACAGGCCATCCGCAAACAGAATATTGAAGCAGCTCCGGGTAAAACAGGCGAAAGCTCGGATAAAAATCCGCTGATGCTGCAATACGTATTGCGCTATACCGGTAAATTTTTTGAACCGGAACAATACCAGCAAATTGTATTGCGCGCCGGACAGGATGGTTCCGTACTCCACCTCAAAGATGTGGCAGACGTAGAATTTGGCTCGCTTACCTATAGCATGGTGTCTAAAACAGATGGCAAACCATCTGCTTCTATTATGTTGAAACAACGCCCAGGCTCCAACGCCCGGGAAGTAATCAACAACGTAAAGGCGAAAATGGAGGAGATGAAAAGTACTTCATTCCCACCGGGCATGACCTTCAATTTCAACTATGATGTATCCCGCTTCCTGGACGCTTCTATTCATGAAGTAGTGCGTACCCTGTTTGAAGCGTTCCTGCTGGTGTTTATCGTGGTGTTTATTTTCCTGCAGGATTTCCGCTCCACGCTGATCCCTGCGCTGGCTGTGCCTGTAGCCCTGATAGGCACGCTGGCATTTATGCAGATGATGGGCTTCTCCATTAACCTGCTCACCCTGTTTGCGCTGGTACTGGCCATTGGTATTGTGGTAGATAATGCCATTGTGGTAGTAGAAGCCGTACACGTAAAAATGAGTGAAGAACATTTGCCGCCCATGGAAGCTACCCTGGCGGCCATGAAAGAAATCAGCGGTGCATTGGTGGCCATCACGCTGGTGATGTCGGCGGTATTTATACCGGTGGCATTTCTGTCCGGACCGGTAGGCGTATTTTACCGGCAGTTTTCACTTACGCTGGCCATCTCCATCGTTATTTCAGGTATTAACGCGGTAACGTTAACGCCTGCACTCTGCGCCATTATGCTGAAAGATACACATGGCAAACCCCGTAAAAAGAACCTCCTGCAACGTTTTTTTAACGGCTTCAACAAAGGTTACAATGCTACCGAAAATAAATATGCAAAACTGATCAGCTTTATCGCCGGCAGAAGGCTTATCACGCTGGCCTGTCTTGTATTTTTCTTTGCAGCTACCTGGGGTATCAGCGCTGTGCTGCCTTCCGGATTTATTCCTACGGAAGACCAGGGTATGATCTATGTAAACGTCACCACTCCTCCCGGCGCTACCGTAGAGCGTACAGAAGAAGTGCTCGACAAGGTACAGGCCATTGCCGCTCAACTGGGCGAAGTGGAATCTGTATCCACCCTGGCAGGATACAGCCTGGTCAACGAGGTAGCCGGCGCCTCCTATGGTATGGGCATGGTAAACCTGAAACCATGGGATCAACGCAAGGCATCCGTTCAGGATATCATCGAACAACTACAAAAGCTCACCGCCGGCGTGGCAGATGCCAGCATAGAATTCTTCCCCCCTCCTACGGTTCCGGGCTTTGGTAACTCCAGCGGTTTTGAATTACGGCTGCTCGATAAAAGCGGTAGCGGCGATTTACGGCAAACCGCCCAGGTCACCAATCAATTTATTGACGCACTGAAAAAGAGACCGGAAATAGGCAGCGCCTTTACCAGCTTTGACGCAGAATTCCCGCAATACCTGATCCATGTAGACCAGGCCATGGCTGCCAAAAAAGGAGTGAGCATAGAGAATGCCATGAGCAACCTGCAAACGCTGATGGGAAGCTTCTATGCCTCCAACTTTATCCGCTTCGGACAAATGTACAAAGTGATGGTACAGGCAGATCCGCGCTATCGTACCAAACCGGACGATCTGCTACGCCTTTACGTTAAAAATGACCGCGGCGAAATGGTATCCTACTCAGATTTTGTAAAACTGGAACGCGTATACGGACCGGAACAGCTCACCCGCTATAACATGTACACCGCCGCCATGATCAACGGCGATGCCAAACCTGGATTCAGCAGCAGCCAGGCAATTGCTGCCGTGCAGGAAGTAGCTGCCAAAGAATTACCCAGAGGCTATAGCTATGAGTGGAGCGGTATGACAAGGGAACAGATCCTGTCCGGCAACCAGGCCGTTTACATTTTCATCATCGTACTGGTGTTTGTATACCTGTTACTCGCGGCGCAATACGAGAGCTTTTTGCTGCCTTTGCCGGTACTGCTGTCGCTGCCCGCGGGTATCTTCGGTGCATTCTTCTCGCTCAAAGTACTGGGCCTGGAAAACAACATCTACGCCCAGGTAGCACTTGTAATGCTGATCGGATTGCTGGGAAAAAATGCAATCCTCATTGTGGAATTTGCCATTCTCAAAAATAAACATGGCGCTACCATACTGGCTGCTGCCAAAGAAGGCGCCGTATCCAGGCTGCGCCCTATTCTCATGACCTCCTTTGCATTCATTGCGGGTCTCATCCCGCTTTGTATTGCCTCCGGAGCAGGTGCCATGGGTAACCGCTCCATTGGTACCGCCGCCGCGGGTGGTATGCTTATAGGAACCATTTTCGGTGTACTGATCATACCCGGACTATATGTGCTGTTTGCCTCCATGATCAGGAAAAAAACCGTTGAACTAAAAGCTTACACCAATGAATAAACGATTATATCAATACACCTTATATGCCTGCATGGCCACTGCCACAGTGGCCTGCAGCACGCAAAAAGAATTGTCACTGCCGGAACGTATTACCGTTCCCGTTACTACCGGTCACACCACGGATACCTTATCGCTGCATACCTTTTCACAGGTATTCAGCGATCCGCATCTGCGCACACTCATTGATACGGCGCTTCATAATAACTTCGACCTCCTGTCTGCCGCACAAAGGGTAACCACGGCACAGGCCAACCTGATGATAGCGAAGAATGCATGGCTGCCTTCCTTAAACGTGGCACTGTCGGCCGGCGTAGATAAATATGCCGACTATACCCTCAACGGAGTTGGTAACTACGATACCAACCTGTCGCCCAATATCAGTAAAGACCAGCGGATCCCGGGCCCCACGCCCGAATATTTTGCCGGTTTACGAAGCAGTTGGGAAATAGATCTCTGGGGTAAACTGAAAAGCCAGCGGCAGGCGGCTTACGCCCGCTTCCTTGGCAGTCAGCAGGGGCGCCGGCTCCTGATAACACAGATCGTGGCAGGCGTAACCGGCTTGTATTATGAACTCACCGCTATGGACAATGAGCTGGCCATCATTCAACGCAACATTAAATTACAGGAAACAGCTGTAGCCACCGTACACATCCAAAAGGCCGGGGGCAGGGCCACTGAGCTGGCTGTGCAACAGTTTACCGCACAACTCCTGAGTACACAGGCACTGGAGTTTGGCGTAAAACAGGAAATTGCCTCTCTCGAAAATCAGCTGAACGCCCTCCTGGGCCGGCTGCCACAACCCATTGTGCGCAGTACGGTTAAAGATGCACAGGCCCTGCCGGGTATCATTAAAAGCGGTATCCCCGGCAGCCTGTTGCTGCAACGTCCGGATGTACAGCGTGCGGAACTGGAATTAACGGCGGCCAAAGCAGATGTTAAAGCAGCAAGAGCAGCCTTCCTGCCCTCTTTTACCATCACCCCATATGCAGGCTTTAACGCCTTTAAGGCTGGCCTGCTGTTTCAGTCGCCCGCGTCCATCGCCTGGGGCGCTGTGGGTAACCTGGCGGCACCCGTCTTCAATAAAAAACAAATAAAAGCACAATACAATATTAGTACCGCCAACGCCTATACGGCATTCTACGATTATCAACAGGCTATTGTAAATGGTTACCAGGAAGTGGCTTCCGCATTAAACAAAGTGGAAAACCAACAGGAGGCATTTACGCTGAAAAGCAAAGAGGTACTGGTATTACAGCAAGCGGTATCCACCGCCAACGTATTGTTCACTACCGGTTATGCCAACTACCTGGAAGTGATTACTGCGCAAAAAAGCGTGCTGGAAGCAGAGCTGGCGCTGGTAACCACCCGCCGTAACGTATACCAGGGAATGGTATCATTGTATCGCGCGCTGGGCGGCGGGTAAGATTGTCTTGCCCAGGATTATACTGATTATACTGATTATACTGATTTTTTTCCTTTGATGATTTTGCTTTTATCTTCGCTAATCTTCTTTAATCCTGTAAAAATAAAATCCTGTAAATCATCAAAATCAGTCTAATCCTGGGCAAGACAAAATCCGCGTCATTTCTTGTGTTGAAACAACCAGGTGAACAACCCCGGCTCTACAAACACGTTATCCCAGCTGTTATGCCCCACGCCTGGATATTCCGTATATTTTTCTTCAGCACCCAGCGATCTCAGTTGAGCATGATAGGCACGGGAAGCCTCTACAGGCACCACTTTATCTTCGCCTCCGTGGAAAATCCATATGGGTACTTTTTTAGCAAAACGGCCTGCTTCAGCTACGTTGCCGGCACCACAAATCGGGAAGGCAGCAGCAAATAACTCCGGGCGTTTTGTGATCATATAAAAAGTACCCATACCACCCAGCGATAAACCTCCGATGTACACCCGTTTGGTATCTACTTTTCCGCTCGCCAGTAAACTATCCAGCAGGGGGTTAAGTAACGCAGTGGGGGGCGTTGGATCGCCATCCAGCGGAAAATCGGCGCGAATCACCTTTCCGGTACTGTCGCGGTCAAACTGCATGGGCGCCCAGGTTTGATTAACGGGGCATTGCGGGAAAAGCACAAAGGCGGGATAATTTTGCCGTATGCTGTCGCGCAGGAACATCTCTCCGCCATGCAGCAGCTGTGCGTTATTGTCCGCCCCCCTTTCACCGGCGCCATGTAAAAAAACAATCAACGGATATTTCTTGCCGGCGTTATAATTGGCCGGCAACAAAAGGCGGTAGCGCAGGGTGTCACCCTTACGGCTAAACGTTTGGTAAGTATACTGTGAAAGGTCCTGTGCGGCCGCTACCATACCGGTAGACAACAGGCAAGCCAGAAGGAGGATTTTCAGGTAGCGCATATCGGGGAATTTATACCTAATATACTACCACAAAATCAGTATTTCAACGTAAAATGCTGTTTTACTTTAAAATCTTTGCGGAAAAATACCAGGCCAATAAAAAACAGGTCAATGGTCATGGTTACCTGCGGATGATCCTGGATGATATGCCAGGCGGCTTCCATATCAGGCGTCCAGTGTATGTCGTCGAAAATAAAGACAGAATATTCGTCGGCAAACTGAAGACACTGCTCAAAATACGCCAGCGTAGGTTCCCTGCGGTGGTTGCCGTCTATATACACCCAGTCGGGTAGCTGCATCTGCTTTAATACATCGGGCAGTACCGTATCAAAGTTCCCTGTTACCTGGGTGATATTGCTGATATGCAGAGATTCAAAATTTTTGGCCGCCCTGGCCGCAATGTTGGGGCATCCCTCAATGGTATATACACGGGCCTTGGGCGCTGCCTTAGCCATATAAGCGGTAGAAAGACCCATAGAGGTCCCCAGTTCGAGGATACGCGCCGGTTGGAGATATTGTATCAGCCGGTAAAATAACTGCCCGAATTTGGGCTGTTTTGCCGCATAACGGGTAATATCCCGTACCCGGCGTTCATTACCGGCCGATATCAGCGATCCGGCGCCCAGGTCGGTAACCTGCAGCGTTTCACCACTTTGCAGTAACTGTTTGCGCAACTGTTCTATTTCTCTGAAAGCAGGATGCTGCTTTTTATCCAGCAATACGTCTTCTATCAATGAATACACAAAAGGTGAATGTACATCGTGACGATTGCCGGAAGTAAAATAATACTTCAGATATTTCCCTGCTAAATTATACTGTTGCGCTAAACCCACTTGCTATATTAATATTTTTTAATAAATCTTTCCTTTGATGATGCCCCACATATGTAAACGATGCTGTAGTGATACCCTCAATACGCCCAGGCCGTAAATAGCGCTGCGCTTGAAGTTGATACTGGAGGCCTCGTCAAAATATTTGGTAGGACAAGTCACTTCCGCAATATCGTATCCTTTCATAAATATCTGCGAAACCATTTCGTTATCGAACACAAAATCGTCATTATCAGCCATATAGTTGATATTACGAAGTACTTCTGCCGAAAAAGTTCTGTATCCTGTATGATATTCACTCAGTTTCTGACCGATCAGGATGTTCTGTGTCAATGTTAAGAAACGATTAAATATATACTTATACATGGGCATGCCTCCTTTCAGGGCGCCTTTTCCCAGGATCCTGGACCCAAACACCACCGGGTACACATCATTGGCGATAATACTGCACATCGCAATAATGAGCTTGGGCGTGTATTGATAATCAGGATGCAGCATCACCACTATGTCTCCCCCCAGCTCCAGGGCTTTGTTATAGCAGGATTTCTGGTTGCCGCCATATCCTTTGTTCTTATCATGGCGGATCAGGTGTTTAATGCCCAGTTGTCTGCCCACTTCAAGAGTGTCATCTTTGCTGGCATCGTCTACCAATACCACATCGTCTACGATTTCAAAAGGAATCTCCCGGAATGTTTTTTCCAGCGTAAGTGCTGCGTTGTAGGCCGGTAATACAACCACTATCTTTTTGTTATTAAGCATGAAAGTGGATCAAATTTGGACGCAAAGGTAAGTCACCTGCTGATAATTCAAAATATATCGCAGGAAAGCCTGATTTCACCACCTATCATGATTTAATTTTAACTGTTATTAATTATTTATCTTTGCCTGATGATGTTTTTGGCATCATATTTTCTTAAATTTTTGTTAACAAAAAGCAAAAACAACATGTTAAAACACCTACCAACGGAGATGAAGCATGACAAGCGCTTAACTGACAAGCTTTATGTTCCATTGCCGTTAGTACAACTGGCTCTGAAGTTAAGGTCCTGCCGATGGATCAAAGTTATACCAGCCCCGTTTGTTCTCCTGTTCACTTTCCACACCGCGCATGCGCAGGATCCGGAACTGAAAGGCACCGTTGCTCCAGTTATCAAAACACAGGATACCACTATCCGCAAGCTCATGGAAGAAGTACAGCGGATCACGGATAACGACAAACAAAACTCTACCGCCATACAGGCCCTCCTCCAGGGAAAGGAAATCGATAACATCACTAAGTATGAATTGATAAAGAATAATATCATCAACGCCAGTGAAACTTACTATTTACTCAATAAAAAAATCATCGATCTAAAATCCCGTACCACTACCAATAACCTCGACGTATTCATCACGTCGCTGAATAACCCGGAAAGTAAGGCACTAGGATTTTCCCTGAGCGACCGTATCGTGGAACTGGTAGAAAAGATCATCCTGAAAAATAAAAGCGATAAGGGAGAGAAGAATTCAAAGATTGTGGAATCCACCAAATCTATTATCAACAGTCCGATCTTCCAGAGCTTTACCTCGCTTACACCACCATTGGCCATTGCCAACTCTGTGATGAACTTCCTGCATAGCGTGAGTGTAAACAACAAACAAATTAATCAGAAGTCATTGCAGGATTTTGAAAAAGAGCTCAACAAATATGTGGTATACTACACCGCATTAAATGACGCCAACCAAAAATTCGAATATGGCCTGAACTTCAATAAGGACCAGCTTAGCCTGCTGCAGGATAACCTGTTTGACCACCTGTCTTTCACCGCTACTTCCATGAAGTTCCCGGCGCCGCAGAAAGGTAATCAGGGCCTCAGCCAAACAATGAACGAATACTTCTTCGATTTCAAAAAAGAAAAAGTAGTCGATTATTTTAACCAGCTGGAAGCAAAATATACCAAGGGTAAACGGGTGGACTACGAATCCCTGCTGCGCGAAAATTCTTCCCTGAAAGAAGTGAATAACCAGCTGGAAGACCTGGTGCTGCAAACCAAACGATTCGAGAACCTGTATAACGAGTACTTTACCCTGCTGGATTCTTATTACACCAAGGTGAATAACTCCCTGAAAATTGCCCAGGATAATGGTTTGGCCGATAAGAGCATCATAGATGCCAAACAGGCCGAATTCAGAAACCTGAAAACAGAGGCCGTGGGAGAAATACAGGCTTCCATCAATATCCGGGAACTGTACAGCAATACAGAAAAGATCAAATACAGATACAGAATATTTTAGAATTACGAATTTCAAATTACGAATCACGTATTGTGTATTGCCTAATACATTATACGTGATTCGTAATTTGAAATTCGTAATTCTAAATTCCTCCCCCCTTCCTATAGATTTTATTGATACCTTTGCTCCATCAATTTAGAGGAAAATGACGACAGTTCAATTGGAGTATATTGTTGCAGTAGATACCTACAGAAGTTTTATCATGGCTGCAGAGAAGTGTTTTGTTACCCAGCCGACGCTGAGCATGCAGATCCAGAAACTGGAGGACGAACTAGGCATAAAACTGTTTGACCGTAGCAAACTCCCCGTAGTTCCTACTGAAATAGGCGTTTCCGTGATAGCGCAGGCAAGGATCATTATTAAGGAAAATGCCCGCATCCGCGAAATCATCACTGACCAGAAAAAAGAGGTACAGGGTACTCTCAAGGTAGGTATCATCCCTACGCTGGCGCCCTACCTGCTTCCCCGCATACTCACCGGGTTCATGAAAAAATATCCGAAGGTAAAGCTGGAAATCTGGGAGTATCCTACAGAACAGATCATGCAGCAACTGAAACAGGAACTGCTGGACTGCGGGTTACTGGCCACTCCCCTCCATAATCCCCACCTGGAAGAACATCCTTTATTTTATGAATCGTTTGTGGTGTATACTGCCAAAAGCAACGCCCTGTATGAAAAGAAAATAGTAAAGGCGGAAGAACTGGACATCAAAGATGTATGGCTGCTGAATGAAGGCCACTGTATGCGTAACCAGGTGCTGAATATCTGCAAGGATAAATTCACAATGGGCGACAATAAAAACCTGGAATACAATACCGGTAGTGTTGAAACGCTCAAAAGAATGGTGGATCTGAATGAAGGATATACCATTTTACCCGAGCTTTCCTTACAGGACCTCACTACGCGGCAGCTCAATATGGTGCGCTATTTCAAAGCACCGGAACCCGTAAGGGAAATCAGCCTGGTTACCCACCGGCATTTTATCAAACAAGCGCTGATAGAGGCTTTCAAAAAAGAAATCCTGACGCATGTACCGGATAAAATGAAAGTACAGAAGAATAAAAAAGTGATAGAAATACTCACAGAGAAGGCGTAAAGCCGAAAGCATAAAAAGCTAAAAGCTATTGAGGCGCATGATTAAGGCAGGATAATACCTGCTCTGATCATGCGCCTCAATAGCTTTTAGCTTTATGCTTTCAAACCTATGCTTTCCTGGCTGGTGTATAATACTTCATCGCCTCCGGCATCAGCTGTTGTAATTTCTGCACACGGGTAGCATCACTGGGGTGCGTGCTCAGGAATTCAGGTGGCTTCTGGCCCTTGCTCATATTTGCCATACGGGTCCAGAAAGGAATAGACTCCTGCGGGTTATATCCGGCCATGGCCATGAATATTACACCCAGGTGATCTGCTTCCAGCTCGTTGCCGCGGGAAAATGCCAGCATACCCATATTACCACCTACACCAAATGCCTGGTTGAACAGGTTTACGGCAGTAGGGTTTTTATTCAGGGCAACGGCGCCTGCCATTTGTATCCCCTGCATAGCCAAGCCCTGGCTCATACGCTCATTACCATGACGCGCAATCGCATGCGCAATTTCATGTCCCATTACGCAGGCCAGTGCGGTTTCATTCTGGGTAACAGGTAATAAACCGGTATACACTACTACCTTACCACCCGGCATACACCAGGCATTAACTTCCTTATTATCTACCAGGTTAAATTCCCATTTATAGCTGGCTACTTCATTCCCCATGTTATGCTGGTTCATGTAATTGGTAACAGCAAGCGCAATGCGCTGTCCCACCCTTTTTACCATTTCAGCGTCTTTACTGGTGGTTTGCGCCACTACCTTGTTGGATGACAGGAATGATTGGTACTCCTGCAGGGCCATTGACTGCATGGTGCTTTCAGGAATAAGATTCAGCTGACTGCGACCAGTGATGGGAACGCGGCTACAGGCGCCCAATGCAAGACTGGCAGTAAAGAATAAGACATACTTTTTCATGGGAGCATTAATTTAAATTGCGTAAACGCAAAAAGCACAAAGCAAAAAGCATGCACAATTTATGGCCATAGCTTCCTGCTTCATGCTTTTACTATATAACTATAACTAGTTTTTGTCCTTTTTGTTTTTAAATAACGGCACTTTGCTTTCTACGCCTTTCAATAACCGTGTAATGTTTTTCTGATGGGTTAATACCACCATCAGCGCCACAGCAATAGCAAAGATGCGATAAAATATCTCCGGCTCATTAAAGATATACAGGATCAGTATCGGAAAAGCAATACTGGCTATAATTGAACTAAGCGATACATATCTTGTTAAAAAGAGGATCATTAAAAATACACCAACACAGCACAATGCCACCAGTGGCTGTATAGCCAGAACAAGACCAAACAGGGTTGCAATACCTTTACCACCTTTAAAATTCGCCCATATGGGGAAAATATGGCCAACTACGGCAGCCAACCCCAAACCGATCTGGAGATTTACCAGCTGTGTGAGATTTTCAGGATCGTGATAATAAGGAGCCAGATAAGCTAAACGAACCGCCAACACGCCTTTCAGCATGTCTACCACCATTACAAAGGTGCCCGCTTTCGGACCCAGTACCCTGAAAGTATTGGTAGCCCCGGCATTGCCGCTACCATACTCCCTGATATCCATACCAAAAACGCCTTTACTTACCCAAACAGCTGTAGGAACAGATCCTATCAGATAAGCACAAAAAAGCAATAAAATTTCTACCATCACTACAAGTTAGGAATGCTAAGATAACAAATTCTCCGTTAAAATAGCGACAATATTAGAAAAGATTGTAACACAAAAGTTGGATTATCAACACTTTTCATATGTAACTTTTAATCTATTATGCTCCCGGTACCTTAAATTGGAGGGCAAGCCAGTTATCCTTTTCAATTTTCCGCTCCGGTACAAATCCATGGGACGCTGCTGCTGCGGTGATTTTCTCCTCATCGGTAGTCAAAATACCGCTCAACAACAGTCGGCCGCCGGGTACTACCAGTCCGCGCATATCCCCCATAAATTGTAACAGGATGTTACAGTTGATATTCGCCAGCAATATATCATATTTTTCGGTAATAGCATCAAGACGGTCAGCCTGCCATACTTTTACCTTGCTCATTTTGTTAGCTTCGATATTTTCGAGCGTATTATTCACCGCCCATTCATCATAGTCGATAGCGTCTGCAGTGGCTGCTCCCATCATTTCCGCCAGGATAGCAAGTATTCCGGTACCGGTGCCGAAATCAAATACCTTTTTACCCTCAAAACCGATGGCTTCCATCAATTTTATCATGGAAGAAGTGGTGGCATGGTGTCCTGTACCAAACGACATTTTAGGCGTAATCACGATTTCATACGCAGGCTGCGGCGAAAACGGCGGGTGAAATGCCGCTCGGATACCGCAAAAGTCATCTACCTGTACCGGCTGAAAATTACTCTCCCACACTGCATTCCAGTTAGCAGGCAAAATGGTTTCTTTCGTATAGGTAACCCCGTAAGGCTGTAGAATTTCCAATAGTACAGCTTCATCAAAATCCGTTTCCGGGATATACCCCACCAGGGCGGCTGCTTGCTCTTCAAATCCCTCATAACCCACTTCAGATAACTGTGCAATCAACAGATCCGTTTGATGCGCGCCTGCGTGCATCGTAATAGCAATGTAAGACATAGGCCGCAAAGATAGCTTTTAGCTTTTGACTTTTAGCTATGGCCATATTAATATGAATAGTATTATATTTGATTAATAAATAATATAATATCCTATGAAACCACTGTTCCTTTTGCTGGCCGGCATGGCGTTATCGCTATCCGGAATGGCCCAGATCATCAAAATCAAACAGCCACCTGAACCTATTATCGATTCTATTGTGTACCAGACCGAAAATGTAACGCTGATATTTGAGCGCAGCAATCTCCGTGAGTATATGGAAACTATGGACACCACCCTCCGCAACGCCAGGTATAGCAACAAAGTATTTAGCAGTGTGCAGTTTACCCGTTTAAATGCGATTGATATGGGCAACCATTTCCGTAAGGCATATTGTTACCTGGAAGACAGCACCAATAAGGACTTCAGCTATAGTACGGGAAAAATGAACATGTTATGGGCAGAAGATGGCGGCATCATGTTGCCCTATGTGGAAGAGATTTTGCCGGACTTGCTGGCCGCCGGCATGGTGCGGGTAGTAGACCGGAGTACCAAAGCATTACAGCCTGCCTATAAAATGATTGCTGAACCGATTGATGGTAATAACTACCGGGTGTTTCGCTTAAACAGCGGTCGGGAAATATTCAGGGAAAGTACATTCAGGGTAGAGCAACTCACAAAAAGGTAGTCGACGACTGCCGGCCTTCACTTGACTAAAAATAAAAAAGCCGCCTCCTGGGGAGGCAGCTTTTTTTCTTATTTAATTCCAGTTATCTGCTAGCTATAACAGCGCCTATTCGGCATCAAAGGTAGGCTCCTGTGGTTTTTCAGGACGGGAGTTGTAGTCTCCGCCGCCACTACGTCTGTCGTCGCGGTTGAAATCACGTCTGTCGCCACCACCGCGTCTGTCATCGCCGCCACGTCTGTCGTCACGGGGACCACGTCTGTCGCCACGATCACCACCACGATCACGATCGCCGCGATCACGGAAATCGCGTCTGTCATCACCACGCTCTTCACGTTCTGGTCTTTCCACATAACCTTCCGGCTTAGGCATCAGCACTTTGCGGCTCAGCTTAAATTTACCGGTTTTAGGATCTGTACCAGTGAGTTTCACTTTTACTTTTTCGCCTTCTGTCAGCACACCTTCCATTGTTTCCAGGCGTTTCCAGGAAACTTCGGAGATGTGGAGCAAGCCTTGTTTACCAGGCATAAACTCAACAAAAGCACCATAAGGCATGATGGATTTAACAACAGACTCATACACTTCCCCTACTTCAGGTACAGCGATGATTCCTTTTACCCATGCTACTGCTTTATCGAGACTTTCTTTCTGAGAAGAGAAGATGCTTACTTCGCCGGTTTCACCAACTTCTTCGATGTTGATGGTAGTACCGGTTTCGCGTTGGATCTCCTGTATAATTTTACCACCGGGTCCGATCACTGCGCCGATAAATTCGCGGTCGATGATGATCTTCTCCATGCGTGGTGCATGTGGCTTAGGTTCAGGACGTGCAGCAGGGAATGCTTCATACATGGCTTCCACGATATGCAGGCGGCCTTTCTTGGCCTGTGCCAGTGCAGAGCGCATTACATCCATGCTTAAACCATCTACCTTAATGTCCATCTGTATACCCACAATACCATCGCGGGTACCGGTTACTTTAAAGTCCATATCACCCAGGTGATCTTCATCACCAAGGATATCGGTTAATACCGCCCATTTACCATCGGAAGCGCGGGAAATCAATCCCATTGCCACACCGGAAACGTGTTTAGGCAAAGGAACACCGGCGTCCATCAGTGCCAGTGAACCGGCACATACGGTAGCCATGGAGGAAGAACCATTGGATTCGAGGATATCGGAAACCACCCTTACGGTATAAGCGTAGTCGCTGCCTGGCATCATTTGTTTCAGGGAGCGCATGGCGAGGTTACCGTGTCCAACTTCACGACGGCCGGGGCCGCGCATCATTTTCACCTCACCGGTTGAGAACGGAGGGAAATTGTAATGCAGGATGAATTTGGAATAATTGGAAACAGCTGCGCTTTCGATCAGCAGTTCATCTTCCGGAGTACCCAGGGTAACAGTAGTCAGGGACTGTGTTTCACCACGGGTAAACAGGGCAGAACCGTGCGGGGAAGGCAGGATGTCTGTTTCCATTGCCAGCGGACGAACCTGGTCCAGTGCACGACCATCCAGACGAACGGATTCGTCGAGGATCATGTTACGGATCACTTCTTTTTCCAGATCATGCAGGTATTCTTTTACCAGCGGCTGATCTTCTTCAGGCAATTCACCCAGGTGTTCTTTCAGTTCCACGCCGATGGCTGCAAACGCATCGCTGCGATCGTGCTTGGCAGAAGCTGATTTGGCTACCTGGTAAATTTTATCTTTTGCAAAAGCTTCCACTTTTGCTTTCAGTTCTTCGTTCTGGTGAGGTTGTGCGTATTCACGTTTGCCTTTCACACCTTTCAGGTCACGCAGTTCTTCCTGTGCCTTAACCTGTACGCGGATAGCAGCATGTGCTGCTTCGATAGCGCTGATCAGGTCTTCTTCCTGGCACTCCTTACTTTCACCTTCCACCATCATGATGTTCTTATCGGTAGCACCAATGATGAAGTCCATGTCGGCTTTAGCCAGTTCAGTACGGTTAGGGTTGATAACGATTTTGCCATCAATGCGCGCTACACGCACCTCAGAAATAATTTCCTGGATGGGAACATCAGATACTGCGAGTGCAGCAGAGGCAGCCAGACAGGCCAGTGCGTCAGGCATTACTTCAGGATCAGAAGATATCAGGGTAACAAGTACCTGTACTTCGCAGAGATAATTATCGGGGAACAGGGGACGCAGTGCGCGGTCAATCAAACGGGAAACAAGTACCTCGGAATCAGACAACCGGCCTTCACGTTTGAAAAAGGAACCGGGTATGCGACCGGCAGATGCAAATTTTTCCTGGTAATCAACCGTAAGGGGGAAAAAAGACTGGCCTGGTTTGGGTTCTTTATTTGCTACCACAGTGGCCAGCAAAATGGAATTACCTAAACGCACCGTAACGGCACCGTCAGCCTGACGGGCCAACTTGCCGGTTTCGATGGTCACCATACGACCGTCTCCTATATCGAATTTCACTGAAATAGGTGTCAGATTCATAATAAAGTGAGGATTAATTGATAACGTTATCCGTTTAAAATCACAAGGATAACAAAAGGTATACATACAAAAAAACTATTCCCAACCGTATAAGTTGGGAATAGCGCTATAATTAAGTCATGGTTATTTCCTGATACCTAACTTCTCGATGAGGGCACGGTAGCCTGTGAGGTTGGTTTTAGATAAATAGGAAAGCAAACGCTTTCTCTGGCCAACCATCTTCATCAAACCACGGTGGGTAGAAAAATCTTTTTTGTTTTGTTTCAGGTGACCGGAAATGCTGTTGATACGCTCAGTCAGCAGCGCAATTTGTGCATCCACAGAGCCTGTATTTTTTTCGCTTCCACCAAATTCCTTAAAAATATTGGCTTTCTTTTCAACAGTTAAGTAAGACATCTTTAAAAATAATAAGTAATAATAATGTTTTTTGTCGCTATTTTTCCGGTGCAAAGGTAGTTTAAAAAATAGGAATTACCAATTAACCGGAAATTAATAATAAATGGGAGATAATATGCATTTGTAAATGCTTCTTCCTCAACAACTCCTAGGAAGAAAAGTTTACAGCCGCATTATCCGCTACATGCCCGTTTTCGGTACGGAGTACTCTCGACGGGAATTTCTGTAATACAATATAATCATGTGTGGCCATTACGATGGCGGTTCCTTCCCTGCAGATACGGAATAACAACTGCATAATACCATCGGAGGTTTCCGGATCCAGGTTACCGGTAGGTTCATCTGCCAGTATCAGCTTGGGGGAATTGAGCATGGCACGGGCAATATCCACACGCTGCTGCTCCCCGCCTGAAAGCTCATAAGGCATTTTAAACCCTTTGGTTCCCAATCCCACCTTTTCCAGTACATCCGAAATCTTAGCCTCCATTTCCTTTGGATCCTGCCAGCCGGTAGCCCGTAATGCAAATTTCAGATTATCATGCACATTGCGGTCTGTTAATAACTGAAAATCCTGGAATACCACACCCAGATTCCGGCGAAGATACGGCACTTTTTTCCAATCCATCTTCTTCAAATCAAAACCCACTACCTGACCGGTGCCGTCATTTAAGGGCAAATCACCATATAAAGTCTTCAACAAACTGGATTTACCAGTACCGGTTTTTCCAATAAGATAAACAAATTCCCCCTTATTCACGGTGATATTCACGTCTGATAATATCAATGAATGCCCCTGGTATATACTGGCGTTTGTTAATTGGATAATAGGTTGTTCAGGCGTCATGTCCTTGCTGTTTTTTACAATCTGTACGAACAAAAATAACTAATTAAAAAATAACTCGTTGTGTTTATATGGCAAATCGCCCAACAGATATTCATCTTCATAAAACTAAAAAAATAGTTGTTAAACTAAATAATTAGTTATAATTTAGAATTACAATCAATCTACACATATGAAACAGCTTACCAAAGCCGAAGAGCAGATCATGCAGGCCCTGTGGGAAACGGGTCCCGCCTTTGTAAAAGACATCATAGAAGTAATGCCGGAACCCAAACCCCATTACAATACAGTATCCACACTCATAAAAATTCTGATCGAAAAAGGTTTTGTAGACTTTAAAGCATATGGTAAATCCCACCAGTACTTTGCCCTCGTTACCAAAGATGCCTACAGCCATAAAACGGTGAACAATATTGTGAAAGGATATTTCGACGGCTCCTTTAGTAATATGGTGTCCTTTTTTGTGAAAGAAAAGGAATTAAGCATCTCTGAATTAGAGAAACTGATACAAAAAATCAAAGACACCCAAAAAACCAAATCATGACAGTGCTGCTCACCTATCTCGCCAAAGTGATTATATGCTCCGCTGTATTATATACCTATTATCATATAGCGCTGCGTAATAACCGCTTTCACCAGTGGAACCGGTATTACCTGGTACTGATTACCATCATTTCCCTGCTCACGCCATTACTCCGGATACCTTTACCGGGGCAAGCGCATGAAGAGCCCTCCGCAGTGCTCACCTACACAGCCCGTATCGTTACCCTCCGCGAAGCAGTGATACCTGCTGCCAGTCCCGTCATTAGCTCCGGTATGCTGGTCAACATTGCCTATGTGACGGTAATAACGTTATTGCTTATACGTATTCTCATTAGCCTGTTCAAAATCAAAAAGCTCATTCGCCGCAGCCAGGTGCAGGAAGTCCCCCCTTACCGCTTTGTGAAAAACGAAGACATTAAAGCACCGTTCTCCTTCTTTACCTATATTTTCTGGGACCCACACACCTCCCTGAACACCCAGGAAGGACAACAGATACTGAAACATGAACTGGTACATTTGCAAGAGAAACACAGTACAGATAAGCTGTTCATGGAAATAGTTACGGCAGTTTGCTGGATCAACCCCTTCTTCCACCTGATCAAACGCGAACTGGCGCTGGTACATGAGTTCCTTGCCGATAAAAAAGCCGCCGGCGAAGAAATAGGCGGGTATGCCCAAACTATCCTGCAGATGGCCTTCCAGACCAAGCAGTTCAGTTTTACGAACGACTTTTTCCATCCGCCAATAAAACGAAGAATCCTTATGCTCACACAATTTCACACACCCAGGTTCAGCTACCTGCGACGTATCCTGGTACTGCCGCTGGCCGCATTCATCTTTTGCTCCCTTGCATTTGTGGCAGATAAGCACCCGGCCGCCATCGGGTCGCTTATTACCACCGCACCACCTTCCAATGCTGCAACAGCTGCAGTGACCGACACCACTCCCAACAAAGTAAAAGTGGCGAAAGGAGCGGTAAAACCTCCGCCCGGCGTATATACATCTGTAGAAACACCACCGGTATTTAAAGGTGGGGAAGATTCCCTCGCTACTTATCTCAGCCGCAACATCCGTTACCCGAAAGCCGCCCAGGAAAAGGGCACCCAGGGCACCGTTTTTATCCAGTTTATAGTAGATAAAGATGGGACCGTTAAAAACCCCGCGACTGTGGGCAAAAAGCACGGTAATGGCCTGGAAGAAGAAGCCATCCGCGTAGTAAAGGGCATGCCTAAATGGATTCCCGGTAAAGACAAGGGAAAAACAGTGGCGGTACAGTTTAACCTGCCCATCCGTTTTACAATGCAGGAAGACGGTCCATCTACCAAAGAACCCAAAGAGGTAACGTTCAAACCAGCTAACAACAGCGAGGTATTCACCTTTGTAGAATTTCCCCCGGTTTTTCCGGGAGGCGAAGAAGCACTGGCTAAATATCTTTCTAAAAACCTCCGTTACCCTGCCGAAGCATACAAAGCCAAAGCCAGCGGTACCGTGTATGTACGATTTGTAGTAAAGTCAGATGGCAGCATTTACGATGTACGCACATTAGGCGTCCAAAACGGTTATAACCTGGAAAATGAAGCTATAAGGGTGGTAAAAACAATGCCCAAATGGAAGCCAGGCGTACAAAACAACCACCAGGTAAATGTGGAGTTCAATTTGCCGATACGTTTTACATTACAAGACTAATACAACATAAAACAATCAACATGGAAAGGTCCCTGTATTTACAGGGGCTTTTTTTATGGAATTAAACGGCAGGGGCATCCAGGTAAAAAGGTTGTTATGATTACCTCGTGTTTATTAATCGCTATAGCTATTTCATCGACAGATACCAGCAGCAAACAGGTAATAATTAAGGCAGATAATGTTATAACCTGCTTCGGGGCGGAAGAAATGGCGGCTTTTCCCGGCAAGTCAGCCAATACGCAAAAATACCGGCGGTAACTTTACATAGAGACCCAACTATTTGCTATTCTTTCACTTTAATGGATATTTGCAAATAATACATACTTATCCCCATGCCTTTTAAGTACCTCTTCCCGGTAGCCTTGTTAGCAGCAGTAGCCACCACACAAACTCCAACATCCGGCTGTGTACCCGCTTTGAAAAATGCTGTTGGTGACAGTAACATACGCCCGGTACATGTAAGCGGAGATACCACATTTTATGAAAATGGATTTTTCTTTGTGGAGACACCCCCTAAATATCCCGGAGGAGAGGAGGCACTTATTAATTACCTGTCTCACAATATCCGTTATCCTAAGGCTGCCCGGAAAGCACATATAGGCGGTACCGTTAGGGTTGGCTTTATCGTGGATTCCACCGGACAGATTACTAATGCACAAGCTTGGGACAGTCTTGGCTATGGATTGGAGGAAGAAGCAACGCGGGTGATTCGGGAAATGAAGCCATGGAAACCCGGTGCGCAACAGGGCAAACCTGTTAACGTGAAATATATGCTTCCTATCAAATTCTTCTTCCAATAAAATAAAAAATCCCGTCTGACAATGTAGTCAAACGGGATTTTATCTAACGATTTCATTAATACACAAACGTACCTGCCGGTGCTTTCACTGTTACTTTCTTCTCTTCTGCGGCTTCTACCCTGCCTATAATCTGTGCATCTATATTAAAGCTTTTGGAAATGCTGATAATGTCTGCTGCAATTTCTTCCGGCACATATAACTCCATTCTATGCCCCATGTTAAACACCTGGTACATTTCTTTCCATGGCGTGCCGGATTGCTCCTGGATCAGGCTGAATAAAGGTGGTACCGGGAACAGGTTATCCTTGATAACATGCAGCTGCTCGATAAAATGCAGCACTTTGGTTTGAGCGCCGCCACTGCAATGTACCATTCCATGTATTTGCGGACGGAACTGCTCCAGTACTTTTTTAATCACCGGTGCATAGGTACGGGTGGGCGATAATACCAGCTTTCCTGCATCCACGGCGCCAAATCCGGGGATATCGATCTTTTCGGTCAATGCTTTTTTACCGCTGAATACCAGTTCAAAAGGAATATTGGGATCAAAACTTTCAGGATATTTCGTGGCGATGTCTTTGCTGAATACATCATGACGGGCGCTGGTTAAACCGTTGCTGCCCATACCGCCATTGTACTCCGATTCGTAGGTAGCCTGTCCGTAAGAGGCCAGTCCTACTACCACATCCCCCGCCTGGATACGGTCGTTGGAAATTACATCTGCTCTTTTCATACGGCAGGTAACGGTAGAATCCACGATGATGGTACGTACCAGGTCGCCTACATCGGCTGTTTCGCCACCTGTAGAGTAGATGCTAATACCGTGATTACGGAGTTCGGCAAGAATTTCTTCCGTGCCGTTGATGATCGCGGCAATTACCTCACCCGGCAGTAACTGTTTGTTACGGCCTATGGTAGAAGATAACAGGATATTGTCGGTGGCGCCTACGCAAAGCAGGTCATCCATATTCATAATGATGGCATCCTGTGCAATGCCTCTCCATACGCCCAGGTCGCCGGTTTCTTTCCAGTAAATGTAAGCCAGGGAAGATTTGGTGCCGGCACCATCTGCGTGCATAATATTGCAGTATGCATCATCGCCCCCTAAAATATCAGGCACTATTTTACAGAAAGCTTTCGGGAAAAGACCCTTATCAATGTTTTTAATGGCGTTATGCACATCTTCCTTGCCTGCTGAAACACCGCGCTTGGCGTAAATATTATTATCCACCGGGAATTAAATAAATATGTAAATAAAAATTAAAGTAAATAAAGATGCCTCTCAGGCTGCAAAAGTAACAGATTCCACGCAGAATGCCCGCTGAATGTGTTAGATTTGCACGGCGTTTTTGATAGTATTGAATTATATGCAGGTTCACAGGGACTTAGACCATTTACCGGAATTCCGTAATGCTGTTATCACAATAGGCACGTTCGACGGAGTACATGCAGGCCATCGTTTCATTATCGAGCAACTCGAGCAGGCTGCCAATGATTGTGGTGGGGAAACTGTGATCATTACCTTCGACCCGCATCCCCGGGAGGTACTGGCGCCAAAACCCAACAACATCAGGCTTTTGACCACTTTAACGGAAAAAATAGCCTTATTGGAGCGTGCCGGTATAGATCACCTGGTAGTAGTGCCCTTTACTAAAGCATTTTCCGAGATGCCTGCCCGCAGCTACCTGGAAGACTTCCTCGTAGCACGTTTTAATCCCCACACCATTATTATCGGCTACGATCACCGCTTTGGCCATAACCGGGAAGGTGGTTTGGAACTGCTGGAAGCAGAACAGCAGCAATATGGATTTAAACTGATCGAAATTCCGCAACAGGTAGTACATGATCTCACTGTAAGCTCTACCAAAATCCGTAAAAGTTTACACGAAGGCGATATCAGTCTGGCGAATGAACTACTTGGCTACACCTACTTTTTATCGGGCGCTGTGGTGCATGGCGATAAAATGGGTCGTCAGCTGGGATACCCTACCGCCAATCTACATCTCACCGACGAAAGAAAACTGATCCCGGCAGAGGGTATCTATGCCGTGCAGGCCGGACTAAAGGGACAACCGGAGTTGTTACCCGCCGTGATGAGCATCGGTTTCCGTCCTACCTTCAATGGTACCGACCTGCGCCTGGAAGTACATATCTTTGATTTTAATGAAGATATTTACGGGCAGGAGCTCACCGTATACTTTGTGGAGTATATCCGTTCCAACCTGAAGTTTGACCATGTAGATGCGCTGATTGTGCAGATGGATAAAGACTCTGCGCAGGCAAAGGAAATACTGGCAGGACTTTAGAATTCTTCTCCCAATAATTCGATTTTCTCTTTTAGTGTTTTGAGCAGGCGGATGCCGGCTCTTATCAGCAAACCAGGGCCCGCAATTACCGGGTATTAATGCATCACCTTATACATCAGTTCTTTCATCAGTTCGCCATCTTCTACCCCACTATCGTTCACGCCTATACTCCGCAGGTTATACTGATGTAATAACAGGATGGCTTTTTCAGTACCTTCCGGCCCATATTGCCTCGCTGCATTCATGTAATCCTTTACAAAAAAGGGATGCACGCCCAATGCAGCTGCTACATCTTTTTCCGCTCCTTTTACGCTGAAAATAAGGTTTACCTTGGCGAAGAAATTATAAAGCGCGGGTAAGGTCATTTGCATGGGGGCCGCTTTTGGATTAGCGGCAAAATAGGCGATGATCTTGAAAACCCTGGCTGTATTTTTTTGTCCGAGGGCATTCTGTAGTTCAAATACATTGTATTCCTTGCTGATGCCCACATACTTTTCAATATCACCTTCATCAATCTTTTTCTGCGCAGGCAGGTTTACCAGCAGTTTATCTATTTCGTTGGCGATTCGTGACAGGTCATTACCGATATGATCGACCAACAGGATAGCCGCCTTTTGCGAAATGGCCAGTTCACGGCTGCTTACATATGATTCAACCCAGGCGGGCAGCTGATTATCGTATAATTTTTTGGTAGACAGCAGCACCCCCTTGTCTTTAATCAGTTTGGCCATTTTGCTGCGGCCATCAATTTTTCCCTGCTTATGCGCCACTACAAAAACGGTAGAACTCAGCGGGTTGTCGATATAAGCCTCCAGTTTGAGCAAATCGCGCATGGCCTGCGCTTCCTTAAGCAATACTACCTGTCTTTCAGCAAACATAGGATAACGGCGGCACGCGTTGATTACGGTGCTCCAGTCAGTATCTTTTCCGTACAATACGGTAAGATTAAATCCTCTTTCCGATTCCGGTAGCAGTTCATGTTCCGCATAGCTGGTTACCTGGTCAATAAAAAAGTCTTCCTCACCTTCCAGCCAGTATAGTGATTTAAATTTCTGTTGCTTCCAATCCCTGATAATATCCTGGTAATCCATTGCTTATATCTTTTATCATGTAGTTGTTGGCTTTTGCCTGCGGCAGATGCTTATTTTACGAAAACGATATCTTCCTCTTTCAGTGCCGGCAGGCGTTTGAACTTCAGCAGCAGTTGCGCTACTGCGAGCACATCTTTCTGGCAATAGGCGGCAATACGTACCAGGTCCTTTTGTTCCCAGTATACCCTGGCCACCATGCTGCCGTCAATATCGTCTTTTGGCGTGTCTATCCCCATCACGGCAGTGAGGAGCTTCAGGGAGATATAATGTTTAAAGTCTCCGAAGCGCCACAGCTGCAGGGTGTCCAGCATGGGCATTTCCCAGGGCTTAAAGCCGTGCAGTTGTAAAGGCTGGGGCAAAGATAACTGATGGATAACAGACCTCCTGCAAATAAAAGGAATATCGAATTCTTTAATATTATGTCCGGCGAACTGGAACCGGGGGTGCTTCGCATAGAACTTATTGACTAATTCTAAAAAACGGGTAAGCACAACTGATTCATCGTCATCGTAAAACGATTTCAGCCTTAAGGTATACCGGTTATTTTCCACGCTGAAGAAGCCTACCGAAATACACACTATTTTCCCGAATTCGGCGTAAATGCCTGCTCTGTCAGCGTATGCTGTTTCTTCGTTTCCGGAAACTGGCGCAGTTTTTGCGATTTTCTCACGCCAGAGCTGTTGCATATCGTCGGGAAGTAGCTCTATCGCTGGAGCAGCGGGGGTAGTTTCTATATCCAACAGCAATAGCTGATCTAAAGCAATATTTGGAAGCACGATTGAAAAACTGGTTTTATATCTATGATAAAATAAGAATATTAATAAGTACTTTTGAATAACGATTTTTAACCATATAACAATTAAACATAAAACTCACAACTATGACGGAGAACACATTTAACACTCCTGCGCCGGGGTCGCCCGGACCAGAAAAACCACGTAGCCGCAATGGTCTAATTTACGGTATTTTAATCGCAGCATTAGCCGGCACATGGATATATATGTTATACGACAAGAATAAATCCAGTGATCAAATCGTACAAAAAAACACGCAGATAGATTCTATCTCTTCTTCCCGTGACGCTTTACAACAGGAATATAATGCAGCCAATGCCCGTCTGGATGATCTGATTTCGCAGAACACCCGTATGGATAGTCTTGTTAAAACAAAAGATAAGGAAATACAGGATATGAAAGCCAGGATCTCCAGCATCCTGTCTAACAAAAACGCTACACAAGCGCAACTGGCTGAAGCCCGTCGTTTGATTGAACAGCTGAAATCCAATATCGACGGCTATACGCAAACGATTGAGCGTTTGGAAGGCGAAAAAATTGTGCTGGCAGGTGAAAGAGATGTAGCACGCAAAGAGCGTGATTCTGTGTCAACAGTTAAAGACAGTCTGAATAAAAAAGTAGATCTGGGTTCTGTGCTGCATGCCTCCGACATCAAGCTGTTGCCAATCCGTGTAAAACACAATGGCAAAGAAGTGGAAACCAGCAAAGCAAAACGTGCAGATATGATGCGTGTAACATTTGACCTGGACGATAACCGTATTGCACCCACCGGCGACAAAGAAATTTATGTTGCGATCACTGCACCTGATGGCGCTCCATTAGCAGTTGAAGCACTGGGGTCCGGCCGTTTCACCCTGGAAGACGGTACCGAAAAGTTATATACTGCCAAGAAAACTGTTGCTTATGTAACCGGCCAGAAACAAACGGTTAGCATGGACTGGAAACAGAATTCTGATTTCAAACCAGGCGACTACGCAGTGGAAATCTACCACAATGGCTTTAAAATTGGCCAGGGTAAAGTGACACTGAAGAAAGGCGGCTTATTTTAATAATTTTTAGCTATAAACCAGGATGATTCCTGGAGCAAAAGACCAGGGCGAATGTATTAAATTCTTCGCGCTGGTCTTTTGTTTTTACACTAACTTTTCTTGATTACCTCTTTTCATGATTGTCTCTTTTCATGATATTTTTTTCACTTATCTATTTTGTTAATGATTAGTTATTGACAAAAACATATATATAAAAATAAAATTAAATTAACGTTCTTTGCTTGCACAATGAAAGATAGCCGGAGCCACTGTGTTCCCAGACCAATGCTTGAGAAGAAGAATGTGACGGGTAAATTTATAACGCCCGACCAGCCCGCGTTCTACAATAACAGATGACTGATTTCAGCGCTTGTTACCTACTGAAGTCACTGATGTTATATTGTGTAAAAGCGGTATCCAAACAACGCGATTCTTCCCTCTTAAACACCGTCTTTGTACCACTCCCGCTATACCGGATAAGATAAGAAGCCCAATTAAAACCGAAGCATGGAAGACATGAATAAAATAGTGTACGTTGTAGATGATGATGAAATTTTTCATTTCATCATCAAAAAAATGTTGGGACAGCAAAGCAATCACCTGGTAGTTACCTCGTTTCTTTGCGCGGAGGAAGCACTTGAACAGCTTTCCAACACCCCTCAGTCTACACTACCCTCCCTTATTATTCTTGATATGAATATGCAGCGGATGAACGGATGGGAATTTATCGAGGCATACCGTGGATTGAAAACTTCGCTCGAAAACGCCATCCCGATTATCATGTGTTCCTCTTCTGTAGATGTGCGGGATATGCAAAAGGTGCAGCACACGCCGGAACTGATGGCTTATATCACTAAGCCACTTGATAAAAATAAACTGAAGGTAATAGAAGACTATTTATAAAGAAATTACGAATTACGGCTTTGTAAAAGATAGCAGCGAATGCTTTCGCGTCTACTAATTTACAAAGCCGTAATTCGTAATTTGAAATTCGTAATTCTTTTATGCCAATACTGCGTTACCGTACATCTCTTCACGCAGTCCTTTCACACGTTCGTCTGCCAGGTACTCATCAAAAGTCATCATTCTGTCGATGATGCCTTTAGGCGTGAGTTCTATAATGCGGTTCGCTACTGATTGCATGAAGGTATGGTCATGCGTGGTGAATAAAACCACGCCCTTATAGTTGATCATACTTTCGTTGAACGACTGGATAGATTCCAGATCCAGGTGGTTGGTTGGCTCATCGAGCACCAGCACGTTGGGGTCCTGCAGCATCATGCGGCTGGTCATACAACGTACTTTTTCACCACCACTCAGTACCGAAGTTTTCTTCATGATTTCATCTCCACCAAATAACATCTTACCCAGGAAACCACGCAGGAAAGGCTCATCCACATCGGTTACATGTGGAGGTACATACTGGCGTAACCAATCCATCAGGTTCAGATCCTTATTGGTAAAGAATTCGGCGTTATCGTTAGGCAGGTAAGCGCTGGTAACGGTAGTTCCCCATTCGAACTTACCACCATCGGCCTGTGCCTCATTGTTAATGATCTGGAAGAAGGTGGTAAGCGCCAGGTGATCTTTTGACAGGAAAGCGATCTTATCTCCTTTGTTAACAGAGAAAGTCACATCTGTAAAGAGTTTGCGGCCATCTGCCAGTTTCTCCAGCTTTTCTACGTTCAGGATCTGGTTACCAACTTCACGCTGTTGCTTGAAGATGATACCCGGATACTTACGGTTAGAAGGCTGGATATCTTCCACCACCAGTTTTTCCAGCGCTTTCTTACGGGAAGTAGCCTGTTTACTTTTAGAGGCGTTAGCACTAAAGCGGGCGATAAAGTCCAGGAGGTCTTTACGCTTATCTTCCATCTTCTTGTTCTTATCTGCGATCTGACGGGCCATCAGCTGGGATGACTCATACCAGAACGTATAGTTACCACTGAAGATTTGGATCTTGGCGCGATCCACATCGGCAACATGCGTACAAACCGCATCCAGGAAGTGACGGTCGTGGGATACAACGATCACAATATTTTCGTAGTCGGCCAGGAAGTTTTCCAGCCAGCCAATCGTTTCCACGTCGAGGTCATTCGTAGGCTCATCGAGCAGCAGGATGTCCGGGTTACCAAACAGGGCCTGTGCCAGCAAAACACGCACCTTCAAACTACCGGCAATATCTTTCATCAGGGTGCCATGCATATCTTCTTTTACACCCAGATCGCTCAACAGTACACCTGCATCACTTTCTGCAGTATAGCCACCCATTTCTCCATATTCTGCTTCCAGTTCGCCTGCACGCATACCATCTTCTTCAGTAAAATCTTCCTTGGCATAAATAGCATCTCTTTCCGCTGCTATTTCCCAAAGTTTCTTATTACCCATTAATACGGCATTCAGTACTGTAACCTCATCAAATCCAAAGTGATTCTGCGAGAGCACACTCATGCGCTCACCCGGAGTGATTTCCACAGTACCTTTATTCGGTTCTATTTCACCGGACAATATCTTCAGGAAAGTAGACTTCCCTGCTCCATTGGCCCCAATCACACCATAACAGTTCCCTTTTGTGAAATTGAGGTTTACTTCGTCAAACAATACTCTCTTACCAAAAGAGAGCGTTACGTTTTTAACACTGATCATGCTGGCTATGTAAATTTTGAAGCTGCAAAGGTACAGATTTTATGCGGGCTTTCCAAGCCGATAGTGATCTTCGCATGATAAGGAAAAAACATGTGCAATATGCTTTTAAATAATTGTTTATATATTTAGTTTAACCATGGAAATGATGGAAAGATAGCCTGGGCCTCCAGCCTCTCAAGCGAAAAATTCAACAACAACAATTCGTTAATTTTACCTGCTTCCTTCTTTATAAGATGCCTGGATTCAGATGTATATGCTTTCTATAGTATCTTTAGCGCGTAAAAAACTGATATACAATGACAGCATATAACCAGATATTTGAGAACAACAGGCGTTGGGTAGCTTCTAAATTAGCCACAGATCAGGAGTTTTTCGAAAAAATGGCAGATACACAAACGCCGGACTATCTGTATATCGGTTGCAGCGACAGTCGCGTACCTACCAACGAAATCATGGGCCTTGAAGCAGGAGAAGTATTTGTGCACCGCAACATCGCTAACCTGGTACCCAACACCGACCTTAATGTAATGGGCGTCATTAATTATGCTGTAGTACACCTGAAAGTAAAGCATATCGTTATTTGCGGCCACTACAACTGCGGGGGCGTAAAAGCTGCCATGCAAGCCAAAGACCTCGGTATCCTGAACCCGTGGCTGAGAAACATCCGCGATGTTTACCGTCTTCATATGGATGAATTAAATGCCATAACGGATGAGCATGAACGCTATAACCGCCTGGTAGAACTCAATACGCAGGAACAGTGCATCAACGTCATTAAAACCGCTGCTGTACAGAAATCCTATGTAGGAAATGGCTATCCAACCGTGCATGGCTGGGTATATGACCTGAAAAACGGTATGCTGAAAGACCTGAAAATTGACTTTGAAGGCGTACTGCACGAAATTCAAAAAATTTATGACCTCACAGGTTCCGGCCTGATGCAAAAAGATACTGAATAATTATGGGTCCTATCGGCGTGTTTGACTCCGGTTACGGCGGCTTAACCGTACTGAAAGAAATTATCAACGAGCTACCGGGATACGATTACATCTACCTGGGAGATAATGCCCGCGCGCCATACGGCAACCGCGGCTTTGATACCATTCACGCCTATACGCTGGAATGTGTGCAAAAGCTGTTCGATATGGGCTGTCCGCTGGTGATTGTTGCCTGTAACACCGCTTCTGCAAAAGCACTTCGCACCATACAGCAAAAAGACCTTCCCCGCATAGCGCCCGACAACAGGGTGCTTGGCGTAATTCGTCCTACTTCTGAAATGGTGGGTACGCTTACACAAACCGGTGAAGTAGGCATCCTGGCCACCAATGGCACCGTATCTTCCGAATCCTATCCACTGGAAATACACAAGTTTTTCCCACATGTAAAGACCTACCAACTGGCCTGCCCCATGTGGGTGCCACTGATAGAAAATAATGAACATGAAAGTGAAGGCGCCGATTACTTTGTGAAAGAATACCTGGATAAAATACTATCTGTTTCTCCGGATATTGATACGCTGGTATTGGGTTGTACACACTATCCCCTGCTGATGAAAAAGATCAGGCACTTTTTACCAGGTGGTATCAACGTGGTGTCTCAGGGAAAAATTGTGGCGCATAGCCTGAAAGACTATCTGAAACGCCATCCTGAAATGGAAACAAGACTGAGTAAGCAACAGCAGCAACAATTTTATACCACCGATGATCCTGCTATTTTTGATAAAATGGCAGAGATATTTTTTGGAAAAACTGTGTCATCGAAGAAGGTGCTCACCAAATGATTGTCTTGTCCAGGATTATACTGATTTTGATGATTTTGATGATTTCTATTTTCTAAAAATATTTCCAGTCAACAAATAAAAAATCATCAAAATCATCAAAATCAGTATAATCCTGGACAAGACAATCGGTTATTTGCTTTCCAGTTTTAGCAGAAACGCATAATCCAATGCTACTTCCTTTAGCGCAGTAAACCGCCCGGAAGCGCCGCCATGACCGGCTTCCATATTGGTATGCAGCAGCAGTAAATGATGATCCGTTTTCATTTCCCTTAATTTAGCCACCCACTTGGCCGGTTCCCAGTATTGTACCTGCGAATCGTGTAATCCTGTAGTGACCAGCATATTCGGATAGGCTTTCGCTGTTACATTATCATAAGGAGAATACGATTTCATGTAATCATACGAGTCCTTATTTTTTGGATTTCCCCATTCATCGAATTCGCCGGTCGTCAGCGGAATGCTTTCATCCAACATAGTGGTTACCACATCCACGAATGGTACCTGTGCCACAATGCCGTTGAATAATGTGGGCGCCATATTTGCCACTGCACCCATCAGTAACCCGCCGGCACTACCACCCATAGCGTAGAGGTGGGCGCTGTCGGTATAATGCTGATCTACCAGGTAATTGGCGCTGGCTATAAAATCCGTAAACGTGTTCTTCTTCTTAAACATTTTTCCATCTTCATACCACTGCCGGCCCATTTCCTGACCACCACGGATATGCGCGATGGCAAATGCGAAACCACGGTCCAGCAAACTTAGCAGGCCGGAATCAAATGTGGCGTCCATACTGTTGCCATAAGATCCGTATCCATACAGCAGCAACGGGCTCTTGCCGTTTTTCTCAAAGGTCTTTTTGTAAACGATGGAAATAGGAATTTTTGTACCATCTGTAGCAGTAGCAAACAATCTTTCAGAAGCATAATCTTTCGGATCGTAACCACCCAATACTTCCTGCTGACGCTTTATTTCGCTTTTGCCCGTTTCCAGGTTATAATCGTATACAGAATTAGGTGTAATCATGGAGGTATAGTTATACCGTAACTCCCTGCTGTCCATTTCCGGGTTAGTGCCTACAGAAGCCGTGTAGGCCGCTTCTGAAAAAGACAGGTACTTTTCTGTATGCGTTTGTTCATTGATCACACGGATCATTGTTAAACCGCCTTTTCTTTCTTCCAGTACGGTGAAGTCTTTAAACAGCTCCAGCCCTTCCAGTAATACATCAGGCCGGTTGGGAATAATTTCTTTCCAATTTTGCCGGGAAGTCTTATCCAATGAGGTTTCCATCAAACGGAAGTTAAGCGCATTCCAGTTGGTGACAATATAGAATTTGTCGCCGCGATGATCAATGCTGTACAACATCTCTTTTTCGCGGGGCTGAAAAATCCGGAAGGCATCGTTTGGCTTAGCAGCGTCCAGGATACGGCTTTCAGACGACAGCGTGCTTTCGCTGTTGATAACAATATACTTTCCCGACTTGGTTTTCGACACACTTACATTGAAGGTTTCATCGACCTCATGGTATACTTCCTTATCGGCTGGTGTGCCCAGCGAATGACGCATGATACGGTCGGCCCGGAGCGTTACGGTATCTTTGCGTGTATAGAACAACGTTTTATTATCTCCTGCCCAGGTGCTGGCGGCGGTAGTTTCCGGGATCACGTCTGTAAGCAGTTCATTTGTTTCCAGGTTCTTAATGTGGATGGTATAACGTCTGCGGCTCACCGTGTCTATGCCATAAGCCAGCAATGTAGCGTCGGGGCTGATACTGAGGCCTCCCACATGGCAATAGGCATGGCCGGCAGCCAGTTCATTTACATTGAGAATTACCTGTTCGGTGGCTTCGAGACTGCCTTTTTTGCGGCAGTAAACGGGGTATTCCTTTCCTGTTTCATAACGGGTGTAATAGTAGTAGCCGTTTTTGAGATAGGGCACGCTCATGTCTGTTTCCTTGATGCGTGACTTCATCTCATCGAAGAGTTTCTCCCGCAGTGTTTTCTCTGGCGACAATACCGTGTCCAGGTAAGCATTTTCAGCATTTAGCCATGCCAGTACTTTGGGGTTTTCGCGGTCGTTCATCCAGTAATAGTTATCAATGCGTTTATCACCGTGGATACTGAGTTCTTTCGCTATCTTTTCTGCTACCGGAGGTTTAATATCAGCCTGATCATTCATAGTATTCTTCTTTTCATTACAAGACAAAAGCACCGTTCCCAAAAGCAACCAAAAATTACCCTGGAAGTTTTTAAACATAGGAGATAGTTTTAAATAGTATGGTTTGTGTAAATAAGCGCTACAAATTACGAATTCTCCTTACACTATTTTCATTGCCACGGGATCCCAGTGCATCAGCTTTTTGCTAAAATAGCTTTGGTTGCTGAGCAGGGCCGGACCTGCGGCGCGCAGGCCAAACACAGCATCTTCCACTACGGCTTTGCCGGTACGCATGGATTCGAAGAAGTTGGTAAAATGTTCCAGCCGGTCGTCGTATCCCTGTGGTGCGGCATAGGCACTGGATGACTGCACCGGGTTGCCATTGCCGCCCGGATATTTGGCGTTGTATTGCTTTACATATGCTGCCTGCTGGGCTTTGGTGAACGTATTATAGGTATCCCATCCACCATAGCCAGGCGCTTCAGGGAGTTTGTGTTTCTTTATTTTAAAATCGTTCCAACCCAGTTCCAGTACTCCTTCTGTGCCAATAAAGCGGGTGTATTCACCACCGCCGCTGCCGTCTGCAAAATTAACACGCAGCGTCATCTGGAAGGCAGCATGCTCTTTCGTTTCAGGGTAATCGAAAATAGCGACCACCGTATCGGGTACATCGCGGCCATCTTTCCACTGTACCAGGTTACCGCTGGCGTAAACAGCCGTGGGCCCGAGAGAACCGGTGATGAAATGCAGACCAGAGATCAGGTGTACAAAAAGATCGCCGGGAATACCAGTGCCATAAGCCTGGTAATTGCGCCAACGGAAAAACCTCACCGGGTCAAAAGGCATTTTGGCGGTATCTTTCAGGAAGGTGTCGAAGTCAACCGTGGCCGGAGAAGCGTCTGTTGGAATAGAATACTGCCAGGCGCCCAATGCGCTGTGGCGGTCCATGCGGGCTTCTACCACACTCAGCTGCCCTATTTCGCCGGCCTGGTAACGCTTACGCGCCTCCGCTAATGCAACGCTGCTCACGCGCTGGCTACCTACCTGGAACACCGCTTTGGTACGCCGTTGCGCTTCAATTACCCGATGTCCCTCTTCTATCTGCTGCACCATGGGTTTTTCGCAATACACAGCCTTACCTGTCTCCATTGCTGCAATGGCAATGGTATCATGCCAGTGGTCGGGAGTAGCGACAATAATGGCATCAATATCCTTTCTTTTCAATAATTCCCGGTAGTCGCGGGTGGTATATACCTGCGGGCCAAACTCTTCCTTTACACGGGCCAGATGGCCATCATACAGGTCTGCCGCGCCAACAAATTCAACACCTGGCACTTTGATGGCGGTTTGTACATCGCCAAATCCCATAATGCCCATACCAACGCAGGCAATGCGGATCTTATCGTTGGGTGAAATTCTTTTTTCGGGTTGCAGTAACTGCACCTGCTCCTTTTCTTTGGCGATAGCCGCCAGTTGACCTATACCCAATAATGCAGCTGTGCTGCCTATGTGTTTGATAAACTTTCTCCGTGATTGTTCTGACATATGCTATTATTTAAAGGGACACGTGGAAAAAACGCATGATAGTAAAAAAATTTAGAAAGATGAATTCCAAAGGATGAGCGGACTTTGTCTTTTTCAGGATTAGACTGATTTTGATGATTTACAGGATTTTTTGGGCTGCTAAAAATATTAAAGGAGATATTAGCGAAGTTTGGTTCGCTTATATCTCCTTTAATCTCTTATAAAATCACAGGAAAAAAATCCTGTAAATCATCAAAATCAGTCTAATCCTGGGAAAGACAACATCCCTATTTTTCGGAAGAAAGGCCTGCACCGATAAACTCCCTGTTGAGGCGGGCGATATTGGTGAGGGAAATTTCTTTCGGACATTCTGCTTCGCAGGCGCCGGTATTGGTACAGCTACCAAAACCTTCCTTATCCATTTGCGCCACCATATTGAGGGCGCGGGATTGTTTTTCAGGATGACCTTGTGGTAACAGTGCCAGCTGGGATACTTTTGCAGATACAAACAGCATCGCAGAAGAGTTTTTACAAGCGGCTACACAAGCGCCGCAACCGATACAGGCAGCAGCGGCAAATGCCAGGTCAGCTTTAGTTTTATCTACCGGGATACAGTTTGCATCCTGGGCGTTACCTGTGTTTACGGAAATATAACCACCCGCTTCAATAATACGGTCGAAAGCGGATCTGTCTACCGTCAGATCTTTGATCACCGGGAATGCGCCTGCTCTCCATGGTTCAACGGTAATGGTATCGCCATCTTTGAATGCGCGCATGTGGAGCTGGCAGGTAGTAGTTCCATCCCATGGACCGTGAGCACGGCCATTGATGTGCATGGAGCACATACCACAGATACCTTCGCGGCAGTCGTGATCAAATGCTACTGGTTCTTTGCCTTCATTGATCAGTTCTTCGTTCACTACATCAAACATTTCCAGGAAAGACATTTCAGAAGAAATGTTTTTAGCCTGAAGGGTTTCAAATCTACCCTGATCGTTTTTGTTTTTCTGCCTCCACACTTTTAATGTGAGGTTCATGTTATAATGTTCCATATACCTTGGACAATTATTTGATTTATAATCCTGGCGAACCGTTCAACGGTTTGCCAATAACCATTATTTGTAGCTACGCTGAGTAGGTTTACATTCTACGAATTCCAGCGGTTCCTTGTGCAGTTCATACTGGCCATCGCCTTTGTATTCCCATGCGGCAACATAGCTGAAGTTAACGTCATCACGTTGTGCTTCCCCTTCATCTGTTTGAGATTCTTCACGGAAGTGGCCACCACAGGATTCGCGACGGTTCAGCGCATCGAGACACATCAGTTCACCCAGTTCGAGGAAGTCGGCCACGCGACCTGCTTTCTCCAGTTCAGGGTTGAATTCGTCTGCAACTCCGGGAACGCGTACATCTTTCCAGAATTCAGCACGCAGCGCCTTAATTTCTTCGATCGCTTCTTTCAGACCTTTTTCATTACGCGCCATACCGCATTTATCCCACATGATCTTACCCAGTTTTTTGTGGAAGAAATCAACGGATTTGGAGCCTTTGATGGTCATGAACTTATTGATGGTTTCCTTTACTTTATTTTCTGCTTCCACAAAGGCAGGGTGATCTGTTGGGATCGCCTTGGTGCGGATTTCATCTGCCAGGTAGTTACCTACAGTGTAAGGTATTACGAAGTAGCCATCGGCCAGCCCCTGCATCAGTGCAGATGCGCCCAAACGGTTAGCGCCGTGATCAGAGAAGTTTGCTTCTCCCAAAGAATATAAACCCGGAACGGTAGTACCCAGTTCGTAATCTACCCATAAACCACCCATGGTATAGTGTACCGCAGGGTAAATACGCATCGGTAACTCGTAAGGGTTTTCACCGGTGATTTTGGCATACATGTCGAACAGGTTACCATATTTCTCGGCTACTACTTCTTTACCCAGTTTAATAATATCCTCTTTTGACACATTGGTCATCTGGCGTTTACCTACTTCAATATTACCATAACGTTCAATGGCTGCGGCGAAGTCGAGGTATACCGCCTGTTTGGAAGTACCTACGCCATAACCGGCATCACATCTTTCTTTTGCCGCACGGGAAGCCACATCGCGGGGAACGAGGTTACCGAATGCAGGATATCTTCTTTCCAGGTAATAGTCCCTTTCTTCTTCAGGAATATCGCTGGCCTTGCGGGTATCGTTTTGTTTTTTAGGCACCCAGATCCGGCCATCGTTACGCAGTGATTCTGACATGAGGGTCAGTTTCGACTGGTGGTCGCCGGAAACCGGGATACAGGTAGGGTGGATCTGTGTGAAGCAGGGGTTAGCGAAGTAAGCGCCGTTCTTGGTTGCTTTCCAGGCAGCGGTTACGTTGGAACCCATTGCGTTGGTGGACAGGAAGAACACGTTACCATAACCACCACTGCAGATCAGTACTGCATGACCAAAGTGGCGTTCCAGTTTGCCGGTAATCAGGTCACGTGCAATGATACCGCGCGCTTTACCATCGATTTTTACGATGTCAAGCATTTCATGGCGGTTATACATTTTCACATTACCCAATGCTACCTGGCGCTCCAGCGCAGAGTACGCACCGAGGAGCAGCTGCTGGCCAGTTTGACCTGCGGCATAAAAAGTACGCTGTACCTGTGTACCACCGAAAGAGCGGTTACTTAACAGGCCACCGTATTCACGTGCAAAGGGAACACCCTGTGCCACGCATTGATCTATAATGTTACCGCTCACTTCCGCCAAACGATGTACATTGGCTTCACGAGCGCGGTAGTCACCACCTTTTACAGTGTCGTAGAATAAACGGAAAACAGAGTCACCGTCGTTCTGATAATTCTTGGCAGCATTAATACCACCCTGGGCGGCAATACTGTGTGCGCGGCGCGGACTATCCTGAAAGCAGAATGCTTTTACTTTATAACCCAACTCACCTAATGAAGCCGCTGCGGAGGCGCCGGCCAAACCGGTACCGATGATGATCACTTCCAGATTGCGCTTATTGGCAGGGTTTACCAATTTGCAATGTCCTTTATAGTCTTCCCATTTGGAATTTAATGGTCCGGCAGGAATTTTTGCGTCAAACATATATCCTTACTTTACAGAATTATTTGAAATAGATTACAACGGGAATAATAGCAAAACCAACAGGGATGGCTATTCCAAACAGCCATACACCAATGAAGCTGAGTAAGCCGTTGTACTTTTTATGATTTAAACCAAAGGTCTGACAGGCGCTTTTAAAGCCGTGGATCAGGTGGAAGGATAAACCGATCATTCCGATTACATACAATGCAACCAACCAACCCTGTTTAAATGTTTCCTGGGATACCAGGTACAGATCCTTCAAAGGTTCTTCCTGGCCGGGATACGTGTGGAGCGGCATTTCACCATAGTGGAATTTTGCCCAGAAGTTAGTCAGGTGAATAATAATGAAGATAAGGAGAATGCTTCCCATGATCGCCATCTGACGACTGAACCAGGAAGACGTTTGGTTACCCGGGTTAACGGCGTATTTCACCGGACGGGCTGCTCTGTTGCGGAATGTGAGCTGTAACGCAATAAATGCGTGCAGTACGATCACGATTTTCAGCCCCCAGGCAATAAATTGAATCAGGCTGTTATGCCCCATGAACGCAGCGTATACGTTGAAGGCCTTGCCTTCATCATTGTACAATAACTGGAAATTTCCTGCCAGGTGTACAATAACAAAACTGCAAAGAAACAAGCCGGTAGCACCTACCAATAACTTCTTACCGATAGAGGTATTAAAGAACTGTGACCACTTCATAAGTAAAATTCTAAGCTTCCTAGTATAAAAGATGATTGAAACGTCGCGCAAATTTAGCGCAGGAAAAATAAAAAAAAATGATATTTATCAGGTTCTAACACAAATGAAATAGTGCATTAATGTATTAAATATTGGTTATCAAACATTTTTGCTTAATATCTTTCATTTTTTTCTGAAAATTAAATATTATTCCAGCCGTTTCAACATGATATTATCGACCATGTTAAACAGGTGTAAAGGTTGATATGTTCGCCATTTATCGTCGTCCAGCAGATGTACATAATGGTGTAAACGTGCGCGTTCAAATTCTTCGCGCGTTTGTACCGGCATATTCAGGCTCACGATCCAGCCGCCGTCATCGCGGATATCTTCCCACCATTCTTCATAATAGCAATCATCAGACGAGTGGAAATTCATCACATTTTCCGTAATCAGGATAAATTTGGTGATGCCCTGTGCAATCAGCGTATCAATGATATTACGCTTCATGGTCATGATATCGTTATCAATGGCATCATTCCATTCTCCCAATAATTCGATAATTGCAAAATTGAACTGGTAATCCGTAAACAGGATCTTCATGTATAAGTTGCGTGAACCAAATTCATCCCATTGAGGATGTATATAATAATTATATACGGAGTTGGAATATTCGAATTCGCTGTACTCCCTTCCATAAAAAGGAGAGTACTCATCTTCTTCTGCGGCGTATAAATGCCGCCAGTTGTAATATGGCTCTATGTTATGCATACCTGGTTTATCAATGATCCAAAGGTCCGCCTAAATCATTTTTTCACAAAATCGTCAACCGCTTTTTTTACGCTGCCAGCCTTCAACAGCAGCTGTTGGGCCTGTTCATAATCGGTAAGCGACAGTTGTTCCATCAGCATTTTCACACCGCGGTCTACCAGCTTTTCGTTACTGAGTTGCATATTCACCATCTTGTTATCTTCCACCCTGCCCAGTTGTATCATGACGGCGGTAGAAAGCATGTTCAACACCAGCTTCTGTGCAGTGCCGCTTTTCAGGCGGGTGCTGCCCGTTACGAACTCGGGCCCCACTACCACTTCCACCGGGAAATCGGCTGCAGCGGATACGGGGGTTTCCGGGTTACAGCTGATGCTGCCTGTTACGATGCCATGCTTGCGGCATTCATTCAGCGCGCCTATTACATAAGGTGTGGTACCGCTGGCGGCGATACCCACCACTACATCTTTATCGGTTATATTATAAGCCTGGAGGTCTTCCCAACCTTGTGTACGGCTGTCTTCTGCAAACTCCACTGCCTTGCGTATAGCGGTATCGCCACCGGCAATAATGCCTACTACCAGCCCTTGCGGCACGCCAAAAGTAGGCGGGCATTCGGAAGCATCTACTACCCCCAAACGTCCGCTGGTGCCGGCTCCCATGTAAAACAGGCGTCCGCCTGCCAACATTTTATCCGCCACAGCGGTGACCAGTTTTTCTATTTGCGGAATCGCCTTTGCTACGGCCAACGGAACCGTGTGATCTTCTGTATTCATATTAACCAGCAACTCATTTACACTCATCTTTTCCAGATGACGGTAGTGAGAGGCCTGTTCCGTTACTTTTATAAATGACATATTTATCTGTTGAAATAATTAACGATGGTATTCCAGCAAGCCTTCCATAGGCGTACGCAGCACTCTGCCCATAGGCAGTTCATAGAGTTCGCACAACTCGCTGAGAATATCGCGGAAATGCCAGGCAATACCACCGGTAAAATGCAGTGCGGTGGTCCAGCTTTCGCGGTATTTATAAATATGGTTAAAGAAGAAGTCGTTCAGCCCGTCTTCCAGGATATTCTGGATCATGAAATGTTCACGGTTTTCCGACAGGAACTCCGCAAACCCGGCCAGGTAGCGGTTGGCTAACGGCTTACGATATACGTTTTCCAGTATCTCGTCTTTATTGGTATGATACTTATATTCGAAACGGGAGTGCAGGTCTTCGTCAAAGCTATTATACAGGTAGTACTGCAGTACTTTCCTGCCCAGGTAAGCCCCGCTGCCTTCGTCGCCCAGGATGTAGCCGAGACCGGGATTATTCTTTACAATTTCCTTTCCGTTATAATAACAGGAATTGGATCCGGTTCCCAAAATGCTGACCACGCCTTCCTTACGGCCGCAAAGCGAGCGAGCGGCGCCCATCAGGTCGTGCTGTACATCGGAAACTGCCTCCGGCCACACGGCCCTGATAGCATCGGATACCAGCCCGATATTTTTGGGCTGCGACAATCCTGTACCATAAAAATACACAGCGGTAACATGGCTGCCGGCGGGCAATTGTGGCACCAGCTCTGTATCCAGGATGGCTCTGATCTGCTCTGCAGATTGAAAGTATGGGCTAACGCCCTGTGTTTTCAACACCACTGGCTCCCCTGCGCCCAGCACGCCCCACTCCGTCTTTGTTGACCCACTGTCTGCTACCAACTTTATTCCAGCACCCATATCCGGTAATTTATGAAATTAAAGAATCCTAAAAGTTTGCACCTGATTTATGCTATTTTTGTCACAATTTAAACAAAAGGGTTTCATATAAACAAATAGCTCCCTTTAACTTTAAATGATGATGATACATGTATGCAGCAGATTGCTTTCCGCCAGGTGCTAATACTACATGGATAAAGATTGGTCATATAAATTAGCGGGATAATAATCTGATTATGTCTAACAGGAAGTTGAATGTTTTTTTACCTCTTCTATTTGCAGTAGTATTAGCCCTGGGAATGTTCCTTGGTCATAAGATGCCTGGATCGAACAATGGAGGCGCCACCGTATTTTTTAATAGACCCAACAGGGGCCCTTTACAGGAAGTAATGGACCTGATTAAAGCGAAATATGTAGATTCACTCAACACAGATGATTTACAGCAGGAAGCAATAGAAGGTTTACTGACCCACCTGGATCCTCACTCCATATATATCCCCCCGGCAGAATTGCAACGGGTTAATGAGGATATGGAAGGCAATTTTGAAGGCATTGGTGTAGAGTTCAACATCACCGCTGATACAGTGAATGTAGTGAGTGTACTGAGTGGCGGCCCGTCTGAAACCGCTGGCATACAAACTGGCGATAAGATCCTCTCCGTAAACGACAGCCTTGTTGCAGGCAACAGCATCACCCCGGAAAAGATCCGCAAATTACTCCGCGGCCCTGCCGGCTCTATGGTGAACACGCTGGTATTACGTCAGCAAAAACAATTAAAGATCCCCATCAAAAGAGGAGTGATTCCTTTATATAGTGTGGATGCCAGTTATATGGCAGCACCGGGAGTGGGCTATATCAAAATCAGTAAATTTTCTGCCACTACCTATGATGAGTTTATGAAAGCGATCCGTGAGCTGGAGAAACAAGGCATGAAGAAACTGGTCATCGACCTCCGTCAAAATCCCGGCGGCTACCTCGATGCAGCTACCCGCATTGCCGATGAGCTGCTGGAAGATCAGAAATTGATTGTATACACCAAAGGAAAAGATTTCCCCCGCACCGATTATAAAACCAAACGTCCGGGCATGTTTGAAAAAGGCGCGCTGGCCGTCCTCACCGATGAAGGATCTGCCTCCGCCAGTGAAATTCTTGCCGGCGCTGTGCAGGATTGGGACCGTGGTACTATTATAGGTCGCCGCACCTTTGGTAAGGGCCTGGTACAGGAACAATACGACCTCGACAATGGCGGCGCACTGCGCCTCACCGTTGCCCGTTACTATATTCCTTCCGGCAGAAGTATCCAGAAGCCTTATGGCAAAGGACATGACGATTACGATGATGACATTGCTGAACGCTACCACCATGGTGAATTAGTGAACAAAGACAGTATCAAAATCATTGACACCATTCCTTACAAAACGGCTTCCGGCCGTCGCGTGTATGGCGGCGGTGGTATTACACCGGATATCTTTATTCCGTTTGATACGTCCCGCTTTACGCCTACTCTCACCGCCATCTATACCCGTAATACCTTCAGCAACTTCGCCTATTACTACTATACCGGCCACAAGGAAGTGTTCGGACCATTTAAGGACGCAGGCGCATTTGCAAAAGGTTTCCAGCTTAGTAATGACCTGATGAATGATTTTAAAACTTACGCTAAAAAAGATAGCGTTCCCGGACTTGACCACCTGACTCCCCGTGATGAAATGGAAATCCGCACCCGTCTCAAAGCTATGCTGGCGCGCCAGTTGTACAGAACAGAAGGATTTTATGAAACCATTAATGCAGATGATCCAATGGTGAAGAAAGCGTTGGAAGTGGTGGAGAAGGAGAAATAACAGTGCGAAGGGGGATCGCCTTCGGCGATTGTCTTTGGGCAGGATTAAACTGATTTTGATGATTTACAGGATTTTTTCTTGTGATTTTTTAAAAAGATTTGGGAAGATAGAAGCTACTATCTTCCCATTTTTTATGAAGTGACCAATCAAAACTGATTTTAAAAAGATTTGGGAAGATATCGGCGAATCCGCTTTTATCTTCCCAAATCTTTTTAAAAAAGTCACAGGAAAAAATCCTGTAAATCATCAAAATCAGTTTAATCCTGCCCAAAGACAATCGCCGAAGGCGATCCCCCACGCTTACTGATTCTTACGCTGCATTTTCGGTAACGACTGTACGATCAGGTCGTTCATTACATTTACCGCTTCATCCAGGTAGATATCTTTTGTTCTGATCTTGATCCAGTCTTTGTTACGGGCTATTTTGGAGGAGTCTCCACCAAGTTTCTCCATATCAGATTTGATGTTCACGATGCTGAGTTCCTTTACTTTATCGTTTACAGCGTCATATTTTTTCAGGGCAGCAGTGTTAGATTTTTGCTCTGTTTTATATGTTTGCAGATTCAACGAATAAGTTTCCTGTTTTTCCAGTTTTTTCAGTGTGCTCAGGTTTTCGTTGAGCAGTTTGAAAGCAGGGCTGACAGCCATTCTCTTTTCGCTGTTCTTTTTCAGCGATTCTGTATTTACCGGGTTATACCAGGCAGTGAAGCTGGCGCGGGGTATTTCATCCCAGGCCAGGGCATCAGAATCTTTACGTTCAGCCACTTCATAATAAGGATCTGGCAGTACGATATCAGAAGCTACGCCTTTCAGCTGGGTAGAGCCACCGTTTGCACGATAGAATTTCTGCTGGGTCAGTTTCAGGGCGCCAAGGCTGCCACCATCTTTTACAGGGTAGAAATCGTCCAGGTTAAAGAGGCGTTGTACCGTGCCTTTACCAAATGTTTGAGTGCTACCAATGATCACAGCGCGTTTGTAGTCCTGCATGGCAGCGGCCATGATTTCAGAAGCGGAAGCGCTGTATTCATTTACCATGATAGCCAGCGGACCTTCATACTGCACATTTTTATCGCGATCACGCAAAACTACAGCGTCACCACCCCTGGAACGCACCTGTACCACCGGACCTTCCGGAATAAACAAGCCGGCCATTTGTACTACGTCCTGCAATGATCCTCCACCGTTGAAGCGGAGATCCAGGATAATACCTTCTACTTTTTCTGCTTTCAACTTCGCTACTTCTTTGGCCACATCTTCAGCGCTGCGGGCGCCGTTGCGGTCGTTGAAGTCGGCGTAGAATTCAGGCAGGTAGATATAGCCGATTTTATGCTGACCATTAATGATAGCAGATTTGGCAAAAGTTTCTTCTGTTACAATTTCATCGCGAACGATGGTAATTTCTTTTGTGGTACCATCCACGCTTCTCACAGTGAGTTTTACCGGGGTACCTTTTTTACCGCGGATCAGTTTCACGGCATCTTCTACCGGATACCCGGTGATGTCTACAGATTCACTGTTTCCCTGTGCTACTTTCTGGATTACATCGTTGGCTTTTAATTGTCCCTGCTTCCAGCTGGGGCTACCGGTAACGATGCTCACCACCCGGATTTTGTCGCCTTCTTCTTTCAGTTGTGCACCGATACCAAAGAACTTACCAGCCATTTGTTCTTCGAACGCGCGTTTTTCATCCGGCGGGAAGTAGTCGGTATGCGGATCCATGGTAGTGGTAATCGCATTTACGTAGAGGTTAAAGCGGTCATTATCATTCTGCCTGTTTTTCAGGCGTTCAAAATAGCGGTCGTACAGCTGTTTCACCTTCACGCGGGCTTCTGCTTCCAGTTCGGTGTCGGTTTTTACTTTTACGCTGTCTTTTCCTTTATCCTTTTCGCGCATTTCCTGCAGGTCGGTCAGCTTTTCCAGCGTGCGGTATTTTAATACTTTACGCCATGCTTCTTTACGTGCATTTTCATCTGCGGGATAATCCACTTTATCCGGATCCAGGGTTACTTTCTCATCCACTGTAAAATCGAATGGTTTAGAAAGAATTTCAGGATAAATAGCGGCAGCTTCGGCCACGCGCTGTTTGATCAGCGTGTTGATACTGCGGAAACAGTCGATGGGCGCGCCTTTCAGCTCGTCGTCGATATGTGTGGATAACGGTAACAGTTTATCCACATCTGTTTTCAGGAAAAATTTCTTTTCCGTATCCAGGCTGCGCAGGTATTTATCAAAAACTTCTGTGGAGAATTTGTCGTCGATGGCTTTAGGTTGGTAATGTCCTTCTTTCAGCATCTGGCCTACCAGGTTCATGATCACCTCGTAACGGCCGGGAGGATCTTCGTTATGTCCGAGCTTATTAAAAGCCAACACCCCTGCGGAGATGCTTAACAGCACAACCGGTATAATCACTTTCAGTCTCATATGTATCTCAATTGAACTTAAATGTTGTCTAATCAAATATAAAATAAAATCACCCGTTGGTCGTGCAATTTATTTCCTTTTAACAAAAAATTGGGCCAAACGGATGCTGGGAGAGATATGCGGCTGAGAAACAGCCGGCATTACCGCTATGCGGTACATCTTCAAGGTTTCCGTTCTGATAACGGTAAAACACCAGGAAATGTTGGCTGGTGCTATTCTTTCACCAGTTTATAAACGGCGCCTTTAAACCCGGTTTGGCCGGAAGTGCTGGCAAGCATATACAACTCGCCCTGTTCATCTTCGCCCCAGCTGAGTATCTGCAGGTTGTCGGCGGGGCGGCCGGATAACTCAAGGTTGCTCCGCTCCCATTTGTTGCCTTTGGATTCCAGGAAGAAAGCTTTCCCGTTGTAATCTCCAAAAACATATAATCCCTGCAGTGCCGGGATGGCGCTGCCCCGGTACACATAACCGCCGGTGATACTTATCCCCAGATCGTGGTTATATTCGTGGATGGGTGCAATCAATTGTGATTTATCAGCGCCAGCGGGTACATTGTAATCATGGTAACCTTCCAGGATACGCCAGCCATAGTTTCCTCCTTTTATAATGATGTCCACCTCCTCGTACTTATCTTGCCCCACATCGCCGGCAAACAGCATTTTACTCTTTTTATCGAATGAAAAGCGCCATGGGTTGCGGAGTCCGTAGGCCCATATTTCAGGTTTGGCCCCTGGTTGGTTCACAAAAGGGTTATCGGCCGGTATGCTATAGGGTGTACCATCGACATTTATTCTTAATATTTTGCCGAGCAGGGTGCCAAGATCCTGCCCATTACCGGTACTGCCGTGTTGATCGCCGCCACCACCGCCATCGCCCAGACCGATATATAAATAGCCATCGGGGCCGAATTGCAGTTGTCCACCGTTATGATTGGACTGGGGTTCATCTATTTCCATCACCACCCGTTTGCTGGCGGGATTGGCCAGGTTGGGGTTATCCGCTGCCACCGTAAATTCCACGAGGCGGCTGGTATGATTGAATCCTGCTTTTTTTGAAGGGGCGCTATAGTATACATAAAACTTGTGGTTATTCCTGAAATCGGGATGGAAGGCCATCCCCAGCAATCCTCTCTCATCATAACCGGGATTTACTGATACCATATCGGCGCTTACGTTAAGGAAAGGAGTGGGCAACAGCTTGTTTTGCTGTACAATCCATACTTTCCCCTCTTTCTGACAGATAAATAATCTGCCGGAGCCGTCGCCGGGTACTGCCATGTTTACGGGAGAAATAAATCCGTCTGTTACCAGCTGCAGCTTTGCTTTGCGCGCCGCCGGCGGCGGAGCCGGATCATCTTTGGAAGAATTGCCTGCACAAGCGGCCTGCATAAACAATACCGGCAATAGGATCCGGAAAATGATGGAAGATAGTTTCATAGCATTGCGGTATTTGTTCAGAATAAAGGTAGCCATTAAGCTGTTAGCTGTTATAAAATGCAGCGGACCCACTTTTTACTGTTAGCCCGGGCAAAGACAGCGAAGATCATACCATGTGTTCTCCACAGCATTTACTAAAAACCAAAAGCTATTCAATTTTGTATCTTCGCAAAAAACTCATCAGGTTGGACACAACGGCACCGAAAAAGAACGACCCATACGCTTCGCTACGCTTTCCGGAATTCAATTATTACCTGGTTATCCGCTTTGCGCTTGTATTTGCGCTGGCGATGCAATTTGCCATTATAGAGTGGAAAGTATATGAAATTTCCAAGGATCCGTTTTCGTTAGGATTGATTGGTTTGTCGGAAGTAATACCGGCGGTATTGCTGTCGCCTTTTGCCGGGCACCTGGTCGACAAAAGAGAGAAGCGGGGGATGCTGCTGAAATGTGTGATCGCCTATCTTGTTATCAGTACCGGTTTATTCCTGCTTACCTGGGACCAGGCCGTAGCGGGCATTTCCAGGCATTGGGTACTCAACCTCATCTACCTGCTGGTATTCCTGGGCGGTATTGTAAGGGCCTTTACCAGTCCATCCAATTTTACCTTAATGTCGTTACTTGTACCACGCGAATTATACGCCAACGCCTCTACGTGGAGCAGTTCGGCCTGGCAGATAGGCGGCGTGCTGGGACCCGCGCTCGGCGGACTGTTTATCCATTGGTTTGGCGTGCACTGGTCTATGCTGGTGGTGGTGTTTATATTCCTTGCTCCTTTATACAGTTTGATCCGGATAAAGCCAAAGCCTGTTTATTATAAGCCGAAGAATGAAAGTTTTGTGACGGGGCTTACAGAAGGGATGCGTTTTGTATGGAAAACCAAGGTGGTGTTGAATGCGATGGCCCTGGATATGTTTGCTGTATTATTTGGCGGGGCGGTAGCGATGCTGCCGGCTTTTGCCACAGATGTGCTGCATGTGGGCTCCCTGGGTTATGGCCTGTTGCGTTCAGCGCCAGCCATAGGCGCCCTGGTGACCATGTTTATCCTTGCGCACAAGCCATTGGTAAACCGTCCAGGCATCAAGTTGCTGGCGGCAGTTTTCGGCTTTGGTCTTACAATCATCCTTTTCGGTCTTTCCACCAGTTTCTATCTTTCGATATTCGCTTTGCTGATCAGTGGTTCGCTGGATGGTATCAGCGTTATTATCCGTCAAACCATTCTGCAGTTAAAAACACCCGATGATATGCGTGGTCGTGTGGCCGCGGTAAGTTCTATGTTTGTGGGTTCCTCCAACGAGCTGGGGGCTTTCGAGAGCGGCTTTATGGCCAGGGCTATGGGGTTGGTGCCTTCGGTAGTATTTGGCGGTTGTGTAACCTTGGGCGTAGTGGTAACAACGTATATTATTTCACCGGCGATGCGGAAACTGGATCTGAAACCGTGAAGTTTTTCTTGTCCAGGATTAAACTGATTTTACTGATTAGGATGATTTTTGTTTTTAAAGATTAAAAAAAATTTTGAGAGATATCAGCGGATAAAAATTGGCTTGTATCTTTCAAAATCTTTTAAAAATCATCTAATCAAAAAAATAAAAAATCATCCTAATCAGTAAAATCAGTTTAATCCTGGACAAGAAAAACTCCGCTTAAAAGCTTCTTATAGTTTCATGGACTCTTTTAAACGCTCCAGTACATAGTATACAGCCGGGCATACAGTGCTGTTTTCGTAAGTAATTTTCGGGCGTTTAAAGAAGTCGTAGCTATCTGTGTAGGGGTAGTTGGCGCAGTCGCCGGGGCGGACATCGTAGATACCGCAATAATTATCGGCGCCAAGAAACGGGCAGGGGGTGAATTTCACCACATAGTCTTCATCACTGTCGAGCCGGAGATAAGTTTCAATAAAGTCGCCTTCCTTCATCCCGAGGTGTTTGGAGATACGTCTGATATCGGGGCCTTTGAAGCGGGGGCTGATCGTTTTACAGCAATTTCCGCATTCGAGACAGTCTATTTTACTGAAAGCTTCCTCATGCAGTTCCGGCAACAGCTTTTCGACCCCCTTACCGCGGCGGGTTTGCAGTTTTGCCAGAAACTGTTTATTAGCCTTTTGCTTATCCTGGGCCTTCTGTTCCCAGTCTTCTAATATTTTGCTCATTTGCTGCAAAGATAGGTAATTAGTGATTGGACAAAATTATGACAGAGCCGCCTTTTGATAACACACCAATTATCACTGTTTTCCCCCGCCAGTGCTCATTGTTTGGCTGTTGCATAAAATCTGCATAGCTTTGCGCATTCTATTTCAAATTACCTGCTTACATCATGAATCTTTTTGATATTCAACAAAATGAATTCGTGCACCGTCACATAGGGCCGAATGAAGGGGAGACCAACCAGATGCTGGAAACCATTGGGGCCTCCGACCTGGATCAGCTGATCAGCAAAACAGTTCCGGGCGCCATCCGTATGCAACAGCCGCTGGCTATTCCTGCAGCGATGGGTGAAAGTGATTATCTCCGCCACCTGAAGGACATTTCACTGAAAAACAAGGTGTATCGTAACTATATCGGACAGGGTTACTTCGATACGATTACCCCCAGCGTTATTTTGCGTAATGTATTTGAAAATCCAGGATGGTATACTCAGTATACTCCTTACCAGGCAGAGATTTCACAGGGCCGGTTGGAAAGTTTGCTGAACTACCAGACGATGGTATGCGACCTGACAGGCCTGCCCATTGCCAATGCTTCCCTGCTGGATGAAGCTACTGCGGCAGCAGAGGCGATGACCATGTTTTTCAATGCGTTGAACAAGGATCATGATCATGTAACCAGACCCCGCTTTTTTGTAGACGTAAACGTATATCCGCAAACGCTGGATGTAATTTACACCCGCGCTACGCCGCTGCAAATTGAAGTGGTGGTAGGCGATTATAAAACAGCTTCTTTCGATGAATCTTATTTTGGTGCCCTGATCCAGTATCCTGACAACGTTGGGGCTACTGCTGATTACCGGGCATTTATAAACAGCGTGCATGCCGTAGGTGCGTTTGTAGGTGTGGCAACGGACCTGCTGGCGCTGACGCTACTGACCTCCCCTGGTGAAATGGGTGCTGATGCCGCATTTGGCTCTGCACAGCGCTTTGGTGTTCCATTGGGCTTCGGCGGACCACACGCTGCATTTTTTGCTGTAAAGGACGATTTCAAACGTTCTATCCCCGGCCGTATCATTGGCGTGAGCATTGATGCCACAGGTGGCCGTGCATTGCGCATGGCACTGCAAACCCGTGAACAGCATATCAAACGTGAAAAAGCAACTTCCAATATCTGTACAGCACAGGCATTGCTGGCAAATATGGCCGCTATGTATGCTGTGTATCATGGTCCGGGAGGCCTGAAAAATATTGCTACGCGTGTTTCCCTGCTGACCAACACACTGGCGGGCAAGCTGAAAGCGAAAGGCCTGAAACTGGCAGCAGATAACTTCTTTGATACTATCGTAGTGCTGGGCGCAGCGGATGTTAAGTCGGCCGCAGAAGCAGCCGGTATCAACTTCCGTTATTTCTCCAATGGCAACGTAGGTATTTCCCTGGACGAAACCGCTACTGTAGCGGATATAAACGATATCCTCCATGTATTCAGCGCAGGTACTACCGACGTAGCAGCTGTTTCTGCTGGCACTACCGGCATCCCCGCTGATTTACAACGTACCTCTACTTACCTGCTGCACCCGGTGTTTAACACCCATCACAGCGAATCTCTGATGATGCGTTACCTGAAGATGCTGGAAAACAAGGATCTTTCCCTGAACACTTCCATGATCTCCCTGGGTTCCTGCACCATGAAACTGAATGCAGCTACAGAGATGATTCCTTTGAGCTGGGCTCACTGGAGCAAAATGCATCCTTTTGCACCATCCAACCAGGTAGGCGGCTATTTACAAATGGCTACCGAACTGGGCGAATACCTGAGCAAGATTACCGGTTTCGATGCCTGCAGCCTGCAACCCAACAGTGGCGCACAGGGCGAATACGCCGGCCTGCTGGTTATCCGCGAATACCAGAAGAGCAGAGGTGAAGGCCACCGCAATGTGATGCTGATCCCTATCAGCGCACACGGCACCAACCCCGCATCTGCTGTAATGGCGGGCTTCAGGGTAGTGATTGTAAAAGCACTCGAAAACGGTTATATCGATGTAGAAGATCTCAAAGCAAAGGCAGCTGCCCACAGCAAAGACCTGGCCGGTATCATGATCACTTATCCATCTACCTATGGCGTGTATGAGGAAAGTGTAAAAGAGATCTGTGCTACTATCCACGAACATGGCGGACAGGTATATATGGACGGCGCCAATATGAACGCCCAGGTAGGTTTAACTGCCCCCGGCCTGATCGGGGCAGATGTTTGCCACCTGAACCTCCATAAAACTTTCGCTATCCCACACGGTGGTGGCGGTCCCGGCATGGGCCCGATCTGTGTTGCAAAACACCTGGCGCCATTCCTGCCCGGCCACGTTACACTTAACGATGGAAAGCCGTCTAACGCGGTATCCGCAGCACCATTCGGTTCTGCCAGCATCCTGCTGATCTCCTACGCTTACATCCGTATGCTGGGCTTCAAAGGCGTGAAACTGGCTTCTGAATATGCGATCCTGAATGCCAACTATATGAAGGCAAGACTGGAAAAGGCTTATGAAATATTGTATACCGGTGTTAACGGCACCTGTGCACATGAATTCATCGTGGATCTCCGTCCGTTTAAAGCATCTGCCGGTATTGAAGCGGAAGATGTAGCCAAACGCCTGATGGACTATGGTTTCCATGCTCCTACCATGAGCTTCCCGGTACCGGGCACTATCATGATTGAGCCTACTGAAAGTGAGGACAAAGGAGAATTGGATCGTTTCTGCGATGCCCTCCTTGCTATCCGTGCAGAAATCAGTGCTGTAGAACAGGGTCAGGTTGATAAACAAAATAACGTGCTGAAAAATGCACCGCATACCCAACAGGTGATCACTGCCGACGAATGGACCCGTCCATACAGCCGTCAACAGGCAGCCTTCCCGCTGGAATATGTGAAAGCAAATAAATTCTGGCCTTCTGTAAGCCGCATCAACAATACGTTTGGCGACAGAAACCTGATCTGCACCTGCGAGCCTGCAAGTGCTTATGAGGAAACAGCAGTGGGCGCTTAGTCAACAGCTGTCAGCAAAAAAAAAGCGGAGTGCATATAATCATGCACTCCGCTTTTTTTTGACCAATCATGTTAATCGCCGGTAGTTAGTACCGGTTCCAGTACTTCAATGCGGCCGTCGATAGGCTGCGTGATATCCAGCCCTAATATTTTTGCCACTAGCGGATACACATGTATGTTTTCAAAAGTGGCGATGCTGGTGTGAGGTTTAAAAGCCGGGCCCCAGGCCATAAATACAGCACTCATGTTAGTGAGATTGTTATCATAACCATGATGTCCCGGATGCACTTTTTTACTGTTGATACTGAAAGCGTAATTGGCTTCTGCCAGCAGTATAATATCGCCGATGCGGTTATACACATCTTCCTGTCCGTAGTGCCACCTTTCCGGCGTTTCATTTTTCAGGTAAGTTGTATAGTGATGTTCATTTTTTTTTAGGTAGTCGTAAGCCGTTTTTATCTCTTGTTCATTTTTACCATAGAGCATTACTTTTTCATTACCTGGCATTATTTTCATTGATTGCAATTCAGGCGCATCGGGCACACGGATGGTGTTTACAGTATCTGCCTGCATCATGCCGTGATCGGATACCACGATATAATTTACCGGCAGGTGGAGTTTATTCACAGCCGCCACCATTTTACCGATAGCGTTGTCTACAAACTGTACGGCACTCCGTACACTGTCGGCATCCGGTCCATAGGCATGGCCCATGTGATCTACTTCGGGGAAGTAGAAAGTAATCAGGTGAGGACGCTGCTCTTCCGGTAGCTGCAGCCAGTTTACGACCTGCTGAATGCGTTGGTCGATACCTGTTTTTTCCTGGTATTTAAAATAGTAGGTGGGTCTTACGTTTTGTATAGCGCTTTCTGAGCCTACCCAAAAATAGCTGGCGCTGATCATTTGCTGTTTCTCTGCCAGTACCCATAACGGCAGGCCATTGTACCAGGTGCCATCTTCCACTGCCGCACGGTTGCCTACTTTATAAACGGAGTCTCTTTTACGATCATAGAAAAGGTTATCCACCAGCCCATGGTGCGCAGGATATAATCCTGTAGCGAGGGTATAGTGATTGGGGAAAGTGAGTGACGGAAAAGATGGCTGCATGGCGGTGGCCCGTACACCAGCGCCCGATAGTTGCAGCAGCTGTGTAGCGTTATACTTCTCTGCATAGTCATACCGGAATCCATCGACGGAGATCATGATTACATAAGGCTTTGTTTGTTGGGTAGCGCTGTTCTTCCTTCCTTCTGTTACCAGCTGGGCTGTGTCCTGTGCATAGTTGCCGGTGCTGATCAACAGCAGGGCAACGGCAAATAAAAAAATCCTTTTCACAATTGTCGTTTTATGATTAACCGCAAATAATATGGGGAAGAATAACAGATGATGGGTTATAATGGGTCGCAAATTAGAAAACTATTCTCACTCGACGCCACCGGCATAATTATAAATACGTTAATAAAAGCGTAGAAATATATTATCACATAGGTAGATATCTCCCAAAACATGTAATAATATTTTAACACATATTTTATCAAAAAGGCTATAAACAGGCAAAACAATAATCACTGAGTAAAAAATTATATATATAAATTTAATTAATTAATTGTTTATCTATATATTAGCCTATTGAAAAACCATCTAACAACTATGTCTGACTACACCTTTATTACGACTGAAGAACACTTTTTATTACAGGATGCGCTGAAGAGAAACAAGCAACAGTTAACCAAATTTACCCTTATCGGTTTTGGGTTGTTATTGGTAGCGGCCATTATACCCCAGATTTATTTGTATACCCATAATAACCTGGGCGATGCAGATGATTCGCTCCTGTCGTTCAAAAATCTTTGGTTTTGGGTATGGCTGTTAAGCTTTGTAGTAGCGTTGATATTTGCATTAATCAAAGTAACAGATATTCGTTATTGGGCAATAAAGAAGGACCTGACCGCTTTGCAGAAAGCAACGCTGCAGGCGCCTATGGAAGCGGTGTACCTGGAAAACAACGATTCGCAAACCAATATTATGATATTGCTGGAGAATAAGAAAAAACGCTTGTTCTACTGGATGCGGGGCGCGCTGGAAGGATATCGCGCAGGCCAGGAAGTGGAGATTACCTATGCCCGTTATTCGCGTGTGATTATCAGTATTAGCAAGAAGTAAGGCTTATCTTGATCCAAATAGATAGCCCTTATGACAAGAGATGCGATTAAATTGCAGCCAATTTGTTGTCAGGGCTATTGTGTTTTGTTAATATTCAACCCGGTTTGAAATATCTATTACTCCTGTTCCTGATCGCACACTTTTAGAATCATTTATCTCAATATGACAGCAACAAAAAACACCACATTAAAATGCACCATCGCAGCGCTATTTATTGCTCTGGCTGCCTGTGGTAAAAAAGAGAACAGTGCTACTCCTGAAAAGACGGCGGATACCATCTACCAGGTACGAACCATTACAACAAACGGTCTAACAACGGACAGCTTTGTGTATATAAACAATCAAATCCGGGAATGCTGGAAATATGACAGGGAAAGAACGTTACTCTCCGTTAATAAAAGCGTGTATACCTATGGCACAAATGGTTTACTGGTACATTCCAGAAGGGAAACCCACAACGAAAATCCTGATAACGGCTACACCATAGACTCCATTGCCTGGCTTCCGGATCAGATCATTATTTATAGTGCGGAATATTCCGCGTCAAACTCAGTACATTACAGAGATACTGCCAAATATCGGATAGATAACAACAAGAACATAATATTTAATGGTGATAAAAACGGTACTCCCCCAGCCTACGAAGAATTTATATATACCGGCAATAACATGACCACACAGAATGAAAAAACCGGTGTGACACAGCCCAACGGTATTGAGTTGACCGCTCACTATACCCTGGAATATGGTAACCTGGTCAATCCCTTATATACTTACTTCATTAATAATCCAATCGTGGCATTGAAAGACCATTATTGGGACAGCCATATCGTGCGGAGCCAGAACAATCTTACCAAACGTACTGCCACGGGCACAATTGGTAATTCTGTTTCCGTTTCAACGACTATCCTGCCGGGAACAAATTATGTTAGTGGATATGTTACTACCAATCCCAACAGGACAGTGAAGGTTGATTATACATTTAACAAAGTAATTAAGTAAACCCGACCGCGCTTGGGAAATGTCGATACTGCTGCCACCGGCATCGTTGCCATAATTTCCAAAAATTTACTGATTTTTGTAATCGAAACACCCGACTACAAAAATCAGTAAACCGCTACACTCATGAACCTAGCTCAATTCCAGGAATATTGTCTTTCACTGCCCGGCGTTACAGAAGAATTTCCTTTCGGAGATGAAACCCTGGTATACAAAGTAAGTGGTAAAGTATTTGCCCTGAGCGGTCTCACCGAGTTCGAAACCATTAACCTGAAATGCGATCCTGAGGAAGCGATAGAGCTGCGTGAACGCTATGAGGGCGTGATTCCCGGCTACCATATGAATAAAAAGCACTGGAATACGGTGGATGTACACTCCGGTATTCCCAATAAACTGCTCCTGGAGTGGATCAAAAACTCGTACAACCTGGTAGTAGCCAGTCTCCCTAAAAAAGAACGCGAAAAACTGGGTCAATAACCGTTCCCCATATAGCTACCAGGTGATCCACATTTTTTCACTACTTTAGCCGGTATCTAAATCTTAAATAAACTGTTTATGAGAAAATGGCTGCTGCTGGCCTGCGCCACACTATTCCTGTTGCCCGTTGCCTGTAAAGCCGTTAACCAGGATTCCCTCTGGATGTACGAGCATTACACCAAAAAAGAATTATATATCACCATGCGGGATGGCGTTAAGCTGTTTACTTCCGTTTACCTGCCAAAAGATCAATCGGAAAAACATCCGATTTTAATGACGCGCACCCCGTATTCCTGCGCGCCTTATGGAGAAACAGCCTTTCGTCCGCTGTATAAAAACCATTATAACCAATACCTGAAAGAAGGCTATATTATGGTGATACAGGATGTAAGAGGCACCTGGATGAGTGAAGGTAAATTTGTAAATGTGCGCCCTTTCAATCCCGCTAAAAAAGGTAAGAAAGATATTGACGAAGCCAGCGATACTTATGATACCATTGACTGGCTGGTAAAAAATCTTGCCGGCAATAATGGTAACGTAGGTGTATTCGGCATTTCCTATCCCGGCTTCTACTCTACCATGGCGGCATTAAGCGGCCATCCTGCCCTCAAGGCAGTAAGCCCTCAGGCGCCTGTTACAGATTGGTTTATAGGAGATGATTTTCACCACAACGGCGCCTTCTTTATTTCTGACGCCTTTTCTTTTTATACTGTTTTTGATCATCCTCATCCGAAGCCAACCACTGAGGGGCCTAAAGGAATTGATTATTATACGCACGACAATTACAAATATTACCTGGAAACCGGCGCATTACCCAATTTCTCAAAAATCATCGGCGACAGCGTAGCTTTCTGGCATGAAATGTATGCCCATCCTACGTACGACAGCTGGTGGAAAGCGCGCAACGTGCGTAACTTCCTGCAGAACGTAAAACCGGCGATGCTGGAAGTAGGTGGTGTATTTGATGCGGAAGACTGTTTCGGCGCTTGGAATACTTATAAAGCGATCGAGGAAAAAAGTCCGAATACCAACAACCGTATTGTGATGGGTCCCTGGTATCATGGTCAGTGGGCATCCAACGATGGCACCCACCTGGGCAACGTTCGCTTTGGCAGCAACACCGCTGAGTATTATGCCAACAACATTGAAATTCCTTTCTTCAATTATTACCTGAAAGGCAAAGGCCAGGCGCCGGATATCGCGGAAGCCACCATCTTTTTCACCGGTGAAAACAAATGGAAACAGTTGCCTAAATGGCCTCCTGCCAACCTGGAGGAAGTACCTGTTTACTTGCAGGAAAATGGCAAACTGTCCTTTACCAAACCAACAACCAGCAACAGTTTCAGCGAATACGTGAGCGATCCGGCTAAACCGGTTCCTTATACAGCAGACGTGCATTTTACCCGCACCATTAACTACATGACGGATGATCAGCGCTTTGCCGCCCGCAGACCCGATGTAGCCGTATTTGAAAGCGAGGTACTTGACCATGATATTACCCTGGCCGGTCCTATAGTAGCTGATATCATTGCCAGTACCAGCACCACCGATGCCGATTTCATCGTGAAGGTAATTGATGTATTCCCTGATGATTTCAAATATGAAGAAGAAGCAGGCAGCGAACATCGTCGTGTGCCTTCTTCCACCTACCCGATGGGTGGCTACCAGATGCTGGTACGCGGGGAAATTATGAGAGGTAAATTCCGGAACAGCATGGAAAACCCGGAAGCCTTTGTGCCTAATCAGCCGGCTACCGTGAAATTCACCCTGCCGGACGTGGCCCATACCTTCCAGAAAGGACACCGGATGATGATCCAGGTACAAAGCAGCTGGTTCCCGCTCACAGACCGGAACCCGCAACAGTTCATGGATATCTATAAAGCCACCGACAAAGACTTTAAAAAGGCTACTATCCGCATTTATCACGATGCACAGCATCCGTCGAATGTGATACTGCCGGTTGTAAAATAAATTATTGATTACCTTGCAAACATCATTAAAATCCTTATTTTAATACATTACCTGACAACAATTCGTTTATGTACAAAAAATACCTATTCATAGGTGCACTGGGATGCTTGTCTGCACAAGGTTTCAGTCAAACCAAACCTACACCTAAGAAACCCGTTGCCAAAGCAGCCGTTAAAGCACCGGTATTAAAAACCCGCCTCGATTCTGTGAGCTACGGCATTGGGGCGAGCATCGCTGAAAATCTGAAAGCACAGGGACTGGATAATGTCAATACCGCTATACTGGCCAAGGGTATACAAGACGCACTGAAAAACCAAACTTTATTACTGTCAAAAGAACAATGTGATATGAGCATAAGTAACTATCTGCAGCAGTTAAAAGCTGACAAATCTGCCAAAAACCGTGAAGCTGGGCTTAAATTCCTGGCTGAAAACAAAGTTAAGCCAGGTGTGGTAACCCTGCCTGATGGTTTGCAATACGAGATCCTGAAAGCGGGCGATGGTCCAAAACCTACTCTCAACAGCAAAGTGAAAACACATTACCATGGTACTTTAATCGATGGTACTGTATTCGATAGCTCTGTGGACAGGGGAGAACCCATTTCCTTCCCGGTAAGTGGTGTGATCAAGGGCTGGACAGAAGCGCTGCAGTTAATGCCTGTAGGCTCCAAATGGCGTCTTTTCATTCCCTCTGAGCTGGCATACGGCGATCGTGGCGCAGGTCCGAAAATCGGCCCCGGAAGCACCCTCGTGTTTGATGTGGAATTACTGGCGATCGAGCAATAGGCGGATTTTATCTTACCCAGGATTAGACTGATTATAATGATTTTCCTGAATTTTTTTTTCAGGGGATTAAAAAAAAATTAGCGAAGACGGAAGTTTTATATGCTTCTATCTTCGCTAATCTTTTTTTAATCCTGAAAAATCAGGAAAATCATTATAATCAGTCTAATCCTGGGTAAGACAAAATCCGCGGTCTGCGCTGTTCCAGCAGCATAAAATCTGCCAGTACCATCGCTGTAACCGCTTCCAGTACTACGGGTACACGCAATGCGATGCAGAGGTCGTGACGGCCTTTTACGCTGAAAGTTTCCACTTCCCCGCTTTTTATATTGAGCGTGTGCTGTTCTTTCGGAGTGCTGGAGGTGGGTTTCACCGCGATACGGAATACCAGCGGATTACCGTTGCTGATACCGCCAACGATGCCACCGGCATGATTGGTAGCGGTTTTGCCTGTTTTGTCGATGATGGGATCGTTATGCTCCAGGCCTTTCATTTTAGCGGCGGCAAAGCCGGCGCCGAACTCAATACCTTTAATGGCAGGAATGGCAAATACGGCATGTGCCAGGGCGGATTCCAGGGAGTCAAAGAAAGGCTCTCCCAATCCGATGGGCAATCCGTTTACCACGCATTCCACGATACCGCCTACAGAATCTTTCGCTGCAATAGCTGCTTCCAGCCCTTCTTCCGCGTTGGTATAACCACCCACTTCTGTGATGGTGGCATTTACCTGGATATCGTTGCCCAATATTTTTTTGGCAATAACTCCTGCAGCTACCAGGTTCAGGGTAAGCCGGCCGCTGAAGTGGCCGCCTCCGCGAAAGTCTTCAAAGCCGCCAAATTTTTCGGTGGCTACAAAGTCCGCATGTCCCGGGCGGGGAAATTCGCGCAGCTTATCGTAATCGGCGCTGCGGGTATTATTATTTTCAAAAAGAATAGTCAGGGGAGCACCGGTGGTATGATCGTTGAATACACCGGATTTAATAAAAGGCAAGTCTTCTTCTTTGCGGGGCGTGGTGCCTCTGGAGCCGCCCTTACGGCGTTCCAGGTCCGCTAAAAAATCTTCCTGTTTTAATGGCAAACCGGCGGGTATGCCATCTATATTTACGCCAACGCTGGCGCCATGCGATTCTCCAAAAACATTTACCCTGAATAATCTGCCAAAACTGTTCACACGCTGATGATTTAAAGTGAAAAAACTGCCTTTGCTGTCAGCCCTTCGGGAGATCCCAAATGCTAACAGCTAAAAGCTAAACGCTTACCGCAACCTTGCCACCCAGTAACGCGAGGTGATCATAAAATTCCGGATAGGATTTATTGATCGCTTCCGCACTATCGATCACTACAGGACCATCGGCTGTGAGTGCTGCCACGGCGCAAGCCATAGCAATACGGTGGTCGTTATGCGAATGTACGTGTGCACCTTTGATACCGGTACCACCATGTACCAGCATGATATCGCCCTGCAGCTCTATCCGGATACCCATCTTACCAAATTCGGCCTGCAGTGTTAAACCGCGGTCGCTTTCTTTATGTGCCAGCCGGCTTACGCCTTTTATTTTCGTAGTGCCTTTACAGTTAGCCGCGAGTGCTACCAGCGGAGGAAACAGATCCGGACAGTCGGTGGCATCTATTTCAAATGCATTCAATCCGCCTTTTTCAATGTTCACGGTAAATACGCCGGACATGAGATGTGCACCCGCTTTTTCCAGTGCTTCCAGTATCGCTTTATCTGATTGTGCAGAAGCTGTATTGAGGTGTTGTACCTCTGCTTTTCCTGCTACTGCAGCTGCTACCAGCAGGAATGCGGCGCCGCTCCAGTCACCTTCCACCGTATAGTCGCAAGGGTTATATGCCTGCTTTCCGCCGAAATGGAAGGTTTCAAAATTCTTTTCTGTTACCTGTACACCAAAATGTGCCATCAGTTGCAGGGTTAACGCAATGTATGGTTTGCTTTTCAGATCCGTAACGGTAATGGTTACGTTTTCAGCGGCAGCGCCATAGGCCATCAGCAGACCCGTCAGGAACTGTGAACTCAGCGAACCATCGATGGTAATATTTTTTGGTTGTAAAGGGCCCTGTATATGCAGGGGCAGTTTACCATTTTGTGTAGTGCATTTCACCTCGAGCTGCGGTAATACTTCCTCGAAGAAGTCCATGGGGCGGGTAGTCAGGCTACCATGACCCTCGATGGTAATAGGCAGTGACGACAAGGCTGCGATCGGTGTAAACATACGAATACCTAAACCGGATTCACCGCAGTTGATTTCATCATAAAATGGGGCTACACCATTGCTGGTGATTTCAAAATAGTCGTATTCCCGTTTGATTTTAGCGCCCAGATTCTCGGCTACTTCCAATGCTGCGAGACAATCGTTGCTGAGGCCCGGGTTACGGATAATGGTAGTTCCCTTTGCCAGCAAAGCTGCTGCCACTGCGCGTTGCATCGCGCTTTTAGAAGGGTTCGCGGTAACGGTACCCTTAATAGTAGCTGGTGATACAGTAACTTGCATATGTATATTTCGTCCGCCTTTAAATTGATTATAAAAAAATTTACAACTCCTGCAGTAACAACTTCAGTTCTGCAATAGGTATGGGCATGGTGGTAGCCTTACCTGTTTGCTCCAGTAATACAAAATGTATTACATCCTTCTCCCGCTTTTTATCCAGTTTGAAGATATCAAATACTGCTTCCTTATCGGAAGTAAAAGCTACCGGCAACTGATAGTCGCTGATCAGCTTTATCAAACGGATGGTTTGATCAGCAGGATAGTTCATCAGTTTTTCTGAAAACCGGGCCGCTGCTACCATCCCGATGGCCACAGCTTTACCGTGTGCAATATGCTCCAGCTTTTCTACGGCATGTCCAAGTGTATGTCCGAAGTTAAGCCAGCGGCGCGGGCCTGTTTCCAGTTCATCTTCCAGCACTACTTTTGTTTTTGCTGCCACAGATTTTTCCACCAGGTATTCCAGTACGGCCACATCACGCGCCAAAGCCTTTTCCTTGTTTTGTTCCAGGAAATCAAACAGCGCAGCGTCCATGATACAGGCATATTTGATGATTTCGGCAAAACCGTTATGCCATTCCTCAGCAGGCATAGTAAGTGGTAAAGTATAGTCAAACAAAATAAACTGCGGCTGGCGGATAATGCCCAGCAGGTTTTTATGTTTACCATGACTCACCCCGTTTTTGCCCCCGATCGATGCATCCACCTGCGCGAGCAATGTGGTAGGCACAAAACCGAAGGGAATGCCACGCATATAGATGCTGGCGGCAAACCCCGCCACGTCAGTGATCATACCGCCGCCAATACCCACCAGGGTGGTTTTGCGGTCGGCCTCATGAGCGGTCAGTCCGTCAATGATCATCTCTACAGTGGCCATGTTCTTCACCTCTTCACCTGCTGGTACCACAATTTTTTTCCATTGCTGCAGATGATGACCGTGATGTTGTTCCACATTTTCGTCTATTACCAGTACCGCCCTGTTACGGTCTACATGGTTGCCCAGCTGCAACAGGCTTTCTCCTAAGAAATAGGTGGTTTCCTGTTGTTCAAACTGGTGGAGTTGCTTTAGCATTTAGCGGTGAGCTTTTAGCTGTTAGAAAAAAGAAGATTGAAAAGAAAGTGTTGATCAGCTTTCAGAAAAGCGTCTTTTCGGCCTTTAGCAGTCAACTACCAGCCAACTGCTAAAAGCTAAAAGCTGTTATATCTACTTCTCTTCGTTCATTACTTTGTTCTGACGGTTGATGGACTCCAGGTGAACCGCATCGAAATATTTCACGATAAAATCTTTGGTGAGGCCCAGTTTTTCGCCTTTAGCAACTGCGCGATCCAGGATTTCATTCCAGCGATTTGTTTGCAGAATGGTGATATTATTTTCTTTCTTGTATACACCGATCTTTTCTGCAATTTTCATACGGTTGCCGAGCAACAGCATAATTTCATCATCTACCTGGTTAATTTGCGCACGCAGTTTTTCCAGGGCAGAGTTGAAGTCTTTTTTATCGGTATGTTCTCTTCTCCAAACAATACCATCCAGCAGTTCAGCCAGTTTTTCAGGAGTCACCTGTTGTTTGGCATCGCTCCATGCGTTGTCCGGATCTACGTGTGTTTCCAGCATCAGACCATCGTAATCCAGGTCAATTGCTTCCTGGGAAACTTCCTGGAGGATATCGCGGCGGCCGGAGATATGGGAAGGATCGCAGATCATAGGCAGTTCAGGCATACGGCGTTTGAGTTCAATAGCCAGGTGCCACATCGGCGCATTACGGTATTGGGTATTGCCATAGCTGGAGAAACCACGGTGGATTAAACCAACTTTGCTGATACCGGCTTTCTGGATTCTTTCAACAGCGCCTATCCACAATTCCAGGTCAGGATTGATAGGATTCTTAATCAATACGGTGGTATCCACACCTCTCAGGGCATCGGCTACTTCCTGTACGGAGAAAGGATTTACTGTGGTACGTGCACCTACCCACAAAATATCTACGCCAAAGTGCAGGGCGTCTTCTACCTGTTTAGCAGTAGCTACTTCCACAGCTAAAGGCAGGCCGGTGATTTCGCGGGCTTTCTGCAGCCATGCGAGCCCCTTGGTACCGATACCTTCGAAGGAACCGGGACGGGTACGGGGTTTCCAGATGCCGGCGCGTAAAACGTCCACTTTACCAGTTTTTTGCAGGGCCAGTGCGGTGGCTAATACCTGCTCTTCGGTTTCTGCACTGCAGGGTCCGGAAATGATCAACGGCTTTTTATCGGAAGACGGATCTGAGAATTTGGTTTGAGATAAAATTTGTTCCATTGTCTGTACCATAGTATTGAAGTTAAGTAGATTATCAGAATTTAATTATTTCAGGATCTTCCTGATTTTATTGGATTTTTGGATCAATTTGTAAAAAGCATCGTAGTCTTCTTCTTCGAGCAACGTCTTCATTTGCTGCAGCTGGCTGATATGCTCATCCAGTACGTCCAGCACGTTATTCCGGTTATGCTTGAAGATAGGTACCCACATATCAGGAGAGCTTTTCGCCAGGCGCACGGTCGATTCAAAACCACCGCTGGCCAGTTCAAAGATGCGGCCTGATTCCTTTTCTTTCTTCAGCACGGTTAATGCCAGTGCAAAAGAGGTGATATGGGAAATGTGTGATACGTAGGCGGTGTGCAGGTCGTGCTCTTCCGCATTCATATATACGGTGCGCATCTGCAGTTGATCTACCATATTTTCCACTACTTCCAGGGCATCTTCATCGCTGTTTTTCACATCGCATAATACCATGGTTTTGTGTACAAAAAGGTTGCGTACGGCTGCATCGGGACCGGAATACTCGGTACCGGCCATCGGATGGGCAGCCACGAAGCGACCTCTGTTAGGATGACCGGCAACGAGTTGCAATATTTTTTCTTTGGTTGAACCTACATCCATAATTACCTGGCCGGGACGTGCCTTGTCCATGATGCCGGGCAGCGCCTGCAACACCCCATCTACGGGGATGGCCAGGATTACCAGGTCTGAGCGAAGCATGGCCTCGTCCAAGGCCGCGCCCTCATCGATAATATTCAGCTCCAGCGCACGTTGCAGGTGCTCCTGGTTCTGGTCTACCCCGATGATTCGCTCCGCCACGCCTTTCTCTTTCAGCGTGATGGCCAGCGAGCCGCCTATTAAACCTGTTCCTATTATCGTTGCAATCATTGTATGTTTGTTTTGATGCGATCTATCGCTTCCTGGAAAACTTTTTCATCCTGGCAAAGACTTACCCTGATATAGCCGTTACCGTTACTTCCGAAGATACCTCCGGGAGTGATGAATACACGGGCTTTTTGCAGTATTTCGTCGGTCAGCGTGTAGCCATTTTCGTTAGTAGCGGGAATTTTTGCCCAAACGAACATGCCTACCTGGTTTTTATCGTAAGTGCAATGCAGCAGCTCCAGTAACTGGAATACTTTTTCCCTGCGTGCACGGTAAATATTATTCAGCTCATCGTACCAGTCTTTCCCCAGCTGTAAGGCTTTTACAGCGGCCATTTGCATAGGCTGGAACATACCGGAATCCATATTGCTCTTAAAGCGCAGCACTTCTGCAATCCAGGCTGCCTTACCAACCAGCATGCCTATACGCCAGCCCGCCATATTAGATGATTTGCTGAGAGAATTCAGTTCCAGTACCACATCTTTTGCGCCTTCAAACTGCAGCAGGCTTTCCGGTTGCTCGTTTAAAATGAAACTATACGGATTATCATGGCAGATGAGGATATTATGTTGTTTGGCAAAAGTGATCAGCTTAGCTGCAAACTCCCTGTTTACCTTAGCGCCGGTGGGCATGTGCGGGTAGTTTACCCACATCAGTTTTACACGGCTCAGGTCTTTTTTTGCCAGGGCATCCAGATCAGGCAACCAGCTGTTTTCCTCGGTAAGGTCGTAATCCACTACGGTAGCACCGCTCAGGTTTACGGCAGAACGATAGGTAGGGTAACCCGGGTTAGGGATCAATGCTTCATCTCCTTCCTGCAGGTAGGTCATGCAAATGTGCATAATGCCCTCTTTGGAACCGATCAGCGGCAGTACTTCCGTATCCGGGTTGAGGGTTACGTTATAATAGCGCTGATACCATTCTGCCATAGCTTTACGCAGGGCAGGAATACCTTTATATCCCTGGTAGTTATGGGTATTAGGTAATGCAGCATTTTCGTTTAATGCAGCCACTACAGAAGGATGAGGAGGCAGATCCGGGCTACCTATACCGAGGTTGATCACCCTGGTGCCGGTTTGGTTCATTTCCTCAATCTCCCTGAGTTTTTTGGAGAAGTAGTATTCTTCTGTGCCTTGTAATCTTTTAGCAACCTGTATCTGCATAAAACTGATTAATGTGTTTTTCCTTTTTTATAAATCCCCAGCACGGTCAGGTGTTCTGTGAGTGGTGCAATCTTCGACAGCGCTTTTTCAAAATGAGCTGCGTTATCGAATTCCATATCGGCATGGAAATAATAGTTCCACTCTTTTGCCGGTATCGGGAATGACTGCAGTTTTGAAAGATTGATACCTGCTACCGCTATCTGTGTCAGCACTTTGGCCAGGCTTCCCCTGTCATGGCTGGTCTGAAAATATACGGAGGCTTTGTTGGCATCTTCGGCTGTGGCGATGGGTGTACGGGACACCGCCAGGAAACGGGTATAGTTATTTTTATTGGTATGGATATTTGGCGCAATGATGTCCAGCTCAAAAATCTCTGCGGCAAGCTTACCGGCGATGGCCGCGGTGCTTTTCAGCTTCTTTTGTCTTACATGTTTTGCACTGAGGGCGGTATCTTCTGTTTCCACCAGTTTAATATGCGGGTATTTCTCCAGGAAATCCATGCACTGTAATAACGCCATCGGGTGAGAATGTACTTCCCGCAGGTCCTCCATGGTCTGGCCCGGTAATACCATCAGGTGCTGGTTGATCTGCAGGTATGTTTCACCGATAATATGCAGACCAGAATTTTTGATGAGGCTGTAGTTTGGTAAAATGCTGCCGGCTATAGAGTTTTCGATGGCCATGATACCAGCATCCACATCGGGTTGTTGTTTTGTTTTCCTGACCAGCTCGGCAAAGGAAGCACAGCATTCAATTTCGACCTGTTTACCGAAATACCCCTGGGCTGCTACCTGGTGAAAACATCCTTCAAATCCCTGTATGGCAATTTTCATGTGTATGTGATTGATTTTATTTGTTTATAGTTGCTGTAGCAACTAGCTATTTAAAACAGAAAGGGCCCCTGAACGGGACCCTTCTGCGTAGTACTTTTATTTGTAAGTATATTATTGCAAACGAGTCCCCTGCTTCTTCGCATAAAAGAAGTAAGAGAAGTAATAAAAAAAGTAATTGCCTAAAGCTGGCTGTAACATATACTTACTGTTTCTGTTAATGTTATAAAAAAAGCCTTCCGATTTACCGGAAGGCCCTTTTGTAGTATCTTTTATTTTGTACAAACGACCTTCCTATTTCTGGTACCAGAAATAATAAAAGCCAAAAAATCCAAGAGTCGTTTGTTTCATGTAATTATTTGTAATCCTTATGAGTGTAGAACAAAAATACGGCACGATTTTAATTATCCAAGGGGTTATGTCAAAAAATAGGCTTTTTTCAACAAAAGCCATTATTTATTAAATAACTTTCAAGAAAACGTAATCCTGGAATCAAGCGGACACAAAAAAACCGTCCGGGCCAAGCCAGGACGGTTAATTATAAAACCTAAAGTTAAATTAGTGATGAGCAGCAGCTGAATCTACAGTTTTAGCAGCAGAATCAACAGTAGCTTTAGCAGCAGCAGCTACTGAATCTACAGCGTTAGTGCTTGCTTTAGCAGCTGAATCGATAGCAGAGCTAGCAGCAGTTGCAGTTGAGTCAGTATTAGTTTCAGTTTTTGCACCACCGCAAGCAACTGCGAAAATACCGAAAGACAGAGCCAGGAAACCGATTTTGATTACGTTCTTCATGTTACAATTATTTAAGTTGTTTTTTGAATGATTTAACCTTTATACCGGGATCACCCAAAAGGTAACCCAAACTTTTAAAAATATTTTTTTTTGGTACTTTGGGTTACCAAATGCCTAATAACTGTATTAAGAGTGAAGCAAAATCAAGATATAACAAGAGATAGGGAATTGTTGCTGGGACTGGCAAGAGGCGACGATAAGTCATTGGAAATCATCTATTCAGATAATTTTCCGGTGGTTTTAAGGATGATCCTTCAGCATAATGGCTCGGAAGATGATGCCAAGGATGTATTCCAGGAGGCCATTATAGTCTTATATGAAAAGGTACAAAACGGTGATTTTACTTTAAGCAGCAGGCTCAAAACCTTCCTTTATTCGGTTTGCCGTCATTTGTGGCTTAAAAAAGTACAACGTACCTACGGACTATACGCCTTATCTCCTGAGCTGGAAGAAGTTATACCGGCTACAGAAGAACTGGAAGAACATAATGCCAGGGATCAGGAATTCAGGATCATGGAAGGGGCTATGAACAGCATTGGTCAGCCCTGTCAAACCATCCTGGAAGACTATTATCTGCATAAAAAATCAATGCAGGAAATAGCAGAGAAGTTTGGATATACCAACGCCGAAAACGCCAAGAACCAGAAGTACAAGTGCCTGATGAGGTTGAAGAAGTTATTTTTTGAGCAATACAACACACCATTATAAGCAGAAAGCAGCCATGAAAGAAGACATGATCTTATTACGTGAAATTGAACGTTACCTGGAAGGGGAAATGAGCGAACAGGAAAAAACTGCTTTCGATGAATTACGCCGTACCAATCCACTCATAAACAAACAGGTAGAAGAACACCAGCTGTTCCTTCAACATCTTGATAACTACAGACAAAGACAACATTTACAGGCCAAACTGGATAAAATTCATCAGCAGTTGGATATGCCTACCCTCCGCAAACAGGCACAGGAAAGCAACCAAACTGCAAAGAGATTACTCATCCGTCGCAGAACCATTACCAACCTGGCTGCCGCCGCCTGTATTGCACTCGTTACCTCTCTTTCTACCATCGCGGTAATACAGAACGTAGCGAGAAACAAATCCACTGCACAATATGAAGACGTAAGAAGAGTGCTGAATAACATTCAACGCTCCCAGAACGCCCTCATCAATGATATGAACAGCAAGAGCAAGGCGCCGTTAAACCCCGGCACCTATGGCGGTACCGGTTTCGCGGTATCCGGCAATGGCTATATAGTGACCAACTATCATGTAGTAGCCGGCGCCGATTCTGTATATGTTCAAAATAATAAAGGAGAAGCTTTTAAAGCCATCAGCATATTTGAAGATATTTCCAGCGACCTGGCCATATTGAAAATCGCTGACTCCACTTTTAAAAGTCAGCCGCTGCCCTATGCTTTAAAACCACAGAATGTAAAACTGGGTGAAGAAGTATTCACGATGGGCTTCCCCCGCGATGAAATTGTTTACGGCAAAGGATATATCAGCGCCAAAACAGGCTTCAACGGCGATACCACTGCCTACCAGGTATCCATCCCTGTAAATCCTGGCAACAGCGGTGCACCGCTGCTCGACGGTAAAGGAGATGTGGTTGGTATTGTAACTGGCAAACAGACTACATCCGACGGTATTGCCTTTGCAGTAAAATCGGCTCACCTCAAACACCTGCTGGATGAAATGCCGAAAGACAAACAAATCCGCAGAGACCTGAATCACAAAAGTCACCTCGAAGGTATGAACCGGGTAGACCAGATTAAGAAACTGGAAGACTTTGTGTATATGGTGAAGGTCTATAATTGAGGGGTCCCTGTCAACGGTTGGCCGTTAGCCATTAGCTTTTAGCGAAATGCAGCGAATTTTGTCTTGCTCAGGATTAGACTGATTTTGATGATTACCTGATTTTATTGCTGATATTTTATTGATTTTAAAAAGATTTGGGAAGATATAGGCGAATTCTTATCCGTTTATATCTTCCCAAATCTTTTTAAATCAAAAAATAGAATCAGGTAATCATCATAATCAGTCTAATCCTGAGCAAGACAAAAACTAGTTTTTCTTATCCTTCCATGCTTTATACTTATCTGTAATCCAATAGTACAGATCGTTGGTGTTGATAGTTCGCATGGTATTATAATCCGGGTAATTGTCCCGCATAAAATGCTGTAGTGAATCGCCGGTTAAACCGGTTACCTTGTTTACCAAAATCGGTGTGAAGCGGGAGTCGATGTACTTTTCTTTCTCCATTTGCTCATAATTCTTCTTAAACTGCCGCTTTTGTTTTTCTTTTTTAGAGAAACGGGTGATCGGACTTATTACTATACCGGCGCCTTCTGGGGTATTGCCACCTGCCAGTGGCTTATTGGGTTTATCAAGAATATAACCATACAGGTGACGTCTTTCAATGGAGTCTATCTGGTAAGGCGTATACTGGGAAGTTACCTCCACTCCTTTCAGGAATTTACCGGCCGACTCCATCACCACATTAATGGTTTGAGTGCCATTTGCCTGGGTGACGACGATGGTATCTGGTTTGTATCCCACAAAGGTCACCACAATGCGGTCGTTGCGGTTACCATATATCTTATAATATCCGCCCTGATCAGAGAGGGCGCGTTTCCCGGAGTTGAGATTGCTGACAGTGGCATAGGGTAGCACCAGTTTGTTGCTGTCTGAAATCATCCCTGTAACCGTAACCTGTGCGTTTACCCGGAACACAAATGCCATGCTGAAAATACAGCCCAATGCTATGACGCGTAATAAAACCTTCATATAGAGTATAATAAATTTGACTGCTGAATCCTTTCCTCTCCCTTACAAACATATCTGTATAAACATTGTTCATACCATAATTGAAGGTACAAATTAAAGGAAATGCCACCGGGTTAAAAAAACAAATCCTTCTGCTGTGGGCAGAAGGATTCATACTATTCGTTTTAAGGATATGTTTATATAGTTATCCGGATACGGGTGTCAAACACCTTGCTCTCCCCGGCAGCCAGCTGAACCAATCCGATCCCGTTGTTGAAGGCATCCGGCGCTCCGCTAAGATTCTCTACTGCGATGCTTGTGCGGTGCGGTGGAATATATATCTGCAATATCGGGTAATTGTTACCAGGATAAAATGCAATGCTGATATTCTTCTTCGGATCACGGATAGTTGCCTGGGGTTGCGGCTTGCTTTGATCCAGGATGAAGGAATTATCAAGCTCCACCCCTTTTAGCAGTTTACCGGATACAAACGCTGTATAAGGCAGCAGATTACCCGTAGGGAGTAATTTTTCATTGAACTCCACTATCTGTTTCGATGCAAAAGTGAGCTCCAGTTCATCCACAGGCGTACCGGTAGTGAAGTAAGGATGCCAGCCATCCATAACGGGAATGGCTGTACGGCTCTGATTCACAACATTGGTACTCAGCTGCAGTTCATTATTGGCATGCAGCGTAAATGTGGCGATACAATCATAGGCGAAGGGATATCCTGCATCATCTGTTTGTTTAAAATGATGGGTCAGGGTAACAGTGGCCTGCTGATCGTTTGCCTCCTGTGCTGTGACTGTAAAAGCGGCATCATATAATAAGCCGTGGATAGCATTACCAGGGGCAATTGTTTTTTGAATGCTGTAGGCATTACCTTCCCAGGAATATTTTGCATCCTTAATGCGGCAAGCATAAGGGCTTAATTTTACGCTTTTGAAGCTGCTGCGGAGATTTGCTTCCAGGTCGGCCAGGTCTTTATAACTATCTATCAGGTTGAGGGTTTCCTCTCCACGCTTCACTTTGAATGCGTGTAGCAGTGCGCCATAGGCGGGAATAATTTCAACCTCTGTACCTGTTTGCAGATCCTGGAGTGCGATGATATCAAATCCTGCCGCTTGAAAAGAACGGATGCCAAATTTCATTGTTCAATATTTTGAATTCCAGACAAAGTAATAAAAATTTCCATTTACCACATCGCCAGATGTTGGTGTTAACCAGGTTTCCCGGCCATTCCTGCTTACAAGCTACGAAGGCCATTTAACCAGTTACCGTAAACATCGCGGTACTGCGATTGCAGGGCGGCATCCGGCTCTATTACTGACAGGCATTCCATGCCACGGAAGGCATCTTCAGCGGTTACATACCCCGCTCCTATAGCGGCGCCGCGGGCAGCTCCCTGGGCGCCGTCGGTGTTGTATAATTCTATGACTACGTTGGCGGTGTTGGCAAATGCTTCCCGGAATAAGGGGCTCAGGAACATGTTGGCATGTCCGGCTCTTACGCGGTGGATGTTCAGATCCATTTCGGCCATAATATCCATTCCATAATTAAGTCCGAATACAATTCCTTCCTGAACGGCGCGCATCATATGCGAGCGGTTATGCCGGTTGAAATTCAGGTGGCTAACGGAAGCGCCTATACTCCTGTTTTCCAGGATGCGTTCCGCTCCGTTTCCAAAAGGAAATACCTGCAAGCCCGCAGCGCCTATGGGAGCTTGTTGTGCCAGGGCATTCATTTCGGGATAGGAGGTGTCGCCCACCAGGTTTTTGAGCCAGCTGTTGGCGATGCCGGTACCGTTTAAGCACATCAGCACACCATTTCTCGTGTGTGCGTCATCGTTATTCACGTGTACAAAAGCATTGACACGGCTCTTTAGGTCGAAACTATTTTTATCGTGCACAGCATATACCACGCCCGAAGTTCCTGCCGTGGTAGCGGCTTCACCGGGTTGCAGCACATTCAGTGAAAAAGCGTTGTTAGGCTGATCGCCGGCGCGATAGGTAACTGGGGTGCCGGGCGCCAATTTCAGGATGGCCGCAGCTGCAGCCGTTAATTGTCCTTGTACGCCGAAAGTAGGTACGATGGCCGACAGCAGACTTTCGTCGATATTATAGTGTTTCAGCAAAGCTGTGGACACCTTATTTTCTTCGAAGTCCCAGAAAGTGCCTTCGGAAAGTCCGGAGATGGTGGTACAGGCATCACCGGTAAGTTTCATGGCAATGAAATCGCCGGGCAACATTACTTTATGAATGCGTTCGTAGATGTGCGGTTCATTTTCCTGTATCCAGCGGAGTTTCGAGGCGGTAAAGTTACCAGGTGAGTTGAGCAAATGCGACAGGCAATATTGTTCTCCCAGGGCTTTAAAAGCGGCATTACCGGTATCTACGGCGCGACTGTCGCACCAGATAATGGCCGGGCGCAATACCTGCTGGCTTTTATCCACACAAACAAGACCGTGCATCTGGTAAGCGATGCCTATTCCTTTGATCTGTGCAGCATCCACCGGAAATTTATCCAGCAAAACCCCTGTGGCATTGATAATTTCCTGCCACCAGCTTTCCGGATTTTGTTCTGCCCAGCTCGGGTGGGGCACTTCAATGGCCATCTCTTTTTCAGGGCAGGTAGCCGTAGCTACGCAAACGCCGGTTTCGGCATTCAGCAATGCCGCCTTAATAGAGGAAGACCCAATATCATAACCTATAAAGTACATAACGTGAATAATTAACAATCGTTGAAACTAAACCGGGTATTCCAGGGTTGGTAACCCTAAAATACCCGGCAACAAAATAAGAAAATGTTTTTGTTACCAAAATACGGTATACAACGCGATCAGCAAACCAACAATGAGCAATGCGCCAACAGTGAAGCCCATATTGGGTTTAAACATACTGCTGTCGATGGCCAGTCCTTTTGGATTGCTGACGCTGGTTTTATCAGACAGGGTGATGATCACCATACCAATTACACACACTACGAACACCAGTCCCATACGGTCAATGAAAGCCATTTCCCACAGACCACTATCGGGGTTCAATGCAGAAAAACCAATCTGGTGCAGCGGCTCCAGGTTTACCCATGCCGGCATAAATTTCAACAGGAAGGAAAGCAGCAAACCACCAATCATAGCGAACATCGCTGCATTAGAGGTAGTACGCTTCCAGAAAAATCCAAGGATAAACATGGCAAATACACCGGGAGATACAAAGCCGGTATATTCCTGGATAAACTGGAAACCACCTTTTTTATCGATACCCAGGAAGTTAGAAATAACGATCGCAATAATCATGGTCACAATTACTACTGTACGCCCTACGCTTACGATCTTCTTCTCATCTGCCTCTTTGTTGTATATCTTCTTATAAATATCCAGGGAGAAAATGGTGGAAATACTATTGGCTTTACCCGCCAGGGAAGCTACCACAGCAGCTGTTAAGGCAGCAAACGCCAATCCTTTCAGCCCTACCGGTAACAGGTTTAGCAATACAGGGTAAGCATTATCAGCATTCAGGGAGCCACCTTTCATCATTGACTGTGCAAAATCGCCATGGTTCTGAGAGTACAATACATACGCCGCAATACCGGGTAACACTACGATTACCGGCATCAGTAATTTGAGGAAACCGGCGAAGAGCAATCCGCTGCGCGCAGTTTTCAGATCGGCGCCCAATGCACGTTGTGTGATATACTGGTTACATCCCCAATAGTTCAGGTTCACAATCCACATACCTCCAACCAGGACGCTCAGTCCAGGCAGATCCAGGTATTTCGGATTGTCCTTATACAATATCATGTGGAAATGTTCGCTGGCATGCTGGGTCATCAGCGAGAACCCTTTCAGCACTCCTGTGGTACCAAAATGTTCCGATACCAGTTGCAATGCGAGATAGGTTGTTGCCAAACCACCAAGAATGAGGAAAAACACCTGGATAACATCCGTGTAGCCAATCACCTTCATACCACCGAGCGTAATGAGGATCGCAAAGAAGGCCAGGGCTACCATACATACATAGAAGTTGATACCGGAGATAGTAGACACCGCCAGCGCGCCCAGGTACAGGATAGACGTGAGGTTTACCACCACATACAGCAACAGCCAAAACACAGCCATGATGGTACTTACCGTTTGATTATACCTTCGTTCCAGGAACTGGGGCATGGTATAGATCTTATTTTTCAGGTAAATAGGCAGGAAAAATACAGCTACCACAATCAGGGTGGCAGCTGCCATCCACTCATAGGTAGAAATAGCCAATCCTATGTTGAACCCGTTTCCTGACATCCCGATAAATTGCTCCGCCGAAATATTGGAAGCGATCAGGGAAGCCCCGATAGCCCACCAGGTAAGGGATCCCTCCGCGAGGAAAAAGTCTTTAGAATCCGTGGTCGCCTTTTTCTTCCGGCGATAGATATAGTAGCCATAGCCCGCTACTATTACGAAATATACCAGGAATACCAGGTAATCAAAGATGTGTAAGGATTTTGTTTGCATAACGTTCAAAACGTGGTTATAAAAAATTTCGCGGATCAATATACATAATAAATGTAAAAAATACGCTTACAAATATTTTTTTAACGTGAAATATAAAACCGCGACAGCTGCCGCGGTTTTTTCCGGGTTATAAAACTATAAATTTAAATTACTTATTATAGCATATTTATAAAAAAAGAAACAATTAATACCCTTTACGTTCACAAAAGGTACCAACGAGGCGTAGGTTTTAACTGTTTATTGCCATCACGGCAATCTGATCACCCACTATTGATCCGATGGCGACTCCCATCCCACCCATGCGTACGCCCATCACTACATTTTTTGAATGGGCTTTTACCAGGGGTTGTTTGGTTTTGCCAAAGGCCATGATACCCGTCCACCGGTCGGCGATGGTGACTTCACGACCGGGAAGGATCACAGTATACAGCAGCTCTTCCAGTTCATGTTGTATGCGGTCATTGAAGTGGAACGCTGTAGTGGCTTCTCCGGCAAAGTCAAGCTGGCGGCCACCGCCCAGTAGTATCCGGCCATCCAGCTCCCGGAAATAATAATACCCTTCGCTGAGATGGAAGACTCCTTTAAATGGCAGATCTTTTACGGGTGTGGTAATGAGTACCTGTCCGCGGCCGGGGGTAACTTCTTCTTCCGGCAGCAATTGTTTTGTGAAAGCATTCGTACAAACCAGCACTTTACTGGCGGCGAATACGACATCTTCTTTCAGGGTGTGATGGGGTACTATAACGTTTACCCCTGTATGAAAATCATCTATATGGCTTACGGGGCAGCCTGTTTTGATTTCCACTCCCATGCTGATGGCGGTATCAATCAGCGCGCGCATCATCTTACCGGTATGGAGTTCCCCTTCAAAATTGTTGCGGATGAGCGCTTTTATATGCCCGGGAGAAAAGCCAAAGGAAACGATTTGTTCATCTGCCCTTGTAAATGCCGGCTGACCATCGAACAGATTTCCCAGCATATTATTCACGGTGGCAATTTGATGCAGCGCCCACTCTTCCCGGGTGCCGATTAGTTCAAAACTTCCGTTTTCCCGGTATTCTATCTGTTCATCTCCCAGTCGCCGGCGCAACAGGCGTAACCCGGTAAGGCGGAGATTAACCAGGTTGAGTACTGCTTCGGCAGACATCGTTTGCAAATCTGCGAGGATTTCGGTCAGGCTCCCGATGCAGGCAAAGCCCGCATTTTTTGTACTGGCGCCGGTGGGTAATACTTCCCTTTCCAGCACCATTACCCGGCTTTGCGGCGCTCTTTCTTTCAAGCTGATAGCAGCAGATAAGCCAACTATACCGCTGCCGATAACAATATAGTCGTATTGCAGTAAACTTTGTTTTTCCCAGTAACTCAGCATACCTGCAATTTACACCGTTCCCGCCGATCCGCCAGCGGCCCGCAACACCGGTCCGGTTAAAAAATCCGGTCTTGTTGGTGTTCCTTTTAGCCGGGACTCGACAGCTGTACTATTTTTTGGAGGCAGGTATTATATCACTTCCCCGATGACACAAATTACGTAGCTTAGGGACCTAAATTTTACATCATGATTGCAACAAAAGCTTATGCTGTGCAGGATGCCGCGTCGCCACTGGGACCGTGGAACTTTGAACGCCGGGAACCGGGGCCACACGATGTACAGATTGAAATTTTATACTGCGGTGTATGCCATTCCGATATACACCAGGTGAGAAATGAGTGGGGCAATTCCATTTACCCGATGGTGCCTGGCCATGAAATAGTAGGACGTATTACAAAAGTAGGCGATCATGTGACCCGTTTTAAAATGGGCGATCTGGCCGGTATTGGTTGCTTTGTGGATTCGTGCCGGGAATGTGATCCCTGCAGGGCCGGCGAAGAACAATACTGTGTAACTGGTGGTGCGAGTACCTATAATGGCTATGAAATGGACCGTAAAACGCATACCTATGGTGGCTATTCTACCCATATAGTAACCGATGAAAAATACACGCTGAAGATTTCTGATAAATTACCCCTTGAAGGTGTAGCTCCTTTGCTGTGTGCCGGGATCACCACTTATTCTCCCCTGCGTCACTGGAAGGTGGGCAAAGGGCATAAAGTGGGAGTAGTAGGTTTGGGCGGACTGGGTCATATGGCCGTAAAGCTGGCTGCATCTATGGGAGCTGAAGTAACGATGTTGAGTACTTCTCCTTCAAAAGAAGCTGATGCCAAAAGACTGGGCGCTCATCATTTTGCGCTGATGACCGATAAAGAACAGGTAAAACAGTTGCGGAACAAATTTGACTTTATCATTAACACCATTTCAGCACCGCATGATTATACTACTTATCTGAATTTGTTGAACCTCGACGGCGTGATGATATGCCTGGGCGTACCTCCGGAACCATCTATAGTACCTGCTTTCAACCTGATCATGGGCCGCAGGAGCATTGCGGGATCGCTGATCGGTGGTATCCGTGAAACACAGGAAATGCTGGATTACTGCGCAGCACACAATATTACCAGTGATGTGGAAGTGATCAACATACAGGATATTAACAATGCGTATGAGCGCATGCTGAAAGGCGATGTGAAATATCGTTTTGTGATCGATACTGCGAGTTTAAAATAATCCCACCGGGGTTAAAGCGGTCAAAACGCCCATTACGAGAAGACTGTGAATTGCTGGACATGCCTGTAGTTGCCGCTGCTAAATGAATACAGGCCCCGACCAGGGGGCCTGTATTCATTTAGTAGTACGGTGCTGAAAGTTCCGTTGCATTTACTAAAAGCTAACAGCCAATGGCTAAAAGCTACTACACCAAATATCCAAACAAGCTATCGTCTTTATTCAGTTCTGTAAACTGGAAGTTCGATTTTTTGAAATTAGCGATCAGTTTATCATAGTCTTCACGGCACTTGAGTTCCACGCCTACCAGTGCAGGACCGATTTCTTTATTATGTTTCTGGATATATTCAAAACGGGTGATATCGTCGGTGGGACCGAGAATATGATTCACGAATTCTTTCAGCGCGCCGGGACGCTGAGCGAAACGTACAATAAAGTAGTGCTTTAAACCTTCATACAGCAGGGAACGTTCCTTAATTTCCTGCATCCGGTCGATATCGTTATTGCTACCGCTGATCACGCATACTACTTTTTTACCTTTTATCTCTCCGGCAAAATCGTCGAGCGCAGCGATGGACAATGCACCGGCTGGTTCCACTACAATGGCATCTTCATTATACAACCGGAGGATAGTAGAGCATACTTTTCCTTCCGGTACCAGGTGCATTTTTTCCAGTACCTCTCTGCAAATAGTAAAGGGCAGGGCTCCTACCCTTTTTACGGCGGCGCCATCCACGAAGCGTTCAATTTCATCGAGGGTTACAGGGGCTCCATTTTCCAGTGCGCGGAGCATAGATGGCGCACCTTCGGGTTCTACGCCAATTATTTTGGTTTTAGGGCTATAGGTTTTAAAATAAGTACCTAAGCCCGCAGCCAAACCTCCGCCGCCAACGGGAACGAAGAGGTAGTCGATGGATGGCTGGTCTTCCAGGATTTCCACGGCAACGGTCCCTTGTCCTTCAATAATTTTAGGGTTGTCGAATGGCGGGATAAAGGTCATCCCGCTTATTTTGGTAAAAGCCTGGGCTTCCGCAGAGCAATCATCGAACGTATCTCCCACAAGGCGGATTTCGATGTTATCTCCGCCAAACATATTTACCTGGTTAACTTTTTGTTTCGGTGTGATGACAGGCATGAATACCACGCCTTTGATGTTCATGGCTTTACAGGCATAGGCGAAGCCCTGGGCATGATTCCCGGCGCTGGCGCAGGTAACCCCTTTAGCGAGGATCTCTGCCGGCAGACTGCTGATCAGGTTATATGCGCCTCTCAATTTATAAGAGCGTACAATCTGCATATCCTCTCTTTTCAGATATACATCACAGTTATAACGCCGGGAAAGGTTGGCGTTATACGTCAGCGGTGTACGGGTAACCACCGGCTTCAGTTTCACTGCCGCATCCAGGATATTCAGGGAGCTCACACTACTCGTTACTTCAGACATAAAATGTAATTAATACAAATGGCAAAGCATTTCCGGTATTATCGAAATCATGGAACCTGTACTCAGTATCAGAAAATGTATTTTTCCGTACTAAATACCAGCACCAATAATTTCAATAATTCGAAAATGCTTTGCCATTGTAATTTATAATATTAGCTATTACGCGTTGTTAGGACGCAGTTTGCGTACAGCCGCACCAGCCTGCCACATTTCGCTTTCGCGCAGTTCTCTCAGTTCCTCGTTCAGTTTTTCGCGATAGTCAGGAGTGCTGTTGGAAGCGATAGAACGTGCAGCTTCTTTACCTGCAGCAACGCTGGCGTACAGCTCATCAAATACAGGTTGGGTAGCTGTTTTAAACTTCTTCCACCAGTCGAGCGCACCACGCTGAGCGGTAGTAGAGCAGTTAGCATACATCCAGTCCATACCGTTTTCTGCTACCAGTGGCATCAGGGACTGTGTCAGTTCTTCTACTGTTTCGTTGAAAGCTTCAGAAGGTGAGTGACCATTCTTACGCAGTGTTTCGTATTGAGCAGCGAAAATACCCTGGATACAACCCATCAGTGAACCACGTTCGCCGGTCAGATCGGAGAATACTTCTTTTTTGAAATCTGTTTCGAACAGGTAACCGGAACCAACGCCGATACCCAGTGCTACAACGCGTTCTTTAGCGCGGCCGGTAGCATCCTGGAAGATAGCGAAGCTGGAGTTCAATCCCTGACCAGCCAGGAACAGACGACGCAGGGAAGTACCGGAACCTTTTGGAGCCACCAGGATTACATCTACATCAGCCGGAGGAATGATACCAGTCTGATCTTTATAGGTAATACCAAATCCATGGGAGAAGTACAGTGCTTTACCAGGAGTCAGGTGTTGCTTTAAAGTAGGCCACAGGGTGATTTGTCCGGCATCAGACAGCAGGAACTGGATAATAGTACCTTTCTGTGCTGCTTCTTCGATATCGAATAAAGTTTCGCCCGGAACCCAGCCATCAGCTACTGCTTTATCCCAGGTTTTTGAATTTTTACGTTGACCAACAATAACGTTAAAGCCATTGTCTTTCAGGTTCAGTGCCTGGCCGGGACCTTGTACGCCGTATCCGATTACTGCAATCACTTCGTTCTTCAGCACTTCCCTTGCTTTTTCCATAGGGAATTCTTCTCTGGTTACTACTTGCTCGAGTACCCCTCCAAAATTGATGGTTGCCATGTGTAGTTTGTTTTAGCTGTTAGCTATTAGCAATTAGCTATTAGCTGAGGATTTGATTTGAATGAATAATGATTTATAATTTGAAAGCTTTTATTTTTAACCGGTATAGCGGAAAAAATTAAAGGCCGTTTTCTGCTTCCTGTGTCTGCAGTTCTTTCAAGTGTTCGTGGAAACGGCGGCTCCATTTTACGATGGCTACCCTACCGCTCTTTGAATACTCGATCAGACCGTATGGTTCCAGTTTCTTGATAAAATCTGTCAGTTCCTGCTGGTGGCCTGTTTTTTCAATCACAAAGTAGTCGGCCGTGATAGTAAGGATACGCGCATTATTTTCGCGGATCAGTCTTTCTATATCGCCGGTGTGCAACGACTTTGTAGAGATTTTGTACAATGCCAGCTCCTGGTACACCACTTCGTCTTCTTCATGTACGAAGGCGCGGTGTATTTCAATGAGTCTTTCTATCTGGCCAACCACTTTATCCAGTTTTTCACGGGTAGACATCACCGTTATGATGAACTTATATACGCCGGGAATCTCTGTTTCAGCTGTGGTTAAGCTGGTGATATTGATGCCCCTGCGGGTAAATATAATGGTGATACGGTTGGTTATACCTATACGATCTTCCGTATATACCGTTACTGTATATTCTTTTTGCATATACCTGTTGTGAATTACAAATGATCAATATGAATCCTTCCTGCCTGACTACTCGAGCCTGATAGCGCTTATAGGAGCACCGGCGGGCACCATGGGGAATACGTTATCTTCTTTTTCCACCACTACTTCGAGCAGGTAAGCTCCCTGGTGAGCCAGCATTTCGTCGATGGCGGCGGATATATCTTCCCTTGCAGTTACTTTTTTGCCCGGGATATAAAATCCTTTGGCAACCTGTACAAAGTCGGGATTGACCATTTCTGTGGACGAGTAGCGCTTATCGAAGAACAGTTGCTGCCATTGTCTTACCATGCCGAGGAAGTTGTTATTCAGGATCACTATTTTCACACCGATCTGTGATTGGTGTATAGTGGCCAGTTCCTGCAGGGTCATCTGGAAGCAACCATCACCAATGATGGCCACTACTTCTTTTTCGGGGGTACCGGTTTTAGCGCCCATGGCTGCCGGCAAAGAGAATCCCATGGTACCCATACCACCGGAGGTGATATTGGTATTTGGATTTTTGAAGCGGTAATAGCGGGAAGCTACCATCTGGTGCTGTCCTACATCTGTTACCAGTACTGCTTCGCCTTTGGTTTTTTCTGAGATGAGCCGGATTACTTCGGCCATTTTCAGTTCACCTTCCTGCGGATACAGTTCAGCGTGTTGTACTTTTTCATATTCTTTATCATGGGCGGCGCGGAATTCGGCCAGCCATGCGCTGTGTTCAGCAGGAGTTACCTCTTTCAACAGTGCCGCCAGCGCTTCTTTTGCATCGGCGTGGACGGGTACATCCGCTTTGATGATTTTATGGATTTCGGCCGCATCGATTTCGATGTGGATTACTTTGGCATTTGGAACGTAAGTGGCTACGTCGCCGGTTACACGGTCATCGAAGCGCATACCTACGGCAATCACCACATCGGCTTCGCCGGTGAGTATATTAGGTCCATAGTTACCATGCATGCCCAACAGCCCTACATACAGCGGATGATCTACCGGTACAGCGGAAAGGCCGAGCAGTGTGATTCCCATCGGGATCTGTGCTTTTTCTGCCAGTGCGATCAGTTCTTTTTCTGCGCCGGATAATAAAACGCCATGTCCAACGAGCAGGAATGGTTTTTTGGCGCTGTTAATGAGTGCTGCTGCAGCAGATACTGCGTCCTGGCTTAATGGAGGCACAGGGCGATAGCTGCGGATATATTCGCATTTCTTGTATTCATATTCGAACTCGCCGAACTGTGCATTTTTGGTGATATCTACCAGTACCGGGCCGGGACGGCCGGAGCGGGCAATATAAAATGCTTTGGCCATGGCGCCTGGAATATCTTCCGGGCGTGTAACCTGTATATTCCACTTGGTGATAGGCATGGTGATACCGATCACGTCTGTTTCCTGGAAAGCGTCTGTACCAAGCAGTGCAGCGGCCACCTGGCCGGTTATGCATACCATTGGGGTACTGTCCATGTAAGCATCAGCCAAACCTGTTACCAGGTTGGTGGCGCCGGGACCGGAAGTAGCAAATGCCACCCCAACCCTGCCGGAGCTGCGGGCATATCCCTGGGCAGCGTGTGTAGCAGCCTGTTCATGCCGGACGAGTATATGATGAACCTGATCCTGGAAATCATAAAGGGCATCATAAATAGGCATGATCGCCCCGCCGGGATAGCCGAAGATAGTGTCGACCCCTTCTTCCACGAGGGCGCGGATCACTGCTTCAGAACCTGTAATGACAGGTTTTGCAGTTAACTGTTTATCTGCTATCTCAGGCTTCATCGGTAACACATCCTTCTGTTGCATTTTTAACAAGTTTTGCGTACTTAAATAAGATTCCATTGGATACCTTCAATGCGGGCTGTTTCCACTGTGCCCTGCGGGCAGCCAGTTCTTCTTCACTTATTTCCACATTGATAAAATTCTTTGTTGCATCTATTTCGATGATGTCGTCGTCTTTTACCAGGGCGATGTTACCACCTTCAAAGGCTTCGGGGGTGATATGTCCTACCACAAAACCGTGGGTACCACCGGAGAAGCGGCCATCAGTAATGAGCGCCACGCTTTTTCCCAGTCCCACGCCCATGATGGCGCTGGTAGGTTTCAGCATTTCCGGCATACCTGGCGCTCCTTTAGGGCCTACCTGGCGGATCACGACCACATCTCCTTCTTTCACTTTACCGGAGGTAATACCGGCGATAAGTTCAAATTCGCCATCGAATACGCGGGCGGGGCCTTTGAAGCGTTCGCCTTCCTTACCGGTAATTTTGGCTACAGATCCTTCTGTGGCCAGGTTACCGTAAAGAATCTGGATATGAGCGGTTGGTTTCAGTGGCTTTTCCAGCGGCACAATGATGTCTTGTGTGCTGAAATCTATATCTGCCACTTCTTCCAGGTTTTCGGCGATTGTTTTACCGGTTACGGTCATACAGTTGCCGTGTATGAATCCTTTTTTCAGGAGATATTTCATTACCAGGGGAACACCGCCAATATTATGGAGATCTTCCATCAGGTATTTACCACTTGGTTTAAGATCGGCGATCAGTGGTGTTCTGTCGCTGATACGCTGAAAATCTTCGAGTTTAACGGGAATGCCTACTGATTTTGCGATAGCAATGAAATGCAGTACGGCGTTGGTGCTGCCACCTAAAGCCATGATGATGGTGAGTGCATTTTCGAATGCCTCTTTCGTCATGATATCTCTTGGTTTAATATCTTTTTCGAGGAGCAGGCGGATGTATTTACCTGCAGCGAGGCATTCATCTTTTTTATCCTTGCTCAACGCGGGGTTGGATGAGCTGTAGGGCAGGCTCATACCGAGTGCTTCGATAGCGGAAGACATGGTATTAGCCGTGTACATGCCGCCACAGGCGCCTGCACCGGGGCAGGAATTTTGTACGATGCCTTTGAAATCGCCTTCATCCAGCTTACCGGCCATTTTCTGACCGAGTGCTTCAAAGGCAGAGATGATGTTAAGATCCTGACCTTTGTACTTTCCGGGTGCGATGGTTCCGCCGTATACCATGATGGAGGGGCGGTTGAGACGGCCCATGGCCATCAGGGAGCCCGGCATATTTTTATCGCAGCCTGGTACGGTGATCAGGGCGTCGTAATACTGTGCTCCGGCAACGGTTTCAATAGAATCTGCAATCAGATCACGGCTAACGAGAGAGTAGCGCATACCTGGCGTACCATTGCTCATACCATCGCTGACGCCAATGGTGTGAAAAATGAGTCCCACCAGATCATTTGCCCAGACGCCTTTTTTGACGTCCTGCGCCAGATCATTCAGGTGCATGTTGCAGGTGTTACCATCGTAACCCATGCTGACGATACCCACCTGTGCTTTTTTCAGATCTTCCTCTGTTAAACCAATTCCGTACAACTGAGCCTGAGCTGCTGGTTGTGTAGGATCCTGCGTGATCGTTTTGCTATACTTATTTAATTCCATTGCTTTTAGTTATTACCGGGGCTACCAGTGTTTATAGTAACCCTATTTTAAAACTTCTCCACAAATTACCGGGTAGGGCGGTCATATTCAAACCAACAATTTCCGATTTACCGGTCTTCAAATCTGCCTTTTGATCTTTTAAACCTGCTACTGTAAAGGATTGTAAGTTTTTCGATTTACAACCTTCAAGGTAGCTATCAGCTATTAGCGCGTTGTATTTTACCCCCTGCTAATAGCTGATAGTTAACAGTTAAGCCAATTGTGCTTCGCGGTGAAATGCTTTACCCAATACCCTGGCTTTGTAAGCCTGCTGGAGCACTTTACCGAGTGATTGTGCCCATGGTTTGCCGAAAGGCTGACCATCCAGGGAATCGAGGCCAATGACTTCAGCTGCGGTACCGCAGAAGAAGGCTGCTTCAGCTTCTTTCAGTTCAGGAATGGTAAACAATTTTTCTTCCAGTGGGATATTCAGTTCCTGGCAAAGTTCGATAACAGTGGCGCGGGTGATGCCTGGGAGGATGTTACCGGCGGGAGGAGTGTAGATTTTGCCGTCTTTTTCGAAGAAGATATTAGCGCCCGGGCCTTCTGCAACGTATCCATTCATATCGAGGAGGAGTGCTTCATCGTAGCCTTTCTCTTTTGCTTCCTGGGAGGCGAGTATCGAGTTTACGTAGAGACCGGCCGATTTGGATTCTATTTTGAAGGCTTTAGGGTTTGGTCGTTCGTAAGAAGAGGTCATTACGCGCAACAGCTTTTCTCCCAGGTAAGCTCCCCATTCCCATGCGCAGATCAGGATTTGCGACTCAGAGGCGGCTTTCAGCGTCATATTTGGCGGACAGAAAACCAGGGGTCTGATGTAGGCTTCTTCCATGTTGTTCATCTCCAGTACTTTGTAACAGGCAGCGATAAGCTCCTCGTTATCAAATTTGTAAGGGATGTGGATCAGCTCACAGGAGCGCTTCAAGCGATCGAAGTGTTCTTTTGCTTTAAAGATTTTTACTTCACCGCTGGCTGTTTTGTAGGCGCGGATACCTTCAAATACGGCATAACCGTAGTGGAGAGACTGGCCATACAGGTCGGTTGAAGCTGCGTTTGCCTTGGTGTACTCACCGTTGATGTAGAGAAAAGTGTTGTCGTTGTAATAGCTATACATAAAATTGAAATTATACCAGGAATATACAGTCCAAAAAAAAGCCTCCCTCTTTGCGGAGGAAGGCGTTATATTTTGTGATTATATGCACGTTTACCTATCCTCCATACTGGTGGCTAATAATGACAACGACGATAATCACGACCTTCGTGATAGCCCAGTTGAGCTGAGGTACGATGTGATTAAGTTTTATGTTGTCTTTATTTACCCACATGGGAGGACTTGTTTTCTTTAGTGTTTCTACAAAAGTATTCGTGAAAAAAATAAAAAACAATAACCTTCTCAATATTTCGTAAAAAATTAATCACATTAAGTGTTTTTGAAAATATTTAAAAAAAGAAGTCAATAGTTGCGCATTTTCTAAACAAACCAATAGATCATTGTAAATTAATCTACCAATTTTGTGTACAAAACACGCGGTTTTGTCTTTTTCAGGATTAAACTGATTATTATGATTTTCCTGATTTTGTCTTTTTCAGGATTAAACTGATTATTATGATTTTTCCTGATTTTTTGATTTTAGGAGATTTGAGAGATTTCGAAGATGAGCATGAAACCCGATATTTCACTTCCAAAATCTCTGAAATCAGTATTATTGGAAAAATCAGGAAAAATCATAATAATCAGTTTAATCCTGAAAAAGACAAAATCAGGAAAATCATAATAATCAGTTTAATCCTGAAAAAGACAAGCCTAATCACAGTCAAAAAAAATCCCGGTGCGGAGAGCACCGGGACAAAATGATTTCATTTCATTTACTGTTCACGTTCTAAAAAATGATTTCATTTACTGTTCACTTGTTACGCTGACGAGCAGGCATTTGTCGATAATTCCCTGCAGTACAGTTTCTTTTTCCATGAGCCGCTGCAGTAAAACCAGCTGGTTTTGAGCGCGGTTGTAGTTGTGTGTCGGATACTTGATCGGGTAGTATACATCACCGTTTAAATAGTCGGTGAGGAATCTTATCCCCTGCATGTAGATCATGAACTTCCCGGCAAAGAACAGTTGTTCTTTTTCTACTTTGGTTAAAGTACCGCCAATCTCTGCGAGATACCCCTGCATAAGGGCTTCGTAGTATTCCTCGCGGATAACGATCTGGCTGAAATCACTTTCTTCTTCTGAAACGGGGCAAACATAGGTGCGGACCATGTCGCCGAGATCGGAGATGATTTTTCCGGGCATCAGGGTATCCAGGTCACATACACAAATACCTTCATAAGTATCTTTGTTAAGCAATACGTTATTGATTTTGGTATCGTGGTGCATCAGATGATCCCTGAATTCAGGATTTGTTTTCAGTTGTTCATACGTTACTGCGATGTCAGAATAGCGGAGGAATTCTTCAATCATCTCTTCTGCTGCAACTTTCCTGTCGTCCTTTGCCGTACGGATGGCTTCCTGGAAGGCGCTGTACCGTAGGGTCAGGTTGTGAAAGTTTGGAATGGAAGCTTTAAATGGCTTCAGGTCAATTCCCGAAAGGTAACTGGCGAGGCGGCCAAACTGTTTGGCTGCTTCAAACGCCTGCTTTGGGTTGTCGGCCTGATCTACCGTTACGGAATCCGCAATAAAAGGGATCATTCTCCAGTATTCGTTGTCAATTACAAAGAGCTCTTCCCCGTTAACCGTGGGGATCGGCGTAATAAACAGATAGCCGGGATGATGAACTGCCAGGAAATCCGCTGCCATTCTCTGGTTGGCGGCGATCACTCCTGGTTCCTTGAATACGTTTACATTGATTTTTTGTAAAACGTATCTACTGCCGTCCTGCTTTTTTTCCAGCAAAAAAGTGTTGTTGATGTGTCCTGATCCAAATCTTCGGACATTTAATCCTTCAGGCTCAAGTCCGAAAGCCTGAAGGATACTCGTGTTTGGTTTTATTTCCATAAATTGTCTGGATATTCTCCATTCTCAACCAGCGCTGATAAGCTGGCCTGCACTCCTGGTGCATCTTCCTTGTAGGTAACACCAAACCATTTAGCGCTGGTTGGCAATACCTTCACCACTCCCTTATCACGACGGATAAATTCATCAGCCACAATCGGAATAAAGAATTCAGATTTTGGGTTGCTGAGGTTTTTATCCAGGAATTCGTTGAAAAGGCCCTGGCTCAGTTCAAATACACTCGGGTGGAAACCCCAGAAGTTCATGGATACCGGGGTATCAGCAGGCAAGGGATGCTTGCTGCCATCGGCTTCTTCATAAACGATCTGACCGTTTTCCGGGTATATTTTTGTTCTTTCGTTGATAGCAGACAGGTTACCGGCTGTATTCACCGCGCATACGCCGCGTGATACGGAACCGTGTTCGCTAACGGTTTTGCCCAGTTCATAGCCTACTACACTGTAAACATCCGGCTTGCAGTCGTTGTTAAGGAATGCAGCCATTTTAACAAAAGAGTCGGTACCATAGAAATCATCTGCATTAATTACCGCAAATGGTTCATTGATAGCGTTTTTAGCGCAAAGGATCGCATGAGCGGTACCCCATGGTTTGGTCCTGTCGGCAGGAACCGCATGATCACCTACAAATGCATCCATTTCCTGGTATACATAATCAACAGCCACGCGGCCTTTGAGCTTTGGTTCAAAGATTTCTTTGAAATCAGCTGCAAAGTTCTCGCGGATGATGAACACTATTTTTCCAAAACCGGCGCTGATAGCATCGTAAATAGAGTAATCAATGATAGTTTCACCGCTGGGGCCAAATTCCTGGATTTGCTTTAAACTGCCGTAACGACTGGCCATTCCGGCCGCCAAAATCAATAAAGTCGGTTGCATTTTTATGATATTAGTTTATAATTTCCAATTATTTACCTAAAAATATCGGCGATAAATTTAATCGATTAAAAGTATTTTCACACTTTCTTTTTGTGGATAACACATTTTTTAAAGATTAATTAAACGGAACAATGAAGAGATTATTAGTGCTGGGAGTCTTTGCCACGCAGCTTTTTACAGCTGCCAGAGCGCAACAGAAAACAAATCCTGCCGAGATCAAAGAAAAAATGCAGTGGTTTGCCGACGCCAAACTGGGCATATTTATCCACTGGGGCATTTATTCCGTCAACGGAATCGATGAATCCTGGTCCTTCCACAACAAAAAGATCTCTTACCCGGATTATATGCAGCAGCTAAAAGGTTTTACTGCAAGCAATTATGATCCGCAGGCCTGGGCCGATCTGATTAAAGAATCCGGCGCCCGCTATGCAGTTATGACCACCAAACACCACGATGGCGTGGCTTTGTGGGATACCAAATTCGGTAAACTGGATGTTGTGAACAGTACACCGGCGAAAAAAGACGTGCTCACGCCCTTCTACGCTGCATTGCGCCGCGACAGTATCAAATGTGGTGCCTATTTTTCCCTGATCGACTGGAGCCACAATGATTATCCGCAATTTCTGAAAGACAGCAACCGCTATGATATCAAGGCTCATCCTGAAAAATGGCAGCGCTTCCTGAAATATTATGAGGGACAGATGGCAGAGGTAATGACAAAGTTCAATCCTGACCTGTGGTGGTTTGACGGCGATTGGGAACACTCTCCCGAAGAATGGGAAGCCTCCAAAATGCGGAACATGCTCACCTCCCATAACCCTAAAACCATTATCAACGGACGTTTACAAGGCTATGGCGACTATGAAACCCCGGAACAAAACTTCCCGGTTTCCCGTCCAAAGTACCACTGGTGGGAGCTTTGCATGACCATCAATAACAACTGGGGATGGCAGCCACAGGACAACAACTGGAAAACGCCATTCGAAATCATCACCATCTTCGTAGATGCAGTGAGCAATGGCGGTAACCTCCTGCTCGACATCGGCCCTAAAGCCGACGGTACCATCCCGCAGGAAGAAGTACATATGCTGAAGGAACTGGGCGCCTGGAACCAACGCAACGGAGAAGCTGTTTTCAATACTATCGCCGGTATACCTCAGGGACATTTCTACGGCCCCACCACCCTCTCCAAAGATTCCAGCACCTTGTACCTGTTCCTGCCCGCCAAAACCAGCGGACAGGTAATGGTAAAGGGCCTGTCGAATAAAATTGAAAGCATCACCGTATTAGGCACCGGTAAACAGCTGACACACAAGGTTGTAGGCAAAATTTCCTGGAGCCCTGTACCCGGGTTGGTGTTCATTGACGTACCGGAAACCGGCCAGGACAAATATATAACTGTACTGAAAGTGAAGCTGGACAAGGCCGTGAAGCTGTACAGAGGCCAGGGAGGCTTTTTAACAAATGACTAAGAAGCAGTTAGCCATTAGCTTTTAGCTTTTAGTAAATGCAGCGAAGATTACCATTTGCTACATTTACTAAAAGCTAAAGGCCAATAGCAAAGCTATTCAACTATGCTTTCTTATAGTAATATCACTTTGGATTCATTCCATACACAATGGCTGCCGGATTATATCCAGGCAGCCATGCTGCGTTTGGATAAGATCCATCCGGCCATTTCCGGGAATAAGTGGTTTAAATTAAAACACAACATCGAAGCGGCCAAAGCCGGTAGATGTAATGGTATACTGACCTGTGGGGGCGCATATTCCAATCATATCGCCGCCACCGCGCTGGCATGCAAACTCGCAGGCCTGGGCGCATTGGGGATTATCCGCGGAGAAGAGCATCATAGCAATATGAACTATATGCTCAAAACTGCCGATGAAAATGGTATGGGCCTGGTTTTCGTATCACGCGAAGATTACCGTAACAGGATCACGTTCCAGACTTATGAAATGTTATTTCCTGACTACCACGTAGTTCCCGAGGGCGGCCATAACGCCCTGGGTGCCAGCGGCTGCGAAGAAATACTATCCATCTTCCCCAAAACAGATTTTACCCATATCCTTTGCGCAGTGGGTACCGGCACTACGCTCGCAGGGCTGATTAACAGCGCGGCACCGGCACAACAGGTAATTGGCATCCCGGTACTAAAGGGTGCGCAGTACCTGGAACAGGAAGTCCGCGACCTGTTACATCCCGCTGGCACTGCCTCCTGGCAGTTATTGCACGATTTTCATTGTGGCGGCTATGGGAAACATCCGGCTCATCTTATAGATTTTATCAATACTTTTCATACGGTCACGGGCATTCCAACAGATATTATTTATACCGGCAAACTTGTCATGGCTTTTCATGACCTGGTCCAGCAGGGCTACTTTCCGGATGGCAGTAAAGTATTATTAATACATACCGGCGGATTACAGGGCAATCTTTCACTAGCCCCCGGCGTTCTATCCTTTTAAAAACTGTTCATTATATTTGAATGGTAGTGTATTTTTGCCAACTTAAAGCGCTCACGGAATAATCAGTATGAAGCAAATAGTGCGAATAACTTTTGTTATTGGAATATTTTTATTGACGGCATTTTCAGGGCAGGCACAGGAACAGGAATACGTTCCCCCAGTATTACCTGACTTCTCAGCCTCCATTAAAACCGGCAAAATACAGCTGGACTGGATATCCGGCTTTCCACAGGTAAAGGAAATAGGTATACAGCGGTCGCTCGACAGCGTGTTGAACTTCAACACCATTGGCTACGCCAGCTATCCTACTCAAACAAGGAATGCCTACCTCGATAACAAACCATTACCCGGTAACAACTATTACCGCCTTTTCATATTATTCAACAACGGCCGGTTTATTTACAGTAAAACGGTACTGGCCCTATCAGACAGCACCATTCGTGCTGATCAGAAGCTTCAATATGCTGACATCAAAGATGCCGCCCGTGGACTGAGAGGCAGGGAACAGGAAAACAAAGAGCCTGAAAGAGCGCTCTGGCATCCTTCCAACTATATATATACAACAGCGGATGGTAACATCAACATAAAATTACCTGAGGCTCCGCAAAAGAAATATTCTGTTAAATTCTATGAGCCTAACGGCGCCTTCCTTTTTGATATAGACCAGGTAAAAGCACCTTTCCTGATCCTGGAAAAGGCCATTTTCCTGCATGCAGGCTGGTTTAACTTCGAAATATTTGAAGATGGGAAACTGAAGGAGAAATGGAACCTGTTTATTCCGTTGAACTACAAAATGTAAGCGGATTTTGTCTTGCCCAGGATTAAACTGATTTTGATGATTTACAGGATTTTATTTTTTTGATTTAGAGATAAAAGAGATTAGGGGAGATATAAGTGTATTTTACTTATATCTCCCCTAATCTCTTTTAATCATACAGGAAAAAATCCTGTAAATCATCAAAATCAGTTTAATCCTGGGCAAGACAAAATCCGCGTTAAATCATTTCTGCACCAAATACCTCTCCGAAATGCTTAGTCAGCCTGGCTTTCACTTCTTCCATATTTACCGGCCGGTTTAGCTCCTGATCCAGGGAAGCTACTTTTTTATCAGCGATACCACAGGCAACAATGTTGTTGAAGTAGTCCATCAGCGTATTTACATTCAGCGCAAAGCCGTGCATAGTTACCCAGCGGCTGCAGCGCACGCCCATGGCGCATATTTTACGTGCTTTTCCTTTATCGTGCGGATCGAGCCATACGCCGGTTTCTCCCTTGGAGCGATCGCCGGTTACGCCATAATCTGCCAGGGTAAGAATGATCACTTCTTCCAGGAAGCGCAGGTATTTACCAATATCGGTGAAGAAATTTTCAAGATCCATAATCGGATAACCGACTACCTGACCGGGACCATGAAAGGTAATATCGCCTCCGCGATTGGTTGGTACAAAGCCTATTCCCTGCTCCTGCAGCTCTTTTTCAGAGATCAGCAGGTTCTCCATATGCCCGCTTTTACCAATGGTATATACCGGCGGATGTTCACAAAACAGGAGGTAATTGGTAGTGGGCTTGGGCAACTGATCCGTCACCCGGGACTTCAACTGCACATTTTCCTTCAACAATTGTTCCTGGTAATCCCAGGCTGCCTGGTAATCTATCACCCCGAGGTCTTTTACGACAATCTGTTGCTTTACTTTTTCCATGGTCAAATGTTGGTCTTTTCAGCTGCGCAAAGGTACGCCAAATCGCCGTGATACGGAACATTTGCGCAGATGGCCGCTAAACTGCCAACTAAACTTTACCTTTGCAAAAAATTATATTGATGGCTGAAGAATTGCTGGAACTGGAAGATGAGTTGGATAACGGTGATGGCAGCGAGGAACTATACGAGAAAATTAATATGGTGGTGGACAAAGGTCAGGAGCCGATCCGTATTGATAAATTCCTCACTAACCGCATAGAAGGCGCCACCCGCAATAAGATACAACAAGCACTGGATGGCGAGATGGTATTGGTAAACGATAAGCCCGTTAAAGCCAATTACAAGATCAGACCACTGGACAGGATCGTTGTGTTTTCTAACCGGAACCCGGAGAATACTGACATTATTCCACAAGAGCTACCACTGAATATTGTATTTGAAGATGAGGATATCATGATCATCGATAAACCTGCTGGCCTGGTAGTACATCCCGGATGCGGGAACCGCGATGGCACGCTGGTAAACGGGTTGTCGTGGTACCTGGGCGATAAAACACAGGTCACAGAACCGGAAATCCCGCGATTTGGACTGGTGCACCGCATCGATAAAAATACCAGCGGACTGCTGGTGATTGCCAAATCGCCCAAAGCGATGAATGACCTGGCCAAACAATTTTTTGACCACACCGTACATCGCCGTTACATTGCCCTGGTATGGGGTGATTTTGAAGAAGATGAAGGAACAGTAGTGGCCCATGTAGGCCGTCACCAACGGTTACGTAAAATTATGGATGCCTACCCGGACGGAGAGCATGGGAAAGAAGCCATAACACATTACCGCGTTCTGGAACGCTTTAACTATGTTACCATGGTAGAATGCCGCCTGGAAACCGGTCGCACCCACCAGATCCGCGTGCATATGCAGCATATCGGCCATTCGCTTTTCAACGATGAAACCTATGGCGGTAACCGCATTGTAAAGGGAACTGTATATACCAAATACAAGCAGTTTGTGGAAAACTGTTTTGATATGATGCCCCGTCATGCGCTGCACGCACAACAGCTGGGCTTTATACACCCTACCACCCGTAAACAAATGTATTTTGAAAGCGCACTCCCTGATGATTTTACGGGCGTTTTGGAAAAATGGAAGAGATATATTTCAGCAAGACCGCTGAAAGATGACGAAGGACAGTGATTAAATTGATGTTAATGATTATCCTGATCAACAAACATCATCAGGATAATCATCACCATCAATTTAATCATAGTTTAAATATTCTACATACTTTAGGTTATCTTAGCGGCAATTACCATGTCATTACATGAGAAGCCAAATGCCAAAATCCCTTCGACTCCTATATCTGATACCGGTTTTACTGGTAAACTGCCTCCTTGGCAATGTTGCTGCCGCACAAGGTAAAACCCCTTTCACTGTTTCTTCTACCTGTGTGAACGACAGTTCATTTTTCCAGATCCTTACTCCTATGGGTATCGATTCTGTAAAATGGATTTTCGGCGATCCGTTATCGGCGGACAAAGATTCGTCCAAAAGCATACGCGACGCCTTTCACATCTACATAAACATCGGTACCTATGCAGACACACTGATAGCGTGGCGCAATGGTGTTGCTGATACCACCATACAGTCCATTACCATCGTAACACCTGTTATTTTTGACCTGGGCCCGCAGGATATTACGCTGTGCGAGGGCGCTACCATGACACTGAACGCCCCTGTGATACCCGGCGCCACCTACCTGTGGCAAGACAGCTCTACCGGCAGCAGCATACTGGTAGATACTTCCGCCACTTATAAAGTAAAAATCAACGGATGCCCGAATCCCGATTCCGTAAATATTTTTTTCACGCCTATTCCTGTTATTGACCTGGGTAAAGATCTTATTTTATGTACCGGGGAACATATTGCGCTCGATGCCACGGCGCAGAACTGTACTTATCTCTGGAATACGGGAAATACCGAGCCTACACAGGATGTTACCACATCCGGCACTTATCATGTAGATGTGTTTCCCAAAGGTTGTCCGCAGATGTCGGACGATATCACCATTACTTTCACCGGTCCTCCTTATCCGTTTTCACTGGGGCCTGACACCCTGCTTTGCCCGGGTGAATCGATCCGGGTAGCTCCGAACATTCCTGAAGCCACCAAATGGGAATGGAGTACAGGCGCGGTTACGCCGGCAGTAACGATTAACTCCACCACCAACCTGTGGGCGCTGGTAGAAATTAATCGTATCTGTAGCGTAGTAGATACCATTTTCATTAATTATAACCGGTTGAAGAAACTGGACCTGGGGAATGATACCACCATTTGTAAAGGCAATTTCCTGGTACTCACAGCCGATTTTGGCAATGGCCTCTATCGCTGGCAGGATGGGTCTGACCAGGCTACCTATTATGTTACCAAGCCCGGTTACTACTATGTGCATGCGCAGATAGGCCGCTGTGAATCGGACGACAGCATTGCCGTATCTTTTGAAGATACCTTACGGGTAAACCTGGGGCCCGATACACTGCTGTGCAGAAATGAGGTGTACCAGCTACGCGCTACCGGTGCCGGCGGAGGTATTTATAAGTGGCAGGACAGTACCAGCACCCCGATGTACATGGTTACCAGGCCCGGATTATATGCCATTGTAGCTTATAACAGTTGTGGTAAAACGGCAGATTCTGTAGTGGTGCAATATCATGATTGTGCTTGTCAGTTATTTCTGCCTACGGCTTTTACACCTAATGGCGATGGACGGAATGATTATTTCCGGCCGGTATACCGTTGTCCCATATACGATTATTCCATCAGCATCTATAACCGTTGGGGGGAGCGCGTTTTTTATACCACTGATCCGCAGGTGGGCTGGACCGGGCGGGTAAACGGCAAAACGGCAGATGTGGCTACCTATGTGTGGATAGTGGATTACAAGGAGGTAAATACAAAATTACCGGTGCATAAAACCGGAACGGTAACGCTGATCAATTAAAACTATTCAATAAAAAAACAGGCCGGCATCCGCATGGATACCGGCCTGTTTTTTTGTAACAACTGCATTACTGTGCTGCTGTAAAGTTGAGGAACTTTGCCACAAAGATGGCTGTTTCCCTTTTCTTGAAAGGAACGTTCCAGGTACCGTTGTAGGTAACCAGCGAAGGTATGAGCAGGTCGTTGAACCGTGTCATCTGTACGTTCATCTTTACGTTAAAATCGAACAGCATTGTTTTATAGGAGAGGTCGTATTTACGGCCTACAATTTCGAAGTTATCTTTATTAAACCAGGTGATCAGTTCATCGATCACTACATCCGCGCGGTCGATACGATTGAGTCCTGGTTTGGTTTTGGCGGTAAAAACATAGCAAGGGGTTCCATCCACATAGTTTTGCGCGGTGATGGAGAAGTCGTAAAAGCGCATCACTTCACTGTTAAAGATGGCTACTTTTTGTCCTACGATGGGTACACCGCGAATAGGTTTTCCGGGGTTGAAGATCAGTTGTTTCAGCTGTGCTTTATGCCGGGCGAGGCTGCCATTGGAGCGTTCCGGTGATTCGCCGGATTCATCGACGCAAACGGTGCCTTTGGTAAAGAAGAGGTTAGCGTATAGTTCTGCGGTATAATAATTATAATTGCCTTTGCGGGTGTAGAAATCGCCGGTTACTTTTTCATCAGACACCTGCATGGTTCTGCATCTTCCTTTAACGTCCTGGTGAGTTTTATTAAAAAGGGATGCTTGTACGGCGGCTTTTTTATCGAGTACCTGTATATCATTAACGGCGTCGAACCCAACGATATGCAGATTTTTAAAGGCGCGGTAAAAGGTGGTGTCATCTTCCACCAGTTTTATAAAACTATTAACGTCGAAGCCTATACGTTTTGCAGCAACAATTACTTCATCCAGGTTAACCGTCATTCCTTTATAGCGGGCTGTGTCCTGGGCTGATAGCTGACAGTACTGTAACAGGCAGAGCACTACGGTTCCGGCTATACTTTTCCATACATGTGACATGGCTGCAATTTAATGAAAAAGGTATTAGCGCCGGCTATTTTAGGTGTTGTGGAAATGCTAAAAACAGAAAGCCGTTGTAAGTCAGACCTACAACAGCTTTCTGTTTTTTTAAAAGAACCGGCTGGCAGCTAGTTCTTTTTCTCAACCAGGGATTTTCCCGGCCACATACATTTGTTCCATAGTTGGCGCCAGGGCACCACCTTTTTTCTCCAGGGTAATGGCAAACATTTGTGCTTTGCCGGTTACCTTCATTTTCTGGAGGAGGCTGGCCGTGTCACCCATTTCGAACACGCCCATATCAACTGGTTTGCCATCTACGATAGCCCAGAGTTGATACTGTTTGTCAGCGGTTGGTTCCGGCAGTTTGTTAACTTTCAGATACACCTGCTGGCTTGACGGGTTCCAGAATACGGTGGCTAATGCTTCAGGGAACGCTTTGGTACCTGGCATCGGCACTTTCAATACTTTAGGATCCTGGATGATTTCCATAGATTCCTGCATTTGTTCTAAGCGGGTTTTGTAAAGATTGCTCTTTGACAAAATGGAGTTCTGAGATACGAGTAAAGACTGGTATTTGTCTTTGTACTCTCTGAATTCCTTGTACCGGTTAAAGAACACGTAATTGAGAACGAGACTGCCGACCAGCAACACGGCGGCGGCGGCAGCAATCCATTTCCAGGATAGGCTTTTAGTTTCTTGCATGGATACTACTTTTGGTTGTTGCAGGTCTTTATCGGGCACAGGCAGACCCTCCTGCAGGTTTGGTTCATTATTGATTTGAGAGAATAAACTTGCTTTGATATCCGGTTGCGGATCGATCCCCTGCATAATAACATAGGCTTCCATACTGCGGCGGCAGGCCTCTACCTGCGCGGCCACAGCCGGATATTGCGCCATCGCGGCTTCCAGCTCGCGCATCTCTTCATCGGTAGCGATACCTACCATGTATAGCTCAATAATTCCGGCCGATATGAAATGTTGAGGGTCCACTATTACCAAAAATATTTACTTGTTTATAATATTTCTCAATTGACTGATAGCGTTACGCATTCTTGTTTTCACGGTGCCCAAAGGAATCTCCAGCACCCTGGAAATTTCTTCCTGGGTACAACCTTTGTAATATGCCAGATCTATCAGGGTACGCTGCTCCTTTGTCAGCTTCTCCAGTATACGGGAAAATCCTATGTAGTCGGTAGATGGATGAACAGCCAGGGAGCCGTTAACAGCATGTACGTCGTCCACAATATTTTGGATTTTCTGTTCCAGTTTATGGGATTTGGAGCGAAGAATATCGATGGCGGTGTTACGGGCAATATTCAGCATCCAGGTAAAAAGCCTTCCTTTTTCCGGATCGTATTTGTCCAGGTGGCGCCAGATTTTCAGGAATACTTCCTGCAGCACATCTCCGGCGGAAGTGTTGTCGTTCAGTACTTTTACGATCACACCGTACAATGCCGGCGAATATTGATCATATAGGTAGCTGAAAACCTTCTGGTCACGGGCTTTCAGGCCTTGTACCAGCTCATCTTCCGTATATGTTGGAGCGTATTCCAAAACAGATTGGATATAGTTTTAGTCGTGTTTGAATATTGAAAACGGTTTTCAGTGCACAATCTAACGGAACATGAACATCATGACTTCGGTCTTCACAGATATTTCTCAACGGTTGTATGGTGACTGAAAATAAATAATCGGGGGCTCAAATGATCTCTTACTGCACTTTGGCTGACATGCATACCTGGTCCATCGATGGTTCCTGGCTGCCACCTTTTTTTTCGAGTGTAACTGCAAAGCCCTGGGCTACTGCAACGGCTTTCATTTGTTGTAATTGTTCGGCAACATCGGCGCCGGTATTAAATACGCCGGCATCCACCAGTTTTTTGTTGACGATTGCCCACAGCTGGAACTGTTTACCGGCCGGGGGTTGCGGCATCAGCTGCGCCTGCAGGTAAACGGCCTGTGTATGTGCATTCCATCCCACGGATACCGATTTACCGGCATAGGTACCGCCGCCGGGTATCCGGGTCCATTTAAAGTCAGGATTGCTCATTGGGTCCGGATCTGCCGCAATGGGGCTGCCCTGTTTTAAACTGGTTAATGCCTGTTGCTCTTTATCGGCCTCGAGTTTTTGTTTGGTGGCTATTAATGATTTATACCGGCTTTTGTAGTCTGTAGATTTCTGAAAGAAAAAGAAGTTCATGAACACGCTGCCCAACAATAATAAAACAATGGCAGCTGTGGCGATTTTCCAGATACGGTCCGACGATTTCCTGTTGGCAGGTAAATGTTTAACAAGTGTCTGAACTTCTGTCACTTTTTTTACGGGTGTTTTTCGGGTAACGGGCAGGCGTAGTTCTTCCGGTAGCAGGCCGTTGCCTTCTTCCGTATTTTCCTGGCGAATAATTTCTACCAGGCGTTCCCTGATTCCTGACGGCGGCGGAACAGCATAAAGTTGTACAAACCTTTCTTTGTCGAGCTGCAAGGAGTTAACCGCAGCTTTCACATCGGGGTATTGTAACACAGCTGTTTCCACATCACTCTGCTCCGACTCCGGCAACATACCGAAAACGTAGCTTTCAAGAATTCCAGATGATATGTAGCGTTGTACATCCACTATTTCCTAAAATTACACTTGTTTCAAGAGCGTTCTTAACTGTATAATAGCATTGCGCATACGCGTTTTCACGGTACCCAATGGTATTTCAAGGGACTTGGCTATTTCTTCCTGGGTATGTCCCTTGAAGTAAGCCAGGTCTATAATAATGCGTTGATCTTTTTGTAATTTTTCGATGACCTTGGTCAGCCCGAGGTGGTCAACCGACAAATGTACCGCCAGTTGCGGTTCATACATCAGCGCCACGCTGTTTACATCCTGTACGCGTTGTTCCAGTTTGTGATTTTTTGAGCGGAGACTATCGATAGCTGTATTGCGCGTTATATTCAGCATCCAGGTGAATAAACGTCCTTTTGAGGCATCATAACGATCTATGTTACGCCAGATTTTTACGAAAACTTCCTGCAGTACATCTCCTGCCGCTGCTTCTTCTCCTACTACTTTGAGGGCTACCCCATATAAAGCGGGTGAATAGTGGTCATACAAATAAGTAAATATTTTTTCATCCCTGGCCAAAAGGCCCTGAATCAATTCAACTTCAGTGTATGTTAAGGTCGCTCCCAAGGTTGAGGATATGGAGGTTATACTTTATGATACCAAAGTAATGGGTTTTCTTTACATTACAAAATTATTTCCTATTTAGGGAAAGTCATTTTGTAATCCACTCTGATTTTGCCTTTTGTGATATCATCCAGCTTGCTTTTCAGCATTCTGCGCTTTAATGGTTTGAGGTGATCAATAAATAATACACCGTCAATATGATCATATTCATGCAGGATTACCCTTGCGGTTACACCTGTAAAAGTTCTCTCATGTGGGATAAAGTTTTCATCTACATAACTCAGGGTAACTGTTTCCGCCCGGTTTACATCTTCCCTTATTTTTGGTATGCTTAAACAGCCTTCGTTATATGCCCAGTCTTTACCACCGGTTTCCACGATATGTGCATTGATAAACACTTCTTTTACGCCTTCGTCGCCGGGGTAATCGTCCTTCTCGTCTTCTTCCAGGTTATGAATAATCTGTTCGCTATCTATCACAAAGAGGCGGATGGCTTTATTTACCTGGGGAGCTGCAATGCCCACGCCACTGGAGCCATACATGGTTTCCCACATATTGGCAATTAATTCTTTCAGATTTGGATACTCAGGTGTAATATCTTCTGCTACTTTCCTCAAAACCGGGTGCCCGTAAGCTACAATTGGCAAAATCATGTTCAAATACTTGGTTTTAATCCGCAAAGATAGACATTTTCAGCTTCAGGGGATTTTTTCTTACCCAAGATTACACTGATTACACTGATTAGCCGGATTTTTTATATTTTTTTTATTATATTTTGTTCTGCAAATACTCCTGGAGTATAATTGTAGCGCTGATTTCATCCACCAGGGCCTTGTTACGGCGGTCTTTCTTCTTCAATCCGCTATCGATCATTGTCTGAAACGCCATTTTTGAAGTAAAACGTTCATCCACTTTCACCACCGGTATTTCCGGGAAATTCTTTTTTAGGATCCGGATACATTCGATCACCAGCGGGGTGGCGTCAGTAGCATTACCATCCAGGTGTTTAGGCTCTCCTATGATGATTGTTTCCACCGGTTCGGCAGCGAAATATTTTTTCAGAAAAGGGATCAGTTCGTGCGTAGCAATGGTGGTAAGCCCGCTGGCGATCAACTGCAAAGGATCTGTTACGGCCAGTCCTGTTCTTTTTTTTCCGTAATCAATTGCCATTAAACGGGGCATGAAATAGCTTTTAGATGTTAGCTTTTAGTAAATGCGGCAGAGATTAATTTTGCCGGTTTATACAAAAATGAGCATATCTGCAATGGCAAATATGGCAAAAACCACGCTGGCAATACCGTTGGTAGTCATAAACATAATATTGACCTTACTGAGATCATCTGGTTTTACCAGCAGGTGCTGTGATACCAGCATCACCACAAATACCACCGCGCCTATCCAGAAAACCCAATGAAAATGACCATTTACACCGATAGTAACTACCAATGCCGCTGCTATTACATGTAACAGTTCTGAGAAACGCAGCGCGCCGGAAAGTCCCAGCCACGCAGGGATAGAGTTTAATTGCTGTGATTTATCAAAATCTTCATCCTGCAGAGAGTAAATAATATCAAATCCGGATACCCAGCACAACACCAGCAACGACACCAGTACCGGTAACAGGGCAAACTGACCCGTTACAGCCAGGTAGGCGCCAATAGGCGCCAATGATAAGCCCACACCCAATACCAGGTGACAAAGGGCCGTAAAACGCTTGGTATAGCTATACCCCAGCACCACCAGCAGCGCTACCGGCGAGAGGAAAAAGCAAATGCGGTTGATAAACCAGGTAGTGACTATAAACAGCACCACGTTGGCAATAATAAAGAAAAGGGCATTTTGGGGAGATATGATACCTGCCGGTATTTCTCTTTTCGCCGTTCTCGGGTTCAGCTTGTCGATATCCACATCCAACCAGCGGTTAAACGCCATGGCCGCACTCCGCGCAAACACCATACATAATATCACGAGCCCGAAGGTAGCCCAGCTAAAGCTTCCGCCTCCCCTGGTGGTAGCCATGAAAAAGCCTGTAAGGGCAAAAGGCATGGCAAAGATGGTGTGACTGAACTTTACCAGCGACAGGTACTTGTTAACCGTAGAAATCATGCTAGCTTTTAGATTTTAGCTGTTAGCTTTTACCTTGTAAAAAGCCATCAGCCTTTAAATTAATAGTATTTATTGTGCCGATAGCGAACAGCTAACGGCTAATAGCCATCTTCACAAAGATATCCCAAACTACGATACCGGTGCTCACCGAAATATTCAGGGAGTGTTTCATACCCAGCTGGGGAATTTCGATACAGCCATCCACCAGTTTCATTACCTCGCTGTCGACCCCGCTCACCTCATTACCAAAAACCAGCGCCAGCGGCTGATCTGCCGGGGGCTGGAATGCATCCAGCATATGACTGTTTACCGCCTGCTCGATGGCCATCACCCTGTAACCGGCTGTCTTCAGTTCCTGTACCGCATTCACCGTAGTATCAAAATACTGCCACTCCACCGTATCGGTGGCTCCCAGGGCTGTTTTGTTGATATCCCGGTGTGGTGGCACCGGTGTATAACCGCAAAGAATGATGCCCTGTACCAAAAAAGCATCTGCGGTACGGAATACGGAGCCTACATTGTGCATGCTGCGTATATTATCGAGTACCAGTACTATAGGCGTTTTATCGGCAGCCTTGAACTCGTCCACCGTTTTACGGCCCAGTTCATCCATGCTTAATTTTCTCATCACCTGCAAAGATAATAGGATGGGATGAGTTTTATATATTTGCGCCATGGCAAAAAGTAAAACGGAAGAAACACCGCTCATGCAACAACATAAGGCGATCAAGGACAAATACCCTGATGCCGTGCTGTTGTTCCGTGTTGGCGATTTTTATGAAACGTTTAATGAGGATGCAGTTATAGCCGCCCGGGTACTGGGCATCGTGTTAACCAAAAGGGCCAATGGGTCCGCCTCCTATGTTGATCTGGCTGGATTTCCCCACCACTCCCTGGATACTTATCTCCATAAACTGGTCAAAGCAGGCTACCGCGTAGCCGTTTGCGACCAGCTGGAAGATCCCAAAACCGTAAAAGGTATTGTAAAACGCGGAGTAACCGAAATGGTTACCCCCGGCGTAGCCATCAATGATAAACTGCTGGAAAATTCCAGCAACAACTTCCTGGCGGCCGTACATTTCGGGGCAGACACCACAGGCGTGTCTTTCCTGGATATTTCCACCGGGGAATTTTTTATAGCAGAAGGCAGCGAAGAATATGTGGATAAACTTCTGCAGAGCTTCCGCCCCGCGGAAGTGTTGTTCGCCAAACAGCAGCAGAAGCATTTTAAAGCCACCTTTGGCAGCCGCTTCTATACTTACACCATGGATGAGTGGATATTCACCACCACCTATGCGGAAGAAATACTGCTCAAGCATTTCCAGACGCATTCCCTGAAAGGTTACGGGGTAGACGGTTTACCCGCAGCCATCATTGCTGCCGGCGCCACGCTCCACTACCTGAAAGATACCGAGCACCCGCATCTCCAGCATATTACCCGCATGCAGCGCATCAGCCAGGAAGATTTCCTCTGGATGGACCGCTTTACCGTGCGCAACCTGGAATTGCTGAACAGCAGTGTGGAAAACGGACATACCCTGCTGAAAGTACTTGATAATACGGTAACGCCTATGGGCGCCCGTTTGCTCAAACGCTGGATGGTATTCCCTCTGCGCGACATCAAAGCGATCAACGACCGGTTGGATACCGTGGAGTACTTTATCCGGGAAACCGATCTTTCCAAATCACTGGTACATCACCTGAAACAAACCGGCGACCTGGAAAGACTGGTATCAAAAATACCCCTGCGGAAAATAAATCCCCGGGAAGTAATGCAGCTGGCCCGCTCCCTGCAACAGGTTCAGGAAGTACAAACGCTCCTGGCCGGCAGCAGCAACGACTACCTCAAACGGCTGCACGAAAAACTGGATCCCTGTACACCATTACTCGACCGCATTCTCAATGAAATCATGGAGAACCCGCCGGTACTGGTAAATAAGGGAGGCTGTATCAAAGAAGGGGTAAATGCAGAACTGGATGAACTGCGCAACATTGCCAATAAAGGCAAAGACTACCTGTTGCAAATTCAACAAAAAGAATCAGAAGCCACCGGCATTCCTTCCCTGAAAATAGCCTTCAACAATGTTTTCGGCTATTACCTGGAAGTGACCAACACCCATAAAAACAAAGTGCCTGAACGCTGGATGCGCAAACAAACGCTGGCCAACGCGGAGCGCTATATTACGCCCGAGCTGAAAGAATATGAAGAAAAGATTGTAGGCGCAGAAGATAAAATACAGGTGCTGGAAAGCAAACTGTTTGAAGACCTGGTGCTGGCCCTGCAGGCCTTTATCAAACCGGTGCAGGAAGATGCACAGGTATTTGCGCGAATCGACTGCCTGTTATGCTTTGCGCAAAATGCGATCCAGTATAAATACCGTCGTCCTAATATTACAGATGGGTTTGATCTCCTTATCAAAGAAGGACGGCACCCGGTAATAGAAAGAGGTTTACCCGCCGGTGAAACCTATGTAGCCAATGATCTGCGGCTGGATAAAGAAACCCAACAGGTCATTATTCTCACAGGTCCCAACATGAGCGGTAAATCGGCCTTGCTGCGGCAAACGGCCCTTATTACCCTGATGGCGCATATGGGTAGTTTTGTACCTGCCACCAGTGCGGATATTGGTTTGACAGATAAAATATTTACGCGCGTAGGCGCTTCTGATAACCTGAGCGGTGGCGAATCTACCTTCATGGTGGAAATGAATGAAACCGCCAGCATTATCAACAGCATCACCGCACGCAGCCTGGTTATACTGGATGAAATAGGCCGTGGCACCAGCACCTACGATGGCATTTCCATTGCCTGGAGTATTGTGGAGTACCTGCACGACATGACGGAGCATCGTCCCAAGACCTTGTTTGCCACGCACTATCATGAGCTGAACGAACTGGAAAACAAACATGGCCGGGTGAAGAATTTTCATATCACCAATATGGAATCCGGTAATAAAATCATATTCCTGCGCAAACTGGCGCCCGGCGGAAGCCGTCACAGCTTTGGTATCCATGTGGCCCGGATGGCAGGCATGCCGCCGGAGCTGATTAACCGTGCAAACGAGGTGCTGGCCCACCTGGAAGAGAAACATATTGACGCACCTTTACAAAAAAATGTAAAGCAGCTCAGTACCCCTTCTCAGAAATTGCAGTTGAATATTTTTGATGCACATAGCGATACGTTTAAGGAAATCCGTGAGAAGCTGGATACGGTGGATATAAACCGGCTAACACCGGTAGAAGCGCTGCTGAAGCTGAGTGAAATCAAGAATATGATTGGATAAATTCTTTTGAAAAAACATCATAAAAAAACGCCCCGGAAAATTCCGGGACGTTTTTTTACTCACTAACCTATACGGTTATACTATTTTTTATCCCACCATACGCGGCCGGTGAAATCGTTATCATTTGCTCCGTACTCGCCGGTTTTCTGCATGTCAATGATCGCATTTCTCCAGTTGGTCTGGTTTGCAATAGACGGCTGAGGTAAAGCCCAGCGGCGTGGTATAGCTACCGTTTGTCCGGACGATACCATTGGTTCCATTGGCAGGATACCATCTACCTTAGGCACACCTGCTCTTTTCCATGCACCCCATGCTTCCCATGGTGACTTGAAATGATTCAGGAAGTTCTGGATATTGATTTTCTCCAGCAACACATCCGTAGCGCCGGTGAAGGCTACCGCCGGAGTGGCGATGTAAGCCTGCAATGCAGCTGCATCGACCGGTGCGTAGTCCTGGATTTTCGCCAGGCTGCCCATGGCATCATACGCATTTACAGAAGCGGTGATTCCTTTTTCATAATAGGTTTTCGCATCCCCTTCTACCATGCCGCGTACCGCCAGTTCTGCCAGCATAAAGCATTGCTCAGCATAGGTGAGAATAGGCTGTGTATAACGGGCTCCGTTGTTGGATCCGTTTTCCGCATCCAGGTTAAATAACCTGCGTTGAAGCGGTGATACAGTATCCGCATTTCTGTTGATTGTTTTACCGTTGAATACCATGGCATACTTCTTAACAGTAAATACATTACTGTAAGCAGGATTGGTTCTTTTATCCGGACTGGAAGGAAGTCCTACATAGCGGCGATCTACATATTGCGCAGTAGCGCTATAGATACCTGCCAGTTTCAGACTGTCGAACAACGCTTTGGTATAACTGTTCTTTTCAAAGAACAAGTTCAGGCGGGGATCTTTGTTATCCACCATGTAATCCACCATATTTTTGCTGGCAGATAACGGATTGTTATCCATGGACCAGTTACCACCGCGTGCAAAGTTGATGGCAGCAGAAACAAATTTCCACTCATCACCGTTTGACTCAAAGAGTCCGGCTTTGCTGGCCAATACATCTTTAGCCACCGCAGTTACCTTTTCAGGAGATCTTTTCAACAGGCGCATGGCAATCTTCAAACGAAGTACGTTACCAGCTTTAGCCCATTTGGCGCCGTCTCCACTGTAAAAAATGTCATTAGCGCCATAACTTACCTGGGTAGGTAATCCGGAAGCCAGCGTTTCTACCGCCTTTTTCAATTCTGCATCCCAGGTAGCGAACATGAGTTCCTGTGTATCGTATTTAGGCGTAAAATTGGCATCGCTGCGGGCCTGCCATGCTTCAGAATACGGAATGCTACCGTTAGCATCAGACACTCTCCAGGAAGAATATACTTTCAGTATCTGTGCAATAGCCACCAGGTTGCTGTATTGCGCCTGCTGATCCTGTGGTTTTCTGGCCACTACAGCCTGTATTTCTACCAGGTTACGGCCAATATTCTTATATAATGCGTTATAAAAGTCGTTGGTGTTAGTTGGGCTGAATAAACCGGTAGGAGATGTTCCCGGTGAAGCTACGCCAAACTGCATCCACTGCATCTGGTATTGATAAGCGTCGTAGAACCAATCAAAGTCGCGGTCTACAATACTTTTCACAGATTGTGTAATTAATAATTCCGGTGGCGGATCTTGTGTGATGACCGGGCTTGTATTCAGGTCAGCAAAATTTTTCGTACAGGAGCTCAGCATTAAACCGGCCACTGCCACACCTATACCCCATTTATTAACAGTTTTCATTTTCCCTTTTTTTTGTTGTTAAACGGTTATTAGAATCCTACCTGCACAGTTACGCCCATGTTACGAACAAATGGCACAGCGCCATATTCGGAGAATGCAGAAGTTTTGTTGTTACGTACTGCTTCCGGGTTAATATGATCCGGCAGATTATTAAACAAGTAACCCAGGTTACGACCTACCAATGATACACGGAGGCTGTTGAGTTTCCAGCGTTGAATCATATCAGTCGGGAGAGAGTAGCCTAGAGATACTTCACGCAATGCCACATAAGAAGCATCAAATACAGAAGCCTCACGGATACCGATACCCCAATCGCCGATCATACCATAGTATTGCATTGGCGTAACGGGAGATACATATCCTTTTTCGTAAGCCTGCTGGTAGGTCATACCATCCAGCGTAATATTCTGGCCATCTTTATTGATCACAGTTCCCTGTGCAAACACGCCATCCGGGATCATACCATCGTTGCGTTTTACACCGGAAGCATCCGTGTAGGAAATACCACCGTGTTCAGCGTCGCGGCCGTTCATGGTGTTAGCGGTATTACCTCTGCCGGTACCGTACTGGTGGGAAGCAGAGAAGAAGTCGCCACCTATACGGGCCTGCACGAGCACACCCAGTGACCAGTTTTTATAGGTGAAGGAGTTCTGTAAACCGAGGTTAAAGTCGGGCATGATATTACCTACTATTCTGCGGCCACGAACAAATTTGTAAGGGAAATCAGAACCACCGAAAGTGATCAGGTTGTTTCCATTAGCATCTTTGGTATAACCATAATCGGTGATCAGGTCGCCATAGGAACCACCAACTTTTGCAATGGCCTGTACACCCTGATCTTCGTTGAGCTGCATCTGGTCTACACCAGGGGTGAGACTAACAATTTTGTTCTTGTTGCGGCTACCATTCAGACTTACATCCCAGGTAAAGTTTTTGTTTTGTATTGGCGTACCGTTGATCATTACCTCAATACCTCTGTTGATCATGCTACCTGCATTGATATAGCGGGATACTACGCCGCTTTCAATGGTAGTTGGCAGGTTAATGATCTGGTTGGTAATGTTGGTACGATACCAGGCAACGTCAAAGCCTAAACGATTGTTCAGGAAGCGCACGTTTGCACCCAATTCCCAGCTCTTGGAAATAGATGGTTTCAGGTTCATGTTAGGCAGGATATCCTGGTTAAAGATATTTACCATTGGCAGGTTTTCACCTGTACCTGAACCTCTGAAATAATCAGAAGTATAATAGCCGGTATTTATCTGGTATGGATCCAGGTCGCCGCCTACCATTGCGTAGGAAGCGCGTAGTTTACCATAGTTTACCCATTCAGGCAGGTTATTTTTCAGTGTCTGGGTAAATTCCCAGGCGGCACTTACAGAAGGATAGAAGTAAGAGTTCGTGGTATTTCCCAGGCTTCCTTTAGGGTAAGTCAGCGCAGAAGACCAGTCGTTACGGCCGGTTACATCCAGGAACAATTCGTTGTTATAAGACAGGCTGGCTGCAAAGAACACAGAATTGATCTGTTTGCGCAACAACGGGTCATTTTTGATTACCGCAGCGCCAGTACTGTTACTGACATCATAAAGGAAAGGTATACGCAAACCACCGCTGGTGTAGTTATTGTATTGTTTACCGATACCGCTGTTCCAGGTTTCAGCACCCAGGTTTAAGTTACCATCAAACTTTTTACCCAGCTTGGGTGTGATGATGGCCATACCGGTGAAAGTATACTGAGATTTGTTCACGCCTGCAATAGAGTAAAAACCATCGGAGCCTGTAAAGTTGTTACCGGTACCCGCTTCCTTACGTTCGTCGGTGCTTTGTTCGGAGCTAAAGTTAGCTTTGCCTACAAATTTCAGCCAGTCGGTAGCAGTAGCAGTCAGGGAGAAATTACCGGTGATCAGTGATTCCTTGCGGGACCAGCTGTTGTATGCTTGCTGGAAGAAGTAATCGGCGCCCGGGTTAGTGCTCAGGTTAGCGCGACCACCTTGCGGGCCGGTGAAATTTTCGGGTTTGCTCCAGATAGCCGGATCGTAGTTACGCGGAAATACATATACCCATTTACGACCAATGTTATAGTTGGTGTAGTCGCCACCCTGGCGATCCGGATTCAATGTTTTACTTGTAGCGTAAGTAACACCCGCATCTGCGACTAATACTTTAGAGATCTGGGAAGACCCACGGAATGCGAAGGTATTTCTGCCAAAGCTGTTATTAGGAGATACGCTGTTATTGTCCAGGTGGGAGTAGGATAAACGGAAAGTTCCTTTATCGTTACCGCCTTCCATGGCTACGTTGGTGTTAAAGTATTTACCTGTCTGATACAGATCTTTCGCGTTGTTTGGTTTGGCCGTGTAGGGCACCTGCATGCCATTGGGCAGTGTTACCATGCTGCCGTCCATTTTAGAACCGAAGCTGTAACCGCCTGCAGTATTATCATATTTACCGTCGAGGCCCTGACCATAAGCGTTTTGCAGGTCGATAGCACCGCGGTATACTTTTTCCATTTGTGCGGTCTGACTAACAGTAACGCCTATACCTTTCCTGGAAGTACCTTTTTTGGTAGTGATCAGGATGGCGCCGTTGATAGCGCGGGAGCCATACAATGCAGTAGCGGCGGCACCTTTCAGTACGGTTACTGATTCGTAATCGTCCGGGTTGAGGTTTTTGAGTACGTTACCGAAGTTTACGTCGTTGGCACTTTCATCATTTTCGAAGATCACACCATCGAGGATGAAGATGGGCTGATCTTTACCGTTCAATGATTTGGCGCCACGCAGTACGATACGCGGAGCAGCGGCAGGACCGCCTGCTGCAGCGGAGATGTCCAAACCAGCTACTTTACCCTGCAGGGCTGATACCGGGTTGATGGAGTTGGTTTTTGCCACGTCCGCTCCTTTCAGTTCCGTTACCGCATAACCCAGTTTGCGTTGTTCGCGTTTCATACCGAGTGCGGTAACTACCACTTCATTCAGATTCTTGTTGTCTTCTTTTAATACGATGTTTAAAGTAGTTTGTTCTCCAACAGCTACTTCCTGGTTGACAAATCCTATGTAGGAAAATATAAGTGTGGCATTTGGCGCCAGCTGTACTTTGAAGGAACCGTCGGCTCCGGTCATCGCGCCATTTGCCGTTCCTTTTTCTTTTACTGTAACGCCAGGTAAAAGCGTTCCCTTTTCATCTTTTACGATTCCCGTAATAGCTTTCTTATCCTGCGCCCGTACAGCAATGCAGCAACATAAGAAAAGCAACGTGGTGAGAAGAAGTGATCTTCGCATAGCTTCCTTTTGGTTTAGTGAATTATAACAAGTGAATCAGACACATAAGCAAAAAAAGACACATAGTGTCCCCGCTATCACAGTTCCTGCATTGCACAGGAATCCTGATGATAATACGTAGTTTCCGTTTCCTAAATAAAAAATACCCTGTTTCCGTTTTCTAAATGGAATTACTCCATTGGCATTAATTGTAATACTGACAGTACTGAAGTAGTAAAACGTTTTAGCAAAAAATGTTAAAAAAAAAACCTGCTTATCGCTTTCACTTATCAACTCACAACAAGTCTTCTATCTACTCAGAAAAATCAGTTTCAAACTTAGGGATAATTGTGAGAAGTGCAAAAAAGATTTAACGTTTTTTTCATTTATGGTTAACAGGTTGTTAAGAAGGGGAAAATAATATTCGTCCTTATTAAAATAGCATTACAAATGAGCGGGGCAAGAAATTAAAAATTGCTTAAAAAATAAATGTGGTCAATACGTTTAACCATTACGTTTATACTAACGTGATATAAAAAAAATGGCTGTTTGTTGAACAAACAGCCATTGCTGCGATATGATTACTTACGTGAAGAAGATTCCCTGACGATGAGTTCCGGCGGTAATATTATTTGTTGCAGCGAGCCGGACGGATGATTCAATTCATTCATCAACACGTCCACGATATGCTTACCAATCGTTGCGATGGGTTGAGAAACACAGGTAATAGACGGGCTATGCAGGCGGAACAGGTCATGATCATCAAATCCGACCAGTCCAATTTCCTTTCCTATCTGCCATCCGAGGGAGCGGATACTTTCGATACCGGCAATACCGAGATAGTTGGTAGCGAAGAAAACAGCATCCAGGTCTTTTACCGATGTCAGGAATTTTTTTATTTCTGTATTAAAAGTTTCGCGATCCAGATCAAAGGCCAAACGCTTCACGAGTGACTTACTAAAGGGGATCTTATGATCTTTAAGCGCGGCGGTAAAACCATCCAGGCGATCCTTCATCTGGGTTTGGTCGGATGCGATGGTAACAATCGCTATTTTCTTATAGCCTTGTTTTGCCAGATGGGCAGTAGCATCATAAGCACCTTTGAAATTGTCGAGCACAACATAGTGGCTGTCTACGTGCGGAAAGTAGCGATCCATGAGCACCAGCGGCTTTGCGGCTGTTTGCAGGAGTTCTATTTCCTTATCGAGATTTTTGGTAGGCGTAATAATATATCCGTCTACCTGCCGGTATTTCAGTACCTCCAGGAGTCCTTTTGCTTTTTCGGTATTATCTTCCGTGCTGCCGTAGAGAACTTTATAGCCGTATTTATCTGCTTCATCCTCCACCACTTTTGCCAGGGAGGCGAAGAAGTTGTTGGCAATATCTTCCACGATCAGACCGATCGTTTTGGTTTTCCCGGTACGCAAACCACGGGCAAGCTGATTGGGTTTGTACTTCAAACGGGCGGCAATTTTCTGGATTTTCTTACTTACCTGTTCACTGATCCTTTTCTCCTTTGCTTTGCCGTTTAGTACAAATGATACCGTTGTAGGAGATACCCCGGCTTGTTTTGCAATATCTTTAATAGAGATCCCTTTCATAGAAAAAAATGCTATATCGATTTAGCCTGCCGTAATTTACAAAATGAAGTTGGAAATTACGTTGTTGTACTAATTATTCCAAGGAAGTGCTGAAAACTTATCAGCGCGCTTATGTCAGTTTTGTATCACATAAAAAGGTTATTTTGGGGAGAATGATATTTTTTTAACCAATTTTTAATAATTTGGCAACATTCATAGGACGATCTTAATGCTACTCACCTGTAAGCCTCCAGTTCCACGAAGGGGGATTATTGGCTATGGTAATAAAGTATAGGACTGTCGCAGTAATATAGCAGCTTAAATTAATACATGAATGAAACCCATCCTTATTAAAGTTGGGGCTTTTGCCGATAATCAGATCACGATTATAGAGAGAAGTGATCCATATTTCAATACACCTTTTCACTTCCACCCGGAGTGTGAGTTGGTTTATGTTACGGAAAGCCACGGGAAGAGAATAGTGGGGGATAGCATCGAGAGCTTTGAAGAAGGCGATATGGTGTTTCTTGGACCTCATATACCACATGTATGGTATAATGAAGAAGAATATTATAAGGGAGATGATAATTTGAAAGCCCGCTCTGTGGTCATCTATTTTCCGAAGGATATTTTTGGGGAGAAGTTTTACGGATTACCGGAAACAAAGGCACTCAGTGAGCTTTTCCATCGCGCCCAGCGGGGTATGAAAATTACCGGCGCCACCCATGAATTGCTTAAACCTGAAATACTGGCCCTGCCCCGCAAGGAAGGACTGGACCGGATCATTTCCCTGCTGCATATATTAAAGACATTATCGGAAACGCGCGACTGCTACTACCTGGCCAGTACAGGTTATTCGCATGCCTATAATGTAAAAGACAACCATAAGATCGATGAAGTATTCAAATATGTAATGAATAACTTCTCTAAAGAAATATCACTGCAGGATGTAGCCAGTATCACCAACCTGTCGCCACAATCCTTTTGCCGGTTCTTTAAAAACCGCACCAAAAAATCATTTGTACAGTTTCTGAATGAAGTGCGCATAGGTCATGCCTGTAAGCGTTTAACAGAGGAAGACTGGTCCATTGCCGAAATCGCCTATTCCTGCGGTTTCAAGAACCTCTCCAATTTCAACCGTTTCTTCAAGGAAATAGTGGGCAAAACACCCAAGGAATACAAAAATGAATTACGCCTGAAGGAAGCATGATAAAAATGTAATTATTTTATATTTGGTTATTCAGTTATTTTAAAAAGTAAGCAGCCAAATATTAAAATATCAAATTTTTCTTCTTACATTCATTTTTAGTAATTATCAACCAAAACGCTTAATTACTACTGTAATTCGATGTACAGCAGTTATTCAGATAACCAGTTAATATCGCTGCTAAAAAGCGATGATTGCGCTGCCTTCAATGCCATCTACGACCGCTATAGTAAACTATTGTATTTATTTATACACAGTAAACTGGATGCCGCGGAGATCAGCAAAGATGTGCTGCAGGAGCTTTTTATTTCCCTTTGGGAAAAGCGGCATTCAATGGTACTGAAGGAATCACTGAAAGCCTACCTCTACCAGGTAGCCCGCCACAAAATCATCGATATTTACCGAAAAAACGCTACTTACCGCAAATACCTGCAGCAGCTGATCGAGCATTTTGATGCACAGCCGCATTCCATAACGGACACAGTAGACAATAAAGCCAGGACCCAGGAACTGTTTGAGGCCATTAATCACCTGCCGGAACGCATGAAAGAAATTTTTATGCTCAGCAGGTTTGAAAACCTCAGCGTTGAACAGATATCTACTCACCTGGGGTTGTCGCAGCAAACGGTTAAAAACCAGATTACCAAAGCATTGAAGATATTGAGGGCGAACTATGCCAAAACGGACCTGATCGTTCTTTTGCTGCTCCCTTATATTATATCCTGATATCGGTATCCGCTTTGCCTGCATGCCTGCATCCGGTGCAAAAACGATTAATCAATAAAAAAAGAGACAGGTACGATGGTACCTTTTCCACGTTATTACGACTTAAGAACACATAAAACGCCAACAGGTGGACACAGAACAGATAAAAATATTGCTGGAGCGATATAATCAGGGGAACTGCTCACCGGAGGAAGCGGCGATTGTAGATCAATGGTTTGAAAATATTAATCGTCACCAGTCCACCTACGTAGAAGAAAAAGAGCTCGACCGGGAACTTGATCAGATAAAACTGCAGCTGAACCAGCACATTGCGCCGGCGCCCAAAGTGCGCCGGGTACCTGTTCGTACCTGGTATGCAGCAGCAGCGGCCGCCATATTAGTGACTGCGGGTCTTTTCTGGTTTAACCGTAGTAGTACGCCGGCCAATACCGGCAACGGATCTGCTCCGCTGGCCGCATTAACCAGCAACCGGGTGGTGAAAGACGGCTTTGTGGAAATTACCACGCGCAAAGGACAACCCAAAGAAAATATTACACTGGAAGATGGCAGCACGCTGGAGCTGAACGCCGGCAGCAAGGTGCGCTACCCCGAACATTTCGGCGACAGCAGCCGCACGGTGATCCTGGAAGAAGGAGAAGCTTTCTTCTCCGTAGCGACTGACCCTGCCAGGCGCTTCGTGGTAAATGCCGGCGAGCTGGCGACCACGGCTTTAGGCACATCTTTCAATATCAGGGCCTATTCCAGCGAACATAAAGTGGTGGTAGCGCTTGTAAGCGGTAAAGTAAAAGTAGACCAGCTCAATAATAACGACCCTCAAACAGCATCCCTGATCCTGCTCCCCAGCGAACAGATCAGCTACGACCGGGTATCACTGCATCTCGTAAAAACAAGTTTCAGCAAACCGGAAGAAATAACCGGCTGGAAACAAGGCTACCTGGTATTTAAAGATGCCCCGTACAATGAAGTGGTTACCGGCATAGAAAATCGTTATGGCGTTACCGTTAGCAATGAAAGCGACAAAACAGAATGGAATTATAACGGCTCCTTCAAAAATGAAAACCTGAAAGAAGTATTGGATATCATTTGCCTGGCTAAATCACTTTCGTATACCATTAAAAACGACACCGTTCACCTGCAAAACAAAAACTAGTCCATATGAGGGTAAAGCCATACCCCGTGAAATGGTTTGTATCCATGGGGTTGATGCTGACACTATTGTTGGCGGGGAGCTTGAACACAACGACTAGCGCAATCACGCAAACACCCGACCCGCCACCGATTGTTGTCACCATCCAGGTAAAAAATAAAAACCTGGAAGAAGTAATGACCGAAATTTCGGCAAAAACAGGACTAAACTTTCATTACGACAAAACTGACCTTAACCTGAAGAAAAAGATAACGTTAAACTGCACCAAAACACCCATCGACGAAGTGCTCACGTTAATGTCAGTTCAATCCGGATTAAAGTTTACCCGCATCAATAACAAAATCATCGTAGGCGCCGCAAGTGACACCGGCCCATCACCCACTGTAGATCTGCTGAACCACGTATCACTGGAAAGAGAAATAAGAGGAATAGTACGCGATAATAAAGGCACGCCGCTTCCCGGAGTTACCGTTCAGATCAAACATACCAATAAAGGGACCCAAACAAACGCCGATGCTGGTTTTACACTAAAAGCCAGCACCGGCGATATGCTCATTTTTAGTTCTGTGGGTTTTGTAACCCGTGAACTACCGGTGGGCACAGAAGAAGAGATCGATGTCCGGATGCAGGAAAATGTGAAAGCGCTCAATGAGCTGGTAGTAACCGCACTGGGTTTGCAGAAAAAAGCGAAAGAACTCCCCTATGCTACACAGCAACTGGATGGCGACGATCTCCAGCTGGTGAAAGATGCCAACGTAATTAATTGTCTTAACGGGAAAACTGCCGGCGCCACCATCACGCGCAGCGCTTCCGGCATTGGCGGCTCAGTAAGAGTGGTACTGCGCGGCAACAAATCCACCCGCGAAAACCAGCCGCTGTATATCGTAGATGGCGTTCCATACGCCAACTACACCCCTTCCCAGCCAGCCGATGTATGGGGACAATCGCACAACATTATCGGCGCCGGCGGCAGGGATGGCGGCGATGGTATTTCCAATATCAACCCTGACGATATTGAAAGCATCAGCATACTCAAAGGTGCTTCCGCAGCAGCCTTGTATGGCAGCCAGGCCGCCAACGGCGTGATACTCATTACCACTAAAAAAGGTAAACCAGGCCGAAGCAAAATTGATGTTTCTTCCGATTATACCCGGGAAACGCCTTCCCTCCTTCCTTCCTTACAATATCGTTATGCGCAAACAGATCCTCCTGGTCCGGACCGTATAGGCACGCCGCAACCCGGCTCCCTCGGCAGTTGGGGGAAACCGGTACAGGTTCCCGACCACGTAAAAAACTTCTATAACACCGGTTCTACCTTTACCAATACCATCGCCTTCAGTGGCGGCACCGAAACAGCACAAAGTTATTTTTCATATGCCAACACTACCAACAAAGGCATACTGCCTACCAATAAATTTAACCGGCATACCGTTAATTTACGCGAAACATTAAAGTTGCTGAATGAAAAACTGGTAATGGATGCCAACGTATCCTTTACCGCGCAAAACACCGAAAACAGGCTTTCTTCCGGTTTGTATTACAGTCCCATTTCCGGTTTATATACTTTTCCGCGGGGACAGGATTTTGATTACTATAAAAACGACTTTGAGTACTACGATACCAACCGTAACCTGTACATGCAGAACTGGTGGAATATCCGCAACGATAAAAAATGGATCGGGCAGGATGATCAGCAAAACCCCATGTGGGCATTGCTGCGGAATCTCCGATTGGATACGCGTTACCGCGGATTAGCCACCTTGTCGCTCACCTGGCAGTTAAACGACTGGCTATCCGTAAAAGGACGCGGTAACTTTGACAAATCGCTGGATCAGTACGAACTGGAAGCTTATGCGGGAACACAGATCGTACTGGCGGGTTCCAATGGCCGGTATACATTGGAGAAAGAATTCAATACCCAGTTGTACGGTGACCTGATGGTGAATGCCAGCGGAAAAGTAAACAAGTGGTTGCACCTCGCTGGTAATATAGGCGCGAGCATTACAGATACCCGGGCGCATGAACGCACCTTTAACGGCTCCAACCCCAATGCCGATCCGGGTTTGATCTATCCCAATAAATTTTCTGTATCCAACATTCTCAGCACCTCTATGGATGCACAACATAGCGTGGATCAGAAACAGCTGCAGGCATTATTTGCCAATGCACAGATCGGGTTTAAGAATTTCCTGTTTCTCGATCTGACCGGTCGAAACGACTGGTCCAGCACCTTTGCTTTTACTTCAACGCGCGATAAAGGATATTTCTATTATTCTGCCGGCTTATCGGCCGTATGGAGCGATATGTTTAAAATGCCCGCAGCCATAGATTTTCTGCGATCCCGCGTTTCTTACGCCAGGGTAGGTAATGATATTGCCGCCTACTCTTCGCGGCCCGCCTCTTTTTCCCTGCAAACCATTGCCGGGGTAAGCCGGGTAGTACTGAATCAGCGGATCCTGTATCCCGGGCTTTACCTGGAACCGGAAGACAACAGGGCTTTTGAGATAGGCCTGGAAACACGCTTCCTGAAAAACCGGATCACCGCCGACGTCACCTTCTACAAAAACAATAACTACAAGCAATACATGGAAGTGCCCGCGCCGCTCGGTTACAAGTATAATACCTATTATCTGAATATGGGTAATATACAAAACCAGGGTTGGGAGGCAACACTTACGTTAACGCCTATACGCAATAAAGCTGTTTCCTGGACAAGTACCATCAATTTTGCCGCGAACAAAAATAAGATTGTATCGCTGTCGAACTCCAGGATCATGGGCGCCGATACCAGCAGCATGTTTGTGCTTACCGATTTTGGTGTGAATATGTTTGGCTCATTCATTATGGAAGGCGGTTCCTGGGGAGATATTTACTCCAACAAGGAACTGGTACAGAATAACAAAGGAGAATACATCCTGGATGCGGCAGGTAAACTGCAAACCCGCAATGCCTTTAAAAAAGTAGGCAACCCCAATCCGGATTTTACACTGGGTTGGAACAACAGCATCGACTATAAGAATTTCAACCTGAGCTTTTTGATAGACGGTCGTTTTGGCGGTAAAGTAATGAGCGTAACCCAGGCCGTACTGGATTGGTACGGTGTAAGTGAAGTGAGTGCAAAAGCGCGCGATAAGGGCGGGGTAAACATCCCGGCGGTGAATAAGGACGGGAGCGCCTATTACGGGAAAATTGATGCGCAAACATACTATACCACCATTGGCAGCAGGGCTGGCATTGGGGAGATGTATATGTATGATGCTACTAATATTCGCTTACGGGAACTAAGCCTCAGTTACCGCATCCCTTTAAAGTGGAAGTGGATCCGCAACATGCGCATGGGCATAGTGGGCAGGAACTTGTTCTTCTTTGAGCTACATGCGCCGTTTGACCCGGAAGTTTCCATGGGTACCGGTAATGGTTTACAGGGTGTAGATGTATTTGGGTTGCCTCCCGTGCGAAGCATGGGCATTAACCTGAGATTAGGAATTTAAAATTACTCACAAATGAAAAGCTGGAAAATAACCACATTATTTTCGCTGGTGGCTGTTATGATGGGCAGCGCATGTACGAAAAGATTTGATGAGATTAACAAAAATCCTTACGATTTCGACGAAGATGAATTAAAGGCCGACTACCGGCTGATGGGTGAACCATTATCGCAGGCGCAGCTAAACCTGCTTATTTACAATGATCCGCCTACCGCACAGCTGCAGCAGAACCTGAACGCCGATGTATTTTCCGGCTATATGATGGCGCCTACTCCTTTCGAAGGCAATATCAATAATACCAACTACGGATTGTTGTATTACTGGAATAACCGTCCCTGGGAGGTAACGTACAACAACGTTATGAAGACCTGTGATTTTGCGCAGATGAAATCCAAAGATACCTTCACTGATTTCTATGCATGGGCGCAGATCATTAAAGTAGAGGCCATGCATAGGCTCAGCGATATTTACGGTCCCATTATTTATACCAAATATGGCATCATGAATGATGAAATGGGTATTGACTATGATTCGCAACAGCAGGCTTACTATGCCTTTTTCAAGGACCTGGAGCAAGGCATAGATACGCTCACCGCCTATATCAACAGGAAAGCACCGCAACGCATACAGGCATTTGACCTCGTGTACAAAGGCGACTACACCCAATGGGTGAAATTCGCCAACACCCTGCGTTTGCGCCTGGCCATCCGTATTTCCGGCGTGGATCCTAAAAAGGCTAAAGCAGAAGGCGAAGCAGCCCTTGGTCATCCGTTGGGATTACTCCAATCATCGCCCGATGACAATTTTGCGGTGAACATTGCCCCCGTTACTCATCCGCTGAACATTATGTGTTATACCTGGGCCGACCTGCGCATGAGCGCCCCGATGGAGTCCATTCTCACCGGTTACAAAGATCCGCGGCTGTCGCATTACTTTGTACCTACTGACGATAACATGCATGTATATCATGGTATTCGCAATGGTATTAAGATTTCAGCAAAAGAAGAATACAGCGGTTTTTCTTCTCTCGTAAGATTTGATAACAAAATACTTTTTATGACAACAGCGGAAGCCTGGTTCCTGAAAGCGGAAGCAGCATTATATGGCTGGAAAGGCGCGGGAACGCCCGCTGCAAACTATGCAGCTGGTGTAACAGCTTCTTTCAAACAATATAATATCAGCAATATTAATAACTACCTGGATAACGCCGTGGATAAACCCAACCCTTATATTGATCCACAGAATGCGGACAACAACATACCAGCCGGCGACAAACATTTAAGTACCATTACTATCAAATGGAATGAAGGCGACAGCCCGGAACGAAAGCTGGAACGTATTATCACCCAGAAATGGATTGCTATGTTTCCTGAAGGGCAGGAAGCCTGGAGTGAATTTCGCCGCACTGGTTATCCACGTTTATTCCCGGTGGTGATTAACAATAGCAATGGCACTATTCCTACTGAAAAATTTATTCGCCGTTTACCTATACCACAAAGAGAAACGAGTACCAATCCGCAGGCAGTAGCACGCGCAATAGCCACCTTAAAAGGCCCGGACACAGGCGGAACACCGCTCTGGTGGGACCTTCGGTAAGGCCTTAAAAAAAATCAAAAAATTTTTAAAACAGGATAGTACTATTTATAACTACACACGACTCCTTCTCTGTAGCGCAACATATCAGCGCTGATTTTAGCTATGCTGCCTGTTAAACGAGAACGTTATAAAAAACAACATTTCATGTAAGAAAAAACACGAAACAAAGACTGCTATGACTCAACCCAGATTACACATTGCCATCAGCAGTGAGGCTTTGCACGCCCGTATGAACAGGTAACCGACAGCAAACAACAGGATATAAGGACGCGAAGGATGGTGCACGCCATGCTAACGGCTCCGTATTTTTTAACAATGCACGTTTTATAAAATGGTCAGTTTTATTCAACAATACAAATCCCATTTATTAACCAAAAAAAAGGCAAGTATGAAAAAAAACCTACGCCTTATGAAAGTGTGTGCTATGACCGGTCTGGCGCTCACTTCCATATTAGCAGACAGCGCATATGTGAAGGCAGCCGGTAATACCTGGTTGCCCACATCTTCATTCCGTAGCACATACCAGGAAAAAGAAATCAGCGGCACCGTAAAAGATGCCAAAGGCACCGCACTTCCCGGTGTTTCCGTACAATTAAAAGGCACCGTAAAAGGTACGCAAACAAATGCGCAAGGTGAATACCACATCAGCGCCAAAGCGGGAGATGTGCTGATATTCACCTCTGTGGGGTTTGAAGCAACAGAAGCAACAGTTGGCAACAGCGCATCTTTAAATGTAAAGCTGAGTGATAATGTAAAAGGATTAAATGAGTTGGTAGTAACCGCACTCGGTGTGAAAAAAGCCGCCAAGTCACTCACCTACTCCACACAACGTTTAGGCAATGAAGAGATCTCTACCGTAAAAGATGCGAACGTAATGAACTCCATCAACGGTAAAGCAGCAGGTATCACTATCAGCAGAAGCAGCTCCGGTGTGGGTGGTTCCGTAAAAGTTACTTTACGCGGTAACAAATCTGCGCAGAGTTCCAACCAGCCGTTGTATGTAATAGATGGTATTCCAATGACCAACTATACCACGCAACAACCTAACAGCACTTGGGGTGGTGATGGTGTAACCACTACTTCTCCCGGTCGCGACGGTGGTGATGGTATTTCCAACCTGAACCCGGATGATATTGAAAGTCTGACTGTATTGAAAGGCGCTTCCGCAGCAGCTTTGTACGGCAGCCAGGCGGCAAATGGCGTTATCCTGATCACCACTAAAAAAGGTAAATCCGGTATTTCCAAAGTAGAAGCTTCCAGCGGTATTACCTTGGATAAAATAGCCTACTCACCAAAATTCCAGAACTCCTATGGTCCTGAAACACCTAACTCTTCCCAGAGCTGGGGTAAAGGCATCAGTGGTGGCCATGATAACGTGAAGGAATTTTTCCGCACCGGTAATACCTGGATCAACTCTGTGAATTTTTCAGGTGGTACAGATAAAGCGCAAACATTTTTCTCTTACGCTAATACCAGTGCCAGTGGCGTAATGCCAGGCAATGATCTGAAACGTAACAACTTTACTTTCAGAGAAACCGCCAAATTCCTGAATGACAAATTAACGCTGGATGGTAACGTAAATGTGATCACCCAAACACTGAATAATGGTCCTGTAAACGGATTGTACTTTAATCCGCTTACCGGCTTATACCTGTTTCCAAGAGGTAATGATATTACGCCATTTAAAAACCAGTATACCCGGTTTGATAAAACCAGGCAGCTGGATCTGCAGAACTGGCCTTATGATGAAGATCTGCAGCAAAACCCATGGTGGATCGTCAACAAAAATCCGATAGAAGCCAAGCGTAACAGAACACTGGCCAGCGTTTCCGGCAAGTACGATATCAACGACTGGTTATGGGTACAGGCGCGCGGTAATATTGACCGTACCAACGATACTTATGATGCACGCATCTATGCAGGAACACAGGGTACTTTGTCTGGTCCCAACGGCCGCTACATTACCAGCGATCTTACTACCACCCAATTGTATGGTGACCTGATCCTGAACCTGAATAAGAACTTTGGCAACTTTAAGTTGAATGCGCTCGCAGGTACCAGCATCAATGACCAGCAAACAAAAGGTATGACCGGAGAATCTTTCACCGGCGACTTATCGGTAGCAAATTTCTTCGTGTTACAGAACATGACTGCCGGTAGCCAGATTAATACCGTTCCGAATAACCACTCACAATTACAGGCGGTATTCGGTAGCGCCAACCTCTCGTTCAAAGACCTGTTGTTCTTAGACGTTACGGCTCGTAACGACTGGTCTTCCAACCTATCGTTCACACCGAATGGATCTTACTTCTATCCTTCCGTAGGTTTATCCGCTATGCTGCATCAGCTGTTTAACATGCCGGAGCCGGTAAGTTATGCGAAAGTGCGTGCATCGTATGCGATGGTAGGTAACACGGTTCCTATTTATGTAACTAACCCGTTGAGCAGGCTGGGTGCTGTTGGTGGAACTTTCGCCTTTAACAACCGTGCACCATTCAGCGATCTGAAACCTGAAAAAACAAAATCGCTGGAACTGGGTACAGAATGGCGTTTCCTGCAGAACAGACTTAGCCTGGATCTGACCTACTACAAAACGAATACGACCAACCAATACTTCCAGATAGCAGTACCACCGGGAACCGGTTACAGCTTCCGCTTTATTAATGCGGGTAATATCCAGAACGCGGGTGTAGAAGTATTGTTAGGTTACAATGTTATTAAAACAAGCAGCTTCAGCTGGAATACCACTATCAACTATTCACAGAACAAGAACAAGGTAATTGAGCTGGCGCCAAACATTGATCAGTTTGTACTTACAGAAGCAGGTACCAATAACTACTCTTCTATACTGGCCAAAGACGGTTCTTATGGCGACATCTACGGTACTATCCTGGCCCGTGATGAAAATGGTAAAGTGATCATCAATAAAGATGGTAAACCGCTCACTGTTGCCAATAAACTGATCGGTAATCCAACTCCGAAATGGCAGGGTGGATGGAGCAACAACCTCTCTTACAAAAACTTTACACTTAACTTCCTGGTAGACGGAAAATTTGGTGGTAAGGTAATGTCACTCACACAGGCTATGCTGGACAAATACGGCGTATCTGCCGCTACCGGTGATGCCCGCAATAATGGCGGTGTAACGGTTGACGGTGTGGATGAGGTAAGCAAAAAACCGGTTACCAAAGTAGATGCAGCTGCCTGGTATGGCGCAGTAGGTGGTCGTGACGGCGTTACCGGCGAATACATGTACGATGGTACTGTAGTAAGACTGCGTGAAGCGTCTCTTGGTTACAGTGTTCCATCCAGCGCATTGGGTCATGGCTTTGTGAAAAGCATCCGTATGACACTGATCGGAAGAAATCTCTGGTACATTTCCAAGAAAGCGCCTTACGATCCTGAAATCACCATGTCAACAGGTAATGGTCTTGCCGGTGTTGATATATTCAGCATGCCTGCTACACGTAGTTTCGGCTTTAGCCTGAATGTTGGATTTTAATGATGTTCACCTTTAAATCAAAGCAGATGAAAAAGATCAGATTCAAACTATATACACCTTTAGCGGCTATTGCGTTGCTGGCAGGTACCCTGGGAATGAGTTCCTGCACCAAAAATTTCGAGAAATACAATACGGATAATACAGGGCTGAGTGAAGAAGACCTGAAAGCGGATTTCAACTTTATCGGTGGTTTCTTTCCACAGATACAGTCTTCCATTTATTTCAACTTCGGTAATACCACCGCCGACTTCCAGCTGCAGCAGAACCTGAATGCCGATGCGTACTCCGGTTACCTGACCGCTCCGCACGACTTCCAGAGTAACCAGAATAACATGTCGTATAAGATGATTGCTGGTTGGAACAACTCCACTTTCAACCTGGCTTATAACAACGTGATGGCACCCATTTATGAAATCAAACGCAGGGGAGCACAAACCATTGCGCCGGATTTCTGGGCGATAGCGCTGATCCTGAAAGTAGAGGCCATGCACCGGGTAACAGATGTTTACGGTCCGATTCCTTACAGCAGCTTTGGTAGTGGCGGTACCACTTCCGCTTACGATCCGCAATCGCTGGTATACGACCGGTTTTTTAAAGAACTGGATACGGCTAATACTACGTTGACGAATTTTGTAAAGGCGAATCCAAGTTTAACACCTTTTGCAAAATTTGATATGATCTATGGTGGTGATTACAAGCAGTGGATCAAGTTTGCCAACTCCCTGCGTTTGCGTTTAGCGATCCGTATTGCAAAAAGAGATGGCGCCCGCGCAAAAGCAGAAGGAGAAAAAGCGCTGGCGGATGCAGGTGGTTTGCTGGAAATCAATAAAGACAACGTAAAGGTTTCCGGATTTGGTCTGAGACATCCTTTATTCACCATTGTTACCGCCTGGTCTGACTGTTCAATGGGTGCTGCGATGGAATCATTTCTTGTTGGCTATAAAGATCCACGTATTTCCAAATACTTCGATCACGCCACGGCTTATCCCGGCAAATACAAAGGTATTCGCATCGGCAGTTATATCACGCCAAAGCCTGATTATACCGGCTATTCAATACCTGCCGTAAATGAAACCAAAACTTTCACCAACAATACCCCTATTCAGCTGATGGTGGCTGCAGAGGTTTATTTCCTCCGTGCAGAAGCTGCATTGAGAGGCTGGGCAAAACCCGGTGGAAGTGCACAGGAACTTTATGAAAAAGGAGTAAGTGTATCTATGGGCCAGTGGGATGCAGATGCGGTGGCTATTTCCAGCTACCTGGCAGACAACACCAGCAAACCCATTGATTATATAGATCCACGGAATGCGGTGAATAACGCCAAAGCTACCACCACTATCACTATCAAATGGAATGAAGCCGGTGGCTTTGAAGAAAAACTGGAACGCATCATCACACAAAAATGGATTGCCGGCTTCCCCGAAGGACAGGAAGCATGGTCTGAATTCCGCAGAACCGGTTATCCTAAACTGTTTACCGTAGTAAACAACAACAGCGGTGGTGCGGTGAACACCGATATCCAGATCAGGAGATTACCGTTCCCGAACACAGAATATACATCCAACAAAGCAGAGGTAGAAAAAGCCATACAGATGCTGGATGATAAAAAAGATAGTCCGGGTTCCCGTTTGTGGTGGGACAAACCGTGATAGTATTCAACTTTTATTTTGAATCGCGTGCATAAAAAAGGCCGGTCCTGTTGAGGACCGGCATTCAATAAAAGCGGTTCTTTTAAATATTTCGCTTAACATTCAATCAACAAAGGTCACATTCAAATTACATAGCCGTTGGTATTCCTGCTGACGGATTTTTTGAGAGAACAAATATTTTTTTCATAGGAACTGGGTTACAAAAGCCGGTCTCACGTAAGACCGGCTTTTCTGTGCAATATCATTTATTAAAAAACTGGTGGAAGAACAACAGCTGGTATTTAATTGCATTGCCCCAGTATTTCCAGTCGTGCTCTCCGGGCCGCTCCGTATAGTCGTGATCGATACCTGCCAGTAATAATTTCTGATGCAGGTTCCTGTTCACGTCGATAAAGAAATCTTTTACGCCGCAGTCAATCATAATAGCCAGTGTACCCTGCTTCAGGTTTTCCGCCTGTTTAAACACCGTATAGTCGGTCCAGTTAGCGCCGTCGATTCCCGGGGGACCAAGGCGTTTAGCCAGGTCCCAGTTTTTTGGGAAAGGACGAAAATCCACGCCCCCGCTCATGCTGCCGGCAGCGCCAAACACATCAGGATGGCGGATAGCAAGAAACAGCGCGCCATGTCCACCCATGCTTAAACCGGTGATAGCCCTGTGCGCAGGTTCCGGCAGGGTTTGATAATGCTGGTCTATATAAGCGGGAATTTCTTTTGACACATAGGTTTCGAAGCGCATGGAGCTATCTACCGGGCTATCGAAATACCAGCTGCTAACCGCGCCATCGGGGCATACGATCATGCATTGGTAGGCATCGGCCAATTCTTTTATTATGGGGACATTGTTTACCCAGTTGGCATAATTTCCGCCGGCGCCATGCAGCAGGTATAGCACCGGGTAACGTTGTGTTGCGTTTTTATAGGAATCTGGGGTAATCACCACGCATTTGTAGGCGCGATGCATTTTTATGCTGGGAATATTAAGGGTGTCCACATTGGCTGCCCTGGCGGTTTGGGTCAGGCATATCAGTAATAAAAAACGCGCTAGTTGTTTCATAACGTATGCTTTAAAAAAGATCACAAAAAATAAGGCGGCTGCCATCCGGGATGACAGCCGCCACAAAATATAAAATAGCTGCTTATTTTGTATTTGCTTTCTTCATGGGGTTGTCGCCGGTAGAAGCACCTCGTACGGCCCCGGCTGCCTTAAACAACTCAAACCTGGAAGGGGTAGCCTCCCGTGGCCAGCTGTTATTGCTTTCATCGATATCGGCGGTTTCGCGTAACGGGTCCAGTTTTACGGCTACCACTTGTTTATCTTTCGCAAACACCTTGGTCACTTCATTTTCATCTTTCCGCCAGATATAAGCAGAAATGCGATCTATTTCTTTGGTTCCATCGGCAAATGTCCATTCAATAATGAGTGGCATTACCAGGCCGCCCTTGTTGGTAAAAGTAAGCTGGTAAAAGTTTTTCCTGCTATCGTAGAGGGCTTTTTCTTCCGGGCTTAAGCTGGTATAGAACTGGCTATAGGCGGCTTTATCTTCCTGGCTTACTTCAAAACGGTTCCATTTACTGTAGAAGTCCTGCAGGCTGGTATCCTGGTCTACTGCATATTTCACGCCAGCGGCTTTATTCCTTTGTCTTGCCACATGATCCATATTTTTATCATAAGCTGCTTTCTCCGCCTGGGCTGTTTCATCCGGATTTTTGCCATCCATCCTGTACCATTTTACGCTGTCCAGGGAGATGTCTACCGGCTCGGTGCCAAAGAACCATCCGCGCCAGAACCAGTCCAGGTCAACTGCGGAAGCATCTTCCATGGTGCGGAAGAAATCTGCCGGGGTAGGGTGTTTGAAGGCCCAGCGCCGTGCATATTCTCTGAAAGCAAAATCAAACAGTTCCCGTCCCATCACTGTTTCGCGTAAAATATTGAGAGCGGTAGCCGGTTTGGCATAAGCGTTTGGTCCAAACTGCACGATATTTTCGGAGTTTGTCATAATCGGCTCCAGCTGATTTTTTGGCATCTTCATATAATCCACAATCTTATGTGCGGGTCCGCGGCCGGAAGGGAAATTGCTGTCCCATTCCTGTTCGGCCATAAACTGACAGAAAGTGTTCAGTCCTTCGTCCATCCAGGTCCACTGTCTTTCATCGGAATTCACGATCATCGGGAAGAAATTATGTCCTACTTCATGCGTGATTACGCCGATCATACCGTTTTTGGTAGCTTCGGAATAGGTGCCGTCTTTATCAGCGCGGCCATAGTTGAAGCAAATCATCGGGTATTCCATACCGTTGGCCGCTTCTACGGAAATAGCCACCGGGTATGGATAAGGGATGGTATGTTTAGAATAGGACTTTACGGTATGTGCCACTACTTTGGAAGAATACCGGCGATAAAGCGGATAAGCTTCAGGACCATAGTACGACATGGCCATTACCTTATTGCCTTCGACGTTGGCCGGGAGCGCATCCCATACGATGCGGCGGGACGATACCAGGGCAAAGTCACGCACGTTCTGTGCTTCGTATACCCAGGTTTTGGTATTGGTGGCGTTGCCCTGCATCGCTTTCCTGGCTTCGTCGAGGGTAACTACTTCCACCGGTTCTTTGCTGGTTTGTGCCTGTTGCCAGCGCTGATATTGCGCGGGTGTGAGTACTTCTTTATAGTTCTGGCATTCACCGGTAGCGCCTACCACATGGTCGGCGGGAACGGTCATGCGCACACGAAAATTGCCGAAAGTGAGTGCAAATTCTCCCCGGCCGGTAAACTGTTTGTTTTGCCAGCCCTGGAAATCGGAATATACTGCCAGGCGTGGGTACCACTGGGCGATAGTATACAGGTAATTTTTATCTTCCGGAAAATATTCATATCCACCACGGCCGCCCACCGTCATACGATCGGAGATGTTATACCACCAGGATACTTTGAAGCGGTATTTTTCGCCCGGCATCAGTGGTTTGGGCAGGTCGATGCGCATCATGGTTTGGTTAACCGTATAAGGCAGCGCTTTCCCATCGGCGTCGGTGAGTTTCACAATCTTCACGCCCAGGTCTTTTGTGGGTGGCAACAGGCTATTCAGTGTAGCCATGCTCATTTTATCTGACATCCGGCTGCCATCGAACTGCCGGTTATCACTTTTCGGATCGTGTTCATTCTCGTCGAGCTGCAACCACAGATAGCTAAGTGGATCGGGGGAATTATTGAAATAGGTAATCGTTTCTGCCCCGGTCAGCTTTTGCTTTGTATCATCCAGTTGCGCGTCTATTTCATAGTCGGCGCGTTGCTGCCAGTATTTTGGGCCGGGTGCGCCGGAGGCAGAGCGGTACATATTTGGCGTTTGCAGCATTGTACCGAGTTGCTCAAAGCGGTTCCCATGGTTGGAGCCCGGGTTATTCTGCGCGTTCAGCGATATTACGCTGCAACACAGTACCCCGGCGAGGTAAAGATAATTTCTCATAAACAGTATTAAAAAAACAGTGCTCTTACGCCTTGTATCATCATTAAAAACGCAATTCCAAATGTTGCCGATGAAAGGAACATGTTCCAGTCCCGGCGTTTTAACTGCCCTATTTTCACGATAATGGTCGACAGAAGCAGTATACACATCACAATGATGATTTGCCCGAATTCCAGCCCCAAATTAAATCCCAGGAGTGGTTTTACGATATTTGCCTGGCTGCCCAGCAAACTTTTCAGGTAATTGGAAAACCCCAGTCCGTGAATCAGTCCGAAAAACAGGGCATAAAAATAGTTTAGTTGTAACTTTTGTGGTTCGTCGTCTTTCCGCAGGATATTGGATAAAGCAGTAATGCAAATAGTAACTGGTATCAGGAATTCTATAATTGGCCCGGGTATTCGTATGATATGTAATACACTTAGTGCCAGCGTAATAGAATGTCCAATGGTGAAAGCCGTTACTAAAATCAGCACTTTTCTCCAGTCACGCAGCAGGTAAATGGCGCTCAACGCTATGACAAAGAGAATGTGATCATACGCGTCCCAATTTATAATGTGTTGCCACCCCAGCTGAAAATACAACTCGTCCATTGCCCTACTTTCTATAATTTTGGTAAGTATAAAGCGTAAAAGTTAAAATTTAAAAAATTTATAGTCCAGTGGGTTTATTATTATGTAAATGGTGGATGACCTTGTGGCTGACGGCCTTTCATCCCTTTTATGCAAGCGTGACGGAGATTTCTCATAATGCGGATAAAAAAGAATTGCAGGTGAGCTGTCGTATTTTTGCCGACGACCTGGAAAACACCTTGAAAGCGCAGTATAAAACAACGTTTGATATTGCCCGTCCTGCCAACCGCAAACAGGTGGAAGAATACATTGCCGCGTATCTGTCGCAGCATCTTATCATTACATTGGATGGGAAAAATGTGCCGCTTCATTTTATCGGCTATAAGATAGAAGAAGACGCGGTATGGAGTTTCCTGGAAGCGGAAAATATACCGGCGCCAAAGAAAGTGCAGGTGCGTAATAACGTATTGTATGAGCGGCATCCCGGGCAAACGAATATGGTGCATGTGCTGGTAGGCGGTGAGCGGAAAAGTGTGAAGCTGGATAACCCGAAGGATGTGGCGGTGATGGGTTTTTGACATCATTATAACAATCTGATAATCACTATGATAAACATCTTCGTCTATGCTGAAAAAATAACTGAAAATTCCGTCTTTTTTTATGCAAAAAAGACAGGGTTAAATGAAAATCCGTAAATTGCAGGAATGAAACCAACAGTAACAGTCATATCAAAAGAAAACAAAAAAGCGCTTGAGGCCATCAAAAAGCTTCATAAGGCTAAGTCTTCGTTGCGTGACTACATTGCGAAAGGTGGTTCCGTTAAAGACTATAATCCTAAGAAAAAGAAGCTTGGTTAAACCTTACCAATTCAGCTCCAACCCCTCTCCCATAGAAATTAATGTTGATTATCAGTTTGAGACATGCAATGGTCACATATACAAGGTTACCTTTATAGAAGCCACGAGGATAATAGACATACTTGATGATCTGCCCGTAATTTCAAATGCGATTTATGTAATAGTAGACCCTGTCTACATTAAAGGGGGCCTAAATCTGGATATAAGAATCGGCTCAACAGTAATCAGTATAATTAAAAATTATCTGGTTGAAGTTGATCATTTTTCTATCCTGGTGTTCAATTGTGATATCTCTGATGGCCGGCAAATCAAACGACATCACAAATTTGATCGCTGGTTCCGTGCGTACGCAACAGATCTCAATTTTGAAAAAATGGATGAAGAAATACTGGAGCCGGATACCTCGGGAAGTGGCTACATATCAACCTTCATTTCAATACTTTTTGCGGTCAATCATCCGCGGAAAGCTATTATTCTAAAAGAATTATCAATCCTGAGATCTTCCATTGGTACGGATAAACTCAGATAAGTTATCTTAAAAAATTCGGAGCTCATTACTTATTATCGGTCAAAAAACATAAAAAGTCTCCCATGGACATCACAATCAGAAAAGCCACCGAAAGCGACTTCCCACAAATTCACCAGCTTATTAAGGAATTCGCGACCTTTATCAAAACACCGGAAAAGGTAGCCACCACACTAAAAAACGCGGCGCACATATAGATGATGTGGAAATCAACTGCGACCTTCCGCTACACTAATCCGCTAATTCCTGTTATCCAGGAACTTCACCGGCTTACGGCTATTTTCCGGGAACTGCATTCGCATAATATCCTGCTGACTGGTATACCTTACCTGTGGTATTACCCGCAGCTTAGCCTGGAGATATGATTTTATTTTGCGGTCCATTTCTTCTGATTCCTCCCTGGGCCAGAGGTGTAACAGTATTTCATCTGTTCCCAGTTCATTGGAAAATACTTCTACCACAAATTCTTTTACATCTTCCATATCGGCTAACAGGTCAAACAAGGCTGGTGGATAAAGGGTGGTGCCTTTATATTTGATCATCTGCTTTTTACGGCCTATTACGGGAGATAAGCGTAATGTATGCCTGCCGCAACTGCAGGTATCATAATGATACTGGCAGATATCGCCGGTCTTGTAACGCAGCAGGGGCATACCTTCCACACCAAGTGTGGTTATCGTTACCTCTCCTTCCTCACCGGGCGCTACGGGCTGGTTATTTTCATCCAGCAGTTCTACATACAGTAGCTCAGGATGATGATGCCCGCCGTTGCCTGCGCTACACTCGGTGAAGGCTGTTTGCATTTCAGTGGATGCGTAGGTGGAGTACAGTTTAATATTCCATTGTTCCGTAATCTTCTTGCCCAATACATTCAGCGAAAAATCGGTGTTACGGATATTTTCACCAATACATACCGCTTTCTTCACAGAAGTCTGGTTTATATCTATCTGATGTTCTTTTGCATAGGCAATCAGCTTTACAATAAAAGAGGGCACGCCTACAATGGTAGTGGGTTGTATGCGTTGTATATTCTCCCATTGCATGCTGGGCACGCCGGGGCCTACACGTAATACGCCGGCGCCGAGTTTGCGGATGCCATTATAGTAGGCCATACCGGCCATAAATTGCCGGTCCAGCGTCAGCATAAGCTGGTATATATCACTGTCGGTACCGTCGGCGCAACAGAAAGAAATGTATTCGTTATAGCTTAAACGTTGCAGGTCTTTTTCGGTTAAGGCAATGATCACTGGCCGGCCTAAAGTACCGGAGGTAGTGGTGTATTCGGCGATCTTACTTTTATCTACACACAGGAACTCCCAGTTATGTTCCTGCAGGTCTTCTTTGTTAACGGGAGGGATGAGGGAGAATGCTTCCAGCGACTGAACTTTATCGGCAGCAATACCGTGTTTCTTAAACCAGGCTTTATAGAAAGGTGAAAATTCACGTAAATAGCCCAGCAAACGCATTACCTCTTTTTCCTGGTAAGCGCTGATAGCTGTTTTCGATTGTAGTTCTATGTCGGGTATATACATCTTTTTGAAAATTACGAATTACAAATTACGAATTACGTAATCGTAATTCCTATTATTAACCTTCTATAATAACCATTGCCACGGCGGCATTTTTTTCATGGGATAAAGAAACCCATATTGTTTTTATACCCAGCAGGGCATACCTGTCTGCACCATTACCAATTAAAAAAATCTCCGGCTTCCCGGCCGCGTCGTTGCGTACTTCTATTTCATCAAAATTGATTCCGCCATTTCCCCAACCGGTTCCAAATGCTTTCAACATGGCTTCTTTAGCCGCAAAACGGGCAGCATAGCTTTCTGCCGGCGCTGCCTGTTGCTCGCAATAGCTGATTTCAAAAGGAGTGAATACCAGGTTACGGAACCCCTCTCCTTTTGCCAGCTTTGCAGCAATACGCGATACGTCGACTATGTCTGTTCCAATACCGAGGATCATAATGATACAGCTTTTAGCGGTTGGCTTTTAGATTAAAGTTTGTTGTTTTTAGTTGCTGGTTTTTAGCTTAGTGTTGCAAAGTGCCAATTGCTTCCGGATGTGATCTTCCTCTCCTTTGGTGGCAATTACTTTTGTTAAAGCCGTTTCATAGTACTGTTTTGCAGCAGCATATGCCTTGCGTTTAAACTCATAATCACCTGCCAGCACATACGTATGATAGTAGGCCGGATTAGCTGCTATCAAAGCCTTCAGGTCTACTTCCTGTCCTTCCCTGATCTCATCTCTCAGCTTACGGTAGGTGTTAAAGGCAAGGTAATCTTTTGACAGCAGAAAGGTATCGGCTGCAATATTCAACGCGCTGTCGTATACCTCGTGATCCGAAGTAAGACCGTGCATACTAAAGATCTTATTCAGATCGTATGCTACAAACTGACCTAATTGCCAGGGCGCTGTAGATACCCATACCAGCCCTTTCTTTGGCTCAAATACAATGGAATGATGTGCTATCAACTGGTTGATTGCTTTTTCATTTCCCATACCAATGTTTGCGTTATGCAATCCGCCCCTGTCGCGCAGAATGCTGACGGTGTTTTGAACAGTATTCGGACCCTTTTGTTTCATTAATTCTGTAAGCCGCTCGTAGCGGTATTCGGAAGCGCTTTCTTTTATCTGCAATTTGTTGGAAGTAAGACTGCCCAGCGAATCGCCCTGGAAGTGATTGGTACAGGTAATAAAATTTTTACCAGAGCTGTACATATCCATACCTTCCGGGGTCTTTTCAATGATCACCGCTTTGTTGTCTTCCGCAGAACCGATCAGGAACGATTCTGATACAAACATCTTCCGCTTCCGGGCAATATCCCATGCTTCCTGTATATTTTTTGCGTACTGTAATATTTCGCGGGCCACCAGCGATACAGGTGTGGCAGCGGCGGTAGGCACGCTCGTTTTGGCAGCGTTAATAGTCACCGTTAATCCTTTGTCGTTCATACCTGATACCACACCGGTAAATCCACCCCAGGTAACAAACATAAAGTTGTGTCCTTTTTCGGGGTGATAAAAAACGATCATTTTCTCTTTCGCAAAGTCGTCTCCCATGTAGAAGTCGAAGTTGCGTCCGATGATGAGGTTACTGTCGGCCGACTGGTCATTCCAGGTGCCAAACGATGTACACCCTACCAGCATCATACCCTGCAGCGCATGGCCTATGTCATGGGCGGCATGATAATTCATTAAGCGTGCGTAGTTGGTGCCTATATAATCGTAGTTGGGAGAAGCAGAGAAAGACTCTCCATAGATTTCCTCCTTGAATTCTTCCGGCACATGATCGCTCAGGTCACGGTTAAACCAGCCGATAAAATATTTCAGGAAATGCAGGTAAAAAGTAGAAGGCACCATTTTACTGAACTGTGCCACAAATACATCTTCCTGGCGGCGGATCAGCTCCCCGGATAGTTTACCGTTGATCACCCCTCTTTCAAAAGGAGCTCCTTCCACATACATTTCATATAAGCCGCTGTTGCTTTTCCGGAACCAGTTATTACCCAGTGTATAACAGGTGCTGTCCAGTTCGGTACGTTTCAGCTGTAACGCAAGCTGATCGGCAATTGCCGGCGGCGGCATTCTGCTCACAATCACCAGGTAAACGGCCAGTGCGATAAAGAGCACCAGGAAAACACCGATGATATATAAAAGTACGCGTCCAAGTCTTCTCCAGCCGCTTCGTTTCTTTTTTTCCACTGTTATGTATGTATTGACTGATTAATTTCATCTACCAGGAAATCCATACCCAGCAATTCCGCCGAGGTGATCACACTACTGATAGTTACCCCTAAAATTCCATGCAAGTTCAGGTTTTGACCGGTAAGATACAAATTGGATAGTTTGGTACGGGCCGAAACCATGGTTCGCAGCGGATCTGCACTGTCTTTGGCGATGCCGTACATACTGCCGTCGCCGGTACCGATATAATCACGGTACGACAAAGGCGTAGCTACATACCATGATTGTATACAGTCACGGAAGCCCGGAAATTGTTTGGCTACACAATCGATCAACAGGTTGGCCTTCTGCGCTTTAAAGGCTTCGTAACCGGCTCCCCTGCTGCCAGCCTGTAACACGGTGTTAAAAGTATGTTGCCAGGGTGCCATTTCCTCGTAACGCATGTAGGTCATCACCGACAAACAATCTGCCCAGGTTTCATGCCGGGAGCTGGCCGACACATACATCGCGTAGGTTTGCGGCCAGGCATTGGTATCATAGTCTATTCCTGCCCATGCATTGTTTGTAGCATGATAGTAATGATTATAGTTCAGATATTTAAAAGTACCGGGTTTCAATACCACGTTCAGCACAAATGCACCTACTGAGTTCTCAAGACCATTTACCCGGTTACGATAAGCACTGCGCAGTGTATCGCTATGCGTCATAGCCATGGTTTGCGCGGGATGCAGGTTAGAGATATAGTGAGTAGCCTTTGCCCGGGTACCATCCTGTAATACGATGTGGTCTACTGCATCTCCTGCACCCTGTATAGCGGTAACGGCCATGTTGCGGATAATGTCGCCCCCGTTGGCCCGGATCTGCCTGCCAAGCAGCTTCCCTATCTGCGAGCCACCGTCCACGCATTTCCAGGAGCTTTTCATGTAACTGTTTACCACCAATGCATGTACATAAAATGGCGTTTTGTGCGCCACTCCTGCATACAAGAGATTGTTGCCCGCCAGCACCTGTTGCAACTTTTCATTGTTGGTAATGCTGCGTAAATAGTCGGCGGTATTTAACCGGAGCACGCTCCGTTTTTCCTCATAGTCGCCGGTGCGCAGGTTATACAGCGGAAATTTGCTGCATACTTCGCTGATCTTATCACAATACGCCCGCAGCGCGGTTTCTTCTTCCGGGAAATAATTCAGCAACGTACGGATAAAGTTTTCTTCTCCCTGTGCCAAGCGATATATAACATCATCGCCTTCGAAGCTGATATGGTCAAAACCATCCATATCCATGCGTTTCAGGCGAAGCTTATCATAGATCCCGATATACTTAAATACTTTGTAAAGATTTTCCCCCGGCGCCAGTCCACCGATATAATGTACACCGGAATCGAAGATGACTTTTTCCCTGGAATAGGTTTGCAGACAGCCACCTGTTTGCCTGTTTTTTTCATAGATACATACACGGTAGCCGTTCTGGCTGAGGATAGCGCCACATACCAGGCCACCGAGGCCACTGCCTATAATGATCACATCATAGTTGTGCATAATTTTCCCGGGGGAGTTTTTTTATCACAAATATTACATTCGATGTGTACCGCGTATTATCTATTTCCTCCGCTACCGCCCCGTATTTACTGACCAGGTTACGCACATGTGCAGCTGAGAAAAACGACAATTGCTTATTTTTCGTTTTGTTAAATCCGACTACCTTTGTAGACATAAACTCTGAAAACCTGGTCCCCTCATGCCTTTTCGCGCGATCGCTGTCACCATCGCGTACCAGGATCACCCCATCCGGCGTTAGTCTTTCAATACACTGCTGTATCAATATTTCCTGCTCTGAAGAAGGCAGATAGTGCAACACATCACTTAAAATAAACGCGTCATACTTTTCTATGTTCGTGGCAGCAATATCGCCATGAATAAATTGCAGCTGCCCCGGTTTTTGAAAACAATATGCTGCAGTGGCTATTTTATCTTCATCATAATCAATGCCGGTAATATTTCTTCCCGGTGCAGTCCAGGCGAGCATGTACGACATAAAACCATAACCGCAGCCAATGTCCAGGATGCGCCCTTCCTTAGGTAATAACTCATGGAATAACTCATAGTTATTTTCCATTTTTGTTTTTATCCGCATATACCATTCCAGCACCGGTCCTTTGTAGATAAAGTTATACTTCAGCTGCTCACGGAAATATTTCGGCACTTCTGTTTCTGCCCTTAAGATCTCATATTGTTGCTTGAAGTAACGGCTGATCGTTTTCGTACGTACGCTATAGTTATCTCCCCATGATTTATCGGCTGGCGTGATGCGCGGCAAATACTTCACCGATACGGTACCATCTTTTAACAGGAAATCGCCCTTACTCATCGTATAGGCGGTACCGTGAATAACCATAGGAAGTATATCCAGCCCCAGCTGTTCTGCGATGTAAAAAGCGCCTTTATGAAAACGCTTGATAGCCGGGTCGGGCGAGCGGGTGCCTTCGGGATACACCACTATCGAATAGCCTTCTTCCACCCGCTGCCGTAATTTTTCGATGGCGCCTTCCGCACCATCTGCTACCGGGTAATAATCAGCCAGCCGCACCACCGATCCAAATACCGGCGAACGCCATACCCATTGGTTAGTGAGCAAAATTACCTTCGGATGCAGCATGGTAGATACCAGGATATCCAGGAATGACTGGTGATTACTGATAATCACCGCTGGTTTCTCCAGTTGCTCGTTAGCGGGATTAATAATGCGCTTCTTCACGTTACCCATAATATACAATACACTATGGGTATAGGCAGAAAGAATGTGGTGATATAACACCTTTCCCTTCTCTTTATTAAATGGATTCAGGCGAATGAGTATGGTACCGATAACGGTTAACAGTAAACAACCTGTAGTGAAATAGGTAAATGAAAACACAGAGAGTGTCCATCCTTTGAAAGTCCATGGCATATAGTCTTTCTGAACACGATTAGTGATGAGCCAGTTAAACAGGAAAGGAATCATCACCTGTGAAATGAGTACTACCGTGCCTATCCCGATGATGGAAATAAGCGCGATAGATTTCAGGGACGGATGTTGTGCAAAGATCAGCACACCTAATCCCAGGATGGTGGTGATGGCCGAAAGAAAAATAGAGGACTTGAAAGAAGACAGGGTCTTCTTGCCGGTTCTGTATTCCTGTAGCAACCCGTCCATCATAAAGATGCTGTAATCATCTCCCAAACCAAAAATAAAAGTGGAAAGGATGATGTTCACGATATTGAACTTAATACCAAACAACCCCATGATTCCCAATATCCACACCCAGCTTACGGCCATGGGGATAAAGGTGATCAACGCCAGTTCAATACGGCCATAAGACAATAACAGCGCGAAGAACACGAGCAGGGAAGTCATCCAGGCAATGCTGTTGAATTCGTCCTTGATTACCTCCACAAGACGGTTAGCGGCATATTGCTTATCCAGCACCGTAGTGTTAGGCAAATTTTCCAGGGCGTTGTATACCGCCTGTTTGTGCGCAGGATCTACCTTCAGCAAAGTAACAAGGGAAGTGGCGCCATTTTTCTGAATAATGAAATCTCCCAGGCTACCATTGCGCAATACATGCAGCGCTGTTTCATCCAGTGGTTGAAAACGCTTATCGAGCATTCCTCCAAAAGTATCGAATGCTGCTGCGCTAAATCCCAGGCTGCTGCCTTTACTGCGCAGGTATTGCAACAGCTGCTGCTTCTTTTCCGGCGACCAGTATTTATTCCAGCGGTCAATACGTGCCTGCTGCTCCTTGTTAGATAACAGCAACGCCTGTACGCCGGCATATTTTTTTACAATACCTTTTTCCTGCAATTGCGCTACTACCGGCATCAGCTTCTCTTCATTCTCCAGCGCACTTTCAAGATCATGGCCGTCAGACACCACGTAAACAGATTGCGCGATATAAGTATTTACCGAATTAAGTTGTGCCTCTGCCGCTTTCAACTGCGGCGACATATAGTTCATGCGCATCATATCGCTTTCAAAGGATACATTGCGGGCAGTATAAAAGAATACGATAGTAAGCAGGAAAATAGTGCCTACCAGGTACTTATTTTTCTCCGGTTTATAGGCGGACAATCTATCCAGCCAGTTATCCGTGTGTGCATGTACCACCTGCGGTTTGTACCCGATCACGATCCAATGCGGCAGAAATATAAGTGAAAACAAAGCGGCGCCAACGAGACTGAGGGCCGCAAACAAGCCCACATCGCGGAGCATAGGAGAATGTACAAACTGCAGGCAGAGGAAGCCGCCTACCGTAGTAAAACTGCCCAACGTCATAGGCGTAGCCAGATCATTGATCACCTCGCGTATATCCTGCGAATGACGGAAGTGATTAAAAACGTGCAGCGAGTAATTGACGGCAATACCCAATACCACTGCGCCTGCCCCCATGGCCATTACAGAAATATGACCTTTAATAACGTATATCCATGCCAGTGAAAATAACCCACCGAATATCACCGGCAGCATTACCAGTACCGGGGAACGTTTCTTCCGGAAAAATAACCCGATCAGCACTACCAGCAGCACGATGGTGATGCCCTGTGTAAGAAGGGTGTCCTGTCTGAGCTGTGTGGCGTTCCCTGCGGAAACGGCGGTGCCACCAAAATAGGAAGCGGCTATTGCAGGATGGGATTGATCAAGACGGTCTTTTATCTTATCCAATCCTTTCAGGAACTGCGCATTAATCTTTGTTGCGCCTGGCGGATTGGCCGGCGTAATGAAAATCATCACATGCCTGTGATCTTTTGTGATCACATAATTATCATATAGTTCAAACTGATCATCGTATTGCAGGTGCTGTAATTTCTTTACGCCAATCCAGGAAATGCCAACAGGATCGGCCTGGATCATTTTTTTGAGTACCAGCCCTGCCGGCGATATCAGTGTGTTATAATCGTATTGCAGTGTTTTTTCCAGTTGCGCTGTTTGCAGCAAACTATCAACCTTCGCGTAGTCATTTTCTTCCAGGAAGATGGGCAGGTGTTGTTGAATTACCTGCATCAATCCCATTACCATGGAATCTTCTGCCTGCGACTGAATTTGCCGGATATAGGGCGATAACTGTGTACCTGCTGTGGAAGCCAGTTCCGACGCATAGGCCGTTAAACTGTCGGGCTGTGCTTCTTTAGTAGTATCTTTTTGAGAGATGGTAACTATGAGTTTATCCGCAAAACGCGAGTCCTGGAACACCTGTTGCAGTTTGTCCAGTTTCTTGTCTTGTGGTAAAATCTTTGTGATATCTTCTTCCAACTTTATTTGTGCAGCAAAATACCCTACCAGCAGAAAGCTGGCAATGGTAGAAATCCACAGCCAGCTTTTATGCTTTTCAAAAAAATTATATATCGCTACAAAAAGACTACCCATTTTTTCTCTCTTTTCTGAATATTGACAACATCCCCCAACTCACCGCCCATACCAGCAGTCCACCGAGAACGGCCAGCGTAACGGCGCCAAACACATACTGCAGCATATTATCCTTAATGGTGTCGAAGTTAAATCCATCTTTAAATATCAGGTCTTTCGCTGTTTGCCCCATCCAGATCCTGCCGGTGAGGAAACTCGCAAAAAGTACAAACGGTGTAAGCGGTGGCGTGCTGATATGTGCTGAAAGTAATACCAGCGCTTTGTTCAGTTTTAACTTAATAGACACCAATATGGCCACCAACAGCTGGAAGCCCCAGATAGGTATGATGCCCATAAATACGCCAAATCCAATAGCGATGGCTTTACGCATATTGGACTCATCTGATTTCAGTACTTCTTCTTTCCACATTTTCTTCCAGTTTTCCTTCTTTAGGAGAAAACGGATAAAATCACGTGGTTTTATGTAGAGAAAAGTAACAAACACCAAAATGGTGTTCAGTACCGTGATGCGGGATACATCGCGTACCGGCCGGAAGTGGGATACCCGCTCGTCTGGTGGCGGGTAATATACTTTTACCGGGGTCCAGTCTACCTTAATTCCTTTCCAGGCACTGCGTACCAGTACTTCTATTTCAAATTCGTATTTGGTACAGAAATAGTGCATCTTGCCCATGCGACGCAGGGGATACAGGCGATAGCCCGATTGTGTATCGGGTCCTTTTAGACCGGTGGTTACATTAAACCAGAAGTTAGATACCTTATTGGCAGAAGTACTTTTTCCAGGCATATTTTCCTGGTGCAGGTTACGGGCGCCAATAATCAGTGCATCGGGATGTTCGTCGATCTGTTGCAGCATAGACGGCAGATCGGTTGCAAAATGCTGTCCGTCGGCATCCATGGTGATCACATAATCGTATCCCTGCTCCATAGCGTAGGCAAATCCGCGGCGAAGCGCAATGCCTTTCCCACGGTTAGGACTATACGACACAAGTTGCAGCGAAGGAAACTGTTGCAATATTGCAAGCGTTTCATCCGTAGCACCATCATTCACTACAATGACATGATGTGTATATTCCAGCGCATCAGACAACACGCCTGCAAGTGTACCGGCGTTGTTATACGTAGGAATGAGCACTGCTGCGCGGTGCCGTTCAAAGTGTTCGTTATGTGTAGGCTGGCTTGTCACTTACTTAAATATACCCTGGAACTTCATAAATGTTTTGTCTTCCCGCTTCAATGTGGCGTTCACTTTCCATCCGCCTTCCTCTTCCTTATAGCTCACCGTTACATCTACCAGCGGTTGTTTCACCGGGTCAATCATATTCAGGAACTTCATCTGACTCGCTTTCTTCAGCGTCACTTTCTGTTTTACAGCGCTTTCCAATACTTCCGTAATGGTTTGCATCATACATACTCCTGGCACCACAGGCTGTTCAGGAAAGTGTCCCTGAAAAATGGGATGTGCCGCGTTCAGTTCAATGGTAACGCTTACCTGTCCGGGTTCCTGTGACTGCGTTGTTACTGTATAAAAATTACCTGCTAACATGACTGTGATTGCTGTATTATGATGATTGTTATGATGTTATTTTTCTACTTTTTGTAAAGATATATTGAATTTGAAATGTTCATGGCGGATATTGATGGTATCCGGTACGCCGTTACTATAGTGCTGCATCCATACGGTCACTGCCGGTTTGCGCCGGGACGATTTTTCGATACGCACCAACTCCGTGCAGGCGGTATCTGTAATGTAGTAGTTGTTACCTTTTTCTGTAGGCACTACCACATAACGGTAACGGCTATCCGTAGCGGTATGTGCATCCTTTAAATCGGGGTGCAGCAATACAAGGGCAAAATCCTGTTGTAAAGTTTTCACCACTGCTTTCTTGTCCATTTTGGCCAGCAGGTAGTGTTTGGTAAAATTGCCCTGTTTATCAAATTCAAAATCAAAGAACTTAAATCCCATTTCATTTGCAAACACGATGCGGATACTGCTATCCTGCATTTGTTTAAAGAACAGCAGACCGCTGAGGTGATGCTTTAAAATATCTACCTGCGTGCTGTACAGGGTGGAACTAAATTGCGGGCTAAACTGACGGATGCAGTTTACGTTGCCCGGCACTGGTTGCAACCCCTTATACACTGATCTGCAGCTTCCCATCAGCAGGACGATGCCCAATATGCTACTTAGCAGAAAATACCGCATCCGGGATGTTTGAATTCAATTGTTTATGCAAAAAGCTGATGGTGGTGTCATCGCCAGACAACTCCGCCATCGTAATTTTTGATACCGAATAATCCTGTTTATCAACCAGCAATACTATGGATTTGAAATATTCTTTCATCACCTTGTTTACCGGCGCCATTTCCAGGCGGTAATACTGTGCGTTTTCGGTGGCTTTAGTTGTAAAGTCTGCGTTATCCAGCACCGTGCCACGTACACAGTCGACCGTAATTTTATTGATCTGCTCAAACAGTTTATTACTCTTACCCGACACTTTATTTTCCTTCTGCGCATCTTTGATACGGATATCTTTTCCGTTGATGACCAGCAGGTAATAAGAAGGTTGCAGGTATTCCATTCTCACTTTATTATCTTTCTTAAACCAGAACTTTCCTTTAGACACGATCTTATCCGACAGCATGCTCAGGTTTTTCTCCTGTACAAAATCGCATTGAATACTTTGTGTTGCCTGGGCTGCCTTTGCAAACTGCTGTTTGAGCGGCGCCATATCTGCCACCGGTTTAAAACCTGTTTGCGCCTGTAACTGCAGACTTACAATACAACACATCAGGGCTATGATCCATTTACACATATGCACGCACTTTTAACATTTTATCAATTCTCTCCAGCTGGTATCCCTGTTCACGGATTCCGCGGATCAGTTGTGGTAATATATTGGCTGTTATCTTACAGGTATCATGTAATAAAATAACGGCGCCTGGTTTTAACTGCGTTAATATCCTGTTCAGTAGTTGTGTTTCATCTTTGGCTACGGTATCCAGCGAGCGGATACTCCAACCTACCGGCAGATAGTTACCCGCTTTCACGGCTCTTGCCAGGTTTGGATTGGTAACGCCGTAGGGCGGACGAAACAGGCGCGGATACAGGCCCGTAGCGTCTACTGTGAGCGCATCCATTTGCTGCATATCGGTGAGCATGTTACCTGATAATTTCATATCAAACCAGAAATGATGCGAATAGGTATGGTTACCGATTACATGCCCTTCTACGTATATGCGTTTCAGTAAGTGCTCATTACCCGTGATATTTTTACCGATACAAAAAAACGCTGCAGGCACATTTTCATGCTGCAGGATATCCAGTATTACAGGCGTGTATTCCATTTGCGGGCCATCATCAAAAGAAAGCGCCACTATCTTTTCGGTGGTATCCGCCTTACACATCACCTTCATAAAAAAGCCGGCTTCTATGTTCATAGCGCCGTGGATGGTGAGGGGCAGGAAAATCAGCACTGGCAGTCCGTAGGCCCAGAACGGCATGTTATAGTGTTGTATCTCGTCCAGGTACAACAGTACCAGGAGACTTACAGCGGCTATAATATTTACGGCTCTGTTGTTTAGCATGCGGTTAATAATACCAGTGAATGATGAGTTCCCTGGTGATGATTATATATTAATACGTTCTTTATTTTCTTTGGTGCGCGGCCAAAAAATACGGCTGCTTCCGGTACTGCCTGTTCCGCGATAATGGCGTTGGCCATCCATACGCCGAAACCTGCAGCGGTTGGGTATTCGCCGCAGAGGTGTTTAAAACAGGCTTCTGCATGCTCCGGGAACAGCGCATCGGCTACTTCTTCATATATTTCGTCCTGGTCTATATCACCATTCCTGCCGGTAACGATCAGGTCGATGTCGGCGGGAGTATAATTATTATCTTCCAGGAATTTCATGATATGCCCTATCACTTCCCCTTCCCATAATGGTTTGTACAACGTGCTTACACCAGCCAGCATAGCTACAGTGCCGGGTCCCCTGGTGGTGCCAAGCGTAAAAAATGCGGCGCCTTCGCCGGCAATTGTACCGGTGTCGGGACTGTTCAGTAACGCCATGGTTTTTACCGGCGCTTTTTTGTAGATCCCGAAACGGGACAGCAACTGATGGCTGTAGTTGGTAATTTCATCCAGGCCACCAGCCAGTATATGTTGTGCGGAGCCTTCTTTCAGGATCATGATGGCATCCAGCAGCGCGTTTTCAAATGAAAAGCCACGGTGTACAATCGTATTGTTGTACCCGTTGCAACCGAGTAGCAGGGCAATTTGTCCGCCTACGGTGTTGTGTGTGCTCTGAATGAAAGCAGTGGGTGTCAGCATTTCTTCCTGCTGATTCACCATTTTTGTTAGAAACACGCCGGTGTCATCGAGGCATCCGTAGGCGGTGCCGGTGATGATGGCATCCGGAGCGGTGATACCTGCGGCCTCGAGGCTCAGGTTAGCGGCGCCCACTCCCATTTTTACCACACGGCTCATCCGGCGGATCTGTTTCACGTCAATCCACTGTTTATAATCCGGATCCACGGTGGCCAGGCGTACCTGTTCGTATTCCCGGGGAGCAGCCAGCAAAGGGCCTCCCTGCGCAGTTTCCTGCGGAGAAATACAACCGGAACCGAGTATAAAAATTTGCATAGTTTGAATAGCGTTATGCTTTTGAAAAAATCAAACTGGAACAGTTACCACCAAAGCCAAATGAGTTAGACATCACATGTTGCAGATCGTTACCGGTTGAATAAGCGGTAACGGGTGCAAATGGTAGTTCTTTCATCTGGTGTTCGAAGCGTGCGTTGGGATAGATGATGCCTTCCTTTACAGCGAGGGCTGAAAAAACGGCTTCTATTCCACCACTGGCGCCCAGCGTATGTCCTGTAAATGATTTGGTAGAGCTCATGGCCGGGAAATACGGCGCAAAAAGCCTGTTGATAGCGATCCCCTCAGATACATCATTATTTTGCGTACCGGTGCCGTGTAAATTGATATAACCAATTTGTTGTGGCTGTACGCCGCTCATATCCATGGCGCCTTTCATAGCCAGGTAGTTACCTGTGCCATCCGGAGAAGAGGCCGTTTGGTGATACGCATCATTGGCATTAGCAAAGCCACTAAAGCGGCACCAGGGCTGCAGTTGCGCCGCCAGGCTATCGGATACCATCACCACATAACCTGCGCCTTCGCCCAGGTTAAGCCCGGTACGGGTATCATCAAATGGCCGGCAGGGCTGCTGATCCAGGATCATGAGGGTATTAAAACCATTCAGCGTAAAGCGGGTCAATGCATCGGTGCCACCGGCAATCACCACATCCACAATATTGTTGCGGATCAGGCGGGAACCGTACATGAGTGCATTAGCGCCGGAAGAACAGGCTGTACTGATGGTAGACACATGATGCCGGATGCCCAGCATATCGGCTACCAGCTCCGTAACGCTGCCACACTCGTGATGTACTACCTGCTGTAAGCGACCGCCACGCGAATTGGTGAGGAATTCCGGGAAGAAATCTTCCGTTTTATCCATACCTCCAACGGTGTTACCGGACACAAATCCCACGCGATAGCGGGATATGTCGTCCAGGCCGCTCGATTTCCATGCCTCCCTGGCAGCAATCATACTGAGCAGGGCGGTTCTGCTGATATGTTCCGGCATGCGGGCCATATCGGCGAGCGTAGCATTATCGGCTTTTACTTCTGCTACAGGAAAGGTATTGCGATGAACAGAAGACAGGTACTGCATGGCCGCCATTCCCGGCTGCATATCCCGGAATGACTGTAAACAGGCCTTCAGATCCAGGCCTATGCCGCTGATCACCCCACCGCCTGCTATCCACACCTTTTCACTCATGCCTTTGCAGTTTGATTTGCGGTAATATACTCTGCCATAGAGCGTACAGAGTGAAAAATCTTTGGTCCTTCTTCAGGATTGGCAATGCGGATATTGTAGTGCTGCTGCAGCAGTACAATCAGTTCAAGCGCATCGATAGAATCGAGTCCCAGCCCATCTTTGGAAAACAACGTTTGATCGTTGCCGATGCTTTCCGGAGTTATCTCCTGCAAATTCAATTGTTCTATGATCTGCGCCTTCAGATCCGACATCAACTTTTCCACGGTGATTTGATTAAAGTTATTAACTATTTGTTTGTTTGATATAATGATGATAAAGCCGCTGCTGTTAAGGGCTCTGCCATACCATCAGATTTATTTTCCACGAGGAATAATGCTGCCTCGTATTGTTGTTCCATTACTTCCACCCAACCGCAAATACAGGCCTGCAACGGCGTTACTGCCAGTAATTGGGCCGGGTAGCTGCTCATCAGTGCAGTATCGAAAGCATCTGACACAAAAAAGGTATTTTCCCCTTTAAAACCATGCCGGATGGATATTTCGCCCATTACAATATTAGGCAGTGTATACACAAATAAGGCCGGGCTGGCAAAATCCTTTACCGTAGCATAGTAGCGCAAATCCGTATCCAGGCTGCTGCTGCGGTTCGATAACACCATACCCACCTGTTCCGGCTGCAATGAAGCCACGCGGGTATCTTTCAGTAATATTTCCGCCGCCAGCCAGCCAAGCTTGCTAAGGGCATCCATCTTATGAAATTTCGGATATTGCCCGGAAAACCGGTCATATCCTGCCCGCAGAAATTCAGGTAATTCCAGCTCCTGTCCTGCTTCCCATAACAGGCTCCCATTCAGGTAAACCTGGTTACGACGAATGATACAACTTCCTGTAATATATGCCGACTCACTATTCAATGGCTGAGCTACTTTTTAATTTATCTGTTAATTCTATTGTTCTGGCCAGCCGTTTCAAGGCGGTATCATGATTTTTCACAAACGGATTACTCATATCCCATACATAACCGGCAAGTACAGAACAAATTTGTCCTTTGATAAGCGGGTCTGCATCTTTCTTAAAGAAAATGGTGTCCAGGGTACCTTCGTACCAGGCCATTACATAGGATCGGAATGTATTTACGCCCTGCATGGTTGGTTCCATGTACTCCTTTTCCCAGTCTACCGCTTCACCTTTCAGTTTCCGGATCACGAGCTTTGCAGCCGTTTGCGCAGAAACACAGGCCAAAGTTACGCCAGATGAGAAAATCGGGTCCAGAAATTCTGTTACGTTTCCGGTAAGCACATATCCATCTCCATAAAACTTATCGGTGGTGGCCGACCAGGATTGCAGTATCCTTGGTTCAAATACCAGCTCTACATCACGGAAACGTTCCCTGGTATAAGGTTCTGCTTCCAGCAACGCGCGATATTTATCTTCATCGGTGCCGGGGTATTGTTCGAAAAATTCCGGATCTCCCACAAAACCCAGGGAAGTGACCCCGGTGGCAAAAGGGATAATCCATATCCACACACCTGGTTTATGCACCACGGCGGTGATCCTGTTCGGCTCATCTGCCATGGAACGGCGCGTATCTACTGTATGAGCAAATAATGCTTTTCGCGGTTGCAGGTTGGAGTTTTTCTCCAGGTTAAACAGTTTAGGTATCACCCTGCCATAACCACTGCCATCAACAATAAAGCGTGCTGCTATTTCCGATTGATTACCATCTTTATCTTCTACGGTAGTAACGGAATCTGATCCATTAAAACGTATACCCGTTACCGTTGTTTCATACGACACCGGTACACCCATACTTTCTACCGTATCTGCCAATGTTTTATCAAAATCAGCGCGGGTTACCTGCCAGGTCCAGGTCCAGCCGGGAGTATATTGCTCCTGGAAAGTAAAATCGCAGAGCGCATCGCCTTTTACAAACTTGGCTCCGGATTTCTGCTGAAAACCTTTTGCTTTGATAGCATCAATAAACCCGGCCTCTTCCAGTGCTTCCATGCTGCGGGGCAAAAGGCTTTCGCCAATTACAAAGCGTGGAAACTTTTGTTTTTCCACCACCTTTACTTTATAGCCTGCCTGATGAATAATAGAGGCTGCCACTGTACCCGCCGGCCCTGCTCCTATTACCAATACATCAACTTGCTCAGTTTTCATAAGAGATCGATTTTGGGAGTTTATAGATTATGTGATACGCTATTTCTTTTTACATTTCAGCAATGTATAGTTCATTCCCATCTGGTCATTTTCTTCAATGATTGTCAGACCCGCGTCTTCAATACATTGAAAGAAATCGTCGGTATGATACATCTGGCTGTTACCGTTGGCCATTGCTGTAAAATACAGGGAGGTCTGTTGCAGGCAAAAAGCGGCAGACTTAAACTGCTGGCGGTTCCAGAACGGTTCCAGTATATAAACGATACCATCATCGTTGAGCGCTTCGCGGCAACGTTTCAGGATAGATACAATTTCAGCTTCAGAAAAACAATCGAGGAACTGGCTCATCCAGATGGCATCAAAGCCTTTAGGGAAAGGAATTTCCTCGTGCAGGATGTTGGCAATATGAAAATGCACACGGTTTTCCACACCGGCATCTTTCATCTTCTGTTGTGCCAGCGCCGCCTGCCCGGGTATATCAAAAATGGTTACTTCCACCTCCGGATCTTTCGCCGTGCATGCCAGCGCCCATTTGCCGGTGTTGCCACCGATGTCGAGTAAACGTTTGGGATGTTTTTCAAACACAATATCCAGTGCCGCCGGGGTGGCCAGATCGGAGTAGTAGTGGTCGAAGTCGAACCAGCTTTTACCTATCTCCGGCGGTAGCAGCGACAGGCCGGGATAAATAGTATCCCAGGGGCCCAGTTCGCGCAAACCGGCGGGTTTTCCATCTCTGAGACTTTCCTGCAGGTGATTCATGCCTTTATAGCAGATATCCTGCGAAAAGTCCATATTAATACGGGTAAGCGAATCATGTAAAATAAAGTAGCCTGTTTTGGTGAGGGTATACCGTTTATCATTGACGATGACCAGCTCCATTCCCAAACCTGCCTCCAGCAATACTCTTACTGCATAACGCGACATTTTTGTTTGTTCCATTATTTCCTCAATGGTAATACCTGCAGAGCGGCTGTTGCTTACTGCGGTTAAAATGCCCATATCGCGCAATGCCCTGGTAGCCTGAAAAGCGACAGGGGCGAATGCCAGGCGTAATGCAGCTTCTTTCGCTTCCAGTGCTGTTTTTGTTTCTTTATTAAACACGACAATAACTTGTTTAGCTGTTAAGATTAAAGACCATGGCTGCATTACATCCTCCAAAACCTGATACTGTTTTCAGGAAGTGAGCGGATGAAGTGTGCAGCAGGGTATTATTAACGTTTACCGGCATACTTACACCGGGTGTTTCATATCCTTTTGTTGGCAATACCACACCCTGTTTCATAGCCTGCATACTGATGATGGCTTCTATCAGTCCTGCTGCGCCGAGGGTATGGCCGTAATAGCCTTTGAGGCTGTTTACCGGCGCCATTGCCAAACCGGCGTGATGCAGGGCTTTTGCCTCCATTTCATCGTTATACAAGGTGGCCGTTCCATGTGCAGATACAAATCCGATATCTGTAGTGGTCAGCCCGCTGCCTTTGAGCGCCAGCTGCATTGCTGCGGCCAGCTCTTCGCCGGTGCGGGAAGGGCCTGATATATGATTGGCATCGTTGCTGATAGCACCGGCGCCCAATGAAAAAGCAGCGTTGTTGTTATCCCGGCTGAGAATAACTGTGGCGGCGCCTTCACCCAGTGTAACCCCGGTGCGGTTGGCATCAAAGGGCTTACAGGGAATGGCACTTACTGCCTGGAACGACTGGAATCCGGACAACACGAAGCGGGTAAGTACATCGGCGCCGGCTACTACTACATGATCATAGCGCCCGGATTCAATGAGGCGCCTGCCTGTTAAAATGGCTACCAGCCCTGATATACAGGCACTGCTCACCAATAACGGTTGATTGGCGGCCTTAAAATGGGCGGCTATTTTTTTCGCCGTAGTAAACAACTGCATATCGCCCAGCGGCAATATGGCTCCTTCCGGTTGTTGTTCCAGTAATTCTATATTTCCTTTGGTAGTGGAAATAATAAAGCCGGTACGCTGATCCGTCAATGAAATACCGGTTTGCTGCAGGGCGCTTCGTACGGATGCGACCAGCAGTTTTTCAAATGTCGTGTATCCATCTACGTTGTCAGCGGCGGTATAGGTATCCAGCTGACCGGGCGCCATCATGGCGCCATAAAAAGGGGCAGCGGCATAGGCTGCATTTTGCTGCAATCCTATGCCACTGTTACCCTGTAATACCTGTTCAAAATTTTCCCGGGTAGTACTGCCCAGCGGCCCCACAATATTATCTGCTACTACATACACCTGTTGCATAATACCCTTTGTTATACCAGTCCGTGCGTTTTTTTCCATTCGCTGAAAAAAGCGGGGGAGATCAGTTGCAGGGAAGATGTTTCCTTATCCAGGAATACCTGTACGGAAGAGCCTTTTGCAACGATTTCACCGGTTGCCGGATTGGTAAGTATGTATTCAAATTTTATTTTCGCCGCCATATCATCCACATACTTTGTTTCCACCACTACCCGGTCGCCGTAGCGCAACGAGCGTTTATAGTCACATTGTATATTCACTACCGGCACTGTATATCCCTCTTCAAAAATATCGAGGTAACGCAGGCCGTATTTTTCTCCGAAGGCTTCTCTTCCATCTTCAAAATACCGCACATAATGCCCGTGCCATACTATTCCCAGCGGATCTGCTTCATTAAATCGTATCAGTATGTTGGTGCTTGCGGTTAATGTTGTCATTATCCTTTTTTCTTTGGTTTCTTTGCTTCTTTGGTAGCCACGCCTGTTTTGGTTTCTTTCTTTTCGGCAGGTGGTGCTACTACTGGTTTTGGATCTTCCGCATCTTTGGTATCTGCGTATTTGCTTCTCAGTTTGTTGTAGTCGTCGTCTACATCATCCAGTACGCTTTTAATGGTAGCGAGCCAGTAGTTACGCCATGCAAAGCTCCATTTCTGGCCTTTACCGATATAACGTTCTGTCATCAGCACATTTTTACGATCCAGGTCAATAACGGTTACCCACATAGAAGCGCTTTTGGAGGTTTTGCTCATACCTTCCATCACGATCATTACGCCGATACCATGTTTACCGGTGAAATCGTAGGATTTTACCACTTTGGTGATATCTTCCGGCTTCAGGCGCTCAAAATCGGCAGATTCGTCCGATTTCATGTTTTCTCCGTTGATGGCTTCGTTGCGTTTGTTTACCAGGGTGATGCTGGTGTTATATTTTTCGCGGTGAAACGCGCCTGGCACATCGTATTTTTTCTGTTCGTTTACGATCACCTGGTTGAGGGCTGTGAACTCGTGGTCTACAATATCATGCGTTTTGGCGGCAGCGTCGCCGATCAGTTTTGCCTGGGTAAAGTCCACACCGAGCCAGAGAAAGGAGGAATCTTTATTTTCCAGGAAATTTTTTAATTTCTGTGCATGTGCGGTCGTGGCGAACATGCTTAAAACCATCAAAGGCAGTACGATAAATTTTCTACAGTTCATATTCGATTATATTATGGGATTGGTGAAAATTTTCATTTCGCATTGTGCCATTACGCGGCCTTCAAACAATACTTTGCCGGTGACCATGGTGGCGTTGAATACTTCTCCACCTATTTCAGTAACGGTTTCAATCATCTGGCCGGCAGGGGGTAATTCCAGGATTTCCAGGTCTTTCACGGCGCCAATAAAACCCAGGGGTACAGGGGTGTTCTGTTGTTTTGCGATGTACCCGATGCGGGCGGCAGCGGTTTGCGCGATATTTTCCATCAGGCCGGGAGGGGTTAGCACGCCATTATCCACAAAAATATTATCAGCAGCGATGTGAAGGCCAGTCCGGGTTACGGGACCATTTACCTCCAGGATACCGCTAATCATAACAATAGGGGTGCGCTGAGGAATATACGCGGTGATATCATCTGTATGAATAAACATCTGCACAAGTTATTATTAAAAATGAAACACGAAATAAATAGAATTATACGAAATTATTAACAGTAAAAACACGCATTATTCCCAAAAATCGTAATAATTAAACCATTGTACCGGGTAACGCAATACTTTTTCTTCTACCCGCGCTACAAAATCCTGCAGGGCGGTTTCCACTCCCTGGTTGCGGCGCCCATTGTACTGACGGGGTTCGGTAGCGTAAAAGTGGTAATGGGTCGACGATTCCTTGAAGGCAAATACCACGGAAACCGGCACCCGGAAGGTGGCGGCCAGCAGGAAAGGGCCTAACGGGAAACGGGCGTCTTCGCCTAAAAAAGAAGTGGTTTGGGTTTTATTACCAGGTAAGAAGCGGTCGGCATGCATGCATACCATTTCACGGTTATTCAACGCTTCATTTATGGCGTAGATATGGGACAAATCGTCCTTAATAACAATAATATTCATGTTACGGTCGCCCGTAATGCCAGACAGGTAGTCCTTGATGCGCTGGTGTTCTCCGTCGAACATGACAATATTAATACGGGTTTGCAATCTTTTAAACAGGTGGCCGGCTACTTCCCAGTTGCCCAGGTGGGCGCTCAATAGTATTCCGCCTTTGCCACCGGCAATCATTTCACGCAGATAATGTTCTCCTTCAAATTCAAAGGTGAACTTATTGGCCATATTGGCCATCACCACCACTTTATCGATCAGCGTCTGGCCAAATACATGATAATTACGGTACAGACTGAGCAATGAACGCCATCTGCCGTATCCTATTTTTGTACGGAAATAATGATAGAGAGGTTTTGAGGAGCTCCAGGAAAACGCAAAGAAATAGAAAGCCACGAACCTTAATAACAGATAGGCCGGCATTACTCCTCCATGATTGAGCAGGAAAACAAAACAGCTATACCCAAATTTACTTCCTTTCGACTTTCCTTGCCAGGAAGGCATTATACCAGTTCTTTTTGTTGTACACGAGTGGCTACGTAATCGTAGAAATCCTGGAAAGTGACAATTGCCTGAAAATCTTCCGGATTTACTTTAAATCCGAAGTTATCCTCTATCACTACCACCATATCGATGTAGTCCAAACTATCCAGATCCAGTGTGGACTTCATATTTGCTTCGGGTGTAATTATGTCGGGGTTTGCTTCAAACTCCTCTACCAGAAACTTATTCGTAACAGCTATTATTGTTCTAATGTCCATAAAGTGTGAAATCAGATATAGGTCGTTTTTAAATTTTTTTGATTGCATCCAGTTGGTCTAACGATCCTGATCCAGGGGTCAAAGTTAAGAATATTTACTTTCCGTTCCACCCCCTTACAACAAGAGAAGAATTAGTGCCGCCAAAACCGAAGGAGTTTGACAAAAATATATTAAAATTTTTATTAATTGTATTGGTTACAATATTTAATCTGGCCGCGTCTTCATCGGGATTTTCCAGGTTAATATTTGGCGCTATAAATCCATGCTGCATCATGAGCATGGAATATACTATTTCGCTGGCTCCTGCCATCCAGCATTCGTGGCCGGTCATGGATTTGGTGGAGCTCACATATGGTTTGGAATCGCCAAACACTTCATGAATGGCTCTGGCTTCGCTGGCATCGCCTGCTGCGGTAGACGTAGCGTGGGCGTTTATATATTCGATATCGCCGGGTTGTAATCCTGCATCTTTTAAAGCGATCTGCAGGGAACGTACGGGTCCGTCCACGGTAGGATTGGAAATATGCGCGCCGTTGGAGGAGAAACCATATCCCAGCACTTCACCTAAAATGGTGGCGCCTCTGCGCTGTGCTGACTCCAGGCTTTCCAGTATCACGGTGGCTGCGCCTCCACTGGGTACCAGCCCGTCGCGGTCGCGGTCAAACGGCCTTGATGCGCGGGTAGGATCATTTTCTCTCACAGAAAAAGCAGCGATGGCATCGAAATTACCCATGGCATACAAATTTACTTCCTGGGCGCCACCGCAGATCACTGCGTCCTGCATACCGTTCCTGATGAACATATATCCCATACCAATAGCATGGGAACCGCTGGCACAGGCGGCGCTGACGGTAAAGTTTACGCCACGGAGTTTAAAAATAGTAGCCAGGTTCATATTTACGGTAGAATTCATGGTCTGAAATACAGACCCTGAGCCTACCAGCATGGTATCTTTCTTCGCCCGCATAATATCATTGGCTTCCACCACTGGTTTTGCAGAGCTGTCGTTACCATATAAAAGTCCTATTGGTGTGGCATCAATATATTCCGGTGTTATACCCGCCTGGGCCAGGGCTTCACGGGTGGCCATAAACGCAAATTCCGCCTGCTCCGGCATCATGAGCCTGGAGCGGCGGTCCAGCAACCCTTTGAGCTCGGGTCGCTCTATATAGCCGGTTAAACCAGACCGGTAACCAAATGATTTTCTTTCAGGGTCCAGTACTATACCGGATTTCCCCTGGTACAACGAATCTCTTACCTCCTGCATATCCTTTCCGATGCAGGAATAGATTCCCATTCCGGTGATCACAACTCGATTCATATTTAGCCTTTTGCAGTTAGCATTTCGCTGTTAAGCACAATTGGTAAAGTCTTAGCTAATAGCTAAAAGCAGTATCATTATGTATGCAGCCCTCCATTGATATTCAATACCTCTCCGGTTATATAACCTGCGGCGCGCGAAGAGAGGAAAGCCACTGCCTCCGCTACTTCTTCGGGTGTTCCGAAACGGTTCATGGGTACCTGTGCGGCCAGCTCTTTTTCATTCAGTTCTGCGGTCATATCTGTTTTGATGAACCCGGGTGCAATGGCATTTACGGTAACACCTCTTTTGGCAACTTCCTGGGCAAGGGCTTTGGTAGCTCCTATCACCCCTGCTTTGGCGGCAGAATAATTTGTTTGACCTGGCAAACCTTTTATGCCAGACAGCGACACCATGTTGATAATGCGGCCATAACGCTTCAGGAGCATGTTATTCAACACCTGTTTGGTCACATTAAAAAAACCGTTCAAACTGATATTCAATACATTTCCCCACTGGGCCTCATTCATCCAGAACATCAGGGAATCTTCCCGGATGCCTGCATTATTTACGAGTATTTCTATCTGCTGTTCTTTATTATTTTCTACCCAGCCGCCCAACACCTGTTGTACTTCTGCGGCGTCTCCCACGTTAAACTGCAGCAACTCACCGGTACTGCCTTTGGCTTTTACCGCCTCCAGCGTATCCTTTGCTGCTGCTTCATTTCCCTTATAGTTGATGAGTATATGATAACCTGCTTCGGCCAACCTGATACATACTGCCCTGCCTATCCCCCTGGACCCTCCGGTTACTAATGCACATTTCATGAATTACAAATTTCGGATTACAAATAACGGCTGTTAGAATTGCACCGGCATATTTTTCAGCAGGTATTCCTTAATTTTCTGAAGGTCTTTGTAACGAGGACTGTCTTCAATAAATTTAGGAAATATTGCTCTCACTTCCTCGTACACTTTGTGCGAGAAACCGGCCAGGCGATCCTGACAATTCAGATAATCTACTGCCTGCAACATGGTCATTAGCTGTATCGCCAATACCTGGAAGGTATTTTCTATGACTTTGCTGGTCATGATAGCAGCGTTACAACCCATGCTCACAATATCCTGGTTATCGTTGTTATTTGGAATACTGTGTACATACATCGGGAATGACAATGTCTGGTTTTCAGCAACAGTAGATGTAGCCGTAAACTGAACGCCCTGCATTCCAAAATTGAAGCCAAGTTTGCCGAGATTCATAAACGGCGGGAATTTATGGTTCAATTTTTCGTTCAGCAGGTAGTTTAATTGTCTTTCTGCGAGCATCGACAGTTTGGTAATGGAAATTTTAATTTTATCCATTTCCAGTGAAACATAATCGCCATGGAAGTTTCCGCCATGGAAAACGTTTTCCAGGTGATGATCCACTACCGGGTTATCACTCACGGAATTCAGTTCCTGCACCACCAGTTTTTCTGCCTGGGCCAGCGTATCGTATACAGGACCCAGGATCTGCGGTACGCAGCGCAGGGAATAATATTCCTGAACTTTATCTTTAAAAATTTCTTCTTCCAGCTCTTTATAGAGGTGATCCGGGCGATGACGGACCATTTTACTGCCTTTCAGGATTTCCCGCATTTTAGCGGCAACCTGTTGCTGTCCTTCGTGCTTTTTCACGGCATTCAGTTCGGCGGAGAGGTGATCATCGAAGGCTTCCACTATTTCGTTGATCATGGCAGATAACACCACAGACCATCCCAGCAGTTTTTTGGCTTCGATGAGATTGACCAGTCCTACGCCGGTCATCGCCGACGTACCGTTTATAATCGCGAGGCCTTCTCTCACGTGAATATCGATAGGCTTGAGATTTAACCTGACAAATACTTCTGCCGTAGGCTGAAATTTATCTTCATACCATACTTCTCCTTCACCAATCAATACCAATGCGAGGTGGGCCAGCTGTACCAGGTCGCCGCTGGCGCCCACACCACCGTGTTCAAACACACAGGGATATACGTTTTTATTGATCAGCTCTTTTAACAGGTGTACCACTTCCGGGTGAATACCGGAATGGGCCTGCATAAAGCTGCTCAACCGCGCTATCATCAACGCTTTTGTATGTAACGGCGACATACAGTTCCCTGCTCCTGAGCTATGGCTGCGGATCAGGTTATACTGCAACTGAAAAGTATCTTCATCTGAAATGCGGTATTGGGCCATAGGACCAAAACCGGTGTTGATACCATAAATCAGTTTCTTTGCCGAAAATTTCTCAAGAAATAGAAAACTAGCTTCCACCTGCTGCAGAGCCGCTGTTTCCAGTGTCAGCTCTTCTCCGCCCAAAAGGACCCTGTACACTTCATCCAGGGACAGCGCCTTACTTCCTATTGCAACCATTTTATCTTAAATTAAATTATTTGTATATGTAAAAAAGTGCTCAAAATTAGCATAAAGCTAGATTTATCCAAATAAATAACAACCCCTTCCCACGAATTACGGGTAATTACGCATGCGGTTATTACTGATTTTACTGGGGTATCAGGCTTATTCTTCTGTTGTTTGCGTTGGCGGTGTCACCAATACCTTATCGATCCGGTGTGCATCCATGTCCACTATCTCGAACGTAAAATCGCGCCAGGTAAACTTTTCCCCCGTTTGCGGGATATGTTCCAGGTGGTGCAGGATAAACCCTGCCAGGGTATCAAAATCCTGCTCAAATTCGGTCATCCAGTCTTCTTTATCAAACTCTTCCAGGAAATCGTAAAACGGTATCTGTGCATCTACCAGCCAGGTACCGTCATCCCGCAATACCATCTCATAGTCGTCACTTTCGGCAGTTTCCGGCATATCGCCCACAATGGCTTCCAGGATATCGTTCAGGGTGATCATTCCCAGGAAGGTACCATATTCGTCGACTATAAACGCTGCATGAAGGTGTGTTTCCTTGAACTTTTCGAGTACCTGGTAGGCGGTATTATTTTCCGGTACAAACAGGGGCTTACGGATAATATCTACCAGCGGCGCCAATTTCCCGGCCACAGTATAAAGATCTTTGATGGTAACCAGTCCCTTGATACTGTCTATCTGCCCATCACATACAGGGTACACCGAATGCAGGCTATCCAGTATCTTTTCCTGGTACTCGCCCGGGGCGTCATTGATATCAAGCCAGGTAATATCATTACGGTAGGTCATGAGCGATGTAATGTTACGGTCGCCCAGGTGAAACACGCGTTCAATAATTTCCTGTTCTGTTTCCTCGATCGCACCGGAGCTGGTGCCTTCATTGATAATAGCCTTTATTTCTTCTTCTGTTACGTGCGACTCACCGGATTTGAGATTGAATAATTTTACCAGTACCGTAGTGGAGGCAGATAACAGCCAGATGAAAGGAAAGGTAAGCCATGAAATCACCTGCATAGGCTTAGCCATTACTTTCGCAATAGCTTCCGGTTTAGCCATGCCTATACGTTTAGGTACCAGTTCACCCAGCACCATGGAAAAATAAGTAATGGTTACTACAATGATAGCAGTAGCTACTGCACTGCTGTAGGGCTGTATTGCAGGAAAAGTATTGAGCCAGGCCATCACATCAGTTTTGATGTTTTCGCCTGAGTAAATACCTGTTAAAATACCGATCAGGGTTATACCGATTTGCACGGTAGAAAGAAAAGTGTCCGGATTATTAGCCAGCTTCAAGGCGGCCTTTGCTTTTTCATCCCCTTTATTGGCCTGGTTTTCCAAACGGATCTTCCGGGCCGAGACCAATGCTATCTCGGACATCGAGAACAGGCCATTCAATAAAATAAGGATGAGGATAATGACGACTTCCATATATATAGCCTAAAAATAAAAAATTATTCAAATATCATGGTAAGAAATGCCAAAAGCAGTCCCAATGCTATTGCCAATACCTTTTTCCGGCTCAGTTCATGATGTTTGGTGCCGCTTTCGTAAAATATGGTAGTGGAAATGTGCAAAAATGCACCTACTACCAGTGCTACCACGTATAAAAGGTAATGCTGCACAATTTCAAAACGATTACCCAGCCATCCGGCTAGAACAGCCGCCAGCGGCGTTACCAAGGCAAATACCAGCAGTATCCGCCAAAGCTCTGCCCGCTTCTTATGCGCGTGCATCATTACAGTGATCAGTGTTAATGCTTCCGGTATTTTGTGTGCGGCCACGCCCACCATCAGGGAAGGCAGCGCTGAATGATCATCATATTTAAATCCGAGCGGGACCCCTTCCATAAATGCATGGATGGAAAGTCCCAGCAGCAGCGGCATTACCGCAATATGATGATGATGTTCCTGTGGTACGTGCGTATGTCCGTGTTCCATTCCATGCGACAGCTGTTGCAGGAAAACCTGCAAAAAGAATCCGGCCGCTATATAGATGCCGGCCTGGTGCCCCAGCTCCTGGTATACTTCCGGCAGCAGGTGCATGATGATAACACCAAACAGGAATGCGCCCGTAAAGGCGAGCAGGTAAATCGAAAAATTGGCATGAATACGCTTGACTGTCATGGGTATCATCCCACCCGCAATCGTAGCTGCCAGTATTAATATCAGATAGTTCCAGTTCATGATGCGAGTTCAGACTCCAATCTTATGCGGCGTTGAAAGAAACTACCGCTGAGCAGCCCGATTAAAATGCCCAGTATAGCACCACCGGCTACATCGAGCGGATAGTGTACTCCTACGTATATCTGTGCATAGCCAATAACAGCGGCCCATGCAAAGAACAACCAGGTATACCGGCGAAAAGCTGATTTTAAAGTTATGAAACAAAATGTAGCCAGTGCAAAATGATTCGCCGCATGATTGGAGGTAAAACTCCCGCTCATGGGGCAATACACTACCAGCACACGGGCATAGTGCGATACCACCGGGTCCCGGCAGGGCCGTATTCTTCCAAAAGTACTTTTCAGAAACAGACTGCTCTGATCTGCCACGCCAAAGCACAGCAAAAAGAACAGTATCCAGAACAGTCCCTTCCAGCCATAGTTAATGGTTACAAACAAACCCAGGAAGAGATACAGGGGCGCCCATACAAAAGGTTCCCGCACGAAAGGCAGGACTACATCCAGTACAGCATTGTGCCATTGGCCGTTTATATGAAGAAATAACCGGAGGTCTTCACGTAATATCGATTCAAGCATGGCTATAATTTTGTGGCAACGATGATCAGACGTGGCGAACGCTGTTCATCATAGCTGTTAAAGTGATAGTCGCCGAATATTTCAGTTATTTTCAGGCCCTGTTTTGCAAACATATCCTCAAAATCCTCCCTGGTAAAGGCATTTACGCTTTCGGTATAGGAAGCCCGGCGCATTTTCTCTTTATCGAGAATGCTGATCTGCTTTATAAATTTATGCGCTTTCAGTTCCCGGCGGATGTCAAACACCACGTTATCTTTTTCTTTCACTTCGTCGTTTACCAGGTGTGAGGCTACATAATTACTGTTTAAGTAATCAAGTACCAGTTTACCACCGGGTTTCAGCGCATTTTTTAATGTGCGCAGGGCATTGTCGTTGTCGCGCTGCGATTCAAAATACCCGAAGCTGGTAAAGAAATTAAACACCACATCAAAGTAGTTTACCCAGAATGGCAGGCGCATATCATGCTGAAAAAAGCTCAGGTGACCATTTTCCAGTTTTTTTGCGGCGTTAATGCTTTCAATGGAAAGGTCGATCCCTGTTACATAGTAGCCTTTATCTGCCAGGTATTTGGCGTGCCGTCCCATTCCACAGGCTACATCCAGCATTTCCGCACCGGCAGCCGGTTGCAGGTAGGCCAGCAATTTATCAATAAAGGCCGCCGCCTCCCGTTCATCACGGTTGTCGTACAACAGGTGATAATAAGGAGAATTAAACCAATCTTTAAACCACAGTTTATCTAGTTCCATAAAGCGATTAGCTGTTAGGCAATGCAGTGGGATGATATAAACCGGTATCTGGTTTACATACAGACCTCCATCAGCACTATTTCTTATTGTTAAACATCAAATATCGGGTGCTTTCGTAAAAGCCGCGTGTTAAATTATCGAGGCTCTTTGCTGTATCCGCCTGTTCTGCGCGGATATTTTTCAGCGGATCGCCTTTCAGGTCGTACAGTGCGGTAGCATCTGTGACCAGGTTAATTTCATACAGGTAACGATCGCCTATAGTTGCATAAAAAGGCATCTGGTTACGCAGGTATGTCATAAAAACATACTTATTGTTTACCCGGGTGCTGTCGAACAGGTCTACGCCCAATGTATAATTCCTGTATGGCATGCCCACCAGTTTTGCCATGGTAGGATATACATCCAGCAGGCTTCCCGGCGTATTGATTACTTGCGGCGCCAGGTGTTTGGGACCATACATAAATGCGGTAACATGCACCCCGCCGGTAGCCAGCTCATATTCCGGCAGTGGCATAAAGCTATATGGATTGAGCACGCAATTATGATCGCCGAAGAATACGAAGAGGGTATTATCAAGATACCCGTCTTTACGGGCCATCTCAATGATATGCCCTACATTATAATCTTCATAACGCAACGCATTAAACTGATCTATTGACACGAAGCCCGATTTTTTGAACTTCGCCATGTCAATATCTTTCTCTGTAAGCTTTTTAAAATCCCCGGCCCCGGTAGTGGTAGTATATGGCGGATGATTATCAGCCAGCTGTAAGAAAGCAACAAACGGTTGTTTCTTGTCATTGTCTTCTTTAAAGATACCGCTGGCTTCTGTAATCAGGTCATAATCAGAAACGCCCCATACATCGGCTTTGGCCGATTTATACATGCCTTCCTCGTAAATACGCACCCCTTCCACGTTGTTGGTAAACACTGCGCGGATATTGGCCCAGTTGGTGTTCCCACCCAGCAGGTACAACTTATCATAGCCTTTGAACTGGTCCATCACAATACGCTGATCCAGCATTTTAGGGTGACGGCTGGCGGTTTTCACCGCAGTAATATCCGGTAAACCGGTATGCACACCAAAAACTGTTTTGGCGGTGCTGATAGCCGGCACATAAAAGTTTTTAAAGAGAATACCGCTGTCTGCCAGTCTTTTCATATTAGGCGTAGCCTGCATGGGATTTCCATACATACTCGTAACCGCTGCCCCGGTAGATTCCAGCATCACCAATACCACGTTCAGTTTTGGTTTGGCAGCGTCGCCGGCGATGGTACGCACATAACTCAGCTGGCCGACATTGGCGCTGTCTACTTTCAGGTAATCCGCTATATAGGGATAATATTTCCTGGTAGCCTCGGGGCTGAAGGTGTCGCCTTTTACCGAGAAGTTGGAGGCGAAGTACAGAATGGGATTGAGTCCGAGACTGGTTACGCCATTATCACGGGTAAACATGGCCTGGCTCCAGCGGAGCGGAAAATAAGCGATATTACCGTAGATACCCGCGGCAAAGAGCAGTACCAGTCCTATTACATAGGCCGTAAATGGCCAGTTACGCAAATAGATGAGGGGTTGGGCAGCAAATCTTTTCCAGGTAGCTTTTTGCAGGCGGTAAACGAGGAACATGAATATAAAAATGCCCAGGGAACCCCTTACAACCGGGTAGCTTTGCCATACCATGCGGGCATTGTCTGCCCGCTCTCCTTTGGCCAGGAACCTGAGTACGGAAGGGTCGAGGCGTTGTCCGAGATAATCATAATGGCCGAGGTCGAGAATATAGAGCAGCGTGAGCAGTAAGTATACAATAAAGAAATATATAAAGTTGATCCTGCGCAAAGGCTTTGAGATAAAAAAATTATTGCGGCTGATCAGGACTAGCAGGAGCACGGGAATCATGAGGTAAAGGGCGAGCCGCAAATCAAATCTTACGCCCAGGTTCCAGGCTTTTGCTATCGCTGCATGGTCGGTGATGGTGGTTTTGAAGAAAAACAGGTAAAATATCGCCCTGAACATCACCATCAACAGGAAGAGGTAAAGCGTTTGAACAAACACATAACGAATATACCGGGGTATATTCTTCCACGAGTATTGCATGTAACGTATAGCCGTTTTTTTAAAAGCGTAGCTGCAAATATAGTGAAAAGTGAGTGGGGAAAACTGAAAAATAGGTTGAACAACGGGGTATCGGAGGTCATCTATTCATAATTAGGATTTCTGGAATGGATTTTTTTATATTTGCCTTCCTTTAAAAACAGAATCTTGTGGCACTGATCAAATCGATATCCGGCATACGCGGAACCATAGGCGGTAAGCCCGGCGAGGGACTTTCTCCATTAGATGTGGTAAAATTTACGGCGGCTTACGGCACCTGGCTGAGCCGTGAAACGGAAAACCGTAAGGTGGTAATAGGCCGTGATGGCCGTATTTCCGGCGAAATGGTGAAAAACCTCGTGGTATCCACCCTGAACGGACTGGGTTTTGATGTAGTAGACCTCGGTTTATCTACCACCCCAACCGTAGAACTGGCCGTAACCATGGAAAATGCTGCAGGCGGTATTATTCTTACTGCCAGCCATAATCCGAAAGAATGGAACGCGCTGAAACTGCTGAACAGCAAAGGTGAGTTTATTTCCGGCGATGACGGCACGCAGTTGCTCGACATTGCAGCGCGCGAAGACTTCAATTTCGCGGATGTGAATAAACTCGGTACCTATACCGTGGATGATTCTTACCTGCAGAAACATGTAGACCTGGTGGTAAACTATCCACTTGTAGACGTGCCTGCTATTAAAGCCCGCAACTTCAAAATAGTGGTAGATGCAGTGAATTCTACCGGTGCTTTATTTGTTCCTCCCCTGCTGAAAGCATTGGGCGTGGAAGAAGTAGAAGTACTTTTTGGGGAAGTAAACGGCAAATTCAGTCATAATCCTGAACCACTGGCCGAAAACCTGACAGCACTCTCCAACGAAGTAAACAAGTCCAATGCAGACCTGGGCATCGCGGTAGATCCGGATGTGGATCGTTTGTGCTTTGTTTGCGAAGACGGTAGTATGTTTGGCGAAGAATACACCCTGGTAGCAGTGGCAGACTATGTATTAGGCAAAAGAAAAGGTAATACCGTTTCCAATATGTCGTCTACCCAGGCGCTGAAGGATGTAACCCTGAAGCATGGCGGACAATACACGCCTTCTGCAGTAGGTGAAGTGAATGTGGTAAAGAAGATGAAAGATACGCAGGCAGTGATCGGCGGAGAAGGCAATGGTGGTATCATTGTTCCGGACCTGCATTATGGCCGCGACGCCCTGATTGGTATCGGACTTTTCCTGAGCCACCTGGCGCACAGCAAAAAAAGTATCAAAGCATTGCGGAATAGCTATCCTGACTATTTCATCTCTAAAAATAAAATAGAGCTGGACAAAGGAGTAGATGTAAAAACCATTTTTGAAAAAATTAAGGTGAAGTATAAGAACCAGCCTTTAAATACAGAAGATGGTCTGAAAATAGAGTTCGACAAGGATTGGGTACATCTCCGTACTTCCAATACCGAACCTATTATCCGTATATACGCCGAAAGCCAGAATGAAACCACGGCGGATAATATTGCCAAGAGGATTATGGAGGATATTAAGGAATTTATGCACTAATTCGAAGGGGATCGCCTTCGGCGATTGTCTTTAAGCAGGATTAGACTGATTTTGATGATTTTGATGATTTTGATGATTTTTGAATGATTTGATTAAGTTTTGATGTTAAATAGTTTGGGGAGATAAAAGCGAAATATATCAGCTTTTATCTCCCCTTATTTTTTTAAAATAAAATCAGTCTAATCATCAAAATCAGTCTAATCCTGCTTAAAGACAATCGCCGAAGGTGATCCCCCTTTAAATCAACTCCTTCAGTTTCGCTACTACCTTATCTACTTCCTCTTTAGTGTTATTTTTACAGAAGGAGAAGCGCACGGCGATCTGGTTAGGATTGCTGTTGATGGCGCGAATAACGTGAGACCCCGCATTGGCGCCGGAAGTACACGCACTGCCACCGGAGGCGCAGATGCCATTGATATCCATGTTAAACAGGATCATTTCGCTTTTCTCTGACTTAGGAAATGCCACGTTCAGCACGGTGTATAAGCTTTTGCCATACAGGTCGCCATTGAAAGCTACTTCCGGGATGTGTTGCTGTAACTGTTCCGCCATGTATATACGCAGTCCGTTGATATAGGCGCTGTGTTCTTCATGCTGGGCAGTGGCTATTTCCAGGGCTTTTGCGAACCCGATGATACCATACAGGTTTTCGGTACCGGCACGCATATTACGTTCCTGGCTGCCTCCCTGTATGAACGGAGTTATCTTCACATTTTCATTAATATACAGAATCCCTACTCCTTTAGGACCATGGAACTTATGTCCGGCGCCGGTAATAAAGTGCACCGGTGTATTCCGCAGGTCGAAAGGATAATGCCCTACCGTTTGTACAGTATCTGAGTGGAAAATGGCGTCAAATTCCTTGCAGAGCTTACCCACGGCATGGATATCCAGCAGGTTACCGATTTCGTTATTGGCATGCATGAGCGTTACCAGGCATCTTTCGGTGGAGTTCTGCAACAGTTCGCGCAGGTGGTCCATATCGATATGACCTGACGGTAACACATTTACAAATGAAAGGGCTACTCCATCGTGGTGATGCAGGTATTCTACCGTGTGAAGCGTGGCATGATGCTCAATAGGCGAAGAAATGATATGCCCGCAGCCCAGGTCTTTTACGGCGGCATTGATGGCCGTATTGCTGCTTTCGGTCCCTCCGGAGGTAAAAAAGATCTCTCCGGGATGTGCATTTAATGCTTTGGCTACTGATTTACGTGCATTTTCGATGCCTAGTCTTGTTTCCCTGCCGTAAGAATAAATAGAGGAAGGGTTACCGAACTTTTCTGTCATAAACGGGAGCATAGCGTCCAGTACCGCGGGATCCAGCGCGGTGGTTGCTGCATTGTCAAAGTATATTCTTTCCAATGTTGGTGGTTTTTGATAAAAGAATAATAATTAATGGTGGTATGGTGGTTCTTAAAAGAGAGCGAAGTTCCGAAAATTTTGGGATTTTTGATTTTGGAATTTTATGAATGGAAATAGCCGGTGAATAGTACAATACATATGTATTATTGCACTATCCACCGGCTGTTATACGCCCGGAGCGGAAAATATCAGGAATTTCTGTTAATCACATCATAAAACCGGTCCCTGTAGCCATCGGAGATGGGGATAGACTGGTTAGCGATCATCACCGTGTTTTTCTCTACACAATTAATTTTATTGAGAGATACCAGGTAAGAGCGGTGTACGCGTATGAATTTGTCGGCCGGCAGGCGGGTTTCGAACGATTTGAGGCTGCGCAGCGTAAGAACGGGTAGGTTATGTGTATAGATCTTCGTATAGTCTTTCAGTGCTTCGATGAAAAGAATATCTTCCAGATTGATTTTAATAATCTTGTACTCTGTTTTAATGAAGATGTAGTCATTTACCCAGGCAGCATCCATGGGCAGGGTAGTATTACCGGCGCTCACCGTTTTTTGCTGGCTTACCGACCAGGTTTCACTGGCTTTTGCGGCCGCTTTCAGAAACCTTTCAAATGGCACCGGCTTCAGGAGATAGTCCACCACATCGAGATTAAAGCCATCCAGTGCATACTCGCCATAGGCGGTAGTGAATACTACCATAGGAGGGTATTTGAGTGATTTCAGGAATTGGATACCGGTGATATCGGGCATTTTTATATCGAGGAATACCAGGTCTACCGGTTCGTCCTGGATAAAGCGCAGCGCGGTGGCTGCATTTTCGAATTTACCTGCCAGTGTCAGGAAAGGAACTTTCCGGATATAGTCTTCCATGATTTCCAGCGCCAGTGGCTCATCATCCACTGCAATACACTTTATCATTTTTTCAAACCGATTTTAAGATCAACAATAAACTGGTTTTCCGTTTCCCTGATATTAATCTCATGCTCATTTTCATAAAGCAGTTCCAATCGTTTCAATACATTGTCGAGGCCTACACCTCCCCTTTCGGCGACGCGTTCTTTAAAGTGACTGTTCTTAACTGTTAGTCTGATCATATCTTCAGTTGTGGCAATATCTATATCAATAAAAGAGTCTTCCGTATAGCTGATACCGTGTTTGAATGCATTTTCCACAAAGGGCACCAGTAACATTGGCTCTATCTTCAGTCCATCTGCGGTTCCGTTTAACCGGTAGTTGATCTGGATATCATTTGGTAGCCGCAGCCGCTGTATTTCTATATAATCGTGCAGGTATTTCAGTTCCTGTGACAGTAACACCCTGGCTTCATTCGATTCATAGATCATGTAGCGCATAATGGTTGACAGCTTCAAAATAGCATGTTCTGTTTGTGCCGATTGTTTGTGTGCCAGTGAGTAAATGGTATTTAGACAGTTAAAAAGGAAGTGAGGATTAATCTGCGACTTTAAAAATTTTAATTCCGCATTCAACTTCTCTACTTTCAGCTCCTCACGTTGTTTTTCACTTTTAAACCATTCGAGTGCAATCTTTATAAACCCGCTCATGAACAACATCAGGAGCGCAAAAAAACCGGATCGGCGAAGCACCTCGGGAAAAAAGAGATACTCCAGTATAGTTGGCGCATCCGGTTCCATTAAAGGATTGCCGGGAAATGCCACCGCTACGGCCCTATGTACGCTGCTATCAAGGAAAGCCTCACTTCTTCCGGAAACAGGGAGAGCAGTGGCATGAACTTCTCCCTGCTCCATTATTATACGACGATGGTGAAACGGAGGAAAGCCCGGCGATGTTACTTCCGGATTGTTAAATTTTTTATCCATGCGCAACGTCATCATTGGAGGACGACCCGCATAATTTTTGAAAAAGTAATAGTTGAGCGCTGCCTGCTGGGCAGTAATAAAAACGATCAGCAACGCAATGCTGCACAGGTATACCACGATCTTTTTACCGTTGAAATAACGGGGAATCAGCACATAGATATTGAGATAGAAAATACCAATGAGAAACAGGTTATCTATCAGTTCTTTAATAAAAAAACCGGTATGTAAAATCTGAATACGATAAATAAAAAACGGGAAAAATAAAAAGCATGCCCATCCAAGGACGTGCAGTGAAATAAGGAAGGGACGACTTTTGAGTATCCGTTTAAAATTTAGCATCACATTGTTTGATGCGATAAACTTACACCAGATAGGGTTAGGCTTGTGTTAAAATTTGTTAATCCTGTATAAGGGATTGTTAAATTTAATAACGTTCTTAAAATCACCTTAAAATTATGGACACAGGGTTACTTTACTGTTCCGCTCATTGTTTAAAAAGCAGGATAGTAAAGTAACCTCGTTGTCTTTATAAATTTACTCCGCTTCAGTAATCTTCATGCTGATCAACTCCTGCTGCGTCATGGAAGGAATTTTGTGATGGGTTAATTTTTCCATCACCACATTTCCTACCCGCAGCGCATTTTCCTTTGTACGAAACACCCGGTTGCCCGGTACGCCCGGAATAATATCCTGGTAGATGTAGGTATGTCCGTCTACATTCACCCGGTATCCCCATCCATCACGTATTTCAAAAGGTTCTACCACTACTGCCAGCATATCGGAGCCACTCTTTTCGCGGTGATTTGTTTTCCAGGCAAAAAAAGCCAAAGCCATCACCACGATGCCGGTTGCGATAATAATATTACGCTTAGTCATTTTTGTTGTACTCTGCATTTGGATCAAATTCCCACATATCATCGAGGTTCAGGCTGGAGCTTGCGCCCAGTACCACGAAACCACGGTCTTTTACACTAAAGCCGGTAGCGCCGGTACGGGCGGCACCTTCAAAATCTGTTTTCTGTACCCAGCGATCAGTACCTGGTGTATATTCCCAAACGGCGCCGGAGTAGCTGCCCTTGATACCTGATACGATGTAACCTTTACCTTTCATGGCAAAAGAAGCAGAACCACTACCTGCGAAATTGTAGGCATCATCAAAGCTGTCGTCGTTTACGTTGGCGATAGGGTTCAGCGTTGTCCATGTTTTGGTATCACCGTCGAATGAGTAAAAATCAGTTACGGCAGTAGAGTTAGCAGTACCCATACATATATAGGCTTTGTTATCGATCACGAAAACAGAAGCATCTGTTCTTTTACCGCTATTCAGGCTCTGTACCTGCTCCCAGGTGTTGGTAGCCGGAGTATATTGCCAGTTATCCTTTAACCAGTTGCCATCGTAACCGGTGGCGATATAGCCAAGATCTTTCAATGAAAAGGCTACTGCGCCATACCGGGCGGTACCTTTAAAATCAGCCTTTCTGGCCCAGCTGTTTACCGGAGGAGGCGTATACTCATAGAAATCGTTCAGTTTATTTATTCCGTCGTAACCGGTACCCACATATCCTTTGCCGGCCATCGCCATGCCTACCGCGTTGCTTCGTGCAGGGCCGGAGAATGGCGTCATCTGTGTCCACTGGTTCTGATCCACATTGAACATCCAGAAATCCTGTAACCTGTTAGTTCCGTCATACCCGGTTCCTACATAGGCTTTATTATCAATTACAAAAGAAGCGGCTGAAGTTCTGGCTACGCCTTCAAATTCAGAACGCTTAATCCAGTTCCCTACCAGCGTGGGGGTATTTGAACTTTTTGAACAGGCCGCCAGGGAAGCCATCAATAATAATAAACTATAACCTTTTAAATATCGCATTAGCATGTTCTTTTACTGCCGCCAAAATTATCCGCAGGAGCATTCCGGCAAACAGGAAATAGCTGTTCCCGTCATTTTAGCTGACGGATACCGTTATTTCATCTACCAGTAGGATTCTTTGGCGGCAAATGCCTGTTGCTGCGCCATCAGCGGCACAAAGGACATATTTCGTTATTCATCGATAAATTTTGGCCGTTGGCATATTAAAGGAACTGAAAGTATTGATCCTGTCTAAAATTGCGCACCATGAACAATACCATGGATCATTTATTTTTCAGGCGTTACTGCAGGAGTATACGGAGGTTCTTTCCCGCATTGTTACTCCTGGCGGCTATTTCCTCCTGCCAAAAAACCGGGTTTACCTATAACAACATTGTAGATAATAATCAGGTCACAGACTATATCCTTTCCGATACGCTGACGGTGCAGATGAAAACCGTGCAGCAGGACTCCATGCCCACTTCCGGATCGGAAGTACTGCTGACCGGTAAACGGATAGACCCGCTGTTTGGCACTTCTTCCCTGCAATCCTTTTTCCAGATTGCACAACCTGCTCCCGTGGAAATTCCCGTGAGCGGCTCCAAATATGATTCTATGGTGCTTATCATGCACCCCAACGGGTATATAGCCGGCGACTCCCTGTTGCAACAGGAAATACAGGTATACCGTGTAACCCAAAAGATACAAACGGCGCAGAACTTCTATTACCTGTACAACAACAGCAACTTCAAAACAGAAAGCACGCCCATAGGCAGTTTCACCGGTGTAATCCGTCCTCATACCGACAAAACGGTTACCGTACATATGTCTGATCAGCTGGGCAGCCAGTTGTTTACCATGCTGCGTGATAAAAGTGGCGATATCACCGCCAACAATACCTGGCTTGAATTCTTTAAGGGGCTGAATGTAAGAGGAGGCCCCAACAGTCGCTCTGTAAGCGCCTTTGCAGCCAATGACACCAGCCTGGTGATGCGCCTCTACTATCATATCAATGAGCAGATCACCACGGTAAAATATGTCGATTTTAAAATGCAGGCTTCCTACCTGCAGTTCAACCGGGTGGAGACTGACCGCACCGGTACACCCATTGCCGCGCTTACCGGTAACGTAAAAGTATTACCTTCCGCCAGCACCGGCAACCAGGGCTTCGCTCAGCCAATAACGGGAGCGGCTGTACGAATCGATATTCCTTATATCAAAAATCTCCCGGGCCTCGGACAGTTCTTTAAGATCATGAAAGTATACATGACGCTGAAACCTGTCGGCGGCAGCTATCAGAACGACCGCCTGCCACCGAGAGTTGCCCTGTGTGAGGTGAACACGCTGAACCAGGTAACAGATACCCTTACCTACGGACAACTGACCATCGACCATCAGCTGAACGAAAACACCAACTACACCTTCGACATTACCAACTATGTCATCAGACAACAAACAGTGACTGATATTAATTCACGCGGCCTGCTGCTTACACCCAGCGCCACCGACGGCAGAACAACGCTGGACAGGCTGGTGACAGGCGATCAGCAGAATCTGAAGAACCGGCTTAAAATACAGTTATACTATCTGTTGTACAAATAAAGGATACTCATGCGAATAAAAATATATAGCGGTTTTATTATACTCCTGTTGTGCGGTACAGCAGCGAAAGCACAACACGGCCTTAATTCCATCTATTCTGCCTACGGAATAGGCGACCTGGAAACGAGGGATTACAGCCGCAATTTCGGGCTGGGAAGCACCGGCATTGGCCGCCGTCATTCCGGCTATCTTAATGAGCTCAATCCTGCCTCCTACAGCGTTCTGCCTACCCAGAACTTCATGTTTGATGTATCGCTGAAAGCACAGCAGGTCAACTACAGCGGCAGCGGTATTTCACAAAGTGCCGGCGATATCAACTTTAAACGTCTCGCCATCGGATTCAAAGCAGCCAAATTCTGGGGTATCGGCGCAGGTATAAGCCCTTTCAGTACGGTAGACTATAAGCTGGTGAACCAGCAGTTTGTGATCGGCACCGGGCAGCCTGTAACGGCTACCACCACCGGCACAGGCGGTTTTAACCGGGCCTATATTTCCAACGGTTTTCAGCTCAGCAAAAACTTTTCGGTAGGAGTATCGACCGCATTCCTGTTTGGCCCGCTGAACACCACCCAGTATATTGGTTCAGACTCCTTACAAACGCAGCATAACAGGTACGGTTTTAAACCCAATTTTACCGCAGGGGCACAATATGCCGGTAAAATCAGCAAAGACTGGCAACTGGGACTGGGCGCCACTTACCGGTTCCAGACCAAAATGAAACTGCAGGAAAAACTTGACATTGTAGATCAGAATGGCACCTCGCTCTATTCAAAAGACCAGGACCCTTCATTCTTCACCCTGCCGGCAGAATATGGTGCAGGTCTTACCCTCACCAATGGTACCATCACCTGGGTAGCCGACTACCGTCATCAGCTCTGGAACAGTTTGAATGAAAAAGGAGCTACCTATAGCTACCAGGACGGAGAACGCTATTCTACCGGTATAGAATATACGCTGAAGCGTCAGTACTACAACCAAACGTTTGAAGGCGCCGTGTTACAGGCCGGCTTTGCCTATAATAAATCGCCGCTGGTAGTAAGCAGCACACAGATCAAAGATATTTCCGGTTCCATCGGTATGTCGTTGCCCAGCAAGAACGGACAACTCAGATATTACATCGGGCTTGAGGCCGGGCAACGCGGCCAAACCGGTACGGCACTGGTGAAGGAAACCTATGTAAACGCGATATTTAATTTCAGCTTGAGAGATATATGGTTTTTTAAGCGGCTATCGCAATAAAGCTTTTGAAGCGGGTTTTGTCTTGCCCAGGATTAAACTGATTTTGTTGATTACAAGATTTTTTCTTGTGATTTTTAGATTTTAAAAAGATTTAGCGGGATTTATCCGCTCATATCTTCCCAAATCTTTTTAAATCAAAAGTAAAATCACAAAAAATCCTGTAATCAACAAAATCAGTTTAATCCTGGGCAAGACAAAACCCGCTTCAATCCGGAGTATTATCCGAGAGTAGTTCCCGGAACCAGTAGCCGGAATCCTTGATGATTCGTTGCTGGGTTTCAAAATTTACGTGGACAAGGCCGAAGCGGGCACGGTATCCTTCTGCCCATTCAAAGTTGTCGGTGAGGGTCCAGGCGAAGTAGCCTTCTACGGGAATGCCTTCCTGCCTGGCTTTTAGGACGCCCGCGAGGTATTCTTCGAAATACCGGATGCGGGCAATATCTTCAACGCGGCCATCAGCGGTGGGCTGGTCAGGGAAAGCAGCTCCTCCTTCAGTTACGATGAGCTTTTTTATGTTTTTGTAGGCGGCAAATTGTTTGAGTACTTCGTATAGTCCGTTGCCGTTAATCTCCCATCCAAGACCTGTTAGCGGTACATTCCTCGATTTGGCCTTTACTTCCGAAATTTTCACGATCGGCATAAAAGAGTTGTATTTCACTACCAGTGGAAAATAGTTCTGTACCCCAATAAAATCAAAGTCAAATGCCAGCCGGTCCCAGTCACGCCACAGGGCATAACGACGTTCGATACGTTTCAGCAAAGGGAAGTCGCTTACCGGGTAGCCCATACCCAATGAGGGTTCCAGGAACAGGCGGTTAAACAGCGCATCTGCCCGGCGGGCAGCGTTTAAGTCGGCCTCGCTGTCAGAGTACGGAATGATCTGTGAACAGGACAAGGCAGTGCCTATATTAGCGCCTGCTACTTCTTCCCGGATAACGCGGGCTGCTTCTGCCTGCGCCAGTACCGCATGATGTACTGCCGGTAAAAACCATGACAAGCCAAATTTACCCGGCGCATGTACACCCAGCATATATCCCAGGGCGGTGAAACCGAAAGGTTCATTGAGGATGATCCAGTTTTTCACCTTATTGCCGTATTCGCGGCCACATATCCTGGCAAATTCTTCAAAAGCAAATACTACTCCACGGTGGCTCCAGCCGCCTTTATGCTCCAGGGCCTGGGGCAGATCCCAGTGATACAGCGTGATATAAGGCTCCAGTCCTAATTCCAGGCAGGCATCTATTACCCGGTGGTAGTAGTCGATTCCCGCCTGGTTCACCTTACCTGTTCCTTTAGGTAAAATACGCGACCAGGAGAGGGAAAACCGAAATACGGAGAACCCTAAAAGCTTTGCCAGCAATATATCCTGGGTATAGCGATTGTAAAAATCAGTGGCTATCTGAGCGTGGGCTTTATCTTTGATTTTGCCTTTGCGGCCGGAGAAAGTATCCCAGATAGAAGGTCCCTTACCCTCGGTATCGAAGGCACCTTCATTCTGAAAAGCGGAAATGGTAACACCCCAAAGAAAATCTTCCCCAAAATCCTTGCGTGTAAAGGGTACAGCAGTTTTTTGCATATGCGATACCGATAAAAACCGGGCTATAGCGATCCCGTAACCGGGTGCAGTTTACAACAGTTTTCGGGGAAAAGTAATTATATAATTGTTAACATCGGCTTTTAGCCATTAGCTTTTAGGGAATGCAGGGGGTGGATGGCGGAGGATGGGGCTTTTGCTTTTTGCTTCGCAAAAGTGATTTTAAATATTATTTTTGAAAGACGACAAAACAAGAGACTAAAAAATATGCGGATAATAAATCTATTGCCTGGATTGGCGCTGCTGGGAGCCTGTGCAGGAAATCCCGGAAAGCAGGATACTGCGGGAACAGAGAAGGACAGTCTCAATAAAATGGTGCTGATACCTGCCGGTACATTCATGATGGGAGCGGATGATTCCACAGGCATGGCAGATGAGTATCCAAAGCATTCGGTAACGATAGCCAGTTTCTGGATGGATGAACATGAGGTAACCAACCAGGAGTTTGCGGCTTTTGTAAAAGCCACGGGTTATGTGACTACGGCCGAGAAGCCGATCAGCAAGGAGGAATTGCTGGCGAGCCTGCCACCCGGAACTCCTGAACCCGACAGCAGCGTGCTGGCCGGCATGATGGCGCCGGGAGCGCTGGTATTCACACCTTCCGACCATGCGGTTTCTTTCAATGATATTTCCCAATGGTGGACATTTACCCCCGGCACTACCTGGCAACATCCGGAAGGCCCGGGCAGTAACCTCGATAACAAGGGCAATTTGCCCGTTACACAGGTTTCCTGGCTCGATGCCCAGGCCTATGCCAAATGGGCCGGCAAAAGGCTTCCTACAGAGGCAGAATGGGAATATGCCGCACGTGGTGCACTCTCCGGGAAATTATATCCCTGGGGTAATGAAGCCCTGACCACCGGTAAGCCCAAAGCCAATACCTGGAACGGTAATTTCCCCTATAACAATACTAAAACAGACGGCTTTTACGGCCCCGCACCGGTAAAGTCGTATAGCCCTAACGGTTATCAGCTCTATGACATGTCTGGTAATGTGTGGGAATGGTGCGAAGACTGGTACGACGCCAACTATTATGTACAGGGCGAAAAAGGTGCGCAAAATCCTCCCGGACCGGCAGCAGGTTTCGATCCGGACGACCAGGGGCAGGCCAAAAGAGTGATCCGTGGCGGTTCATTTATGTGCAGTGATGAATATTGCCGGGGCTACCGGGTATCGGCACGGATGAAGAGCACACCTGAATCCGGTTTATCAAACCTGGGCTTTCGTTGCGTACGCTCTGTGGCCACGAAATAAGCTGTTGTTTATCCTAATAAAGTGATGTAGAAACAAAAATGCCACGGTGGCGGACCGTGGCTTTTTGATGGATTACAGATAGCTAGTTTACTTTTATAGTGTCGGCAGTTATGCTGTGAAGATGACCGTCTTTCGTTGTAACCAGGATAACGCCATTTTTTCCGGCAGATCCATAAATTGCTGTAGCACCCTTATCTTTCAGCACGGTGATCGATTCAATTTTGTCCGGATGCACACTCTCAAGTGTTTTGCCATCACGTAGCGGAACACCGTCTACTATCACCAATACATCCTGGGGTATTTTGCCGGCAAGCCTGTCTTTCACCACCACCACCCCAGCGGAGTGTGATGGTTTTAATGAGATATAAACGACGCCGTTATTAGCATTTTCCCCATACTTGCTGACCAGTTCTTTTCTCTTCTCAGCGGAGAAATCTTTCCATACATCCATTGATGCAATACTATTTGTTTCCTCATAATCTTTGAGTGTTGCTTTGGATACCACTCTGCCATCTACCAGGAAAACCGGGTCTCCGCCTTTACCGTAGCCATGTACAACAACGCGGGGAGCAACAGTATCTATCATTAGTTTGCCCTCAACAACAACCGGTTCAAGTTTGGGATCTTTTGGAGGTGGCGCTGGTGGTAGTGCCGCAGGTGTGATCCTGGGATCTTTCGGAGGCGCCGGAACTTTTGTTCCTTTTACTACTTTAGGAGGAGCCGGTGGTGCTGGCGGTGCAGGTGGCAGCGGTGGTGGTGGCACTGTATCAGTAACAACGCTGTTCAGATGCAACACTGCCGATGCTTTTGTATAGTTCAATGATAAAACCAATCCTCCAACCAGTGTGCCTAATAGCAGGTAACGAGTCAGTTGATAGCGTGATGACTTTTTGCTATTCATCATGATGATCCTTTTTTTAAGATGTGAGAAATTGAAATTGTTTGCGATGGCCGTCGCATATGGGATCCCACTTACTTTAATAAGATTGTACTGATAACTGGTTTTATCCACGCCCTGTTGCAACAGGTACCTGTCTGTTATAAATTCCAGGTTCTCACGGATGGCTGTTTTCATTAGCCATGCGCCGGGATTAAACCAGTAAAAAATATGATTGATCTCTCCCAGCAGTGCATCGGCGGTATGCCATTGCTGCACATGCACTTTTTCATGACGCAGTATTGCCGGCAGTTCGTCGGGTTGATGCAGCCCGGGATTGATATAGATATGACGGAAAAAAGAAAAAGGATTCACCGGCTGTTGCAACAGTTGTACCGGGATATCGTGGATGCTGCCCCGTTTTGATTGACGGTGAATTTTCCACAGGGAAAAAAGCTGTATACAAAAACGTATAGCCATTATTGATACTCCCAGCCAAAAAATATATACCAGGGCTGTCCATACTGTAAACACGGGCGCCGGCGCTTCCCAGGCGGAAAAATCAGGCACATAGGTCATTACATTCCCGGCAATTACCTCGTGTTTATTCACAAAGGCATCGATGGATATAAAAGGAAATAAGGAGGAGAATGCAATGCCGGTCAACAGGAACAACCTGTTCAGTGTATAGAAGGTCAGTCTGCGCAAACCAAAGCGGTATGCGAGAAAGAACATTGTTAACGCAATGTTTGCCTTTAGCAGGTATATCAAAATAGCAGGTACCATGGCCAGTATGTTATTATTTACCTTTTTCTATCATGTTAATAATTTCTTTTAACTCATCGGGACTGATCTTTTTTTCTTTTGCAAAGAAGGATACCAGTTCCTTATACGAGTTTTCGAAATAGTCTTTTACAAAACCGTTCATGAATTTTTGCTTGTAGGCCACCTCTTCTATCGATGGCGTGTATTCATATACGTTACCCATTTTCCGGCTTTCCAGGAAACCCTTTTTCTCCAGGTTTTTGATGGTAGAAGCCAGGGTGGTATAGGGGGGGGCCGGCGCCGGATGTGCTTCCAGGAAGTCTTTCACGAAACCTTTCCCTACTTTCCAGATAGCCAGCATGGCAGTTTCTTCTTGCTGGGTAAGTTTTTCCATAATAGCAGATTATATTGAATTACGATTCTTTCGTAAATCTACGAAATAATCGTAGACCACCAAATTTATTTTTAGAAAGCACAAAAAAAGGGTTGCATCCGAGGATACAACCCTGTTATAATAATATACTGCAGCGCAGCTGATTACTTCAGTATTTCTTCCAGTTTGGAAGCGAGTTCATCGCCACGCAGGTTTTTCGCTACGATTTTACCTTTGGGATCCACCAATACATTTTGGGGGATGGCGCGTACACCGTAGAGGTCGGCCGCTGCATTTTTCCAGCCTTTCAGATCGGAAACATGTGTCCAGGTAAGCTTATCAGCTTCTACTGCCGCGAGCCATTTATCTTTTTTCTCATCCAGGGAAACGCCGAGGATTTCGAAGCCTTTGGATTTAAATTTGTCGTAAGCCTTTACCACATTCGGGTTTTCAGCACGACAGGGACCGCACCAGCTAGCCCAGAAATCTACCAGTACATATTTGCCACGGAAAGAGGAGAGACTGATGTTTTTACCATCCGCATCTGCCTGGGAAAAGTCGAGCGCTTGTTCACCAATAGCTGTTTTACGTGCTGATTCCAGGCGTTTGGATAGCTCCTTACCGGAAGGAGAATTCTTTGCTTCTTTGCTTAATTTCTTAAACAGCGGAGCAATCTCTGCCGGTTTCAGATCGTATCCTGCTACCTGGTTCAGTAAGAACACAGAAATAGGGGAACTGGTGTTTTTAGAAAGAAATTCATTCTCAATTTTTTTTTCTTCTGCGTCCAGGGCATCGTATTGTGCTTCCAGCTTCTTAATGCCTTCTTCGTCTTTGTTTTTTGCCAGCTCACGATATTGTTTCTGCAATGCAGCACCTTTCTCGTTGACGTCGCTGAGCAGATCGTTCAGCTTTTTATAATCATCGTTGGCTTTGGAACCGGTTACAGTGGCTTTGCTGATGGAGTCGGTGGTATTAATGTTGATAACGCCTTTATCCAGGAACACTGCCAGCATATCGCGGCTCATTGATACGGGCTTTTCGGTGCCTTTCTGTACCAGCATCAGGCTGGCCAGACCAGGCTCTTGCAGGGAACCGGTAAAAGTGAATTTACCATCTTTGATCTGCGCGCTATCTACGAAACTTTCTCCTGCTTTACGCATTCTGAGGTAAACAGTAGCTGGGTTCTGTTGTTGGGAAACAGTTCCCTGTATTGTATAAGGCTTACCTGCAGACGAACCTTTTTTATCCTGGGCAAACAATACTCCCGGTGCTAAAAGGGCAATACCCACAATCGTTTTTTTCATTGGTTTTTGTTTTACGAATAACAAATTTGTAAAATCGGCTGATCAATAGCAACCTGATTTTGATAAACGGCTAGTGCAGCAGCTCCTGCAGTTTAGCCTCCAGCTCTTCTCCACGCAGGTTGCGGGCAATAATCTTCCCTTCGGGGCTTACCAGGAAATTGGATGGGATGGACTGGATACTGTACTGTACGGCCACCTCATTGCTCCATCCACGCAGATCGGATACCTGTGTCCAGGTAAGGCCATCCTGACTGATAGCCCGTAACCAGCGGTCACGGTTATCGTCGAGGGAAACCCCCAGGATGGTAAAGTTCTTATCCTTGTATTTGTTATACGCTTTTACAACATTGGGATTTTCCTGACGGCAGGGACCACACCAGCTGGCCCAGAAGTCGACCAACACATACTTGCCCCGGAACGAGGAAAGCTTTACCGGCTCGCCCTTTGTATTTGCCTGGGAAAAGTCGTCTGCGGCCACATTTACCCCGTTTGCTTTCAGACTTTTTATATAGGCGGTTACACTTTCTCCGTATTGGCTGCCCTGTATGGACTTGTCAAGGGAACTGAACAGTTCCTGGAATTCTTCTGCTTCCAGGCGGGACCGCAGTTCATTCATCAGCAGCCATACACTGGCAATGTTACGCGGATGCGCTTTGATAAAATCTTTTCCTGTTTTTACCACATCCCTGCTGAATTCATCGGCCTTTTTGCGGAAAGCATTTTTGGCCGGTTCATCTTCCGGATTAATTTCCCTGGCCGAATTATTCAGCTCCTGCGCTCTTTTGATCAATGGCTCAAAAGCCTTCTGGTATTGCTGCATCGCCTGGGTATTGTCGTTACCTTTTACGGAAGAAGCAATAGGATAAGTTTCCACGCTGGTAACAAAATGAACCGCCTCGCTTCCTCCCGTTACAAATAACATCGGGTAATTCACATCCCTGAGTATCAGCGCGTATACAGCGGGTTCTTTACCGCTTTTTACCCGGAAACTAAACTGGTCATTCTTTATCACCACGGAGTCGTCCGGGTTGTTGTCCTGGTCATCAAAAAGGTATATGGTTTTGCCGTTGCCTCCTTTCACTATACCCGATACCTGCTGGGCATACACGCCTGCGGAAAACAGCACCACAGCGGCTAACAGGAAAATCTGTTTCATTAAGAATTATTTTAATTAGTTAGAGGGGTGTAATATACGAAGAGATTTTTTAAGGCGAAAGGTGCGGGCTTCGCCCGCTATTAGATTTTCTTGCCCAGGATTTTGATGATTTTGATGATTGTACTGATTTTATCTTTTCCATTTTTACGGCTTATTAGTTATGATTCATCCCGTAACAGATAGAAATAAAATCAGTACAATCATCAAAATCATCAAAATCCTGGGCAAGAAAATTTTAGAGCCGGCGAAGCCGGCCACTTATTTATGCCGCTGTTTTAACACCGATATAACATCTGCCAGCTGGAATCCTTTGGCCTGCAACAGGATCAGGTAATGAAACAGCAGATCTGCGGATTCGTTGAGAAATAATTCATCGTTGTTATCCTTAGCTTCGATCACTACTTCCACTGCTTCCTCTCCTACTTTTTGTGCAATTTTATTAATACCCCGTGCAAACAAGCTGGCAGTATAGGATTTATCGGTAGGATTATTTTTCCGGTCAGCGATAATGCCTTCCAGGGTGGCGAGAAAATCGTTGCTTATATTTTGCTCATCCCAGCAGGTATCTGCGCCGGTGTGGCATACAGGACCAACAGGGCTGGCTTTAACGAGAATGGTATCCTGGTCACAGTCTACTTTCAAATCTTTTACGATCAGGAAATTCCCGCTTTCTTCTCCTTTTGTCCACAAACGGTTTTTAGAGCGGCTAAAAAAAGTCACCTTACTTTCCGCCATGGTTTTCTCCAGTGCTTCACGGTTCATGTAACCGAGCATGAGCACCTTGTTTGTCACAGCATCCTGTATAATAGCCGGTACCAGGCCATCGGACGACTTTTGAAAATCTATCTGCATGTTATTTTGTTTCTGGTATCACTAAAATCTTACGTTCACTCCTTTGTTATAAAGAAAGGTTTTGAGCGCAGGTATTTCTATTTCTTTATAGTGGAAGATGCTGGCAGCAAGTGCAGCATCCGCCTGTGCGTTTCCAAATACGTCTACAAAATGTTCCATGTTACCGGCGCCACCAGAGGCGATAACAGGCACATTCAGATTTTGGGATAGCTGGCCTGTAATATCCAGCGCAAAACCTTTTTTGGTGCCATCGTTGTTCATAGACGTGAGGAGTATTTCACCGGCGCCACGGTTCACCGCCTCTTTGGCCCAGTCAAATGCTTTCACGTCTGTTTTTACGCGGCCACCGTTCAGGTATACGTACCAGTCGCCATCCTCAAACCGGGTATCGATAGCCAGTACAATACACTGACTGCCAAATTCACGGGCGAGGCGGTCTACCAGTGCCGGGTCTTTAAAGGCCGAGGTATTAACGGATATTTTATCAGCACCGGATTGCAGCAGTACATTTACATCTTCTACAGAAGAGATACCACCACCAACCGTAAACGGTATATTCACATGACGGGCGATACGCGTTACCAGTTCTGACAGCGTTTTCCGGCGTTCATTGGTAGCGGTAATATCGAGAAATACCAACTCATCGGCACCCTGCTGGGCATATAATGCGCCCAGCTCAATAGGATCACCGGCATCGCGGATATTTTCAAAGTTGACACCTTTAACGGTACGTCCGTCTTTGATATCCAGGCATGGTATGATACGTTTGGTCAACATGTGTTAAAGATTTACAGGAATGTTTTTAATGCTTCCATAGAGATATTTCCCTCATAGATAGCTTTACCGATAATAGCGCCGCTACAGCCAATCTCCTGTAAGGTTGCCACATCTTCAATATTGCTTACCCCACCGCTGGCCACAAAGTTAATAGCCGGAAAGCGTTCAATAATTTTTTTGTACAGCTCCGTGGACGGACCCTGTAAAAGGCCATCTTTAGCGATATCTGTACAAAAGATATTGGTAACACCATTGGCGATATTGCTTTCCAGGAAATCAAATACAGAAAGTCCTGTTGTTTCCAGCCAGCCGCCTACCGCAATCTTTTCTTCTTTCACATCGGCGCCCAGGAATATTTTGCCGGCCCCGTATTGGGTAACCCAGCTAAAAAACAATTCCGGCTGTTTTACAGCTACGCTGCCAATGGTAGCTAATGCCGCGCCGCATTCAAAAACAATGTCAATATCCTTCCCGGTTTTGATGCCGCCACCAAAATCCGTTACCAGGCTGGTTTTACCCACAATACTCTCCAGCACTTTCCAGTTTACCACCTGTCCTTTTTTGGCGCCGTCGAGGTCTACCAGGTGCAGGCGTCGCACGCCGATGGCTTCAAACTCCTTGGCTACTTCCAGCGGATGTTCATTGTATATTTTCTGCTGGCTGTAATCGCCCTGGGTAAGTCTTACGCATTTGCCGTCAATAATATCGATGGCGGGAATGATTTCGAAATGTTTTGCTGTCATATCTGTTTGTTCCAAAGGCAGTTCCATTCTTATAAAATTGATACCGCCCTTTACAAAATAATCGCCTTTTGTAATGTATCCCAGCTTGTCATAAAAACTGACGGCTGTATCACGGGCATTACACCAGAGCAATTTTATATTTTCCTTTCTGCAGATACCTGCAAGGTGCGCAAGTATAGCTTTACCATACCCTTTTCCCTGTGCAGCCGGCAGTGTAGCCAGCTTGCGAAACTGGGCACTGTCGCGTCCCAGGAAAAGGGATACCACTGTTACCAGTTGTCCGTGATCAAAAACACCAAAGTGTAATCCGTCTTCATCATGATCAACTTTTACGGCTGACAGTGATTCATTGGGATACATTACATCCCGGCGGAGTTGTAGCGTATCGTCTGCACTGATCCTGCGGATATTCATCTCAGAGATTCAAAAAGTTTTCAATAATACGAGCACCTGCTTCAGCGGATTTTTCCGGGTGAAACTGTACTGCGTAGAAATTATCTTTTTGCAGTGCGGCGCTGTAGTTGATGACGTAATTGGCGATGGCTACGGTATCTGCACCAAGTGCGGCATAATAACTGTGCACAAAATACATGTAGGCATTTTCCGGTACATGCTCAAATACCACGCTATGCAAACCGGTAATATTGTTCCAGCCTATCTGTGGTATTTTAAGCAGGTTTTCTACCGGTGATTGAAAGCGCTTTACGTTTACGTCAAACACACCGATGCAATCAGTATTGTTTTCTTCCGAATGCTGGCACAACAGCTGCATTCCCAGGCAGATGCCCAATACCGGCTGTTTCAGACCGCCGATCACCTTATCCAGTTTTCTTTCTTTCAGGTATTGCATAGCCGTGCTGGCTTCTCCCACACCGGGAAAAATAACCTTATCGGCTGCCATGATCTCTTCGTGATCATCGGTAACTGTACCGTTCACGCCTAAACGCTCCAATGCAAACTGCACAGAGCGGATATTACCGGCGTTGTATTTTATGATAACCGTTTTCATAAAAGAATTACGAATTACGAATTACAGTATTTGTTAGTCTATCTACAAATCCGTAATTCGTAATTCTCATTTTATTGTTTCAATAAATGACTTTACCGTTTCATCAATATTCCGGCTGTTTTCAATGGCCTTTATAAAAGCTGTTCCTATAATGGCGCCATTGGCATGTGCCGTTGCCGCATCAAAAGTAGCTTTATCTTTTATACCAAAACCAATTAATACCGGGTTGCTGAGCTGTAATTTCTTCAGCCTTTCAAAATAGGCCTGCTGATCATTCATATCCTTGTCTTTCCCCGTAGTGGAAGAGGAAGATACGGCATAAAGAAACCCTTTGCTGAGGCTATCAATTTTCCGTATCCTGGCTTCGCTGGTTTCGGGTGTTACCAGGAAAATGAGGTGCAGGTTATATTTTTCAAATACGGGTTTGTATTCGTTTTCGTATTCGGCCATAGGCAGATCCGGTACAATGATACCATCTATCCCAACTTCCGCGCATTTGGCACAAAAGGCTTCTACGCCGTAGGTGAGTACCGGGTTAAAGTATCCCATGAGGATAACGGGCACCTGTATGGTGTTCCGGAAGCCGGCGAGTTGTTCAAAGAGGGTGTGCAGGCTCATGCCATTTTTCAGGGCACGGGTGCTGCTGTCCTGGATTACCGGGCCATCTGCCAGCGGATCGGAGAAAGGCATACCCAGTTCTATCAAATCCGCACCGTGTTGCTGCAGGGCGGTCATTACCGGAAGGGTATCGTTTAGTTCCGGGAAACCAGCCGTGCAGTATATATTTAAAACGCCGTGTTGCTTTTTGGCAAACAGTTGATCAATACGATTTTGCATAATCCATTTTATTTATTCATGTGACGGATATAAGTTTCCAGGTCTTTATCACCGCGACCAGAAAGGCATACCACAACTACATCTTCTTTTTTCAGGGGCAAATCTTTCAATTTTGCCAGCGCATGTGCTGATTCCATGGCAGGAATAATTCCTTCCAGCAAGCTCAGTTCATAGGCAGCAGCCAGCGCCTCATCGTCGGTAGCAGAAAGGAACTGTGCGCGACCTGATTCGTACAGGTGTGCATGCATAGGTCCAATACCCGGGTAATCGAGTCCTGCGGAGATAGAATGAGGTTCTGTAATCTGCCCGTCGCTGGTTTGCATCAGCAGTGTTTTGCTGGCGTGGATAATACCGATGGTACCCAGTTGTGTGGTAGCAGCAGAAAAACCGCTGTGTACTCCTTTACCACCGGCTTCTACCGCCACCAGTTTCACGTCTTCCCGGTCCAGGTAATGGAAATAAGCGCCGGCGGCGTTACTGCCACCGCCAATGCAGGCCACTACATAATCCGGATTTTCGCTGCCGGTTTTAGCCAGCAGCTGTTTCTTTATTTCTTCGCTGATCACAGACTGGAACCGGGCTACCATATCGGGGTAGGGATGCGGACCGGCAGCAGTACCCAGTATATAGTGGGTATCTACCGGGTTGTTGATCCAGTCGCGGATCGCTTCGTTCGTAGCATCCTTCAGCGTTTTACTACCGCTGGTGGCAGGTACTACGGTGGCGCCGAGCATTTTCATGCGGGCCACGTTGGGTGCTTGTCTTTCGATATCAATGCTTCCCATATACACCACACATTCCAGTCCCATCAATGCGCATACGGTAGCCGTGGCTACGCCGTGCTGGCCGGCGCCGGTTTCGGCAATGATACGGTTTTTACCCAGGCGTTTTGCCAGCAGGATCTGCCCGATGGTGTTGTTTACTTTGTGTGCACCGGTATGATTAAGATCTTCTCTTTTGAGGTAAATATTTGCCTTATACTTTTCTGACAAACGTTTAGCGAAATACAGCGGGGAAGGACGACCTACATAGTCTGTAAGCAAGGCTTCAAACTCCTGCTGAAAAGAAGGGTCGCTTAGTATGCTGAGGTATTGGGACTGTAATTCCTCCACATTGGGATATAACATTTCAGGAATGTATGCCCCTCCAAATCTGCCATAATAGCCATTCTTATCTACCTGATACCTGGAGTTGCCGGTATTAATCGCAATATCCATGACCGTTTATTTTATTATTGATGAATGAATTTGTTTTACAAAGTGTTCTACCAGTGCTATGTTTTTTACACCGGGACTATCTTCAAACTTACTGTTTACATCTACTGCAAACAGTACCGGTAATTGCAGCTCGCTGATTTCCACTGCCTGTTCCGGGGTGATCCCACCGCTTAAAAAGAAGGGGTGATCAAACGGATAGGTGGCCAGCAGCTCCCAGTTAAAACGTTCTCCTGTGCCGCCATATCCTTTCAGGGAGGCGGTATCAAAAAGGAAATAGTCTGTTACCGGGATAAACGGCGCCACCTCCGTTTGCCAGTTAACATTATCCCCTATACGAAAAGCTTTAATCACCGGGATTGTTTCGCGGATAACAGCACAAAACGCCGGTGTTTCATCGCCATGCAGTTGTACGAAATCCAGTGCATAATCTGTAATGGTACGTTGTATCTGCTCAACGGATGCATTTACAAACACGCCTGTTTTTTTGATACCTGTTGTTTCGCGTACGGACCTCGGATCTATTTTGTTCCCGGCAAAACGGGGTGACTTCTCGTAAAAAATAAAACCTGCAAAATCCACGCTGTTAGCTACCAGCGCTTGCAAATCCTTTATTCTTGTGATGCCGCAAACTTTTACACGCATGTTGTTATTATTTGTGCTGCAGATCCTGAAGCGTTTGTACAAAATTTTCGAAGGCGCGGGCAGGATCTTCCTGCTTCATGAAATGTTCTCCTATTAGGAATCCCTGGAACCCGGCGGCTTTGAGTGTTACGATGGCAGCGGGATCATTGATACCGCTTTCCGCCACCTTTATTTTATCGGCCGGAATTTTTGGCGCCAGTTCACAGGAACGGTTAAAGTCTACCTGGAAAGTAATCAGATCCCGGTTATTCACGCCTACCAGGTGTGTATGTTCGGTTACTTTTTCCAGTTGCGCTTCGCTGTGTACTTCGAGTAATACTTCCAGGCCCAGGTTATGTGCAAAAGCGGCGAGTTGTGCTACTTCTGCTGCGCTAAGGCATTCAGCGATCAGCAGTATTACATCGGCGCCGATTGCTTTGGCTTCCAGTATCTGGTATTCGTCTATCACAAAATCTTTGCGCAGAATGGGAATCTGGTTAAAGCTGCGTGCCTGTTGCAGGTCGTCGGAGGAACCGCCGAAATATTTTTCATCGGTGAGCACCGACAGGCCGGAGGCGCCGTAGCGTGTATACGCGGTCGTTACCTGTTGCACGGTGACGTCGCCGTTGATCAGTCCTTTTGAGGGCGACCGGCGTTTGAATTCCGCGATGATACCGGTCTTCTCCGGTTGTTGCAGGAACTGACGGAGCGATAATGTTTCGCGGGCAAACCCGGGGGACTGCTGCAGGTCCTGTGCGCTGCGCTGCAATTTGCGTGCGGCAACTTCAACATGTTTGTGAGCAACTATTTCTGCCAGGATATTCTTCATAATAAGCTATCTGATACTATGACTGCAGGGCAATCAGTTTTTTAAATGCTGTATGTGCGTTGCCCGACTCCAGGGACTCTACCGCGGCGGCGAAGCAATCGTCATACGAATTATATTTTCCGAGGCTGTACAGTCCCATTGCTGCATTGGCAAATACAACGGAGTTCTGTGCCCAGGTGCCTTCTCCTTTCAGGATCTTCATAAAGATCTTTGCCGCTTCTTCTGTGCTGTTACCGCCGTAAATATCTTCCTGGTGTACTTTACGTTTACCCAGTTGTTCCGGAGTCCAGTCCTGTTCCCCTTTGTTGGTGATCACTTTTGTATCGGCGGTGAGGGATATTTCATCGTATCCGTCCAGGCTGTGTACAATCACAAACTGTTTATCCGTTTGCTGGAAAAGGTAGTTGTATACTCTCGCCATTTCCAGGCTGTACACACCGATCAGCTGATGTTTGGCGAAGGCCGGATTTACCAGTGGTCCCAGCATGTTAAAGAACGTACGGATGCCGAGCTGCCGGCGGATACCGGCCACATGTTTCAGTGCCGGGTGAAATAGCGGGGCGTGGAGGAAACAGATACCTGATTCTTCCAGTTCTGTTCTCAGTTTGGCGTCGTCGCTTTTAAACTTATAGCCTACCAGCTCCATTACATTGGACGCTCCGCTGACAGAAGATACGCCATAGTTACCGTGTTTGGCAACTTTTGCATCGGCGCCGGCCACCACAAAGCACGACAAGGTAGAAATATTAAAGGTATTTTTTGCATCTCCGCCGGTTCCTACGATATCCAGCACATCGTAACCGTTAAGATTTACGGGTACACAGAGTTCCAGCAGTGCATCGCGGAAGCCGAGGAGCTCGTCGATGGTGATGCTGCGCATGAGGTAAACCGTCATGAAAGCAGCCAGTTCACTTTCATTGTACATGCCTTTGGAAATACTGATCAGGATATCTTTGGCCGCTTCGCGACTGAATGTTTTATGTTCGAAGAGAAAATTGAGAATCTTTTTCATAAAGCTGTTAGCTTTTAGCTGTTAGCCATTAATAAAATGGAATAATGTTTCTGTGAAATTGTTTAGTAGTGATGGTTGTTAGTTCCCAGCCATACCATTACAACTCCAGCCAGTTTCTCAGGATTTGTTCTCCCTGCGGAGTCAGTACACTTTCCGGGTGAAACTGCACGCCGCTTACATCATATTTGTTATGTTGTACTGCCATGATATAGCCATCTGCATCTTTTGCTGTAATAATCAGTTCAGCCGGCATGGTGCTTTCATCAATTACCCATGAGTGATAACGTCCGGCGGCTATCTGCCGGGGCATTCCTTTAAACAGGCGGCCATCTTCTGCGATGATATCCACATTGGTAGCCACGCCGTGATATACTTCCTTGAGGTTGGTCAGGGATGCACCGAAGGCCTGCCCGATGGCTTGTTGGCCGAGGCATACACCAAATATGGATTTGGTAGGTGCATATTCTTTGATAAGCGGAATTAAGAGTCCGGCTTCTTCCGGGATGCCCGGGCCGGGCGATAAAATAATTTTATCGTAGGCGTTCACCTTTTCCAGTGGAATTTCATCGTTGCGGACAACAGTTACTTTGCCGTTGATGATCTTTTCCACGAGGTGAACGAGGTTATATGTAAATGAGTCGTAATTATCGAAAACGAGGATGTTCATACTAAATTTTTTGTGCCAGCAGAATGGCTTGTTTTAACGCATTGAGTTTGTTGTTTACCTCTTCCAGTTCTGAGGAGGCCACCGATTTGGCTACCACACCGGCGCCTGCCTGGTAGTACAGGGTATTCATTTTACTGAGAATAGAACGGATCATGATGGCGTGGTTGAAGTTGCCGTTGAAACCAACAGCGCCTATACAACCTCCGTAGAAGCCACGTGCGGTGGGTTCGTACTGATCGATGATTTCCATGGCGCGGTATTTTGGTGCGCCGGACAAAGTACCTGCCGGGAAGGAAGATGCCAGCAATGTAAATGGATTGATGGTTGGATCTACTTTACCGGTTACTTCGCTTACGAGGTGGATCACATGTGAATAGAAGTGTACTTTTCTGTAAGACGCTACTTCCACGTTGGTGGCGTTTCTGCTGAGGTCATTGCGGGCAAGGTCTACCAGCATGACGTGTTCCGCATTTTCTTTTGGATCTTCCAGCAGTTTATCTGCCAGCATTTTATCCTGTGTATCATCTCCGGTACGTCGGAAAGTGCCGGCGATCGGGTGTATGGTAGCTTTACCGTTGTTAATAACGATCTGTGCTTCCGGTGAGGAACCCATTAATTTATAATCGCCGTAATCGAAGAAGAAGAGATAAGGTGAGGGGTTGATGGAGCGGAGTGCGCGGTATACGTTGAATTCGTCGCCGGTGAAGGATTGCTGAAAGGCTCTGGAAAGTACTACCTGGAAAACATCTCCGCGGAAGCAATGTTGTTTACCCTGTTCTACCATCTGCATATATTCTGCATCCGTCATATTGCTTTTCTCTTCCCCGGTAGCGGCAAACGGATACCCGGGGGAATCTTTGTGCCGTATGAGCGACTCTACCAGTTCAAATTCGCTGTCGAGTCCCTCCACCTGGTTTTCACATAAAAAGAGTTCATCTTTAAAGTGATTGATCGCTATTACGTATTGATAGTAGCGATAACGCATCAATGGGATGGTGTTATCGGTTGCCTGTTGTTTCTTTTTATTGAATTCGATGGTTTCGAAGAATTGTACCGCATCGAAGGTAGTGTAGCCGAAGAGGCTCTGTACTGCTGGTACCGGGTGTGTGCCGGTGAAGGAGTAATTGCCCAGGAACTTTTGCAGTTCATCCAAAACACTTTCTTTGCTCTTTAATTCTTTCTTTTCTACGGGCAGGTTGGGATATTTGAACTCAAACTGGGAGGTAGAAGTCACTTCTATACCTGCAATTGGTTTTACGCAGATGAAGGAGTAGCTGTTTTCACTGGCCCTGTAGTCCGTGCTTTCAAGGAGGATAGAACCAGGGAATTTATCGCGGAGCCGCAGATATATCCCTACTGGCGTGAAAATGTCTGCCAGCATCTGTTTGGATCTCGTTTTTACTTGGATGGTACGCATGATATATTGGGTGAAGTGTTTGTTTTTTTGTTGAAATGGAATGCCATAAAAAGCCGGAAGGCCCGCTGTGTAACAGCGGGCCTTCCAAATATATTTCTAAACGAAACATGGCACTGTAACACAGATCAGGAATTGATTCCGTGCCACCACCAATGTTTATTTGTAATGATATTTTGCATAGCGAGAACAAAAATGGAATATTTTTTTAGAATATGCAAATTTTTTTTGAGAAGGGGAAGGCCTTCGGCCTTTGTCTTTGGGCAGGATTATACTGATTATACTGATTTTGATGATTTTATTTTTTTTAGATATATCTCTGTATACTATTGACATAACATCTTGAAAAAATCATCAAAATCAGTATAATCAGTATAATCCTGCCCAAAGACAGGCGCCGAAGGCGCCACCATACTACAGCACCCCCTTTGTAGAAGGGAGCTGCATATTATAAGGATTACGCTTTACCGCCATTTTGATAGCTTTTGCAAATGCTTTGAAGATGGCTTCTATTTTATGGTGCTCATTTTCTCCTTCGGCCTTGATGTTCAGGTTGGCTTTAGCGCCATCTGAGAAGGATTTGAAGAAATGATAGAACATTTCGGTAGGCATCTCCCCTATTTTTTCCCTTTTAAACTCTGCTTCCCATACCAACCAGTTACGGCCTCCAAAATCAATACCTACCTGGGCCAGGCAATCATCCATGGGCAGGCAGAAACCGTATCTTTCGATACCGCGTTTATCTCCCAGGCCTTTGGCGATGGCTTCTCCCAGTGCAATGCCGGTATCTTCTATGGTATGGTGTTCATCGATATGCAGGTCGCCTTTGGCGGTGATATTGAGATCCATGGCGCCGTGGCGGGCGATCTGGTCGAGCATATGGTCAAAAAAGCCCAGACCTGTATGGATATTGGCTTTGCCCGTACCATCGAGGTTCAGTTCAATGCTGATATCTGTTTCGTTGGTTTTTCGTACATGCGTTACTGTTCTCAATCCCAGTTTCAGGAACTCATAGATGCGGTTCCAGTCGGTGGATTCCAGGGCAATCACTGGCTGCAGGGCGGTAATATCATCACTGATTTCAGCGCTGCCCAAACCGGCGTCATCTTTGATCCAGATGGCTTTAGCGCCCAGGTTTTTAGCGAGTTGCACATCGGTAATACGATCTCCTATAACGAAAGAGTTGGCCAGGTCATAACTGCCATCAAGGTATTTGGTGAGCATACCCGTGCGGGGCTTGCGGGTTGGCGCATTATCGGCTGGAAAAGACCGGTCAATAAACACCTCGTCAAATTTTATCCCTTCGTTTTCAAACGCCTTGATGATCATCTGCTGGGCGGGCCAGAAGGTATCTTCCGGGAAGGAAGCGGTACCCAGACCATCCTGGTTGGTCACCATCACCAGCTCATAGTCCAGTTCAGCGGCGATCCGCGCCATATTCACAAATACTTTGGGATAAAATTCCACTTTATCCAGGCTATCGATCTGGTACGTTGGCGGCACTTCCTTAATCAAGGTACCATCACGGTCTATAAAGAGCACTCGTTTCATGCAGATGCAGTTGTAGCTGTTTTCAGGTTAAAAGATTTCAATACTTCCAGCAGGCGCAGATTTTCTGCGGGCGTGCCTATGGTAATGCGCAGGCAGCCCATACACAGCTCTACTTTGGAGCGGTCGCGGACAACAATTCCCTGTTCAACCAGGTAGTTGTAAATCCCTTTTGCATCGGTTGTTTTCACCAGTATAAAGCTGGCATCGCTGGGATAGATGTGCAGTACTTCCGGCAATTGTACCAGTGCAGCAGAGAGCAAATCACGTTCTATCACTATTTCGCGGATCCATTCATTCACCTGGCTCACGTTTTCCAGCGCCTGCAGGGCCAGCTCGTTGGTGGCCTGGCTGATGTTATAGGGAGGTTTCACCTTGTTCAGGGTGTTCACTATATCTTCGCTGGCGAACGCCATTCCGATACGGAGCCCGGCCAGTCCCCATGCTTTCGATAATGTTTGCATGACCACCAGGTTGGGGTAATCCGTAAGTTCCTGTATAAAAGTTTTCTGACGGGAGAAATTGATATACGCTTCATCTACCACCACAATACCATCGAAATTATTCAGCAGCAGCTCTATATCTGAGCGGTTGATAGAATTTCCTGTCGGATTATTGGGAGAACAGATGAAAATAAGTTTTGTATTTGCATCTATGGCCTGTTGCAGGGCAGGAATATCCAGCTGAAAATCTTCTGTCAGCGTCACTTTGCGGATCACGGCATCGTTGATATGTGCGCTTACTTCATACATCCCGTAGGTAGGCGGACAAAGGATCACGTTATCCACGCCGGGATTTACGAACGAGCGGTAAAGCACGTCTATGGCTTCGTCGCTGCCGTGACCGATAAAAATATTCTGCGGAGGAACGCCTTTGATATCAGCAATTTTATATTTCAGCTGCCATTGCATCGGATCCGGGTAGCGGTTATAATTCACCGGCAGCGGGGATCCGAAGTTATTTTCGTTGGCATCCAGGAAGATGGAAGCTTCTCCTTTAAATTCATCTCTGGCAGTAGAATAAGGTACCAGTTTCTTTATGTTTTCCCTTACCAGGGTATCGAGATTAAACATATTGCGTTGATTATTCTGTTATAACTGAGCCGGTATATTCCAGCACTTTCAATCTGACGGTAACGGCGTTTTTATGTGCTTCGAGTCCTTCGGCGGCGGCCATGGCTTCTATGGTAGCACCGATATTGCGCAGTCCTTCGGGGGATATCTGCTGAAAAGTAATCTTTTTCACGAAGCTATCCAGCGAAACGCCACTGTAGGCCCTGGCATAACCGTTGGTAGGCAGGGTGTGATTGGTACCGGAGGCGTAATCGCCTGCGCTTTCGGGGGTATAATTACCCATAAAAACAGAGCCGGCATCAGTCACCTTGTCTGCGATATTTTCGGCCCCTTCGCAGGCTAAAATAAGGTGTTCCGGTGCATAAGCATTCAGCATATCAATAGCGGTATCCATATCAGCTACCAGGATCATCTTACTGTTTTCCAGCGCAGCGGTAGCGATGCCCTTGCGGGGCAGGTCGTTCAGCTGTTTATTTAATGCGTTGGTCACGTTGGAGAGTACGGTTTCGCTGGTAGTTACCAACACCACCTGGCTATCGGGACCATGTTCGGCCTGCGACAGGAGATCGGCGGCCACGAAGGCCGGTTTGCAGCTATCGTCTGCCAGTACCGCCACTTCGGAAGGACCGGCCGGCATATCAATGGCCACGCCGCTTTTATTGACCAGTTGTTTTGCGCAGGTAACGTACTGGTTTCCCGGGCCAAAGATCTTATATACCTGCGGCACTGTTTCCGTGCCGTAGGCCATGGCGCCGATGGCTTGTACGCCGCCAATGGTAAATACTTTTTCGATCCCGATCAGCTGCGCCGTGTATAAAATGGCAGGATGCAGTGAAGGCGTGCATAATACTATTTCCTTACAACCGGCTATCATGGCTGGTATACCCAGCATCAAAATAGTGGAGAACAGTGGTGCGGAACCACCGGGAATATATAAACCTACCTTTTGAATAGCTACTGGTTTGCGCCAGCATTGTACACCGGGCATGGTTTCTATTATCTGCACCTTTTCCTGCTGTGCGCGGTGAAAGGTGGTAATATTTTTTGCCGCCTGCTGTATCGCCGCTTTCAGTGCGGGGTCCAGCGTAGCTTCTGCTTCCGCGAAAGCGGCGGGCGCCACCTGCAATTCATTCAGCGTTACCTTATCAAATTCGGCTGCAAATTTTCTAATGGCCTGGTCGCCGCCGGTGCGCACTTCCTGCAGGATATCGTTCACTTTCTTTTCGAGCGCCGACGTATCCATCACAGGGCGTTGCAGCAATGTAGCCCAGGTACTTCTATCGGGGAATCTGGTTGTTTGCATTATATCACCATTTTTTCGATGGGTACTACCAGGATACCTTGTGCACCGGCCTCTTTGAGGCTTTCGATAATATCCCAGAAATCATTTTCATTCAGCACGGAGTGAACAGAACTCCAGCCGGCTTCTGCCAAAGGCAGTACCGTAGGACTTTTCATGCCCGGCAGCAGTCCGATAATTTCATTCAGTTTATCATTAGGAGCGTTGAGCAAAATGTATTTATTA